>Ga0247812_10000005_pt1 | contig 628491 bp, 528 predicted proteins | sample UWRJL149409B1_FD_178011 | JGI IMG/M metagenome (GOLD analysis project Ga0247812, IMG submission 178011) | Plant litter microbial communities from Arlington Agricultural Research Station in Wisconsin, United States - UWRJ-L149-409B-1 | ecosystem: Environmental > Terrestrial > Plant litter >...
ATCAATGTTACATCCGATACGATTGATGCCAGGCAATTACCTGATCGTGTTAAGCCCTCTCGTATTGCCACTCGTTATTACCGGATCAATGTTGCAGATAACGGAATAGGCTTTGATCAAAAATATGCAGACCGCATCTTTCAGGTATTTCAAAGGCTGCATGGAAGAAGCGAATTTGCAGGAACGGGCATCGGGCTAGCTATTTGTGAAAAAGTAGCTTCCAATCATGGAGGAGCCATAGCAGCCTTCGGAGAATCCGGGGTTGGTGCTACATTCAGTGTGTATTTTCCGGTGTAGTATGTTAACTTATTACATGTCAGCTCAAAAGCATAAGAAGTTCGTCAAGCAATTCAATTTGCTTGACATTGATTTTTTCTCTTGCTTCATCCATAGAAAACCAGCCGCCTTTATCATTTTCCGGAAATTCTTTCATTTTACCGGAATTTGGCGGCCACATCATTTCGAAAGTATTGCTGACGATGGCATCTGCATCAATATCGCCCTCAACAGCCCAGGCATGCACAACCTTGCCGCCTTTTTGTATAATGGGTTTTAATGGGATCAATTTTCCGGTTATCGGCTGACCGGTTTCTTCTTCAAATTCCCTTTTTGCTGCATCAATTGCCTGCTCGGAAAAATCAAACTCGCCCTTAGGTATGGACCAGACGCCCAGATCCTTTCGGGTAAAAAACGGTCCGCCGGGATGTACCAGAAAAACTTCAGGTTTGTGGCTAACCCTGAACAATAAAATGCCTGCACTGTGTCTGGCCATGGCGGATCTATCCTGTTTACTATAAAATGGAACGAAATGTTAAATTGATCCTTTCCCGGGCCGGTAATCCGGATTTAGGAATCCTGTGTTCCCACTGATGCTGCAAATCACCTTTCATCATTAGCAGAGAACCATTTTCCAGATTTAATGCATATTTTCTGCTGTGCTCATCTTTGTGACGGAACTCAAACTGACGCGCTTGTCCAATACTTAAAGAAGCAATTTGGGGATTCATACCCAGTTCTTTTTCATTGTCGCGATGCCAGGCTACCGAATCATGACCATCTCTGTAAAAATTCAGCAGAACGCTGTTGAATGACAGTCCAGTTTTTACCTGAATTTTTTCCTTTAAATTATATAACTCCTCCGTCCATGGAACGGGATCAAACCTGGTTCCTGAAAAACGATAAGATTTGTTCGCATCACCATACCAGGCTGTCAATCTGGGTGTGCTCACTTTTTTTCCATACATCTGAATGATCTGTTGTCTCCAGGGAACTTCCTTAATCAGCTGCTGCATCAGTGCAAGTGCTGGTTCGGACTCTATGAACCCGGGGTAATATTCAAGCAGGTTTTCTGGAAAACTGAGACTTTCACCGGTGTTGAAGATGTTTAGTTGCTGCATATCGATCCTGTGTTATATTCGATCTTACTGGTTTTATAGTTCCTGATTTTACTGCATCGTTCAGGCATATTTTTTGTCTTGTTCCGTTAGCAAATTTATAAACTAAAACATTTTTTCCTTAAAAGTTACCTGTTTGCCTTGATAATGGAATAGCTTATTAGTTTACAGACCTTCCTAAAATAGTCTGAATCATCCGAATCTTTAAATATACATACCATGAGTTTAGTTAAGTATAAAGAAAAGAGATCGTTTCAAAAAACACCTGAACCGACAGGAGGAAAATCTGAAACAGCTGTTTTACGCTTCGTCATTCAGAAACACGATGCCTCCCGCCTTCATTATGATTTTCGTCTGGAAATGGATGGCGTGCTTAAAAGCTGGGCAGTTCCGAAAGGTCCATCCATGAATCCATCCGTGAAAAGACTGGCCATGATGGTGGAAGACCATCCTTATGATTACAAAAATTTTGAAGGAATTATACCGGAGGGTAACTATGGAGCCGGTACGGTCATGGTTTGGGATGAGGGGACTTACGAACCGATTGAGCCCGTAAAAGGAAGAGGCGGACAGGAAAAAAAACTTCTTGAAGAACTGGAATCCGGATCTTTGAAATTTATACTGCATGGTAAAAAGTTACAGGGTGAATTTGCTTTGGTGAAAACCAAAGGCATGGCTGACAATTCCTGGCTGCTCATCAAACACCGGGATAACTTTGCCAGTGAAGACGATATTACGGAAATGGATGAATCAGTAATATCAGGGAAAGATCTTGAAGAAATTGCATCCGAAGGTGGTCATGTTTCTGGTGCTGATCAGGATAAAAAAGAAACAAAAAAGAAGAAACAAACAAAAAAAGAGATAGTTAATACGGACAAGCCTGCAAAAAGAAAATCAACGACAGCAGTCAAAAAAAAGTTAAAAAAGCAGGTTGATCCGGAAAATACAGAAATTTCAAAACCGGAAATAAATGTAGATGAAATACTGAAGCAAGGCAAGGAATCCAAATTCCCCGCTTTTTTCACACCTATGCTAGCTACATTAGTTGATGAGCCTTTTGATGACCCAGGTTGGGAATATGAAGTAAAATGGGACGGCTACCGTGCACTGGCTTATATCAATGAAACAGAAACAGCACTGTGGTCAAGAAATAACAAGTCGTTTAACGAAAAATTTTATCCTGTCTTTGAAGCAGTAAGAAACTGGAATATTCATGCCGTAATTGATGGAGAAATTGTCGTAGTGAATGATGAGGGAATATCAAATTTCAATTCACTTCAGAACTGGCGCAGCGAAGCTGATGGACAACTGCTTTACTATGTGTTTGATGTGCTTTGGCTAAATGGTGAAAATCTGATGAACCTTCCGTTAAAAGAAAGGAAGGCCGTTTTACAAACACTGATTCCGAAAGATTCCATTATCAGAAGCGGGTTTAGTATGGAAGCTCTGGGCACCGAGTTTTTTGAAGCGGCCAAAAATATGGGGCTGGAAGGTATCATTGCAAAACGATCAGACAGTGTATATATACCCGGTGACCGCTCTAAAGACTGGCTGAAAATCAAAGTACAAAAGCGTCAGGAAGTAGTCATTGCCGGATATACCCGTAATGAAGGTTCTCCAAAACTGTTCAGTGCTTTGCTTTTAGGTGCTTATCAGAATGGCAAACTGCATTATGTAGGAAAAGTGGGTACAGGATTTAACAGTAAACAACAAAAAGAAATGGTTGAGCTGTTTAAACCTCTAACCATTAGAAAAAGTCCTTTTGATCAGATTCCTGATTACAACAAACCTTCCCGTTTCCGGCCTGTCCCGCCTGATGCACAAGCTACCTGGCTGGAACCAGTTTTAGTCTGTGAAATTAATTTTTCGGAAATTACACAGGAGGGTGTTTTCCGCCACCCTTCCTTTATTGCCATGCGTGAAGATAAAAACGCGAAAGATGTCGTGAAAGAAACCGAAACTTCAGTCAAAAAAATTGTTGACAAAAAAACAAATCAAAAGGCTTCCTCTATCGTTACAGCGCCGGAAAAATCAGAACGAAAATCTTTACTTAATCCTACGGAGAAAACCCAGGTTAAGAAGATAAATAACCATGATTTAAAGTTTACCAACCTTCCTAAAATATTTTGGCCGGAGGAAAAAATTGCAAAAAGGGACATGCTGAATTATTATTATCAGGTAGCGCCTTACATACTTCCTTATTTAAAAGACAGGCCGCAATCCTTAAACCGTTTCCCAAACGGTATCACTAAGCCCGGCTTTTACCAGAAAGATGTAACCGGAAAAGTGCCGGATTGGGTGGACTTGTTTCCCTATAAATCCAATGATGAAGAGGAAGAAAAAAATTATATGCTGTGCAATGATGAGGCCGCATTGCTGTTAATGGTCAATTTGGGAGCGATTGAAATCAATCCTTGGAGCAGCACCATCCACAAGCCTGACTATCCGGACTGGTGTATTCTGGATCTGGATCCGGACAAGAACAATACCTTTGAACAGGTAATTAAAACGGCTAATGTGATCAAAGAAATTCTGGACGACGTACACGTTACCTCTTATTGCAAAACATCTGGCTCTACCGGAATCCATATTTACATCCCGCTGGGTGCAAAATACAGTTACGATCAATCACAGCTTTTTGCCAAGTGGGTAGCCAGCAGCGCAGTAGAAGCGTTGCCTGATCTTACCAGTATCGAAAGGATGATCAAGAACAGAAATGGAAAGCTCTACATTGATTATCTGCAGAATAAACCCGGTGCAACACTGGCAGCTCCTTACTCTTTACGGCCAAAGCCAGGTGCAACCGTGTCTATGCCTTTACATTGGGAAGAAGTAAAAAAAGGTCTGCAAATGAAAGACTTTACCATCTTTAATGCTATGGACCGGATTAAGACAGAAGGCGATATTTTTAAGCCAGTGCTGGATACAGGGATTGATTTGGATAAAGTTTTAGGAGCGTTATAACTGACAATGTCATACTCATTAAAATAGGTGTAAAAAACCGGACTTTCAAATTTATTAGTAAGAGCCAGAGTAAAATATCTGGCTCTTACTAAGATGGATAAGAATTGCATATAATGGATACTGAACGATCGGTAAATCTACTAACTATCGTTTTTTTCAAAAAAATTACTCCCTGCGCGCCGCTGTTTTAGATTCAAGTTCTTCCAAAGTCCAGGCTTCTTTTCTATTCTCGCTTTCCTGTCTTATTTTTTTCACTTCCTCCAGAGTTACAACGGGTGAAGATGCTGTTCGTACAGGAAAACCAGAGGTATGGTTAGCAGCCGCAGGTGCCATTCCAGGTATTTCACCGGCTTTACGAGGTGGACGACCTCCAAAATCATGGCGGATATAACTGACTACCGAAGCAATCCATTCATCGCTGTTTGCTTCCATGGCCGGCATTATACTTGTATAATTTTTCCCGTCTATCGGTCCCTGTAAACCTTTAAGTACAATGCTGATCAGCTTGTCCTTTTCTACAAAACCCAAACGTTTGGAGCCTACAAGCGATGGCGCAGCCATACCGGCACCTCCAATATTCAACCCTTTCGCATCAGGCCCATGGCAACTCGCACATAAGGATTTAAAAATAGCAGCACCATTTATTACCAGGTTTCGGGCAGGTTCATCAAGTGCACCCAGTCTGCTTCCGAAGGTTCTCACGCTTTCATTTTTATCCAATGCAGCTTTTGTTGCCACAAGCATTTCCTGATCAGGATTTTTTTCCAGAATCTCTTTAATTGTTGCCGACGCTTTTTCTGATTTACTATTGTATAAGGAAAGCAATAATTGGACACGAACATCTGCATTCTCATCATTTTTCAGACTGGTTACCTTTTCAATTATCCGCTCATCCTTTGCTTTCAGATAAGGCTCGCTGATCCAGACTGCGGCTCTTCTTACCTGCGCATGACTATCGTTCAATACTGTTATTAGTAAATCCTTATCCGCTGCATCCATCCCTTCCAGGGTCCATAATGCATGGATACGTGCCAGATGGCCGGGATCGCCCTGGGAAAATTTCTGTTTCCCCAACGCTATTTCTTTCAGGGCCGGGATAACCGATTTATCTCCCCGTACAATGATTTCCTTCTGGGCGTTATCACGCCACCAGCCATTAGAATGTGCTAAATATGGTAACAATTCAGATGTGGTTTTATCCAGCATTTTTGCCTCTGGTCCCGGCTTAAAATTATCATGAACAAGACGGTAAATCCGGCCATGACCAACATTTTCTGCCAGACCAATGCTATCTATTTTTTGACGCAGAAATGAGCCTGGCTTCGTCCAGTTGCCCTGCTGGATAATTCCGCGGTGCATGTCAACAACATAAAGATTTCCATCTGGTCCGGTGGCTGTATTGACAGGGCGAAAATTCATATCGGAGGATGACAAAAACTCCTTTCGTTCGTAAACATTTTCAAGGGTCGTTTTCCCGTTCTGGTTAACTACCTTTGCACGACGGATTGCTCTTGCCACAGGTTCACAGACTATATAATCTCCTGACAGGTCAGCAGGGAGCCTGTCACCGCGGAAAATAGATTGGCCCGTAGGTGCTGTAAAGTGGTTCAATGTTTGATCAGGACGCAACCGCAAAGGTCCGCCCTGCACATCAGGCGTTGCAATGATGGGCCATACTTTCGAAAATTCAGCATTGTACTGATCCGCGAAATCAAGTGTTCCGTAAACCGGATTGATCTGAAATCCCAATACCGGAATCTCCCCTCCTGCCCTGGAATAAAACAAACGGCCATAGTTGTCATGCGTCATACCCCATTGTCCGCTGGATCCGCTTACGAGGGTATCCACACGCATTTTTCCATTGGTATACCGGAAACGTACCGGGTCATAGGTCAGGTACATCCAGTTGTCCAGGTTCCAGTCAAGTCCGCTTCTCTGATGCTCCATGTTGGCATCATTTACGTTGTACTTGTCGTTTTGGTATACCAACTTTTTTACATCTGCCTTCCCGTCACCATTGGTATCTTTATAGCTATAAATGTTGATTGTATTCGTTTCATTGACCAAAAGTTCACTTCCAACCGTCTGCAGCATTCTTGGCAATAAGAGACTATCGATGAAAACAGTGCTTTTGTCCATTTTTCCGTCATGGTTTGTATCCTCCAAAAGCGAAATCCTGCTAACTGGCTGCTGCTCACCTTTCGCATTGGCATCCTGCATGTAGGTAAGCATCTCGGCCACATACATACGACTGTTACCGTCCCAGGCAATAGCGACAGGCTCTTTAATCATAGGCTCACTCGCAACGAGTTCCATATGGTAACCCTGGGGAAGATGCATAGTTTGCATACTTTCCTGAGGCGACAAATATTTTCCGGTAGGATTTGGATTAAACACAGGATCAAGTACAGCCTGTGATTTTGTACTGCTCTTTGATCCTTTACAGTTATAAATGAGAAAAGAAATACAAAGCAAGCCTAAAATCAACGCAATATTTTTCATGTTTTCTGAATGTCTTTTAACTATTAATACCTGGCGGTCTGAAATCGAAAAGATAGAATATTAATAAATCTACTGCGATTATTTCAATTCGAAGACAATAATTTCTTCGGCAAAAAGCAGGAACGAGCAGCAGATTTTATTCGGGATATAATCAACATTGTAAGCAGTACTCATTGATTTGCATTGTAGTCAATTTTTCGATAAAAGTTATCCTTAGGAATTCTGTCCGACAAATGGAAACTGGTAAACAGTTTTTCTGCGGACGCCGAAGTAATTTTTTCTTCCTTGCATGCCTAGATATATTAAGTTTAGGCAACTGCATTCCGGCAAATAGTATCATCATCATTACTGGAACACCTTCTGGCGTTGTATTTAATGCACCAAATAAAGGTTTTCATCATTTTCACCTGACATTTTGAACAAAGTAAATTGACGTTCTAAACAAAATGAGCACGCTGACAACCTGGTAATTTTGTCGTATCACATTTAAATATAAAACGATATGGAACAAAACAATTATCAGAGAGCCTTGCAGCATTCGATAGATTCAGGGTTCAATGCAACATCAACATCAAGTGATGTTATCAAAGGAATCGATCTTACCGGTAAAATCGTGATTGTAACCGGCGGCAACGCAGGTATTGGTTTAGAAACGGCAAAGGTTTTGGCCGCAGCCGGCGCCACGGTGATCGTTGCCGCAAGGGATGTAGAAAAAGCCCGGAAAAACCTGGAAGAAATTCCAAATGTGGAATTGGAAAAGATTGATTTTATGGACCCCGCTTCTATCGATACATTTGCCGAGGCATTTATTGCAACTGGCCGTCCGCTCCATTTGCTGATCAACAATGCGGGTATTATGTGGGTGCCTTTGCGCAGAGACAGTCGAGGTATTGAATCTCAGCTAGCTACCAATTATTTAGGCCAGTTTCAGCTTACTGCGCGGTTATGGCCTGCACTTAAAAAGGCTAATGGCGCACGGGTTATCAATGTATCATCACTCGGCCACCAGATGGCACCATTCAATTTTGAAGACCCCAATTTTCTTCATCGCGAGTATCAAACCCTACAAGCTTACGGACAATCCAAAACCGCCAGCAATTTATTTGCCCTTCAGCTGGATAATTTTGGTAAACAGTTTAATGTGAGAGCCTATTCACTGCACCCTGGCTCCATTCACGGTACTGAACTGGGCAGAGAGGCTTCACAGGAACTGTTTCAGCAAATGGGTTTTCTTGATTCCGAAGGTCATCTTAAGCCTGAGATATTGGCTTCCTTGAAAACAATTCCCCAGGGTGCAGCTACAACGGTCTGGTGCGCCACAAGCTCCATGCTTGACGAGTTGGGTGGCGTTTATTGCGAAGATGCGGATGTAGCGGAACTAGCTCCGGAAAACGATGGAGGTCAACGCGGTGTAAAACCATATTCACTGGACCAAGCAAATGCAAGGAATCTGTGGAAATGGAGCGAACAAATAACGGGCATCACATTCGGCTCTTAGACGGCAACTACATAGTTAGAAAACCTACTTTAACACGCATTTATATCAAGATATAAAATGATAACTCATTAAGGCAATTTGCGCTGATTGCCGATAAAAATAGTAAAAAAGGCAGTGATGAAATAAATACAATCGGCCACGATTTCACCACAATTTTCGAATTAGTCAGAGCACAAGGCCGGACATTTCCGAAAACTATTTGCTTTCCCGATCTTTACCTATTAACTATAAGGATAGCTTAAAATTGAATATGGATCACATTTCAAAATACCTGACCAGAGAGATCAAGCTTTCCAGCTATGAGGACAAGCTATTTAAATCAGACCTGATCTTCGATGATCACATGCTGATCTGGTTTATTTCGGGTGAAACCAAAATCATACAAGCCCATACGACCTATTACTTTAAAACCGGGGACATATTCCTGATTCCCCGAAATCAGCTGGCGACCATTGTAAATTACCCTAAAAACGGACAGCCTCATAAGACCGTTGTGATGCATTTATCTGCGCAGCGGCTGAAACGGTATTACCAAAACATTAATATAAACAAGAAAAACAGCGCAGAGCAAAAGATTTTCCACTTTACCAATCATCCATTTCTGGAAAGTTGCCTGGCTTCATTGATACCTTACTTTGATGTGAGAGGCGAATTTCCAGAAAGTATTGCCACACTAAAAATCACCGAAGCCATTACAATCCTTAGGGAAATTGACAAGACGGTCGACAGTGTATTGGCAAATTTTGATGAGCCCGGCAAAGTTGATCTGATTGATTTTATGCAGCGTAATTTTATGTTTAATATGCCCATGGAAAAATTAGGATATTTAACGGGTCGGAGTTTGTCGACCTTTAACAGAGACTTTAGAAAAATTTTTAATGTAACTCCACAAAAATGGCTTACAGAAAAAAGACTTGAACTGGCCTATTATCAACTAGCAGAAAAGAATAAAAGACCTACAGAGGTATATCTGGAAGTAGGCTTTGAAGATCTCTCTCATTTTTCTTTTGCATTTAAAAAAAAGTATGGGATTGCCCCGACTCACCTGCAGCATATAGGAAATTGACAGCTTGAAAGGTAAAAAATATCCTTAGGCTGACTAACTTCAAGACCTTAAGTTTACCTCTGTCTTTCGGTATATAGCTTTATGTAATTGAAGCTAATTAGCTGCTGCAATCACAGATCATCAGCATCAGGGCCATTTAACATGACAGAATTCTGGTCGCATTTTTCTTTATAGTGCTGCTATCAGGATATTTGGATAGGTTTTACCTTCCTGTTGAAAAAGCTCAAAGGGTTGATTTACAATCTTGATTTCACTAATTGGATAACTATAAAGCCGGCAGGGATTATCTGTTTCTTTTCTGCTCACCCGGTAATAAAGCACTACCGTTTCCTTATTACCCAGCTGAATGTTATACTGATATTCACCTGGCGTCTCATTAAAAAATCCGAGTATTACCGAGCCATTCAGCGGAGAAAAGCCGGTTGTGTTATTAACACTCCAGTTTTTATATGGATCTCCGGATTTTTGTTCCGTAATTTTTAGAAGTGCAGCATCAACCATGATCGGCTCCCTCGTTTGCTTATCAATAAATTTTAAAATAATCTTTGCTGGTGGACTTTCATTGAGCAGCCCCTCACAGGGATCTGTTTCGGCTTTTTTACAGCCAGCAAAAATATTAAGCAATAGCAATGTCAATAAAACTAACTTGGAGGGAAGACTTTGTCTCATAATCAAGCGATTACCAGTTTAGAAAATTAATCATTTTAATGACACACAATTTATAGGAAACGTTGCATGAGATTGAAAAAAGTTTAAAACCATATTTCGCCTACGGCTTTAAATTTATTTATGACTCATTTCAACAAAGGAATCATAGGCGCGTTGTGCGAGCTTTGATAAATGACCCCTCAATAAAGGAGGGTCTACAATTGTAATGGCACCTGCGTAAGGCAAAAGCCATGTTGCAAGATAAGGAAGCGAGCCTATGAGAAACAGAAGTTCCAGCCTTCCATCGGGTAGATGCTGCTCATGAACCCAGCCATATTGATGCTTGGTATCATGAAGGTGCCGGACCTGTGCAGGCAGCAGTGCCGAAGGGGTAAAACGAATCACTACTTTTTCTTTATCGCTTCTTTTTGCTTCGTCAGCCCAGTATTGCTGCAATGTTTCCGGACGCGCCGGGAACAACTCATCCGATAATGCCAGACTACTGATACGGTCCAGGCGAAAATTCCGAAATGCCTGCCGAAGGCGGCAATAAGCTACCACATGCCAATGCTGGCTGAGGTATAAACCAATCGGTTCAATTTCGCGGATTATAGGTTCTCCGGTCTCAGCCGCCTGATAGCCCATACGTACAACCTGGTGCGCTGCCACTGCCGCCACCAATTGCTGATATGAATCAGGCCACGCAGACGCACTGGCAGGTTCCATAACTTGTATGTAAGGAGCTACTGTTTCCAGGTGGTCGCGGTCTGTATGCCTGAGCACTGCCCGTAGTTTATCCATTGCAGCGCCTATTAGCCGGGCAGTCGCAGCATCAGTAAGCCGGGTTGCCAGTTTTTCAGCGGTAAGCAGTGCCACAGCTTCCTGCCGGGTGAACATAATGGGCGAAAGGCGGTATCCTTCCAGCATCGTGTAACCTTTTCCTTCCTGGGTTACAATCGGGATTCCTGCGCTTTCCAGGGTTCTTATGTCCCGGTAAATCGTACGGGTGCTTACCAGAAAACGATCTGCCAGCTCAGTCGCAGTCACCATCCGTTTTGTTTGGAGTAAGGTAAGCAGGGCTACCAGGCGTGATAGGCGGGTAACTTCTGAATCGTTCATGGTTCAACTTTTTTGGTCCATTGAAGGATTTTTGGCTTTAAATTTTGATCTGCACAGGCCACAATTTCAATAATTCTTTTTTGACGGGTTTCATCCCGCTTGGCAAAAACCAGCCATTGCAACAGGCCGCGTTTATCGGACCTGCTTAGCTTTTGAAAAAAATGATGTGCAACAGGCTTCTCTGCGAGTGCTTTTCCAAGATCATCAGGTATTATAAGCGCTTCCACACGATCAAGAAGAAACCAGGAACCATTCCGTTTGGCAGTTTCAATGGCATCAAATCCTGACAGTGTCATCAATCCTGCTTCTATGAGTCTTTTCACTTTCTCCTTGTTTATTTTTGACCAGCCACTATCCGGCTTTCTTTTACTAAAAAATTGCATGAAACTTTTTTCGTCCAACGGTTTGGAAAGACTATCTATCCAGCCAAAGCAAAGTGCTTCCTCTACGGCCTCACTCCAGATAATTGTGGGTATTCTTGCACTTTTCTTATGATAGATCAGCCATACAGATTTCTCCAGGTGATGATTTTCCTCCAACCACTTCCGCCATTCCCTTCGGTTTGACGGACTGAAAGTATTTGTCTCTTTGTCGGCCATTTTTATACAATAGGTGAAAAGGAACAGTATAAAGAACGGAATTTTTAATGATTTTAATCCTGATACCGCAATGTTCCGTGCAGCATCAATGCTTTAGCTGCCACTTCTTTTCATGCAGCAATACGGATTAAACGGCTAAGTAAAAGAGCCCGAAGCCGGGCTCTTTCAATCCGGTGAATATCGGGCAATTACCTTACTACTGTTGCTTCCAGTTCAACAGTAAGCCCGCCAAACAAAGCCTTCACTTCAAGCATGGTAGTGGCTTGTTTAATGCCATGCTTTGCAATCCAGGTTTGATAAGTTTGCACGCAGCTGGTAAAAAACTCCTGAGTTGATGTCGTGTAGACATTCAGTCTTACAATGCCGCCAGGCTCATACCCGGCCTGGCTGATCAGTTGCTCTAAGTTCCGGATTGTCAGCTCCAATTGTGTTTTCATATCGGATGCCACAGGCTGACCATTGGCATCAATGGCAACTTGACCCGAACAGTAAAGTGTTCCCTGCGGCTGTTTCACTTCAACGGCCTGTACTGAATTTGTGTACTTACCCCATTCCCAAGGATCGGTGGTGTTCTTTTCCATTATTGTTGTTTGTGTTAACGAGTATTTATTTTGTCTCCACAAAGTTCGCAGGTGAGTGTGACAGCCTTATGTCATACCTGTATGGGGCCAAATAAATTATTTTGAGATGCAAAGTAATATCCATACTAATTTTGGGGAATTTTTTAGGAAGATCTACCATTAACTAAATTACTCCTTCACTATTAAATACTTGAAAATTACAAAATCTTTTAACGAATCGTTTTTAGGTGTGTATTGACTGAGGATACAGCTGATTGTTTTTATTATCAGACATTAAGCTTAAATAATTTATCAGTTGATTGATTGATCTCTGGATAGCAATATTTTTTCTAAGTGCTATTTGTGATACATTTGAGCACATTAAAACACCAATTTAAATACAATAAAAAATTGAAATACTTTAATTTAATTATTTTATTCAGTTTTATTTTAGCGGCTTGCACCAAGAAAGAGTCCAAGCAATATACCATTGGCTTTTCACAATGTACGGGTGCTGACAATTGGCGTAAAACGATGCAGGAAAGTATGTATCGGGAGCTGTCTTTCAATCCCGAGATCAACTTCATTATGAAAGATGCGGGCGGACAAAGTCAAAAACAGATCATACAAATTCAGGATTTGATAAAACAAAATATTGATCTGCTGATTGTATCGCCAAATGAAGCCGGACCCATTACTCCCATTGCTGAAAAAGCGTATCAGAGCGGCATTCCCGTTATTATTCTGGATCGCCGTACCAACTCTGATCAGTACACAGCTTATGTCGGTGCGGATAATGTGGAAGTCGGGCAGATTGCAGGAGCTTATACCAATACGCTTTTGAAAGGAAACGGTAAGGTGATTGAGATCAGTGAAAAGCCTGGCTCTTCTGCTGACACAGACCGCCACAAAGGTTTTATGGAAGCAATTAACCATTTTTCAGGGATTAAATTAATTGCGAAACTGGATGGCGACTGGGATAAATATTCCTTTGAGGCTCCGCTGACTAAATTGTTGAAAACCCATGCAGATATTGATGTTATTTTTTGCCAGAATGATCGGCGCGCGCTGGCTGCATTTAAAGTTTGTAAGAACTTAGGTCTGGAAGACAAGATCCGGTTAATTGGTGTCGACGGACTTACCGGAGCAAATGGCGGAATTGACCTTGTCGATAAAGGCATCCTGAATGCAACGATTCTCTATCCAACCGGCGGTGAAGAAGCCATACGAACTGCTATTTCAATTTTGCAAAAGCAACCTTTCAAAAGAGAGAACCAGCTTCAAATCACAATGATCGATTCTACCAATGTGAGGATCATGAAATTGCAGGGAGAAAAACTGGTGGCTCAGCAACAGGATATAGAACGGCGACAGGAGAAAATTGAGGAGCAGCGTGCTATTTCTGAAAATCAGAGCATTGTCATTTACACTGTGTCCATTACACTGGCCTTAGCACTCATTTTCGGGGCAATTTCCTTTTATTCTTTACGTGAAAACCGGAAAATTAACAAACGGCTGGAAGTTCAAAATCATGAAATATCAGATCAGAAAAACCAGATTGAACAACTTGCGCAAAGTGCTGAGGTTGAAAATGAAGCTAAACTCAAATTTTTCACGAATATTTCGCATGAATTCAGGACTCCGCTCACGCTCATACTGGCACCGGTTGAAGACGTTCTGGCCAGTGAAAAAATCCGTGATCCGCTGATTAAACAGGAACTCTCCCTGATCAGAAAAAACACATTGCGGCTGCTCAGGCTTGTAACGCAGCTGATGGATTTCAGAAAATTAGGAAGTCACCGTATGCAAGTCCGTGCTGGCGAACACAATCTGGTCTCATTTGTTAAGGACATTATGGTAGCATTTGAAAGAATTGCATCAAAACATAAAATTGATTTTCAGCTGATCGCTTCCGATGCTGAAACAATGGTCTGGTTTGATGCTACGATGCTGGATAAAGTAATTTTTAATTTACTTTCCAATGCCTTCAAATTCACTCCGGACAAGGGACGCGTCTATTTATATATCAAAAACATTACTCCTGATCATGTACAGATTATAGTGGAGGATAATGGGATTGGAATGACGGAATCCGAAGTTGCGCATGTTTTTGAGGTATTTTATCAGGCAGAAAGCAGTTATAAGACACTTGGGACCGGATTAGGTCTGGCGCTTTCCAAAGAACTGATTTCCCTTCATCAAGGGACTATTTCAGTGCGCAGTAAACCAAATAAAGAAACTGCATTTACGATCGAACTGCCCCTTGGCAATAAACATTTTAAGCCAGATGAATTACAAAATGAACAGGTTGAAGATTTTTCAATGATTCAGAATTTTGAACTCAGCGAAGAAAATTTACTGGCGAATGTTCCGGCTGTTGGTAAAGTAACTGCCAAAGAACAATCTGTTTTAATTATTGAAGACAACATTGATCTGGTAAGGCTTCTGGAGCAAAAGTTACAGACCGGCTATCAAATAGTTGTGGCAAACGACGGCGAAGAAGGTTTACGGCTTGCATTTGAACACATTCCGGATCTAATTGTATGTGATGTGATGCTGCCTAAAAAAGACGGATTAAGCATCACTTTGATTTTAAAAACAGATTTCAGAACCTCGCACATTCCGGTCATTTTATTGACAGCCCGAACTACCACCGAACAACAGATCGAAGGCATTCAAACAGGTGTAGATGCTTATATTACCAAGCCGTTCAACTTATTGTATGTACAGGAAATGATCAAAACACTGCTCAAAAATCGGGCATTGCTTCGGGAACATTATACTAGCGAACTGCCCATTGAAACTTCTTCCCGCACCAACCCGAACAAACTGGACAAGAAATTTATCACGCAGTTTACAGCGTACATTGAGGAGCATTACGACAACTCTGAACTGAGTGTTGAAGACATTGGTAAAGATCTGGGCATGTCGCGTGTACAGCTTTACCGGAAAGTAAAAGCACTTCTGGGCATGAGCGTCAACGAATATGTGCAGCAGGTACGGCTCAACAAAGCCAAGTTTCTGTTACGACGTGACGATTTGACAGTAGCAGACATCGCTTATAAAGTCGGTTTCTCCTCCCCCACTTATTTCTCAACGGCATTTAAAGGCAAATACAATCAAACCCCTATGGAATATAAAAAATCATAGGTGTCCGATTTTTCTTTTAATATTTTCAAGCTATTGTACAATTTCCTTATCACTCGGTCCTTCAAAAATGATACAATTTTTAAACAGAATGTATCAAATTTGAAAGACTACTGATGTATCAAATTTTAAATAATGACCTAAATCACTGATTATCATAATTATATACTTCTAAAATACCACTGTATCAAAGTTTAACTTTTTTGAGATATTATTTAGTTATTCCAGGTACCAAGTAGCGGTAGTTTTGACAAAAAAAATCAGAACTACCAATGAAAAACAGTAAGGTATTAGTATGGTCAATCGTCGTTGCGCTTGGCGGTTTTCTTTTCGGATTTGACACGGCCGTTATCTCGGGGGCAGAGAAAGCCATTCAGCATGTATGGAATCTATCTGCGGTGGAGCACGGATTCACCGTTTCCATCGCACTCATAGGAACGGTACTTGGTGCCATGTTAGGTGGTATTCCGGCAGATAAGCTCGGAAGAAAAACTACCTTATTCTGGATTGCCGTTTTATACCTTGTTTCTTCTCTCGGCTCTGCACTAGCAACCGACTGGTATGTTTTCATATTCTTCCGATTCCTTGGCGGCCTGGGCGTCGGTGCTTCTTCAGTTGCTGCACCCATGTATATCTCCGAAATTTCGCCGGCCAAATCCAGAGGAAAAATGGTTGGGCTGTTTCAGTTCAATGTAGTCTTCGGGATACTGATCGCTTATTTCTCAAATTACTTCATGCAGGATTTAGGAGAGAATGCCTGGAGATGGATGCTGGGCGTACAGGCTTTACCCTCTTTAATTTTCCTTCTGGCAATCCTTTATGTACCTGAGAGTCCACGCTGGCTGATTATGAAAAAAGGTGACGTGCAGCAGGCAAAAGAAATCCTCAATATCATCGATCCCGACACCAGCGAAGAAACATTATATGCCATCCTGAATGCAAAGGAAGAAACAAAAGACAAACCTTCCGCCAGGCTATTTTCTGCCAAATACAAAACGCCCGTAACACTGGCCATTCTCTTTGCTATTTTCAATCAGGTTTCCGGAATTAATGCCATTATTTATTACAGTCCGCGTATTTTTGAAATGACGGGATTGGGAGCAAAAGCTGCATTTTTATCTTCTGCGGGAATAGGCTTCGTCAACTTTGCCTTCACGCTTTTAGCCATTAACTTTATCGATCGCTTCGGACGCCGTACACTTATGGCTATTGGATCCGTGGGTGTTATAATCACACTGGGATTAGTGGCAAGGGCATTTTTTATACAGGATTTCACCGGTGTCCCTGTTTTTCTTTTTGTCTATATAGCCTTTTTTGCATTCTCACAAGGAGCCGTAATTTGGGTTTTTATATCCGAAATTTTCCCCAATGAAGTACGTGCAAACGGACAGGCGCTGGGAAGTTTTACCCATTGGTTTATGGCGGCTATCATCGCCTTTTCGTTCCCGATCATTTCCGAATATTTGGGCGGCGGAATCACCTTCTCCTTTTTCGCTGTCATGATGATTTTACAGCTCATTTTCGTGTGGCGCATTATGCCTGAAACCAAAGGCACCTCACTGGAAAGCACGGACAAAACAATGATTTTACACTAGCTATTAGCGATTAGCATTTGGCTATTAGCCTCAACACCAATGCAGCTATTTTCATTAACTATCTGACTAATATAGTATTACAAATTAATTGTACCAATTAATTTTTCCTTACTACAAATCTCAATCTATATGAAACCTAAAATAACTGTTTTCGGGGAAATGCTTTGGGACATGCTGCCTTCCGGAAAGCAGCCCGGCGGAGCACCGATGAATGTAGCTATCCATCTCAAAAATTTCGGAATGAACCCCGCTTTCATCAGTCGCGTCGGTGACGACGACCTGGGTGTTGAACTTATGGAATACCTTAGCAACCAGGAATTTAATACGGATTTTATTCAAACCGGAATCACACATCTTACGGGTATTGTAAAGGTAAACCTGACCGACAAAACCGAAGTAACTTACAAAATTGTGCAGCCGGTAGCCTGGGATTATATCCAGACTACGCCTGAAAACCAAAAGTTGGTAAAAGATTCAGACGTCTTTGTCTACGGCACGCTTTCCGTTCGCAGCCAGCAATCACGTGACACGCTTTTTGAATTGCTGAAAGACGCAAAATTGAAAGTGTTTGACGTCAACATACGTCCTCCGCATCTTGACAGGACAACCACCGAATATCTGCTCGAACAAGCCGACATTGTAAAAGTAAACGAGCATGAGCTCAATACCGTTTGCACCTGGTTTGGCATACAGCCCGAATTGGAAACACAAATGAAATTCCTATACGAACGCTTCAACCTGAAACTGGTTTGTGTAACGCTGGGAGCCGATGGAGCCGTGGTTCTTTCCAATGATGGCTTTCATTCACAAGGCGGATATGAGGTGGAAGTGCAGGACACGATAGGCAGCGGCGATTCATTTCTGGCCATGTTCCTAAAAGAATATATTTCCGGATCGACCATCTCGTCAGCACTTAAAAAGGCCTGTGCCGTTGGTGCTTTAGTTGCCTCTTATTCAGGCGCTACACCCAAAATTTCCGAATCAGAACTGGATCATTTTCTTACCGTCAATCAATAACTCCATGAACAAAAGATTACTAATGATGGCATTTGCCATCCTGTGCTTTATGCAGCTGGCATGGGCACAAAACAAAGGTACGCTGACCGGTACTGTCAAAGCCTCAGATGGCCTTAGTCTGCCGGGGGTAAGCATTCTTGAAAAGGGAACGACTAACGGCGCGATTACAGATGTTGATGGAAAATATTCGATTTCGGTTTCCCCTTCGGCGACGCTGGTATTTTCTTATGTGGGCATGATCGCCCAGGAACTTCCGGCCGGCAACAGCTCTAAACTGGATGTAACCCTGGAATACGATTCGAAAAATCTTGGCGAAGTGGTTGTGGTGGGATATACTTCTTCCAAAAAGGAAGATCTTACCGGCGCGATCGCGGTTGTGGATATGGCGCCGCTAAAAAATATTAGCTCAGGGAATCCAATGCAGGCCTTGCAGGGACGCGTTCCGGGGTTATATATTGAAAAAACAGGTTCACCAAACGGTACCAATTCAAGGATTTTGATCCGTGGAGCCAATACGCTGGGAAATACCGACCCGCTTTATATCATCGACGGTGTACCTACCAAAAGACCGGAAGTTTTTCAGGGATTAAATCCTAATTCAATTGAATCTATACAAGTGCTGAAAGACGCCTCAGCTTCTTCTATTTACGGTTCCAGGGCTTCGAACGGTGTCATCATTGTTACGACTAAAAACGGTGCAAATACCAACGGAAAGATTAACATTGATTTTAACAGCAGCATTTCCGCACAGTCAGAAAAGTATGCACGCTTCAAGATGCTCAATGCTGCCGACAGAGGCCGGGCGTTATGGAGAGCATCCGTTAATGACGGCGTTAATCCGGAAGACGGTTACGGTGCGCTTTATGCATTTGACTGGAACAAGGATTTTAAAAATCCAGTATTAAACAGCGTAACTGTCCAGCCTTTTGTGGGTGGTAATCCGAACATGCCGGCAGGCGATACTGACTGGCAAAAAGAACTGTATAAAACCGGCATTGTGACCAACAACGAACTGACCATATCCGGCGGAAATAAAACATCTTCGCTGCAGGTCAATCTTGGGTATTTCAAAAATACCGGTATGCTGCGTTTTACAGATTATGAAAAGATCAGTGGCCGGATCAATGCTTTGACCAGCGCCTTCGATCAGAAACTAAAAATCGGCGCCAATGTGCAGCTGGCAACCTCCAATGAAACACTGGCCGCTACCGATATTGGAGGCGCACTGACACCCGGCCTGGCTGTGACACTCGCACCAACCATTCCGGTTTACGCAAAAGATGGCTCCTGGGGTGGAGCGATCGGTTCGGGTTACTCGGACAGAAACAATCCACTTCACATGCAGGATATCAACAAATGGGATAACACAAACCGGATGACTCTTTTTGGTAATGTTTTTGTCGAAATCCAACCGGTAAAAAACCTTTTTATAAAAACGAGTTTAGGTGCTGATAATGCAAATTACCGTTTTAAAAATATTGAACAGGCCTTTGAAGAAGGTTCTTTCGGACGCACCAGCAACAGTCTGACACTGGATGAAAACCGCTATCTGAGTCTGATCTGGACAAACACGGCACGTTATAATCTTGATCTTGGAAATCACCACCTGAAATTTTTGATCGGTACGGAAGCAATTAAAAATACGCTTGATAACCAGGTTGCAAGAAAAGAAGGATTTGGTGTTCAAACTAAGGATTATTTCGTGCTTAATGCAGGTACCGGTAATACAAACGTAACCGGAACAGGAACAGGAAGCCGTTTATTGTCACAATTTGCCCGGGTTGACTATGGTTTTTCTGACCGCTATCTGGCTGCGGTGACTATCCGCCGCGATGGTTCTTCCCGCTTTGGTAGCCAGAATGCTTATGGTATATTCCCAGCAGCCTCTGTGGGATGGAGAATTGACAGAGAAGCTTTCTTCAAAAATGTAAAGAAAATCAGTAACCTGAAACTTCGTGCAGGCGTTGGACGTGTTGGGAATCAGGAAATCGGAGATCTTGCACGATTCGGATTGTATGATACGCGTTATGGCAGCAGACAATCACAATTTCCAAATGGGCATGACGGCTTTTTTGATCAGTATTACAACATCGGAACGGCTTATGATCTGAATGGGGCGAATACAGGAACCCTTCCATCGGGAATTGTTTCAATCCAGGGCGCAAACCCTAATTTGAAATGGGAAAGCACCAATGAAGCAAACGTCGGCGTTGATTTCGGATTTATTGATGGAAGCATCCAGGGTTCATTCGATTATTTCACCCGCAAAACCAGTGACATTCTGATCACGCCTCCTGTTGCCTCCGCCGTTGGCGAAGGACAGTTGAAAGTGGTGAACGGTGCTGCAAAATCAAACCGCGGTTTTGAATTTTCGATGGGCTATTATGCCAAACCAAAAGGAAATTTCACCTACAATATCATGACGGGTATCAGCCGTTTCCGCGATAAAATTACTAAACTACCGGAGGAAGTAAGAGCCGCATACGCAGGAAACGTATTGAACACGATCCTTGGACACTCTCAGTTTGATCTTTTCGGTTATAAAACCAACGGCCTTTTCCAGAATCAGCAGGAAGTTGATGCAGCACCGACGCAGGTTGGCGCAGGCCCGGGACGTATCCGTTATGTGGATACAAACGGTGACGGAAGAATTGATGATCTGGACCGGGTTTTCTTCGGCACAACCTTGCCGGCATTTGAATACAACCTGAAATTGGAATTGTTTTACAAAAACTTTGACCTGTCGGTTTTCGGCTCAGGAATTGCAGGCAGAAAAGGATTTGATTCGTATACTTTCTACAACAACTTCGTCCGCGGCCGTGATAATGTTGGACCGGGTGTATTCAACGCATGGTCAACCACGAATACAGGTTCGAGAATTCCTGCACTTTCTTTATCTGACTCCAACAATGAAACAAGGACTTCGGATTATTTTAACGTGAACACCTCTTACTTCAAGCTTAGAAATGTTCAGCTGGGTTATGCGCTTAATACCGCCTTCGCAGAGAAAATCAAGCTGCAGCGTGTCCGCATTTATGTAATGGCCGAAAATCTTTTCCTTGTCAAATCCAAAAGTTTCCTTGGGCCAGATCCGGAACGCACCGATATCAATGCCATTCCAATTCCGCGCACGCTCACTGTTGGACTAAATGTTTCATTCTAATTTCTTTCGAACAATGAAAAATAAATATATATACTCCCTTGCACTGGCAGGTAGTCTGATGATCACCTCATCCTGCAAGGATTACCTTGACTATCAGCCTCAGGGTTTGTTGTCATCTGATAACGTCAAGTCAGCGTCAGCGGCCGAATCGCTGGTAACGGCCGCTTATGCAGGCATAGGTAATGACGAGATGATTGGTCCGATGACGAGCATGTGGATTTACGGCAGTGTCCGCTCGGATGATGCCTATAAAGGCGGTGGCGGTGTTGCCGATGTGGCGGAAATAGACTTTTACGAACATTACAATCTGACAAGACCAGATCTGACCTTAATGCATCCTTATACCTGGGTAAATTTTTATAAAGCCATTTCCAGAGCTAATGCCGCACTGGCCAGTCTGAATACGGTGACTGAGGCCGAATTCCCTTTAAAAAAGACACGTGAGGCTGAAATGCGCTTCCTTCGGGGCCATTCCCATTTTATGCTTAAAATGCTGTTCAAAAACATCCCTTATATTACCGAAGTAATGAGCAATGAGGATATTCTCAAAGAGTCTAATGTGCGTTATAAAAATGACGAACTATGGGATAAAATCGGGGAAGACTTCCAGTTTGCTATTGATAATCTGCCTCAGAAACAAAGCCAGGTTGGCCGGGCTAACAAATTATCGGCAGCAGCCTACCTTGCAAAGCTCAGGTTATATCAGGCTTATGAACAGGACGATATGCACAAGGTAATAAATATCAACAAAACCAGATTGCAGGAAGTAGTTACGCTCACCCAGCAAGTGATCGCTTCCGGACAATATAGCCTGCAATCCGATTTTGCAGAAAACTTTATCGCCGAAACGGAAAATGGCCCCGAATCAATTTTTGCCATCCAGTATTCGATCAATGACGGTACAGCTGTCGGCCGATTAAGTTATGTGACGGGACTAAATTATCCTCACGGAGCACCTCAGTATGGATGCTGCGGCTTCCACCAGCCAAGCCAGAATCTGGCTAATGCTTACAAAACCGATGCAAATGGCTTGCCTTTATTTGATACGTTCAATGATAAAAATGTGGATTTCAATTCAGAAACCGTAGATCCGCGCGTAGACCATACTATTGGAATTGATGGGCATCCTTACAAATACGATGCGACCAAACCATTCAGCAACAGCTGGATTCGTGACCCGGGCGTTTACGGTTTTTTCCATACGATGAAAGAGCAGCAGCTGGCAACAAGCGCGTCTTATCACAAGGAAGGCCCTTTCATTGGTTCTTCAAAAAATATTGATATCATCCGCTATGACGATGTAATTTTGATGCAGGCCGAAGCTTATATCGAACTGGGTCAGCAGGCACTGGCACTTCCGCTGATCAACCAGATCAGAAGACGCGCAGCGGCAAGTACCGGGCGGTTGAAAAAAACAGACGGAACCTTTGCTTCCAAATATAACATAAAGGAGTATGCGTCTGGGTGGTCACAGGAATTTGCAAGGAAGGCACTGCAGTGGGAAAGAAGGCTGGAATTTGCTACCGAAAGTCCAAGGTTCTTTGATCTTGTTCGCTGGGGCATTGCTGAAAAGACGCTTAATGCCTACATTGACAAGGAAAAAACAAGAAGACAGTTTCTGGCGACCGCGAAATTCACCGCAGGAAGAGATGAATATCTTCCTATTCCGCAACGTGAAATCAGCTTTACGAAAGGTCTTTACAAACAAAATCCAGGATTTTAGTGAGGCTTTCAGCAGTCAGCTTTCGGCGGTCAACGTCCGGCAGCTGGTTGCCGGCTTCCCAGTCCAAACCAACTTATTTATGAAAAAATCAATTGTTTGCCTGTTCCTTGTTTCATTATTGACAGGATCTGCGTTGATGGCGCAGGATTTTAAGGAAAAATACCGTCCGCAATTCCACTTTACACCAAAAGCCAACTGGATGAACGATCCGAATGGTATGGTGTATCACAACGGGATTTACCACCTTTTCTATCAGTACTATCCGGATGCCAAAGTTTGGGGGCCCATGCACTGGGGACATGCGACAAGTAAAGACATGATCTCGTGGAAAGAGCAGCCAATTGCTTTGTATCCGGATAGCCTGGGTTATATTTTTTCCGGAAGTGCTGTTGTGGACAACAACAATACGGCAGGATTCGGGAAAGATGCGCTGGTAGCTATTTTCACACACCACGACCCGGTGCAGGAAAAGCAAAATACAGGAAAACACGAAACGCAGAGCATTGCATATAGCCTCGACGATGGCAAAACGTGGACAAAATACAAAGGAAACCCTGTCCTTCAAAATCCGGGCATAAGTGATTTCCGTGATCCGAAAGTGAGATGGTTTGAGGCTCAGAAAAAATGGATCATGACATTAGCGACCAAGGATCGAATTACCTTTTATTCGTCACCTGATCTCAAATCATGGACGCGTGAAAGTGAATTTGGTGCCAATGAAGGTGGCCATGGCGGCGTTTGGGAATGTCCTGATCTTTTTCCGATCAAACATGAAGGAAAAGATATGTGGGTATTGATCGTGAACATTAATCCGGGTGGCCCGAATAAAGGTTCTGCCGGTCAGTATTTCCTGGGAGATTTCGACGGAAAAACTTTTACTTCGAATTCAAAAGAAACCAAATGGCTGGATTTCGGAACGGATAATTATGCTGCGGTGACATTCGCCAATACCGGCAACCGCAATATTCTGATGGGTTGGATGAGCAACTGGCAATATGCCAATCAGGTTCCGACTGATCCGTGGAGAAGTGCTAATACAATCGCCCGTGAATTGGGTTTAAAAACAATTGGAAAGGAGATCTACCTGACTTCGGTTCCGGTAAAAGAACTGGATGTCTTGAACACCACAGGTTTTTCACTGAAAAATGTAAAGGTGAAAGATCAACTGGATCTGACGGATAAAGCGAAGAATAAATCCGGATTATTTCGCCTGGATTTAACGACTAAAAACACAGCTGATTTCTCAATTGTGCTGGCTAACGAAGCAGGCAATGAACTTATCGTTGGATATGACAAAGCCAAAAATCAATATTATATCGATCGATCCAAATCAGGTAAGATAGACTTTGAAAAGGGTTTTGGAGAAAAACACATAGCACCAAGATTTGCAACAGAAAGCAATATTCCGCTTACATTGATCGTAGATGCCGCCTCGGTAGAGCTTTTTGCCGACAATGGACTAACGGTGATGACCGATATTTTCTTTCCTGAAAGCCCTATGTCAAAATTGTCCATTAAATCGGTTTCCGGGATTACTGTTGACAGTTTGAAATATACAATTTTAAAATCTTCCTTAAAATAAATTACTTTTTCCCGTATCACTTTGTTACTAGTACGAGGGTTAAGTAAATATTTTTCCAAATAGTTAATCGGCCTAAGCTGCACTTTATAATATCTCAAAAAGCTCTGGGGTGTTATGAAGTGCAGCTTAGGCTATTACTGTCAAATCAGTTGAGCGGAGGAAACTACAATATCTTTATAAAAAAGGCCGGTAGCATGTGCATAGCTACCGGCCTTAAAATGTAACAATACTGTTTTTTTAACTGAATCAGTATCCGTCGTTTTGCTTTAGATTTGAATTTTTATTCAGCTCCGGCCTTGGGATCGGAAGCAGGCTGCGATAGGCACCGTTGGGTACATGCGACAGCCACGATTTGGTTGTGAACGCACCGAATCTGATCATATCCTGCCGGCGGCGTCCTTCCTGTACAAATTCCCAGCCAAGTTTAAGATTTTTTGTAAGTCCTACTTTCAGCTTTATTTTCCTTTTAAACCTTCAATCAACAAAGAGGATTAAGACAAAAACATTCAGCGGCTGGAACAACACAGAATATCAATTCCTATTCATTTTTTGAGAAGCACACGCCGGATGGCACAAATTACTACCGTCTCAAAATGACAGACAAGGACGGTACGTTCACTTTGAGCCGGATCGTAGCCATTCAAAACGATCAAAAATCCGGCTTTATCATTTATCCAAATCCATCAGAGGGAAAAGTCGTTCATTTGAAAGATCAATCTGGTAAAAACAGAAAACTAAAACAGGTTGATTTAATTAATGTAACTGGAATAACTGTACTAACTTTTAACCAGAACCTATATGGCGGACTGAACATCAACCCACTTTCACCGGGAAGTTATACTGTGGTTATCAAAATGGAAAATGGAGAGTCAACTGTAAAAAAACTAATTATTCCAAATGAGTAGCTTTAGTCAAATGGAAGCATAATCTCTATCCTTCACACCGGACTATTCTGGGAATATCTTACGATGGAACTGAGATTTGTATACAGGTAAATACATGCAACCAATAATGTCCGTTTTAGCGCAGCAAATGTTCAAAAACGGACAAAAATATATTTTACTGTTTGATCAAATATGCTCCTGAGCGCCCGTTCGAGCATTTTCAAAAACTGGCACAGCATTTTACCGACATTATAGGATGATATAAAATTTATATATGAAGCGTACCTTTTTAGGAGAGTTTGAAGAAGTGATTCTGCTTACGGTAGGCATACTGGGGGAGCATGCCTATGCAGTCTCTGTTACCCAGGAGCTTGAAAGTAAAACAGGCCGCGTTGTCAGTTTTAGCAGCGTACACACCACTTTGCAAAGACTGGAAGAAAAAAATTTTCTATCATCCAGGATGGCCGGAGCTACCGCCGAAAGAGGCGGACGCCGCAAGCGCTTTTTTGAGGTGACAGCCCTTGGAAGAAAAGCCCTTATTGAAGTTCAGCAAACACGTCAGGATTTGTGGAACGCGCTGCCCCCACAGATGCTTGAATTAATGGGAGCCTGAAATGAATAAAGAAAATTCAGGTAACAACCTTAGGCAAGGACCTCCGCGCTGGGCAGTCAGCCTTCTTCGTGCCATGGCAGATCCCGGTACGCTGGAAGAAGTAGAGGGCGACCTTTTGGAAATGTTTGCACATTGGTCCAAAACTACTGGTACAACCAAAGCAAAAACCTGGTATGTCCTCAACGTCTTAAAACTACTAAGACCGTTTGCAAAACGTAAAAGTGAATATCCTCAAACTTATCTATTCAGCTATCAAATGGTCAAGAATTATCTAAAAATCGCAGTCAGGAACCTGAAAAGCAATAAGGCTTACACGCTGATTAACGTAGCCGGACTTGCGCTCGGCATGAGCTGCGCAATACTCATTTTTATATTGGTTAAATATCATCTGAGTATTGACAACTTTCATGCTAACGCTGACAGGATTTATAGAATCGTGACAGAACAACACCGCGATGATATCAGTTATCAGCCAAGTGTACCAGCACCACTTGGTAAGGTTTTTAGAAACGATTATACTTTTGGCGAAAAAGTTGCCAGAATCGCTACGTTTGATCAGTCACCAATTACATTAAAAGACGGAAAAGAACTTAGAAAATTTAAAGATGATATTGCCTTCACAGAGCCTGAGTTTTTCGATATTTTCAATTTCCCTCTGTTGCTGGGAAATAAAGCAACCGTATTAAATGCTCCAGGCACAGCAATCATCACTGAAAAAATTGCACATAAATATTTTGCCAATGAAAATCCTATCGGAAAATCATTTTGGCTTGATAACAAAATCGCATTTACGATAACCGGAATTTTGAAAGACCTGCCTGAAAACACAGATCAGAAGGCCGGTATTTTTGTTTCCTACACAAGCCTTAAAAGTTATAACGAATGGTTGGCCAGCGATGATTCCTGGGGAGGTATTCAAGGCGCAATGAAGTGTTTTGTGCTACTTCGCCCGGGCGTTTCCGTTTCACAGGTGGAAAAAGTATTCCCTGCTTACGTAGCAAAATACCGTCCGAACAGCAAAAATGTTCACCATTATAAATTACAGCCATTGGCAGAGGTTCATTTTGACCCTAGGTACGACGGAGCAATGGAAAAAAGAAATTTATGGATTCTGTCTGTCATTGGCGCTTTTTTGATCGCGTCAGCCTGTGTGAACTTTGTCAATCTGGCCACCGCGCAGGCATTTAAAAGATCCAAGGAAGTAGGTGTAAGAAAAGTTTTAGGGGGATTGAAAGTCCAGCTTTTCTGGCAATTCATTTCTGAAACCTTTCTTATTTCAATGACCGCGATTTTGATAGCACTATTAGCTGCCTATCTTCTGCTTCCTGCCGCCAACTCCTTTTTCAAAATACGACTGAGCCTTAATCCATTATCGGACAGCTCATTGACATTATTCATTTTAGCCTTGGGATTAGTCGTTACTTTTTTCGCAGGATCATATCCAGGTTTGGTTTTGGCCCGGTTCCAACCGATCATTGCACTAAAAGGGAAGTTGTCGCAATCCAGTATCGGAGGTTTCAATACCCGCCGAATGCTGATTGTCATTCAGTTTACGATTTCGCAGGTACTTATCATCGGTATGATCGTGATCATCAAACAAATGCGCTATACCAATCAAGTCGATCTTGGCTTTGATAAAGAAGCCATCGTCATGATCCCACTGGGAACTGATAGCACGAATGTAAAAATGATGACTTTGAAGGATCAGATTTCTGAAATGGCCGGCGTTGAAAAAATATCGCTTTGTTTTGCAGCACCGGCCTCACAGCAGGCCTGGAATAATGGTATCCGGTTTGATAATCAGTCCGAAGAAGTCAATTTCAAGACCAGTATCAAGGCAGGTGATGCAAACTATGTCCCTACCTTTGGATTGGAGGTCGTTGCTGGCAGAAATATTTTTCCGGCAGATTCCGTAAGGGAATTTCTGGTAAATGAAGCTTTTTTGAAAAAACTTAATATCACAAACCCACAGGACGCCATCGGGAAAGTTATTGCAGCAAACGGAGGTACAATGGTAGCGCCCATTGTAGGCGTGTTGAAAGATTTTCATGACCGGTCTTTTCATGAAGATATTAACGCAGTTGCAATCACCAGTTATGCTGTAAATTATTCAGATCTGGCCGTGAAATTAAATTTAACCCATGCGAAACAGACACTTGACGACATTGAAAAAGCATGGAGTGAAAAATATCCGGATCAGATTTATGAGGCTCAGTTTCTGGATGAAAGTATTGCCAGGTTTTATGAAACAGAAGAGCGTATGCTGAAATTGATCCAGGTATTTTCTTTCATCGCCATCTTCATCGGTTCACTTGGCCTGTATGGTCTGGTTTCGTTCATGGTTGCACAAAAAACAAAAGAAATCGGTATTCGCAAAGTGTTAGGCAGCAATGCTCCCCAAATTCTATGGATCTTTGGTAAAGAATTTCTGACTTTAATTCTTGTTGCATTCGCCATTGCAGCGCCTTTCGCCGGATGGGCAATGAACGGATGGCTAAATGATTTCAAATTCCATATCAATATCGATGTGTGGGTATTTGCCATTTCGCTGATATTTACGCTTCTTATCGCATTGCTGACCGTGATTTATAAAGCCTATAAAGCTGTTTTAATGGATCCGGTCAGGAGCCTACGATCTGAATAAAGTTAAATGACTGTTCCTGTACTGACTACGGAGTTGGCTGCTGCCTGAGGTGAAGAACAATCGATAACTAAATTTTTCAGTACTGAAAAGTACCCGGGAAAAACCTATTTCACGGGTATTTTTTTCATGCGTTCATAATATTTTCACTTACTTTAGTATAATATCGGTGAGTTTGATACGAAAAAGCCCATTAGTAAATCGCTTTTTAATGGGCATTGAATTTCGTAGTGTTAGTAAATCAAGATTCATATCTTGACTGAATGAAATAGCGAAACGGCCTTCTACTATTCCTGAAGCTTTATCAAATTTAGTGATCCTAATCCATCCAGGTTTTAACCCAGTATAAACATATTGGTTAAGTACTCCCCCAGTATTTCCAATATAAGATAGCCTGGCGTATTCATTTTTTTGCGGATGACGTTTGTCCAATTTTGTAATATTAAAACGGCCTTTTTTCAATGGGATATTGTAGATCATCAGCCCCTGAGTTTTGGTGCATTCAGGATCAACACAACCATTATTGGTGTTTGGGTTTGAGCCGCCTCCCATACCAGGATAATCAATGTCAGTACTGACAATAAGATTAAACTCTTGGACATCTTCTGTCTTTTGTTCAACCTTTTTAATCCTCAGCGCTTTGCCAGTGCCAAACCAGGCCGTGTCATTTAAAATACTAGTCACATTAAATGCGCTATTCATTGGTAAAGAAGCTTGCCTGATACAGCTGGCAAATACTGCAAAAATGACTATAAACAGGCAATAAGGTTTCATATAGTTATGTTTTTAAATTTTGCATTATGGTATATAGGTATTTGTTTAAAATTCTCATCTCTTCTTTATTTCCACTTCTCCTTCCTGATGAAAAATTGCAGTTCTCAGGTTGACTTTCTCTTTTGATAGCAGGTTCAACACGCTTACCATCATTAGTGATTCTTAAATAAATGGGTAAATTCCTTATTATGGTTATTACACTTTAAAGTATAGGTAAGCACATTTTTTAGCGTTTTTACCTGCACACCTGAACATTAAGAAACATTGAACGATTTTATAGTCTAAAAACAAAAAAAGTGTCTGCAAATCAATGATTCTCAGACACTTTTTTTACTACTTTTTATCTGTGGAGAATATGGGATTCGAACCCATGACCTCTTGCATGCCATGCAAGCACTCTAGCCAACTGAGCTAATCCCCCGTTCTGAGTGCAAAGATGTATGAGAGAATCGGGATAACCAAGCAATTCAGATGTTTTTAAATCAGTTTTCAAAATTTTAGTAACAATAAGCTCACATATAAGGCATTAAAAAAGGATAGCCGATTATCCTGCTAAGATAAAATTTGCTATCCTGTTTATTTTATATTCTAAATGTCATTTATTTCCTCCACCCAGCATTTTTGCAAATAACCAGATAACCAGTACAATCACACCAATGACCATAAGTCCGCCAGCCCACATACCGCCTTTGAATATTCCTCCTGCAAGCTCGCAGCTGGTAAGGCCAATCATTAGAAAAAAGACGATAAGGATATTGATATAAGCTTTCATGCGTATAATAATTTAGGTTAATTTATACCTATCAATATTATAAAAATCATTCCAAGCTATATTGTACCTTTAAATACACAGAATCAGCTAAATTCCAGCGGAATCAGCCTTTGAAGATCGTTTTTGATCAGCATTTCAAAAAGTTTTACAGTTGCCGCAGCATCTCCATGTGCCCGGTGACGGTTCTCAACAAGTATCTGTAAACTTTCACAAAGATTACCCAGACTATATGATTTTAAGCCCGGAAAAATCTTCCGGCTAAGCTGCACTGTACAAAGCAAATCTCTTTGAAAGTATTCATCGAGGGCACCAAACTCTTTTTTTATGAATCCATAATCAAATTTGGCATTGTGCGCTACAAACCAGGCATCACGCGTTAGTGCCCGCACAGAGTCCTGAACTTCAGAAAATGTAGGTGCATCCTGAACCATCAGGTTATCAATTCCCGTGAGCCGGGAAATAAAAGGCGGTATGAAAATCTCAGGATTAATAAGGGAATGGAAAAAGTCTACTACTTCTACTCCATTATGACGAAAAACAGCTATCTCAGTTATGCGGGAATTGCCACCTCCTCCGGTCGTCTCTATATCAACAATGGCATACATTATCTACTGGATCTCTGCATAGGTAAACGAATTATTTAGGAAATTAAAAAACTTTATTCCATTACAAAAATAATAAAAAAATCCCCGTGTCAGACGAGGATTCTCCTTATATTTTTATGAAACTGTTATGTTTTATTCCATTTGAAAAGCAACAGGAAGGTTAAAGCGAACACGGACAGGTGTTCCCGACTGGCGCCCTGGTTTCCATTTTGGCATTAGCTTTATTACCCGCTCGGCTTCTTCATCACAGCCAAAGCCGATTCCTTTCAAGGTTTCTATATTTTCAATGCTGCCATCAGCTCCAACTACAAAAGAGATATACACACGTCCCTGAACATTAGCTCTTGCTGCCTGTGCAGGATATTTAAGGTTTTTTCTAAAAAACTCACCCATGGCTGCATGACCGCCCATAAACTCAGGAGATTGTTCAACATTCAGATAAATCTCATTTTTGGGAATCTCAGCTTCAATAATATTACCCTTTCCAGCCGGAGCTTCTACTGCGGGAGGTGTTATAGACAGAATGTCCTCACTTCCTAATACATTTTCTTGTCCTGGTAGAGCATTCTGCAAGTCTTCAACTGTCGGCAGGTTTGTTTCTTCCGGAACCATATGGTCTGGAAGTACTTCGTATGAAATAAATTTTTTAGTATTCACCTGAGGTTCTGGTTTCAAAAGTTCCACAGGTGCTGGCGGAGGAGACACTACTGCTGGTTTAATGTCAATCGTTTTAAGGTCTACTTCAAATCCGTAAGCATCTTTCGGCGGCTCAGGAACCAGACGGGCGTATAAGTTGGGAAGCAGCATTAACAGTAAAAAGAAAGTAACTCCGAGCAGGACAGATCGCTGCATTGTTTTATTGTATCCTTTCCTTAACTGGTAAGCACCGTAAAGTTTGTTGCGGTTTTCAAAAACGATGTCATTCAAAGTTTTTTCCATGGCTAATAAATCATTATGTTCAACACTTAGTATATGAAGCGTTTCCGGATCAGCCGTTTCAACAATGGTGCTGAAGGCCTGCTCAAATGAATCTCCTTCCCAAAGTCTTTCTTCTGCTTCACACGCGAGATGATCCAGTAACTCCGGAAATAAATCCGGATTAAGACCACTCTTCTTTAAATAATTGCTTAGCAATTCGATCCGGTTTTTTTGAAGGCGTTTCATCTGTAAAGAAATTTAGGGTATTACAGGATTTTGAAAATAATGACAGCCAGTGGAATGTATTACTCAGTTGCTATAACTTTGGGTGCTAATAATAACCGTATGGCGTCTACAAAACGTTCAAGGTCATCCGTTTTAATTCGTGCCGCTTCACTGCCTGGTGTTGTCAGAGAATAATATTTCCGTAACCTTCCGTCTACTTCTACGGATTCTGTCAGTAAAAAACCATCTTGTTCCAATTTGTGTAAGACCGGATACAGCGCACCAAAAGTAAGTGCGATCGCTCCGCCTGTCCTCTCCTTAACCTCCTGGGTAATTTCATAACCATACATGCGTTTTTGCTCTGCCAGCAAATTCAAAACAATAGTTTTAAGCGTACCACGTACGTATTCATTACTTGTTGTGTTCGTATCCATAATATAGTTTTTACCCAACAAATATATATAAGTTTTTTATATATACAATAGAACAATGGAAATATAAATGAATTTACATTTTTTTACGACTAACGTTTATTCGTCAGTCAGAGGTATAGAACGGTTTATACGTTCTTCCAGCGAAATAAAAGTCTCCGTTCGCTGAATGCCGTTTACTTTTTGAATTTTGTCGTGCAGGATTTCTCTCAAATGACCGGTATCCCTGCAAACAATTTTGACAAAGATGCTGTAAATTCCTGTGGTATAATGAATATTGACAACCTCTGGAATACGTTCGAGCTCAGATGCAACCTGCTCATATAAAGAACTCTTATCCAGATAAACACCTAAAAAAGCACTGATGTCCCAGCCGAGTTTTGTAGGGTCAATCAGCAGTTGTGAACCTTTCACAATGCCAAGCTGTTCCATTTTTTTCATACGCACATGAACAGTGCCTCCTGATACAAATACCCGCTTTCCAATCTCTGTATAGGGTAGTGCAGCATTCTCAATCAGCAGTGACAAAATTCTTAAATCCGTGCTGTCTATATCTGAATATTTTTGCATTTAGGGGGTTTAGGTTGAATTATTCGCAACTATTTTTAGCAATTTATAAAAATATCGTAAATTTTTCGATTTTTTTATGCAAATATTTTATATTTAAAATTTAAGGACGTACTTTTGCAGTGTCGTTTCAGAAAGGACAATTTATTTGAAAATTCTGACGTGGCAAAATGATCACATTGTAGGGTGATGAAATTGGCAGCCATGCCCTCCTGTCTCGGGGGTGGTGAATCAGGGATAAACACGGTATAATGCCGACGAGAGTCGACTGGGGTGGACCACCAACAGTATTTTGTATCGAGGCTAACCGCACCGTGGGTGGTTCGAATCCCCCTCCTACAGCAAAAAAAACTTGACAAGCGATTTTTTTCGTAGTAGTTTTATTTGGTTTTTAGTTTGTTGATGAAGTGTAATTTGACACGCGGGTTCATTTTGAAACCTGCGTGTTTTTCTTTTTAAGACTGAATAGCTTTATTCCAGCCTGTTTAAGGCATTTTTCTTTTTTTGCTTCTTTGCCAATCTACCTCTTATACTTTTTGCCGAAGCTATTCCTCATAGATCATTTTTCTTGTCATCCCACCATCTATAACAAAATTAGTGCCAGTGATAAAATTATTTTCAGGATTTGTCAAAAATAAACAGGCTCTTGAAATATCTTCCGGATGCCCTACCCTGCCCGATGGATGTTGCTGGTGATCTGACCGTTTCAAAGCTGAATAATCTCCGGTTTCGATCCAGCCGGGACTGATAGCATTCACAATAATTTTATCCTTACCCAGCGAGATAGCCATGGCATGCGTCAATGCAAGAATACCACCCTTGGATGCTGCATAAGCTTCTGTATCAGGCTCTGACATTAAGGCTCTGGTTGATGCCATGTTGACGATGGAACCACCGCCATTTTCACGCATTACCTTTGCCGCTTCCCGGCTGCAAATGAATGTCCCCCTTAAATTAGTATTCAACACATAATCCCAGTCTTCGATACCCAGTTCATAAGGTGATTTACTTCTTCCCAGCCCTGCATTATTGATCAAAATATCTATTGTGCCAAATATTTTTTTTATCTGATCAAAGGCTTTTACAATGTCATCGGAATGTGTAAGATCCACAACCTGGGAAAAAACTTCTGCTCCCAAGTCTCGTATCTGCTTCTCGGTTTGATCAAGATCTTTGGCATCTCTGTCCAGCAATGCAAGTTTGGCTCCTTCGGCTGCATAAGCCTGAGCAATACTCTTTCCAATACCTTTTCCCGCTCCTGTTACGATTATAATCTTACCGTCGTATAAACCCATTTTATTTTATCTCGATTATAACATGATCAAAAAAATAAGCATACCAGTAGATCTGGACATGCCATGGCATTCAATCAAATTGCTGTTAGGCAAAAATCGTTATAGGATTAAAGACTTTTGCCTTATAATCGTATAACGACTTTTATTTTTACGTACCTGACTCTACGTTATTGATTTTCTATGGTTATTCCTTTCATATCTTCCAGTCTTGCAACAATTGCCCAGCCAAAAAAATCATTGGCAATAGCCATTAGTATTTCATTCTTACCTGATTTAAACGGAATTGAAAACGATGAATTCTCAATGGAACATCTACCAAAAGGCACTTTCATCATCGGTCTCCCGTATGAATTTTTGTCTGTATAAAGAAAATGGCCATTGATCATGACCCAGACTTCATCACTAAATCCCAGATGAATTATCTTTTTCTGATCAATTTTAGAATTAATATTCAATTTTAGCCAAACTATTCTACGTTTTTCACTGGCACCAAATTTCCTTGTCAGGTTAATCAAACCCATTCTTTCGGCAGTAATCTTTTCCCATTTTTGATCTGCTTTTGGGATAAAATCAGAACTAAAATCAATATTAAGCGGGGTTTCAAATGGCTTACTGACTTGCCAGTTTCGTAAATATCGCGGATCATGAGCCGTAAGATCGACACCGGCTACGGCAGGCAGGTTTTCAGTTTCATTCATTTTTATGGCAAGATTTGAAATAATAGATTCTCCGTCAAAAGCAATCAATCCCTTTGACGTATTACCTTCCAGTCTAGGAATTTCCAGTACAGGCCGTTGCATATCATTCAGATAAGCGCGCATTTGCATGCCGGAAATTACCACCTTGACATGATTCCATGTAGTCTTTTTCAAATATGCACTACCCTGATATTGGCCCAGTAAGTCCCAAAGATTAACACCTGAAACATGCGGAGCATACTGCACGACGTCCATCGCTGTTGAGTCCTCATAAGTGTCCGTTCTGAAATAAAAGCATTCATTTTCTTTACTATCCTGCCAGTGAAAATAAAGCGAGGCAAACATGGGATCAACCGGAATAAAATCATATTCAATCGTACCATCTACAAAACTGGTATTTTTTAAAACCACCGTTCCTGCATTTGCTAAAATTTTCATAACCGGCTTGGAATCATAGGTTTCAAACTGAACTTTTCCACTTTGAAATTCCCAGTTTTCAGCAGTTAACGGAATAATAATATCCTGTTTACCTGATTCTGATAGCTTCTTTTTATCTTTTTTCTGAGCAGAAACAGTAAGAGATAACAGGCTGATGATAATTACAAATAACTTTTTCATGACTATGCGTATTAAATTTTATAAGGGGTTTGAAAAGAAAATGTTATTGAAAATTATTTTTTTGGATTCATAAAAATCCCGGCACCAAGCTCCCTGCCAGCCGATTCCTTTGTCAGATTCAGATAATCTTTCGGCAAACCATTGGTTTTTACTTCACTTAAAATCAATCTGCCGGATTTCTGAACCTGATTTTCGGTATGCTCATTTTTATCCGCAGGAATAGAGCCATTTTTAGCGTAATAGCCCATAAAACCATTATTATTCGTAATCAGGGAATGGCTGAAAGTGTATTTGGGAAAGGTATTTTCTGCCCGCAACCAGAAGTAAGTGCAGTTTGAAATGATATTGTTTGTAAAAGTAAACTCGGATTCAAAAGGCCCAAACCATACAGCAGCCTCGTAAGCTCCGAAAATAATAGAATGTGTAAGCGAAAAATTCCGGATTGATTTAAATAAAAGAAGTGCGTTTTTGCATCCGTAGAAAATACAGTGATCCACATGTGTCGCTTTGCCATGTGCCCAGATACCACCCTGGACAGGTGCAGCATTCTTATCACCAATAAAGTAACATTGTGAAATGCTAAGTCCTTCCAGGTTTTCGTCCTCCCGATTTACAGGATAATAATAGCTGACATTGGGATTGGCATTTCCAATAAATTTTAATCCTTTAAGTGCTACACGATTGGCAGCAATCAGAAAGCCGGCACTGTGCGGAAACTGGACCACCGAATTATTGGCGGATATAGATTCGATAACCGGCATTTTTGCAGGGAGCCAATCGAGATCATCCGGCTGAATAGCAGCCTCAACCGTAAACCAAAAGGATTTGTCAAGATTTTTATCGAAGGTGATTTTATCTTTGAGAAGATATAAACCGGGCAATAATTTAATATCAATATTTTCTTTGCCACTAAAACGCCTGGCTTGTTCCAGTGCTCTTTCTATGCTTGCAAACGGAGCATCCATTGTTCCGGTAGCAGCATCGTTCCCTTTAACCGGATCAACAAACAGCGTTTGTGCATGAAGCGTATACATCAATAAAAAATATAGAATTGCTGATAAATAGGTTACTTTGTTCATCATATAAATTGTTGAAGAGAAAAGGATATTTGCGACTAAATTCCGGGACCTTCTGCAAACATAGAAACGCAAGTCTAACTTTTGATTTCAAGTTATAGTCAAGTTTTTTCATATTATATCCTTCTGATTATCAATGGCATCAGATTTAAATGAATTGGACAGGTGTAAAAAAATAATTGAGCAGAAGCTTGATTGGGGAGGCAGTGAACACTGGCAAAGCATCGATTTTGAAAATCTTAATCAGCTCATTCTTGACCAGACAGGCGTTTCCCTTAGCATAAGTACGTTACGAAGAATCTGGGGACGGGTAGAGTATAACCATTTACCCAGCCTGACTACATTGAACACATTGGCCAGGTTTGCCGGTTATGAGGACTGGCGGAATTTCATCAGGCTACAAGCTAATTTGAACGCTGATCCGGTACCTGTCCCCGCTATTAAAAAGGCCCCGTTTTCAGGATATACCAAAAAGCTGATCGGGATTTTAGTTGCCGGTATAAGTATTGGCCTGATCAGCATGCTAGCTTTTGAACAAGGTGAACCACAGAGTAAAAAAACACCTTATATTTTTAGCAGCAGGCCTGTTACCGGTCAAATTCCTAATTCTGTCATTTTTACCTATGATGCTACGGCATCGCCTACTGATTCAGTATTCATTCAACAGTCGTGGGATAATACCAAACGCACTCTGGTAGATAAAAATCTTAAACAGCATACATCTATTTATTATAAACCTGGTGTTTTTACTGCAAAACTAATCACCGGCAAAAAAATTGTTAAAACACATACACTGATGATACATACCAAAGGGTGGCTTGGATTGATTGAAGGAAAGCCGGTTCCCGTGTATTTGAAGGATGAAGATTTTATAAGAAATAACCAGCTGCAAGTACCAGTTTCGGTGATTGAAGGTAATAATATACCCATGCAGCCACAAACACCGATGATTCAGTATTATAATGTCGGAAACTTTACTCCTGTTTCCTTAAAAGACTTCTCATTTAGTTCAGAGGTGAAAAATGATTTCAGCGAAGGTTCAGCTGCCTGTCAGTTGTCGAGCATTACCTTGCTCACCAATGAAAATCCGATTATCATACCGCTTTCTGTTAAAGGCTGTGTATCAGAAATTAATATGTTAAGTATTGATCGATACGTTTCTGGTAAGAAAACAGACTTATCCGCATTTGGGGTGGATTTCGCTGACTGGAATCGCATTAGCTGCAAAACAGAAGCAGGTAAAATAAAATATTTTGTCAACAATCAATTTGCTCTTGGATACGTGTTACCCAAAAGGGAAATTAAGGTAGTCGGCTTGATTTATACCTTTATGGGAACCGGCTCGGTGAGAAATATAAGTGTTGGTACACACGATAAAGTTATTTTTCAGGCTTTTCACAATCAGGTATCTGTTAAAAATTAACCCAGAATGCTGTATCAAGAGGTTCACCCTTCTCTCCTAGCCTTAAATCTGTTACCTGATAAAATTCAAAAATTTCACTAGCTTGTCCTTTAATCAAGGACCAAAAACTATTAACCTGTTTGAAAAATGAATTTACGAAGCATTTATGCACACCTGATAAAAAAAGCTTGCTGGTTACTTGTTCTTTGTACGATAGTACTTGCTTCATGTTCCAAAACAGAGAAAAAAGTACCGGTAGTGGTCGCCCGTGATACCACAATTACAGTTGAAAATTCATTTACAGAATTGTTTGTCGATAGCATGGTGGTTGATAAATTTCTGCTGACCGCTGAAAACGACAGCATAGGCGTACAAGTCCGGAGTTTTTACAATCACCGTAATTACCAGTTTGCCTGGTTTTTCCCTGATGGACTTGCCGATTTTGCGACCACATTTTTAAGTCTTCAAAATGATTACATCAATTATTCCGGAGACAGTTCTCTCTATAACTATCCCCTTGTTTCAAGAGTAGATTCTTTAAAGCTGCTGAAAAAAATTAGCCCTAAAGATACTTTTGTTGTAAACACAGAATTATTGCTTACTGAGCAATTCTTCCGCTATTCAAACCGGGCATATGCCGGCGATCACCGTATCAACACGCAGGAACTAAACTGGTTTATTCCCAGAAAAAAAATTAACACGGAAGCTTTCCTGGATTCGCTGCTTAAAAACAAAGGCCAGAATTTGTCAGCTTACGAGCCTGTCAACCGGCAGTATAACCTGATGAAAGAAAAGCTTTTAAGTTATTACCAGATCAATAAAGACGAAAACTGGCCGGTGCTGACCGCTGAAAAAAAGAAATATAAAAAAGGGAATAGTTATGAAAACATCCCGGAAATAAAAAGACGTTTAGTCGTATTCGGTGATCTTGCTGAGAATGATTCTACTGCCGTTTTGGACACCGCCATGATCCGTGCGATCAAACATTTTCAGATGCGGTTCGGATTAAAACAGGACGGATTGCCAGGTGCCTCTTTCTTACGGGAAATCAATGTGCCAATACAGGATCGGATTCAGCAGATACTGATCAATATGGAAAGGATACGCTGGATACCCGCTCAGCCGGCTACGGATTATTTACTGGTGAACATTCCAGAATATAAACTGCATGTCTATGAAGAGGGTAAGCTTGCTTTTGATATGAATGTAGTGGTAGGCTCGGATGCACACAGCACCGTAATTTTTTCAGGAACCTTAAACCAGATCGTTTTCAGTCCGTACTGGAATATTCCGCCGAGCATTTTAAAAAATGAGATCTTACCCGGAATTAAACGCAATAAAAACTATCTGGCCCAACATAATATGGAATGGAACGGCAGCTCTGTACGTCAGAAACCAGGCCCCAAAAATTCACTTGGAAAGGTTAAATTTTTGTTTCCTAACAGCTACAATATTTATCTGCATGATACGCCTTCTAAAAATCTTTTCGGGGAATCCAGCCGTGCTTTCAGTCATGGTTGTATCCGACTTTCTGAACCTAAAAAATTAGCTGAATTTTTACTGCGAAAAGACAGTACATGGACTGAGGAAAAAATTACAGCAGCGATGAATATTGGAAAAGAAAAATATGTACGGCTTAGAGGAAAGGCAGAAATTCCTGTTTTTATAGGCTACTTCACAACCTGGGTAGACCAGTACGGAAATCTGAATTTCCGGCATGATATCTATGGACATGACCAGAAAATGGCTGAAAGACTGTTTAGCAAACAAGACAGCTTACCAGAACCTGATAGCTTACAGCAGCTGAATTAATCAACAAAAAATCCGGCTTAAAGCCGGATTTTTTGTTTTTGTATAAAATTAATATTACTTAAATTCCAAATTGCAGCACATTAAATCGTTCTGCTATGCCATGTGTGACCACTTCGTTAACCATAGCCGCGTCGCCCGAGAATGGTCCCGATGAACTGATCTTTAACGTAGCCATGGCTGCTCCATATTCACCTGATTCTTCAATAGTACCACCCTGTATTTTTTTGCTCAGATAACCGGCCATATACGTATCTCCACAACCGGTTGCATCAATTATGGCCTTAGGTTTAAAGGCAGGTATTTCATGAAATAACCCGTCTTTGTAAATCAGGGAGCCTTTGCTTCCTAGGGTAATAATGACTTCCTGTACACCCATATCAGCTAATGCACGTGCTCCTTCCTGAATGTCTTTTTTTCCGGTAACCACTTCCATTTCATGCTCATTGGCTTTGAGGATCGATACATAAGGAAGCGCTTCTTTTTTATCAGTCCAATCCGTATAGAATACTTTTCTATTTTCCACATACCGCAAAAACCCCTGAATATCCAGGGAAACCAAGCCTTTGGAAGCAAGTTCCTTGATCAGGTTAAGAGAAATATCATCTGAAAGCAAAGGTCCCAAATGGTAAATCCTGGCTTCCAGCTCCGGCATAATGGCTACTTCAAAAGGAGCTGCTTTCTGCAGCACATTTTGTTCACGGTAATCCTGGTTTTCACTGTAAATATTTTCAAAATAAACAGAATACTCACTTGGCAACGCATGTATTTCAACCCCATCCGCACGAAGTCCGGTCACCACGTTCATTTCACTTTGCGCCAAAGCTGTTACCAGTACATGACTGATATCAAACTGCTGAATCGCCTTGGAAAAATAAAAGGACGTTCCGCCAGGCATGTGTTTTACAGACTTGGTTGTTACTACTTTGTCCAGCGTAATGTGACCTATTGTACAGATATCATACATGATGTTTTTCAATAATCGGTGTAAACTAATTTAAATATACGCGTAATAAAAGTAATGCCAACTGGCTGGTAAATTTTATTGCAGCGTAAAAAACCCCGGTTAACCGGGGTTTTATCCCAAACCAACAACACAGTTATTGTTATAGTTCTTCAAGACTTATAATATCCCTGGCAAAAAGTTGCTTTATAATTATTTGAAGATAATCACTTACTCCTTTAGTAATACAGCCAGATCCTGAATCAGTTTTGCGGTACCTTCTTCGGTTGTCCCATCGTACATCCCACGGATGTGCCTGTCTTTATCAATCAGAACAAAGGCGCCGCTATGGATATATCCGCCGGCCTGAGAGGAATCTTCCAGTGCACTGACCATATAATGTTTCTGGCCAATGTCATAAATCTTCTCCTTATCACCGGTTACAAACTGCCACATTTTTCCGCTTACTCCCAAATCCGTTGCATACTTTTTCAGCACCTCAGGCGTATCATGCTCAGGATCAATAGTATGTGAAAGGATCTTCACCTCCGGATTTTCTTTGTATTCATTGTAAACCGTCAGCATGTTTTTCTTCATTACCGGGCAAATTGTAGGACAGGTCACAAAAAAGAAGTCAGCTACATAAACTTTATTTTTAAAATCCTTTTCCGTTACTACTTCCCCATCTTCATTGATGAAGGAGAAATCCGGAATGACAGGATATATCGTTTGCTCTACTTCTTTGCCGTCCACTACTTTTTTGATCACTTCCTGTTCGCCATAATAAGGAAGTTTTTTCGACTCACAGCCTGAAATCAAGACTAAAAAAATCAGGAAACCTTTTAGATATACTTTCATTTGTTTTTGTTCTTTTCGATGAATTCACTTGCATTCGTAATACTCTTATTCATTAATTCCCTGACCTCCTCGATTTTTTTCTTCTGGTCTGCGACGTAAGCTTCTGCCTGGCTTTTATCCAGTTTTTTCAGGGAATCCATTTTAAACCCGTGCATCCACCCCATCATGGCATGGTCGGCACTGTCCAACTCAGCAGTTATCTTCAAAGCTTCATTTTTGTAGGTTTTAAAGGTATTCACTGGTTTTAAGGCCAGTAAGCTATCCGTAATCTTCACCTCCGTTTTAAGCTGTTTTTTCAATTCCATTAGCTTATCCATGTTGGGCATAATGCTGTCATGAATGGCCAGTACTTCCTGCGTTTTGTCATTTAAAGGACTACCAGTCATATGATGGTCATGACTTTCTGTGTTTTTGGTGCAGGCATAAAAAGAGCAGACTGTCAGTGCAATCAACAGGTATTTTTTCATTTTGTATTATGATTTAAAAAGATGACAACTATCAAAATAAAAGGTGCAGCAAAGCATAATCGATGAAATTTGACAAGCATTTTGCGCAGAGTTTCAACGGCTTTTTACTACTACATGAAAGGGATTAGCAGCGGGGTGGTTTTAACAAACGGAACTTTGGAGAAGAATACCCGGAAAGTTGATAAGGATTAAAGGATGCCTGTTTTTCATTCCACATTTTATCCCTAAATCTAAATGAAAACAGCCTCTGGGAGAACAGCTGCAAAACAGGCAGATTCCTGACCATTTCAGTTGTATCCTCATTTTGTTTGTCATGCTGTTTCTTTAGCATTTTTGCCAGATAGCATTTCCCGTTGCATTTTAACTGCGGACGCTCACGGTTTTCACAAAGCACTCTGGCTATATAATCCCGGTTCAGGCGAAAATACGCGATCATTCCCCACGGGCTAAACGTGGGCAGCAGGATTGAAAACAATAACAAATAGCTTATATACGAACGCATGAACCAGAATAAATCAACTAAAAAGCATTACCAATGCCAGGGTCTGAAAGTCGTGAATCTGTAATAAACTGGTCATCACTCAGTGTTCCTAAAAACAGGATAATACTTTGTTTTTCTGCCGCAGTAAGGCTAACTCCTACTTTACCATCGCGTTGTTTGAAGGTATCATCCAGTGTGGCAGAAACCTGCATATTGTCTGTATAATGGGTAAGAACCTGTTCCAAAGTGACAAACCGTCCATCGTGCATGTAGGGCGCTGTCAGCCCGACATTGCGCAGACTGGGTACTTTGAACTTATAACGGTCATTTTCCTTTCCGGTAATTGCAAACCTTCCTTGATCATCAATTTTTATAGGAGGCAGGCCATTGTTACGAAAGCTGTGATCCGTAAACAATTCACCGCTGTGACAAGAAGAACAATGTTGTTTAAAGAGCGACAACCCGGCTTTTTCTTCGGCCGACAAAGCAGAAGCATCGCCAAGCACATAATAATCATACTTAGAATTAGCCGAGACCATCGTCATCATAAACTGTGATAAAGCCTTTCTGACTTTTTCTGAAGTAATTTCCTCAGACCCATAAGCGGCTTTAAACATTTTAGGATAATCGACCTGTACCTTAGTACCGGCCAGTGGTGTTGCTTTTAATTTGATTAAAATATTATCCATGGTTTCATCCATTTCCACTTTATTCTGTATTGGAAAAAGTGATACCGAGTCAAGTAAATGCTGATTTCCATCCCAAAAAAAAGAGGTATTCCAGGCCAGATTCTGAACGGCCGGTGCATTCCGTGTTCCCAACTGATCACCCACACCATGACTTAACTCATGTCCGTGATGGGTAAACGCAGTGGCTTGCTGGTGACAGGTTCCGCAGCCAATTACATTAGTCCGGGAAAGAATTCCATCGTAAAATAAATATTTGCCCAGCATTGCTCCTTCAACAGTCAAAGGATTTTTAGTAAGATCATAAACCGGATCAGGAAAATGGGACGGCTTCACCCACCTTAAAGCAGTTGGGCCGACAGGTTCCGGTAAGGGCTCAACGGGTATATCCGGCGAATCGGACGCACACGAAAAAAACAGCTGCAGTAGCAAAGTCAGCATACTAAAAAGCAGGCTTTTCCTTTGTAAAACAACCGGATATTTAAATTTCATAGGAAGCTATTTCAATAAGGCAGAAAAGTTTACTTCGTCAGATCACCTTGTTTTATTTCACCAATATGAAACATGGATTTGTAGTTATTAGCCACGTTTGAGGACAATGTAAAATCAAACATAATGCTTGGATGCGCCGCCATACTGATAGGTACCGGTCCGTCGAAAATCTTTAATACATCGGCCACTACGCGAACCTGAGGGACACTGTTTTCCTGAACTCTTGCTTTGTTTCCGGCAAAATCCAGTTTTACATTCTTTATATTGTTAACTGTCTTTGAATCATACCCGCCAAAAAAGCCAATGTGGTAGTAATATTTGCCGTTGGCAGAAGATGCCTTTGACGAAGAGCCTTCCAGTTTTAAGAAAATATAACCCGAACTCCAGGCCCAGTACATACCGTCATTTTCGTGGTCGCTTGCAGGATCAAGTGCCCCTCCCCGCTTTTCTATGCCTGAAACACTACGCAGGCTATCGACGCCAATGATGTATTCCATACCAGTGTAATTACCCTCCGGAAGCTGGTTCAAAGTAATTATTTGTGATTTCGGATCTGATTCAAGAATTCTGAAATAACTGGAATCCTGTGGAATGGTATACGTTTTGCCATCCTCACGTACAAGCTTTATGTTGGAAATAAAATAATTCAGCCTGGATACGGTAAAGTCTTCCCCTGAACCATTGGTATACGTAATACTGTCCAGCTTTAAATCCTGATTTCCAACCATGTTATCAAATTTCAGCGATAATTTCCCGGTTCCGGCAGCAAGATCATTTCCCGTTAATGGGTTTGTATTATCATGATCACACGCAACAAATCCGGCAGCAGCAATGAGTATAAAAAATGAAAAATAAATCAGTTGTTTCATAAAGTTCGCTTTTACTTAAACTGGATTCATCCGTTTAAGATAGATGTGGTCTGTTTACCGCTATATGAAAACGGCTAAACATACAAAGCAGATATATGCGTAAAGTCTGCAAGCATTAATTTTATATTAAATAATGCATATACATCATTTTTGGTTCAGCACTCTGTACGTGCTTCCTCTCTGTCTGCAGCAGGTATGTTTCACATATTATTATAAACCAGACCCATGCGGATCAGCAAACGTTGTATCATTTATAAACTTTTCGTCTGTCAAACTTCCTAAAAATGCCATTATTTTTTCCTTTTCACTGAACGTCAGCGCAATGCCGTTTTTCCCATTTTTATTGATCAGCAAAGGATCTAGTGTATTTGAAGCCATTACATTTTCTGAGTAATGTTCAAGCACTTCTTCAAGCGTTTTAAATCTTCCATCGTGCATATAGGGAGCCGTAATACGTACATTTCTTAAACTGGGAACCTTAAACTTATATCGGTCTGTGTCAAGCCTTGTAACCTCATATCTCCCTAAATCTTTGTTTTTCAGAGGAGCTAATCCATTGTTTTTAAATTTATGATCTGTAAACAATTCTCCTGCATGACAGCCGGCACATTTTTGCCTGAATACTTGTAAACCTTCCTTCTCTTTCTGGTTCAATGCCTTTTCATGGCCTGCAACATACTGATCATACCTTGAATCCGCAGAAATAAGTGTTACCATAAACTGAGACAGAGCCTTCATCATTCTTTCTGTTGTTATATCCCGGGTTCCAAAAGCAGCCTTGAACATTTCCGGGTAGTCAGGATTATCGGAATTAGCTGTCATTGCTTTCAGTTTTACAATTACATCACGCACATTCTCGCCCATTTCCAGCGGGTTTTGTACAGGATTAAAAGGCACAAAATCCAGGTCATGAACGCCGCCGTCCCAGAAAAAAGACCGGCTCCATGCCATATTTTGAATAGGCGGAGAATTACGTCTGCTTAACTCTCCATGAACACCTGCACTAAAAACCTGTCCCTGGTGTGAGAAAGCAGCTTTTTGCTGATGACAGCTTCCACAACTCACCTTATTATTTTTGGATAAAACAGGATCATAAAACAACATTCTTCCCAGTTTCACACCTTCTTCTGTCAGCTGATTTTTGGAGAGATCATAAACCGGATCTGGAAAGCCCGCAGGTTTGACCCATAATACGGTTTCTGGCCTTTTATCGCATGAAAGCATACATCCTGCCGAAACAATCAGCAAAGCAACGTTTTTACAGGTCAGAAACCGTAAGATTTTCAAGGTAAATATGATCACAATCAATTATATGGACAGTCCATTGTTCTCTTACTAAAAAGTAATCTATTATACATTAGAAATACGGGAAACACCAGATCTTTCAACAATTCTTCTCATCTGACCATTATTTCTCAAAATATTATTATATTTCCAAAGTTTTAATTTACCCGAATATATGATCAATTTATCCTCAGCTTATCCCGGATTTTTTTCCTTTACCAAAAGTTTATCAAAGGTTGTGGGGCTGGCATTCCTGGCAGCTTTTACCACGCAGGACAGCCTGCCTAAACCTGATGAAAGCAGATTTACGCCTGTAGTCGTAGCAGAAAATCTGGACGAACCTATGGTCTTTGAAGTACTTAAAGATGGTTCCGCTTACATCATTGAAAGGAAAGGAGCGCTTAAAAAATACAATGCTGCTACCAAAACCACAGATTTGATTGCCACAATCCCGGTCAACACAAAATATACCAGTGCAGAAGGTGTGGTAAGAGAAGCTGAAGAAGGTCTGATGGGCTTTACAATGGATCCGAACTATGAAAAAAACCACTGGATCTATCTTTATTATGCTCATCCAACCGAAAAGAAGCATGTTTTGGGACGTTGGGAAATCAAAGATGACCAGCTTGTTGAATCGTCTAAAAAAACAGTACTCGAAGTGGAAACCCAGCGTGAAGTGTGCTGCCATACCGGCGGCGGGATGACCTGGGATAAAGCCGGAAATCTATACCTGACCGTTGGGAACAATACCGGAAACCAGAAAGCAGCCCAAACAGACGAACGTGAAGGAAGAAGCAGCTGGGATGATCAGGGACATGCCGGAAACACGAACGACCTGAGAGGCAAAATCTTACGTATCCACCCGGAAGCAAACGGAACGTACACAATTCCGGAAGGCAATCTTTATCCTAAGGGAACAGCCAAAACACGTCCTGAAATCTATTCCATGGGTCACAGAAATCCATGGCGTATCGCTGTGGACAGCAAAACAGGCTATGTATACTGGGGCGAAGTAGGACCGGATGCCAATGAAGATTCGGAAATTGGCCCGAGAGGTTATGATGAATTAAATCAGGCCAGAAAACCTGGCAACTTTGGCTGGCCCTGGTTTGTAGCCGACAACCAGGCATTTCCGGTTTATGACTATGCCAATAATAAACCACTAGAGAAAAAAGACCCGACAAAACTGATTAATAATTCTCCCAACAATACAGGACTAAAAGAGCTGCCTGCCACGGCGCCTAATTTCATTTACTATCCTTATGGAGTTTCTGAAAAATTTCCGCTGGTAGGATCAGGTTCACGAAGTGCTACCGGCGGCCCGGTTTATCATAAAGCTGATTTTGTCAATCCGAAACGTCCTTGGCCGGCCTATTATGAAAACAAATGGATTGCTGCTGATTTTTCCCGTGGCTGGATTATGGCCATCTCAATGAAAGAGAATGGTGATTATGATTCCATGGAACGCGTGCTTCCTTCCTATCATCCCGTTCAGCCTATTGATATTAAGTTTGGTCCGGACGGTGATTTATATATTCTTGAATATGGCAGTAACTGGTTTAGAAAAAGTGATAATTCCAGACTGATACGGATCGAATACAATGGTGGAAACCGTAAGCCGATCGTGCAGGTTTCTACAGATAAAAAAGGAGGTACAGTTCCCTTTAAGGCTAATTTGTCCTCAGAAGGAACAAAGGATTTCGATGGAGATGCGCTTAAATACAGCTGGAAAGTAACCGGAACCGGTATGGCTCTAAGAACTTTTGCAACAGCTAACCCGAGTGTTTCCTTTGACAAACCGGGTGTTTACACGGTAAGCCTGACAGTAACAGATGCGAAAGGTGCCAGTAATGCTCAGTCCTTGAAAATTGTTGCCGGCAACGAACCGCCGCAGGTTACTGTGAATATAGCAGGCAACAAAACGTTTTTCTTTGCTGATAAGCCCATTGAATATGCAGTTCAAGTAAGCGATAAAGAAGATGGCAGCCTTACGGATGGAAAAATCAAACCGGATCAGGTGGCTGTTAGTATTGATTATACTTCGGAAGGCTTCGATTATGCCGAGGTTGTACAAAGTCAGCGCAGCGTCGATGCTTCTACACAGTTTGCAGTCGCGCAGGTACTTATCAATAAAAGCGACTGCAAAGTTTGTCACCAGCTTAATACCAAATCGGTGGGACCGTCTTTTGCTGATATTTCTAATAAATATAAAAGTGAATCCGGTTCGTTGGAAAGACTGGTAAAAAAAGTACTGGGCGGTGGTGCAGGTGTCTGGGGAGAAGTGGCTATGCCGGCTCATCCGGCTTTACCGATAGCGGATGCAGAAGTGATTGTAAAATATATCTTAAACAGTACAGATAAAACGCTGAGCACACTTCCTGTTAAAGGAGAGTACAAACCAGAAATTCCCAAAGGAGATAACGGCAGAGGATCGGTATTGATCCGGGCAGCTTTTACAGACCGTACTGTTAGCGGAGCCAAGACAATTCCAGCTCAGACTACTGAGGAAATGATCGTGCTTCGTAATCCTGAAATGTATGCTGCCGAAGCTCCGGTAGTAAAGGGTGCAGAGCTTAAAGCATTAGGCGTTGCAGGTCTTGGATTTAGTGTTGTTTCTTTTAATAACAGTTATCTGGGATTCAAAAATATAGACCTTTCCGGAATAGAAAAACTGGAACTTGATGCTTCTGCGCAATCCCGTGAAGGAAGCGTTGGCGGTACGATTGAAGTCAGACTGGATTCGCCGACTGGACAGCTCGTTGGACAAGAAAAAGTAGAAATTGCTCCTGAAATTGACATTGCCAAAGTAATGGCTGAAATGGAAAGTGAAAAGAAAAATGCTAAACCCGGCGAAGTTGTAAAACAGCGAAATCCTTTTGCGCGGCCTCCTGTGAAAATCAAATTGCAGGATACAAAGGGAAAACACGACATCTATCTTGTATTTAAAAATGATGCGGCCAAGCCGATCCAGCCGCTGTTATCATTTTCTAAAATTAAATTTCAGCAATAAGCCAGGTTTTCAGATACTTATTTTAACTTCCTTTTTATGAATAATAACAGACGCAATTTTCTCAAAAAAGCAGGTGCTATTGCTGCCGGTGGTCTTACTATACCTTATTTATCCCAGGCATCCGGATTTCTGCCAGCAGACAAACCGATAGGCATTCAGCTTTTTACCGTATTTGAAAAAATGAACAATGATCCGAAAGCAACACTTGAAAAAATTGCTTCTATCGGCTATAAAGAAATTGAATCAGCATTCAGTACACGGGGCGGATATTATGGCTACAAACCGAAAGAGTTCAAAAAAGTTTTGGAAGATCTGGGTTTAACCTGGCGTGCTCATCATGCCCTTGGAGCTCCGTTTAAAATGCCGAAAGGCGGCAAGATGCCTATGGGTGCTGACGGAAAACCGATAACAATTCCGGTGATGATGAACCTTCGTGACAACTATCAGCAGCTGGTTGATGATGCGGCAGAGGCTAATCTAAGTTACCTGGTCTGCGCTAGTACGCCGGTAGCAACAATGGATGAGGTTAAAAGCTCCATTGAGGTGTTTCAGAAAGTTGGGGAAGCCAGTAAAAAAGCAGGGATCGGGTTTGCCTATCACAACCATGCTACGGAATTTGATCCGGTTGAAGGTGGCAAAACAGCTTATGAACTGGTACTTTCTCAGACAGATAAGGATCTCGTAAAAATGGAACTGGATCTGGCCTGGGCTACTAAGGCAGGAAAAGATCCGGTTGCATTGTTTAAAGAGCACCCGGGCCGTTTTCCTTTGTGGCACGTAAAAGACATCAAAAAGGACCTGCAAACTATTACCGAAGTTGGCACCGGTGTGGTGGAATTCAAACGGATTTTTGAAGCTGCTAAAATTGCAGGTATGAAGTATTTCTTTGTGGAATATGACTTGGCGCCTTCCTTTGACAGTGTTGAATTATGTTATAAAAATCTAAAAACAGTGATAGCATAAAGAAGAGCAGAATATGACATGAGATAATGATAATACAAAAAAAGAAGTCAGGCAATACGAAAAGCCTGACTTCTTTTTTGCTTTTTAAAGCGGGTACTGATCCTCAATTAATTCTTTGTTTAAAGATGTGCCGGCCAACGTTCCGGCAGCTGTTGCCATAGACACAGCCCGGAACGGTGAAGTATTATCCCCTGCGGCATAAACTCCTGCAACTGATGTTTTCTTATACTCGTCAGTTTCGATAAATCCTGTCTTATTAAGTAAACAGCCTAGTTTTACAGGTATATCCGTATGCTGTGTGAAAGCAACTCTTGCATACAAGGCATCAAGTTCCTGGCTACTCTCATCCGTAAACAGGATTTTTTTCAAATAGCCATTTTCATGAACCAGTTCTTTGATTTCTTTTTCAATGATTTCAAAATTCGGATTCTTTATTTTTTCAAACTTTTCCGGACTGAAATCCGCCTTACCATTGGTAAAAAGTGTCAGCTTTTTAGTCCAGTTATCAATCAGTTTAACAAACTCAAAAGCCATTTCTCCATTGGCAAGAATTCCCGTTGACTGTCCTCTGTATTCATAACCGTGACAATAAGGACAATGAATAACCGAAATGCCCCAGCATGCTGCAAAGCCCGGAATTTCAGGCATCAGATCTTTAACACCGGTTGCTAAAAGGATTTTTTTTGCAGTAAAATCTTTACCTGATGCCGTGGCTATGGCAAAATCGTTGTTAACTCCGCTGACCTGAACAACAGCATCACTTTCAAAATTTACCGTAGGATAAGCAAGAACCTGCTTTCTGGCAATAGCAGCGATTTCAATCGGTGTGGCACCATCCTGTGTAAGAAAATTATGAGAATGCGGGGTCTGTCTGTTGCAGGGTTTACCTGCATCAATAATCAGAACAGTACGAACTGCACGGCCCAAAGTCATGGCAGCAGATAAGCCTGCAAAACTTCCACCGATTATAATCACATCAAAATCTGTCTTTTCCATACTTTTTATTCTATTAACATGAAAACAATTGTCTCTTTATTATGTATTTTATCTCAATTATGAGACATAACAGATTAAATTTTTTTAAGCTAAAATTCCTTTGCTTAAAGAATACCAGGCAAATTTCTTGATATTTACCTTGGCTACATTTCCTGCTTTTTCAGAATTTACGGCGGCTGTAACAATGCCTGTTACCAGCATTTCTATCCACTCCATCGTTAATGTTTCATGAAGCAGTTTCTGTTTTTCCAAATCCAGCAGTGTGGACTTAAATCTGTTAAATGTACGGTCGTACTCTTTACATTCCTTGTCACTTTGCACATGTGCATGATGCTCATTGTTATGAAGCCTGTGTAAAAAAGAAAATTTTACACCACAATCAATGGCCGCATACAGCATATTCTCAAATCTTTCCACAGGATCACTGAATTTTTGATAAACAGCATCCATAGCCTGCCGGCAGCTTTCCTGCATGGTTTCCTGACATGCTGCCACCAGATCATTCCGGTCTGTAAAATACCGGTGCAAGGTTCTGCGGGTAACTTCTGCCCTGTCTGCCACTACTTCCAGCGGAGCGGATAAATCTTCATTGAATATTTCAATGGCTGCATCAATGATTTTTTGTCTTGTATTTTTCATAATTCAAAGTGAATACACAAACATAAGACTTATTTCACAGATATGAGACATTTAAAGATATAATATTTTTTTATTTTGATGTGGGCTTTTCAGTTCATCTGCCGGATTTGATTCGTGATCGTAAAAATGACAAGGTTCATCCGAATACTGGTGAGAAGCCTTTCAGACCCACGTAAATTTATATCAGACGAAATAAACACAACCAAATTATTGATCCCAAAAACTGATAAAACATGGAAGCCTCACGCAACGAATTTCTTTGGAGAAAAGCTAAAAAAAGAGCCGGATTTAAAAGACATCTTCAAACATACGCTTTGGTAAATGCCGGCCTTTGGCTGTTATACATCATTACGTCTATGCAATCCGGGAGACATGCTTTTTTACCATGGCCGATCTGGCCCATGCTTGGCTGGGGAATTGGACTAATATCCCATTACCTGTCAGCTTATGCCAATCAGAACGACAATAAAATAACAGAACGTGAATATGAAAAGCTTTTGCGGGAACAGACCAATTCCTGATAAAAGCCATACCCTGTAATGACCTGATTATTGTTACAAAAGACGGTCGGAAAAGTCTAAGAATGATAAAACGTAGTAATTTGCAGATCGATTTTGCTTTATACTTAATCAATAGACTCTTCCCCAAACAATGAAACGATTATTTTTATTCCTGCTTCTTCTTTGCGGCATACCAGGATTTTCACAAGTAAAATTAGCCCGCCTTTTTTCAGATCACGTGGTACTTCAGCGTCAGAAGCCGATTCCTGTATGGGGCTGGGCAAAACCGAAAGAAAAAGTGACTGTGACTCTGGCCGGACAAACGGTAAATGCAATGGCAGATACTTCCGGAAAATGGATGGTGCAGTTTTCTCCACTGGAAGCCGGCGGTCCATTTGAGATGACAGCAGCTGCAAAATCAGGAAAAATAAGTGTTGAGGATATTTTGATCGGGGAAGTATGGCTATGTTCCGGCCAGTCCAATATGGAATTTAAAGTATCTCAGGCAGATCACTACGAACAGGAAAAGAAAAATGCAGATTACCCCAAAATCAGGCATTTCAATGTAGATCGAGAAGTGACGCTGGTTCCGCAGAAAGATCTGAAAAGCGGTTCCTGGCAGATTGCCTCCTCTGAAACGGTTGGTGGTTTTACGGCCATTGGCTTTTTCTTTGCCCGGGAGCTTTATCAAAAACTGAATATTCCTGTTGGTATTCTACATTCTTCCTGGGGAGGGTCTCAGGTGGAAGGATGGATCAGCAAGGAAGGTATGCTGGGCAGTGAGGAATTAAAAAATTATGCACAGCACTTGCCAAAAACCTGGGAAGAAGCGGATAAGCAGTTGGATGAAAAGTTAAGGAAACAAATATTCAAAGACCCGAAAGTGAATCCGTCGGCAGCGGATGAGGCGAAATACACCGAAGCAGGATATGATTTTTCAAACTGGCACAAAACCGACACTCCGATTGGTCAATGGGATTGGAAAGGCATCTGGGCTTTTCGCGGAAATGGCTATATGGCAAAAACGATAACAATTCCGGCCGACCTGACTTCGCAAAAAACAATACTTGCCCTGGCGGAAAACGATAGCGAAAATGCTGTTTACGTTAACGGAAAACTAATTACCAAAGGCATTATTAAAGGGGTAAGAAAAATAGAAATTCCGGAAAATACCTGGAAGGCCGGTGAGAATAAGTTAATGATTAAGTTTGGCCAGATGATCAGCACACCCAGGTATGGATTAGGACTGCAAGGTTCCCCAACTGATCTTTATGTAGGCACTGAAAAGCAAAAAATAAGTATTGAAAAAGACTGGATGCTTATGCCTTCTTTTGCAGATCCGCATACTTACATGCATTCAAGCAATAATGTGGGCACAACCATTTACAATGCAATGATTGCTCCGCTTGTCCCTTTTGCTATGCGCGGAACCTTATGGTATCAGGGAGAAGCCAATGCGGGCAGAGCCTATCAATACCGCCAGAGCTTTCCATTGCTGATAGAAGACTGGCGAAAAAAGTGGTCTGTTAATGGAAAACCCGGCAACGAATCATTTTACTTTGTTCAGCTTTCCAGCTTTGGAAATGATGAAAGCAGCAATAAAGGAAGTCATTGGGCAGAACTCCGCGAAGCGCAGACTATGACCTTGAAACTACCTAAAACAGCTATGGCAGTAACCACGGATGTGGGTAATGTGAAAGACATTCACCCGACCAATAAACAGGATGTGGCACACAGGCTGGCAACAAATGCTCTGAAACTTGACTACGGACAAAATATCGAATACAGTTCACCGATGTATGACACCGTAACATTCAGCGAGGGAAAAGCAACGGTAAGTTTTAAATTTGCCGGAAGCGGACTGATGATAAAAGATAAATACGGGTATCTGAAAGGCTTTGAAGTTGCCGGAGAAGACAAAGTATTCTATTTTGCCAAAGCGGAAATTCTGGGAAATACGGTCATTGTCTATCATCCCAAAGGATTAAAACCGGTCTCGGTACGGTATGCCTGGTCAAATGCTCCGGTGGAAGCCAATTTGTATAACTCCGAAGATTTTCCTGCCAGCCCTTTCCGGACCGACAACTGGCCGGGAATTACAGCAAACAATAAATTTGAATAGACTTTTTTTGAATCAAAGAAGAGAAAAGGGCAAAGAATGCAAGGATATATTTGCGTTCTTTGCCCTTCTTAATGTCTTTTCGTGAAACCTTATTTCTCTTCAATCTGCCTTTTAAAGAACTTCCACGATTCTTCAAAAACATCTATATCGGTCAGAAACTGATGTTTTCCATTGATCACCTTTAATAAAGTTACTTCCGGCAATCCTTTCTTTTTGTAAGTATAACGTTCAACGGTGATGTCATTGCTTGTATCCGCATCCGGAAGCACGGATTTTACCGGTTCGCCTTTGTAGCCATCCAGCGCAGCCCAATATTGAAAAGATTGACTTGTAGCTCTGACCGTGCCCAGCGTCACACCCGGCGTATTGACTTTTCCACCCTCATAGGGATTCACCTGATCTGCTGTACCGTTGATGATCATAGCCGCTACCGGCATCCGTGATTCAGGACAATCCATGTTCTCAGGTGTAGGAAGGTTGGCTACAAAGGCTGAAAAAGCCCTTATTTTTCCCGGCATGGTAAGGCCCAGCCGATAAGCCATATGTCCGCCACCAGACATCCCCGTTGCAAAAACATGCTTTGTATCGATCTTATAATGCTTTTTGAAATAATCAATCATACCGGAAAAGAAAGCGTCTTCATCAATATTTTCTACGTTTGCAGCGGCAGTAGAGGCTTTCCGGCATTCATTCCAGTAACGTTTGTAGCCTGCGGGGTACGCAATAATGAAATTTTCACCGGCAGATCTGGATTCAAGCTTTTTAGCCTGTTCCATCATATCCTGCGGTCTGCCGCCCGAACCGTGCATGGCAAAAATAAGGCTTGCTCCTGCCTTAACCTTTGGTGTATGAAAATAAAATACGCGGTAATGCCCGTCAATCAACAAGGAATCAGCGATGGTTTGTCCTTTGGCTAAAAAACAGGTAAATAATAAGAAGGTAAGAAAAGCAGGTTTGAGCATTGCAGTCCGGATTTGGTTTGACATCATTTAGTAGCAAAGCCATATTTCATCAAAAAACTACTTGATTTGCCTTACTTTCTATGTTGTAATAAATTCCCGAACGCTCCAAAACGATCTGTTTAAATTGCTAATTCTCTTCGATCACAGACAAAATATTACCTGCCGGATCGTTAAACCAGGCAATTTCCGGACCTCCTCCGCGAAAAACATGATCGGCATCTGTTTTAAAATGAGGCATATCATAGTTTAAAAATTGAATTCCCAATCCTTCAAGTTGCTTTATGGCTTTCGCTACATCACTAACCGGGAAATTTAAAATAGTAAATGTTGCAGGCTCATGCGTTGGCTTTTCATACACAATAATCTCATTTCCACTCGCAATATGAAGCTGCATTATTCTCATTTCACTGAGTAAAGTAATTTCCAGTTGAAGAAGGCCGCCATAAAATTGTCTGGCATTTTCCAGATTATCCACTGAAAAACCGCTGAATGCTTTGATGTCTTTGAACATGATTTCTGTTTTTTAGATGAAAATATATTTCTGATCGGATCATACAAAATTATTTATTAAATATCGATAAGAAGAGGTATGACAAGACATTTTAAGGGGGTGAATACGACATAATAGCTGCTATTAAAATCCTATTTAAGACCTTTACAAACTGATTAACAATCGCTTCGAAATGATGTTTTGACCTGTTTTCTTGCTTACTTTTGTATGCCGGAAATATTAAATTTTATTCGGCTGGTATTTGAATATGAAGGATGCATTGAAATCATTTTTACTTTTTTGCTCCTTGCTATGCATTTTCATAGCTGCTGCTTCGCATGATAAAACAGATGTTGGGGTCCGGAAAAGCACCGCTCAGTTCCGTACCGATTCAAAAGCTTTTGCTGCCAGTATTACCAGCCTTGATTCTGCCTTACAACAGCTTGATTCTTCCGAGCCGGAAACAATCAACCGCGCCAAAACAGCGCTTATTGCCAGTCGGGTTGCTTACAAGCGCATTGAATACCTGCTTGAATATTTTTTCTATACCTCTTCCCGGGTTTATAACCGTGCGCCCAAAAATGAGATAGAAGAACCTTACCTTGAATACCAGGAACCGGCCGGACTGCAATACATAGAAGCCATGCTTTTTGACAGTAATCCCGAGTTGCATCGTGCAGCTTTTAAAGAACAGACCAGACTTTTGAGTCTTTCGGCCAATGATTTAAATGCCGTGCTTTATCAGTTCAAAGGAAATGATAAACAACTGTTGGAAGCGATCAGGATGGAACTGATCCGGATTACTACCCTTGGTATTACAGGTTATGATGCACCACTGCTTAAATCAGGAATCTGTGAATCTGAAGCAGCACTACAGTCTGTGCAAAAGGCATTGAATCCTTACCTGGAAAGAGAAAGAACAAGTTCTGACCGTGTAAGGTTCTTCTTAAATCAATCCACTCAATACCTTCATCAATATCCCGATTTTGATACATTTGATCGTATGAGATTCCTGACAGCCTATATGATCCCTCTTCAAAAACAGCTGGGTGAAATGATTGAAAACTTGGGACTAGAATACAATAAAAACGGGATGCTAAACTATAAGGCAGAAAATTTATTCAGTAAAAATGCTATCAATGACAGTGCTTTTTTCAATCATAATTACACGATTTCCAGTTCTGGGATTAAGCTTGGGAAAAGGTTGTTTTCAGAAAATGCACTTTCAGGCAATGGCTCCAAAAGCTGTATTTCGTGCCATAATCCTGAAAATTATTTTATGGATGGTCTTTCTAAAAGTATAGGTTTTGATCAAAAAAGCAGTGTAAAAAGAAATGCACCTTCCCTGCTATATGCAAAGTACCAGCATAGCCAGTTTTGGGACGGAAGAGCAAAAAACCTGGAAGAGCAAATTGCAGCTGTCATGCAAGATTCTACCGAGATGAACGGAACAATTGAAACCATTCTTGTCAAACTTAATTCGGATAAAACCTACCTAAAATCGTTTCAAAAAGTTTTTTCAAAAAACAAGAAAGACAAGATTAAAGCGGATGAAGTTTATCAGGCTATTGCTTCCTATGTTAGGACTTTGAATCCGTATAATGCTGATTTTGATCAATACATACAGGGAAATACCAAAGCATTAACCGATGATCAGATTGCTGGTTTTAATCTTTTTATGGGAAAAGCACAATGTGCAACCTGCCATTTTGCACCCCTTTTCAATGGTTTGGTTCCTCCGTTTTACGCACTTACTGAGTATGAAGTGCTGGGTACAACCAAAACGGATCATTTAACTAAACCTGAATATGACACCGATGAAGGTCGTTTCAATTTTCTTCCTACCAAATATTACAAAAGTGCGTTTAAAACACCAACCGTAAGAAACACGGCAAAAACAGCCCCTTATATGCACAATGGCGCTTTTCAGTCATTGGATACATTGATGGAATTTTATAATCAGGGTGGCGGTGCAGGACTGGGCCTTGCATTTCCTTCCCAAACACTTTCAGCAGCCAAATTAAATCTGACCGAGAAAGAGAAAAAAGATATCATTGCATTTCTTAATGCGCTGACAGACGATTTGAGTGAACTTTAAAATAAAAAAGACCTTATTACAAAATAGTTTAAACCCGAATTGAAATATATGAAAAAATATGTACTGTCTATACTTTTTTTATTAATACTTATTTCGGCTCATGCTCAGCTGATACGCGGCCCCTATCTTCAGGCGGCTACCTCAACCAGTATGGTGATCCGATGGCGTACCGAAACAGCTACCAATTCACTGGTGCGGTTTGGAGCTTCGTCTGCCGTGCTGAACCAAAAGGTGGAAGATGAAAAGCTGGTTACAGATCATGAGATCAAAGTATTCGGATTGAATCCGGAAAGTAAATATTTTTATTCCGTCGGATCGTCTACGATCACTTACCTGGGTGATGAAAGTACTTTTTTCGAAACAGCGCCAGTACCTGGAACCATCAAAAAATACCGTTTTGGAATCCTGGGTGACTGCGGAACCAACTCGGCCTTTCAGGGAAATGTGCGCGATCAGCTTTCGGCCTATCTTGGTACTGACTACATGAATGCTTTGCTCTTGCTGGGAGATAATGCTTACCCATTGGGTACCGACCCGGAATATCAGTCCGGTTTTTTCAATCAGTATAAAGACACCTTTCTAAAAAAATTCCCTATTTTTTCTACGCCCGGAAATCATGATTACAACAACGATAATCCTGAAAGACAGAAAGATCATAAAGTAGCGTATTATGATATTTTCTCACCACCAACAAACGGAGAAGCCGGCGGTGTAGCTTCCGGAACAAAGTCCTACTACTCCTTTGATTATGGAAACGTGCATTTTTTAAGCCTGGATTCTTATGGCCGGGAAGATCAGGAAACCCGCTTGTATGATACACTCGGCAAACAGGTGTTGTGGGTAAAAGCAGATCTGGCTGCCAACAAAAATAAAGACTGGATTGTTGCTTTCTGGCATCACCCCCCCTATTCACAAGGTTCCCGAAATTCGGAAACAGAAACGGATTTGATTAAAATCAGGGAAAACTTCATCCGCATCCTTGAACGAAACGGTGTAGATCTGATTCTTTGCGGGCACAGCCATGTGTATGAAAGGACAAGGCTTATCAAAGGATTTTACGATTATTCAGACAAATTTGATCATGTCGCACATGACGTAAGCTCGTCTTCCGGAAAGTATGATGGCTCGGATAATTCCTGTCCCTATATTAAAATATCATCTGAAAATAAAGGGACTGTTTATGTCGTATCGGGTTCGGCCGGACAGCTTGGATTACCTGCTCCGGGTTTTCCGCATAAGGCTATGTATTATTCCAATGCTGACATTGGCGGCTCGATGATGCTGGAAGTAGAAGGCAACCGGCTTGATGCGCGGTGGATTGGTTCAGACGGAATAATAAGAGATCAGTTCACGATGGAAAAAGATGTAAATCTTGTAAAAGAAATCAATCTGGAAGCAGGAAAAAGCGTTGACCTGGAAGCATCTTTTATTGGCAAATACCTTTGGAATAATGGAGCTACTTCAAGACTGATAAAGGTATCACCAAAAGTAGATACCGAGTACATTGTAAAAGATGCTCAAAATTGTGTCCAGGATATATTTCGTATCAAAGTGAATACGCCGCTTCCTGTTAAATTAATTTCCTTTACCGGGATGGCTGATGCTGAGAATGCTGTGCAGCTAAAGTGGACTACGGAGCCTGAAAGTCAACTTAACTATTTTGAAATTCAACGGTCGGCAAACAAAAGGGACTTTGATGTGAAAGGCAAAGTAAATGCAAACGCAGGATCGAATAAAGCATATGGATTTTCTGATGTTATAGAAAAAAATACATTTCCCGCCGATTCGGTCTATTACCGGTTAAAAATGGTAGAACCAAATGCAGCATTTGTATATTCTAAAATAATTGCTGTCAAATTAAATGGGATTGTGTTGGCAACAGAACCCAATGCCGCCGTTGATATCGAAATCGTCCCCAATCCTTCTTTTGCTAATGATATTCAGGTAAGGCTAATAGGTCAGGAATTTGTCTCAGCATTTATTTCTGTTATGGATATTTCCGGAAAAGTAATATTCGGCAAGACCATGAAACTGACAAAAAACCTTTCTCCATTTCTGCCTGCACAGATTGCCAAAGGCACCTATTTTCTTAAAGCGGTGATTGGCAATAAAACCGTTACCAGGAAATTTATGATTTTATAATCCGGTACATAAAAAGAAGTGAGCCAGTAGCTCACTTCTTTTTTACCTAAACCACTTTACATCACTACTTAACTTTCTTTCACCCTTACAGAATATAAAACGTTTCCGGTGCATAAGCCAGCGGAACATGTTTATCGTGCATCATCTGCTTCAAGTCACGTTCGATATTTCTTGATATGGAAAGTACCGGCGTATCAGTCGGTTTGTTCTCAAAAGGATCCTGCAAATGAATCGCCATTTTCTCAATCAGGAAAAAACATGCCGTAAGTACAATCAAAACCGGAACCATCAAAAATCCAAAAAGGTCGACCAACGCAAAGGGAAGCAAAATGATAAAAAAGTGCAGTGCAATATGAATATACAGGCTATACGTAGCCGGAAAAACCGTGTTTTTTATCCGTTCACATTTTCCCATCGAATCGGTAAGACGGGTCAAAGTTCTTTCAATTTCAATTTGCTGATAAGGATTTACCCAGCCTTGTTTTAAAGCATTGTTAAGATCCCGGCCATGCAGCTGCATTAATCCCACGTGTTTGTTGTCGTACTCACCCACCTCAGCGTAGTCTTCTGCCGGTAAAAAATTTTGTATGGCCGACATCGGATCATCTTTACGCAAACCATGTCCCAGCGCATAACACCAGGCAATTTGTCTTTTAATAAAACGATGTTTAAAAGCTTCAATATGCTCAGGCTGATACGTGTCTTCTAAAAGGAAAATTACCTGACGGGCCAGTGTACGGGAATCATTCACGATCGCACCCCAGATGATACGCGCTTCCCACCACCGGTCATAGGCCTGGTTGGACCGAAAGGCCAGAAGCAGCGAAATAATCGTCCCCAAAACAGTGGGTACTGTTATCGGAATGGTAATGTTGGTGATGTGATAATTCTGATAAATGATTTCAATGCTCAGTCCATAAATAGTCACAAGCATGATTTCATATTTTATTTTTCCGAAAACATATTTAATCGGAATGTTCTTTTTCAGCAGCATGCTTTAATCATTTACGGGTTAATAATCGTGCTAGTCTTTTTAATGACGAATATTTTCGGCACCAGAAAATATTGTTGAACCGATCTGATCAGAATCGAGTACAGGAATTCCGCATTTCATAATGACCGGCAGCGCGTCAATGCTGCTTTTGCTTAGTTTGGGAATACCATAGCTTTTGGAATACGCAATGAAATCTGCCTGATTGTAATCCAGAAAATTTTTAAAAACAGCCAGTTTGCTGCCGTAAAAAAATTCTATTTTTATACATTTCACTATTTCCGGATACAGGTTTGTCAGCATTTCACAATCCTGGCTGAATCCGTCAGATACAAATTCATATTCCTTTTTACGGTAATTTGAAAAGAGAAGATCCTGGATATCATCAGCCACATGAAAAAGATGTATAAAAAGAATTTTTAAAGGCTCCCGGGAATTTCTTACAATCGTTTCAGCAACCTGAAAAGATTCGGGACTGAAATCACTGGGAATTATTACCGTTTTCATAATCTTATCTTTTTGATATACAATGTATTTGATCTAAAACTTGACAATACAATGTTACGGCTGATGCATTAGCACCAGTTAAAAGCAAGATTATAATACGTTAAGCAGCGAATTAGAATTTTCTAAAAATATTAGAATTTAATGAGAATGATTTAGGTCTCACTGGGCAGATGAATCGTAAAACGGGTACCGATCCCTACTTCACTATTGACGATAATAGTGCCCTGATGCATTTTGATGATGTTGTTAGCCAGCGGAAGTCCGATTCCATATCCCTTGTATTTACCTGTATTGGAAGCTCTGAAAAAAGGCACGAAAATCTGGCTCATCTCCCGGTCCGGAATTCCGATACCTTCATCCGCAATATCAACAACAGCGTTATTTCCTTCGGCCCTGATTGCAATTTTTACCGGTTTGTTATCAGAATATTTACAGCTGTTAAGCACAATGTTTGAAAAGGCTGCTTTCAGCAAGGTCTCGTTTCCATTTATGACCAGCTTCTGCTGATCGTCGGGTAGCTGATCAAAGTCGATTTCAACAGCGTTGCCAGGCATAATCTTGTCGGCCATTTCTTTGACCATCAACATCAGCTCATCGATACGAAGTGCTTCCCATTGTTCCTTTTTGCCGTCAAATCCTGTCTGAGCTAAACTTAACATGCTATTTGTCAGATGCTCCAGCTTTTCCGACTCTCTTAAAATGGTCTGAAATGAATCTCTTACTGCCTGAGAATTTCCGGTGTCCAAAAGGCTAAGCTCGGCTTCACCGCTGATAATGGTCAGTGGGGTTTTAAATTCATGAGAAGCATTGCTGACGAAATTATTCTGAATATCAAAGGTGATTTCCAGCCTGTCCAGCATATCATTAAAGGTATTGGCCAGATCAGCTATTTCATCTTTATTAGAATCTACAGAAAGCCGCTGATTCAGGTTATGGGCACTGATTCCTTTTACGTTACGAATAATTCTTCTGATCGGATTGAAAATTTGTATCGCAAAAAACTTACCGAATGTAAAGACAAAAAGCATTGAAATCATAAAACCAACGATCAGCAGATTTTTCAGATTCTCCATTTCTTCCAGCCCATACAAATCAACGGCAGAGGAAAGCACAATAATACTTTCACCAGACTGCGTAATGTTGGTTCCTACATAAAAAGTATCATTGTCAAAGTAGCGGGCCGGTTGTTTACGGATTATTTCGTCGTAAAATGACTGCGGCATTGGAAGAATTTTTCTCAAACTATCCGCTTTTTTCTGATCGTTCTTTCCTATAATATAGTGCTGCTCATCGGGAAGATCACCCAGATGCTTTTCCTTAATATCATAATAAATTGAGGTACGCGATTTATTTTCAGATAAAGCGGCATGCCCTACCAGATCAGACCGTACTTCAAGCCTGTGGAAAAAACTTCTTGAAATGCTTCCGTATGTAAAAATATAAAGAAAAATACTAAGCGCCAGAATAATCCCTGCTGTAAGCACCGTGAAAATCAGGGCAATTTTATTTTGGATCTTCATAAGTCTGGCGCATGACGTACCCCATGCCAAAAACGGTATGGATCAATTTAACACTGCTGTTCTTATCAATCTTTTTACGCAGATAATTAATGTAAACATCAACGACATTAGTACCCAGATTGAAATTGATATCCCAGACATTTTCCAATATTTCCATTCTGTTCAATACCCTGTTCTGATTGGAAAGCAGGAATTCCAGCAAGCGAAATTCCGTGGCTGTAACAGTAATAGGCTGTCCGTTTCGCGTTACTGTTTTAGTTGTTTTATTTAAAATCAGATCTCCTATTTTTAATATATCATTGCTTTTTTCAGTTTCAGGTTCCTTTCCGCGTCTGGTTAGCGTACGGATCCTTGCTTCAAGTTCTGCCAGTTTAAAAGGTTTTGTCATATAATCGTCCGCACCGGCGTCCAGCCCGGAAACAATATTTTCGGTTGTTCCCAGAGCCGTCAGCATTAAAACAGGTGTTGACAAACCATGGCTCCTGATTTTCCTGCACACTTCCATGCCATTCATAACCGGCAGCATGAGATCCAGAATAATCAGATCAAACTGATGTCTGATCGCCATCTCCAAACCAGATTGCCCATCCATGGCCACGGTAACTTCATGACCTGAGGCAGTCAGGCTTCTTTGTATAAGTGATATTACGCTGGGTTCATCTTCAATGAGCAAAAGCTTCATGTAGTATTGTTTTTTATTTTAATAAGATGCGTTCACAAAATTACATGATTACCTGTTAAAAACTTCATGCAGAAAACTTCGGCTAAAAAGTAGGCCAAACAAGCCGCTATATCAAAAACGGCTGCATCGTTGTAAATGCAGCCGTTCTCTTCCCGTTCCAAAATTTTCCTAACCAACCTGATCCGTCATTTTTCCGGATTTTTTCAGGTATTTAACATAGCCATAGACAACTCCAAGCGCAATAAAAATAGCCAGAAAAATAACGATCCTTCTATCGGGATCCGGTACAAGATGTTCGTACTCAAATAAGATAAGGGCTGCAATGCCTACCAGCCATATAAATAATGTATTGTATTCTTTAATCAGCCACCGCCTGTAATTAAACTTCATTTCCGAGAAAGTAGAATTAATTCCTTTCAGATTGATCATCCAGCGGTTCACGCGATGACAGTAATTTGTAAAATCAAATCCAAATTTGTTATGCAGAAAATTCTCCTCTGCCATCACAATAGATTGATAAATAAAAAGGAATAATGGAAATACAATGCACAGGTAAATAACCGAATTGGATAAAATACCTACACCCAGAAGCATCAGAATATTTCCGACATAGAGCGGATTCCGGCAATGTTTGAAAATACCTTCTGTGACCAGTTTATCCGCAAAAACTTTCTTGTCTTTCCCACCACGGATAATATAGGCCAGACCGATCGTAGCGCCGCGGATTGCCTCCCCCAAAATTGTTATTAGCAAACCCAGCACAATCGGCCAGACATGATAGTCAGCACCAAACCGTTCTCTGGTAAAAATATCCGGAGAAGGCAAAAATAGGAGCAGGTAAAGAAAAATAAATAAAACGTTTCTGTATTTGAAAAAGAAATTTCCTATCGAGATCATTTTTTATGAGCTATAATTCCGGCAAAATTGTACCATTTGAAAAAAGTTTCGCAGTGGGCAAATCCCACGTCTTCAAGCAAGAATATGTTTTCGGAAAGCTTGTAAGGAATCAGCACATTTTCCAGCGCTTCTCTTTTCTGCGAAATTTCAAGCTCGCTATAATGATTACGACGCTTATAATCGTAATAATATTTAATAAAATCACGGTTGAACATACTGTCTTCTGCCAGAATTTTCTCCACCAGTATCAGTGTACCGCCCGGATTAAGTCCGTTGTAGATATTCTGTAAACATTTTTTTCTGTGTATGGGTCGTAGAAACTGGAGTGTCAGACAAAGAATGACCACTGAGGCATTATCAATATTCAGGTCTCCATGCAGATCTGCTGCACGAAGTTCGTACGGCCGGCTAAAACCTGCAGTTTTCAGTTTGGCATCGCACTTGATCAGCATTTCATCAGCTTCGTCGATACCAATAAAAGAAATATCCTCCGGTACAAGTTCATTCAATCCAATCAGTGTTGTACCTGTGGAGCAACCCAGATCATAAACCAGAGTCCCCTCCACTGCGTGATCAGCCGCAAGTTCTGCTACCATTCTCTGAATCTCTCCGTAGTGCGGCACGGAGCGGTTTACCATGTCATCAAAGACTTTTACTACTTTGCTTCCAAACTTAAAGTCTGAGACTTCGGAAATTTCTTCCCTGAAGACACTGTCTCTTTCCATATTTTCCATAACGTGTAATAGGTAATAATTAGTCAGGTTATTTATTGTTCAATGCCAGTGTGTGTTAAATACATTCCTGTATCATTTGCAAGAAATATTCTCTATCATTCCCTTATTCCCAAATTAGAAAAAACTTAGAAATTACTAACAATATAGTGAATTTCAAAAATATTACAGGTTTAAAAACGGAAAGCTGATCTAAATAGTATTGACACAATAAAATTTTAAGAATGCCTGATTCAGTGAAATTTACCTTAAGAATATGGAAACAAGATTTTAAAATGCTCTGCCTGGAAGAAGTCCTTTCCGACAAAGTATTTGGTTGCTTATTGAAGAAAGGGTGATGTGAAATAGACTAAGGTATCAATTTAACAAATGATTATCGTGCTGTCCAACCGCCATCAACCGTCAGGATAGAGCCGACCATGTAACTGGATGCATCACTGGCAAGAAAAATAGCGGCACCTTGGATTTCCTGCAATTCCGCCCAGCGTCCCAAAGCCGTAGCACCCAGAACATTTTTTTTGGCCTCTTCACTGTCTTTGATGGGAATGTTCATTGCAGTCAGAAAGGGTCCGGGACAAATGGCATTGACATTAATATGGAAAGGTGCCAGTTCAATAGCCAGTGCTCTGGTCATATTTACGATAGCACCTTTGCTGGCCGTGTAGGGTGTACGGTCAGCCATGCCAATCAGGCCCAGGGTGCTGGCCAGATTAATGATACGTCCACTTCCTGTTTTTTTCATAAAGGGAATTACGGCTTTACAGCTAAGCCATGTTCCGTTTACGTTGACATTCATGACTTTATTAAAATCATCCAGTGAGACTTCGTCTATAGCGCCACGTATATTTATTCCGGCGCTGTTGATCAGAATATCAATTTTCCCAAAAGTATTATATGCGGCTTCTGCCATCGCTACGGTTTCTGACTGGCTTGTAATGTCAGCCACATAGGAGATTACCTTGGTCCCGAAGTCTTGTTCAAGCTGCTTTGCTGCGTTTACACCTTCCTGTTCATTTCGGTTGACCAAAATCAGATCAGCCCCTGCAGAAGCAAGTCCGGCAGCCATTGCATAGCCAAGTCCGCGTGAACCGCCGGTAATAACCGCGCATTTACCCGTCAGGTCAAATTGTTTGATCCCCGGAAGAATTTCATAACTCATCAGAAAAAAAAGTTATAGAACAGCAGTCTGTTCAGTATTGATGAAAACCCTGAGAAACAAATTCAAGAACACTCGGAAGCGAACCGCGCCAATAGGTCCAGTTGTGTGCTCCTTCCCGGATACGGAATTCATGAGGTATTTCTTTTTTTCGCATGGCAATGTGCACCAGGCTATTGCCTTCATACAAAAAATCATCATCACCACAGTCAATATACCAGCGGACCGCTTTTTTCTGCGCATCAGGCATTTTGTCAATCAGCGCCAAAGCACTATGACGATTGTAATATGTCTGGACCGTTGAATCTTGTACAGAAGGATTATTTCTGATCAGGTTTTTCTTTGCATCTTCAACCGTGAGCGGACCGGTAGCAGCACTCAGCGGACAGGCCGATGAAAATAGTTCGGGGTGATGCAGGGCATACATGAAACTTCCTCCTCCGCCCATTGACAAACCGGCTATGGCCCGGAAACGTTTTTCGGTTTTAATCCTGTATTTTTTTTCAACAAAAGGCATCAGCTCCTGAAAGAAAAAATCCTCATAAGCCCAGTCACCTTTCACGTCATTAAAATATCCTCTTCGTCCGGTATCAGCATCCGGCATGACAATGATCATCGGAGTAGCCTGTCCGTCATGAATGGCCTTGTCTGTAATATTTAACACTTCGCCAAACTGCACCCAGCCTGTATGATTGTCCCCAGCGCCATGAAGCAAATACAATACCGGATAACTTCTTTCGGATGTAGCGTAATCCGGCGGCAGATAAATTGCGAATTTTCTTTCTGATTTGAGAAGCTTACTGGGAACGGATAAATTATCAAGCACTTTCCCGGACTGGGCATAAGTCAGAGAGCAAACTAACATAAACAGGAACGTAAAATTCGCAATTTTCATAGGTCGGTAAATAGTTTAGTTAGTAGGTTTCAGGATGATTGTTTTCAGTATAAGATCACAGTACCGGGTTTATACCCAACAATGTCGGATCAAATGGTATTATAACAAAAAAGCCCGGATTTTCCGGGCTTTCAGTACTTCAGTAAATTTAAAAATGCCGGAATTAATTTGTTCCTGACAATTTTGATTCGTCATCTGCAATCTTACTTCTAAGCGATTCTATATTCTTTTGCAAGCTTTGCAGATTGTCTGCTGCTTTCCGTGCACGCTTTGCATCTTTTTCAGCTTCGTTGGCACTTTTACGTGCTCTTTTTGCTTGCTTTCTATCCTGCGCGTTGTTAGCCAGATTGGCAGCCTGCTTACCATTCTCGTCAGCCGATTTTTGCGCCTGCTCTGCTGTTTTAGCTACTTCAGCAGATTTTTCTGCCAGCTGATTTTCCAGTTTTGCAAGCTCTATCTTGTTTTCATTGAGTTTTTTATTGATCTCAATGGTTTGTTTTTCTTGCTTTAATGTATTTAAGGAGTCTTTAGACACCACCTGTGCGGACAACGACATGGATATAAGCATCATACCCAACGTGTTAACAATCCATTGCATTTTCATAAAATTTTATTTATTGTAAGAGAATTTCCTTTAAGAATCCAATTATCGTGCCAGGAAATATCAACAATGGTCAACAAGCGTATATACCTTTAAATTTCATTAAACTTAACTGCTGCTTTATCCGAGTTTGCAGCCACCAATCCATTAGACTTTTCTGATTCACTTTCGTGGCCCATTTTACTATCCATGCTGTTTCCTTTAGGTAAAAAGTGATTAGCTATCTGCGCTAATGAGCTTACACTGCCCGGCAATAATCCCTGCAATGCCACAGCTACTTTCCCCATTTGTGTTAATATGACTTCGTTCTCACCCTGTTCCAAAGCAGAAATAATTTGCTTTGCTGCATGATCTGCTTTTTGAGAAAGCAATGGAGACGAGGCTGAAATTTTGAACCAGGCATATTCTGACTCATGATCACCTTTAACCGTAACGTTCCGGGGACTACCTGTGCGCATCAGGTTAGGAATAACCGTTGTTACATGAATGTTGTCTTTTTTCAGTTCAGCATTGAGCCCTTCGGACAAACCTACCATGGCAAATTTACTTACACTATAAGGTAAAAGATGCGGCACGGATACTTTACCACCGATAGAACAAATATTGACAATACGTCCTTCACCCTGCTGATTGAAAACAGGAATAGCTGCCTTGATGGTATAAAGCGCCGCCCATAGGTTTATGTCCATCACATCCTTGTAGTCCTGAACATCCATGACATTTTCCGGACCCACGACGATAGTCCCAGCATTATTAATCAATACATCGAGCTTTCCATAATGCTTGTGTACCGTTTCTATCATGGCCTGCACCTCAGCATGATTGCTCACGTCTACCTGCATGGTCAGTATTTCCGCACCTAAGGCTTCCAGTTCAATTTTTGTATTTTCCAGTTGTGAAGATGTACGCGCACAAATTGCCAGCTTTGCTCCTTTAGCCGCCAGTTCCCTTGCTATTGCCAAGCCCAGGCCTCTTGATCCACCTGTGATCAGTACGACTTTACCTTTCAGTTCAAATTTATTGATTTCCTTGTATATGGTCTTGGCGACAGTAAACAAGCCTGCACCTAGCGCTACCCATAAGGCGGTTTTAGTATTGATCAATGTGTTGCCGGAGTTATTATTTTTCATAGTAGAGATGCTTAATGATTTAATGATTAAGTCCTTTAATTCAAAAACCATTCCATATCAATATATCTTTACTTTATTCCGTTTACCAATTTATTGTGATCAGCTAACACCTCCTAGTGAAAACAAAGATGCAGCATAAAAACTATAAACCAGAAAAACGCCCGGTCTAAGAAAAATTCTTAATCCGGGCGTTTTTAAAGATTAATACGTATTCAGCAATGCACTACTACTAACTCAATCCTTTCAACGTTACCCTTTTCCCGGTCTGAGCTGCTTCATAGATAGCCGTTAAGATTTTTACATCACGAAGGCCCATTTCACCCGGCACTCTGCTCTTTTGTTTTTTTGCAACACAATTAGCAAAATCATCCATTTGAAATGCCTGCTGATTTACATTAATAATATCAAGCGGACCTCTTATTGTTTTACCTTTCAGTCCGTCATATCCATAAGCAGGTGATAATTCAAACCATCCTTTTTCTGCGTCAGCACGCAGTAAATTTTGCTGTTCGGCGTATGTCGCGTTGCAGTTTGCAATGGCACCGGATGAAAAATATAGCTGAAAAGAAATAGATTCCTCTACGGTTTTGAATTTTTCAGGATCTGTTTTTTTACCAAATTTAGCTGTTACCGCTGTGGGCAATTCTCCGGTCGTATACAAACATCCCTGCACACAATAAACACCAAGGTCCATCAAAGGGCCTCCTCCTGCCAGTTTTTTATCCAGCCGCCATACTCCGGCTTCCATTTCCTGCCCGTCCAGCGCAGTCATTTTTTTGATATTACCATATACTTTTTTAGTACCAAATTCAGCCATAGTCATGTTGTGCGGCTCAAAGTGCAGGCGATACCCGATGGATAAAAGCCGGTTGGCATCCTTACAGGCTTTGATCATCTGCTCACATTCCTGTATGGTAACAGCCATCGGTTTTTCACATATCACATGTTTTCCTGCTTTTGCAGCGCGTATTACATATTCAGCATGCATGGAATTAGGCAAAACCACATAAATGATATCTACATCCGGGTTGTCCTTTATGGAATCAAAATTCTTGTAGTTATATATATTTTTATCAGGAATGGAATATTTGCTTTTCCATTTTTGCGCCTTTTCTGGCGTTCCGGTTACTATGGCGGTCAGTTTGCAGCGTTTAGTTTCCTGTAAGGCAGGAGCCAGCTGTTCTTCACTATATTTGCCCAACCCTACCAACGCAATACCCAGTTTCTTTTCCGGTGCTGACGAGTCATTTTCCTCCGGAAGCGAAGAAAAATAATTTCCCGCCGCAGCATCCAGAGAGATTAAACCTAAACCCGGCGCCGCAATAGCAGCCATACTGACGTGGTATAAAAACTGACGCCTTTTATATGTGTTTTCCATTGTTATAAATCATTTAACATTATGAAAGGATGACCGTGCATGTTTTTAAAACTATTCCAGAGGAGTAACTAAACTGTCCTGAAAAATTTTGGGTAGTGCTTGTAGAATAGCTTACGCGGTGCGAAAGCTATTCCGCATGTAGCAGTTACATTTACATTAAGGTATGATGTGATCTACCCGGTACCATCTGTAACCATATCCATCCAGAGATACAGAAAACTTGCTGTTTTCCGGTTTTTTATCCTGGCTCGCTGTTTCTTCCATCAGATCATAAAGCACTTTCATCTTTTCCGCATTAAAGGAAGCTTTTTTAGGCTTATCACTAAAATTATGAAGAATGATCAGCGACTGTCCGAGATAATCATACCGGATAGCCAGAATGTCCGGAGATCCGGAATCAAGCAAAGTATAATCCCCTAAGCCAATTTCAGGACAAGACTTCCGAAGTTTAATCATTTTGGATGTCCAGTTTAAGAAGGAATTTGGATCGCGGAATTGTTTGGCCACATTCAGGTTCTGGTAGCCATATTCTCCTGTATTGATTACCGGACGAAAGGCGGTATCTGCCGACGTAAATCCGGCATTTTTCTCATCCGTCCATTGCATAGGCGTGCGTACAGACAAGCGTTCTTTCAGGCTTAGATCGTCACCCATACCCAACTCATCACCATATCTTACTACCGGAGCACCGGGCAGTGAATATAACAGACTGTTGGCAAGTTCCATATGCTTGCGGTTGTTGCCAAGCATAGGAGCCAGTCGGCGGCGAATTCCTCGCTTATACAACTGCATGCTGGTATCCGGGCCAAATTTGGCATATACTTTGTTACGTTGCTCTTCGGTTAATCTTCCCAGATCGATTTCGTCATGATTTCTTAAAAAGTGTGCCCATTGTGAAGCTTCCGGTATTTTTTTCGTGTCTTCAATAGCCTTTGAAAATGGCTTAAGGTCGCCGGTTGCCAGGGCATAGAATAGGTACTGGTTCGCATAAAAATTAAACATCATCTGAATGCCTTCACCATTTTTTCCAAAGAAATTTTCAATTTCTTCAGGTGCAACGTTGGCTTCTCCCAGGATTGCAGCATCCGATTGACGCGATTGTGCAAACTGCCGCATGTCTGTCAGGAAATCAAAATCCAGCTTGGGCTTTTCACTTCCCGTTTTTGGCACTTCAATAATAAAAGGAACAGCATCCAGCCTGAAACCTGCTATTCCCTGATTCAACCAGTAACCAACAATCCGCTGGCTTTCCTGCATCACTTTGGGATTGGCAAAATTCAGATCCGGCTGAAATTTGTAAAAACGATGATAATAATATTCTCCGGTTTTTTCATCCAGATCCCAAACAGCGTTTTGTACTCCGGGAAATACCATGCCTTTATCCCAGTCCTTAGGCCTTTCTTTGGACCATACATACCAGTCGCGGTATTTCGAATCTTTGCTCTGTCTAGAATTCTGAAACCAGGGATGCTGGTCGGACGTATGGTTGATCACAAGATCCATGATCACCCGTATGCCTCTTTTTTTGGCCTGGTACATAAACTCAGTAAAATCCCCAATCGTACCAAGTCTTTTATCAACACCGTAAAAATCAGCTACATCATAGCCGTCATCCTGACCTGGCGAAGGTTGAAAGGGGGCCAGCCATATAACGTCAATACCAAGAAATTTAAGATAGTCTAGTTTTTGAATCAAGCCATCAAAATCACCTTTCCCATCTCCATCGCTATCTTTAAAAACACCAACTTCCAGGTTGTAAATAATACTGTTTTTGTACCAGAAATTTTCTTTTACTTTAACAGGTGCGACTTTCGTCTGGGAAATGGATACGATGGGAATGGATAAGAGGAATAAAACGACAGAGGAGAAGATTTTTTTCATTTTAATATTATGTTGATCATTAATGAGTGTAAAAAAAACTTCAAGAAAAAAATCAAGCCTCCGTCAATAAAAATCATTAGACGGCGGACAAATCACATACTATAATACTTAACCCTTTTACGGACAGCACATCTCCGCCATTTAAGCAATCAGCAAATGCCTGTGATGCATCATCCTGATTTTCCAGCCAGATCTTTTCTTTTGAATCGATTATTTTTATCCAGTTTTTTTCCCGTTCCGGGATCGTAAAAGCATTATCCTTCTCTGACAGATTGAAAAGGCAGAGCAATTCTCGTTTTTGATCATTGCTTTTACGGTGCAGGGCAAAGCCCATGTTCCCGAATAAACTGACACGAACATCGTTTTTATTGAAATTACAGAGTGCAGGATGTGATTTCCGAAGGCGGATTAATTTTTTGTGCCAGTTGAGCATGATCTGAAATTTGCCGGTTTTCCTGCTTGTCCAGTTGAGTTTTGACTTCTTAAAGGTTTCTTCCTGTTGTGGATTGGGCGGATCCGTTTCCCATTTATAATTTTTGAACTCCTCACGCCGGCCTTCAATCACTTTTCTGATCAGTTCCTCTTCGGAATGACTGACAAAGTAAAAAAAGGGTGTATCTGCACCATATTCCTCACCCATAAAAGGCATGGGCAGATAAGGTGCAAGTAAAAGTGCCGCTGCGGCTAATTTTTGTCTTTCAAAATCAACCAGCATGCTGAGGCGCTCTCCTCCTACCCGGTTGCCGATCTGATCATGGTTCTGGTTGAAGGCAATAAATGTGTCTCCCGAAAGCCCTGCTGACGAAGCACCATGCCTGCGGTTCCTGAATTTCACATACTCCCCGCTATGTACAAAACCGTCGGTATATGCTTTTGCCAGCTGTTCCATTTGTCCAAAGTCCTCATAGCGCTCTTTTCCTTCATTATCCAGCAACACATAGAGTGCATGATGAAAATCATCCAGCCACTGTGCGTTAAATCCTAATCCGCCATATTCGGGAGACTTAACAATTCTGGGACTATTCAGGTCACTTTCCGCGATCAGGTAAAAACTTCTTCCCAGCTTTTCGCGCATGATTTCCAATTCCGCAGAAACCATTTCCCAAAAATTAACCGCGCCATTGTCAAACATCATATGTACGGCATCAACGCGCAGACCATCGATATGATAATTTTCGTAAAAATGTAAAATAACCTGTAAGAAATATGCTCGTACACCATCAGACCAGGCTCCGTCCAGATTCATGGCATTTCCCCAAGGTGTACAGTAGGTATTGGTAAAATACGGACCAAACTGATCCAGATAATTACCTTCCGGACCTAAGTGATTAAATACTACATCCAGAAAAACAGCTATTCCTTTCTCATGCGCAGCGTCAACAAGCTCCTTCAAACCCTGCGGCCCGCCATAGGAGTTTTGAACCGCAAAAGGATAAACACCATCATATCCCCAGTTACGGTTTCCGGGAAACTGCGAGACCGGCATTAATTCAATGGCATTGATCCCTGTCTCAGCCAGATCATCCAGCAGAGGGATAATGGCTGCAAAAGTTCCTTCCTGCGTGAAAGTCCCGACATGTAATTCGTAGAATATCAAGTCTCTTAATGGCAAACCTATCCAGTTATTCTTCCATTTATAAGCCTGATGATCCACTACCTGAGAAGGGCCATGAACACCTTCAGGCTGAAATTGTGAAGCGGGGTCAGGTAGGCTTTTCGCTGCTTTCTGAGGGGTATAGAAGTATTTTGTATCTGGTTCAATAGTGTCCAGACTGATCTGAAAATAACCTTCTTCATCTTTCTGCATGTCATACACTGCTGTTTTCGGAGAAATCAGCTGAAGCTGCATGGCTTCATTTTCCGGAGCCCAAACGGTAAATACACATAGGTTTCCGCAGTAATTAGCACCAATTTTTTTCATTTTAAAAATAAATGATGTGAATTGAATTGTCAAAGGGAACCTCAAAGTTCATTTTGCGGAAAGTGAATCTAAAAATTATGCCATATATGTCTTTTTATTGTACAAAGCTTCATTTCAACTGATTTCCGCTGAGAAGCTGTACTGTGGCTTGATTTTTTGCTGTGCAAAAATGAAACAGATGTGATACCATTAAATGATTAACGATGGCTAACCAGACAGAAAAACAATATTTATGGTGGGAGAATGGTGTTATTTACCAGATTTATCCACGTTCATTTCAAGATACCAACAACGATGGTGTAGGTGATTTGAAAGGTATTATTGAGAAACTGGATTACTTGCAGTGGCTGGGTATTGATTGTGTCTGGTTATCACCCATTTTTTCTTCTCCAATGGCTGATTTTGGCTATGACATTTCTGATTATCAGGATGTACATCCGCTGTTTGGTACCATGCTGGATTTTGACAGGCTGCTTGAAGCAGTGCATAGCCGCGGGATGAAATTAATTCTTGACCTTGTTCCCAACCATACTTCCGATCAGCATCCCTGGTTCTTAGAATCAAAATCTTCAAAGGACAATCCTAAACGTGATTGGTATATCTGGCAGGATGCTAAAGAAAATAATGAGCTTCCCAACAACTGGCTGAGTGTATTTGGCGGCCATGCCTGGGAATGGGATGAAAATACAAAGCAATATTATTATCATGCTTTTTTAAAAGAGCAGCCTGATTTAAACTGGCGGAACCCGCAGGTCCAGGAAGCGATGATGGATGTGATGCGCTTCTGGCTGGACAAAGGAGTTGATGGATTCCGGGTTGATGTGATGTGGCATATGATTAAAGATCTCCAGCTTCGCAACAATCCGGTTATGCCAGGTTCAGTTTATCACGAAGAAGATCTGATTTATAACCACTACAATCCGGTATACTCAACAGATCAGCCTGAAGTTCATGATATTGTCAGGATGATGCGTGCCGTAACGAATGAATATGAAGAGCGCGTTTTAATCGGAGAAATATACCTGCCCATACACAAACTGGTGACCTATTACGGACAAAACAATTCAGGTGCTCACCTGCCTTTCAACTTTCAACTGCTTACATTACCCTGGGATTCCATGCAGATTGCAGGTGCCGTTGATGAATACGAAGGTGCACTGCCGGCTGACGGCTGGCCTAACTGGGTACTTGGAAACCATGACCAGCCAAGGATTTCAAGCCGGGTGGGCCGTTCTCAGGCAAAAGTAGCAGCCATGCTATTGCTTACCCTGCGGGGAACGCCAACCTTGTATTATGGTGATGAGATCGGGATGCGCAATGTACCAATACCCATGGATGAGGTGGTGGATCCACAGGGACTGAATATGCCGGAACTGAATGTAAGCCGTGATCCGTCGCGTACTCCTATGCAGTGGACTAATGAAGTTTATGCAGGCTTTTCTGACCATAAACCCTGGTTGAGATTACCGGATAATTTTCAGAGAAATAATGTAAAAATACAAAAAGAGGATCCGTACTCAATGCTGTCTTTTTATAAAAAGCTTCTTGAAATAAGAAAACAGGAGACTGCTTTACAAATCGGGGATTATAGCCCTGTCTATTCAGACAATCAGATTTTTGCATACATGCGCAGTAAAAATGATACATGTTTTCTGATTATTCTGAATTTTAGCCATCGTCCCTGTTATTTCAGACCAAAACAAATGAATTATAAAGGTCAGATTATCATAAGTACGGAAGCTGAACGTGAGGGACATATGGTAGAAGGCACCATAACATTAAGCGGAGACGAAGGACTTATAATACGAATTGACTAATTACAATTGACTATTTCCAAACGTTTCTGGCATAAATATTATACAACTAGTTGCACAAATTTATTGCCGGAAACGAAATTAGGAAATCATGGAAAATTTAAATCTCTCTTTAAACATTGCAAAGCTCTGGAACATACACCAACAGCGGGAAAATTTATATAAACAAACCATGACGCTCGACAATCTTGGTCCACTCAGAAAGCTTTGCAGCCAGGGTTATATGATTTCCTTACTTTTCAAGAAAGAGATTAACTGGATATACGATCAGATAAAATGTACACTTAGTGAATCAGATATTTCAAAGAAAATATCCGGTCAAAGTACCGGCTCTTTACTGGTGTCTTCTGACAATGAATCCATTATGACGAACCAGCTTATTGAGCATGAGGAGAAAACAATCACAATGTACAGACTGCTTTTAAATGATCGTGATATTACCTTTGAAGCAAAAGAGATTCTTACTGAACATGTAGAAAAACTAACTGATCTCTACCATATCCTGAAAAAAGAAATTGCAAAAACGCAGGAAGATGAACCCGTGTTAAGACAAGCTGTAGCCTAAAACAATTTTATAATTTAATAAACAAAAAATTAAGTCGTGGACAAAATTCAACAACTTATTTGGATTCCACAGCCTCAACCCAGTCATTAAATCCACAACGGTTACATTCGTTTTCTTCATCGGATTTTATATTTCCGCATTGACTGCAAACCAGCTCAGAAGAAGCGTTGCAAACCCTGTTTCTGAATTCATCATCCCAGGCTGGTATAATAGATAGGCCAGTTATGGGCTTATTATTGACCACGACGGTAAACTTTCCATTTGCTTCTATATACAGTCTTTTTACTTCGCCTAATTGGCAAATTCCTTTATTTCTTAGTTGAACAAAAACCCGCTCCTTACTAATTCTGGTTTTTTTCATTACCTCAAGATCTAACTTGCCGTCTTCCAGTAAAACACCAACATTACCCTGTGTAATTTGTTCAAAATTCTGATCCCTCGATGATTTTGTAGCTACAAACTTCTGTGTACAGACTACAACCACTGCTATAATCAAAGCTGGAAGTAATCCTCTGTCCGGAGACTGAAGCGGTATACCGATAGCCGCTGCAAGTGATATCATCGAGATCATTTCTATACGTCCTAGCGAGGCAGCCATTCTCTTTCCCATCAATCGTAATGAAATCATCAGAACAAGGTAAACAATAAATGTTCTGATAATGATTTCTACAAAAAAGCTTCCGGGTACATCTCCGAATATAATGCGTTGCCAGTCACCAAACTTAATATCTTCAGGTTTCATATTTATTAATCTGTAATCGTTGAAATTTTTGCATTAAGCCAGGTATTTGAATTACAAACTGGGCATAATTTGTTTTTATAGCTTGACTGTTCTACATGGCCGCAACTGCTGCATACGAGCTGCTCATCAAGATCATTGTTTGAATAGGTTCTAATCCCTTCATCATCAGGGGGAAAAAGATCTAGTCCAGCTTTCGGTTTTTTTGATTTATATATGCTGAACATTCCGAAAGCTTCCAGATAAACGCGTTCGACCTCTCCCAGGTTATAAACACCTTCACTGCGAAGGACTCCAAACAGCTGTTGTCTGGAAAGTTTTGCATTCTCCATTTCGTTTAAAAGCATAATTCCATCCTTGACGACCATAGATGCCTGCCCATGATTGAACCGTTCAAGCGTTTTATTTTTAAATTCCAGAAAATTAAGGCCGCGCTGAAAACAATAAGCAAGAAACAATAAAAAAGCCCCTTGTAAAAGTCCGACTCCTGGTGACTGCATGGCGGGTGAAACAATGGCACCGAGGGTAAGCATGACTGCAATTTCGGCTATGGTCAGCTGTCCGCTCATACGCTTGCCCATAAAACGGACGGTTACCAGCAGCAACATGTATATTACAAAAGTTCGTATAAACACCTCGGCCATAAATTCGGTTGGCGCTTCCCCGATAATAATTCTTTGTACATCCCAAAGATGTATATCCTCTTTTTTCATTTTTTATTTAGGTATAGGATACTGAATAACTGTTAATTATTAACAAACTCACTTATTTGAACTCCAAAGCATATACGCAACTATCATATTTGAATGAGCTTAAATCTGAACATCGGTTTTATGATTAAACATCATATTATTCTAACAGATCGAAACTGAAAAATCAAACATCGGCTGGTGTTAATAAAAACTCATACCATATATAAAATATTGAAATTGAACTATTCTGAGATAGCATACTGGGAAATAGCTGCCTTATTTCTTTCAGAAGTGTGGGAAGTACTTTACTGGTCGTGGAATCCAAACCGTCGTAAGGAGCTTTATTCTTTATTTCGTAGTCTCCGTAAGTTACATGTAGAAAGATTTCCTCAACCCCACAAGTAATAGGAATATAAACTATTTAATTAATTTTTATAACATTACAAATAATACATAAATCCACTTTGACGTCTGTTTTAATGGTAAAATCAAATGGCAAACTTTTTGATTGCGCACCTCAAAACTCACATAATCTTGAAATAAAATGCCTTCACAACCAGTAATTAAATGCGGCCAGATCTTGGCTGAGAAGAAGAAGACCATTGCTTTTGTAGAAAGTGCTACTGCAGGCCGGATGGCTTCTGAGTTTTCCCTTCTTCCGGAATCGGGCAAAATCCTTCTTGGCGGATTAGTTTGCTATGATGCAAATTTGAAAAAAGAAATTCTTGGTTTGCCTTCCGAAATGCTGGAAGAGTTTACACCCGAGTCGGCAGAAGTAACTAAAGAGCTTGCACTTCGTTTGCAAAAGTTTATAAAATCTGATATTCATGTAGCCGTAACCGGATTGACTACACCAGGAGGGAGTGAAACACCAGAAAAGCCTGTGGGAACCATGTTCCTGCACGCTATGATTGGAGATCAGTCTATTGCAGTCCGTGACGTGTTTGAAGGTTCACCGGAAGAAATTATTCTGCATACTATTGACAGAGCGGCCCGGCTTCTTACTGAAGAGCTGTCAAAACCACCCTTATCATAATTAAGCGAAGACTGGAGAGCTGTTAACCTTTCATGGCATAATTGTTATAAATCTAATTCATCATGAAAATAGGTGATAAATTACTAAAGCAACTCAATAAAACCTATACGCCATCGGCTACGATTCCTTTAAAATTCGGACGTTATGATCTGGTTATTAAAACAGACGACAGCGGGAATCCGATTCTTCTTTTTATTGGTGAAGCAAATGAAGAAGGTATGATTAAGGGAGAGCGTTTTGGCAGAGTTTTAATTAAAGATCCAAATGGCAAAGTCATTAAGGATCACTGGGATAATAAAGGAAAAGTTTAACAATTATTTATACTGTATACTATTATGAAATATTTAAAATCAATGACTGTTGCCCTGGCATGTTCCGCTCTTTTATTTTTGTCAGCATGTAATAATGGGACACAATCTGCGGAAGGAAGTGAAGGATCAGGAAGCAAAACAGAGACTACGCCAAACGACAGCAGCGGAGCAGAAAGCAGGAAAGCACTGGGTGTTGACGGAGATAACCAAAAAGATGAATCCGGCTATCCAAGTAACCAGTCAAACCTGAACAGTGATTCTACACAGCATAGCTCTGATACAATTAAGCAAAAAAGAAACTAAGCAAATTTCCGGTTAGCCCCGATTATATAAATTTTAGAATGATTTTACCGCTTAAAAAATAAAAGCTTTTCAATAAACAGGCCGTAGAAAATTTATTTTTTACGGCCTGTTTATTGAAAATTCTTCGTTTTTTAACAAGTAAATCTTGGCTTTCCTATACGCTTATCAGTCTTCAAAATTCACTGCTATACATTTTGATGAAAGTCTATTATCCGGATAAGTTGGATTTGATAATTTTATTTTTACCCATGCCAATCTTTTGAGTAATACAAAACAGCCTCTTTTAACAGGCATCATTTTTTTATAATAAGTCAAAAAAATATTAATAAAGTTATACTTGAAATATTAAGTCAGTATAACATTTTACTTCTTAAATACGCTGTCCTATGAAAGGTGAATTATATATTGTAGATGATTCAGCAGATCACAGTTTTTTACTCTTTCAGATCATAAAAAAATTCCTGGAGCCTTACTCCGTCCGTTTCTTCGGAGATGGAAAAACATTGCATGAACATTTGATTGCTAAATCGCGAGGCGGACCGGATTCAGACCTGCCTGCACTTATTATCATTGATTTGAATATGCCCGGAATAAATGGATATCAAACACTAAAAATGATTAAAGAACCGTCACATGAATCGTACCAAAGGTGGAAACAGATTCCTGTGCTTATCATGACGAGTGAAATAAATAAGGAAAAAATGAAGCTTTGCTACGAAGCAGGTGCAAATGCTTTTATCTGCAAACCCGTTGATTTCGAAAAGATGAAATATACACTTAAAACCATTTGTGATTTCTGGCTGCAAACCAACCAGGTGTCCTATGCAGATACATTACCTGCTTTGTAGTTCAGCTTAATGAAGTGTGTTAAAGATAAAATCGTGAAGCTTATCTGCACGGTTTCGGGCAATTCCTGCCTTTTGCAAGAGATCATCTGACATAGGAATATTATTAAAACTCAGTTGTTCTTCAGCACTCTGCTCCAGTACTATAATGATCTCCTCCAGACTTTTGAGTGCCTGCCAAAGTTTAACATCTACTGAATCCGTCAGATCTGTAAGCAGTGAACTAGACAAATAAGCATGTCCGGTATGACACCGGTAACGGATCAGGTTACCTTCTCTTAACTTAACCAATACACCATTACATTCCGGACAAGTAAGTGGTGAGAGTTCTCCTAATTTCAATACTCCATTTTCGAAAGCATTTTTTTCCGCAGCGATCTCAATTTCTGTTTTCATCATTTTAAGCTCAGGAATCTCAGCTTTCGTTAAAACTTCAATCGGTACGTTTGCCAGTTCATTCAGCTTAGCTGCTATTTCTGATAGCGGCAAAATATAATCTATTTTGACATATTCCAAAACACTCGTTGGCATGGAAGGATAAGCAGCCTCTTCCGGCCGTTGAATGATTCCGACACCTCCCAGCCTTTTAACAGACCACATACCGGAAGTACCATCATCCAGCATCCCGGTTAAAATCACACCAACGACCCTTGAACCATAATTGTAAGCAGCAGAACGGAAAAGTGCATCAATGGACGGACGAAAACGGTTTTCCTTTGGGCCTTTTTTAATCAGAATCCGATTATGTTCAATGATCATGTGACGGTCAGGAGGTGCGATATAGATCATCCCCTTTTCAATGATTTCCCCATCAGTCGGATGAACTGCTTTTAACTTTCCTTTATGCGACAAAATTTTAGGAAGTAAACTTTGTGAATCCGGGGAAACGTGTTGAACAATAAAGATAGAAGCATCAAGATTTAGTGGTAGAGAAGCTACAATTTCCTGAAGAGCAAACACACCACCCGCCGAAGAGCCAATAACAATAATATCTCTTTTTTCCATATAAACTAAAAACCAGCAACTTAATTTGATTGTATTATTCTTTAGTAAAATTATTCCAATTTAAATCTGCTCTCAACATTTACCTACTTTTTTCCCACAATTATTTTATGGCATAAAAGTTGTACAATATCAATCATTATTGACATTTAACTTAACGACTATGGATACGCAAACCTCAATCAATAGCAGGGTAACAGGTATTTTTCATGCGATTACGGATGCTGATAATGTATATTACTTTCTGCAGCGCAAAGGGTATACGCATGACGAAATTACCATTGTGATGACCGATGAAACACATAAAGGACATTTCAATACAAATTCCGGAGAGGAAGAAAAAACACATGCACTTGACGATGCCGGACGCGGTGCCTTGCTGGGAGGTACAACAGGTGCCATCATAACGGTACTTGCTGCCATTGGGTCAAACCTGGCCTTACCAGGTTTTGGGCTTGTGATGATGGGGCCTTTGCTGGCAGGACTTACCGGTGCTGCAGCAGGCGGCCTGGCAGGCGGAACCATTGGAGCACTAATAGGCTCTGGGTACCCTAAGGAACATGCCGATTATTATGAAACATCTATCCGCGAGGGAAGTATCATGATCAGCGTCTCTCCTAAAAATATATTGGAAAAAGACGAAATCATTGAAGAATTTAAGAAATATAATGGTCAGAGCATTTATGCAGATGACCATGTCATTGTTTAATAAAAAAGAAAGGAGGCTTTAAACCTCCTTTCTTTTTTATCCTAATTCCGTATATCCGTCATCCCCCAAAATATCCTGACCATTATTGTCCCGGAAATATTTGACGATCACTTTTTTTTCCTGCGTGTTCCTTGGGTCTACACTAATAATAATTCCTCCTTCATTCATACTGTTGCTATAGGAGTCGGTATGTTCTTCAGGCACACTGGAACCCAGTATACTCCCAACTGACTTATCTGAAGTATCATCGGCAGTAAGATTATATATTTTCTTAAGAAGTGTATTAGAAATAGCAATACCCAAACCAGGAATGGATATCATGGAAGTTATAGAAATAATAGCCTTAGCAATTACTCCTTTTTGACTCTCAATAACAGGCTGTATGTTGTCGCTGTCTTCTGAGGTGATAAATTCTTTTGCATCTTCCGGATGTGGACGTTCATATTTATTCAAGGTTTCATCCGACATCAAAACAGAAATATCATCGTGTGAATGACCTAGTTTCAGAAGTGCGTGGTAAGCTTTGTCGGCATCTTGTTTTGTAAAAAAAACACCGGAAACGGTACCGGGAGCGTTGTAGGAAAGACCAGAATTATTCATTAAAATCAATATAAGTTAAACACAAAATTCTAGGGCATTTCTGCAACCTGATACCCGGATGATTCCGGTGTTTTTATCAAATCTTACATTAAGGAATCTTTTTTGGTAGAATCTGACATCATCATTGTAGTATCTGATGGCATAGTTCCCATATTTCCATCTGGTGTAGCTCCCATGCTGGAAGTATCACTGCTGGTAGTATCACTTTTCTGACTGTTGCAAGCACCCAGACTTACTAACAAACACAGACTTGCCATTGAAATTGTTTTTACGATCGTTTTCATATTTTTTGTGATTTGATGAGATAAATAAATTTACATCAGCCCTTCACAAAAAATCATACCCGGGAAATTCAACATGCAAACTCTCAATGACTTATCATTACTATACTATGATTCGCTCAGGGAAGGGAAATGATTGAAATCAAGCCAGTATTGACAGGTTGTTTCCAGTACAGAACGAAGTTCTTCAAAATCTGCTGGTTTGGTAAGATAGGAATTAGCACCAGCCTGATAACACTGGTTAATATCCTGCGGAATTCCCTCGTTGCTCATAATGACAACCGGAAGGCTTTTCCAGCGGGTTTTCTCATTATCCGGAGTCTGACGTAATAGTTTTAACAACTCGTAGCCATTAATCGCAGGCATTTTCAAATCCAGAATGATCAACCCCGGAAGCATTCCCTTGTAGCCTGGAGCCGACTGGAGTATTAAATAATGGTAAAGCTCTTCGGACCCCTGAAAAAATCGGACTGGGTATTGCTTCAAATATCTGGAGAAAATACTTTCAAGTACAAATCTGTGATCTGCCGAATCATCTACGATATATATTTCTCTTTTATCAGACATGTTATTATGGTTTATATCCTTACTATATATTAATACTATTATTTAATGCGATTCTACTTAAATTTCAATCTAAAATAATGATATCAAAATACAACTCAGACTGCACAAAAATCATTCCCTGAATCTTAAATAAAGGTTATATACGTAGATAACTTCTGCATTTCTTATTTAATGGAAACACAGAAGTTATAAAGAGACTTAAACCTGAAGACTATTGAGGCAGTCAGGGATTATAAAATAACAAGATCTTCTTCGTTAAATTCACCTTCCACATCATGACCTTCGTCATCAGCATATTTGCAGATTACTTTTCCGGAACTCCCATCCTCAGATGCATACCGAACGACAGTCATACCTCTGGTGCCGGTTTTTTCTTTAACCCATGCACCTTCACTAAATTTTGAAATGCTCATAATAATCAGTTTTAGTTATTACTTTTTATCTTCCTTCTTCTTTTTATCTTTTTTTCCTTTTTCGTCTTTTTCTCCTTTATCATCCTTGGAAAATATTTTTTGGAGAAATGTTTTTTTCTGATCCGCCTTTTCTGCCACGGAACCTATACTGATGTCATTGTCAATAGAAGGTTTCAATGCATGAATAAAAGCATTCTGTAAAACATTGGCTAATGCATACCAGACGTTCGTTTTAGGATCATCCAAATCTCCCGAGAAAGGAATTTTAGTCGCAATCTGATCTTTTCTTTTATTTTCCAGTACTTTCCCTACTCCACCTGCAAGACCTTCCCACATTTTCTGAAAAAGATTATCCTTCCGGTCTTCTTTTCCCAGTACATCAAGATCTTTGATAAAAGGCTTGACATAGCCGGCAAATTTTTTGTCCTTCGCAGCAATCTCTGTATATAAACCAAAATTCCCTTTGTTGACATCAACTTTGGCGTATGCCTGAAAAAAATCATTCAGCTTTACCAGGTTGGTGTTTTTAAGTTCTGCACTCATATCAAAAGTAGGACTGACTGCGAGTGGATTCGCTTTGGCATTAAGTGTAAGCGTACCTTCATAAACGGTTGCATCACCTGTGATCGTAGCAGGCAGTATTACAGATGACTCATAGCTGTTCCTCAAATTTTCCGCCAGTATATGTACATTGGACATTTGTATATCATAGGGAGGTTTGGTATTAGGATCGATATACTGGATTCTTCCCTGGTTTATTTCACAGCGGTTGATCCGTAATGGCATGAAATCATCAAGCAAATCCTTTAAAGCAGAAGAGTCTTTTGCCACATCCTTTGGTTCAACCTTGTCTGCAGTAAATTTTACCATGGGTTTGTTCATCACCACTTCACCTACGATAGAACCTTTCAATAAAGATTTCCATTCCACAGAAAGGTCAATTACAGACGCAGCAAAAAAAGGTGTTTGCTTTTGCGTAACTGTATCTTTTTTGTTTAGATATATGCTGTCAACCTTGTAAGCACCACGGATTATAGCCAGATCAATATCTTTTACATGACCATAATAACCCTTCATGGTAGCCAGATTTTTATTCACCAGATGAAGTACTACATAAGGAAGTATTAACCTGATCAAAATAATTAAAATAATAAACCCGGTAAAATACCAGGCCGCTTTTTTCTTTCTATAATGCCGATGTTTTGCTTCCATTTTTTAGTATATGGGAGTTTGAGTAGAGCTGACCTTTTAACTTTTGAAAGTTGGAAGCTACTATGAAAAAACCATACCATTCGGAATGGTAAAATGCAGGGATTGTAATCTGAGAAACTATTTTGCAAAAATCGGATACTGAAATAAAATAGTTTCAGTATCCGACGAAAGATATTAAGAAGTAATTATTATACCTGATAACAGACAGGGTTTTCAGTTAATTACGATTGTAGAAATTTGTCCAGTATTTCAGCTGCTTTTCTGCATCCTTGGTTAACTGTCCCGGAAGCAAACGCCAGGTCCAGTTATTCTCACCAGATCCGGGACTGTTCATTTTGGTGCTTTCATTCAGGTTAAGTACATCCTGAACCGGAAGAATAGCCGTTTTTGCCACGGATGCAAAAGCCATTTTAGCCATGGCCTGATAAGCGTTATTTTCATCCAGCGCATAGCCGACGTACTCCTGCAAGCGCCCACGTGTATTGTCATCAATTTCTGTCCTAAACCAACCCAGGGTAGTATTGTTATCGTGCGTGCCGGTATAAACAATAAAATTCTGGACAAAATTATGCGGAGCGAAATCGGATGTTGACATACTTTCATCAAAGGCAAACTGAAGCACTTTCATGCCGGGCAGTTCAAATTCGTCCCGAAGACGAAATACAGCCGGGCTGCTTTTTCCAAGATCTTCGGCAATGAACGGCAAATTACCCAGAGCTTCTTTAACGATATTGAAGAATTCTGCATCTGGACCTAGCTTCCACTCTCCTTTAACCGCTGTTTTTTCTCCTCCCGGTACTACCCAGTAATCAGCAAATGCACGGAAATGATCCAGACGAACCAGGTCAAAGAGCTCTACATTTTTGCGCAAACGATCAATCCACCACTGGTAATTCTGCTCTTTTAAAACTTCCCAGTTGAATACCGGCATTCCCCAAAGCTGGCCGTCGTCTGAAAAGGCATCAGGTGGCACACCGGCAATACCTGTAATTTTACCCTCTTCATCCAGAAGGAAAAGATTTCGGTGTGCCCACACGTCGGAAGAATTATAACTCACATAGAAAGGTATATCCCCCAGCAAATGAATATCCCTTTCATTGCAATATAATTTCAGAGCTTTCCATTGTTTGTCAAAAGTGTACTGTACCCATTTAAAGTAGCGGATCTGATCTTCCTCTTCTTCTTGTAATGCTTTCAGTACGTGCTCATCACGCATTTTAGAAGCTTCATCCCATTCAATCCAAGGTTTGTTTTCATGTTTGCTTCTGAGCACCATGTATAGGGCAAAATCATTGAGCCATTCAGCATTTTTACTGCAAAATTCCTCAAATTCTTCTGTCGGAAAAACCTCAGGACTGGCAGCGAATGTAGCATAGGCTTTCTGTAACAACTCCTGTTTAATTTGTTCTGCTTTTTGGTAATCTGCTTTGCCATCCTGCGGCAAATGGTATGCTGTCAGATCAATGTCTTCCAAAAGCCCCTCTGCCTTTAACAATTCGGGACTGATCAAGTTAGGATTTCCTGCCCTGCTGGAAAGCGCACTATACGGAGAATTTCCCTGTGCAGCTTCCGTAGGATTTAATGGCAGCAATTGCCAATACCGCTGATTCGTACGGTTAAGAAAATCCGCAAAAGCAAAAGATTCCGGTCCCAAGTCTCCAATTCCGAAAGGGGAAGCCAGTGAACTGATATGTACCAAAATACCTGCACTGCGTTCATTCCTGACTTTACTGCCTTTCAATACAGCAACCGGAAAGCCTTTCAGCAGATCAGCAACCGGAAGGATATCCTTATACTCAGCCTGATTTTCTGTGAAGTAATTTTTCCATTCCGATTCTACACCGGCAGGCAATGTGATTTTTGTATCTTTCCAATCCAGATCAAATAAACCGCAGCTTTGTTCTTTACACAGAATAGCGGTATGCAAAGGTACAATCGTGATTAATACCGTTTGTTTGTAAACACGTGCAAAAGCAAAAATATAATCTTTATAGGCTCCCTCCGCTTCCAGGCCGATGTATTCTCCCTCAGCAAAAAGAGCAGGATTTTCCTTCCTCAGATTAAACAACTGATGGGTAAGCCAAAGTTTGATCTGTGCATCTTTGCGGTTATCCCAAAGTTTTTTCAATAAACTTCCCAGGTCCTGTTCCGTTTCAAAAGCGGCAAGCAGCTGTTGTCTTTTCTGAAAATCTACCGGACGTCTGTTATCCGGGTCTACCAGACTGAAATCCCACAACTCGCTTCCCTGATATACATCAGGAATACCCGGACAGGTAAATTTCAGAATAACCTGTGTCAGTGAATTGACGACACCATGATCGGAAACTTTGCTATGCAGGGAAGAGAACTTTTCCCAGAAAGGATTACTCTTATTGAGCAGTTCCAAGGCAAATTTTTTGGTTCCTGATTCGTAAGCTTCGTCAGGTTCTGCATAGGTCGTATTTACTTTGGCTTCCCGCATAGCCTTTTGTAAATATTCTCCAAAACGGTTTGAGAAATCATCCTCATCTTCACCTGGCATTGGAAAGGCTCCCAGCAGATTTTGATAAATCAGGTATTCATCATTAATATCCGGTGCCCCTAATTTTTCCCTTAGCGGTGCATTCAGCTCCTGCCATTCTTTTACACTGGCAAACCACTCCTCCGGCAAATCCGTCAAAACATTCAGCCTCGCCCGTACATCTTCTCCCCGCTTGGTATCGTGGGTTGAGGTTGTATTTAAAGAAAGCGGCCAGTTGTTACGGCGCTGCTGCATTTTTTTGTGGAATTCCTTATGTGTCAACCCAAAATTTTCAGGAGAATCACCTACGTCATTATGGCCAATGAACCGGTTGTACGTGTACATAACTGTATCTTCTCCTCCTTTGGCCATTAGCGGACCTGTAAACTGCATGCACCGTTGGTAAAACTGAAGTGCTCTGCGCTGATAATCTTCTTCTGAATTTCCAGAGTGATTTAGCAGCACATCTTCCAGCAATCCGGCTGCATCAGAGAGTTGCGGATGCACATTTTTGACCTCATCAAAAATACTTTTTACTGCACCTGCTTCCTGATCGCTAAGCGGAAATTTATTACCATAGTACCGGTATACCGGACAATGGATCAGAAATTCTCCAATTACATTTTTGATGTTGTCTTTACCAACATTATCCACAGCATCCTGATCAGCCAGATTCAGATCAACAAAAAAGCGGTAAAGATTTTCCTGTTCCCCGCCCATGGAATCGTGAAGAATGTGCGCTTTTTTCCTTAGAAGATGTTTTTCATAAGGCTCCTGATTTTCTGTCAGGTTTTCATAAAACTCCGTAAATGCCTTTTCGCTGGTTTTATTGGTCAGCAGATTATTGACAAAAGATAAAAACTCATAACCTGAAGTCCCTTCAATGGGCCACTGGTTTGGCATATCTTCGCCATTTTCAAGAATTTTTTCAACCACAACGTAGGTATCCTCGCCTGCCAGTGTCCGGATCTGCTGCATGTAAAGTGCCGGATCATAAAGTCCGTCAATATGGTCAATCCGGATACCTTGAAAAATTCCTTCCTCAATCAGCGTTTTAGTAAGCCTATGGTATTCATTAAATACATTTTCATCCTGAATATTCAGACAGATCAAACCATTGACGGTAAAAAACCGGCGAAAATTAATTTCCTTGTCCGTTTTCTTCCAGTCACACAAAACATAGTTCTGCTGGTCCAGCACTTCTTGTAATACCTCTTTATTTTCATTGATCGATTTTAAAGAAGCATTCATAAAACTTTTGACCTGCTCATTGCTTTCCAGAGAAGTCAGTTGCAATAACAGTTCATTCCAGCGCTGAGAATAAACCTGCTGATCTTCGACTTCGTAAATTTCCCTTATCTGAACAATGATCTGCTCCAGGGCCTGGTTCTGTTCCTGTCCGCTATACCCCAGAATTTTCAGATAAGACCTGGGATTTAACGGATAAATATTATCTTCATATTTAACAGAAAACCTTCCTGAGAGATATTCAATTGAAATTTTTCCATCTTCAATTAGTTTTTCCAGATCAGTTTCCAGAAAAGGAACCATCAGTTTACCCTGAAAAAGCGTACTATTCCAGGCCATATCAAAAAACGATGCATAAACAGACTGCTTGCCCTTTTCAAGGGCATCCATCAGCCAGGGATTTTCCGGATGAAAGGCCATGTGGTTAGGAACAATGTCCTGAAGCCAATTTATGTCCGTTTCTTTCAGTCGGGTGGTGATCAGACGCAGCTGCTCTTCACTGCCAATCTCAGGATTAATCTCATTGGGGTTAACGCCGTCGTAGCCGTGTGTACTCCCCGGCGTTGATTTAAATATAGGCGAAGCATACAAAGTGCTTACACCCAGCTTTTGCAGGTAAGGAATTATTTCTTCAAAATCCTGAAAATTAAATTCCTTTTGAAACTGCAAGCGGTAAGTAGCTATCGGATTATTCATGTTTGTTGGTATAAAGAGTAAAGGATTCAGGAGGTAAAGTCATGGTGATTTCTCCCGAAATAGTATCTGGTAGATCCTGAGAACCATTCCATTGTTTGTCGGACGAAGCAATTAGCTTGTGCCATACCGGAGAAAAAACCGGAACATGAATTTCCTGTTCTTCCGCAGAGAAATTCATCAGGCAGATCACATCCTGGATTTTATACTGACGATGCAGAATAATGACTTTTTTCTCTTCCAGACATTCCACATTGATATCTTTCCGGTTTAAAACATGCAGAGCCGGCTGCTGTTTACGGATTCCAATCAGAGTACGATAAAAATCCAGCATGACTTTGTGATGCCCTTTTTCGATCAGTTCCCAGTGAAGTTTTGATTCATTGAAGGTTTCCTCACCCATCGGATCCGGCGCTTCTCCTTCCAGGTGAAAAGCCTGAAATTCCCTTTTACGTCCTTTACGAACTGCTTCGGCAAGCTCAGGATCTGTATGGCTCACGAAATATTGAAAACGGCCTGTTTCACTATATTCTTCACCCATAAAAAGCATAGGAAGATAAGGACTTGCGAGCACAGCTCCTGCCATCAGCTTCTGCATATCAAAGCTGACCAGCTCGCTGGTACGTTCACCGAGCATACGATTGCCCACATGATCGTGATTCTGAGAAAAGACAACAAATTGCTGCCCGGTATTCTCCGAGGCCTTAACCCCAAATATTTTCTTCCGGTGCTCCGAGTACGTACCATCATATACGTAAGCATCCTGATATGATTTTGCAAGAGATTTTACCCCATCAAAATCAGTATAATAACCCGATTTCTCCTGGCCTGAACTTACGCGCAAGGCATGATGGAATTCATCAATCCATTGTGCATCCATGCCAAATCCGCCTTTTTCCAAGGGGTTGATAAATCGCGTGTCGTTCAGGTCAAGCTCAACAATCAGATAATGGTTGCGGCCTGTTTCGTGCATCAGAATATCGACCTGTTCTTTAATTTCCTGTAAGATATGAACCGGACTGAAATCTTTTATGGCATGCACGGCATCCATGCGCAAAGCATCTATGTGGAAATCACGGAACCACATCAGTGCGTTTTCAATGAAATAACGTCTTACCCCATCGCACCATGCATCATCAAAATTGATAGCATTACCCCAGGGAGTGTTGTACTTATCTGTAAAATAAGGAGCAAAATCTTCCAGATGGTTGCCTTCCGGACCAATATGATTGTAAACTACATCCAGAATCACTGCCAGACCTTTCTTGTGACAAACATCAACCAGATGCTGCAGACCTTCTGCACCTCCGTAGGAATTTTGTACACAAAAAGGAAATACACCATCATAACCCCAGTTACGTTCTCCTGAGAACTGAGAAACCGGCATAATTTCGATGGCAGTTATACCCAGATTTACCAGATAGTCAAGTTTTTCTTCGATGCCTGCAAAAGTACCCTGGCTCGTGAAGGTTCCTGTATGCAGTTCGTAGGTGATGTAATCCTTTAACGCAACATTCTTCCAGCCTGTATCCGTCCAGGAAAATGATTTTAAATTCAGTGCCTGCGAAGGACCGTGTACCCCATCCGGCTGCGAAAGAGAAGCCGGATCCGGCAATTCCTTTTTATCGTCCAGAACAAACTGATACGTGTCACCAGGGTGCAAAAGATCTGTGCTTAGTGTCCAGTAACCGTACTCCTCACATATCAGTGGAATTTTTATATCCTGAGTAGGCAGAAAAATTTCTACCTTATCAACCTCAGGTGCCCACAAAACGATTTGAGCAAGTTCATTTTCGTTAAAATTGACTCCCAAAGTTCGCGTTCCTGTATTTACTGTATTCATAGTTTTCAAGCCGGCATTTGAGTTTTTATCAGCTGAAACTCTTGCCAGTAAATACTGTGCCAGTTCACTATGGGGTAAACTGATCTAAAAAACGGCATTACCATTTAATCAGCATTTATATTTTCGTATAAATTTTTCACCTTGTCACTTTGCCAAAATTCCTTAGTGACTATGTCCATTACAGTAACCTTACCTTCTCGAGCAGCACCTGTATCTACATCCCACAAATTGCCCCCATGAAGAGGAATTTCAACCTCATATTTCATGGTGGGTGTATGACCGATAAAAATTTCTTTAAATAATTTTAATCTTTTCGGGTAAAATACAGAATCCGGGCTTAAATTTTTGTCCATAGCCAGCGCAGTTTCCAGAAGTGTTCTGTCATTATTATAATTGTAGACGAAAGCATCATCAGCAGGGCCTTTCACCGAAGTATATCCGGCATGAATGAACAAACGGTTTTCTTCATCAATATAATAATCGTGAAGATCTGAAAAAAACGCAATATGTTTAGTTTTTGTGTCCTCATCCATTTCCTCATAACTTAAAATAGTGGAAGCACCACGGCTTTCAAACCAGTCACTTTCAGGGTCATTGCCTGCCAGCCATGATGCACACCAGACATCATGGTTGCCCTTTATAAAAATACAGGTATGTACTTTGGAAAGTGTTATTAAATGCTCAATAACCCTGGCCGATTCCGGCCATCCGTCTACATAATCTCCTATAAAAATCAGCTTATCACCATGCCTGATTTTTGCCTTTTCCAGGACTTGCATCAGGGCTTTGTAAGCTCCGTGAATATCTCCGATTACCAGTGTTCTGACTGCCATAATTTACGATATATTAGTATACAGTGAAAGTATAATGATATTAAAGTGATAAGCTACAAGTAGGATATTGTTTTGCTAATATCAAAGAAGTAGGATGTAATATATTGTTATCTGGCACTTATGGCATAATTTTTTACAAGAGCGCTGGAAAATTGAGGGTTATTTTATTCATCAAAATTTTAAAGTATGAAAAAGTTAAATTTAATGTTATTTATGGCAGTGAGTATGTTTGCTGCGGTATCATGTAATGACGACGACGACGACGATAACAACGGTGTAGTAACTCCTGTAATAACAGATGCTGATAAAAACTTTGTTACCAATGCTGCAGACGGTGGAATGTTTGAAATCATGGCCGCGCAAAGAGCACTTGCAGTAGATTCCATGATGACTGATTCTATGATGACTGACACCTCAGGTACTGGAACGGGGACAGGTACTGGTACCGGAACGGGTACAGGAACAGGAACAGGAACTGGTACTGGTACTGGTACTGGTTCAAGAATAGCCGGAATAATGTTGGATTCAGCTGGTGTAAGATCTTTTGCTCAAATGATGATCACAGATCATACACAAGCAAACAATGAATTAAAAACCATTGCCACTGCTAAATCAATTACAGTTCCTACTACATTAAGTGCTGCAAAACAAGCAAAACTGGATAGTCTTAAATCTATGACAGGTGATGCTTTTTACCAGACCTACATCAAAATGATGGTAGCTTCGCATAAAGAAACTGTTAATCTGTTTCAGACACAGTCTAACAGTGGAAACGATGCTCAGTTGAAAGCATATGCAGCAAAATGGCTTCCTGGTCTACAGACGCACTTGCAGCATGCACAAATGATGCAGGATTCTTTGCAATAATCTGATTTTTTTTCAAGGTATGAAGGCGGAGCAATTAGCTCCGCTTTTTTTGTTTTATGGCTATTGGAACTAACCTGCATGTGAAGAATTATTTTATCCAACTTGTATTTGTATGATCTTCCAAAAAAAAAGATAAAAGGCCAAAGAATGACACATCCTTTAGCCTTTTATCTTAATCAGGTTCTTTATACTTTATTCTTTCGTATTTATTTTTTAGAAACAAACTTGTTAAAACGGCTTGGCTTCCCAGTACTCGTTTCTTCCTGATATAAAAATTCCAGATTGCTTTCATCAAATTTCTTAAAGAACTCTTCCCAGCTGATTTCTTCCAAGGTATCTTTTCCTGAATATCCCGGAAAATCAATTCTGAGAATACCTGAATTTTCGTTCTTGTTCTCTGTACCCTTTACAGTGGCCGGAGTTCCTTTTCGCTTTTCCACCCAGGCGCGGATTGTATCATGATCTGTTGTGCTGTTCGATTTGGAACTGGTCTTTTTCTTTGCAGCAGAATTTTCAGCAGATTTTGATTTTTCTTTTTTCTCAGCCGGAGCTTTTGATTCAGATTTTGCTTTTGCAGTAGCCATGGTTATGTGATGATTGGTTTGCACAAAACGATAAAAAACTATGCCTTTTGAAGAGTTAACATACTTATGATCAGCCTTTGTTTAACAGCTTTTTCATGGTACAATTTTATTATAAGCACCTGCTTTTATCAATAAACTTCATCACATGGAAACAAGTAAAAAAATCAATTCTTCTGAGACTGATCCAACAACAGGTTTTTCTGATCTGAAGGACAATACCGCTTTGAACCCAGATCGTGATGGCCAGAACGCGAGTGTCTGGCAGACAGGACTGGAAAACATAAAAACAGAAAATTTTGATGCTTCGAAAATCTATGATTCACTGATCGTGGGAGGTGGAATTACAGGACTCACTGCTGCTATAATTCTACAAAATTCCGGTCAGCAATGTATACTTGCGGATGCACATCACATTGGCTTTGGAACCACTGGCGGTACCAGTGCACATATTAATACGTTTGCCGATACAACCTATGATGAGGTAGAAAGTAAATTCAGCAAGGATGCTTCCAAACTTTTTGCAAGAGGTATAGCCGAAGCTGTGGAAACAATTAAAACATTTACAGCACAGTATAATATTGACTGTGACCTGGAAGAACGTAAAGCTTATGTATATGCTGAAGATAAAAAACAGGAAAAAGAACTGGATAGTCTGTATGAAGGTACAGTAATTGCCGGAGTAAGTGTAAGGGTTGTAGATCAGGCACCAACGCCGGTTGCTTATCAAAAGGTACTTGAATTTGATGGACAATATCAGTTTCATCCGCTTAAATATATTTCAGCCCTTCAGAAAGAATTTATAAATGCGGGTGGTGTAATCGTAGAAAATACCCGGATAGAAGAAGTGGAAAGCGAAGAGTCTTATCATATTGCCGTTTCCACAGATAAGAAAATAAAAGCGAAACACGTATTGTATGCCACGCACATTCCACCGGGCGGTGTCAATATTCTTCACTTTATGAATGCGCCTTACCGGAGTTATGTTCTGGCTGCCACGCTTCGCAATAACGATTATCCCGATGCACTCGTCTATGATATGGAAGAACCTTACCATTATGTTCGTTCCCATACTGTGGATGAACAAAAATACCTGATCGCAGGAGGTTATGATCATAAAACGGGTCATGGTGATCCTGATCAGTCTTTTGCAGATCTGGAAGCATGGGTAAGAAAACATTATGATGTAGATTCCATTGATTACCACTGGTCTTCTCAATATTATGTACCGGTAGACGGACTCCCCTACATCGGTCAGCTTCCAGGAACTTCGGAAGGAATTTTTGCAGCTACCGGATATAACGGGAATGGGATGATACTTGGAACACTGGCAGGAAAAATTCTTGCCGATCTGGCTATGGAAAAAGAAAATCAGTATGCTGATCTTTTTGATACCAAACGGATCAAACCAATAGCTTCTGCCAGTGAACTGATCAAAGAAGGCGCAGATGCTACGTTCCATTTCATTGCAGATCGTTTTTCAGTAGATGAGATTAAATCCCTGAATGATCTTCAGCCGGATCATGGTATTGTCGGAGAGTTTTCAGGTAAAAAAGTAGCGGTCTATAAAGATATGGAAGGTACCATTTCAGCTCTAAGCCCGGTTTGTACGCATACACACTGTATCGTAGACTGGAATAATGCTGAAAAAAGCTGGGATTGCCCTTGTCACGGCGGCCGGTTCGATACCAATGGCAAGGTGCTTACCGGACCTCCCAGAAAGAATCTTGAACAGATCAAACTTCTTTCATAAGACTGTTATAAAAAGCAGGTCAAATTATTCTACATAAAGAAACAAGGCACATTTTTTGATAAAAACATCAAACAAAATCTTCATCAATAAAAAAACCAGTTATGGATAATTCAGGAAAATACGCACTGATCACAGGTGCTACAAGCGGAATTGGCCGTGAACTTGCCAAACTTTTTGCAGCAGATAAATACAATCTGATTATCGTTTCAAGAGATCAACAAGATCTGGAATCGACGGCAACAGAATTAAGACAGCACGGTATCGAAGTAATTACACTTCCGAAAGATCTTTTCAATCGCGACGAAGCTTTTTCTGTTTATGAAGAAGTAAAACGAAAAGGCATAACGGTTGATGTACTGGTAAATGATGCCGGCCAGGGAGTTTACGGGCTTTTTAAGGACACGGATATTGAAAGGGAATTGGATATCATTAACCTTAATATTTCCTCACTGGTCATTCTTACCAAATGTTTCGTTAAAGACATGATAAGCAATGGTTCAGGTAAAATACTAAATCTTGCTTCAATTGCCAGTAAATCGCCGGGACCGTGGCAGACTGTTTATCATGGCACCAAGGCATTTGTCCTTTCCTTCAGCGAGGGAATCCGTGAGGAGCTTAAAAATACCGGTGTTACGGTAACTGCCCTTTTGCCGGGTGTTACGGATACTGATTTTTTCAATAAAGCAGATATGCTGGATAGCAAAGCAGTACAAGATAAGAGCAGTATGTCGGATCCGGCTGATGTTGCCAAAGATGGTTATGAAGCTTTGATGTCCGGAACAGACAGAGTTGTCTCGGGATTTAAAAACAAAGCGCAGGTAACAATGAGTGCTGTGACGCCTGATAGTATGTCGGCACACATGATGAATGAACAGCAGAAACCTGTTGACAAGGAATAAAACCTGATTAAATTCGAACAAACGGGCTGCCTCAGATTAAAGAGGTAGCCCATATTTTTACCGGCTGGATTTTAAACTTCATGCAAATACGCCCATTCCCGGATATCTTCCACTTGATGTGTGGTTAGTTCCAGAGCGTAAATCTCAATGTATAGCTTGTTCTCCGCATCAAATTCACCTTCTCTCCACTCCTCTTCATCGATCCGTACAAATCTGACCAAGGCTCCGTTTTCGGGTATATCTGTTTGTTTCATTTCACCTTTTTAGTAATATAAAAATGCGCCTGGATCTCTCCATAGAAATCCAGGCACATGTCTCAAAATTATTAATCATTCTTCTTGTTGAGGCTCGAATGTTGTTTCTGATTATTGGTAATATGATCACCCTTTACCGTCTCTTCTTCTTTATGCCTGCTATCAAGATCATCCTTATTTTCCGTATGAGACTTGCTTTGGCTTTGCTGCATACCCTTGGAATTTTGTGATTGTTTCATGATATTCATAAATTGATACTATCCAGTTTTGTACAATTATTGTACCATCTGATTTTATTTCCTCACATGTTGAACTATGGTCAAATATTTGTAAACCTGAGAATCATATATACCATCCAAATCTATTAAAAACGTTATGATGTCAAACTTTAACAACAAGATCCGGCATGTGTTTTTTTTCATGCTTATTGTTGCCCTGGGTATTCTGCTGTTTTCTCAACTGTACACTTTTTTCCCAGGTTTTTTAGGTGCGCTGACCTTATACATTCTAAGCAGAAAATGGTATTTCGATTTGACCTTCAAAAGAAAATGGAATAAAAGCCTTACGGCTATTCTTTTCATGTTTGTATTTGTGGCCTGTATTGTAGTCCCGGTTTACTTTTCCGTTCAGCTGCTGTATATCAAAGTCGAACAAATACTAAAAAATCCGCAACAGGTTTATTCAGTGCTTGACACTGTTTCCAAACAGATAAAAGAATGGACAGGCCAGGATATTTCCCAAAGTGAATTTATCAAAGGAATTCCTGAAAAAGTTTCCGGTTTTATACCTATTCTGCTAAACAGCTCAGCAACACTGATCGGGAACCTGCTGATGATTCTTTTTCTTGCTTATTTTATGTTTATTAACGGTCCCCAACTGGAAAAGTCAGTATCAAAATTTCTTCCGCTCCGCGGTGAAAATGTAAATATACTAGCCCGGGAAACCAAAATGATGGTGCGCGCCAATGCACTTGGAATTCCGATTATTTCCCTTGTACAAGGCCTTGTTGCGCTGATTGGCTACTGGATATTTGGTATCAAAGACTTTGTACTTTTGGGTTTTTTAAGTGGTATTTTTGCCTTTTTTCCTGTGATTGGTACCGCAGCGATCTTCATACCTGCCGTTATATTTCTTTTTTCTACAGGTGAAAATGGAAGAGCCATTGGTCTGGCCATTTACAGCGTAGTCATCACCGGAAATATTGATTATGTAGCCAGGATTTCATTTCTCAAACGGGTCGGAGACGTACATCCGGTTATTACCATTCTGGGACTGATTGTCGGACTTAAACTTTTTGGGTTTATCGGATTTATATTTGGTCCGCTGCTGATCAGCTATTTTTTATTGATGATAAAAATCTATACAAGTGAATTCGGAAGAGAAGCAACAGCGGCCGAGATCGATAAAATCATGGAACAATAATTGTATTAAGCTGGCACTTCAGAAGTAAAATGGAGCTAAACTTGTTATAGTTATGGAAGAAAAAGATTATACAGGTATCATACCTGAACAGGAAGACGGAAAGGAAATCAGTGTGAAAAGTGAAGTGGAAACAGGCGATCTTCAAAAGGCAAAAGCATTGTTTGATCTTGCTAAAAACCGGTTGCTGGATGTAAATCACTGGCAGGAACTAACCGGAAAATTGCTGGCAGATTTTCAACTGACTGACCACACAGGGCAGCATGTAGAGGGGCTGGTTCGGGAAGGATTGTATTATAAGATCGACATTCCAGGTCCCGGATCTTCAGCCGGAGCAGGATACGACTGGACCAAAGTTGAAAAGATTGATATTTATTCGTCTACCGATGTAGATAGTATCGGAATTCGGGTAAGGCCAACGTCCAATCCGTCCTCCGGGGATGAAAGTATTGCGCATTTTTATGATAAAGATTCAACGAGTACTTTCACGCTTACCCGGGAAAATACCAAAGTTACAGCTGCCATTTATGACCGGAATACAAAAACAAACCAGGATACTGAAAAGTTAACAGACAAGGTTAGGAATACAGCCATTGGTGGTGCCGGCATTGTAAGTTTTTCTAAAATTCAATGGAAAAGCTTGACAGACGGATTACTAAAACAAGCTGACTAGAAATCCAGTCAGCTTGTGAATAGCAGCAAATTCGGGGAGCCTGTTATCTTTTATCAGATGACAGGATTCCCGAAAATATTAGTGATTTTTCTGGTAAAGTTTTAAAGCATTGGTAATACGCATTTGTGTGTCAGGATCATTGCATTCTACCCTGAAACGGAGATCAGATTTGGTATCACCAAAGAAGTGAAGGGTAACGACTTCCTGAGAAAAATTGTAGGCTAATGCCAGCTTTTCCATCTGTTTGATGGTATCACTGACTTCACTTTCCTGATTTCTGGAAATCCCCCGACTTCCATCATTACCTGAATTAAAACGGAATAAATTTACCACTTTCAACTGTTCCATGATATGTATTAGGTTTAGCATTTTAGAGACTGAATAGCCTAAAAATTCGCTAGTAAAATCCCATACCAAGAACGTATTCCCTTTTTGCAAAAGGCATGCCTAAGTGCTAGGTGTTGTCATAGATATTTTTTAACTATCTTACTTTAAGTATTTTAGCTTAAAAAAACTTAAATAATTTATCTTTCTATATAAGTGAAATAATTTAAAATTATAAATAGTTTCTATCCTGTAATCCTAAACAGGATCAATAAAAAAGAGAGATATAACACTATCTCTCTTTTCACAAAAGTTCTGAAACAAAAATTCTAAGTAGCCAGAGGCGGGCCGGATGGGATAAATATTTTTTCACGTTTTGCTTTAAACTTGTGACGTTTAGCCGTGAAGGTAGCAGTCATATATTCGCCCATATAAATGGATCCTGACATAGTATCATCTTTTGCTGTTCCGGAAAAGGAGAAAGTAATGTTATCCCCGATCTGACGGTCTGAGCTTCTCATTTTTATTTCATTCCCTTCAACCGTTCCCTGCAGCTCTCTTACCGAGAACTCACCTTTATGAGAGCCCTCCAGCCAGTTACCATCCTGCTCAATGATCAGCGATTGTTTGCTGGTAGAAGAGAAAAACTGAACCTCCATATCCCAGTGTCCTTTAAGCGTGACAGCAGCAGGCTTCATATCCGTTTTCTGCGGGGCACGTTTTTCTGAAATCACCGATACAAAACGATCTGCAACGATCTTTTCGTCGCCCGGCTGCATTTGTCCGGTAGTGATTGAAATGAAAGTTTCGCCGTCCCTGGTGCCTCCACCCAATGCAATTCGCGGTTTAGTCCTTCCAAAAAGCTCCGCAACATCTTCACCGGTGATATTGAATTTTACAGGATCCCAACTGATCCTTAACTGCGGTGTGCGGTTTGATAGCTGATCCTTTGGTTCGATAACGGTGGTCTTGATTCCACTAACCGTTTTTACAGTTTTTGAAATGGTATCCAGCCACGACAGCCACCTTTTCCACTCACCGGCATGATCCCGTTTGGTCCATGCTTCTACGGCAGCGATCATCCCCATCGTTTCCTCCCGACCTACTTTATTATCACGCCCCGGCCCATGATGCGGTGCGCTTGCCTGCCAGGCAGACATCAGTAAATCTTTTTGTCCCAGTACCAGTCCGGCACACTGCGGTCCGCAAAGTGCTTTTCCTCCACTATAAATTACCACGGTCGCACCCATTTTCAGGTGAACGTTAGGAATGGTAAGATCCTCGGCAGCAGCATCTACCATCACCGGAATATTTTTAGGTTTGGCGATCTTCGAAATAGCTTCCAAAGACATCGGGCCTTTCATGGATTCATCCCCGGCCATCAGGTAAATCATAGCTGTACGGGAACTGATCGCACTGGTAAGTTCTTCGATAGAATCTACGGTGATGAGCGTCACACCCACATTTCTTAATGCGTGGTCGTATACATTTCTCGAATACCTGGGAACGATCACTTCTGTTTTGTCAAAACCGGTCAGATCAGGTACACGGATCAGCTTTTCAGGATTGCCACCCGTCACACAGGCCACAGTGATGTGCTTCATACCCGCTGCGCAGCCGGCTGAAACCATCCCCCACTGCGCGCCGGTCAGTTCAGCCAGACGTTTTCCGGCTCCAAAGGCCAGCTCATCATATTGCACAAAAACCTGAGCAGCAGCATCCATAGCGGTTCTTACCTCAGGCCTTTCGATGGAACCACCAATGATCGTAAACGTACCTCTGCAATTAATAATAGGCTCTACACCAATGGCTTGGTAGATTTCTTTGCTTGCCGCAATCTGAGCTTTGTTTACTACCGGCTCAGGAGCTGAAGTTTTAGGAAGCATGATACTGCCGGCAAGTGGAATCATGGATAAATCTTTGATAGCGTCTCGACGATTCATTGTAAAAAATTAATGAGTTTTAGGAAATTTCAGCATTCAGATGATAATAACTTAAAAGCTATTTTCTATCAGAACGATGTTGAAAATTAAAAATGAGCTTGATATAATATTTTGTATATAAAAATTTAAACAAGTCTTTATTTTGGTTTTACCGCAAATTACGGGACGAGTTTAACATTAAAAGCATTCTCAGCCAAATCAAATTTTAAACCAATGATGAGTAATTGTATGTGTTTATACTCTATTTCTGTAAATTTTTTATTATTTATTTCAGAATTGGTAATAAGCCATTGTATTAAAACAAAAAAACAGCCGGCGTTAACCGGCTGTCAGGGAATAAAAAATGATATATGTACGTTAGTTTTCTCCTTGAATTACTTACAATAAAGAATCAAAATGAATTGGAAACTGATTAATCCGCTTGCCGGTAGCATGGTAAATGGCATTGGCAATGGCAGGCGGCATGCCCACCAGTCCAATTTCACCAACCCCCTTGCTTCCCAGTTCATTGACGATTTCATCATGCTCGTCCACAAAGATAACATCGAGCTCATGCACATCCGCATGAACAGGAATGTGGTACTCGCCCAGATTCGTATTCATGTATTTTCCAAAACGATAATCCGTAATGGTTTCTTCACGCAGAGCCTTGCTGATACCCCAGATCATCCCGCCTAAAATCTGGCTTTTCGCCGTTTTAGGGTTGATGATGTTTCCAGCCGCAACAGCCGTTACAGCCCTGGTTACGTTGACCATGCCTAATTCTTCATCTACCTCTACTTCAACAAAAGCAGCACTATGCGCAGCCCGTGAATATTTTTTCAGCTTCAATACATTGGGGACGGAGAAATTAGTAGTCTTAATCTCTTTTCCTTTATTGTCAGCAATGATTTCTTTGAAGGAGACAGAAACCGCAGCATCATCTTTTAAAATAATATATCCATTCTGAAACCTGACTTTCTCGAAATCTACACCTGAAAATGGTGAGTTCATCATATCCTTCGCTCTTTTGAAAAGCTTTTTTCCTAATGCTTTTCCTGCGGCTTTCACAGCAGAACCAACAGTTGAGACGGTAAAAGATCCTCCCTGAATCGGAGCAAAAGGCATCTTGCTGTCACCATAGAAGAAAGTTACATCTTCCATTGGCAATCCCAGCTCATCAGCAGCAATCTGGGTCATGACGGTTAATGTTCCAGTTCCAATATCTGTAACAGCACTGCTGACCTGCAGTTTACCTTCTTTGGTCATAACTGCCTGAGCACGTGCAGGCAAAGTCATGGATTCCCAGATACCCGTAGCCATGCCATATCCCACCAGCTTATTCCCTCTGCGCATACTGCGAGGTTCAGGATTCCGGTTTGACCATCCGAATTTTTCAGCTCCCTGTAAGTAACATTGTCTTAGTTCCTTGCTCGAATAAGGCCGATTTAAACTAACATCTTCTTCGGCATAATTGATAAGTCTCAACTGCACAGGATCCATGTTCAGCTTGTAAGCCAGTTCATCCATGGTACTTTCAATGGCGTGGCTTCCTGTACTTCCACCCGGAGCGCGCATATCCAGTGGACTGTAAACATCTACCGGTATCAGATTGTATTTAAACAAGGTATTTTTTGCCGGATACAACATATTCGACCAGTTTACCACGACTTCAGTATAATCTTCGAACTGAGAAGTTTCTGCATATGCTTCATGGTTAAGTGCTGTTACCGTTCCATCTGCATCAGCACCAAACCGAGTCGTCTGGATTGTGGGCGGACGATGTCCAAAGGTAAACATCTGCCCCCGGTCAAGCGTAACTCTTACATTACGTTTCAGTTCCAAAGCCGCCATTACTGACATAAATAATTGGTACTGAGGACGAAGTCCAGCTCCAAACCCTCCACCTACGTAAGGAGACATAACTCTGACATCTTTAAAGTGCAGGCCAAATACATTACCGACATACAGCTGACAATTGACAGTTCCCTGCGTTTTATCGTATATCGTTACTTTACCATCACCTTCATAGACAGTCGTGGTGGTAAATAGTTCAAGCGGATTGTGATGCTCTGTACCATGATAGAACTGGCCCGAAGCCTGTGCAGCAGACTGCTCATAGGCTTTTTCAAAATCTCCTTTCGGCTTTGGCGGAAGTGGTTTCAGTGCTGTTGCCATACCCGGTTTCGGCGCGCGGGCTTCTGCCAGATGATCATTGATGTTCATTGCAAAAAGCTCTTCCTTATACTCTACCGTAATGATGGAAGCTGCATACCGTGCCACTTCAAAAGTTTCAGCTACTACCAGCGCAATTGGCTGGCCATAGTATTTCACTTCTTTATCATGCAACGGACGAAAGGGAGAACCCGGAGGGGCATCCATATCGGCATACTGTTGATTAAACCAGGCCAGGGAAGGACGGTTTTCATGGGTAAATATTTCAACTATACCCGGAAGCTCCCGGGCACTTTCTGTATTTATTTTGATAATTTCACCTTTGACAATGGTGCTGTTTACAACATAGCCGTAAAGCAGATCAGGCACGTTGTATTCTCCTGAATATTTTGCTGTTCCGGTTACTTTCATCTGGCCTTCCAAGCGACTGATCGGCTGGCCTATTGCTGGTCTGTTTGACATAAGTTTTTTAGATTAAATCAGGCTGATGGTTGTGCACCCGGAAGCTGCGTTTCAGGATTGAGTGCCATGATACAATTACGAACAATAGCTCTTTTTGCCAGTTCGACTTTAAAGCTGTTGTACTGGTACGTGACGGCATCACGAACGATAATGTCTGCTGCTGCCTCAAAGTTTTCCCGGGTAGCGGTTTTATCTCTGAGAAAATCTTCAGCTTCTTTTACACGCCAGGGCTTATGGGCAACACCGCCCAAAGCAATACGTGCTTCCCTGATTGTTTCTCCTTCAAGCTCAAAACCCGTCGCCACAGAAACTAAGGCAAAAGCATAGGAATTGCGATCGCGCAGTTTTAAATAGCTATAATTTTGTGCAAAACCCTTTTCCGGAAGGTCAATACTGGTAATAATTTCGCCCGGCTTTAGGTTATTATCCAGATGCGGCGTATCACCCGGCAAACGATGAAAATCTGCAAAAGCAAGACTTCGATCACCCTCCGGACCACTGATGTTGACTACTGCTTCAAGTGCCGCCAGAGCCACACACATATCAGAAGGAAAAACGGCGATACACTGATCACTTGTACCGAATATCGCCATAATCCGGTTAAAACCGTTGATTGCCGAACAGCCGCTTCCCGGCTCCCGCTTGTTGCAGGGCGTATTCTCATCATAAAAATAATAGCAGCGAGTTTTTTGCAATAAGTTGCCGCCATTCGTTGCCATGTTCCGTATTTGCCCTGATGCACCTGCCAAAATAGCTCTTGACAACAAAGGATAGCGCTCTTCAATAATTGGATGGTAAGCCGTGGCTGCGTTTCTGGCAAAAGCACCCAGACGTATACCGCCATCCTCAATTTCATCAATGGTATGATAATCTTCAATAGGATTAACATCAACCAGTGCATCAAACTTGGTCAGGTTATATTTCCATAAGTCGATGATATTCGTTCCGCCGGCAACGAACTGCGCATTGGCACCCGAACCGACCTGGCTGATCGCTTCTTCGACTGAATGTGCCTTGGTATAGCTGAAATTATTCATGGCTCCCTCCTTCCTTTACTTCCATAATCGCATTGATAATATTCGTATTGGCACCACAACGGCATAGGTTACCGCTCATCAGATCCTTTACTTCTTCTCTTGTCTTCGCTTTATTTTCGTTCAGCATACCAATAGCACTGCAGATCTGTCCGGGTGTGCAATAGCCACATTGAAATGCATCGTGTTCAATAAAGGCTTTCTGCAAAGGATGCAGCTCACCATTTTGAGCAATTCCTTCAATAGTGGTAATTTCTGCTCCATCGTTCATTACAGCCAGCGTAAGACAGCTAAGAATCCGTTCACCATTACAAAGCACAGTACATGCTCCACACTGTCCGTGATCGCATCCCTTTTTTGTACCTGTCAGGTCAGCGTATTCTCTTAACCCATCCAGTAAGCTTACCCAGGGCAAAACTTTCAAATGATGATCATTGCCATTAATACGCAGACTAACGTCTGTAACGCCGGAATTCCAGCCAGTCATCAGGCTCGTCTCCTCTACTGCCGGTGTGTCATTTTTCATAAGTAGTTCATTATGTTTGTTGGTGAATAATGAGATTAAAAAATGGCCGGGTTCCTATTTGCCATTTAGTATTATATTGTTGGAAGTAGTAATCTGATGATAATAGCTGCGGTTATTCAAAAATTATTCCCAGCCATTTTATTTTAAAATAGTTGGGAAAAAGAAAATTTGTGAGAATAAAGTACACAAGGCATTATACTGTAAGTATGCTTTTGCGCATTTGAATCCGTATCTTTTCCCATGTATTTGAGACCAAAGCTGATCTGCTATTTCTTTAATGATTACTTTTATAATCGTAAGATTAAATACAATGATGGATTTGCTTTCTTCTTTTATCAGCCCATTTCAGGCGCAGCTCTCTTTTGATCCTATCTTTGAAAGACTGGAAAAAATCGCCGGAGATACGTCGCATGAAGATTCGGCCAGAGCTTCTGCATTACTCCATGATGCACAACCCTTCCCGGAACTCAGAAACGGGATAACTGACATAGCGCAGATTGAACAGAATGCCGGTTTGATCCGGAGTCTTCTTGCAGACTATTTTCCTGCTGCATTGACATTGAATGAAATTAAAGCCGTTACTTTCCCTTATTCCGGTATTTTATTTAATAAAACCAAACGATTTGAAAACCTGGCAGCAGCATCCGGGCAGCATCTTACTTTTAATATCCAAGACTTCAACCAGCATCAGTTTTATGTTTTCAGCTGCTGTCTGATCCTGAACGAATATTATGGCACGGCACTGGATTTCAGCAGACCGCTTTATTATGAAATTCCAACATCTGAAGGAATAAGCAAGTATTACCGCATTTTGTACAATGCCGATTTTCTTGAGATCCTGCCTACAGAAAGATCGCTTAAGTTAACACCGGAAGGTGTGGACAGATTAGTAAGTAACTATGACGATCTCGATCTTTGGAAATCAAAGTTTCCTCCGACAAGCTGGATGTTAAAAGGTTTTGCCATTGCTACCTTGTACGATGCAACGATTGAATATGTTGTTTCTATTCTGAAAGAAAAACTGCTGGGTAGCCATTCCGCAGGTTTTCGCGATAGTGTAGAATCTATTTTCCGGTCTATTTTCCGCATTGCTGATATCAGTGTAGGATTTACGGCGTTCAACAAAGAGCAGGACAGGCTCGGTCTGGATACTTTCGGACAGCAGCTGCCCAGTTTTATGCTGCCCGATCTGCAAAGCGCAGATGCCAAAAGTATACTTTGTGCCGATTCCTACTACAGTCTTATCCAGTTGAATACGTATTTTTCAGTTCATGATACATCTGAATACCTGGCATCAAACCCAAACAGCTATCTGGCCAAACATTTTATTTCCCAGGATATCGGAAGTTTTGTTCTGGCTCCTCTTTTTAAGAATGAACATATCTTTGGTATCCTCGAAATTGTTTCGCCCCGGTCCAAAGTCTTAAACAGTATCAATGCCAACAAACTGGAAATAGTTTTGCCTTTTCTGATTGATACTATAGAAAGATTAGAAACTGAACTTGAAAACCAGATCCAGGCGATCATTCAGAATCAGTATACGACCATTCATAAAAGCGTTTACTGGAAATTTTATGCAGAAGCGCAAAACCTGATTTTTGCTCAGAAAACCGGGAACACGTATGAATTAAAAGAAGTCGTATTTCATGCTGTTCACCCACTTTATGGTCAGATTGATATTAAAGGCTCTTCTGATGCCCGGAACGAAAGTGTGCAGAAAGATTTAAAAAACCAGCTGAAAAGTCTTTTAAAGCTTTTGGAGAAAGTAAATAAAGAAACCGGAAATTCTCTTGAAATAGAAGAACAGAAGATCAGCCTGTTTCTTACAGATCTGTATCAGCCGTTACAGGCCGGTACAGAACATCATATCAGCCAGTATCTGGATCATACCATTCATAAACGTCTGACTAATATCACAGATCCTGATCTGACAACAGCTATCCGTGAGTATTTTTTAGGGATTGATAAAAACTTCGGACAGTTTCATACCTATCGCAGAAAGTATGAATCGACCATCCAGATGATCAATGAAAAAATAGCCGGGATTCTGGACAAAGGCCAGAGCAAGGCTCAAGCGATTTTCCCTCATTACTATGAGCGGTTTAAAACGGATGGTATTGAACACAACTTGTATATCGGCGCATCCATAACTCCCAAGGAACCCTTCGACCTGCTGAAACTCTATCAGCTCAGGCTTTGGCAGCTTAGGATTCTTTGCAAAATGGAGTCGGCACATCACCGGTTAAAACCAGACCTGCCTTATGCACTAGATGTTACTACATTAATTCTGGTTTATCACGCCACGATTGACATCCGTTTCAGAATGGATGAAAAACGTTTTGACATTGATGGCAGCTACAATGCCCGTTACGAAATTGTAAAAAAGAGAATTGATAAAGCCTGTATTCAGGGTACAAAAGAAAGGATTACCAAACCCGGATTTTTAACAATTGTTTATTTGAATGAGACAGAGGAAAAAGAATATACAGAATATATCCGTATCCTTCAATCTGAAAACATTTTTGAAAAAACATTTGAAAAACTGAACGTACAGGATTTACAGGGCATTGCCGGCCTGAAAGCCCTGCGTGTCGGAATTGTTCATTAGGTAATGAATTACAGGTTATTATTTTAATTGAAAATTTTGATTACCAGCACTTTACCTTCGCATTTTAAGTATTCTAACCCGGTTGTATTGCTGCAATAAAATGGGAAGAATGTTGTAGAACAAATTGCAAGCAAAAATAACAGCGGAATAAATAAACGCATTGTGAAAAGCTGAGTGAGAAGTTGTGAGAAGAAAAAAAACTAAACAGACAAAGTGGTACCTTTCGTACATAGCGATGGTTCTCAGGTACTTTTCTATTGCTTTTCTGTCCTTAATAACCCTTTGCTCTTTTTCTTCTTTCCGAGTAATCCTTTTTACAAAATCACCATTCTGAACAAATTTCCTTACCCAGCGAACACCGGCTTTTTCGTAAAAACCTGAACTTTGACTTAGCTGTATGGATTGAAAAAATCCGGCTGGCAAAAAGCCAAAGATTACACTGACTGCCACAAAGAAATAAGGCAACTGCCCGCTATATACTTCTATCCAGTAACAAAGGACAGGTGCAAAGCATAAGGCCGTCCAGACAAAATTTATAAACTGGTTTAAAAATTCTTTCTTCAATATCTAGTCCGTTAGCCGCTGGGGAACTTAAATTCTTATATTTATAAAGGATATGCTATATATAAAGAAGAAAATTTGTACTTTCTTCTAATTAGCTACGAGTCCGCTTATATGGATGTAGTAAGACGATTATTAATTCATACTATATAAGAAACAACAGCAATAATATTACTCTTTTGTAATGACCTTGATCATCAATCCCTTAATTCTCTTATATCCAGATAAAAGAAAAACCGCCTCATTGCTGAGAGCGGTTTTCTATTTAGCAGGTTGATGATATATTCTGAATAGTAGCCGCTGTACTACTTATTTAATGCTTTCTTTAATTCAGACGCTGCATAATCCTGAGCATCTCTTGCATCCGGGACTAAGATGGCCGTTCCAAAAAATTCGTGTGTTGTACCTACATACAGTTTGCGGGTTACAGATACGCCTGCTTCACTTAGTTTTGTTTCCAATATTCCACCCTCAGTCTGTAAAGGATCAATTTCTGCTGAAATGATCGTAGTGGAAGGAAGACCTTTCAAGTTAGCGTGTACAAGATCAATCCGTGGATCTTTGGATTCCTTGGCTACATCATTAAGATAATGCCCTAAAAACCAGATAATGGAAGGCTTGTCAAGAGGTTTGGCATTTGCATACTTGATGTAGGATTCTGTATTCAGATCCGACCCTGCTACCGGATATACCAAAAGCTCATGCATCGGCATTTGCTTGTTACTATCCCTGGCCATGATACTCACGTTTGCGGCGAGGTTTCCTCCCGCACTTTCACCGGCCACAGCCATTTTTGAAGGATTTCCACCAAAACTTGCTGCATTTTTAATCGACCATAAGTAAGCAGCCCAGGCATCATTGTGTGCCGTAGGAAATTTAAATTCCGGTCCTTTTCTATACTCTACAGAAACTACAATTGAACCTACTTTTTCAGCAAGCGCCTGTGCAGAAGCATCATAGGTATCAATGGTTGCAATAACCCATCCGCCGCCATGATAGTAAACAATGACCGGCAGTGAACCTGAACTTACCTTCGGTTTGTAAACGCGGGCATGAATTGAACCGCTATCCACAGGAATCTCGTAGCCCATAGTATCTACCATCGGTGCTGGCATCATCACGCCGTTTTCTTTTAAAAGATCCATTACAGCATCTTTAACAGTGTGGTTTTTACGTGCTTCCTGCGGTGTCAGTTCTGGAATCGGCCTGTCACCATAGCTGAGCAATTTTTCAATAACCGCCCACATTTCATCTTTGATGGTAGGTCCCCAGGTTGGTTTGGGAGTCTTAGGCTTGATTGTAACAACAGGTTCGGGATTGTGATCGCTGCAGGAAACCAAGCTAAAAAAAATACTTGCCGCCATGAAGTAGCTTAAACTTTTCGCAAGGGTAATCAGATTGTTGGATTTGTGTTTCATAGTTACTGTTAATGAAGACTGGGAATAAGTTTGTATTGGTGAGTAGCCTGTAAATAATTATACCATACCAACACTAACACTTTGATTATCAAACACTTTTAAAGAATACTTCACAACTTTAAGTGATATGGTAAAAACTTCATAAAAAACCTTTGTGACAATGCTGGTATTGATATCCAATTTTGACGTGCTTTGAAATAAGAATTTTAATACGGAAATTGATTGTACGAAGCCTAAATGAAATGAATTCCAACCTTTTGCAGGACAAAAGCATCATTTTCATCAAAATAACAAATAAAAATCAACGGCCTGAAACACCCTTATTAGTAAGTAAACATTAGCTATATGTCAATCGCCAATTTGCCCTGGATCGAATCACCTTTTTTTGAAGAATTATTAAAAACGAAAAATCTGACTGACCAGCAGCTTCAGTATGTACTGGAATATCAGAAAAACGGATTTGTTGTTATTCCTGGTTTGCTCCCACAGTCCCTAATTGAACGCACCAAAGAAGATGCGGAAAACAAAGGATTCAATCCCGATTTTCCGATTAAAACCCAGCGGGATGAAAGAAGAATTCAGGATTTGTGGATGGTTTCCGAAGCATCAAAAGAACTGGCCTGCTATCCTGCACTGCTTGAAATACTGGAAATTTTTTACGGACGTGAACCCATTCCTTTTCAGACGTTAAATTTTAAATTTGGTTCGCAGCAAAGAGCTCATTCTGACACTATTCATTTCAGTTCACTGCCGTCGAAGTTCATGTGCGGTGTCTGGGTTGCGCTGGAAGATATTACTGAAGAAAACGGTCCTGTTTTTTATTATCCCGGTTCTCAGAATCTTTTGGAATACGATTTTTCATACATCCGGACCGATGCTAAAACGCCATCTTACAAGGATTATATTCAGTATGAAGACTTTATTGAAAAAATAGTAGAAGCTAATAAATTTGAGAAGAAAAAATTCCTGGCTAAAAAGGGCGATCTGCTGATCTGGTCTTCCAATATCATTCACGGAGGCTCTCCGGTTACCAAACAAGGTTCCACACGTTGGTCCCAGGTAACGCATTACTTTTTTAAAGATTGCTATTATTATACACCTATGCTTTCAAACATGGTGACCAAACAACTTTATTTAAGAGACGAGCTGGTTAACATGGTAACCGGCGAAAAAGTAAATCAAAGCTATAACGGTGAAAAAATCAATGCTCTGAAAACAGGCAAAAATATGTTTACATTGCTTAGTAAAAAAATCGGTTTCGGGTCACTGACGATGAGACTACTGAAGGGAAAAGCTTATCTTAAATAAAACTTAGTTTGCTTTTTTTTCGTCCGTTGGTAAAAACCTTCGGACGAAAATTCACTTTGGTATAATCTAATGATCAGATATTTTCAGTAAAATCCTAAGTTAATTGTTTTTCCTTCTTATACCGGTTGTGTCCATTTCGCCGGAGCCTCCTTTCTTTCTTCCTTTTTTCATACTGTTTTTAATATACTTCGAGGAATCCGGGCCAACACTTTCTCCTCTTTGATTTCGGATTAACGAATCTTCTGAAGGATTACCTGTTTTTGGCATAGGTGTTGGTGAGGAATTCAACTTCTTATCCTGCGGTGCTCTGGATGAATCCTGCAAGGGAATAATGGGCGACGAGTTTGTCTGCGCATAGGAAGCAGCCGCTACCAGGGTCAATATTCCGATAAGCAATAATTTTATTGTCTTCATGTTCTAATCTGTTAAAGTGTATTGCTGATTTTTATTTAATTGTTGAACAGACCCTTACAAAATCTGTTCCTTTTGTCTGCCTGCTTACTTACATCATGCACAGTATTCCGTAGTGAAACTGATCATTGATTAAATGGCTATAACTTACTTCCCTGCAGCATTCGAGTACGAATAATTTGCCACCTTTTTATTTGATGCTGTAAAAGATGGAAATGACCGACTTCAAAAGATTCATTAAAATCCTTTTCCTTAAACTCTTCCCAAGCCTCTGCAAACAATGCCGGCTGCAAATCCCGGAAAGCAACGGTAAGGTGCGGATGATAATCCACTTCGTAGTTCATCATTTTCTCGGATGGAAAACTTTCCTGATAAAAATCTCGGATTTGTTTCTGCAAAGACATTAGCGGTGAGCTTGGTTTAGGGTTAATGTAGAGTACAGGTTTGTTCTTGTTATGAAAAGCACCAAAATTTTTCAGTTTAACCTGAAACGCCTCTACGGATACTGGTATATCACTAAACCAGTGTAAAATGGATTCATGCTTATCTTCCGGAAACCTGAATGGAGCCTTTAGGGTAATATGCGGCATGATCTTCAGTGAAGCCCGACTTTCGAAACGATTGGCTATATCTTCCTGAATTTCTATAATCTTTTGACTGAGCGCCTCAGGCGGTGTTATAGCCAGAAAATACAAATTTTCAATAGTGGTTATAAATAAGTAATCCGGGTTAAAAAAACTTAATCTTTCATGAATTAAATAATCCTGAACATATTAGTTTAAATAGTGTTTACACATTATTTTTTTGAAATTATCAAAGATTATTTGTTACTTAATGTAATATAAGTGCCTGACTTTCAAACTATGAAAATCGAACCATAAGGTCGTGTAAAGATCAGATCTGACAGTAAGAAAATCATACCTTTAAGAACAATAGCTGTTGAAGAATTCTGGAATAGTAAAGTTTATTGCAGTAACAGAAACATATCGGGTGCAGAAATAATTTGCAATCTTTTATATAGAAATTCTATCATTAAATACCTAATTCAAAAACTCTATGTTATTGTTTAAACCAATCAATAAAACGATCCTGACTACCCTGTGTCTGCTGACTTCGTTTTCATTCGTTAATGGCCAATCTAAAAACATAATCAGGGTAAAAAACGGACAGGATGCAGCTAACTATGCTTCCCCAAAGGATCGCTTTCAGTATCCTGAATTTCAGGCAGGAACAATACATTTTACCAATGGAAGAACAGGAAGCGGCAGACTTAACTATTGCTATTTGCTGGGTGAAATCATGTTTATTAATGACAAAGGAGATACACTGGCCCTGGCGGATAACAACCTGGTTAGGTATGCTGATATTGGTAAAACCCTTTTTTATTCTATTCCTGAAAATGGATATGCAGAAATGATTGAGGACGGTGGTATGACACGGCTGGTAAGGAAAGTACGGTACCAGGTTAGCGGTATTGAAAAAAAAGGAGCTTATCAAAGTCCGGACGATACCGGTGCCTTGCACAATGCTTCTACTTTTACTGATTTTACTGGAAGAACAATCCCGCTTTCACCAAATAATACTGTTGTTCTCAAACCAGTGATAAGTTATTTTTTTATGGATAATAATCATCGTTTTAATAAGGCTACCAAAAATAATCTGCTGAAAATTTTCTCAAAGAAAAAAGCACAGATAGAGCCTTACCTGCAAGAACAGAATTTTAATTATTTGAAGGAAGAAGACCTAAGAAAAGCCATCCGGTATTGTAGTACATTATGATTTTTTAAATTTTGGCATGGCTGCAAATAAAAGAGCTTACCCTAAGGCAAGCTCTCTCAAATAATCTATTCTGCAACTAGCAGTTATTTATCATCTTTTTTCATTTCTTTTTGTGCTTTTTTTGCACCTTTTTTCGTTGCATCATAGCCTTTTTCAGCAGTTTCACCTACTGCATGAGCTCCTTTTTTAACACCTTTTTTTGTCGCGTCATATCCGTCTTCGGCAACATCACCTACGGCGTTTGCTCCTTTTTTAACACCTTTGCCAACTGCTTTAGCATCTTTTTTAACTTCTGCTTTTGTTTTATCGGCAGCTCTGTCCAGCTTGGTTTGTGTAGAATCCTGCGCGTATGTCAAAGTTGAAAATGCAACCATAGCCATTAACATCAATATCTTTTTCATAGTCTTCTTGTTAGAAAGTAAAATCTTGTAAAATAGGTTTTGATTGTAACTAAACAATAATCATACCACCAATAAATTTTTACTGATTCCACATATTTCAAAGAATCCAACAAAGCAAAATTTACTCAATAACAAGATGTAATTTTCTAAAAATCAAATATTTACATAATTATTCTATGTAAAAAAACTTCAAATAAATTAATCTGTAATGAAATTGGCCTGAAGATGAACTGCCCACTTTTCCAGCAAACCGGTTAATTCATCCAGTACAATGGGCTTGCTGATATAATCGTCCATACCTGCTTCTATGCACATTTCTCTGTCGCCTTGTAGTGCATTAGCTGTCATGGCTATAATAAAAGGCTGCATAGGGTACCGTTTTTTGATCAGCTGTGTAGATTCCAGGCCATCCATAAGCGGCATTTGCAAATCCATCAGAATGATGTCATATTTTTTCTGAGTGGCCATTTTAAGTGCTTCAAATCCGTCAGCTGCTATGTCAGCAGTATAGCCCAGTTTTTTCAGGATACTAAGGATGACAACCTGGTTGATTCTGTTATCTTCAGCCACCAGGATAGTTAATGGAAACCGGACTGAAAAATCTGATTTCAGTTTTTGCCTGGATAAATTGGCTTCTGGTACCTGAACGGTTGTTGCTTTTTTATTTCTGTTCAGCTCCGTAAAAATATGCTTTGACAAAATGTGCTGCTTGACTGGTTTGGTCAGTATAGAACAAAAAAGACCAGGGTTGTGCTTTTGAATTTCATATCCCTTCGAGCTTAAAAGCATAACCGGCAAATTCGCATAACGTTCCCTGATCAGCACAGCCAGCTGAATACCATCCATCAAGGGCATTTCCATGTCTGTTAACACCAGACTGAAATTATTTTCTCTTTCCAATATTTCCAGTGCTTCCTGACCGGATTTTGCTTTGTAGGGAATCAGTTTCCAGTCTTCAAGCTGTATTTTTAAAATTCCCCAGTTTGTATCATTATCATCTACCACTAAAATTTTGCTTTGTTCCAGACCTTCCATGTCGTACGTCACATACGTATGCAGCGACTGTGTGCTTTTCCTAGTCCGGATGGAAAAACGGAATGTACTGCCTACACCTTCTGTGCTTTCCACAGAAATGGAACCGCCCATTAAGGAGGCCAGTTTTTCGCATATAACCAATCCTAAGCCTGTACCTCCGTAGCGACGGGTTGTGGATGAGTCTACCTGAGAAAAAGATTTGAACAGCCGGTCCATTTTATCTTCTGCAATACCAATTCCGGTATCTTTTACCTCAAAAACCAGTTCGAATGTTTCATCCTCAAAAACCTCTCTTCGCTTTACCCGAAGAAAAACTTCTCCTTCCTTGGTAAATTTCAGCGCATTATTGACCAAATTGATCAGAATCTGGCGAAGCCGGAGACTATCCCCGACAATCTGAGAAGGAATATCGGGGTCAATCTGATAAATTAAATCCAGGCGCTGTTCCGCAGCTTTGACAGAAAACAGATCCATAACCTCCTCAATACAGGTGCGCAGGTTAAAATCCACCTCATCAAGCTCCATGTTGCCCGATTCGATTTTAGAAAAATCAAGAATATCGTTGATAACAGTAAGCAGGCTTTCTCCACAGTCCTGTATTGATTTTGTGAAACTCTGCTGTTCTTCGTTCAGAGGCGTTTCTGAAAGCAGGGAAGCCAGACCGATCACCCCGTTCATAGGTGTTCTGATTTCATGACTCATTGTTGCCAGAAATGCGCTTTTCGCCCGGTTGGCGAGCTCTGCTTTTTCAACTGCTTTTTTCTCTTCTTCAATGGCATGTTCCAACTGGGCCGTCCTTTCTTTGATCTGGTATTTCAGTTCTTCTTTTTGCTTTAAAATATGGTAAGTCCTTATTTTATAAAACGCGATGCACATGCCAGCAAAAATCAATATACCAAGTGTCTTAAACCACCATGTAAGCCAAAAAGGAGGTTCAATCACCAGTATCAACGAAGTTCCTTTAGTATTCCAGATATCATCATTATTGGAGCCCATAACCCTGAATACATAAGTACCCGGATCCAGGTTGGTATACGTTGCAGTCCGTTTTGTACCCACGTAGTTCCAGTCCTTATCAAATCCTTCGAGCTTATAAGCATACTTATTCTTTCTGGAAAGCGTATAGTTCAATGCCGCAAATTCGAAAGTGATTACTGATTCCTTGTGCGTTAACGTGATCTTTTTCGTTTCGCTGATATGTTTGGGAAGTATTTTACTGCCAGGATTAACTTCTTTATTAAAAATCATGAAGTCAGTAATATAAACAGGAGGTACAAAATTATTGTCTTTGAGCTGCTCGGGATAAAAACTGCTGAAACCATTGACTCCTCCAAAGAACATCTGCCCGTCCGAAGCTTTAAACCGTGAATTATACCGGAACTCATTTCCCTGCAATCCATCAGAGACATCATAGTTTCTGAATTTTCTTGTTTTTAGATTGAAACAGGAAAGGCCTTTATTGGTACTGATCCATAGATTATTACGGCGGTCTTTCAAAATAGCAAAAACTACATTACTGGCCAGTCCCTCCTGCTCGGTATACGATTTAAAAGTCTGCTTTTTTCTGTCAAAATAATTTAAGCCGCCTCCGCGGGTTCCAATCCATAAATTGCCGTTCTCTTCTTCTAAAATGGTCTGGACTTTATTATTTGACAAGCTCGATTTATCCTGAGGCCGGCTCTGGTATCGTTTAAAATGCTTTCTGTCCGATTCAAGATAATTCAGCCCGGAATGTGTTCCTACCCACATACCACCCACTCTATCCTGAAAAACAGTAATGACCACATCATCACTCAAACTTGTTTTATCACCGGGAATGGTCTGGTAATGTGTAAATTTCTTCTCCCTAACATTATAAAAATCCAGCCCTCCTTTCCAGGTACCAATCCAGATATTTCCATCCCGGTCTTTCATAATATTATTTACATCCGAAGTAGATAAGCTATTAGGATTTCCCGGAACCGGCATGTGATGCGTAAAAATTTTGGTTTTTGTGTTAAAAAAGTCAAATCCTCCATTATGATATCCCAGTGCAATCACTTCATTGGTTAGCTGTATAATGGAAATCACATAATTGGTGCTGACTGAATTTGTGTTGCTGCTGTGTTCGTAATGTGAAAAAGACTTGGTTTTACGGTCGAACAGATTCAGGCCTCCCCCATCCGTTCCGATCCATATCTTATTTCCTGCACTATCACCACTGATAGCCAGTACATTATTATTGCTAAGGCTGTTCGGGTTTGTAACGATTTGTCGGTAGCTGACAAACTTATCTTCATACTTTGAAATAAAATTGATACCGCCGGCATAAGTCCCAATCCAGATATTACCTGCATTGTCTGTATAAATACAATAAACGGAGTTGTTATTTAACGTGGAGCCGTCAGCAGGATCGTACTGATGGGTATCAAATTTTTTTGACACAGCGTCATAGATGCTGATCCCGCCATTCTCAGTCCCTATCCATATTTTACCGTCTTTTGCTTCCATGATCGACAGGACATTGTCCAAAGCAAGACTATTTTCACCAGGTTTATGACGAAAGTTGGTAAATGAATCAGAGCTGTGGTTAAAGAAAGCTATGCCGCCGCCATGGGTACCAATCCAGATATCGCCGCGCCTGTCTTTACACAAAGCCATGATCCAGTCATTGCCAATGCTCTTTTTATCCCGTGCATCGTTAAAATAACCGACCGATTTTCCTGTACCGGTATCAAACCGGTATAATCCGTACTCTGTACCCAACCATAGCATTCCGTCATCATCTTCAAGGATTTGTGAAATAAAAGAATTTCTGCGGTTGTCCTTATTTTTGCTGGCCAGCTTGAATGCTGTAAATATTCCAGTATCCGGGTTAAACAGAAATAATCCCTGGTTAGTCCCCAGCCACATTCTCCCCTTGCTATCCTGAAAGATTTCGTTGATATTGTAATGCCTGTTTCCACGGTCAAAGTGAATGAAGCTATTGGATTCGCGGTCGAATTTATCAAGCCCGCTGGTTGTCGCAATCCATAGATCGCCCTTTTTATCTTCAAGCAAATCCTGAATATAACTATCTGTAATAGAGCTTTTTGTATTTGGATTGTGTTTGTACTGCGTAAATTTATAACCGTCATACTTGTTAAGGCCATCTTCGGTTCCAAACCACATGAAGCCTTTTTTATCTTTCAGAATGGCATTGATGTGGCTTTGAGACAAACCCTGATTGGTTGTCAGATGCCTAAATCGTAGACTTTGCACTTGAGAGAAGCACAATGCAAAGCTAAGGAAGAAAAATCCGGTTAGAGATAATAGAAACAGCTTCATGTAATAATCATAATAGCCTTGTACACGCAGTAAGAATTGACAATGAAGCCAGTGTATTCTTCTTTTTCATCTCCAATGACAGCTGGCTTTTATCAGAGATCCGATGTCTTTGTCGATAATTATTGTTTGATTTTAATACAAAAAGAAAGCCAGGCAATATTCGAAATATTAAAGAAAATACCTAATGAAATGTAGAATTAATTTTGTGAATTACCAAAATAGTTTGAAGTATTTATTCGATGATAAATATATGAAATATAGCAGTATTCGTTTGTTCAGTGATCATTTATCCTTAACCTTTTAAAAGGAACTGCATATTCTATATGAATTACAAAACACAAGGATATATGTTTCAGAGATTTATAGTGAATAATCTTTTTACTTGTATCTGTACGCTACGTTTTCTTTAAATTAAGGCTCAATCTGGTACCTGCCTTTAAAGGCTCGCCAAGTTCTTTTCAAAAGCAGCATTTAAGTATAAATTTGTCGTAATTAGTATTCCCGTCAAATGATTAACCTTATCATTATGAAATCCTCTGCCAACAAACCTGTTAAAGCCTGCTTTTATATCTTACTGGGATTAGGAATGTTATTTATTTTCAATGCTTGTAAAAAAGATGTTTCTCCGCAGGAACCTGCCGAAACGGAAATTTCCCAACTACCTGCCTTGTTCACAGCTAGAGGTTATGATTCCAAATTAACTCAGGCTTTCGGAGATACCATGTCGATTATTTGGACACCGGCCTGGAATCAGGCCGTAAGAGAAATACCAAATGATTCAACCATTTCCATCCTTGTTGAACTCGTTCCGCAGCTTAAAAATAATAAAACCGGAAATATAATTCCTGATGCCAACTTTCTGGGATTTGCCAAATACATTCAGGCAGATCTAACGAAAACAACAACCTTTTACCTGGCCGAATATGCCACCAACAGTGCAGTAACCAAAGTTGATCTTGGCACTTTTACCGGATTACTGCTGCTGAAAAATCTGGAAAATGGTAAAAGCTACGTTTATAAATACCAAGATGGTCATCGGATATAAATTTTATCCCTTCATGGCAGATCAAACAAAATCATCATATCAATCCCTTCCTCTGATGTACTGATGAAAAAAATTCTCCTGTTCCTTTGCATTGGTTTTTTGCTGTTTCTTGCCTTCGTCCTTTTCAACACGTTTACCTTCAAAAGCAGGCAGCTTTCATTACCTCAAAGACCATTGGTTGCTGTTAGTGATTCCGCTGTTTCCAGACTTCAGCAGGCTATTACCTATCAGACGATTTCTTTTGAAGACTCCAGCAAACTGGACAGTAGTGCCTTTCTTGGTTTTCACTCCTTTCTAATAAAGTCTTTCCCGTACATTTTTAGAACCGTGATTGTTGAGAAAGTGCGAAAGTATAGCTTGTTACTTCATTGGAAAGGAAAGTCAGCAGGAAGTCCTTTGGTAATGATGGCGCATCAGGATGTTGTGCCTGTTGAAGAAGTGACGATTAACAAATGGGATGCTGCTCCTTTTTCCGGAACATTGAAGAACGGTTATGTATATGGCCGGGGCACTATTGATGACAAGGGCAGCCTAATGGCACTTCTGGAAAGTATTGAAGCATTGATACGTGAAGGTTTTGTGCCGGCCCATGATATTTATATTGTCATGGGCCATGATGAAGAAGTAGGAGGAAAAGGGGCAAAAGCAATTGCGGATCTTTTTAAAGAAAGAAAAATCAAACCCGGCGTTGTTCTTGATGAGGGCGGCATTATTACTAAAAATAAAATTCCGGGATTAACCCGGCCTGCCGCTATTGTTGGTATCGCAGAGAAAGGTTACGTATCGCTGGATCTTCAGATTAATATTCCGGGCGGACATTCATCGATGCCGGAAAAAGAAACTGCTATCGATGAGATGGCTAGAGCAATTGTCAAATTGAAAGAAAACCCTTTTCCCGAAGAAATGAGTTATGTCCTGAATGCGTTCATCGATTATGTAGGACCTGAAATGAGTTTTGTTAATAAGATGGCTATGGCCAACAAATCTATATTTAAACCTCTGATATTCAACTCCTATAAAAAAACAGCTGCTGGAAATGCGATGATCAGAACAACAACAGCTACTACAATTTTAAAGGCGGGCATTAAAGATAATGTAGTTCCTGGACAGGCCAATGCGACAGTCAATTTCAGGACACAACCCGGTACGTCCCAGGAGGACGTTGTAGCGTACGTAAAAAAGATCATTGCCAATGATAAAGTTGAAATCCATACCCGGCCGGCTGGCACTAATCCCAAACAGGTAGCGGATGTCAATCATAAGAGTTTTACGTATATTCAGAATACATTAAATGGCTGGGACAATACGCTTATTGTTACCCCCTATCTGGTTTTGGGAGCTACCGACAGCAAAAATTTCAGTGATCTTACCCAGCAGATATTCCGGTTTATTCCTTTCACGGATCCGGAAGGTTTTCATGGAGTCAACGAAAGAATCAAAGCAGATGATTATAAAAAAGGCATCACGTTCTATTACCAGTATCTGAAATATTATAAAAATTAAGGAAGATTTGATTACAAATAAAGCACAGTCTTACCTGTGCTTTATTTGTAATTTAATTTTTAGAGACAATTTATGCAGGCTCTTTTAATGACTGCATGTCAATCACATACCGAAAACGTACATCCTCATCTTTTATCTTGTCAAATGCGTCGTTGATGTCTTTCATCTCGATCATTTGCACTTGTGGTAAAATCCGGTGTTCTGCACAAAAATCAAGTATTTCCTGCGTCTCTGCGATACTGCCGATAATGGATGCACCTACGCTTCTTGAATATTTAGCTACTTCCATATTATTCGTCGGCTTTTTGTATGGTCCTAATAGCCCAACCGTTACCAGACTTCCGCGTATACCTAAAAGGCTGATATACGGATTGATGTCAAAACTGTCCGGAATGGTGCAAAGAATAAAATCAAAGCTGATTTCATGCGCTTTCATAGCTTCTTCATCTTCTGAAATCAATACATCATCTGCTCCCAGATCCAGTGCTGCCTGACGTTTTTCTTCTTTGGTCGTAATCGCTACAACGGTTGCACCCATAGCCTTGGCAATCATGACAGCCATGTGTCCCAACCCACCGATCCCGATTACCCCTACTTTATCTCCCGGTTTTATCCCCCGGTTTTTCATAGGGGAATAAGTGGTCACGCCTGCACACAAAATAGGTGCTGCCGCAGTAAGATCAAGTGATTCGGGAATATTCAGTATAAATGCTTCGTTCGCAATGATATGTGTAGAAAATCCGCCAAAGGTGTTATATCCTGATCCATCCGGTTTCCAGTAGCCGTTGTAAGTCATGGTCATGCCCACAGGTCCCTGACAAAACTGTTCATCGCCGCTTACACAAGGTTTACAATGTTTGCAGGAGTCGATCATACACCCTACACCCACAATATCACCTGTTTGAAATTTGGTAACCCCGCTGCCTGTTTCTGTCACTTTTCCAATAATTTCATGACCCGGAACGCAGGGATAAATTGTGTTGGCCCAATCGTTATTTACCTGATGAATATCAGAATGGCAAACGCCGCAGTATAACACTTCAATCAGCACTTCATCTGATTTCGGCTGACTGCGTTCAATATCCATTAAATCAAGTTTTTTTCCTCCGATGAGATTACCTGATGCTCCGTAGCCTTTCACGTGAATCTTTTCAGAAGCTTTTTCTTTTGGTGAAGTTTCCATAAATGCGGTTTAAAGTTGTTTGTTTTTCCAAACCAATTTTCATGCCATAAGCTCCGGAGTTTTAGAATGATAACGAGAGATAACTCGATTATAAAAAAAGCATTGCTCCTATTGTTTATTAAAAATCAATCCTTTACCTTCGCTAGTGTATTACTTATCTATAACACTAATAAACATAAAGATGATCTACCTCGACCGCGTCTCTTTTGGATACAGTAAGCGCAAAAAATTATTCAGCGATTTGTCATTGCGGTTGGCTCCCGGACACATTTATGGTTTACTGGGAAAAAACGGTGCAGGAAAGTCCAGTTTACTACGCAACATTGCCGGACTGCTTTTTCCTTTGGAAGGAAAGATTGAAGTTTCAGGACGTGAACCTAAAAAACGGGAGCCCGCCTTTTTGCAGGATATTTTTTTCCTGCCGGAAGAAATTTACCTGCCTTCGGTAACTATGGCAAAATACCTGGAAATTCTTTCGCCCTTCTATCCGAAATTTGATAAAGATCAGTTTATGGCCTACATCGCTGAATTTGATATTCCGGAAGGTAATAAACTAACAGACATGTCTTATGGCCAAAAGAAAAAAGTACTGATCGCCTTTGCACTGGCTACGAACACCAACGTGCTGATCATGGATGAGCCTACCAACGGACTGGATATACCTTCCAAAAGCCAGTTCAGGAAAGTTGTTTCAAATGTGCTGAGCTCAGAACGGATCATTCTGATATCCACGCATCAGATCCGTGATCTGGACAATCTAATTGATTCTATTATCATTCTGGAAGACAGCAAGATACTAATTCAGCACAGTCTGGAAGTGGTAGCAGAGCGGCTTTGTTTTGCCACGTTGCCTAACGTGGAGTATGACAGCCGAGTACTTTATTCTGAGCCTTCTTTATGGGGATACAATGCGGTTTTTGAAAATTCTGATCAGGAAGAAAGCCGTGTTGATCTTGAACAATTGTTCAATGCAGTGATGGAAAATCCCAGCCGTATCCAATCCATTTTTGCCTGATGAAATTCGTATTGACTTTGCTGATGCTCTTTCTGGTTCTTCTGATCAGATTCGTTTTCCCTTCCGTTCTACCCAATAATCTTTTCCATCTTATATTATGAATCAGACCTTTGATTTTCATCGTTTTGGCTTAATGCTGAAACTTGATCTGGCTGAAAAAGGCAGGAACTATCTTTTTATGGCTGCGCTGCTGGTTGTGCTGCTCTTGCTCCTGATGGTACCGGTAGCAATGTCCACCGAACACAGCAATATTCGTGAATCACTTCACTTTATAGCACTTTTCATGATTGTACTTTTAGGCAGCAGTTTTTTTACAAATGCGGTGTTTATCCAATACGCTTCCCCTTCGACAGGCATGGCTACGCTTATGGTACCTGCCTCAAAGATGGAAAAATTTCTAAGTGCATGGGTCATTAACCTGCTTTTTATAATTCCGTTTATTATTTTTTTCTGGCAGCTTCATTATATCACCATCGATATAGCAAATGCCAAAATTCAATTAAAAGATCATAAGTACGGTCATATACCTGATCAGATGATGCAGTATTTTACCTATTGCTACTTTCTGATGCACGGTTGCCTGTTTCTTGGTTCCCTGTTTTTTACAAAGGCTTCCTACATAAAAACTGCCGCTATTACCATTGCTATTTTTCTGATAGCTGGTCTTTTGCAAATAGTCTTGGCCAACGAGTTTACTGCATATCCGGATCATTTAACAACATTTCCATTAGCTGGCTGGCGGGTATGGTACGCCGATTCAGGTTACAATGCCTTCGAAATTTTTTATCCTAACTCCTATAAGGTTGTCCTATATTGTTGTCCTGTGCTGATACTGGTAAGTATTTGGTATATCACTTTTCTTCGTCTGAAAGAAAAAGAAATTTAATAAATAACTCATGGAATTTAAAGATAAACAATCTATTTACCTTCAGATTGCCGACTACATCTGCGAGCAGATCCTTTTAGGAAAATGGCCGGCAGGTCAGCGGATCCCATCCGTCCGGGACCTTGCCGCACTGATGGAAGTTAACCCGAATACGGTCATGCGCACTTTTGATTTTTTGCAGAACAAAGAAATTATTTTCAATAAAAGAGGCATTGGCTATTCCGCAGAAGAACAGGCTCACGAACGGATTCTGGCTTATCGGAAAGAACGTTTTCTGGAAAGCGAGCTGCCCGATTTTTTTCGTACACTTTATCTGCTCAATATCAGCATGGAAGATATTCAGCAACGTTACACCCAATTTATTGCAGATACCTATCCGGTTAACAATTAATCACTTACTTATGAAAACCAGTAACATATTACTCACCTGCTTACTTGCTGTGACGCTGCTCTTTATTGTCGGTTCAAACCTTGTGCTCAAAGCTGAATTTGATAAGATTGATCGTAAAGATGCCTTTTATGGCTATAAACAGGAAACTGTCAAACCTTTTAACTATGTAAAATTACAGGGAAAACAGATTGGTATAACACAAATCCAGCCGGGAACAGGCTACGAAATCCGGTATAATAAAGACCGGGCATTATTTGACTGGAAAGTCATCGGTGATACACTGGAAATGACCTATAAACGGACATGGAATGAACAACCCAATCAGCATGATAATTTGAACCATAAACCTGCCGTATACATCCTGGCACCTCAAATTTCCGGAGTGACAGCCGAAAAAACTACCAGTATTATAAAAGGATGGAAAAACCAGAACATGATTATTAAACAGGCAGGCAATGTCATACTCCTGACTGATAACACCATCCATGATTTATCTGCTTCACTGACCGAAGGTGGCAATATGAAGATTGACAGCAACAACCGGATTGAAAACGCTAACGCTCAGGTGAAAGACAGCAGTTCACTCAGTACAGATAAAAATATATTTAAATCGTTTCAGGCTCATGTGGATAGTACGGGGCACATTACCCTTCCCGGTGATCTGTATAGGAAAGCACTAAAATGATAAGCATTTTTACCAGCCGATCCGGCTGTTATAATCAGCCGGATCTTTCTTCTTACTTCATCAGCTTATGCTTAAACTGATAGCTGGCTGTCTGATACCAAGCTATTGCTTCGTTGGTCAACGCCCCGTTAAGGTTGGTTTCTCTTGCTGATCCGTCCTTAAAATCAGGGACAAATGCGTTAGCAATACGTTGAGGTTTAAGAATAATCAGCGTGTCTTTTCTGATGTAACCCAAACTCTGATAAGTACTGATAAAAGCCCGCTCACGCCCATATTCCAGTTTAAACATATCGTATCCGAAGAATTTACTAGTATAAGAAAAATTAAGTAATCCAAGAACCGTAGGACCAAGATCAATCTGGCTCATTAGACGTTCCATTTTTGCAGGCCGGATATTTCCCGGAGAATAAATCAGAAGCGGAATCTTATATTTATTCACCGGCAAATCTGCTTTACCCGCGCTGGAAGCACAATGATCGGCCACAATGACAAACAACGTGTTCTTAAACCAAGGTTTTGTCCTGGCCTCTCTGATAAACTTTCCAATGGCATAATCAGTATATTTTACAGCACCTTCCCGACTGGTATGCGACGGAATATCAATTCTTCCATTTGGGTATGTAAAAGGACGGTGATTGGAAGTAGTCATGATCTGGGCAAAAACCGGCTTTCCTGAACGGACTGTTTTTTCAATTTCTTTGGTAGCCAGCGTAAAAAGATTTTCATCGGCCACACCCCAGATATTTTCATAATCAATATCTTTTTTGGCAATTTTACTTCGGTCAACGACTTCATAATCATTATGTTCGAAAAAATAACCCATGTTGTCAAAATAGCCGTAACCGCCATAGATGAACTTACTCTGGTACCCTTTTTCTTTGAATACCCTTCCCATTGAAAATAACCCTTCATTTTTTGGTCTTCTCACAATGGATTGCCCGGGTGTAGGCGGCGTTCCAACCGATAGCGCTTCAAGCCCGCGTACAGTCCGCGTTCCGGTTGCATAAAGATTTGTAAAAAGAAGACTATGACCCGCCAGTGAATCCAGATTTGGGGTTATATTTTGTGTATTTCCAAAGGTACCCAGAAAATCGGCACTTAAACTTTCCACACTGATCAGCACTACATTCATTTTTTTCTCTGCGCCAGGATTAATGATTTTCCTTTCAATACTGAAAGGGTCATCGTTGACAAACTGGCTTTCCGGCGTTTTAATATGCTGACGTATCATTTTAAAAGCTTCTGCATCCGGTATTTTCTGGTAGAACTGAGCGTAATCCAGCTCATTATTTCTGTATGCAGCGAAGAGTTCATACAAACCGTTTCCGGCAAGCTCATTGACATAGGTATTTTCAGAAAACTGTTTGACCTTATTGGTAACAAAAAAACCGGAAGCCAACAGAAGCAGAACATATCCCAGCATCCATAAAGATCGTTTTTTGAAGGGAAGCGCATGTTTTGAAGCTTTATCAAGGACTGGTTTTAAAAAATACAGCATTGCACCTGTCGTCAGTACCAGAACCACGATGATCCATTCGACCGGATATGACTGACGGATATTACCAATAACTTCATGGGTATAAACCAGGTAATCGACTGCTATAAAGTTAAAACGTGAACTGAATTCATCCCAGAAAAACCATTCGGAAATAATGTTAAAAAGCAAGCCGAAGATAAAAAACGAAAAGATACCATATTGAACAAATCGCTGCCAGCCTTTACTTATAGCCCTATCCGGCATAAGCCAGATATAAATCATCAGCGGTAATATAAAATAAACTGCATTGATAAGATCATAAAATAAGCCGATGATGAAAATTCCGGAAATATTCATTACTGTAAAGTCTATTACAGCGGCGGATTTAACCAATAGAACAATCCTGGTTATGAAAGATAAAACGACCACAAGGGCAGCCATCAATGCAGCTAATCGAAAGGAATGCGGGAGAATACTTTTAAAATTCTTCTTTTTCTTTAAATCAGATTCAGAAGGCAGCACTAATTCATTCATTGAAACCTATATAATTACTAAAAATAAATACGAACACAGCAGATAGCATTTTTCAATTCTCTGCACTAAGGAACAGACGGGAAATTAAAACCAGATTCTGATTTTTTTCTAAATTGGGCTTTGAAAAGAAAAAGTTAGATAATCAGATGCAAGTTATAGATTTTACGCAGTACTTCATACAAGAGCTATTGCTGACGCTCTGCAATAAACGTAATTATGCCATAATACTGAGAATACAGGTAATCAGGCCATATTAAATTTGTATTAAAAAGCTAATAAAACTGTCCTTTACAAAGAAAATAAATATCCCCGGCAGCTGTCAGGGATATTTAAGACACTACTATCCACAAAATTTAATTTGAAAACGTTAAAAATTCTTCAAATTCCAATTTTACTTTTTCATTTAAATTCATTATCCGTAAAGCCAGAGCAGCACATTCCTGAACTGACATCTGATCAATCGTGTTGGTAACTGCATTTACCAGGATTTTTCCATCAAAACCTAACTTGGGGCCTTTGTGCTTGATTTCTTCTATAATATTTTCCCATTCCGGACACAGGACATCAGAAAAATATTTAAGGGGAATGATATTGAAATACCCTGCCTGAGATTTTAAAGACTGCTTTAACAAAATCGTTTCAGAGCGCAAACCAGCAACGAGCTTGGATAATTCAATATGCACGAAGATATTGGATTTATTCATAATATTATGTGAGGGTAAGAGTATGAATAAAGCTACTTCAAATATTGCATTTACCTGCAGTTAATTGGTATTTAAACAAATAAACAGTAAATAATTCAATTAAATATTAAATTATTTATATTAATAACATTTAATATGGATGAACAAACTTTTCTAACTGAATGCTGTAGATCATTTGTATTAATACCTTATCTGTCTGTCAAAACGATATGATATATACGATTTACAATGCTGATAGTGTAACGTATGTTCCAAGTAGTTATTAAATTAAAATTATTTTACTTGGAACAGCCTCTTCATCATCCGAATTACCGGAATATTCCAAAGCCAGCTTTTTACCTGATTCATCCGCTTCTTCGAGCAATTCAAAAACCTTTCTTTCACCTACAAGCAAGAGAGCCTGAAACAGCACGCTGGCGTACTTGCAATCTTCACTGCCTACGCCATTTTGCTTAGCCAGGTCGTTGTACTTTCCGAATAGATCTTTACCTTTTCCCATAACAATCTAAGATTCGTCTTTGTTATTTTTTTTTACAATTTAATGATAATCTATAATTTATCAATTAAATAAATGATTTGTCAGAGATTTTTCGCAAAATTTTTTTGAGCAAAGCAGAGCAAAGTATTTTTTTTATTTGCTCATCCTATTCAATATTGCCTATCTGTATTTCAGGAAAATGTAAGTGTAGAATCACCATTCCCCATAATGACCCGGCTGGTAAGCCCTACAAATATACCATGTTCAACAATACCTGTTATAGCATGAAGTTTATCCGAAAGCGTTGCAGGGTCCGTGATCAATCCAAAATCAGTATCCAGAATATAATTTCCTTCCTCAGTAATAAGTGGCAGATTCCCGGTCATCCTTAATTTCCCTGTACCGTTAAGCATTTCCAATTGTCGGGCAACATAGGTGGAAGCATAAGGAATGACTTCAATCGGCACAGTAAATTTTCCCAGCAGCTCTACTTTTTTAGAAGAATCAGCGATGATAATTTCTTCTTTACTTAAAGAAGCCACGACTTTTTCTTTTAACAAAAAGCTTCCGCCGCCTTTGATCAGATTGAGATCCGTTGTGAATTCGTCAGCACCGTCAATGGTAATATCAATGGAATGCACATCGCGGATATCCAGCAGCGGAATGTTTAATGTTATGGCAAGTTCCTTTGATTTGTCAGATGTAGGCACGCCTTGTATTTTCAAGCCATTTTTAACCCTTTCCCCAATTTCCATAATGGCAAAAGTAGCCGATGAACCAGATCCCAAACCAACGATCTGATGGTCTGAAAGAAGTTTTACTGCTTCTTTGGCTGCAAGTTTTTTTTCATTTACAAAATCTCTCATGGCTTGCTTATAAATCTATATGCTAAGTTTCCTGTCAAAAAAACAAACGTTTTCGGATTACAAGTAAGGATTTTTTTATGAAAAATTCAGATTTATTCAGATTCAGTATATACTTTTTCACTAAATGAACTAGGAGCCAGGACACAGACTAATGATGAGCTGCTATTTTAATGCAGACTAAGCCCTGTTGAATGCTGATTATTGCCGTATTGCATATATGAAATGATCTGTAATTTTCGTGTTTTCTGGCAGGCATGAAAATTGACAATACAAGCATTAAATCATTGTACATTTTACATCAAATCAGCAATCATGGAAAATCAGGATAATTCAAAAGAGAAGGAAGTTAAAGAAAAGGACCCGACATCCGGCGGCAGAAACAGTACAGACAATTTTAATGATGATCAGGTTGATGATTATGGAATTGATTACAGTAAGCCTGGTGCTGAAGAGGAGCTTGAATACCGGCAGACTGTAAAAGGAGGAAGAGGACCAAAAGGCGGAGCAAGAAATGCTAATGATAATTTTGATGAGGATCCGGATAATACCAATGAGGATGACTATAAGGCCTGATACTTAATAAAACTATTATATAAAGAAGACCGGATATTCATTAAACATCCGGTCTTCTTTTGTTTTCAGTAAACCACCTTACGGTTTAGGCTGGCTGTGTTTAATTTCTTCGTTTTTATAGTTACCTGTTTTTCCGGTATTATTCTTTGCATTTTTTTCGCTTGAACCACTTCCTTTTTTCACTTCCAGATCCGATGCTTTTACAGACTGGTTTGTTTTCACAATGGGTCTTGCACCACCTGTTCCTGTTGTTTTTACTTCCTTCTGGCCAGTAGCAGATTGTCCCGCATTACCTGCACCTGCATAAGCCTGTGAAGATCCTGAGCCGGATGTAGCCGGTGATTTTCCGGCACTGCTGTTGCCCGACCCTGTTTTTGCTGCACCTGCTGCCGGAGCAGCTGTTGATTTAGCATTACTGCCACCGGGTGTCACCGGAGTCGATGCTGCTGTTGATGATGCAGAAGATTTACCTGCACTACCTGCATTTGTATTTTTCAATCCTTCCTGTGCTGCTTTTGCGGCATTGCCACCTGTACTTACTTTAGGCGATACAGATCCGGTTCTCACGCCGGCATTGCTGGCTTTTCCAGGCATTGAAGCAGTTCCAGCTGTTGATCCTCCGGAAGCACTTGTCGATGGTGTTGTTCCACCTTGCCCTGTTCCTTTGGAAGGAGATCCGGTTGGTGCTCCTTTTGCTGGTGCAGCGGACGTTTTACCCGGATTGGTAGAAGGTGATTTAGCGTTAGGATTATGCGTTCCATCCGTTGTTGTCCTGGCCGAAGTACGGCTCGTTTTCCCGCTACTGTCCGTTGTAGCACCTTGTTTCGGATTGGTTGAACTTGTGGTACTCTGAGCGTATGCAGCACCGGATAAGATGGTAAAAAATAATCCGGCGTGAATAATTAACTTTTTCATATGCTTGCTGATAAGATACATGTTTGTACTGAAATTCTCTTTTAGTGCGCATTCCTAAAAAAATATTCCAGGCTGTCTTCCTATTTTTTAGTTCGGGAATACAAAAGGATTATTTCAACCTAACATTCTGATTTACAGAAGTATAATTATAAACTTAGAAGATACTATATCCATATTAATAGGTTATTAAAAACACCGTACAGGATTGGGGAAGCTATTGCCAATTTAGGGGAACAAAACTGTAATGCTTGAAGCAACAACGGACTTCAAAAAAATACAAATAAATCCGACAGTTAAAAAAATGTAGAATCCATTCCTTAGGAAGAATTTCCCGGAATCACTTAATATAAAAATGCTAGTTTATCCCTAAACCAATGTAATTCGTTACTGCTGGTCTGTGTGGCATAATTTTTCATATAGCACAAGGCTTAGAAAATATAGGTTAACGCAACCTTCAGGCAGAAGTCCTGACAGATTAATAAATTTATTAACGTACTAATTTTTTGATTGTATGGGAAAAGATCAATCAGGAGGATTTCACCCACCAAAGGGCAAACCTTCGGCTGTTAACAAAGTAGAGGGACTGGGAATTTCAACAACATCACCGGAAGAACTTGAAAATTTTCTTGACAGAGATGATGAGTATGTGGCAGATGATCTGACACTCGACCCTTCCCTTCCTGTAAGGCATCCAAACCGGAATACATCCAAAGGGGAGAATTCCTTTAAAGGAAAGGAAAATAAACCTGAAAGTGACAAAACAGCAGATCTGACAATTATCGAAGATGTAAAAATTGAACCGGAAGAATTACCTGGTGTACTTACAAAAGGAATTTTTCTGGAACTTGCCAGTTTCCGCTCTTCCTGCTGTGCTACAATATATCTTCCTACGCACAAAGCCGGAGTAGAAGTAAATGAAAAGCAGGATCTGATTTTGTTTAAAAATGCATTGCAGGAATTGTCAAGAAGCCTTGCGGAAAAAGAAATTCCTACGGCTGCAATAGAACACATGCTGAGTCCTGGTTATGAATTAATTAAGGATGATGCTTTCTGGGCCGGACAGAACAAAGGATTGGCTGTATTTATTTCGGAAGGCTATTTTAAATACATCAAAATGCCGGTCACTCCGATGCATGAAGTATTGTGTGAAAAGCAGTTTTATGTAACCCCGCTGGTTCCTATTCTTTCCAATAAGGACTACTTCTATCTGCTGGTTATTTCCAAACATCGCTGTAAACTGTTCCGTGCCGATTCATTTGGTATGGAATATGTTCCTGTAGATGGATTGCCTGAAAACATAGAGGAAGTAAAAAGGGTTTCTGAAAAAGATGCCAGTACAGTACGGATTGGAAGCAGTACAACAAGTGGTGCTAACTTCCATGGTATGGGAGGCGGAAACCCGGATGGAAAAGACAACATAGCTACCTATTTCGAATTTGTCGATGACATTCTGTTCAAAGAAATTTTCAATAAAGAAAATGCTCCTTTGCTGCTGGCCGGTGTCGAATACCTTATTCCGATTTATAAGTCGGTTTGTGATTATCATAATGTCTGTAGCGATGCACTAACCGGCAGCCATGAACATGATGACAAAAACGAACTTTATGAGAAGGCGAAAGAAATTATGGAGCCTTTCTTTAAACAACCGCTTACCAGAGCATTAAATCTGTATGCAAACCGTTCCGCTACGGAAGTAACTTCTTCTAAGCTGGAAGAGGTCATTCCGGCTGCTTACTACGGGCGAATTTCTCACATTTTTGTTCAGAAAGCAGAACATGTCTGGGGAACATTTGATAAAAACACCAGTGAGCTGAAAATTCATGAAGAAGAAAACCCGGATTCGGTAGACCTCCTGGATGAAGTGCTTGTGAGAACGATGATGACCGGAGGAGAGGTTTTCCTGCTTGAAAAAGAAGAAATGCCTGCCGCATCAACTGTCTCAGCAGTATTCCGATATTAATCTTTTCGTTGTTACAGATCATTTAACCTGAAAAAATATGGACTTTATCGAAGGTGTGGGGCTACTGGCCGGAATTTGTACATCCTCTGCTGTTATACCACAACTGGTTACAACAGTGAAAAAAAAGAAGGCAAGTGAAGTCTCAACCTTGATGTTTATTGTGCTGATGACGGGAAATGCTTTGTGGGTTTATTATGGAATCGACAAAAAGGACGTTCCGATCATTGCTACCAATATTTTCACGGTATGTCTGAATGTGGCAATGTTATTCTTGAAGTATAAATACAAGGATAATACCGGAAAGGAAGACTGACGATTTTATAATGTTGTTAAAAACCCGGATCAATGACTGTTTAATTTAAATAGTCATTGATCCGGGTTTTTAACATAAGCAAGAACAGCTGATTTTACTGCTTACTACTTACTTCTATAAACAAATTTTTCAATCACTGACTTTTCTTGTGCTGTTCCTTTGGCTACAATTCCTGCACGAAGTGCACGGTCCCACGGTGGCAGGTATGTAATATCAGGAGTGCTTATATCTACTGTATTATAGGAGTTTCCTCCAATGCTGTAAAAAAAGCGTATGGCTGTATTGTTTTCCACCGTAAACCGAAGAAACACATCTTCATTTTCTTCTCCCTGTATAACAAAGGAGGTAAGCCTGCTTTCAATACCATCCTTTAAAGCAGAGACAACAATACTGTCTTTTTTACATGCTATGTAAATCATATTTTTTTCATCTCCAATGAGTGTTGCACCCGTCCAGCTTCCACTTTTCCGACTTACTTCAACCGTTGTTTCGTAATGGCTGCTCATGATTTTACGACCAAGAAAAACCTCTTTATTTTCCTTTCCATTAATTATCAGCTGTCCGTTTTCAATGGTCATTTCAGGTTGCCGGAACACCGACCAGTTCCACTGCATATCCGGTTTTTCAGCATCAAAATCATCCGTCATAGCCAGGTTGGCTGGGGCATCTGCAGGCGCGAGGTATTCTCCGGTAAAACGTATCCAATTATCCTCAGTAAATTCAAAACGCTGCAATAGTGCCTGCCGTCCTGTATACTTATTCGATTGTTTGTCGTAAGCATGGTACATAAAATAATTATTGTCCTGATACCTGACGGCAGTACCATGCCCCGGACATACCCATTTATCCTGGCTGGTCAGGATAGGATTACCGGAGTATTTTTCCCAGGGACCTGCCAGTTTTTTGGAGCGGGCTACACCCGTACCATAGGTACAGCCAGTCCCGCAACAACCGGCAGCAGCATAAACTGCATAAAAATAATCCTTGTTTTTGATGATCGAAACACCTTCCACCAGGCCACCTTCCCAGGGTTTGTCATTTCTAAAAAGCTCCTGCTTCGGTCCGGTAAGTTCAGTTCTCTCTTCATTCATGGCCTGCATCCAGATGGGTGTAGGCTTACCTATGCTGTTGCCATCCTCTTTCCAGATCAGGTACAATTTATTATTTTCATCACGCATAGGAAATCCGTCTATAGAACCCGCTTCCTGGCAAACCAATGGGCCATGATCCGTGTAGGGACCTTCCGGTTTGTCTGCACTGGCAACTCCTATGCAAAGATTACCGCCTTTTTTATGTGCAGTATAATAGACGTAGATTTTTCCGTTTTCCTCATTAAGCTCCGGGGCCCAGAAGTAATAATCAGCCCAGTCAGGCATTACAGGAAAAATATAGCCAACCTGCTGCCAGCTTTTCAGGTCTTCTGATTTCATAAGAGGGTATGATGGTGCCCAGTTGGAGCTGGTGGCAGAGGCATAATAAGTATCTCCAAATTTGATTACAGAGGGATCTGCAAAATCTCCGGGAATGATAGCCTGCTGGGCTACAAGCCTGATTGTTACTAAATGGATTAGAATGAAAAATGCAACGAATTGTTTCATACGTATTGGTTTAAATCACTATCTATTTTCACTTCAAAGTTAATCTTTTTTGAAGTGTTTATTCTCCGGATGGTACGGGAATAGCACGGCCTGTAGAAAGCGGCTCACCAAAAACAGGCATTCCTGCTGCGGTCCACGAAAATTTCTGCATTCTTACATTTCTGTTGTTTGCATCCTTGTCCGGCCTCTGTATTGGCATGGTAAATGATCCAGTCTTCTTTTCCATCCTTCGACTTAAAAAAACTGTTGTGCCCTACGGCATAGGCGTTGGCAGAAGGTGAACTGACGAAAACAGGCCTGGCATTTTTCGTCCAACTATTGGCAGCCATAGGATCCGCACCTTCTTTCAGGCTGATGATTCCTAATCCATACTGATCACTGCCGCAATAACTTGCTGAATAAACGATTAATATTTTTCCATCAGGACTTTTCAATATTTCCGGTCCTTCGTTTACGCCAAAACCATTTTTTTCCCAGTCATATTCAGGCGTTGAAATTTTGATCGTAGGACCTGTCAGCGTATAAGGATTACTCATTTTGGAAATATATAAATCCTGTGTGAGATCTGTGCTTCCGCCTTCAAACGGCCTGCCTGACCAGATCATGTATCGGTTATTGTTGTATTCCAGTATTGTCCCGTCAATGGACCATAAATCTTCAGGGTCCGTTGTCAGCATTCCTCTGTCTGTCCAGGTTCCGGTAGTAGGGTCTGCACTCGTATTTTCCAGCACCCACATGCGGTGGCTGCGGTCATTACCATCTGAGGCAGTATAGTAGAGGTACCATTTGTTGTCCAGGTAAAATAATTCCGGAGCCCATATATCTCGTGCGTTATTACCGGAAGCAGGCGCAGTGAAAACCGTAACTGGTAAAGCCTGATTTAACTTGCTCATTTTTGATGTTTTCCATAACTGAATTCTATTGCCAAGGGTATGCGTGTAATAATAGGTGCTATCCTTTTTATAAACCCAGGGATCAGGGGCTGAGTTGAGCAGTGGATTGGTAAATGTGGAAGTAACCTCGGCTGTAGGCCTGGGCGATTGGGTACTTTTCTTACACGCAGAAAACGTAGAAAGACTGAGGACAAGCCAAATAAAATAATGTCTGTGAAGCAAGGTTTTCAAAGTCATATTAAAACGAAAAGTTGAGTTATATAGGGAATAAATTTCATCGTGCAGCTTGCAAGCTGATCTGTATGATTTCTTCAAAGGTAAAAAAAGACCGGATCAGGAAGATTATACCCCGATCCGGCATGTTGTGCATCAATAACCTGGGTTCTGTGTAAGGTTTGGATTAAGGTCAATATCCGATTGCGGAATAGGATACCATTCATTTCTGCCTTTGACAAAGTTCGTGAATTCCGGGTCACGTGCTGCCAGTTCAGGACCAAGATCTCCCCATCTTTGCAGATCCGCAAACCGCCATGCTTCTCCGGAAAGTTCTGTAATGCGCTCATGTTTGATCTGTGTCAGAAACTGTGCCTGGGTCATTCCCGGTTTTACAGCAGTAAGCGTTTGCAAACCGGCACGCTGCCTGACCAAATCTACAAACGGATAGGCCTCAGCAGTACGTCCCAGGCCGTTCAAAACTTCTGCATACATCAGCAATATATCGGCATAACGCAACAGACGATAATTGTTGGCCGAACGAAAACCTTCTTCTGTCCTACCCTCTTCATTATCATTGAGCTGTTTTCTAAACCATACAGACCGGCTGTCTCCGCCTTCTGTCCCATAACGACTGGCAAAAGTCTGGCTATAAACCATTGTAAAAGCAGGTCCTCTGACATCGGTAGAATCAAAAATAAAGGAATAGGCCAAACGGGGATCTCTTGCACCGGAAGCCGTTTTTTCCTTTTCAAACTCACCGATCAGCCAGCGCCTTGCACCACCGTCAGAAAAGCCAACACCTCTTGGAGCATAAAACTGCGCAATAGATGTTCCAGTATTATTGATGCGTGTTTCATCCACATCGTCATCTGTATTTTCACTTGGATTGTACCGGAATTGTACTTCAAAAACCGACTCACTGTTATTTTCAGTGCTTGCTTTAAAATTATCCTGATAATTGGGAACCAGACTGTAAACAGATTTTCCTTCTCCGGTAACCAGCCAGCTTAATGCGTCTGCAGCCTGCTGATATTTATTTTGCTGCAGATAAGCTTTTCCCAAAAGTCCATAAGCGGCACCCCGTGTAGCGCGGCCCAGATCATCGCCTGCATAATTTACCGGCAGGTCCGGCGCTGCTTCGGATAAATCCTGCGTAACCTGTGCCCATGCCTGTTCATTGGTTGCATTGGTTGGACGGTCCGTTGCCTGGGAAGGCTGAAGCATTAACGGGGGACGGCCAAAATACAGGGTCAGATTGAAATAAAATAAACCTCGTAAAAACTTTGCTTCGGCAATAACCCTTCGTTTCAAGGTCTCATCCATTTCAATACCCGGTACATAGGTAATCACCTGATTAGCCCGGAAAATACCTACATATAAATTTTGCCAGGTACCCGCTGAGAGACCTTCGTTATAGTTGGTCTGTACAAAACTCATGACATTATTCAGTGTGATATCACCACCGGCTCCATAGCCTTCATCGGACCTCAGCATGCCATGGTAAAATAAAAACCTCGAATAGGTTGATGCTGTGCGGTGAAATGTACTGTAAACGGCATTGACCCCTTTTATAGCGTCTGATTCACTTTTCCAGAAAGAAACAATGGTTGGTGAGTTTGGGTTTGGCTGATCAAAATCCCGGTCACAGGAAGTGACTATGACCATGATCAGTGATGCTAGTAATATTATTTTTTTCATGTCGATGTCTTTTTTTATAATGTTCATGTCAGAATCCCAGATTTAACCCCACTGAAATAATGCGTGTTGACGGATATCCTCCCAGATCCACGCCGGGTTCCAGATTGGCATTAGCTCCTACTACATCCGGGTCAAGGCCTCTGTATTTGGTAACAGTCAGCAGGTTCTGTGCGCTGACGTACACGCGGGCATTGCTTAAAGCAACTTTTTTAGTCACATTTTCAGGGATAGAATATGCCAGTTCTACGTTGCGCAGCCTCAGGTACGAACCGTTTTCAAGCCAGCGGTTGGTATTTCCCCTTACATTGGAAACAATACCAAGATCCGCCGCAGCAGGGTCGCCCGCAGCACCTGTTGCATAGGATACACCCAGGCGCGGATCCGCTGTATTGGTATTGTCTGGTGTCCATGGGTTAATATCACTGCGGTAGTTGGAGTAGCCCATTCCGTCTATATCTCTTAAAACATCATTATAAATTTTTTGTCCGAAGGAGCCGTAAAACTGGATATTCAGTGAGAGTCCGCCGTATGTTCCGTTCAGGATTAAACCGGAGGTAAGCTTTGGCCACGGACTTCCGGCAAAGGTTCTGTCCCGGTCATTAATGTCGTCATTGGTTCCCTGATCCACTCTGTTTACATACCGGATATCTCCTGGTTTCGCATATTTAGCTTGTGCCCTATGGCTTTGGACTTCTGCATCGTTCTGAAAAATACCATCTGTCTGGATGAGATAGTATTCGCCGATGGCCCGTCCTACCTGAGAACGGGTATTACCTGACTGAATATAATTCCTCGGCTGACCCGTTTCTTCATCAATTCCCAGATTACCTAATGCAAGTACTTTGTTGCGTATCATACTGAAATTAGGCGCTACGCTCCAGGTAAATTTCCCGGAAGTCTGCCGGTAAGCAATTTCCAGTTCCACTCCCTTGTTTTCGATAGAACCTACGTTAACCAGCGGATCTCCCTGTAAATTCCCGATGTAGGAAGGCAGAGGAAGAGACAGTAATACATCTTTGGTAACCGAACGAAAAGCATCCACAATAACAGACAGTTTGTTATTAAAAAGAGTCATATCAGCTCCGATGTTGGTTGTGGCTTTTTGTTCCCATTTAAGATCCTCGTACACCAGCCTGGCCTGCGTAGCACCTGGAAATTCCGTTTGCCCGGATCCAAAGACTGCCCGCGGTGCCTGATTTAGAAAACCTGTGTATTGATAATTGGACAGGTTTGCCGAGCCCAGTATACCATAGGAGCCCCTTAGCTTTAACTCTGAAATGACATCGGACCTGAAAAACTTTTCATTGCTGATTTTCCAGGAAGCTGCTGCCGAAGGGAAATATCCGGTTCTGTGCGCCGGTGAAAAGCGTGAATCCTTATCTGCACGGAAAGTAAAGGTGAGATAATATTTTTCAGCATAATTATAATTGAGACGTCCAAGTGCTGAATTAATTAATGTCTGCGATTCTGTGCCGGTTGCCGACATGCCTCCGCTGGCTGCATTGATGGTAGTAAAATAATCTCCTCCATAAACTCCCAGCTGCAATCTTCTTCCGCCTACGTTATCATTGCGGATAGTCTGCTGGGTATATCCGACAACACCGTTAATGGTATGTTTTCCAAACGTGTGATTGAAATTAAGGGTATGCTCAAAAAGATAACTTAAAAATTGCGCACGTGTTTGTCCTATGCTGCTGAATTCCGGCGACTGGTTCCAGTACCACAGACCTTCCTTGCGCAGATCTGTTGTTTTATCAAAGCTGGTTTCAAGTCCGGCGTTGAATCGGTAGCTCAATCCATTGAGAATTTTAAAGTCCATGTATGCATTACCCAGCACTTTAAAAAAATTGAATGTTGTTTTGGTAATATCATTGATTGCAGCCTGATTTCTGGAAAATGAACGTGCATTGAAAGATCCGTAACCCCAGCCTCCCGGATTGGAAGTACTGACCAGGTCAGCGCTTTGCACAGGAATGATCGGTAAGCTTGTCCACATATCATACCAGGAATTGCCTTCTGCAAAACCACCCTGAAAAGGTGTATTTCTTTCTGTACTGGAAACCATCAGGTTTTCGCCAAAAGTAAATTTACCACGACTGGCTTCCGTATTGATCCGAAGCGATGCCCTTTGAAAATCTCTTGCCTTTAAAACTCCTTCATCACCAAAAAACGAACCTGAGATCAGATACTTGCTGTCTTTTCCTCCTCCCGAAAGACTAATGTTATAATCTTGAATGGTTCCGGTCTGCAGCAGCTCATCCGACCAGTTTGTGTTGACAGTACCATTGTAGTTAGCAACCGAAGGCTGCAAAGTATAACCAGCAGCCTGATAAGCCCTCCTGTTCATTTCCACATATTCAGATGCATTCATCATATCCCATTTCCGGTGAAGTGATGAAAGTCCGAATCTTGCAGAAGCGGCTACCTGCATTGCCCCTTCTTTCCCTTTTTTGGTTGTAATGATGATTACCCCGTTTGCAGCACGAGAACCATAGATTGCCGCAGCAGATGCATCTTTTAAAATCTGGATTGTTTCTACGTCATTCGGGTTTACGGTGGTATTGGCATCAGCCAGCATTCCGTCTATCACATACAGCGGGCTTGCATTACCGAAAAGTGTACTCAGTCCCCGGATATTGACGACTGCTTCCTGACCGGGTGCGCCGCCATTCCGTACCGCAACCCCGGGGCTCATACCCTGTAAAGCTTCAGGTACGGAGCGTGCTATACGTCGACTGGTATTCTTGGTATTGATGACGCCGGTAGCCCCTGTCAGATCCGTTCTCCTCACCGACTGGTACCCGATCACAACAAACTCTTCGAGGTTTTTGGCATCTTCCTGCAAGGTAATGGTATATGAAAGCTGATCCGTAACTGTTATCTCGCTATTTTGATACCCGATATAGCTCACACGCAGTGTCTGGCCATTTTGCGCCGCGATAGAAAATTTACCATCCACATCAGACACGGCTGCTGTGCTAGTACCGTCAACCAGTATCGTAGCTCCCGGAAGCGCTTCTCCATTTTCAGTTCTTATTACACCCGATACGGTTTGCTGAGCCCAAAGACTTACAGAAGTCAGAAAAAAAAGTAAGGTAAAAACCAGATAGTTAAAATTTTTCATGTGATAAGGTTTATTGTTGAAGTAAGTACTGCCTTGTAAAAAAGGTTTTAATTACCAGGATGCCAGTTAATATTAAAATTGTACCAAGGAAGTACACAATCGAATAAGTCATGTCAAAAAAAAGTACCCGGCAGATCTTTGTCTCTGCCGGGCACTTTCAATGGGTAATGATAGCTTATTTTCCTTCCGGGACAGAAGAAGAGCTATTATTTTTGTTTTTCTTTTTGCTGCTTTTTTTTGTCTCGCCAGAGGTACCGCTGGTTGAACTATTGTTATCTGTACTCATGGAAGAGTTTGATGTTCCGGCATTATTACCTGCTCCCGAACCTGATTCCGGTGGTACAGTCGTATTGTTCTGCATCGTTGTTCCGCTTGAGGTACCCTGCATAGTGCCCGTTCCCTGCATCGTGCCTGTATTCTGATTTGTACCGGAAGATATGCCGTTCATAGGAGTACCTGTTACACCTGTATTTCCTGTTGCGCTGCTGCCTTGTGCAGCGGTTGTATCGATGATGGTACCACTTTCAGTTGTGGAAGTTTTACCCGTTACGCCACTTTGAGGTGTAACAATGGCACCGCCCGTTCCGGCACTTCCCTGCGAGCCCATTGTTCCAACGGTATTTTCACCAGTACCTGAACTGTTTTGTTTTGTTTTTGTCTGACCGGAATTAGACGAATTGGTTTGAGCATACACGCTTCCGCATGCTACAAGCAGAAATACTGCAATGCTAGTGGTTAACTTTTTCATTTTTTTAGTTTTTAAGTGATGAATACTTCGTTTATATACAGCTACTTAATCAATAATTGTTCCAGAGCTAAAACAGAAATGCCCGGTAGAAATAAATCTGCCGGGCATTTTAATAAAATCAAAATTTTGATATTTACTCAGGTGTAGAGGTAGAAGATGAACTGTTGTTTTTGTTCTTCTTTTTATTTCCTTTTTTGCTATCTCCTGACATATTTCCTGAGGAACTGTTGTCACTTCCTACTGTACTCTGAGAGTTTGTAGAAGTTCCTGTTCCCATTTGCGTGTCGCCCACACCACTGTTATTATTAGTAGTGCTGCTGCCGGTGGTACCTGTAGTACCTGTTGTTCCCGTTCCGCTACCTGTTGTCTCTGTTCCGGTTGTGCTTGTACCAGTTCCGGTTACTCCGGTAGTTCCTGTTCCCATCTGAGCATCTCCCATACCGCTATTGTTGTTGATAGTGCTGCTTCCGGTACCTGTTGTTCCGGTAGTCCCTGTACCTGTACCACTTACTCCGGTTCCTGTTCCTCGTGATTCCGGAATTGTACCAGAATTTGAACTGTTGCCAGTACTGTTGTTTCCACTGCTCTGAGTCTGACCTGAAGTTCCTTGTGAACTGTTCTGTTTTGTTTTAGTCTGACCTGAGTTAGACGAATTCGACTGTGCGTATACACTGCCACAAGCGACTAACAAAAATACGGCAATACTGGTTGTTAACTTTTTCATGTTATTAGTTTTTAGTGATGAATATTTAGTCTTAAACATGGGCGCCATATCAATAAGTGTTCCAGCAGTTTCTGAGACTTAAGATCTGTCACAGTATCTATCCGGTTCCGCATAATATTCTGTTCATAAACCATAGCAAAAACCTGGTACCTGTTCCAATATATAGTCAGAATACAAGGAAACGCTCTTTGAGACTATTTAAAACATGATGTAACAAGGCAAAACTTTGAGACCCTTTAACTACCATGGTATTACTATCTTTCTTACATGCTGTTACGGGAATAAATTTTCCTGTTTAAAGGGTAGTTTTTCCTCAATGCTTTTATTATGAAGAATAACTTTTTCTGCGTAAGTCAATAAAAATGATTTGTAAACCAGAAAATATTCTTTATCCTACCAGTCAAATAAACTGCTGATTTTCCTTAAAAAGCCTGTTTAAAACCTAAATTTATTATCCAGGCACAGCTTTTTAACGGTGGAGACCTGATTAAGACTTCAACAATTAAATCAACATCCATGAGTATTCTCAACGGAAAAGAACGTGTGGTGATATCCGGCATTTCTCCACAGATTGAAGGGGGAAAATATCCAGCCAAAAGAGTAATCGGTGAAAGTCTGACGGTAACCGCAGATATATTTGGAGACGGTCATGATGAAGTTGCAGCCAGCGTTTTATTAAAACATCAAGGTGATACGCTGTGGCAGGAATTTCCAATGACATATATCCTGAATGATCGCTGGGAAGTTACAATTCCACTGGATCAGCCCGGATTTCATGAATATCAGGTCACTGGCTGGATTGATCATTACACCACCTGGAAAAAAGGCCTGGTCAAAAAATATGATGCAAACCAGGACGTTACGGTTGAATTACAGATCGGGACTCAGCTGTTTAATGAAGCACTTAGCCTGGCGGGTAAAGCAGATAAAACAAAGCTTAAAAAATGGATTTCACTTTTTGAAAATCCGGAAAATACCGAAACCAAAATTAACCTTGCTGTCAGCGATGAAATCGGGGAAGTAATGGGGCGAATTAAGGCAAAAGATCTTGTAACTACTTTCCCGGAAATATTTTCAATTGAGGTGGAAAGAAAAAAGGCAGGATTCAGTGCCTGGTACGAAATATTCCCCAGATCGGCTGCTGTTGAGAGTGGCAAGCACGGTACACTGAACGAAGTAAAAAGACTTCTTCCCCGAATTGCCGGAATGGGCTTTGACATCCTGTATTTTCCTCCGATACATCCTATTGGAGAAGAAAAAAGAAAAGGTAAAAATAATTCACTGACACCTTCTGCCGACGATCCGGGATCACCCTGGGCGATCGGAAATGTAACAGGCGGGCATAAATCCATACACCCCGAACTGGGAACCCTGGAAGATTTTGAATCACTGGTAGCTGAGGCAGAGAAATTCAACCTTGAAGTGGCTATGGATATTGCGTTTCAATGTGCACCGGATCATCCTTATGTAAAAGAACATCCGCAATGGTTTAAATGGAGACCGGATGGTACGGTTCAGTATGCAGAAAACCCTCCGAAGAGATATGAGGATATTCTTCCCTTTAACTTTGAAACAGAAGATTGGGAAAATCTTTGGAAAGAATTAAAAAGTGTTATTGATTTCTGGATTGAAAAGGGCGTAAGAGTTTTCAGGATTGATAATCCGCATACAAAGGCTTTCTCATTCTGGGAATGGCTGATTAAGGAAGTAAGAGCCAAAAATCCGGAAGTACTTTTTCTGGCAGAAGCTTTTACACGTCCGAGGGTTATGGAAAAACTGGCTAAATCCGGTTTTAACCAGTCATACAGCTACTTTACCTGGCGTAATACCAAATGGGAGTTTGAGCAATATCTGACGGAACTGACCAAAACAGACCAGCAGTATTATTTCCGTCCTAATTTCTGGCCGAACACACCTGATATCCTTCCACACCACTTGGTTGTCGGAGGTGAAAATGCACATATTCAACGCCTGATCCTGGCGGCTACCATGTCTTCTAACTATGGTATTTACGGTCCGGTTTATGAATATGGCGTAAATACACCGCATCCCGGAAAAGAGGAATATACCGACAACGAAAAGTATGAAATAAAGCACTGGGATTGGGATCGTTACAGCCGCACTGCAGAGATTATGACCATGATCAACCAGATCCGTCATGAAAATCCTGCACTGCAGACTACCTGGAACATTGACTTTACTTATACCGATAACGAACAGATTATCTGCTATACCAAAACGGATTTAAGGTCGTCTAATGCCTTGCTGATTGCAGTCAATCTGGATGTGTTTAATACCCAGGGTGCTACGATCCGGGTACCCTTAGAACAATTAGGCATTGATCCAAACCAGTCTTATCAGGTTCATGATATGCTTAGCGGAGAAAAATACCGGTGGCAAGGCGAATATAATTTCGTACAGCTGAATCCCTATGATATGCCGGCCCATATTTTTAAAGTAGAACAGACAAACTAACAACCATGGAAGATAACAAGAAAACGGTACTTGACGAAAATCTGCATTGGTATAAAGATGCCATCATTTACGAGTTACACATCAAAGCTTTCAAAGATGGAAACTGCGATGGAATCGGTGATTTCAAAGGTTTAATGGAACAGCTGGACTATCTACAGGATCTGGGTGTGACGGCTATATGGCTTCTTCCATTTTACCCCTCTCCATTGCGCGATGACGGCTATGACATTGCAGACTATTATAAAATCAACCCTTCTTACGGTGATATCAAAGAATTTAAACAATTCTTAAAGGAAGCGCATAAACGCGGATTGAAGGTTATTACGGAATTGGTAATCAATCATACCTCCGATCAGCACCCATGGTTTCAACGGGCAAGAAAAGCGCCGAAAGGATCTGACCACAGAAACTACTATGTCTGGACAGATGATCCGAAACAGTTCAAGGATGCCAGGATTATTTTTCAGGATTATGAAAAATCAAACTGGACCTGGGACAGCGAAGCACAGCAATATTACTGGCACCGTTTCTTCCATCATCAGCCGGATTTAAATTATGACAGCCCGCTGGTGCAGCAGGAAATATTTAAGATCATTGATTTCTGGTGTAAACTGGGTGTGGATGGTTTCAGGTTGGATGCTGTGCCTTACCTGTTTGAGCGCGATGGTACCAACTGCGAAAACCTTCCTGAAACACATGTATACTTAAAAAGCTTACGAAAATATGTAGATGAACGGTTTCCGGGCACTTTGCTTCTGGCAGAAGCCAACATGTGGCCGGAAGATTCAGCAGCCTACTTTGGTGACGGAGATGAGTGCCAGATGAACTATCATTTTCCAATTATGCCGCGTATGTTTATGTCGCTGCAAATGGAGGACAGATATCCGATCACCGATATTTTTGACCAGACGCCAGCTATTCCGGATAATTGTCAATGGGGGATTTTCCTGCGTAACCATGACGAACTGACGCTGGAAATGGTTACAGATGAGGAGCGCGATTACATGTACAAAACGTATGTAAAAGATCCTAAGGCAAGAATAAACCTGGGTATCCGTCACCGGTTGGCTCCTTTGCTGGAAAACAACCGTAAAAAGATAGAACTGCTTAATTCACTGCTGTTTACATTCCCTGGAACACCGATCATTTACTATGGCGATGAAATTGGGATGGGCGATAACTTTTATCTGGGCGACCGGGACGGTGTACGTACACCTATGCAATGGTCTCCCGACAGGAATGCAGGCTTTTCACAAGCTAACCCGCAGCGCCTTTACCTTCCGTTGATCCTTGATCCTCAGTACCACTACGAGTCTGTAAATGTGGAGCTGCAAACGCGCAACTCATCATCATTGCTTTGGTGGATGAAGAAAATGATCAGCACCAGAAAAAAATACAAGGCATTCGGCCGGGGTGATATTAAATTCCTGAACTCTGAAAATTCAAAAGTTCTTGCTTTTACCCGTACGTACGAGGATGAAGTAATGCTGGTTGTAGCCAATCTCTCACGTTTTCCTCAGCCTGTGGAGCTTGACCTGGATCAGTATAAAGGATATCAGCCTGTTGAAATTTTTAGTAAAAACAAGTTTCCCGGCGTTAAGGATGCAACACCGTATTTCTTTACATTGGAATCTTATGGATGTCAGACTTTTGTCATGCAGAAAACGCATCCTGAAATTGACCAGAGCATAGAGCTGCCGCTTCTTAAACTGGCCAAATGGAAGGATCTGCTGGAACCACATGTAATCGAAAATCTTGAAAATAATCTATTGCCGGATTATATGATGAAAATGCGGTGGTTTGGCGGCAAAGGAAAAGGTGTGACGGGAATTAAAATCCTTACGCATGCATCAATTCCATTAGGTACCAACCCTCCTGCTTACATTCTGCTGATCGAAGTGTCTTATCACGACGGACTGCCGGAAATGTACCAGTTGCCGGTAGCTTACGGAAAAGAACCCTTTGCTTACAGAGTCAGAGAAAACTGTCCACAGGCTGTTATTTCACGTATTCAAGTAGGAAATGAGGAAGAAGGAGTTCTGTTCGATGCTATTTATGGTCTGGAATTGCAACAGGCGCTGATCGAAAATATGGCTCATAGTCATACCGTGCCGGCACATCAGAGCGAAATCCATTTTACAGGAACCAAAACGCTGAAACATCATATTAAGGAAAATCCGAAAGTTAAACCAAAAGTACTGTCAGGCGAGCAAAGCAATACGTCTATTACATACGATGGAAAGTTCTTCTTTAAACTTTATCGTAAAGTAGACCGGGCTGTTAATCCGGATATGGAAATTACACATTTCCTTACCCATGAGGCACAGTTCAAAAATGTTCCTGCCTTTGTAGGAGCTGTGGAATGGAAGTATAAGAATGACTCCATGGTACTGGGCATGATGCAGGAAATGGTAACCGGTGCTACTGACGCGTGGGCAAATACACTCGACAGGCTCGACAGCTTCAATGAAAGAATTTTGATGGGTATTGACATTTCGCTTCCCACGGAGCTAAGAGGAACATTAACTGATCCAGTTGGCTATGAAGATGTTCCGGAAGCTTTCAAGGATTTGCTGGATGTATCCGTAGCTGAACAGATTGCCCTTCTCGGAACGCGGACCGGCGAGATGCATATTGCGTTGGCATCCGGAGCAGAGCCTGATTTTAAACCCGAAGAATTTTCACTTCATTATCAGCGGTCAGTATTTTCATCCTTACAGTCTCTGGTGCGGGTTGCCTTTCAGAGTCTGAGCAAAACGGTAAAAAAACTTCCTGATGATGTACGTGGTGAGGCGGAAGAGGTTTTGGCTATGAAGGATAAAATCCTGACCAGAATGAAGAAGATTCATTCGCGTAAAATCGATACTTATAAGATCCGTATCCATGGTGATTACCATCTGGGCCAGGTACTTTTCACAGGCAAAGACTTTATTATTCTTGATTTTGAAGGAGAGCCTGCACTTAGTTACAGTGAGAGAAGATTGAAAAGATCTGCCTTACGTGATGTAGCCGGTATGCTCCGTTCTCTGCATTATGCAGCCTATGGAAGTTTATTCCTGGGTAATCGGGTACGCCCTGAAGATGTTACAAAGCTCCTGCCTTATGTTGAGCAGTGGTATCATTACATGAGCGGTTTCTTCGTAAAAGCATATCTGGAAACGGTGAAAGACAGTTTGGTGATCCCTCAGGCAAAAGAGGATCTTCAGATTCTGATTGAAACTTTCCTGCTTCAGAAAGCAGTATACGAATTAAATTATGAGCTTAATAACCGCCCGGACTGGGTCACCGTTCCGCTAAGAGGTATTAAGGCCATTATGAAATCCGCTGAACTCCAGACTGTTTAACCTTTTGTATATGATCGATCAATCAAAGGATAATAATATAGAAAGCCCGCAAACATCTGGTCTGGCCAATACTGCCAGGCCGGATGAGCCGGCAAATACATCATTTTCTCTCTTCACGGAATTTGACATCAATCTTTTTAAGGCCGGAAAGCATTATCACTTGTATAACAAACTTGGCTCGCATCAGGCTGTTCATCAGGGAATAGAAGGTACTTACTTTGCTGTGTGGGCTCCTAATGCCGAAAAGGTTAGTGTAGTAGGAAATTTCAACGGCTGGAACAGAGAAAGCACACCGTTATCAGTTCGCCCGGATGGTTCCGGGATCTGGGAAGGTTTTGTTGAAAATATAGCGCAAGGTGAATATTATAAATATTTTATCCGCTCTGTGCATGGCTATGAGGTTGAAAAAGGCGACCCTTACGCTTTTCACTGGGAAACACCTCCACATACAGCCACAGTGGTCTGGGGACTTGATTTTGAATGGAGTGATGAAAAGTGGCTTACGGAAAGGAAGTCAGTTCATCCGCTGACAAAACCAATTTCTGTATACGAGATGCATATAGGATCGTGGAGAAGAGTGGATGAGGAGGAAGGCCGGTTTTTGACTTATCGCGAACTGGCGGCAGAATTACCTCAATACTGTTCCTATATGCAGTTTACGCATGTAGAATTTATGCCAGTCATGGAGCATCCCTTCTATGGCTCGTGGGGTTATCAGCTGACAGGTTATTTTGCACCTTCAAGCCGCTTTGGTACACCGCAGGATTTTATGTTTCTTGTCAATGAACTGCACAAAGCAGGAATCGGTGTCATTTTGGACTGGGTCCCCTCCCATTTCCCAACGGATGAACATGGACTGGGCTATTTCGACGGGACACATTTATATGAGCATGCTGATCCAAGAAAAGGATTTCACCCAGACTGGAAAAGTGCCATTTTTAATTACGGCAGAAATGAAGTCAGGGCTTTTCTGATTTCCAATGCTTTATACTGGCTGGATAAATTTCATATCGATGGATTAAGAGTCGACGCTGTGGCTTCGATGCTTTATCTGGATTATTCCAGAAACGAGGGAGAATGGATTCCGAACGAACATGGAGGCCGGGAAAATTTAGAAGCGATCTCTTTGCTACAGGAATTTAATGAAACCGTTCATCAGAATTTCCCGGATGTCATGACCATTGCTGAAGAATCCACGGCATGGCCCGGAGTAACCCACCCTGTTTCATCAGGCGGACTTGGTTTTGATATGAAATGGATGATGGGCTGGATGCATGACACGCTGGGTTATTTCCAGCAGGATCCTGTAAATCGCAAGTACCATCAGGGCCAGATTTCGTTCAGTACAAACTACGCATTTTCAGAAAAATTCACATTACCGCTTTCACATGATGAGGTGGTTTATGGAAAAAATTCACTGATCAATAAGATGCCGGGTGATTCCTGGAAGCAGTTTGCTAATCTTCGCTTATTGTATGGATACATGTTCGGGCACCCGGGTGCAAAGTTGGTATTTATGGGTGGTGACTTTGCACAGCGGCACGAATGGCAGCATGATTTTAGTCTGGACTGGAATGAAAACAATAACCCCGACCATCAGGGTATTCAAAAAATCCTGAAAGACCTGAATGCTTTTTACCAGTCTGAACCTGCATTGTATGAATATAATTTCTCCTGGCAGGGATTTGAGTGGCTGGATAATCAAGATGCAACAAACAGTGTTTTATGCTGGGTCAGAAAAGGAAAAAATTCGGCGGACGATCTGATTTTTTTAGCCAACTTTACTCCGCTGGTTAGAGAAAATTATCGGATCGGAATAGCAGGTATGGGATCGTATCGCGAGGTATTTAATTCTGACGATTTAAAATATGGAGGATCAAATGTTTTTAACCAGGAAGAAATTAAAACATTCCCGATTCCAAGACATAACAAGTCACATTCCATTCCGCTTACCTTGCCTCCTTTAGCAGTGATTGTTTTAAAACGTAAATAAAAAACTCATACGGGTTATCTTAACCCTAGACTTCCTGTTAAAGCTTGTTGAGCTGGCTTTAACAGGATTTTTTTATTTAACTGGCTCTGTTTCAAATCTTCCTCTTCAAGGTTTATTTCTTCTACACCGGGTCATTACGAGATCATTTTGAAATTAGTTTAGTGCATTTACATCAAATAGAACATTAGTAATACCTTTTAGCAAAATCGGAGGCAACTGGAATGATTATTGTTATACCACATCCCTGATTAATAGTGGGATAGGCCAAGAAGCATATTTCATTTTAAAAAAAAGCAGGAACTGATAAGAAATATCAACCAGTCATATAACGAACATGCCAGATTATAAACAGAAAGTGGAAAGTTCCATTGCCAGTTTGCGTGAACAGGATCTTCTTCTGGGCGATCTTATATTTCAAAGACAAAGGCAACTGCCTCCCTTTGATTTTTATACAGGCAAACCTGAGCGACAATCGACTTCACAGTACTCCAAATTATTTATGCCAAAAATTTCACTTTTTCATTCTAAGATGCGGCCTTTTCAGAATGCGCTGGACGACCTGATTCTTAAAGCGCAGGAACTTTCCTGGAATGGCAGTACCGATAAGGCAATTATCATTTATGAAACATTGATCAAAGAAAAATACCCTTACTACAAACCTTATAATTTATTGGCAGGTATTTATCAGAAAAACAAAAATCTGGTGCTTGAGAAACAGGCTATCAGTCAAGCCATACATTTTTTTACCAGTTTAAGGGAAGACCAAAAAAATTATGTTTTGACACTTGCAGCGAGCTACAAGTGTGAATCAAAAGCCAGACAGTATTTTGATGCCCGTAAAAAGATCATGTATTATGCAGATGCTTTTGTGCTTTATGACCCTGCCATTATTCTTGATCAATGGAAAAAAAGGCTTGACTTTATATCCAGAATCGCTGACTAAAAACCAGTATAACCGATCAGTTTTGAACTACTGCTGTACTGGCATAGTTTTACTTATAGTGGGTAGCTCTTACGAATACTGATACTATATAATATAATGCTATTGTATTGTCTGGATTCGCAAAGAAAAGCCTGTTAAGTATTGTATTGTAACCTTCAATTTAATTATGGAACAAATTACGGAAAATGAACTTGTAGAATCCACCGAATCTGTGGATTTGAACTTGTTACCGGGAAGTCCGTATCCACTTGGCGCAACATGGGATGGCAAGGGGGTGAACTTCGCAGTTTTCTCCGAGCATGCAGAAAGTATGGAGTTGTGCTTGTTTAAACCTGACAATGACCAAAAAGAATATGTAAGAATAAAAATTGAGGAAGTAACCCATTATGTGTGGCATGTCTATGTTCCTGATCTGCATCCTGAAACATTGTACGGATATCGTGCATATGGGCCTTACGATCCTCATAGTGGCCACCGCTTTAATCCTAATAAATTGCTTCTGGATCCTTATGCCAAGGCTGTTTCCGGAACAATCAAATGGGACGATGCCTTATTCCCTTATCAGATTGATGATGAGAACCAGGATTTAAGTTTCAGTCTGGTCGACAGCGCACCGTATATACCTAAATCTGTTATTATTGATAACCAGTTTGACTGGGAGAATGACAAGGCTCCAAAAATTCCTTATCATGACACCATTATTTATGAAGCGCATGTCAAAGGATTCACTAAACTTTGTCCTGAGATTCCTGAGGAAATCAGAGGATGTTATGCAGGAATTGCACATCCCGCTGCCATCAAGTATTTAAAAGAACTGGGCATTACTGCCTTAGAGCTTTTACCAGTTCATCATTATGTTGCAGATCGTCATCTGGTGGATAAGGGACTTACCAATTATTGGGGGTACAATACCCTTAATTTCTTTTCACCGGATGTACGTTACAGCAGCTCCGGAGCACGCGGTGGCCAGGTAACCGAGTTTAAGAACATGGTAAAAGAACTGCATAAAGCAGGAATTGAAGTCATTCTCGATGTAGTATATAATCATACGGCAGAAGGAAATCACCTTGGTCCTTCCCTGTCGTTTAAAGGCCTGGACAATACGGCCTATTATCGTTTGATGCCGGATGAACCACGGTTCTATAATGATTATACAGGAACGGGTAACACAATCAATTCCAGATTACCAAATGTACTGGCGCTGATTATGGATAGCCTTCGTTACTGGATTACGGAAATGCATGTAGATGGTTTCCGCTTTGATCTGGCCTCTGCACTGGCCAGAACACTACATGAAACGGATACTCTGGGCTCTTTCTTTAACATCATTCATCAGGATCCGATTATTTCTCAGGTAAAACTGATTGCCGAACCCTGGGATATCGGACATGATGGCTATATGGTTGGTCAGTTTCCGGGTGGCTGGGCTGAATGGAATGGACAGTATAGGGATTGTATCCGCGATTACTGGCGCGGGGCGGATAGTAAACTTGCTGAGTTTGCCCAGCGTTTTACCGGCAGTGCAGACCTTTACCAGGGAGGATACCGCCAGCCAACGGCTAGTATCAACCTGATTACCGCACATGACGGGTTTACATTAAATGATCTGGTTTCTTACAATGAGAAACACAATCTGGAAAACGGTGAAGACAACAACGACGGAGCCAATGATAATAACAGCTGGAACTGTGGTGTTGAAGGCCCTACGGATGATCCGGAAATAAATGCACTGCGGGATAAGCAGAAAAGAAATATTCTCACAACTCTTTTTCTGTCCCAGGGTGTTCCGATGCTTGTAGCAGGAGATGAATTTGGCCGGACCCAGCATGGCAATAACAATGCTTATTGCCAGGATAATGAGATTTCCTGGCTCGACTGGGAATCTGCTGATCAGGAACTCCTTGCTTTTACAAAAGGCGTAATCCAGTTTTGTAAAAATCACCCTACTTTCAGGAGAAGACGCTGGTTTCAGGGACAACATGTGCTTGACTCAGGAACGAAAGATATTACCTGGTTTTTACCGGAAGGAAATCCGATGTCTGATGAAAACTGGAACCATGATTATGCCAAATCACTCGGTGTCTTTCTGAATGGCCGGGGAATTCGTTATCCCAATTACAATGGGAAAAGAATTATTGATGACAGCTTTTACATTATTTTCAATGCCCATTACGAGCCTTTGGACTATACTATTCCTTCTGCTGAATACGGACTGAGCTGGCATAAGGTCATTGATACCAGTGAAGGCTTCATTGGTGACGACACTCAGGAATTTAAACCTGGCGATACTATCCGGGTTGAAAGCCGTTCAACCATTGTTTTAAAATGTATTACTGAAAAAACAGAAGAATTGTTAAATGAATAGAAATAATTTTTCTGGTACACACATTTACTTAAATAAATGATGTATCCAATACTAAAAACAGGCTGTATGAAAAAGATCATACAGCCTGTTTTATTTAACCTGATCGTAATAAGAAGAACGTTACCACTTCCAGCTTAAAGACATTGTAAGTCCTTACTAGAAGAAGCCCGTTAGCAATCGTATTTTGATTAGATTAACCTTTATAAGTTATACCCTTACGATTACTCTTTCACCAAAAAGGAATCCATCAACAAATATCTTCCCCGGCTTTTCTCCGTTTCCAATCTTGTTTTAACATCAATGTGCATGTACTGCGCATTTTCTCCTTTGCTGATAGGTTTCCACTCAGGCAAACCAGAACCATTAGGATTATACGTTTTCACAAAGTTGGCAAAATAATTTTGCATGACTTCGGATACTTTATGATCTTCTGGTGTCCAGGCATATACTTTATTAAGAGCTAAATTACCCATGGCATATTCAATTTCTGCCGAGTGTACGGCGCCTTGCGGAAGGGGTGTTTTTGCCGGTGCAGCCTCTTTAGACTTGGTAATTCCTCCTGCTAATCCCGGCGCTGCATTTCCCATTTCAGGTGTCATAGCCGGACGAGGATGTGCATAGTAGTAACGATAAACAGGTTTTCCGCCTCCGGTTTTGCTTTGCATATCAGCCCATTTCCAGGTACCGAATCCTATAAACCGGTCGCCGGCAAGGTCTGTGGCTACTTGTTCCACTTCGGCGTCAGAAGCTGCGGCATATTGTTTCAAAACCAGATCTGCTTTTTCTCCGTACAGCTTCTGTACTGCTTTGGTATAATTCTCAACAGTTGGTGTTTCCTTACCCAAAATAGCTCTGTAATTCATTTCTTCTGAATTCCAGCCAGCAAGCAAGGGTACATGTGACTGCTCGCCATTCTGATAGGTTTCCATCGGTGGTTTTGTAAAAAAATACCCGTCTACCGAAGACATAAATCTTGGGACACCGGGCTTATCCGTAAAGCCCAATAATTTTTCTGCAGGCATTGCTCTCAATTCTGCCAGGGATTTTGCACCCACATGCTCTGCAAATTTTGACCCGGATTGTTCCGCCTCTGAAAGCGGTACTGGCGGTAATGTCCCCAGCACAGAACCACTCTCACCAATAGCAGCAGAAAAAAGATCTTTGGATAAGGGTGATGCCATCAGCGCACTCACTGAAAGCGAACCTGCCGATTCTCCGGCAATGGTTACACGCTCAGGATCTCCTCCAAAGGCAGCAATATTTTGCTTAACCCATTGCAGTGCCGCCGCCTGATCCAGATAACCGTAATTGCCTGATGCATGATGAGTAGATTCTTTGGTCAGGTCAGCGGATGCCATAAAACCGAAAACGCCTAACCGATAATTTACAGTTAAACTTACGATGCCTTTTTTGGCCATACTTTCGCCATCGTAACGGCCTTCCGAACCATCACCTGCTATAAAGCCACCGCCATAAAAATATACAAGTACAGGAAGTTTTTCTTTAGCTGATTTGGCCGGCGTCCAAACATTCAGATACAGACAGTCCTCACTCATACCGTCCGAGCGAAAGCCCATATCGCCAAAAACAGCATTTTGCATGGCACGCGGGCCAAACTTTTGTGTTTTACGTACACCCTGCCAGTTATTTACCGGCATTGGTTCTTTCCAGCGCAACGGTCCTACCGGTGGCTGAGCAAAGGGAATTCCCTTGAAAGACCTTATCCCGGATGCTTCTGCGGTACCTTCCACCATGCCGTTTACAGTTTTGGATTGCGGCACATCTGTGTTTTTTTTGGATTGAGCTGTGGCAGATTGCACCATTTGCATAGCAACCAGTACGGTAATAAAAAATATTTTCATTGAATCGTTTTTAAGATAAAAGACGAAAATATAAATGATCTTCGGCAAGAAAGAAATATTTAATCCTATTATTTATTTGTAATGAGCTATTATTTTTTAGAAATCTTCATTTTTAGCCCTAGTATATCAAGTACTGGTATCAAATTTCCAAACGGCATCAACCAAACTATAATTCAAACAAATATAGCCAGTATCTTTTCCCGAGCCTTGGTTCCAGTTCTTTAACCTCATTGAATCCCATACTTTCGTAAATATGACGGGCAGCGTCCATGAATTCTGACGTGTGTAAAGCAACTTTGGTTTCCTTTGTTTCCCTGGCATAATCAATACACAGCTGCGTTAATTTTCTTCCAATGCCCTTTCCTGAATAGTCTGCACTGACACCAACCATTCTCAGATAAGACCAGTCTTCCTGAAAAATATCAGTTGGGTTTCCGCTGGGTACAAAAAATGCCATACCAACAATTTCATCCTCATACGTACAAACAAAACATTTTGATTTATCCAATAACTCCGGATAGGTATTTTCGTTCAGTAAATAAGCTTCCAGTTTTTTCCAGTTTATATCCGATAACTGATCCTTAAACTGCCCGAAAGAACTGATTCCAAGCTTGACAATTTTTTCAATGTCATCTGTTGTTCCTATCCGGTAAATAAAATCCTGCATAAGTTCTTGTTATTTAACCTGAATTTTATTCCAGTAACGAAGTGATTCCGACTTATCTGCATATACCAGTCTGGCTTCGTAAAGACCGGGCCGAAGGCTGGCAGGAATGTCGTAGCGACCATAATACAGAATCAATGTGGCATCACCATAAGAAGTATCGCCTTTCAATTCTGCTTTAATGGTAACCGTTTGCTCGATGTTTTTTAACTGAAGATCAGGAAGTTTTACTGTGGTGTCAAAACCGCTGTACATAGCACCCAGGGTAACTGGCAATGGATTGGCAAATACGGGCATTCCTCTTTCTACAACTAATTTTCCTGAGGAATAAAAATCTTTGGTTGCAGTGGGGTAATCATGCTGGATTTTCCACATTTGCCCAATGGATTTCTCCTTTTTATCGGATGATATTACCTTCGAAATCCGGTTGATCATTTCACCATTTTCGAAGAAACTTATTGAATAAGAACCTTTTGCCATGTTTGCTGGTAAGGTCATCAGGAGTGCATTAGCATTTTCAAAATGTACAGGAATGAGTGCCGGTTCCGTAAAATCATTTTCAACTTTTGCTTCATAACGACTACTGCCGGTAAAATCCCTGCCGCGCACATGTAATTTTTCATTGACCGGGGCTGCAAGAAAGCTAGAGTATACATCTTCAATTCCGCTTACTACCGAATGTGCCCTGGAAAATTTCTGATTGTTTACTAAAACCACTGATTTTTCTCCATACTTCATCTCAATGGCTATTTTATCGGAGTAAAAAAAGTCATTTACCTGATTGAAATAAACTCCGGATAAGGAGTAAGTACCGTTTATCATTTTAGAGGTTTCTTCATCTTTTAGCGTAACGGTCAACTCTTTTTTATCATCCGGTGATTCTGGAATGGTACCCACACCTGTAAGCGCTGTGACAGCAACGGAACAATTACCATCCAGATCTGACCGCAGTCCATAAGGCAAATCAACTGTTACTTTTAAAGGAGCCAGATGTTTTACATACAGTTTAAAAGATTTTGTTTCCTTATTCTGGGTAACCTCAAAAACTCCGTTTGATCTGGCGCGAAAATAAAAATCAAACTTTTCCGGCGATCTGAAACGCACCGTTGCCTGAGGATAAAGAATTAAATTCAACGAAATGAAATCCTTGGTATAACTTTCCGGTAGAACAACCTGATACGCTCGCAATACGGAATCGTAGGAAACAGTTTGTGCTCCCTCCACCTTCAAATCCTGTATATAGTTGACAGCCGTGCGGTCTGTAACCTCGATGTCAGGCAAAACAGGCTCGACCTCAGCTGTCTTTTTCTTGGTACAACCGGAGATAAAAATCAATAGGATTGAACAAATCAGGTAGATCTTTTTCATGGTAATATGGCTGATTGAGAGGTTGAAAGTCAGATGTTAAGTTAATTAAAATTGATCAGGTTCATTTTATTTTTTGAGAAGATTTGAGATTTTAGTAAAAGAAAAAGGAAAGAAGTGCAGGAAAAGCGTTGTTAATGGAAAAAACAGACTCTTTCTAACCGTGTTCTGAGGATATTTTTTAGCTTTACCAATTAATTATTCTGCTATGAAAACACATACGACCAACTATCAAAATACCTTTATTACCGTTGCTGATGATTCTTCTGTAACGAAGGGAGAAGTTCCGCCTGTAAAAGGAGACGGCAAAACGGTAGCAGGTGTTCAGTTTGAAAGGATAAGCAAAAACCCTTACAAGTTCACTTCAGATGATGTATTGTTTCAGGTATTTGCCGAGCGCAGGGATCTGACAGAAGGTGAATTGGAGGAAGCCAGAAAACAGTTTTTCTCAAAAGGGCAACCCTGCTTCCGTGCTTCTCCTTTGACCAAAAAATATGGTTGGGGCGTTCACAATGACGAACATGGGAAAATTGCAGTATATGGTGTTGAATCGGATGAATATCAGAAATTTGTAAGTGACGAAAATTTAAAAGTAGTGAAAGCTATGAAATCCAGTAAATGAAATTTTCTTTTACCTGTTTAATGAAAATAAAATGCTTTATACTGATCCTGTTTTTTCTATCAAAAGCAGCTTTTGCACAGCAGGCCAACAGTAAACCTTTTGTATTGGGTGTTATAAATGAAATTCAGTCAGCTGCCTTAGCTGAAAAAAGAATTCTAAATATTTATCTGCCAGAAGGTTACAAAAAAGCCGACACAACCCGCTACCCGGTTGTCTACTTACTGGACGGCTCGGCAGATGAAGATTTCATTCACGTCAGCGGACTCTTCCAATTTAATAGTTTTCCCTGGATCAATCGTGTTCCCAAGTCCATTATTGTAGGCATTGCCAATGTAGACCGGAAGAGAGATTTCACCTACCCTACTACGGTTGAAACAGATCGCAAAAAATTGCCTACAACTGGTCATTCAGCTGAATTTATTTCCTTTCTGGAAAATGAATTGCAGCCGTTTATTGAAAAGAATTACAGGACAAATACTTCGAAAATGCTGATCGGACAATCACTGGCCGGACTTCTGGCAGCAGAGGTACTGATAAAAAAGCCGGCATTGTTTAACAAATACATCATCATCAGTCCCAGTCTATGGTGGGATAAAGGCTCTTTGCTAAAACAATCATCGGATATTCTGGGAGCAAAGTATTCACACAGGACAGATATTTACATCGGAGTAGGAAAAGAAGGACTGGTGTCTCCGGTTGCTGAGCCGGGAGATGCGCCGCATGTGATGGAAGTGGATGCAAATGTATTTGCAGATCAGTTAAAGCGTGGTAAAAGTAAAAGCGTACATGTTTATTTTGATTATCTGCCAGAAGAAAATCATGGAACCATAACACATCAGGCTGTTTTTAACGCACTTAAACTATTGTATCCTTTACCAAAAGCAGATCATGAATAAAAAGAGAAGGGTAGAAAAACCGGTATCAAGCCAAATTTTCTACCCTTACTGTATTAGCTCAAATGATCAATAGCCTTCCGACAGTTTCACTTCATCTTCGATTTTTTCCCCTTTCAGAAATTTGTTGATGTTTTCGGTAAACTTTTCAACTTTGTCCCGGTCACGATCTTTATGCCCTGCACCAGTGTGTTGTGTTAAAATCACGTTCTTCATTTCCCATAGTTTGCTGTCTTCCGGAAGTGGCTCTGTTTCGGTCACATCCAATACAGCACCAACAACACGGCCACTTTCCAGGGATTTTATCAGGGCTTCTTCATCAGTAGTATTACCTCTACCGATATTTGCATAAAGGCTTCCTTCCTTCATAGCATCGAAAAATTCAGCAGAAACATATTTGTCCAGATTGCCTGGCAGCGTATTAATGACAAGATCTGTCTGAGGTAATTGTTTCAATAAGTGCTCAAAAGAATGTATTTCTGCATCAGGATCGCTTTTGGCAGTCATCTGGATCTCACAGCCGAAGGCTTCCAAAATCTTCCTGGCATGTTCACCAATAGCACCAGAACCCAGAATAATAACCTTTTTCTCTCCCAATATCTGGAGTTCGTTACTGATCTTTTCTGCTACCCATTTTTTATCCAGCTGGTTTCTTACCATGCTGTGTACTCCTCGGTAGAATGCCAGTATTCCGCTGACGATCGTTTCAGCACAAGGTACGGCCGACATATCTCCCACATTAGCCACTTTCCCTTCAAACTGAATATCCTTGTATTGCTCAAAACCTACATTTTCCATCTGCCAGAACTTAAGAGAATCAGGCACCTCTTCAAACCAGTCCGCAGGAGGATTTCCTACCAGTATTTCAGCAGACTGCAATGCTTCTTTAATCTCCTGTTCATTGCCCGAATTAAATGTGATTTCGGCTTCGTCAGGCAATTGTTTTTTAAACGCTGACTGATGCTGTTCCTCAAAAGTAGTATAAACAAGAATTTTCATGTGATTTGGTTTTTAGTTTGCACCTTTCACCGGTTTATTAAAAGGATTGTTCCATCAGGTTCTTCTTATGGTGTGGATGGCTTCAACCCATTCGTCCTTTTTGCAGCGTGAACAGGTATGAAATCCCTGTTTGATTTCCTCTACATTAGCGCAGAAAGTACAGGCATATTTTCCCGGAGTCGTAATATGCCTACTTCTTTTTTCATATTTTTTGGGTAGTACAGGAAGCCCGGGCTTTACATCATTGTCATCAAAAAAGAAAAAACTAACATTTCCGTTTGTTTCCAGGATAGCAGTTTCAATCTGTCCGACATGCTCTATACTTTGCTGACGCATTTCTGAAAAAAACTCATCTTTTCCATACGTCTGTTCGATAGAATCCATCATGACGAACATACCATCTTCAATAATATAAATGGGATCTCCTTCCAGAATCCGCTCAAATTTTTCCCGTTTGGCAGCAGCCCAGGTAATTAACCTGTAAAAGATAAGGATAGTGGCAAATACAATAATAGCAGGTACTATCGCATTATCCTGGTTAAACATCGGATCACCCGCTGCCGAGCCCAGACCGATGATGATGGCTACTTCAAAGATCGATAACTGCCTGATACCTTTTTTCCCCGACATCCTTAAAAAAACAAGAATGAAGGAAAACATCAGGATCGTTCTTAAAACAATTTCAAGGGCATAGCCCCATTCCAGATCCTTAAAAAAGATATTGTTCCAGTCAAAATCCATAGGTAATTCAGGTATGAGATGAGTGAAGTAAAGATGTCGCCCGTTCAGTCAACAAAAGATGTGCCATTAAGAAAATAAAAGAGTTTTCAGATTATTGGTTTTATTCATGTTATTCTTCCTGACCGGATGGGAAAACTTTTTTATCCTTTCTAATTTCAACATCGTAGTCATACTTCGAACAAAAAATTCCCCGGCTTTCAGCTTCTAACTGAAAACCGGGGAATTGACCATAACAAATCCGGAGGTTATTTTATCGTATACCAGTTTCTCAAACGTACATCAATAGCCTTATCAGAAGTATTAACCAGCTTTTTGAAAGCTTCAGTATCACTTAAACCGTTCGCTCCACGGTAATGATAAGGATAAACAATCTTTGGTTTGAAGTCCAGTACAGCAGAAGCAGCTTCAGGCACGTCCATCGTGTAAGGCAAATTCATGCATACGAAGGCTACATCAATGTTTTTCAAACTTCTCATTTCCGGAATTCCTGCTGTATCGCCGCTCAGATATACCGTTTTATCACCCATTTTCAACACATATCCGTTGCCTCTCCCTTTAGTATGCTTGGCATCAGCTGCTTCCGGAAGATTATACATGGGTAACGCTGTAATAGAAATATCCAGCTTGCTGATGGTCTGACCATTGTTGATGATCACCGCTTTTGCTTTCAGCTTATCAGACATTTTATCGGCAACGGCCTGAGGAACTACAAGTATAGCATGACTTAAATCCAGTGCTTCCAGTGTTGCAGGATCAAAGTGATCACCATGAATGTCGGTAATCAGAATCAGATCCGGTGCGGCAATTCCGGCAAATGTTTTTGCTCCTTCATACGGATCCGCATAAATGGTTTTTCCATTCCAGGTCATAGCCAGCGTAGCATGATTAAGTGGCTGGATTTTCAAAGGGCCCTTGGAAGTTTTAATTTCATCCGCTGCCGGCAGCTGTGCCCAGGAAGCCGAGCAAATGAATAATAAAAGTAGCGTGAATCTGATTTTCATATTTAAAGTGGTTTGTTTGATCAAAGATATGTTACCTGCTGCTTTCCGTCATCTTATTAATATCATTTATTTGCCGGCGGAGAAAATGCCTGAAGAATCTTTACGAAAGAAATTGATAATGGCCTGGTTTTTTAGCAGTCTGTTCTCATAAAATCGCCTTGCCTACTTTCTGTAATTAAACCAGAATCCTCATGGTTATCAAAAACGTCATTTATTTTTCCGTACTGATTCTTACCCTGGCTCCTTTCTCTTTTGCACAGTCGCAGCAGGCATCATCCGGAAAAGAAAAGAAGAAAGTAGTCTTCATAGCAGGTCCGGATAGTCATGGAAAGGGCGAACATGAATACAATGGCGGCGTCACTTTTCTTGCACGGAAATTAAAAGAAGGTATGCCTGAAATAGATACTGTTGTATACCATAACGGCTGGCCCAAAGATACCAATGCTTTGAAGGATGCTCATAGTCTTGTTCTTTTTTGCGACGGATCCGAAGGACATATAATCATTCCGCACCTGGCAAAACTTGAATCGTTAATGAATAAGGGAATGGGCCTTGTGATGCTCCATTTTACATTAGAAATACCAAAGGGAAGCGATGCAGACCGGTTTCGAAATCTGATTGGTGGATATTTTGAAACAGACTGGTCTGTAAATCCTTTCTGGACACCGGAGATAAAAACGCTTCCTAAACATCCGGTTACAAATGGTGTAAAACCCTTTGCAATCAGAGACGAATGGTATTACCACATGCGCTTTGCCGATCAGCCCAAAAGTATTACACCGATTCTGAAAGTTCTTCCCCCAGACTCTACCCTGACCCGTCCTGAAGGTTCGCACACCAACAACCCTTATGTACGTGATGCTGTATTGAAAAATAAAGAACCGCAGACTATTGCTTGGGCTTACGAGCGGCCAAAAGGAGGACGAGGATTTGGCTTTACGGGAGGACATATCCATGCAAACTGGCAAAACGACAGCTTTCGCATGGTAGTACTGAATGCGATTGCCTGGACGGCACAGATGAAAGTACCTAAAAAAGGGATTATTACAGCAACACCTGATCTTCAGGAACTGGATAAGCTGACGAAGCCGGCAAAATGAGAATGGCATATTGATTCCACTCTTATACTTTTTTTGGTCTGAATTCCGGTCTTTTTTCCTGCGCTGAGTTCCTCATCGCTTCTTTTTTTGCTTCGTCCATTTCTTCACAATAGGTCACTACATATATCAAAGGAACCGTCATTTTGTCTGCGGCATTAGACAATTGCAAAACGGCACGATCTGCTGAGTTTTCATCAAATCCTGTAAAATGTCCATGAACAGTTTCTCCAGGCATTTTCTGAAATGCAATAACCCGGTTAAGGTATTTTTCCGCTCTTTTTTGAAGACCGGTAAGTTGTGGCTCAGCCATAATGAAGTGTATTAAACGATAATATAAATTACAATTTACTTAAAATATTGATTTTTATACAAACCCGTTATGAAAGCACATTCGTTAGGAATGTTTCAGCTGTGTAAGATATTCAGCAACTATATCAAATTTAATATTTATTGTTTAAAAGTAAAAAGAATAGCGTAGATGCGATAATCTAGAATAATTTTAAAACTATATAAATCTTTAATTGCATTTTTCTTCAAAATGTACTTATGACAACCAGTTGGAATTTATATTGTAATGCTTAACCAAAAAAACTGGATTTTACTAAAAACAGAGTGAAGATAGCTATATGTGTAAAAGCAGGCATAGCTTTTTTGATCCTTTGTCAGTGATTTTCAGGTATAATACAAGGCAAGCAAGTGCGACGTTCAATAGATTTGGAACAATGGGATAGATAGTACATCAAAATAGCTTTTATGAGCCAAATTTACTTCGCTAGACCTAAAATAATTTTACTTACCCTGTTGCCGGTTCTGGCAGTCCTGGTCTGGTATCTTTTAAAAGTTTTTCAATTTCAGCTCAATCAGGAAGAATACAGTGATGGTATGCTGGCTCTTCAGTTAAGCAGAGGATGGCTCGAAGGACGACCTGTTCTTTATGATAACCTTTATGGCGATCATGCCCGGCAGCATAATTATTACTTTATTCTGCTTGTAGGTTTTCTGACAAAGTTCACGGGTGTCTACGGTCTTTTTATTGCCTATCTTGGGCTGATTGCACTTTTTTTTCAGCAATGGTATAAAGGCTTTTCACTTTTTGGCAGCACAACCTGGACCGCTCCGTGGCTCACGGTATTTTTCTTTGTGTTCGGGCCAATGGCCTATTTTATTTATCTGGACTATTTTGGCTGGCATCCGGAGCATTATTTCATTCCGCTTATGGCATTGCTATCACTAAGCCTTGCCAGGCGGCAGTATAAACTGGCAACATTATGGCTTCTGCTGACCTTTCTTGTTAAGGAAACTTCCACTATTCTACTTTGTAGCCTGCTGCTGTTTTGTTCGGTGACAGATCTTATCCTGAAAAATGCAGCCGGAACCTGGGTGAGCTATGTGTTCAACAAACGAAATATACTGATTTCAGGTGCTTGTTTTATTCTGTTTTGCCTAAGTATGTGGTGGCTTTCACACCTTAATGGCCCACAGCCCAGCCGTTTGGGTATTGCATTGGAACGGATTCAGCTTACAGCCACACCCATGAAACTAGTTGCCTACAGCGGCCTGTACCTGGTTATCGGACTGATCACTTTTGGAATAGGCATTCTCCCTTTTATTCCCTGGCTTCGCGTTGTACCCCGGGCAGGACTAATCGTCGGAACCTTGGCGGCTTGTTATACACTTTTATTTGTTGTGTACTTTTTTGAAACGCTGTTTTACTTTCCTACTATTTACCTGAGTGTCTCTTACCCTCCACGGATGGGAGGTCTTTGGGCTCTGCTTTTAAGTGCCTATGTTTTTCTGAGTTACCGCCTGACTCAGGCCGGTCTCCTGCCAGGACAGTCGGTAATCAGCTGGATTTTGACCGGTTGTCTGCTTCAGTTTATTTTCAGCCCTTTTCTTGTGGCACACCATTTTACTTTCGATGCAGATTCTCATCAGGTTAGTATGAACGCATCCAATATGCTGAAAACCCATTTTGGATTACATCCCTATCCGGATGGAGTTGCCCGGCAACTTTATACCCTGGCAAGAAAGCTTCCGGAAGGCTCCGATGTGGTCGTTCCCAATAAATATCTTTCTTACTTTGAAAATGTATATCCGGCTTCCTGGAATTATGATGATGGCTCGGTAAGAGTGTTAAGAAAACCGGTGCTATATGTTTACGAGAAAAATCTGATCGGCAAAGTTCCCTATTATAAATTCCCCAAAAAGGGCTATAAAATTATTCCTAACCAACAACTTTTAATTCTAGCAGATTCAACATGGTACAGTCTACATTTCAAATGAGTGGGGAACAAAGAGAAAAATGGATCAGTAAAAATGCTTATTACTATAAATGCCTGACCGGTTATCTCAAATTTATGATACCAAAAGGCAGCTCAATTCTGGAAATTGGATGCGGTACCGGCTATCTCTTAGAACAACTCCAACCGGGAAGGGGCGTTGGGATCGACTTATCTTCCCGGATGATAGATTATGCCAGAACACACCGTCCGGCGTATACCTATTACGAAATGGATGCGGAAAGCATCGTACTGGATGAAACCTTCGATTATATTTTGATCAGTGATACCGTAGGAAGCTTTCATGATGTTCAGAATGTTTTTGAACAAATTCAAAAAACATGCACACCAGAAACCCGGCTGATCATTACTTCAACCAATTTTATCTGGAGACCCATCTTGAATCTGGCAGAAAAAGCAGGTTTAAAAATGCCACAGAACCGTCAGAATTGGCTAGATATCAGTGACATTACAAATATTTTAGAGCTTACAGGATTTGAAGTAATTGATAATTTCAAAAAGATAATTTTCCCAAAATATATTCCGTTGCTTTCACCTTTTCTAAACCGGTATGTGGGTAATCTTCCCTTGATAAATGCCCTGGGACTAATTACCTGCCTGGTAGCAAGAAGCCAGAAGGCGATCCGGAAACCGGCCCGTGAGACTACAGTGAGTGTGGTTATCCCTGCACGGAATGAAAAAGGGAATATCGAAGCGCTTATCCGGCGTACTCCACAGATGGGGAAACATACGGAAATAATTTTTGTTGAAGGTAATTCAAGCGACCAGACCTGGGAAGAAATACAGCGATTGGGAAATATCTACAAAGAATTTTACGATATCAAATGGATTCAGCAGGATGGTAAGGGTAAAGGAGATGCGGTCAGAAAAGGATACAGCATTGCAAGCGGAGATGTACTGATGATTCTGGATGCAGATATGACTGTTGCACCGGAAGAATTACCTAAATTTTTTGATGCTATTGCTTCTGGGAAAGGGGAATACATTAATGGCACCAGACTTGTTTATCCAATGGAAGATCAGGCTATGCGTTTTCTGAACCTACTGGGAAACAAATTTTTCAGTCTTGCTTTTTCGTGGCTTTTGGGGCAAAATCTGAAAGATACCCTTTGCGGAACCAAAGTAATGACGCGGGAAAATTATTTAAAATTGGCAGCAAACCGCTCCTACTTTGGAGAATTTGATCCTTTTGGTGATTTTGATCTTATTTTTGGATCCGCCAAACTTAACCTGAAATTCATTGAAGTACCTATCCGCTATAAAGCCAGGACGTACGGAGAAACCAACATTTCACGGTTTAAACATGGATGGCTTCTTCTAAAAATGACTTTCTTTGCTTTAAACAAAATAAAATTTTTGTAACCCGGATCAGCTGATTAAAACATAAAAAAGCCGGGAGATACTTCTCCCGGCTTCAACCAGCCTTTAGGCCAAAATATTTTAAACCGTTTGATACGATTCAATGGTTGAAAGTGCATCTGCAATTCCAGTCCTTTGTTTTTGAAGCAAATTAATATGGTCTGCGTGTTCTTCGTAATCATTTAATGCAGCATCGTATTTTTCAAGAGCTGCTTTTTCACCTGTAGTGATTGCATCAAGGATCGCTGCATCTTCTTTGCTGCTTAACGATTGTTTGATATCAATCCATGTCCGGTGCAATGCGCCTAAAAGACCACCTTCTTCATTCGTTGATTCTCCTCCGTGCGTAGCAATATGGCTCTTTAATTCCTGTGCATAACCAGCTCTTTGAGCAGAGAATTTAGCGAATAATGCTTTTAGTTCAGGATTGTCTGTTGTTTCAGCAGCAGATTCATATCCTTCTTTACCGTCATTTACAATATTAACCAGACCTTTCAGGTCGCTGATAATTTCACTGTTACTTGCCATTGTTTTAAGTTTTTGATGAGATACAAGTATATGCTTGTATAGTACTTAACTATGAAAAAACTGTGCCAGGATATTTTAAAACCGGGTTTATCTGCTAGCAAAGCTATTTTGCAACAGATAGGATTCTACAATCAGGATCAATGATTTACACGCAGCGAGTTATACAATTGCCCTACATTTTTCAAAAAAAGTATAACTATTTTATCTACACTGATCTAAATAGATTACATTTGAACACTTATTTAGTATTGGTCTTAATAAGTTTTATTTAATCATTTTATTGTCCAATCCCTCTATGAATTTAAAATACTCATTCTCAATTCTCTTCTTACTTTACTGTTTCAGTGTTTCAGCACAGCAAACGGGTAGTGTTTTACAAGGAAAAATCAAAACAACTGCTAATGAGCCTGCTGCCTTTGTAAGCCTTTTTATCAAACATTCACATCTTGGAGCAGTAACGGATGAAGAAGGCAGCTATATAATCAAAAACATTCCGCAAGGAAAACATACTTTAGTTGTCAAAGCTGTTGGATTTAACATCGCTGAAAAGGAGATTAAGATCGAAGAAGATGCTACAATAACCCTAGACGTAACCATATCTCCTTCTTCAACCGAACTTCAGGCTGTGGAGGTTACCGGGCGTAAGGAACAGACATACAAAAATTCCTACGCTTTTTCAGGAACAAAAACGGAGACGCCACTGCGTTATGTACCACAGGCCATCAGCTACGTCACAAAAGAAGTGATGCTCGACAGGCAAGCCTTTAAGAACAGCGATGTTGTAAAAAATATCAGTGGCGTTAATCAGTTTTCTTATAATAATAATGATTTTGTACTACGTGGTTTTCGTGCCAGCAATACAATGATCAACGGCTTGCGCGTCAGCAGCAGCGGATGGAATCAGTCCTTGATCCCGCACGTGGAGCGTGTTGAAGTGATCAAAGGCCCTGCCTCGGCTTTGTTTGCCAATACAGACCCGGGCGGAACTGTTAATATTGTTACTAAAAAACCGCTGGATGAAAACCGTAAATCAATCAATTTCACAACGGGAAGCTGGAACACATACCGTCTTGCGACGGATTTTACCGGCCCGATGAATGAATCAAAAACACTTTTGTATCGGTTAAACTTTGCTTATCAAAATGCGGAATCTTTCCGTGTTCTTCAAGGCGGTCAGGATGTTGTTGTTGCGCCTTCAATTTCGTTTATCCCTGATGACAAAACACAGATTAACATTGACCTTGTGTTTATGAGTTCCGTTGGAAAGCTGGATCGCGGTCAGCCCATCTTTGGCGCCACGGCCGGTACAAAACTAAATTCTACCCCGATCTCTTTTGCTCTTGGAAAGAAGAGTGACTACATCAAGGAATTAAATATGTATTCGACACTTTCTTTGACCAGAAAACTAACGGAATGGCTGTCATTCAACGCTTCTTATATGAAGTTCATGTATAATGAGGACTTGTTGGAACACCGTACCTCGAATGGTTACGGAATGGATGCAGACGGCAAATCAATTCCAACCCTGATGCAGATGCAAACCATCAGAAGACAGACAAGAAATTATACGGACAATGTCAGTGCCTACTTTATTTCTGCTTTTAATACCGGAAAAATCGAGCATAAACTACTAGTTGGTTATGATCATATTTTGTTTCACACGGCGCTTGGAGGTTCGAATTACAACGCCGGCGGCTTTATTAATGCGGCTAATAATGGTGTAGTGTTAACCAAGAGCGGTACACCGGCAGCTTATGATCCAAAAAATAAGGCATTATACCTGATCAAGGATAATATGCCGGTTCCCAATGTGCCTTTTTTCGATCTTGAAAATCCTGACTATAACATTACTGACATTTCAAGATATTACAACATCAGCTCGATGGTTACGCCTTCAAGATATTATGCTGATGGGGTTTATGTTCAGGAACAATTTAAATTCGGAAAATGGAACGGGTTGATCGGACTTCGTATGGAGCATTATAATGATCTGTTAAATTACACACTTAAAACTGAGAAAAAAGTAAAACAAAAAGCATTGATCCCAAGGGTTGGCCTGGTTTATACACCGCTGCAGTGGATTAGTTTGTATGCTACTTATACGGAAGGTTACCAGCCCCAATCTGCCGGAACGATCGGCGCACCGGAAATTTATGGAGGCCCTTTTGATCCTTTGATCAGCAATATGATTGAAGGTGGCGCAAAGATGGAATATTTCAAAAAGCGTCTGGCCGTAAACCTGGCTATCTATAAAATTGAACAAAATAACGTGCTTGTAAACGCAGGGGCCACTGATAACCTGAACCTTCTTCGTCAAATCGGGCAACAGCGCGCAACCGGACTGGAACTGGATGCCTATGGCCAGATTACACCTGAACTTAGCCTGACAGCCAACATAGCATTCAACAAGGCAGAAATTACAAAAAGTACAAACGAAGCAGAAGTTGGAAAAATGTTCCCGAATGCACCACGTCAGCAGGGCGGGTTCTGGGCCAAATACAAACTTCCACAAAAAGCACTCAGCGGCCTGGCGGTTGGTCTGGGAAGTAATTTCGTGACGGAGCGTACAACCAACGATACGAAAAATAATTTAAAGTTGCCAGGATATACGCTGCTGGATGCAGCCATTTTTTATACCGTTGACAAATTCAGAATGTCATTTAACCTGAACAACGTGACGAATAAAACGCACTGGGTTGGAGGGTTTGATTATAACCGGTTATTTCCGGGCGCTCCACGCAATTTCCTGATCGGGCTCGGATATTCCTTTTAATCAAAGACTGGCCATTCACCAAGACATTTCACAATGAAAAAAATAGCAGGAGTACTCCATTTGTGGCTCGGTCTGGCATCCGGAATTATTGTCCTTATTGTTTCAGTGACAGGCTGTATTTTCGTTTTTGAAGAAGAGATTTTCAACCTGACACATCAGGAATTAATCTATGTTAATCCTGACAAAGAAACTGTTAAGCCTTTGTCAACCTTAATGGCAACAGCACAGAAGGTACTGGGAGAAAAGAAAAAAATCAGTTCAGTCGAAGTCAGAAATGAACGGAACCGGTCTTATCTTTTCACGGCCTCCAAGGCAGATAAAAAAGCCAAACATGTCTGGACGTATTTTCAGCAGGTTAAGTATTATGAAGAAGTGTACGTAAATCCTTACACGGGAGCAGTTCTTGGAAAAGTGGATCGGAAATATGAATTCTTCAACGTTGTCCGCCGGATTCACCAGAACCTGCTCCTCCCCTATGAAACGGGGAGCCTGATTGTGGGTAGTTCCTGCCTGATGTTTCTGGTGCTGCTGATAACAGGTTTTATTCTCTGGATACCAAAATCCAAAAGCGGCTGGAAACAGCGGTTTAGTATCAAATGGAATGCAAAATGGCGCCGGGTCAATTATGATGCCCACAATGTTGGTGGCTTTTATGTATTGCCATTTGCTATGCTCATTGTTATGACGGGACTGGTCTGGTCTTTTGATTGGTGGGAAGATGGAATTTACTGCATGTTAGGCTCAAAACAGCGTCCGAAATTCATTATAGAACAACCGGCAGTTGCCACTAAAGCCAGACCTTCCGGAAATTTAACAGACAAGGTTTTTCTGGCAGCACTGAATAAAAAAATTAATTTTTCTATTTTAAATTTAGCGGTTCCGCAGAAAAAAAATATTCCTTATCAGGTTTCTCTGGAAGTAAACAAAGGTACAGGCTGGCGGGAATCTAATTATTATTTTTACCAAAATACAACGGGTGAGCAATACGGCCAGATTTTGCAGGAGGATAAATCCCTGGGAATGAAATGGCGGAACAGTAATTACAACATTCACACGGGTGGAATATTTGGCATACCTACAAAAATCCTGGCTTTTCTGGTAAGCCTCTTTTGTGCGACTTTACCTGTTACCGGTTTTTATATCTGGTGGGGTAAGCACAATAAAACTAAAAAGCCTGCGGTGAAGACAAAGAATAAAAATGGTGAGGAAAAATTAGCTAAAAAACGGCCGCTCCCTAAGCATAAAATGATCCAGAACAGCTAAACTGCCGGTATTAACAAAAGTTCAAACAACATAAAAGCTTAATGTATCTAAGCATAATCATCATGAGCTCATTCCTGCTCATGATGATTATGCTATCAAAAGACGCGATTATATCATTTATCATATTTGGCAACAATGTGTTTGATATCTTCCAGCGTAAAAGGCTTGGTAAGAAACTCGTTGGCACCCGCCTGAAAGCACCGCTCCCGCTCTCCTTCACTATTTCCTGCTGTCAATGCCACAATAATGACAGGCTCTGCTCCCGGCATTTTTCTTATGATCCGGGTAGCTTCATATCCGTTCATTTCAGGCATCTGAATGTCCATGAAAATAATATCCGGCAGAGCTTTTTTACATGCCTCCACAGCTTTTAATCCATTCACTGCCTCTATAATCAAAACATTGCTGACTGCCTTTTTTATAGCGATCTTGGCAAACAGCATATTGACCGCATTATCTTCCACAACAAGAACATGAAGCTGTGTGGCCGATTTCTCTTCCGGTAGTGCCTCACGGATTGGTAAGCGCTCCTCTTCTTTTTGCGAAAGCTTAGTGAGGCACAAGGCCAGATCACTGATTTTGACTGGTTTTGTCAGCGTACCGCTGATTTTTAAAAGCTGAAAGTCGTCCAGCTGCCTGATTTCGTCAGCACCATTGATCAGCAGAACAAATGGTAAGGCACCGGGCATATAAGATGTATAGCTTCTGAGTTGCCGGATGGTCTCCAGCCCGCTGCTGGCCGGCATATGGTAATCAACCATGACTACATCCCATTTTTCGGAAGATTCCAGCAGGGTTATTGCATGAGCGATATCTAATACTGCTACGGAATGAACGCCCATGATCTGAAGCATATTTTGCAATATCCTACCGCTGTCCTTATTGTCATCCAGTATCAGGATATTTTTTACTGCCAACGGATTTTCCCATTCCACATCGGCAGCAGGCTCATAAGCCGCAGACAGGTCAAAACAAAATGTACTGCCAAAACCGGGAGTACTTTCCAGTTTCAAATGGCTGCCCATCAAATCAAGCAACTGGTTAGAAATCGTAAGCCCAAGACCTGTACCACCGTATTTTTTAGTTGTCGAACTGTCTTCTTGTGCAAAAGCTTCAAAAATTCCGGTTTGTTTATCAGCCATAATACCGATTCCCGTATCTATTACAGAGAATTTCAGCCTAGCTTTATTTTCTGATGTCAGTAATGGCTGCAATAATTCTATTCGCAGTTCGATCTGTCCGTACTGTGTAAATTTTCCGGCGTTTGTTATAAGGTTCATCAATACCTGTTTCATCCGTAAAGGATCAATCCAGATAAATTGTGGCAGATCGCCTGATAAATTGACCAGCAGCTCTATACCTCTGCTTTGGATCGGGCCGGAAGTTATCTCAGCAACCTGGTAAACAAGCTCGAAAATATCGGTCCTCTCAATAGAAAGTTCTACTTTACCTGCCTCAATTTTAGAGAAAACCAAAATATCATCCAATAAACTTAGCAGTGTATTGGCCGACTTACCGGCAATTTCCAGATAATGTCTTTGGATAGCCGTCAGGCCCGAATCTAAAACAAGGTCTGTAAAACCAATTACACCATTGAGTGGTGTACGGATTTCGTGGCTCATATTAGCCAGGAATTCTGATTTGGCTGCATTAGCCTGATCAGCTTGTAATTTAGCCTGTTTTAATTCTTCTCTGCTTAAAACCATTTCAGTAATATCCTGGGTTGAAAGCATTATTCCGCCAATGGTACCATCGAGCATATACCAGGGCCTGATTTCCGATTTAAGATATTGGTCTCTGTCCCAACCCAATGGCCTCCACTTTTCCTCTTCCGTGCTGATTACTGCACCTGCCAGGCATCTTTTGTGAAAGTCTTTCCACTTTTGGCTAAGATTAGGAAAAACATCATAGTGCAAGCGCCCGATCAGGTTTTTTTCTTCAAGCCGGTACTCTTCCAGCCAGCGGATACTGTAAGCAATGTACTTCATATTCGTATCAAACATGGCTACGGCAGCCGGTGCATCCCTGACGAAAGCAGCCAAAAGAGACCTTTCAGCCATTAGTGCCTGTTCAGTAAGCTTCATCTGGTTAATATCCTGGATGGTACCGTAAAGCCTGATACATTTTCCGTTTTTAAATTCAGTAATGCCTATGGTACGCACCCACAAAGGATTTCCCCGGGCAGTTATGATCTGCAGCTCCAGATCATAATTTTGTCCTTCCTCCAAAGCAGCCTGTGTGGCCGCTTTAATCCGGTTATGATCATGCCCTTTTTTATAAAATGCAAGTGCTGTTTGAACATCCATTTTATATCCGGAGATTACCTGATGTATTTGGCAGGTCTGTTCGGACCATTCCAGGATGTTAGTACCAAGATCAAGTTCCCAGGTACCAACCTTGGCCATCCTGTTAATCCTTAGCAAAATATCCTGCATCCGGCGAAATTTTTTCTGCTGGCTATAACTTTCTGTGATATCAATAGAGTTACCAATAACGTAACGAAGCCCATTGTCATTTTCAATCAGGATATTTTTAAATTGAAAAAGCCTATCGGATCCGTCTTTGTGTCTGGCAGCACTAATACCGCCTGCGATACCCAATGTGTCTATCTCAATCAGATACTGCTTCAAAGAGGAATGGAACGGCTTAGGAACCAGTTCAAATAAGTTAAACTGCAAAATCTCTTCAACCGTATAACCAAGCAGTGCCGCTCCGGAGCCATTTATTGAAAGCAGCCTGCCATCCAGATCATGCGTGAGCATAAGCCCATGCATATTTTCAAAAAACGACCTGAATTTTTCTTCGCTTGCTTTTATTTTTTTTTCTCTTGCTTTATCCAGGCTGATGTCACGACCAATACTAACCAGATTGCCTGTGACTGGCTCAAGAGCAGTTACCCATTGCAGATCAAAGTATTGTTTTTGGTTATTCATGCAGCGAAGTGGAAGCTTGCCGGCCTGAAGACCTGACAAGGTCCTGGCTGAATTCAGAATGACTGCTGCACGATCGTCCGGATGGATCAACTCAAAAACGGATGTTTGCAAAATCTCCTCTGCTTCCCAACCCAGCAATTTTTGAAAAGCGGGATTGACACTAAGCAGTATACCTTCTTTTGAGGTGACACAAATCAGATCATCAGCAAGCGTAATGATACTTTCAAAATTTCTAAGACGCTGACGATTTGATTTCTCTACGATCAACTTCATGGCCTGGCTGGATAGTATCCGAAGCGCTTCTTTTTGAGAACCGCTTAGCTTTCTTGGCTTACTATCCAGAACACATAAGGAGCCTAGCGCATAACCATCCGGATCAATCAGCGGGTAACCTGCATAAAAGCGTATACTAGGATCCTGAGATACAAATACATTATCTTTAAAACGTTCATCCTGAAAGGTATCTTCAATCTCTAAAAGATCCTGCTGTATAAGTACATACTGGCAGAAAGATGACTCTCTTGTGATCTCAGTGACCTGGGTACCGACTTTTGCCTGCATCCACATATGCTTGAAATCCATAAATGAGACATAAGAAATAGGCACTTCACAGATAAGTGCAGCAAGTTTGGTCAGGTCTTCAAATTCTTTTTCGTGATCGGTTGGTTCAATATGATAGTTATAAAGTGCATTCAAACGTTCTGACTCATTTTCAGGAACCGGATATAATTTCATACGCTATTTAGCTTAGGCACTCAGTTTCCCGGAAATAGGAAGCAGGTAGCTATCCCTAACAAATGTTATGCCCGGAAATCAACTGAACAGTAGGCTAATAGTATCGGATAAAGGCCGTTTTAGATAAAGTATATATGATGCGTTATGGGGTTTGAATTGCCCAAATGAGAATAACCAAAGTTAATGTATTATTAATTTGACACTTTGGTTTGTATAAATTCCTGTAATTTGCTATGAGGAAAATAGCCATCGGCAACATATGGTATGTAACTCCTGGCTATATACGCCAGTTTTGTCATCCAGATTTTCATGAAATAACTCTTGTCCATTATCTGGCAATGGCAAATATTACTATGAAAATGATTTCAGAAGTGCACTCTCAGCAGAACTGGTTTTAAGGGTAGCAGTCACATTAAATTATTTAACCCGGGATGATTTTGTTAATTTGCATTATTAATACGGAGATATATCTTTGACGATGTAATGATCGAAACAACAAAAAAAGAAGGTTTAACAAAGAAGTAATATTTAAATAATAATCTAAATGCACAAAACTGACTGGACTTTTTCCAAGTTTATCAGGCCTTACTTCAACGCAGGTCTAATGACAGCATTTTGTAAACTTCCTTTGTATTAACCAAAATATTCTCTTAACATAAAACTTGCTAAAATGAATATTACACAAATTTTTCAAAACAATCAGGACTGGGTTCACAAGAAATTGGAAATAGAGCCAAACTACTTCAGTGATCTTTCCAAAGGGCAAAATCCAGACATCCTTTATATAGGTTGTTCAGACAGCCGGGTTTCTGCTGAGGAACTTATGGGCATAGCGCCTGGTGAAGCCTTTGTGCTTAGAAACATTGCCAATATGGTTCCCAATACGGATCTAAGCGTGATGTCCGTCATAAATTATGCCGTTGAGCACCTTAAAGTTAATCATATCGTAGTTTGCGGTCATTACTATTGTGGCGGTGTTCAGGCAGCCATGAAATCCGGTGATTTAGGAATTTTAAATCCGTGGCTGAGAAATATCCGTGACGTGTACCGAATGCATAAAGACGAATTAACCTGCATTGAAGATGAAGAGCAGCGTTACAAGCGGTTAGTAGAATTGAATGTTGAAGAACAATGTATCAATGTGATCAAAACCGCAGAAGTTCAAAAAGCGCAACGTGACCGGGAACTGACTGTTCATGGATGGGTTTTTGATGTACATTCAGGGAAATTGATTGACCTGAACATCAACTTTAAAAAACTGCTGGAAAATATAATGGAAATTTACCGTCTTGATTTAAAGGAACCTGAAATTCAGGTAGCCAAGCCTTAATGAGATCATAATACATTGCGATATTGTTAAAGAAAAAGGAGTCCATCGGACAAAGAGCAGCAGGCTCTTTCCGATGGACTCCTTTTTTTTCATGATGTGTACCAGTGGATCAACAGGCTAGCCTTAACAGGAAATAGCATTTTTATTTTCCTTTTCCATTTGCTGCTCTCCCCATTTAGAAAGATAATTAATAAAAGGAATCAATTGCTGTCCGGTCTCTGTCAGGCGGTATTCTACCTTTGGCGGCACCTGATGGTACACCTCTCTGTGAATAAGTTTATCTTCTTCAAGTTCACGAAGTGTCTGGGTAAGCATTTTAGTGGTAACGTCCTTTATGGATCGTCGCAGCTCGCCATATCTCAGAACATCATGCTTGTGTAAATACCACAGTATCCTTCCCTTATACTTACCGCCAATTCTTCTAAAAGCATAATCCACAGAGCAAATTGCTTCCTCCGGATTTTTCTTTGACTCATTCATAAACGTAGTATACTGATTGTCAGGTATAGATTCTTTTTAGTGCCTAAGATACAAAAAAGTACATACTTGTCCAATGTAGTAGCATGATCTAATTTTGAGCCTCAATCAATAGCAATTAATATTTTTAACTCATGGACAGAAGAAGAATACTAAAATTTGGAGCTTTGGCAAGCGGGTTATTTGCTTTGCCAGGCTTAGCAGACACTCACGCCGCTGAGCTGACAGAAGTAACGAATCAGGGTCATATTAAAATGCAACTTAATGAAATAGAAATATTGCTGTTATCAGACGGGCACATTTCCTTAACTAACCCGCAGCCCGTATTTGCTCCCGGAATTAATCCCGGTCATGTAAAAAAGGAATTAAGAAAAATATTTCTGGCGGAGGATAAGCTTGATACAGCCATCAATGTAATGGTACTAAAAATCGGAGATCGTGTAGTACTGATTGATACCGGAAGCGGCTATTACTTTGGTCAGACTAGTGGATGGCTATTAAAAAATCTGGAAGCATCAGGTATCAAAGCGAAGGATGTGACAGACGTTTTTATCACGCATGCGCATATTGACCATATTGGAGGAATCCTTGACAAACAGAAAGCATTTATATATCCTAATACCCGGTATCACCTGGCAAAAACAGAATATGATTTCTGGATGTCAGAAAATCCGGATTTTTCAAAAAGCAAGAATACAGCCAGCCCGCAGGAAAGTATCAATTTTGCAAAAGACATACTTCTGACTATAAAAGATAGATTAACCCTGTTTGATTATGATACCGTGCTGTTTTCCTGTATAAAGACAGAGCTTGCCCAGGGACATACGCCGGGTCATACGATTTTTACTGTTTTTTCCGGCAATAAGTCGATCAAACATATAGTAGACACATTTCATACGCCCCTTTTAATTGCCAGACCTGAATGGGGTACCCAGTGGGATATAGATTTTGAAAAAGGAATCAGTACCAGAAAGCAAATCCTGGAAAGCTGTTACCAGAACAGAACATTGATTATGACCACGCATTTACCCTGGCCAGGTCTGGGTTACATCGGCAAGAATGACCAGGGTAGCTATCAGTGGATTTCTTATCCTTATTTTACACCGGATCGTATTTCGATTATGGGATGACCTTCTTTGCCCGCAATTCATCAAAAAGTCTGTAAAACATTTGCTCGGTATCTACAAACTCATGGAACCCCAGTAATCGCGCCTTGTTACCATCAGCAAAAAAATCATAATCCCATGAAAAAACGAAGTCGCTAAAGCTCCAACTGGAAAGCTTGTCGTAATGATGCTTTTCCAAATCATATTTTTCCTGAATGATGCGCCAGAGATCGGCCTTATCTGCCATGACCGTTTGTAAAGACATACATAAAGGTGGAGCTGTTTCAAGTTTAAAATAACTGGCAAGCTTTGGCCATAGATCATTCCAGCGAAAAAGATCGCCATTAGTAATATTAAATGCCTGATTTGCACAAGCGGGATTGGTTGCTGCCCAGACGGTTGCTTTTGCCAGAAGTGAAGCATCAGTCATTTCCATGAGCGTAAAATACGCCCCTGGTTTACCCGGGAAACGCAGGGGTAGTTCCAGTTCCTTAGACACGGATGCATACACAGCAATCCCCAAAGCCAGGTTCATGGGATTGCCTAATGCTGTACCACCTACCACAGAAGGGCGAATTGCTGACCAGTTCCAGGATTTCCCCTGCTGTTTGAGCTCAAGATATTGCTGTTGATCCACATTGAATTCCGGCGGCATATGGCCCGAATCACTTTCTTTTGCCGGAGTCTTAAATGGACCCAGATGTGCGCCATAAACCTTATAGCCCTGCATCAGACTGACATGTTGCAAGCTGGGTGCTGCCTGTTCTATTACTTCTACCACGTTAATCAGCATGGCCAGGTTAGGCCCTACCAGCTCTGCCCATGAATTCCTATCCTGATAAGCAGCATAAAAAATGTGTGTGACATCTTTTAAACCGCTTAATTGCTCCCGGCAATTTTGAGCATCCAGCAGATCAACAGAAATATTCCGGAGGTTTTTGCGATGAGGCCCTCCATTTCTGGATAATCCTATGACTTGCCAGCTACCTAGTTCTAAAAGGTACTTAATCAGATTGCTACCGATAATGCCACTTGAACCAACGACAAGTGCTGTATGAACAGGAGTTTGATTTTTATTTTTTTCCATGAATTTGTCTGCGTTACATATATCTGAATCTGTCATCAATTATGAGTGCAAAGGTGGAGTAGTTATGCAATACTTTCCGGTAAAAGACCTACACATTTTTGTATATTTCCGACATGAAACGTTATTACCAGTACCAGCCTTTAATGATCTCGGATTTTTTGACCAAGCACTGGCAACATCCGGAACACAGGCATAATCATTATGAACTGATCTACATAAAAGCAGGCACGGGTATGCACGTCATACAGCAAATCCCCTATGCCTATCAAACGGGCTCTGTTTTCTTGTTAGGTCCGGAAGATGACCATTATTTTGAGATTGCCGAACCAACCCATTTTATCTATCTGAAATTTACTGACCCTCATGCCTACAAGGCTATTGGCAGTATAAATCCCTATATTCAAAACCTGGAATACCTGATTAGAAGCCGTCAGACACACTTTCCCGGCTTTCAACTAAGTGCGAAAGACCAGCATATCGCCGCTCAGATATTTTCTTTAATTGCCGGTCTGAAAAATGATGTGCTTCACAATGAGCAGATCCTATGGATGCAGGTACTTACACTGGCAGTGATATTACAAAGGAATATGCCGGAACTAAGGCCTACAGCAGAGCGAAGCAGGGATATGCAGGCGATATTCTGCTATCTGCACCAATATATCTATACGCCCGAAAAGCTTAGGGCAGCAGTCATGGCAGCACATTTTAATACAACGGCAGACTACATGGGTCCTTATTTCAAAAGGAATGCAGGAGTAACATTAAGGGATTATATTAAACTATACCGTAAAACCCTGATCAGCCAACGAGTGGCCAGTGGTCAATACAGCCTGAAGGAAATTGCCTCTGAGTTCGGGCTTACGGACGAAAGCCATGTTTCTAAAATTATGAAGTCACTCTAAATATGTATCCATAATTAATTTCAGCCGTTTTCTTGAATGATCTTATTTCCCCAGGCTGTAATGGAATCAAGCACCGGAATAAAGGACTTACCAAAATCGGTTAAAGCATATTCAACCCGTATCGGTGGCTTTTCACCATAAACTTTTCTGGAAACCAAGCCATCCTCCTCCAGCTGCTTTAACTGCAGACTCAACGTTCTTTCCGTTACTGTTGGCATTTCTTTCCTTAATTCACTATACCGTTTTTTTGCATTTTTCAAATGGTAAAGCATTACGGTCTTCCATTTTCCTCCAACCAAATCCATGGCCAGGCTTACCGTACACGGGTAGGTTTTTCCGGAAAATTCTACCAGGTCATTCTGACATTCTGTTTTCATAAAAGTCTGTTATTTCTATACTATCCTGATGGATAGTTATTGCAAATATATTGTGCTATCAATAGTTTTGCAACTATAAAAATGATAGTTTATTAAACAGCTCTGTATATTATGGCACTCATTATTTTAGCACACCCGGACTTTGAAAAATCGCTGGCTAACAAGTCTATTATTGAAGAAGTACAAAGAAGAAATCCTGAAATGGAAATCAGAAATATTTTCAACTTATACCCCGATTTCAAGATCAATGTAAAAGAGGAGCAGCAGGCACTGCTGAGACATAAGACCATTGTTTTTCAATACCCTTTTTATTGGTATAATATGCCAGCAATCCTCAAACAATGGTTTGATACCGTTTTTGAATACCAGTTTGCGTACGGCTCAAAGGGAGATAAACTAAAAGGAAAAAATTTCGTATCCAGTTTTACCGTTGGTGCACCGGAAAGTGGTTACCGAACCTTAGGAGATCATCATTTCAGGGTTTTAGAGTTTTGCAAGAATTTAGAACAAACCGCCTATTACGCACAAATGAATTATATAGATCCAATTTACTTTAACGGAACATCCCTTGCCGCAGGCTATACCCAGCAAGATATCATCGAAAAAGCTAAAAAGCATTCTGTAAAACTGATCGAATGTTTAAAAGAATTAACCTGATTTGATTGATTAAACCAATATGAGAAATAGGACAAGTACTTAACGCCCAAGTTTAATTCCGAATGAAACGTAACCAATACTTCCCTTTTTTCCATTTGTAAATCCTGAGTTTGGCCTATCCATTCCATTTTCAATTAATTTGGTAGTAAGTGGCATATAATCAGGGTAATAAACTAAAAAAAGTCCAAGCCATTTATAGCCTATTTCTGCAAGATAACTTAGTCCGAATGTATGTTTATTGCTGTAAACACCATATCCACCACCTGTCGCGATCGGGCTCTTATCGTCTATAGCCGTCGGACCAGAGGGATTATTAATAATAACCACATTAGAATACTGCGAAGGGCTCGCGTTTTGGAAATTTCTGTTGTAGTTCAGTCTAGCCCCTGCGCTTAAGTAGAATGTTGATAGACCTTTTCTGTTCTTTAACATAAAGCGCGGTGTAACTTGTACAAAACTTTGGAATGCATTGAAATCTGATTTCAACGTGGTAATTTGATTTTCTTTTAGTAACTCCTTAGCCCGATCAGTTACCTGTTTTAAATCTTCATTCGGCACAGGACGGACCAGATTCCAATGCAGGTACCGCTGAATATTCAGCCCCATGCCCATTCCGTAGCGCAAGGAAATGGCATACCACGGTCGGGTAGCAACATTCATATCATGCACGACTGACAAACTACTTGTCATCAGGTTTTGCATCACAATATCACTCGTCAGACTACCAGTAGAATGTTTCATTAAAGTAGGAGGCGCCTGAAAAAAGGTGTAACGATTGACATCATATCCGACACCAATATGAAGATTTAAAAATGTATTTTCCAGATAGCGTTGTATTTTGGTTGGCTTTGGCTGGTCTTGTACAAACTCACTATTATTAAGTATTACATGCTGTTGATGAACAGTATCCGGATGATTTTGTTTTTCATTCAGCTCCTTAAGGATTTTATTCAGATCAAGCAATTCAAGCTTTTTCAAATCCTGATGAGTCTTTCCATAAAAAATTACCTTACTGTTATTCCCAGCTCTCAAAATGATTGTGTCGGTTGACGGGTGAGGAGAAAAAGAGTTTAATAATGATCCAAGGGACAAGAGAATAAGGTTCATGGCTAATAAATTTAAAATAGTAATTATTTAACTGGCATTAATGTGGTATATCTTCTGCCTTTTTCTGCAGTATGATCGAAGGGCGTACCGAAGGATATTGAACAAAACTATGATGGACAAACGACCATAAACCTGGCTTCTTAATTTCACGGTTGAACTGTATACGCATTTTTCTAGCCTGCCTTTCTTTTCTTGCCTGATCAAAGATTTGTCTTAAAGCCGGATATTCTCCTGTTTTTTCCTCTGGAATAGAAATATCCGCAATCAATACCTTTTCCGTAGTTGATTCATTAACATTCTGATTATTTTTTTCGAAGTTCGTTGTATCTATAATGGCTGTAAGATCATCATCCTTAGGCACTACACTATCAGCTAATGACAAGGCAGGAATTTGCAGGTCCGTAGTTACAGGAGACTGATCAGAATTTGCTGATTTTTGTTTGATCAGAAATTTGGAATCTCTAAAAACTGAATCGTTTGCATCCGTTGATAGATTGGTTTCCATATCGTCTGCTTCTTTCTTTTTTAACAGATTGACAGGTGGGGTTTCAATTCTGCTAACTTCAGCTTGTACAGAGGTCTCTGTATGCTGTACTATTAAAAACCAAAAGAAAACGCCTAACACTAGAACCGAAGCCGCAGCAGCATAAGGCCACCAAAGCCACATGCTTTTTTTATTTTTCTTTTTTTTAATATCAGCCCAAATTTTTTCAGGATTGTACGCGTCGGTACCGGATGTTTCCGTTAAGGCCGTATTTTTTATCTTTTCAAACAATTTTTCGTTTTGCATAATCGGGGTCCAGGTCAATAATTTTTCGCTGTAACATACGTTTCGCTTTACTCAGCTGTGATTTAGAGGTTCCGGCACTGACTCCAAGTAAATCAGCAATTTCATTATGGGAATACCCCTCTATTTCATACAGATTAAATACTGTCCGGTATCCGTCCGGCAAATCTTCTATTAATTTAAAAATCTCTTCGGCAGTGAGATGTTCAGCAGCTGTATCTTCAATAATCCAATTTCCACTTTCTTCGCTGCCCAGCATTTCAAACCGTTTTTCTCTACGTAAAACAGTAAGACACTCATTTACAACAATTCTTTTCATCCACATTTCAAAAGGTGGAATAGCAATGAAATGGCAGCGATCCATTCTTTTAAACATGATGTAAAAAGATTCTGCTACTGCGTCTTCTGTTTTAGCCTGATCAACCAGATAGCGCTTAGCCAGTCTGAACATAATTCTTCCATAAAAAGCAAACAGCATCTGCTGTGCAATAGCATCTTTTTTTTGAGCTTCGTAAAGGATGGAAAGAGTTATCAAAGTGCTTTTCGGATGAACTACGGTAATAATGAACTCAACGTTCAAATGGTTGCCTACCAGTTAATCTTTTCTCAAATCGCTTGCATGTATCCGATTGCATCATACGTATTAAAGTGCTTCAACCTTAATCTATTTAAGTTAAGTTGGCAAATAGATACAAACCCAATAAGTAGCCTTAAAATTAAAGTAAAAGCAGACTTTATTCATTAATCCTGAATGGATTACAATCGAAAGAAAATAATATTGAGATAGCTATTTGCTACAACTCAAGCAGCATGATGCTTTTTATAAACATCATCATTTATGCTGGGATAAAATGCCAAGAATTTCACGGTCTTCTACCAGATTGGCATGAAGATCATGATTATGAAAATCTTCTATTTTTCTTTTTCTTCTGGAGGTGTCTGCAAGTCCTCTTTCAATCTTCCTCTGATATTCTTCCAATGAACGGCAGTAATAATGATTGATCTGAATCTTGTCAACACTCACATCCGAATAAGAACCCGTAATTGGATCCCCATTTTCGTTAACACAATAATATGAATCTACAAAACTGAATGAGTGAGCGCCGGTGGAGCGCTTTACATATTTTGTTTGCACAATTACTTTTACATGGCGGTTGATAGGAAAACTGGCCTCGGATCGCAATAAAAAGCTTTCTAATTGTGATTGCTGTGTCCGTTTGATATGCCCGCTGGATCCAAAAACCAGCCAGTTAATGCCTAATCCGCCGTATGAACTGAACGTTTGTAAAAAACTTATTAAATCACCGTTTGTACTTTTAGGAACAATAAATTCATCCACATCAATAAACCCTATCCAATGACAGGATTGTTTATGCCTGCTCAGACAATCATTGTATGCTTTAACTTGTTTTGCTTTCCCGTAAACTTTAAGAACAGTAGCAAATTGTGATAAACCTAATGTTTTTAAGGTATCAGATACTGGAGTTTTACTTTCGTTATCATAAATAAAAAAATGCTGTACTCCGATTTTAAGATGATATTTAATCCATTCCTGCAAATATTCATCCTCATCTTTAACAATACAGCATAATGCTAAAACATACTGGTCACTCCTGTTCTTATTGATAACTCTACTGACTATATCCTTAATCCGAAATCCTCCAAAGATCATATGTAACTGGCTGCGTTTACAATTTTCTACAATATTAACAATACATTTATAATGGTTGACTTATCTCAAAAACCTTTAAGTACAGCTATAAGATAAGTTCTGCCATGAAATGGTATTAATAGCGCAAAAAGTATACATTAATCAACGAGTTACCTCTATGAAAAAAAATAACAGCAAGAGTTACTTTACAGGAAAGTCCGTTTTGGCGAAGGTATTAATTTAAAGCTGTGTAGTTGGATGAATAGCTTTGTACCAGTATTCCAAGATTGCTTTCAGCTGATCTTTAAGCTCTTCAAAAATCTTTTCCTTTTTGTAAAATCCCTGAACAAGCTGCAAGTATGCTGTCTCAACATCAACCGGATTTACGATTCCGGAAAGAAATACAAAAGGAATTGATTTCTTTTTGAGTTCCAGATCTTGGTTAAGAAAATCTTTCAGCTCCAGGCCGCTCATACCAGGAAGCCTGAGGTTACAAAGAATCAGAAAAGGTTTGTCCTTTGTGGTACGCAGATAGTGGACTGCCTGCATTCCATTATTAAACATGAGAAGCTCATTCTGACAATTTATTTCTTTCAACGCCATTTGAACAAGCAATTGATCGTCATTGTCATCCTCTATATATAAAATCGGTCCTGTTATTGACATTGAATTCGTTTTTTAAGCTAATTGCAAAAACCAGGCCAATAAAGTTCTTTACCTCTATGAAAGTATTCTTTTATGATTTGGCAAATTACAGGTGCATCCAATGTTTTGTTGCTAACAGGGTTGCTTTTAGTTTAAAAAAGCCTGGGGATCATACCGCTTTTGTAACAAAAAAATACTTAAAAATATCTTTTGCGATAATGGACAAAGCAGGTACTGATACTGGTTTAGTTATAAATCCATTAGCTCCGGATCTAATTGCATTGATTTTAAGACCCGTATCGTTTGAAGTAGTCATCATAATCGTTGTCAGATTTGAAAACCTCAAATCATCTTTCAGTAACTGAATGAGTTCCAACCCGTTCATAGCAGGCATACTCATATCAACGATCACAATAGAAGAAGACAAATCTTGTGCATTGTGGATGTTAGATAACAATTGCAATCCGTTTTCAGCTTCAATTACACATACATCAGGATCCGCTTCTTGCAAAGCTTCTTTCATCATATTTCGATCATCCTGATCGTCATCTGCAAGAAAAACAGTTCTACCTTTATGCATCTGTGTAGTTTTTCTACAAAAATATACAAACGAAGTTATAAAGCAAATGCTTAGAATCAACAAGTTGTAAATTATACAGGGTTTATCTTAGAAAATCAAAAAATCATTATCATTTTTTATTTTACGCATAAGCTGAACATTGGACGAAGCGGAAAAATAGTCGATTAGTCCTATTGCGATGTCTGGCATTTTCGCGATTGAGATGGTTAAATTAAAAGCCGTCTCTTACCGAGACGGCCTTCATTCCTGATAATCGCTGGTCAGTTGGTCCAGGATTTAAACGATATCAGAAAACACCGATATAATGGTTTCCTGCTTTGTTTACCAGTTTGGCACCCTTTGTAACCGCACCTGTTTTGCTGTTAATCACATAGATATTTCCGTCTTTACCTACCGGAGTAACGGCTATAAATACGTCATCACCATTTACCAGAATGCCCTGATATTGGCCGAAGTCCAGGCTTTCATCGTAAGGAAGATCAACTTTGGTCGCGGTTCTGGCATTCAGGTCTAAACGAGCCACATAGCCCTGGCTGGTGCCGTCATGCGTGTAAAGTGCGTAAGCAATACCATTACCGGCATATCTCCAGCAGTCAACATACACGTCTTTTACACCAAGTGCCGCATCAAGACTGAATACATAAGCATTATCATATTCATTGTTCTGATTGATTTTCAGGATGTGCGATCCCTTGGAATCCCGTTGCGTGGCCTGGTAGATATTGCCGTCGGTAGCAAGAAAGGAGTTAAAGCTGCGGTAACCGCTGTTATCTCCAAAGCCTACGGTTGAACCAATAATCTTAGGATTTTCAAGGGAAGGATAATCCACGACAACGGATTTCGAACCCAGTCTCGTGAAAGCACTTTCGGTCAGACCGGTTGCCGGATTTCTCTTCTGCATCCAGGTGCCAATGATCAGCTTGTTTTGTGCTTTGTTCAAAACAGGTGCATCCAGACGGAAAATAGCATGTCCTAAAAGTTCTTCTTCCGGCGTTAAAGGAATCTGATATTGCTTGTAACCTGAAATTAAAACATCCTGTAAGTTCAGTGCCAGTACAGTTGCTGTACCACGGAAATATTTGAACGGATCATTAGGTGTAGCACCCGTCGAAGCATTGTTGGCAGCAATATTGGCTACATTCACAGCAATACCTGTTTTATCTCCGTCAAAAAGCTTTACCCAACGTGGCGATGTACTTGCGTATTGTGAAATATTAACTGTAACATCTTCTTGTGTAAAGCTTCCGGCACCGTTTACCTTATATCTCGAAAACTCACCGCCATTATCACCTGTGTAAGCAATGTTAAACAACGTTTTGCCGTCTTCAGAGGATTGCAGACGTGCTGTCCGGTTGGATTTTACAGCAAATCCGGCATCAAAAACACTTATTGATTTATCCGGGTTTTTCGCGTCTTCCCTGCTCACAGAGTAAACTACCGTACCGCCATTTCCATCACCGGGCTCTGTTCCCATCAGTGCTCCTGCCAGAGTAATCCAACGCTCCTCTGTAGGTTCAGGATCTACTGTACCTGAATTATCATCATCCTTACATCCTATAAAGGTCAGGGGTACAAAAAAGCATCCGCACAACAGAAATTTTAAAAATTGTTTTTTCATTTTGTACTGCATTTATAAATTATTAATCGTGTAATTCAATTTGAGATAAAAAGCTCTTCCTGGTTTTTGCACTGCAAAATTGTCGTAGGCCTGTTTATCAAAAGCATTTTTCAGGTCAGCACTGATCACCCATTTTTTGTTAGGTAAAATGTAGCTGACACCGAAATCCTGAATGTATTGGCGTGGCGTACGGAAGTCTTCAATATCCAGCCAGGTTGTATAAAATCGTTCAACAAAACCCAAAGAATAGTAAACATTCAGGACCGAACCTTTTGAAAATAAATCCTTGAAACCGTATTGTACATTGCTGTTGATGGTGAAGAAAGGCTCGTTCGGTAGCTGTTTGTTGTAGTAATCGTATTCCCTTCCGTTAGCGTCATATCTTGTGTTGAATACGGAATTAAATCGTGAAAAGTTAATCCCGATATTCAGGTTATTTGCGTACATATAATTCCCCTCTGCCTCAAAACCGACCGATTTGGTTTTACCCAGGTTTTCAAAAGGATCTGTCTGTACCGCATCATTCAGTCTCGGATTTACGCGTCTCACAATCTTATCCCGCGTATCGCGGATAAAACCGGATGCTGCAAAGGAGATTTTGTGCTCATCCCTCAGGTATGGACCGCCGCGAAAACCTGCATTCAGGTTATTACTTACTTCCGGGCGGATGCCAAAATTTTCGACTATGTTCTCGCCTGGACTTCCAAATACTTCATTCTCAGAAGGAAGTCTTACGGCTTTTTCACCGGAAATGAGGATATACAAATTGGATTTGACTGCATACGAAAATGCAGCTCCGTATCCGGTTGTCGTTTTTTTGCTGTTTGCACGTTCCTCAATACGGGTCTGCTCCCCATTCGTGGTGATCAGCTTAGGGTCTAGTCTTTCAATTTTCTGCTGATAGTGTTTACCAAAAACATTTGCTTTCAGTCGGGAAGAAAAAGCTTTCAACTCATAGGCAACTGATGTGATATTCTTCGTCAGATCCCTGGTTCCTATAAATTCACGCTCAACGGATGAGCGCATAAAATCCTGCTGATTCCGGTCGATCTGATAAAAAATATGGTTGAGGACGAGCCGGTGATTCGGGTTAAAATCATAATTAAAACCTGATCGGATGGTGGAAATATTTCTGCGGATATGATTGATCGTGGGAGCGCCCTGCTGAGCACCGGCAGGTCTCAGAATCGGATTCCCGCCCAGTCCAAGGCTCTTCTCTCCATACCAGTTATAATTCCAGCGAACCGTGTCCGTAACTACTTCCTTTCGGTTGCTTGACATACCGCTAAGCGTAAATTCCAGCCCTTTTAACAGGAAGTCTTTCTTTTTATAGTTCAGATTGAAAACGTGGGCGCTTGATTCAGAAAATCTCCCCATATAAGGAATGGACATGTAGGTTCCATGCTGAATTTCATTATAATCGCTGGAACCGTTGTACCCGATCAATAGCTGATCCGCCCATTTTACGTCTGTGAAACCTATTTCAAATTGTCCGCCTGCTGAGCGGTAAGCATCATTGAAGCGTCTTGCCCGCACATAATCATACCGGCCATTAGGCAGGATATTCCGTACGAATTTCCCCCATACTTCATAATCGTTGTCTGAGTAATTATAGAATCCGGAACCCTTGACAGTCAGTCCTGTTTTATCATTCCGGTACATGCCGGTCAGGCTGGATTGCAGCGTATTGAAAGAACCGTAGGATACTGAAGCGGCCAAGTTATTGTTAAGTCCTTTTTTCAAAATCACATTGATTGCACCTCCCAGTGCATCATCGGACAGATGTGCCGGAATAACACCTTTATAAATTTCTATACGCTCAATGTTGGCCGGAGGAATGCTATTCAGACTGAAAGAAGAACCAAAAGTTGAAATGGGAATTCCATCAATAAAAATACGAACTGAGCCCCCCGACATGCCGTTTAGGTTGTAGTCCACAGCCGAACCCAGACCACCATTCTGGCGTACACGTACACCTACGGTCCTGTTTAATAAATCATTGGTCTGAAGATTACGCAAGGCTACCTCTTTTGTTTCGATTACATTAGCGGCAAAACCTTGTGTCTCAATCTCTCTTTTTTCTGTTTTCTGTACAATTTGTACTTCATTAAGATCTAAAACTGCTTTGGCAACCGACAGGATGATTTGATGCTGCGGTTTATGAACATGCAGTTTGTGGCTTTTGGCTTTGATTTCAACAGAACTGGCAAGAATCTCGTGATTTCCATAAGGAACATTTTTCAGCTCAAACGTACCATTGCTTTCTGTCGACACGATGCTATTAGTACCTTTTAACCGGATCGTTACACCGTCGATTGCGATGCCCTTTTCATCCATAATTTTGCCTTTCACAACAGCCATTCTGGGTAGCTCTGTCTGGGCATAGGTGCTGAAATGAAGAAGTATAATGAGTATTGTGCTGAGTAGAGAGTACTTCAATGACATCCTTAATTTACAGTGCTTCTTATTTAGACTAATTTTAATGAACGCAAAGGTATATTTCAGGTATCAGATAAAAGGACGTTAAAAGGAGTATGAGTAACGCCAAAAGGAGTATTCTGCCTGCTCATTCAGGCAATGATTTTTTTCAACTTTCAGAAATTAAATAATCCGGTTTTATGGTGATGTGATTATTGATTCTTTCGAACTTTGGAGCATGGCGGTAAAAGGAAAAAGAATAACGGCAGAGGAAGGAGTTTTTCTGCAGGAAGATTGGGATGGCAAAACCAATACAGACCACTACCAGTTCCCGGATATTTGTCAGCTGGAAAAAGGAGAAGTTTTTGAAAAAGAATTTCTCATGCAGGATGCAGCCTTTTCAGGAACCGGACGTGAGCTGGCAGTAAAAGACATACACTTTTGGTACCAGTCCATACAATTCCTTCAGAGACGTACCTGGCTGCTCGAAAATAAATTTCCCCGTGTACAGATGAATTTCAATCTGCAGGGCCTGACATCTTACTATTCAGATAAGCTGGGACAGGTATTTGTACGTTTCAAAACCGGACAGTACAATCTCATGCTTATTCCGGAAGGTAAAACGCAGATGCAATGGTCTGCCGGAGAACGTACGGAAATTTTCTCACTAAGCCTTTCCACAGATTTCTTTTTTGATATCCTGCCTCCCTCACAGCGGCTCTGCCAACATTTTCAAATGGGAATCGACCATCAGCTGCCGGCTTTTATGAGCCTTAGAAACCTTCCGATAACCGGTCAGATGGCACACATACTTTTTGAAATACTGAATTGTGAGTACAAAGATCATCATAAAAGCCTTTTTGTTAAAGCGAAAACCATAGAACTGCTCATTCTGCTAATAGAACACTATGAGCATTTACCACTTCCTGATTTTTCATCCGGCCTTAGCAGCGAACATGCTGAGAAAATGCATTTGGTGAAAAGGATGCTGGATGAAAATATGGATCAGCAATGGTCCCTGAAAGACCTGGCACACCGGGTAGGCACCAATGAGTACAATCTGAAAAAGTATTTCAGAGAGTTGTTTGGTAAAACCGTTTTTGGCTATCTGCACGAAGTCCGCATGAAAGCTTCTAAAGACGAACTTTGCCAGCCCGGATCTTCGGTTAATGAAGTCGCACAACGCATGGGCTATAAGCATCCTACACATTTCACAGCAGCCTTCAAAAAGTATTATGGAATACTTCCAACCAAACTGCGCATGGGAATATAACAAATACAGACTGAATATCAATATTTTACAAAAATGCTCACCTGTTTAATTGAGGTAACATAAGAAGTTTCACTGAATAGCTTCAGAAATATATCAAATAGCTGGTTTTCAGTGCAACACTATTATGGCTGCGTTAGTACTCCTTATAAATACTTCATATTCTTAGCTCATGATCAGAAATTATTTTAAAGTCGCCTTTCGTAACCTGCGATCAGGCGGCTGGTATTCCGCATTGAACATTGGCGGCCTAGCCGTTGTGCTGGCTGTCAGCCTGCTTCTGTTTTGGTGGGTTCAGGATGAGCTGAGTTTCGATCGCTTTCATGCCGATGCCCAGCGGATCTACCAGGTTAATGTGAATTTTGGAAAAGGCGAGGATGAATATACATCTACCTCAACACCTGGCCCCATCGCAGCCGCAGCACTCAGGGAAGTGCCCGAAGTGGAAAGCGCTGTTCGCATAGGTGATTATTCTTCTGCAACATTCCGGGCCAATAACAAAACATTTACCGAAAGGGACAATCTGGCTTATGCGGATGCAAATTTCATTGAAATCTTTAATGGCTTTAAACTGCTTTATGGTAATAGGAATACACTCTTCCCTACCCCTAATGCCGTTGTGCTTTCAGAAAAATTGGCTCGCAAGTTCTTTGGAACAGCTGATGCCATTGGCAAAACCTTCACCAATGTCGAAAGCAATGCTACCTTTACGGTAAGTGCTGTTTTAGAAGATGCACCGGATAATTCATCATTCCGAAACGATATGTATGTGAATATAGCCGTTTTGAAAACGCTTGATCCACAAAAAGGTGCTCGCCGCTCAGTAGATGAAAACTGGGATGATTACGGGTTTGGGACGTATGTCAGACTAGCGGCTGATGCAAATCCGTTAACCGTTGCCAAAAAGCTGACTTCCATACAGGCCAAGGTACGTAAAGATGCCACTAACCCATCTGAATTCCTGCTGCAGCCGCTTACTGAAATCCATCTTTATCCGGTGGAAGGTAATGAATCCTCTGCCAAGCAAGTGGGTATGATGGGAGTCGTTGCACTGCTCTTGCTTAGTATTGGCTGCATCAATTATGTTAATCTGACTACCGCCCGGGCGACAAGGCGGTCCAAAGAAATTGGTATCCGTAAAGTCGTAGGCGCTGGCGCGCAGCAGCTGGCCATACAGTTGTTGGTGGAATCCTTACTGACTTTAAGCCTGTCACTTATTTTGTCAATTGGGCTTCTACAGGCAATTTTACCTTTTTATGCCAATATTACCGGAAAGTCAGGGCATTTTTCACTTCTTGATCCGCACGCATGGCAAATTCTGCTGGGTGCGCTTTTGTTTTGCTTTCTTCTGGCCGGCGTATATCCTGCGTATCTGATTTCAGGATTTAATCCGATTCAGGCTTTGAAAGGGCGTTCCGGCCAGGTAAGTGGCGCCTTGTTACGCAAAACATTGGTGGTGGCGCAGTTCGCACTGGCAACCATGCTCATTGTAGGTACTTTTGTCATTGGCAGCCAAATGCGTTTTATCAAAGACCGCGATCCGGGCTTTGACCGAAAACACACCTTCACATTCGATGGGCGAAATTTTACGCCGCAGATCAAGCAGGCGCTGAATGCCGAGTCAAGCATTCTGGGTGTAAGCACTTCTACAGATACACCTGTTAATGTACTAACAGGGACTTTATCAACGGATTGGGATGGAAAGCCCAAAGACAGGGCGCTGATCATGGCACAGTTAAGTGTAGATCAGGACTTTATTCCAAACTTTAAACTAAAATTGCTTGCCGGACAAAACTTCAGAGGAGCCAAAGCAGACTCAACTTCCTTTATACTAAATGAAACGGCTGTCAGGCAAGCCGGAATAAAGAACCCGGTTGGGAAGCGATTTAAGCTGGATGGTACCGAAGGGACAATCATTGGGGTTGTGAAAGATTTTAATATTACTTCGGTCCGCGTACCTATCTTTCCTTTGGTTATATACAGTCATCCGAAGTTAAATTATCGGGTGCATGTGCATACAACGGCACAACTTGCGCCAGCGGCTATCAAGAAAGCCGAACACTTATGGAAGCAATACATGCCTGCTTATCCCTTTGAATATGCTTTTCTGGATGCAGATTATAATGCCTTATATCGCACTGAAGAGCAAACGAGTCAGCTGTTTAATTTTTTTGCAGGAATTGCCATTGTGATCTCCTGCCTCGGATTGCTGGGGTTAACATCCTTTACTACTGAACAGCGTACGAAAGAAATAGGCATAAGAAAAGTGCTTGGTGCAACAGTTTTAAACATTACAACATTGCTGTCCACAGATTTCATGAAACTGGTCATCATTGCGATTATGATTGCTTCGCCCATTGCCTGGTTTGTGATGGACCACTGGCTGAATGATTTTGCTTACAAAGTGGAAATCCAATGGTGGACTTTCCTGCTGGCTGGCTTTCTGGCTATGCTAACGGCATTACTGACAGTTTGTTTTCAAAGTGTCAAAGCTGCCATGGTCAATCCGGTTCAATCCATTAAAATGGAGTAAAAATGAATTGAGTAACACGTTTTACCTTACTGTATAAATAATGAATATCAACAGCAATTAAATTTTCTGTTGTAATGAATTGATATAATGAGAAGGACTAACCCCAAACTGCTTTTGAAAATCCCTTGAAAAATTGGTTGGAATACTGTAGCCTACCATATCTGCTACCTCATTGATCTTGTACTTGTTTTCTGCAAGCAGTTCAGCGGCACGTTTAAGGCGTGATAAATTGATTAACTCGTTTGGCGTCATGTCCGATATGCCTTTGATCTTACGATATAAAGTAGGCCGGCTCATATTCATCAGGGAAGAAAGCAGATCCACATCCAGATCACTATCCGCGATTTTTCCAGAGATAATGGCATTAAGCTGTTCCAGAAAATCCTTATCCGCCTTTGAAAAAGCAATGCCCTTGATGTGTGTCAGGGGAGAACGCGCAAAGTATTCTTTAATGATGTTGCGATTGCTGATTAGATTAGAGATCTGAGCAGTTAAATGATCCATGGAGAACGGCTTTTCAATGTAAGCGTCAGCTCCTACTTCAAGCCCTTCAATTTTGGAATTAATTGAATTTTTCGCAGTCAACAGGATAATTGGAATGTGGCTGAACTGCACATCATTTTTCATTTTTCTGCAAAGTTCAATGCCATCCATAACCGGCATCATAATGTCACTGATGACCAGCTGTATATTTTCTGCCTGCATGATACTTACAGCCTGCTGCCCATCCGTAGCTTTCACGATGTTGTACAAGGCACTCAGCTCCCGGCTCAGGTAATTCAAAATTTCAACGTTATCTTCTACGATCATAATGACCGGTTTTGCAGGATCAAGAACGTCGCTGGTCTTATCATTCAGAAAATAATTTGATGAGGGATCCTGAGTTTCTCCTTTCAGGTCCATTTCATAATCCTGATGAATAGGCAAAGAGAGCAGAAATGTATTTTGCTCTCCTGATTGTTGCTTTAATTCAAGCTTACCCTTGTGCAGCTCAGCCAGAGAACGTGCAAGCGGAAGACCAATACCCGTACCCTCCTGCTTTTGGCTTGCCTCCAGGCGGTAAAAAGGCTCAAATATTTTATCCTTATGCTCGTTTCCAATCATCATTCCGTCATTGCTGAATTCGATATGAAAAAGCAGATCATCACTGTTAAAGGGTAACAGTCGGATTTTAACCTGGCTGTGCGCATATTTGACTGCGTTATTGATCAGATTGCTGATGATCTTTTTACAAGCCTCAATGTCAACATACGCATGAAGGGTAATCCTGGGAAGCTCAATTCTATACGCAACGTTTTTTTGTTCAGCTATGGGCCTGAATGTTGCAAATACATCACTCAAAAGCTCATTGACATCCGTCTTGGTAAAATTTAAACTAAAATTATTGGCCTCAGCTTTCCGGAAATCCAGCAGCTGATTGGTAAGATCAATTAGACGACCTGTATTTTTATTCATCATGGTTAAGCTTTCAAAAGTTTCCTCATCCACGTTTTTATTGGCAAGCAGCTTATCAAGCGGCATTTTGATTAACGTAAGCGGTGTTCTTATTTCATGCGCAACATTGGTGAAAAAATCAATTTTGGCATTGTAAATTTCACGTTCCTTTCCGATTTCAATGGTTTCTATTTCCCGCTTGTTCTTTTCAGCCATCGCTAAATGATAATAGCGGGACAAAATAAACAGAATGAACGTTACAAGTGTTCCATAAAACAAATAGGCCCACACAGACCCCCACCAGGGTGGTAAGATCGTAATGCTCAATCTTGTCTCCTGACGATTCCAAAGCTGGTCGTTGTTTGACCCTTTAATTTTTAACACATAACGGCCAGGCGGTAGTTTGGAAAATGAAATCTTTCTGTTGTTTTTTAACGTAAACCACTGCTGATCAAGGCCATCCATCTGGTACATGTAGCTATTCATCTGCGGAATGACATAGCTGAGCGCGGCCACATCAAAGCTCAGACTGGAACGGTCGTAAGGAAGCTTGATTTCTTTTATATAAACAGGTGATCGGTCCAGAGGAGAATCTTTACTGCCTATGCTAAGCTCCTGATTGTTTGCCTGAATGCTAGTGATATACACTGGAGGAACAAACGTATTTCTGATGAAAGTAGCCGGTTTAAAACTGATCAGACCGGCCACTGTACCGAAAAACAGAGTTCCATCGCTGTTTTTAAAAGCAGAGTTGTAATTGAACTGCTCGCTGGGAAGCCCATTGGCTTCATTGTAATTCGTAAACTTTTCTGTTTTGGAATCCAGCATTGATAAACCTCTTGAAGTCGAAATCCAGAAATTGCCCGGATCGTCTTCCAGAATGCGGAATACCTGGTTATCAGGGAGTCCGTCTTCCATCCGGTAATTCCTGAATTTCTTCGTAACCGGATTATACCTGGACAACCCATGTTCCGTACAAAACCAGAAATTCCCATCTTTACTTTGGTAAAGGCTGTTGATGTAATTGTCCGGCAGTCCATCTGTTTTGTTCACTTCGTATTGTATCCTTCCCTTCTTTCCGGTTTTGGGATTTAAATAATAAATACCATGACCATAACTCGCAACCCAGAGTGTTCCCTCGCTATCTTCATGAATATTTTGAATCTGCGTATTAAAAAATTCCAGCTGTGTAAAATCGTCCGAGCTTCTGTTGTATCGGAACAATCCTGACCATGTCCCAACCAGAATATCTGATTCCCGGGTTCTGTATAAAGTAACGATGAAATTACTGCCAAAAGACCGGGGAGCATTCGCTGTATAATGGCGTACTACCTTGTTCGTTTTCAGGTCCATCACATCCAGTCCATGCTCATAGGTACCGATCCACAGCTTGTCGCCGTCGGCTACCAGGCCATGCAGGTTTCGGTAAGCAATACTCCCTTTTTTTCCATCGGCCAGAAACGATTTAAAATGGCCCGTTGCCGGATCTAGCTGGTTCAGACCCGCATCCTCTGTGCCGATCCAAAGCCGGTTATACTGGTCACGGCAAATTTCGTGGACAAGGTTTCCGCTGATACTGTTGCCTGGCTGTGAAAAATATTTTTTGAAATGATTGAACTGTGAAGAATAATAATTCACCCCACCAAATTGCGTACTGATCCATATCCCTCCCTCTCTGTCTTTGAAAATCGCATTGACAATATTATCCGTAATCGAATAAGGGTTGTAATATTGTTTAACGATTTGATTTACTTTCCCCGATTTCAGATCAAGCGTGTGCAAACCTGATTCTGTACCCAGCCAGTATTCATGGTCTGAGTTTCGGAATACACAATGGATCTGGATGTCGCCCTGTAGGTGCATCTCCTTTGTCAAATCCCGAAAACTGCCGTTTTTAAAATTGAACAGAATGACACGCCTCATGGTACCGATCATCAGCGATGAATCACCAACCGCATGCAGGATCATGTTATAGGCGTCGTTTCTTAGGCCAAGGCTTGCAATATCGTAAGCCTTAAATTGTTCTTTTACCGGATCATATTCTTTAACCATTCCTTCACCTGTAGATATCCAGACAGCACCCTGCGGAGAAACATGGAGTGCAATAATGCGCTCACTTTCCTGTCGAAAATTTTTTATCTGTCGGGTTTTCCGATTATACCGGTAAAGCCTGTTATCGGAAATTATCCAGATATTTCCTTGCCGGTCACTACGGATAGACCTTACCTCACCAGCCGGAATCGCTTTGAAAGCAGTAAAGTTTTCGGTTACAGGATTAAAAATAAAAATACCCTTGTGCGTTCCAACCCACAATTTCTCATCCGGATCTTCATACAATGAAAAAACGGAATTGCTTCCAATACTTAGTGAATCGTTGGGTTTGCTTCTGAATATCCTGAATGATTTGCCATCGAACCGGTTTAATCCATTGCGGCTGGCAAACCACATAAACCCTTTTTTATCCTGCACAATATCACCTGTGGCATTGCCGGACAATCCATCGGAAACCTGGTAATTCTTAAAATAAAAGGAGCTTTTCTGACAAATGCCGGTCAGAGAAAAAAGCAGAAAGAAAAAGGTTAGCGGAAGATTTCTCACCAGGATTCAGACAAAACAAAGCCACTTTCCGGCCTCTTCATTATGATTATTTTTCTAAATATATCCCAGCTTTATCACAGCTGAATCATAAAAACCAATGTTGAGACATTTTGATTCAAAATTGAGACTCACAGATCATTCTGTTTATAATCAAAGCAGGAACTTCGCAGAAGTTTAAATTAATCCAAAAATTTAATCAGATAATAACAAGTTCAGAATTTAAACAATATGCTTAACTAATTATTTTAATGAAAAATACTTTGTACAAACTGACACAAAGCAATGAAAAAGTAAAGCTGGCACGATGGCCAGTAACCGCTGCAATGAGTCTATTCTGCAGCATTCTTCTTTTCATAACCGGAACAGCGCAGGCGCAAACCACCGGCTCTTTGATTACAGGAAAAATATCCGATAAACAAGGCGCTTTGCCGGGTGTTTCGGTTGTTGAAAAAGGTACCAGTAACGGAACCACTACCGATACAGAAGGAAAATTTACACTACAGCTTTCAGCAGGAGCCAAAACCATTACTGTTTCCAGTGTTGGCTATACAGCTCAGGATGTTGATGTGACCAATAAAACTACCGTTGAAATTACGCTTCAGGAAGATCAGAAAACCCTGAATGAGGTGGTTGTTATTGGTTATGGCTCTCTGAACAGAAAGGAAGTTTCGAGTGCCATTTCCCACTTGTCTTCCAAAGATCTTTTGCGTGTGGGCAGCAACAGCCCGCTGATGGCTATTCAGGGCAAGGTAGCCGGACTTTCGGTAACCAATACAGCCGGTGCAGATCCTAATTCTACACCTAATATTCAGCTTAGAGGTGCATCGTCACGCAGTGCCGGTTTGGGGCCCTTGTTTGTTATCAACGGTATTCCCGGAGGAAACCTGGACAACATCAACCAGAATGAGATTGAATCCATTGATGTACTGAAAGGTGGTGCAGCTTCGGCAATTTACGGAACACGTGGCAGTAATGGCGTTATCGTGATCACTACTAAAAAAGGTTCTGCTGAGTCTCGTTTGTTTTATGATGGCTATACTACGTTTGACTATCCCACCAATGAACTGAAAGTTCTTTCAAAAGACCAGTTCCTTGCCAACAAACGCGGGGTAGACTTTGGCGGAAATACCAACTGGATGAAAGAAGTGAGCCGCCGGCCAGCCTTCTCGCACAAGCACACCTTACAGTTTTCCGGTGGAAGTGCCAAGACCAATTACTTTGCTTCCGTAGATTACCGGGATGCGAAAGGGATTGACCTGCGATCGGCCAAAGAAGAATACGGCGGACGTCTGAACATAAATCATACGACCGCAAATGATCTTTTTGCACTGACATTGAGCATAGCACCCCGTCGTGCAAAAACCAAAGGTGCTGATTACAGCGGGTTCAATTATGCGACAACCCTGAATCCAACCCTTTCGGTAAGAGATACAGCCGGCAGATACAACTATATTACTTCCGGATTCTTTGCCAACAATCCGGTTGAACGCGCCAAAAGCATTCTTCAGGATCAGGAGCTAAAATACCTGGATTTCAACGGATCAGCCAAGGTCAATATTCTTAAAAACCTGAATACAGTTGTTACGTTTGGTGAGGTAAGTTCATCGTTCCGCAACATGAACTTTACGCCATCAAATATCACAACGGTGATCAATGGCAATGGACGGAACACAGCTTCGCAGGAACTGGATGAAAGAGATCAGAAAAGTCTGGAGTGGCTGGGCAATTATTTTCTGGACCGGGATAAACATTCGTTAAAACTGCTTGCCGGTTATTCCTACCAATTATTTTCCAGATCAAGGTTTAAGGCTTCCAACGAAAACTTTCCCTCCAATTTACTTACCTACAATAACCTTGGAAGTGGATTATGGAATTTACAAGAAGGTATTAACAATGTAGAATCTGAGAAAAACAGTTCAAAACTGATTGCCTTTTTCGGACGGGTAAACTATGATTTTGATCAGAAATATTACCTCTCTGCCAGTCTTCGCCGCGAAGGTTCTTCTAAATTCGGCTATGACAATAAGTGGGGCTATTTCCCTGCAGCATCTGTAGCCTGGCGCATGACTCAGGAGAACTTCTTAAAAGATATTTCCTGGCTGAACGAGCTTAAATTACGTGCCGATTACGGGGTTACAGGTAACCAGGATTTCGATAATTACCGATCACTGGATACCTACGGCGGATTCGGCTATTACCCCTACAACGGTAACTCTTACCAGGTCTGGGGCCCAAACCAAAATGCGAACTACGATCTGCGCTGGGAAAAAGCAGTTAACTTCAATATCGGACTGGACTTTGAATTGTTAAGCAGCAAGATCACCGGTAGTCTGAACTACTATGTCCGCACTAATAAAGACCTGCTTGGTTCTTATAATGTAGCAAATCCGCCTAACATCCAGGGATCAACCTTTGCGAATGTGGGGACAATGAAAAATACAGGGCTGGAACTTCAGGTGAGTGCAGCCGTGGTCAACAAAGGTGGCTTCAGCTACAATCTTGGTCTAACCGGTGCATACAACAGCAACAAGTTTGTTTCCTTTTCAAACAATCTGTTCAGAGGTCAAAAGTACATCGATGTAGTAGGTATGCCTGCACCGGGAAGTCCTGGAAATATTCAGCGTTTACAGGAAGATACCCGGATCGGGAGTTTTTATGCGCTTAAATCAGCAGGCGTCAATGACAATGGAGCCTTATTAGTATACAACAAAAACGGTGACATCATTCCGGCCAATGAAGCAAACAATGATGACAAGCAGTTTGTAGGCAATGGTCTTCCCAAATTTACCATGGGACTTTCCAATAACTTCACCTACAAAAGATGGGATCTGAGTGTATTCCTTCGGGGCTCCTTTGGAAATCAACTCTTCAATACCTATGCTTTTTACCTAGGCACACCCGCCACGCAGGAAAATGCAAATGTGCTGACGTCTGCCTACGACGGTGGTAAATATTCGAAATTGACAAACGCATCGACGTACTCTTCCCTATCCGATTACTTCCTGGAAAAAGGTGGATTTTTGAAAGTGGACAATATAACATTGAGTTATACGCAGCCGCTTAAAGTGAAGTTCATGCAGTCCGTACGCGTTTATGCTACCGCAAGGAACCTGGCCACATTTACCAAATTTACAGGCGGAGATCCGGATCTGATACAGATAAATGGACTGTACCCTGGTGTTAATACCAATGGCGATAACAATGGTACGCTGGATTACTATCCGTCTACTACGCAGCTTTTACTGGGATTACAGCTTACTTTTTAATCTTCTGACAATTACAATTGCTAAAATGAAAAGAAATCATATTTCAAAATATATATTCCGGGTTGCTGCAGTCGCTATGCTCTCTGTGACGGCAGGCTGCACGAACCTGGATGAAGAGCTATACGATAAAGTCACTTCTGAGAACTTTCTTCAAAGCCGTAATGATGTTACCCGGGTTTTTCTACGGGCATTTGAACACAGCTACTGGAGCATCCAGGGCGGCAATACATTCATGCTGCAGGAAAACAGCTCCGACGAAATGATGACGATAAACCGTCAGGGTGACTGGTTTGACGGCGGACAGTACCAGCGTGTACATTACCATACCTGGACGCCAAACGACGGATTTACCGGCGATCCCTGGAATGCACTATATGGCGGTGTAACGCTTGCTACCAATTCCCTGGAAGATCTGGAAGGCATCACCGATCCTGCAAAATTTGAAATGACACGTGCAGAACTGGACGGTATGATTGCTGAACTGAAAGTACTTCGTGCCTGGCTGAACATCCGTTTGCTTGATTTTTACAGAAATATCGTCATTGTTACCAAAGTAAAAGGTCAGACACTGGGCGGCCCGCAGGTTCCGCCTCAGGAAGCATTCGATTATATTGAGCAGGAATTGAAAGAGGCTCTTCCGAAATTATCGACCAATACTACATTGGGTGATAACGTGGTAGGACGCTGGACACAGGGTGGTGCAGCTTCTCTGCTGGTGCGCCTTTATCTGAATGCAAAAGTGTATACAGGAACGGACCGGTTTGCAGATTGCGCTGTGCTTGCTCAGGATATCATTGACGGAAAGTACGGCAACTATGCATTGGAAAGCCGCTGGGATGCACCTTTTGACTATACTAATCCTACATCGAAAGAAACGATTTTTGGTTTCCCCGGTAGCTTTGGCCTTACGCACTGGCAGTATGACGGCGGAATGTATTTCAATATGCTGCCAAACCTTGCACCCAGCTATTTTGGATTTACTGATTTTGGAAATGCCAATCCTAAATATGCGATTCAGCCAAGCCGGGATGTTGACAGTGTGGAATACAATTTCGCCCTGGGTAAGCCTTTCGCAAAATTTCAGAAATATCCGGATGATGTCCGTTTGAAAAAATACAAAAATCTTGGTAACAGCAAAAGAGAAGGCATGTTCCTTTTTGGTTATTTAACGTACACGAACTCAGCCGGAAAAGCAGATACCGTAAAAGGTTTCAAAGGCCCCTATCCTCTATTTTTCCGCGATCAGGTTGGGAAGTTCTTGGATGCAAAACCAGGTACGAAGATTGCCGACAAGGTTTCCAATATGAACAATGCGGACAACAATTCAGGTCTGTATCCGGTAAAATATCCGTTCTATCCAAGCGATGATCCGAACAAGATTTCCTCGGCTTATGCGGAGGTACGTTTTGCTGAAATCTACTATGCGCTTGCTGAATGTAAATACAGGGCTGGAAATAAGGCTGAAGCTGCAGAACTTCTTAATACCGTCCGTAAACGCAATTACCCTGCGGGCTCACCAAGTCTTTACAAAGCAGATGGAAGTCAGCTGACCAATCAGGAAATGCTGGACGAATGGGGACGTGAATTTTTGGCAGAAGGAAGAAGAAGAACAGATATGATCCGTTGGGGGGTATTCAGCACAGGCGTTTGGTGGGATAAAAAGCCGGATACTGACAATCATACGGAAATCTTCCCGATTGGGCAGAATGTACTTAACTCTTCGCCACAGCTGAAACAAAACCCAGGTTATTAATATAATTCAAATGAAATCTTACAAGCTTTTGGCCGGACCACGTTGGGTCGGGCCACGCCTGGCTGTGTTGGGTACCGCAATAACAATTGCGGTACTTGGCTCAGCCAGTACTTTTATTAACCCAAACCCGGCATCCAATACTAACTTTCCGGATGTGAAACGGCCGCGGGAAGCATGGGTTTTACGCTCAGTGCTTGATGCTAAACCAAGAATTCTGAGCATTGCCCTGCACGATAATTTGTGGATCGCTTACAACACCAAAACAGCTTCCCTCTACAAGGCATGGGCCGGAAAGATTAATTTTGGAGGCCCTGTTTATACATCTTCACACGGGCCGCAGCCGGTTTCATCCGGAACAACCTACATGGAAGAGCCCGATGAAAATCCATGGCGCATACTGGTGGACGGAAAGCAATCTACTCCGGAGGTGAATTACAAAGGTCATGTCATCAAAGACAAACAGGTTACGCTGAAATATGAGCTTGCTTTTCAGGGTAAAAAAATCAATGTGGAAGAAAAACCGGAGTTCTTCGAAGCCGGAAACGGCAAAGCGGGTTTTGAACGTGTTTTCACGGTCGCTAACATTCCTGCCGGAGTCGAATTATCCTTAATGATGCACCTGAATTCATTGTCAGCTTCTACTGATTATAAAACGGATGGCAAATTTTCCGTCACAGAACAACGCGATGATACAATTGAAAACCTGTCTTTTAAGGCAATTGACGGTCAACTCGCACTAAAAAACGGGAAAACAACTTTTTCGGTTAACCTGACAAAAAAACCTGAACAGGTACAAACGGAACAAAAGGTGAGCCAGACGGAGATAATTGCGGGACTTTTTGCCAAAAGCGATTGTAATACCTGTCACAACCAGGATGTTAAAACAGTTGGGCCTGCTTACAAAGCCATTGCAGAGCGCTACGAAAACAACGATGACAACAAAAATACACTTGTTGCCAAAGTGATTAAAGGCGGTGCCGGTAACTGGGGACAAATTGCGATGTCGCCCCACCCGGACCTGAAAAAGGAGGATGCAGAAACCATGGTTTCTTATATCCTGAACCTGGATGCAGAAAAGGAAAGAGCACAGGCTGTCGGCAAACTAATGCCCAAACCTGCCTACCCTATAACATTAAAACCCGTCAATCCGTCAGGTGTTGCCACAGCGGCAGAAAAACCGGGCATAGCAGTAAACATCTACCAGTTTTCTTCAGGGTTGAACGGTGTGCCTGAAATCAATGATGAAATGCTGCCTGTAAAATCGGGATCAATCAATGCGCTGCATCTGGACGAAGGTGATTTCAGCAATCTGAAAGATAATTTTGCCATTTATGCAAGTGGTTATATCAACATCAAAAAAACTACTAACATCGTTTTCAGGCTGGTTTGTGATGATGGTGGAAAACTTTTTATTGATGGTAAACTCATTGCCGACAATGGTGTAAACCACCCATTGCAGCCTACTGATGCAGAAATAATTCTTAAACCAGGCAAGCATCCTTTCAAAGTAGAATATTACCAAGGAGGATATGGCAAAGGTCTTTCGCTGCAATGGCGGCCTTATGGCAGCAAAGCATTTGTAGTAGTGCCGCCCACGGTATTTACGTACAAAGGTGCTGACATCAAAAGAACCGGACAGGCACCGATCGAAGTAAAAAACGATGATTTTCCGGGTGACAAATCTCCGCTGGTTGCCGTGCACCCAAGCTTTACTATGTCGCAGGCACGGCCCGATAACTTTCAACCTAGAGTAGGCGGAATGGATTTTCTTTCAGACGGAAGAATGGTGGTTAGTACCTGGGATTCACTCGGATCAGTTTATATTGTGGACGGAAGAAAAGCTACTTCGCCCAATGATATTCAGGTGAAACGTATCGCATATGGTCTTGCCGAGCCACTTGGTTTAAAAGTGGTGGATGATGAAATTTATGTCATGCAAAAGCAGGAGCTGACCAAATTAGTGGATCTCAATAAAGACGAAATCATTGATGAGTACCAAACCGTCTGTAATGGATGGAAGGTATCGGCCAACTTCCACGAATTTGCTTTTGGATTGGTTTATAAAGACGGATATTTCTACGGAACACTGGCAACAGCCATCAATCCTGGTGGAGCCAGTACCAAGCCGCAAATTCCGGATCGGGGAAAAGTGGTCAAAATTTCCAAAAAAGATGGTTCGTTTACTTTTGTAGCATCCGGGCTTCGGACACCCAACGGAATTGGTTTGGGCGTTGATGATGAAATATTCATTGCTGACAATCAGGGTGACTGGCTTCCTGCAAATAAAATCGTTCATTTACAGGAAGGTGCCTGGTACGGTTCACGTTCAGTAGATTTTGAGGGAACGGCCAACAGGAAAGAAACACCACCCGTTGTATGGCTGACACAGGACGAGATCGGTAATTCTCCGAGCCAGCCTGCTAAGCTGAATATTGGACCCTACAAGAACCAGATGATCCATGGCGATGTAACACACGGCGGGATCAAGCGCGTGTTTGCCGAGAAAGTAAACGGCAGTTATCAGGGCGCAGTGTTCCGGTTTACACAAGGACTGGAAGCTGGTATCAACCGACTGGTTTGGGGACCTGACGGATCACTCTACGCAGGCGGTGTGGGTTCAACCGGTAACTGGGGACATACCGGAAAGCTAGGGTATGGTCTTCAGAAACTGACCTTTAACGACAAACCTGCTTTTGAAATGCTGGCCGTGCGTGCTCAATCCGATGGCGTGGAAATTGAATTTACCGAACCTTTGAAAGAAAGTGTTGGTGAAGCAGCCTCCGATTACGAAATCCGCCAGTGGTGGTTTAAACCAACGGGCGATTATGGCGGACCGAAGCTGGACAACGAAGCCCTGAGCGTAAAAAACGTGAAGGTTTCCGCCGACAGAAAGAAGGTAACCTTACAGCTGGCCGGCATGAAAAACAAACATGTGGTATACATCCGCCTGAACAGAAAGACCATCACCAGCCAAAGCGGCAACACCTTATGGACCACCGAGGCATGGTATAACATGAACGAAATACCGGGCAATACCTAAACCCTTAACCCGGCATAAACAGAGGCCATCCTACCAGCGAGCGTAATGCTTTTGGTAGGGTGGCTTTTCTGTTTTTGGAAGTGTCCGGATTCTTTGAAACAAGCCTTTTGGGTATGAGGCTTACCGGTTAATAATATTATTTACGATAACTGTGTGTGGTAGTGAATAATGTGTTATCTGCTGGAATAATATTACCAACTCTCGTGTAACCCTAGCTGTCAAACCTTATTGAAGTGGTCTAACCCCTCATTAGTTTGACAGATATTCACTAATTGAAGTTTTGAAATTTAAGTTGTCATAGATGTAAAATCTGGGTTACTTATGGTAAATCCTTTTGCTTTCAGATACTTCATTGGAGATGTATATCCAATTTTAGAATGTATTCTTTTGTGATTATAAAACTTTTGGAATCTGTCAAATATTTCGTTTACTTCATTCAGCTTCCAAATTGATATTTTTGACAAATTGTTCTTTCTACGATGCTATGGTAACTCTCAATGTGCGCGTTTTGTTCTGGTATTGCCGGTGAAACGAGGAGAATTACAGGGATTTATCAAAGGAAGTGGTCCAAATATATTAAAATCTATCTCACAAAATGGACAAAAATTGCCATCCGGTGCATATAAATTGCCAAATGGAACCTTCATTCGTGGTTATAATGCAAACGCCGGCAATTACACAATTCAAATAAATACTTCACTACAAATTTATAAAATACGAGTTATCCCATGAAAGAATTCGGCGATCATCTAGAATTTTATTCTACTCACTGGTTTATGCATTTTTCAAAGGATAATCCTGAAACGATTTGGGGAGATAAAATCTTGGCTAAATCATACCTGACAAAATATTGGCTCCCTTTCACTGAACATCAAAAGATATGGATGCCAATGTTGGAAAATATATTTTCAAATAAAATTGGACTTCCATATCTGATGTTTAGGGATACTTACAATATGATAGCATCTTCTGGAGGATGTCTATTTCTAGAACAGGATTTCCTGCAGCTTCAAAAATGTATGTTAGAACTTAATGAAGAATATTTCGTGGTTATTGAGAATACCTTTCATGGTATTGAGAATGAACCACCTTTCTACATGAAGTTTCCCGTAAAAATTACCTGGGATGAGCTAATGAGTGGTAACTATATTTCTGCGGTTATATTTGAGACTAACTATAAAGAATTTTTCGTATTCAGCAAAAGTAATCTTTGGGGGAAATACGCAGCTAGTGATTATGACCAACCATTAGATTTAATTGGTTTTAAGCCAGAGTGTGAAAAAATATTTAGAAAAGAGTTCGTACAATCAGAAGAAGAACGGAGCCAGGTAATTGATCTCTTGCCAAGAGAGTACATCCCATTTATAAAAAGATAAGTTTATGGCTTTAATTTAACTACTAAAAAGGGTGGCGGGATAGTATAGAAAGATCATTCAAATCCCCATAACGTAATTAGACAAATGCCAGGCAACCCGAATAGCCCTAATATATTGCAGAGAAATCCTTACGTAAAGTTTATGAAAGATGGAAAGTATTATGATGTGAGCGGGAATCCTCTTCCAAATGGAAATGTTCCAGGTGCTCATATTCCCTTAGATAATTTTAGTATTAACAAGATGCCTAATTTTTAAATCAATGGATAAGATAGTTGAGAATGTATATAGAATGATAGTTGAATTGGCGGATTTAGGTTTACAACGAAAGTTGTGGTTAAATGAAAACAATGAAACAGGGTTAATTTCTTCTTACACTGAGCTATTGTGTTCGTTATTTGATGATTTCAATTTTGACTATTTCATTGATAATTCCGCATTAAAACTTGGCTTATCCGATTCTACTATTTTCGAGTTAAATAAATTAAGGGAATTATTAAATGGCTATATCGAAAAGGAATCTGATGAAGAAATACTAAATGATCCTGAATGGAAAAAAATTGTTGAACAAGCTAAAACAGTCATACATGAATGGGATAAAACGTAGATATCTATTTTCAACTAATAGACCTTTAGTTCTTAGTAATAAGCATTTTAAAGACATTTGGAGGCCGTTAAGAATTTTAAGGTTGGATAAATACCAGGGGCAAACAAATTGGTAAAAAGGAAACTATCCATGTCACTCCTATAACAATATGGAATTGCAACAATAATGAGGACAAAATGTTAAGCCGCAATTTTCTGTATTTTTTTAAGTTCTTCAAATTCGTTGGGTGACATGTATCCTAAGGCAGAATGAAGCCTTTTTTTATTGTACCGCAGCGGCGGCCGCTAGGTTTCAATATATTCAAAGACTACCACTGCCGCTTGCTGCTTATTGACAAACTTATTTTGATAAACACATTCTGCTTTTAAGGTTTTGAATCGGATCGCCGAAGCGAAAACTCTCAGCAACAGCATTATCCCAGCGGCCCGCCGCCGCGGCAATTCCCTTTACGACTCATGCTTCTAATTACAAGTGGATTTTTATCCAGTAAACTTTGAATTCATTGCATGCATACTGAATCCCCCGGTCTGACGGGGTCGCCCGTGCGATGAAAAATTAATTCAGATGTTATAGTTCTGTTTTTCTGAGCCATTTTCCACGCAGGTATCACAGTATCAATGGCTTTCATTGTTGAACTTAGTGATCATGCGATTACTTTCCTATCAGCCAAATCTAATATTATAGTGAGATATAGCCAGCCTTGCGTCGTCTTAATCTATGTGATATCAGATACCCACGCAGTTGCTATTTTATCCACTTTGAATTGCCTGTTGAGCTTGTTTTCTACAACCGGACATTTATGCTCAGAATCTGTTGTGACACGAAATTTCCTCTTAACGATGCTCCTTATTTTACTTTCCTCATCAGTCTTGCAATCCTTGGACGAGACAATTTTACATTCAATTTGTACAATTCCTATGTGATCCTGGGACTTCCGTACGTTTGTTTACTTTTACCATAAATAACCCTGATTTTCTCAGTAAGAATTTGGTTTTCAATGGCTGTATTTGATAATTCGTTGCTCAACCAAATATAAAATCTACTTCTGCTTACCTTAAAAACAGTACACATTTTCTCAATGGAAAAAACATTTCCATGATTCTTTATGAATCCGAATATTTGCCATCTCTCCTGGAGAAAATGCCCACAGCCTTTTTTAATATATCGCGGTCAAGTTGTGTATCAAGGAGTTCATTTCTAAGCCGGGTCAATTCTTGTTCCGTTTCGCTCAAAATTAACTTTCCATTGCCAGGAAAACTGCCATTCTATTTGCAGAAAACTCTCTACGCAACTGGTATAGCATCGCTGGTGGAATGTCCAACTCTTTTGCCAGTGCACCAAGGTCTGTGCGGCTATTGCCGGGTGGCGGCGGCTCAGTTCAACACTCATCAGTTTGAACTCCATATCAAATACTCTTCTTTCTCCAGACATAAGTGTTAAGTTATAAAAGTTTTACTTAACTTCTTGTCCTCATAAAGGTAGCACCTCCAAAATTTGTATTATACAGAAGGAAGTACAGGATGTTATGCAATTAATAGTATCCTAGTTACGATTAGTCTCCAGACCGAACGGCGACCCGGTACCTCCCCGTGTCACCCATCTCCGACCATCTTTGATTCATTGTATTGGCTTCAGAAGAAAACAAAGTAATTACTATTTCTGTAATGTGGATGATGTCAGCCCAGGCAAAGAAAACGCCAAATAGTACACCAGTTCCTTTGTACTAGCTGGCGACAGTAACCCGGTAGTTTTGTGGACTTTGACCTGTTATCTCCTTAAACCTGCGGTGGAAACAACTGAAATTCTGAAATCCGCTTTCGTAACATACCTCTTTGATGTTTAGATTATTATCCATTAGTAGTTTACAGGCATGCCCCACACGGATCTCCGTCAGAAACTGCATGTAGGTCTTCCCGGTCCTGGATTTGAAATAACGGCAAAAGGAATTAGGAACCAGTCCTGAAACACCGGCTACCTGATCGAGATGGATTTTTTTACTGAAATTATGGAAGGTAAATTCATAAATATCGTTGATCCGGTCATTTTCTGAATCCAAAGGAATATTCTGGTAACCCACCGAAGACAGCATCATAAATTCCTCTGACTGCGCAATTGCATTTAAAATTTTCATCAATGCCATAATCCTTTCCGGACCTTCTGCCTGATTCAGGCTTTCCATCGCTTTTCCGACTGCCTCCTTCAATTTACCTGCTAAAAGAAGTCCTCTCCCAGCCTTTTCAAGTACTAACTTAATAGGCTTGTTTTCACTCAGATTCAAAAATTTTTCTCCCCAAAAATCCGGTGTGAAGTGCACGACTGTTGAAACGGGCGCGGTGGAGGTTTCATTGCCATCATCCGGTGTGTCAAACCGCCAGTAATGAGGTAGATTACTTCCGACAAGTACAATGTCATCAACAAAGAACCTTTTAATATGATCTCCGACAAACTGGGTTCCGGTACCCTGGTGAAAATGAACAAGCTCAATTTCCGGATGGTAATGCCAGCGGTTATTTACATTAGTCATTTTATCCTGCCGGATACTAAACGAATAAGCCTGTATATTCGGAACTTTAAGAAGCTGCGGTTTCATGTCTGAAATATATACAACAAAATCAGAGTGATTGATGATAATATGTTAATATCTCTTATATATCAGTTAATTTTTAAAAGGGTCTTTAATAAAAAATATAATTCCTTTGTATTATTAAATTTTACAGTCGATATCTATTTGTTTGATTAGGCAAAAATCTCAATGTCTTTTCATCACCTACAAAATAATTTTGTTCACAGTAACTGCATTCTATTATGAATTTACATTTTGACAATAAGGTTATCATCGTTACCGGAGGGGCCAAAGGAATTGGGGAAGGGATCGTACGGGTTCTTGCCAGTGAGGGAGCTATTCCTGTTATTGTGGGCCGGAATGAGGCGGATAACCTGAAACTGGCTGACGAATTGATCGGTCAGGGTTTTCAGGCTTTTCAGGTTTTAGCAGAACTTACCAAGCCCGAAGAATGTGAAAAGACTGTAAAAGAAGTCCTGGCAAAATACGGCCGTATTGACGGGCTGGTAAATAATGCCGGCGTCAATGACGGTGTCGGTCTGGAATCCGGGAATTATGAAGGCTTTATTGCCTCACTTCATAAAAACCTGGTTCATTATTACCTGATGGCACATCATGCACTTCCTGCTTTGAAAGCATCAAAAGGATCGATCGTTAATATTACATCAAAAACAGCCGATACAGGCCAGGGCGGAACATCGGCCTATGCCGCATCCAACGGCGGCCGTAACGCGCTGACCCGCGAGTGGGCTGTTGAGCTGCTCCCTTACGGAATCCGTGTAAATGCTGTTGTAGTAGCCGAATGCTGGACACCACTTTACGCACGATGGATCGAGACGCTGCCAAATCCTGAACAAAAACTGGCATCTATCACCGCAAATATTCCTCTGGAAAAACGTATGACCACAGCCGAAGAAATAGCGAATATGACGGTATTTCTATTATCTGACCAATCCAGTCATACCACCGGACAGCTTATTTATGTCGACGGAGGATATGTACATCTGGACAGGGCCCTGGACAGCTGATTTCTGACAATCCTAATTAAAACATCGTTTTCACATCCGCTATCACTTTCAACATCACAGTCAGAACCATGAAAACACTAGTATGCAACTCGCCTGGAGAATTCTCTTACCAGCATTCAGATATTCCGGCACTGACAGAGAATCATGCCATCATAAAAATAAAAAATATTGGCGTTTGCGGAACGGATCTGCATGCATTTGAAGGGAAACAACCCTTTTTTAATTATCCGAGAATCCTGGGTCATGAGCTGGCCGGCGAAATTGCAGCGGTTGACGGAGCACCGGTCTTTTCCGTCGGTGAAGCAGTTACTTTTCTGCCTTACTTTAACTGCGGCCACTGTATTGCCTGTCGTAATGGAAAAACCAACTGCTGCACCCGGATGAAAGTCTTTGGTGTGCATATAGACGGCGGCATGTCTGAATTTGTCTCGGTTCCTTCCGATAAACTTGTTCATGCAGATGGACTGTCTTTTGAAGAACTGGCTTTGGTTGAACCGCTTTCCATTGGGGCGCATGCAATCCGGAGGGCAAAGGTTTCTGAATCTGATACCGTGCTGGTCATTGGCGCAGGCCCCATCGGGCTGGGTATTATGGAATTTGCCCGGATTGCAGGAGCAAAGGTAATTGCGCTGGATGTCAATGATTCGAGATTAAAATTTTGCGAAGAAAAAATTCAGGTGCAGCATTGCATTCATGGTTTGACGCAAAATATACATGAAGAACTTGTCCGCATGACAGCAGGTGATATGCCTACGGTTGTCATCGATGCCACGGGGAATCTGAAGGCAATCAATACTGCATTTGAATACTTATCGCACGGAGGAACCTATGTGCTGGTAGGCCTGCAGGGAGGTCAAATCAGTTTCAGCCATCCTGAATTTCACAAAAGAGAAGCGACTTTGATGAGCAGCCGGAATGCTACAAGGTCCGACTTCGAATACGTGATCAGCTGCATCAAAAAGGGACTTGTTAATCCACAAAATTATATCACACACCGTGTTGATTTTAGTGAGGTAAAAACTGATTTTGAAAGCTGGCTTGACCCTGCAACAGGTGTCATTAAAGCAATGATTTCAGTGAGCTGATTCTGTGCATTTGCTTTTCATTTTTTAAGATCATTATTGAACCCTCATTATGGATAGAGCTAAAAGCTTACTTGCTACGACATTTTTTATCGCCCTGTCTTTTAGCTTGTTTGCACAGAAACCAGCAGATTTGAAGCTTTGGTACAAACAGCCTGCATCCCAGTGGGTAGAAGCGCTGCCGATCGGTAATGGCCATATCGGCGCCATGGTATTTGGAGGCATTGAACAGGAGCTTTTACAGCTTAATGAAAGTTCGCTCTGGTCGGGCGGACCTGTGAAAACAAATGTAAATCCTGCATCGGCATCGTATCTTCCCAAGGTTAGAGAGGCACTTTTGAAAGAGGGTGATTACCAGAAAGCCAATGAACTGCTAAAAAAAATGCAGGGGCTTTATACCGAATCGTACATGCCCATGGGTGATCTGAAAATTATTCAGGACTTGAAAGGGGAAAAGCCAACAGCTTATTACCGGGATCTGGACATAGCAAATGCCGTAGCTACCACAAATTTTACTGTCGGCGGTGTTCAGTACAAAAGAGAAATTTTCACCTCTGCCCCCGATAATATTTTAGTAATGAGGATTTCTGCCTCGAAACCGAAACAGTTAAACTTTACCATCTCAGCGAGCAGTCAACTGCGTTATACCTTGGAAGCTACTGCATCCAAAGAGCTCCTAGTGAGCGGAAAAGCGCCTGCACATGTTAATCCTAATTACTACAATCCGCCCGGCGGTGTGAAACCAATCATTGATGAAGATCCGACAGGCTGCAACGGTACCCATTTCCAGTTCAGAATGAAAGCGGTTAGCAAAGACGGCACGATTTCAACCGATACATCAGGAATTCACGTAAAGGATGCTAGCGAAGTATTCGTTTATTTATCAGCAGCTACAAGCTTCAACGGTTTTGATAAATGCCCGGACAAAGACGGTAAAGATGAAAAAGTATTAGCGAAAAGTTATCTGGACAAGGCTCTGGGGAAAAGTTATCCTGTTTTAATGAAACGCCATCAGGATGATTTTCATACCTATTTCAACCGGTTGACGTTTGAGGTAACGGATAGCACAAAGAATAATGCGAACACGAAATTACCTGCGGATGAGCGCCTGATGGCCTATTCAAAAGGTGACTATGATCCGAAACTTGAAACGCTTTACTACCAGTATGGAAGGTACCTGCTAATTTCTTCTTCCCGGGCAGCACTGCCCGGTGTTCCTGCGGGCCCACCAGCGAATCTGCAGGGAATCTGGAACAAGGAAATGAGGGCACCATGGAGCTCCAACTATACCATCAACATCAATACGCAGATGAATTACTGGCCTGCGGAAGTGGCTAATCTTTCTGAAATGCACACACCGCTGCTTTCCTGGATAAGGGATCTTTCAGAAACCGGAAAAGTGACAGCACGGGAATTTTATGGTGCAAAAGGCTGGGTGGCACATCACAATTCCGATATCTGGGGACTATCCAATCCGGTAGGAAATGTGGGCGACGGCGATCCGGTGTGGGCCAACTGGTATATGGGCGCGAACTGGCTGAGCCAGCATCTATGGGAACATTACCGTTTTTCAGGTGACAAAGTTTTCCTGAAAGAGAAAGGATATCCGATCATGAAAGAAGCAGCTTTATTTACACTTGACTGGTTGGTTGAAGACAAAGAAGGCTACCTGGTAACGGCTCCCTCCACCTCGCCGGAAAATAAATTCAAAGATCCTAAAGGTGGTGAAGCGGCTGTTTCTGTTGCCACCACCATGGATATTTCCATTGTTTATGATCTTTTTTCAAACCTGATTGAAGCGGCTGATGTACTGGGCGATGATGGAGAATTCAAAAAACTGCTGATTGAAAAACGTGCTAAACTTTACCCGCTTAAAATAGACAGCCGGGGCAGAATTCAGGAATGGTATAAGGATTTTGAAGAAACCGATACACTGCACCGTCACGTATCGCATTTATTTGGTCTGCATCCCGGGCACCGGATCTCACAGGATACACCTGAATTTTTTAAGGCTGCGAAAAAGACGCTGGAAGTACGCGGTGATGCAGGAACGGGCTGGAGCAAAGGCTGGAAGATTAATTTCTGGGCCAGATTACTGGATGGCGATCATGCTTACAAGCTCATTCGTCAGCTTATGAAATATACCAATGAAGGAAAGGGAGCATATAAGGGCGGAGGCACGTACCCAAACTTTTTTGATGCACATCCGCCTTTTCAGATTGATGGAAATTTTGCCGGAACTGCGGGTATGTCGGAGATGCTGATCCAAAGCCATCTGAAAGAAATCTATCTTTTGCCAGCCCTGCCCTCTACCTGGAAAGAAGGTCACATCAAAGGACTGCGTGCCCGTGGTGGATTTGAAGTAGATATGGATTGGAAGAACGGAGAACTAATACGTTCTGTAATCAAATCATTGAACGGGGAGGTATGCATCATTAAAACCAACATTCCGGTTCAGGTGACAGGAGCCGTTTCTACAACGAAAAAAACAGATTCCGGCTATATCAATACATTTAAAACGGATAAAGGAAAAACGTACAAGATTATGTCCAATCTTAAGTAGAATATCTTTTCCAGGATATTCTACTTAAGAAAACATGCATCCGGATTCATGAAGTACCCACGCTATTTTAATCTTTTTACTTTTTAAATACAACGCGCTGAACAGCTACACCGCCGACAATGCCAAATCCGTTTGTAACATTCCCTGTTACATTTTGCTTTTCGGCGGTGGGGTCACCTTCATTTCCGGAAACATTACGGTAAGTATAGAGGTAGTTATAAGCATCCTGCGTCAAAACGGATACTTCCAGTAAAAAACTGTCCCTGGGTGTATTTCCAACACTGCCGTATGCAGCATAATCTTTTACCTGCAGAGCGAAAAATTTTTGTTCACCCGGGTTCAGCGGTTTCAACGCATAAACCCCGCCAAGGCGTGGGTCAACGTAATGATCCGAAAATACGGACTCCGTTTCATTGCTGGCTTTCAGATCTACAATGCTTTCACTTCGGTAATACGTAGTTTCACCATTTTTGTTAATACTAAGATGGTAGGTAATGGCCCGCATATTGAATTTGTAGTACCTGGGTTCAAGTCCATTATTAAGAACAGTAAAATGGAAGTTGAAGTCAAAGAAATCATATTTATTTGGTGTCAAAAACATGCTTTTGCCTGTTAGCTCCAGATCCTTTCGGTCCGGAACAATATCGGCTCCCTCTACCATTTCATATCCGTTAACAGCCAGGGTAAGCCGGAATTTCTTACCGGCTGATACTTTCATCTTACTTACAAAATATTTCTTGCTGTAAATCACTGTATCGTGCAGTGTTTCAACATAAATATCATTCTCATAAAGTTTTACGATTGCTGCTTCGGGATAAGGTTTAGGTCCATTATTACTGAAATAGTCAAATCGTCCGGACAAGGAAGCACTTGCCCAAATCACACTATCCTGACTCAAAAAAGCATTCAAAACAGGCTTTACCTGCTCCTCGGGTAAGGAGATATCAATGGTTTTTGAACATGACATCAACAGGTAAAAAGAAACAGCAACCAGAAACAGGAGCTTAAAAAAAGTCATGACCGTTAGAATTTAAGAGTATAGGAAACACTGGGAAGAATGGGCAGGATGCTGTATCCATTAACCACAACACGGCTGCCAGTGTATTTTTGGATATCATAATAGAAAAGGTTACGGCGGTTATAGGCATTGTATACACTGATATTCCAGGTACGGATATGGCCATTATTCTTTTCTTTGACAAACGAAATCCCCAGATCAAGCCTATGGTTTGACTGGATACGAATGTTGTTTCTTTTCGGATAATACTGCACATCCTGGTTATAACTACCATTATAACCAGGCCCATAGCTGCCTTCATACGCCAGGGTAGGTACAGTAAAGGGCGCAGCACTCTGAAAAACAAAAGCACCCGACAATTCAATATTTTTCTTCCACTTATAAATACCGACGATATTTGCAGTATGTCTCCGGTCATATTTATACGGAAATGTGGCACCTTTGTTGATGTCATCAAACTTTCTGTTCGACCAGGCCAGAGTATAGCTTATCCAACCTGTTAATTTCCCTGCCCTTCTTTGCAGGAATAATTCAGCTCCATAACTATTACCTTTTCCGGAGGCTACCTTATCTTCCCATTGTCCATCGGTAACTGCATTTAAATAACTGGCTCCTTCGCGGTATTCCACTACATGATCCATTTGTTTGTAATATCCTTCCAGAGAAAATTCAATCTTATTGTTCCATAGGTTTCTGGCAACCCCCAGTGCATATTGATTTGCCTTTTCCGGAACAAGTCCAGGGGTGGCAGGTATCCATAAATCCGTTGGCAGAGAAAGTGAATTGCTTGATAACAAATGTATATTTTGATTCATGCGTACATACGAAGCTTTGATGGCTATATCATTTGCCAGCAAATAACGCAGGCTGACACGGGGCTGCAAGGAAAGGTAATCCTTGCCTTCAACCCTGAATTGGTTTGCATGCAAACCAATGTTTGCTTGCAGTTTGTCTGTCAGTTCCCAGTCATCTTCCACATAAGCATCGAGCTCTGTTGCCAGTATTTTTGAATCAACCACATTATCTGTAACCGTTGCCGTATCCGCCTGCTGCTGCCTTTCAAAACGTGAAGTAGGCTTATACGTATGGTAGGTACCCGAAACGCCGAACTTTATGGCATGCCCGGAACCCGGCATGTAGCTAAAATCTGTTTTTGCTGTATAGTCCAGAATGCCGGATTGCAGTTCCAGGTGGTAATCCGACTGTTTATTATTCTTTTCAATCTGTTCATTCCTGAGCGTTGTTGCGAATTGATACTTTGTCAGTAGTACGGACATTTCTACAAATATCTTGGGTGAAAACGCATGATGCAGTTTAAGGTTACCAACCAAATTATTCCACGAAACCGAGCTGTTTAATTTGGATGTTTTTCCTGCATTATTATTATCATTAACAACTGTCCTGAGTTTAAATTGATCACCGCTCTTGTTCAGGCTAAGATCAAGATAGCTTTTGTTTGAAAATCTGTGATGTATCTTCAGATTCAGGTCATAAAAATAAAATGCCAGCTTTTTTACATCGCTGCTTACCATGCGGATCACTGGTGCAACAAACAAGTCATGGTAGGTCCTTCGACCGGATATAATAAAGGATGTTTTACCTTTCCACACAGGACCTTCCAGCGTCAGCTGCGACATGATCAGGCCTGCCGATAAAGTACCGTGGTATTGATGCATATCTCCCTGCCTTGTTTTCAGGTCAATGACCGAAGAAAGACGCCCACCAAAACGTGCAGGAAAAGCTCCTTTATAAATGGATGCCTCCTGAATAAAATTGGGATTGATGGCTGAAAAAATACCGATCAGGTGAGACGGGTTATAAATCGGAGCACCATCAATCAGGATCAGATTTTGATCCGGTGTCCCGCCTCTTACAATTAAAGCAGAGGAACCTTCACTGCCCTGCTGAACACCCGGCAAGGTTTGAAATGCTTTCATGATATCTGCTTCTCCAAAAAATTTAGGCATGGCCTGGATTTGTGAAATGGGCAGTGTCATCAGCCCCATTTGAGAACTTTTCTGTATAGGCTGGCTCTCGGTAATAACCACTTCTTCAAGAACTTTTCCCTGTGAAGTTTTTAGTTTAAAATCAAAAATCATGTCATCCCTGACCATAACGATGGTATCTAAAACGGTATAACCTAAGTAAGAAATACGAATGGCCGCAGTCTCATTGTTGCACTTAAGTTTGAAATATCCCGCCGCATCTGAACTGGTATTTTTATTTCCATCTTTGGCTAAAATAGATGCACCAGCCAGCGCTTCACCTGTTGAAAAGCTGGTAATTTTTCCTGTTAAGAGTCGTGCGGCTTTCACCGGGGATTTTGAGTCCTGGCCTAAACAATCCATAACTACTGCAAAAAGGGCACATACCGATAAGACCACAAAGCGTGACCTTGCATAATTCGAAATCATGAATATCAATTTATATTTGAAACCTGGTTAATGCTTTTCAAGCCAGGATTGTCTGATTGCTATGAAGACAATTAATATTTCATCCACCTCCACTCTGCCATGGATTTATACTACTATTTTTTACTTATATTGATCTGGTAAGACGTTTTGACAGCAAATTGCTTTAAATCAGAATTTAGGTCATAATCTTCAAATTTAAAGCTTACATCAATCTTTTTGGTAAGATTCAGCCCGATTGAGGGTGAATAAACAAAATGTACTTTATTGTCGGAGTATATTCCATACCTGTTGTCTCCTTTATGCAGATTCAAATTTAAACCCAAACCAACTTCCCCACCTACATAGAATCTGGGCGTGACATACATGCGGATACCCGCTTTCACGGGAATGATACCTACCGGTTTTAATTCGTAATTAATCAGATAAGGATCTCGCGCTTTTTTATAGCGGGGCTGAATTGAGAAATAGGTGTACCCTGCTGTCAGCATACCTGAAAAGGACTTACCCAATTTTCTTGTTAGAAAAACTTCTGCTCCGCCGACCATTCCGTAAGGCTCATCCCAGCCAACACCAGCGGACAAGGCCAGCCCTAAGCTATATGCCTTTGACTGAAAATGATCTTCTGTTTGAACCCCTTTGAACTTTGAAGACAGTGCAATACCAGCTTCCCATCCAATCCATTTTGAAATGTAGTGACCATTGCCGGAAGGTAATGCAGATTTTTTTGCAACATTCTGATAACCCAAAGCTGCTTCTCCGCTCTGGTTATACCGGTTACAGGTAGGACCACCGAAAACAGTAATATTTTTATACAGATTGAAATTAACGGTCGCCTTTATACGAAACCATCTGTCATCCCAGAAACCATTGTTCACAAACTGGTAATCGGCCTGGGTAGTCAGTGAGAGTTTTTTTGATACTCTATAATCCCGTCCAAAACCTAAACCAAACGAATACAACTTCTGACCTTGCGACAGATTCGCTCCTACCAGAATGGTACTGTAAAGTTTTTGAGTACCAGACTTAAAGCCGATCCCTGTATTGGTCAGGTCATTGGAATATACGGAGACCTGATAGTTTCCTTTACGGATGATATTGATCAGGCCAATGCTCAGGCCACTGGATGAATCAGCAACATTGATAAGTCCAACCTGGATGCCGCGCAGTGACTGTGCATAGTTTAACAGAGAAGATACTTGTAAGCCACGTACCACTCCTTCGGATCTGTTTACAAACCCGGCAATCTGAATACCCTTGACATTCCCCAATGCCATATTATGGACACCTGCTAACTGAAGTCCGTTGACCGAACCGCCTACAAGATTGAATACGCCGGCGAACTGCAGGGCATTGACATCATCTTTATTGATATTATAAAGTCCTGCTACTTCAAATCCGTTTACACCACCTGTATATCCTCCCGTAACATTAAAAGAAAGGTTATTGCTCACCTGAGGGCTCAACACACCACGCGAGCTGATACCCGGAGCCAGTGAGATCTGAAAAGAACGGTCTACCAGAAAATGTCGCAGGTTCAGGTTCTGTACCTTTTTTTTTGCTGAAATAAAAAGATTTCCAATAGCTGTATTTTCAACACTCGAAGAAGTACCAGGATCAGCCCGGTAATCTTCTGACAATGCTCTGATGACTGAAACGCTTTCTAAAAAATGAAAGGTTGTATCCCTATAATTATTTTTGCTTAACGTCAGGTCAATAATAATTTTTTCAGGTGTATGACTTTTACATTTGATCTTGAAGTAGCCATGCTCATCGGTTTGTCCATAAGCCAGCAGCTGTTTTTCCAAAACAGACGTACCCGGCAAACGTTTGCCGGTTGCTGCATCTATGACAATACCGCTGATTGTAAAACTGCGTTCGCTGGTGGTAATATCGGGACTGATGAGAGACATCTTTTTTAATGCAGGCGTGATGATCACAAAGCTTTTGCTTTCCAGAAATTCATATTGATCAGTTAACAGCTTATCTAGCACAGCGCCTACCGGCTGATCTTCTGCTACGATACTGACCAGGCTATCTTGTGGAAGGATCAACCCGTTATAAGAAAAATGAAAATTACCTTTTTCACCGATCATTCTGAGTGCTTTTTCCAGGGGCTGGTTATTGATTTCAACTGAAATCTGCTTGTTCAACAGGTTTTGACAATACCCATATTCCGGCCCGGAAAGACCGATCAGCATAAAAAATAAAACCCTGAATACCTGTTTATAGCAATGAAAGTCCATAAGTCTTATTTAAGTAGGATCTGATCTCCTTTTCTTTGCACGGTCAAATCGAAAGTACGCGCAATGACAGGCAAAATTTCATCAATAGATTCATTTTTGAAGGTGATATTCAAAGGCAGATTTTTGATTCTCTCTGAGCTGATCACAATATGAACTCCATAGGCTTCATTCAAAATTTCAACCATCCGCCACAGTGGTGTATTGCTGGCAATAAACTCATGCGTCCGGTAATACTGATAAAGCAGATCCGGGTTTTTCTGTTTTTTGATTTCAGGACTTTGCGCTGAAACCAAAACTTTTTCACCAGGCAGTAAATTCAGCATTTCCCCTGATCCGGAAACCTGGACTTTTCCTGTTTCCACAATCACTTCTGTATTGCCATGAAAGCTTTTTACATTAAATGATGTCCCAAGAACTTTAATCGTAACATCATTGACTTTTACAACAAATGGTTTGTCAGGATTAGGCTTTACTTTAAAGAATGCTTCTCCTTTTTCCAAAGCAATAGTTCTGATATCCTTGTCAAACTGCTTATCATATTTAACCCGTGTATTCCTGTTTAAGGTTATCACAGAGCTATCAGAAAGCATGAAGGTACCAGGCCTGGAAAATGTCTGTACTATTTCACCGGCCACTGGCTGAGATGATTTTGAAGCGGTATAAAACCAGGTAAAGATAGAAATGCAAACCAGTACGGCGGCCACGGAAAGCCAACGCCAGTTTGATATCATTCTGACAGAATTTTTATCTCGTTTTTCCTGATACGCTTTCTTTTTTAACCTTTCCAGCGATGCTTCTACATCGGGTAGTTGGTCAGGCGCTATGGTGAGGCTTTTTTTCCATGTCTGAATCAGCTGATCCAAATAAATCTGGTTCTCACCAGCAAGTTTACACCATTGTAAAACCTGCTCGGTTTCGGCATCTGAGGTCTGGCTGGAAATATAACGGACAAGAAGCTGCTCGCTCACCGGGTTTATTTTAGAAGCATCCATAGTAAAACAGGTAAATAATCTGCAAGTTCTTTTCTTAACCTTTTAAGCGCCTTAATGATATGCTTTTCAACAGTACTGACTGAAATCCCCAGTTCACTGGCGATCTCCGAATACTTATAATCCTCATACCGACTAAGTTGAAAAACGGTTCTGCACTGCTGCGGTAATGTTTCCAAAGCCTTACTTAATACTGTAACAAGTTCCTGATGTTGAAACAGATCCGATGAATCAATACCGGATTGCGCATCAAAATTCTGCATATGCCAGGTATCGACTACTTTTTGATGTTTCAAATAATTTAAACATTCATTATGTACGGATCTGTACAAGTAGCTTTTCAAGGAAATTTTCGTATCCAGGGAAACTTGTTTTTCCATGATTTTCAGAAAAATGGTATGGACAATATCTTCAGCTAAATGTTCATCTCTGACAAATAAGAAAGCATAACGATACATACCTGTATAATAGGATCTGTAAACAGAGTCGATAGTAGGCTGATGACCTTTATTCAGTAATATGATCCGTTCTGATTCGCTCACTTCATTTCAACAACTTAACATTTAGATTTACATACTTTTCAAAACATTAATTTTCACACCTGATCGTAAAAATCAATTCTGTTTATAAGCATAACAACTTAGCTGAAAGTTACCTCCATTGTATGCAATAAAAAAAATAGTTTAACCTCCACAACCGGGAGATTAAACTATTTCAAAGACTATAATCAATAAGAAATGAAGCTGTACAAATCAGGGCATGTTCTTTTTTTCGTATCTCCAGTTTGTATTTTTTGCCAGGCCAGCCGGTTCACCTGTAAACATTTTGCCTGCCTGAACATCTCCTTTTAATTGCCATTGATACCAGGCCGTAGCAACTTTGGCAAATTCACCACCATGCGGCTGGCTGTAAGTTCCTCCATGGCCAACATCCATATTGGCTACAAAAACCGGAACATGATTGATCTGAAAGTAATCATCCATTCCATTGGCATAGGCAATATCCTTTTCTCCACCGAGCAGATACAGTGTTGGGGTATGAATCTTCTTAAGATTTTCCTTAGTCAGGTCGGGCATGTTACTTATGCCGTTTCCGGGCGTTTTAAAAATGCCGCTGTTACAAACCACCACAGTGCTCACACGCGGATCTGAGGAAACTTCAAGCGTTTGTAAACCTCCACAGGACATACCGCTTACAGCAATTTTCTTTACATCTATTTTTTGATAAAAAGGACTTTTCTTATCGTCATTCTGCGCAATGGCCCAATCGATGGCATCAACTAACTGAGCTGATTTAGAACGGTCTTTTACCTGATCGCCTGATTCCTTCGGCATGACGCCAATAGCAATGACAAGAAAGCCATGAGAAGCCACCTCATTCAAAAAATTGACATGCTCCCAGGGTGAATTGTAGCATGCCCCATTTCCCCAGGCAATGACAGGTAACTTTTCATTTTTACCGAATCTGCTGATATCCTTTGGCCTGAACACTGTATGTGTAGGCAATGAAGCCTGCGTAGTCATCACTGCACTATACTTTCCGGTTCCGCCATCTTCAACCGTTCGCAAGGCAACTTCCTGTGCCCTTGTTGTCTTTATTGACAAAAAAGTAACCAATGCAACTACTAAATAGATTGATTTTTTCATGTATCTGATCGTTTATTACTGGTTATATTTTAGCACAAAATGCTTTTGCGATACCTATGATTTGCCATAGACCGATCATCCAGCCATAAGGAAAGCAGCTTGTTCAATACTTTTACTTTCTTAACCCGCTATTATCTTTATAAAATTGCAATCAGGATATTCGCTTTAAAAACAGGGAGGTAAGGTTGACTCCGATCCGTTTTCCCAACCTTCTCCAAAAATAATCCGATGAAAGACTTTCAGCCGAATGGCTTAAGATAAGATTTGTCTTTGCTATATTGCGGCACAATCCGATGCGCGTACTTCTGCTTTACATATGGCTTATTGCAACAATTCTGCCGACTTTTAGTCAGTGGGGCACAATCGCATACTATCAAATTAATAAAGAATACATTACGCGTGTGCTTTGCGAAAATCGTGATAAACCGCAGCTGCATTGTGACGGGCATTGTTTCCTGGCTAAAAAGCTGAAAGCTCAAGAAGAAAAAAAAGACCAGCAGACCAGTGAACAGGTTCAAAATCTGCCTTCATTACAACTTTTTGCATCACCTCTGGCATCCTTTGAATTTTTATCAAGGTCATTTGCCAAAAAACAGCAGCTTTCATTTTCTTACCATATGGCTGCTTATCAGGCTCTGCTCACTGTCGTTGTTCCCCCTCCCTGTGCATAAATAATACGATGTATTGCTTATGCTTTTAACCTTAGGGAAATAGCTGTTTCTCTTTTCAGGCACATTACTATTTTCAAATTTTTACTTATTCAAAAATCTGCCTGGCTATGTCTCTTCGGACATAAGATGGCTGAACTATATCCTTGTATCATTTAAATGAAACTTAACTATCTGTTTCTGTTACTAGTCATTCTGAGTAATGGCTTTAAAGGCTTCGCGCAATCCGAGTACGGTATAATAAATGGCCTTATTGTCAACGCCGAAGGCGAACCGGTAGTTGGCTCCTCTGTCACACTTCAAAGTACCACTTTAGGAACTGCAACGGATGCCAAAGGTCTTTTTACATTATCCGGCATTACTCCCGGATCTTATATCCTGACTATTTCCAATGTAGGATACACAGCTCATACACAAAGCATCAGGGTTACAGGAGGACAAAACCCTCTTCTAAATCTGCAACTTTCGGAAAGCAAACAGGAGCTAAAGGAAGTCATAGTCAGTGCAGCAAAAGACGGGTACCACGTTTCCAAATCCAGCGGCGCTACCCGGCTGGACGAGCCTTTGCTTTCTACACCTCAATCAGTTCAGGTTATGCCGTCAGCAGTACTACGTGACCGGCAGGCTTTTACCCTGAATGAAATTGCCGGTTCCTTTACAGGCATGAAAGCCAACAATGGCAATGGATCTTTTCAGATCCGGGGTTTCACGGCCTACTCACCTAACGATGCCAGTTTTCTTCTCTATAATGGTATACGGGGAAACTTGTTTCTGTGGAGCCAGCAGCCTTTGCTTTACAACATTGAATCTGTTGAACTGCTACGCGGCCCATCCGGGGCATTATTTAGTGAGGGATCGCCCGGTGGCGTTGTTAACTTTATTACCAAAAAGCCCTTGTTGGAAAAAAGGGCTAATGTCGATTTATCATTAGGAAGCTGGGGATTTGCAAGAGCTTCTGCTGACTTTACAGGCCCGGTTTCCAACCATAAGAAATGGTTATACCGGACAATTATTGGCTACGACCGGTCCGAAAGCTTTCGGGATTATCAGAAAAAACAGAATTTATTCATTGCTCCTTCACTCTCCTACCTGATGAGCGAAAAGACTTCTTTAAATCTGGAACTTAACTATGTCTATTCCAAGGCTGTTCAGCAATATGACAACGGAAGCTACATTTATTCACGTCCTGACGGCACCTTTGATTTTAATTATTATCCCAAAAATCTGACAATTCAAAGCCCCACAGACTATGGAAAAACCCATAATGCATCTGCTACGCTTAGTTTTAATCACCAGATTAATCAGAATCTGAAACTTACTGTTGTAGAGCGGGCAGTCCGGAATGTACTCGACTACACCGACCATATTCCGGTGGGAAGAATACGGAATGATTCTATCAGCCGGGGTTATCAGGATTGGAAAACGGATCGTTTCAGTCTGCAGACAACGGCTTTTGCAACCTATACCGTAAAGACAGGTGCTTTTGGGCATCAGATCCTTTTAGGAACAGACTACAACCGCTACGGTTGGACTCAAAACGATTACCAGTACAAATCCTCCACCCGGATTTCTATTTTAAATCCTGATTATACAGGAAGTATTCCCAGCGCTTCAACCCCTGCTGACGAATCTGATGACAACAAACGTGTAACGAATTTAATCGGCGGTTATATTCAGGATCAGATCAGTATAGGAGAAAAAGTGAAGATGCTGCTTTCGCTGCGTTATGACAGCTACAATGGCAAAGAAACGCCTTTGTCAGAACGTGACAACAAACAGGGCGATGAACTGAAAACTTCAGGTTGGATTCCAAGGCTGGCACTGGTGTACTTACCGGTGAAGAATGTATCACTTTACGGGACTTACCTGAAGTCCTTTAACCCACAGACTTCAAACAATGTACTGGCAGGTGGCCCTTTCCCTACCCGGCAGGCAACGCAGTATGAAGTAGGCTCCAAAGCGGATCTGATCAGTAACCGTCTATCGACCACAGTGTCACTTTATCAGATCGACTATGCCAATATCCTGACCGCTGCACCCACAGAAGAAAATTCACACCGGCAAGCAGCCATTGACGGAACACGAAGCAGGGGCGGTGAGTTTTCAATTACAGGAAACTTTCAGGGACTAAGCCTGATTACGGGGTATGCATTTAACGAACACGTACTGGTCAGTACGAGCACCTACGGTAAAAAAGGAGACCGCTTTGCGAATGCACCAAAACATCAGATCAACTTCTGGGGGAAATATGTACTTGCAACCCATGCACTGAAAGGGTTGGGCATTGCGGCAGGCATGCGCTACGTCAGTAATCAGGTGGGTTTGTTAAGTAATCAGAACTTTATCTTTCCTTCCTACACAGTACTGGACGCTGCGCTGTCCTATGCTCACAACCGGTACCAATTTCAGCTGAACGCTTATAATTTAACCAACAAACATTATTTTACTGGTAGCCGGTCCGGTATGACTACGGCGGGTCTGGGAGATCCTTTCAATATCCGGGTTGGGATCAGCTATCAGCTTTGGTAGATCCGAATACAGCTATTTTTCGCTCTTTATTCTTAGTTAGTAAAGATGTAAGACGATTTATTCAAAGAAAAACGGATTTCTTTTGTACAAAAGAAATCCGTTTTATGAATCAGTATTTAATGAGCTGACATTGCACCTATACAGTCCTATTTCCAATAAAGGATGTACTTGATCAAATACGCTTCAGTAAAAAAAGCTATTGCACATCAAACCAAAGTTTGGTCGTCAGCCTGTCCTCACCCTGGTTTGCCACGGCGGCTTTGTAATTTGAAAGATTTAAGGCTTGTTCACCAGTCGGATAGGTTAACCTTGCAGGAAATTGACCACCCAATACACCTGCATAAGCCGGTTTTAGTTTTGGATAATCCAATCTTCTCCATTCTGCAAAAGCTTCCGGCCCCTGACTAAATAAAGCAATCCATTTTTGTTCACCAATAGATTTTTTATAATTGGCAGCATCGTACGCTACGGATGGCTGAGCGAGATAAAGGGCAATATCGGCATTGCCAATTCTAAACTGCTGCATCGAAGCGGTAATGGCTTTTTGGTATAAAACAGCTGCATTTTCTGAGATAAAACCTCTTTGAGCAGCTTCTGCTAAATTGAACAACACCTCTGAATAACTTAAAAATACTGCAGGTGAAGTAGCTGCCGTAAAGTAATCTCCAAGTTTTGATGTTTTGGTAAAACCAAGCTTTGCAGCCGAATCTGCTGGCAATCCGTTGGTTACACCCACATAGCCCGTCGGGGTTGTATCTACCGTTCTATTGGCAAAAACAGCCAGACGAGGATCTTTTAGCTCTGTCAGTTTATCAATAACTGCTTTGCTGACCCGGTAATCATCCCGTGTTTCACGGTCTCTCGATACAGGATTCTGATTTGGAGAACTCAAATAGGCCATCTGTGCTGTTTCCTCATTAGCGGCAATTAGTTGCGAAGGATTAGCAGCCAGTTCTGCAATTACAGTTTTGGCAGTAGCCGGATCTCTGTCAACGATCCTTAATGCGATTCTAAGCCTAAGCGAATTGGCAAATTTTTTCCACCTGGACATATTTCCACCATAAACCAGATCTCCCGCTATGGGGTTTGCACTTATATCAATCAGTTCACTTGCCTTTTTCAGATCAGCCAGTAAGCCGATATAAACATCTTTTTGCGCATCAAATTTGGGTGTAAGAAACTGATCGATCTTTGCCGCCTGACTATAAGGAATATCGCCATACAGATCGGTAAGTAATTGAAAAGTCCAGGATTTAAGAATCAGGCCTACAGCCTGATAATTTGAATTTCCGGTCTGCTCGCCCAATTGGATGATCGTAGTAAAATCAGTAAGCCCCTGTGAGTAAAAATTGGTCCACACATTCTGGATATTCGTCAGACTGGTTGTGTATTTATCCGGATCGGTATACTGAATTTTGGCCCAGTGCTGCACATACAAAGTTGTTGTTTCCATAGAAGCATCCGAACCCAGAATAATATCCGCATTGGACTTTATAGCATTTGCCAGCAAATAATCCGGCTGGGCTACAATGGCTTCGTTTGGATTTTTATTGACATCTTCCAGATCATCCGAGCAGCCTGCAAGAAATCCGGCAAGAACAAATGTAAAAGCACTTTTTAAAACTATATTTTTAGTACGCATGATGGTATCCTTGAAAATGAGAATCGATATGTTATAAAGTTAAAATCCAATATTCAGATTAAAACCGTAAGAACTTGTTGTGGGAAGCTGAAGTGATTCCAGTCCCTGCCCGGTATTGGCCGTGCTGAACGCAGTCTCCGGATCAATGTTGGTAGCTTTTCTTTGTAAAAACGCCAGGTTACGACCGTATACCGAGATGGTTACATTCTGCAGCTTGTACTTGCTTACCAGGCTCTGTGGTACGGAATAACCCAATTTCACTTCCCTTAACTTGATGAAGGAAGCGTCAAAAACACTGGCTTCGTTGATCCCGGCGCTGTTGCTATACACACCTTTGTAATATCTTTCTGCTGAAACGATGGTAGCGTTAGGCTTTCCGTCTGCAGTATTGCCACGGGCAATGATACCATCTTCATAGACCTTCTCTCCGGCAGGTGCTGCTCCGTTCGTGTTTAATTGTATAGCGGCAGCAGATGTGTTATTGTTCGGAAAATAGTATGTCAGGCCACCATGCTGTGCATCTCTGCCTTCCAGTGTTTCAATCAGCACACCGGTATATTTACCTGTAGCATTGGTAGCCGAATAAAGCGAACCGCCTTGTTTGGTATCAATCAGCACACTAAGATTAAACCCTTTGTAAGAGAACGAGTTGGTAATCCCTCCCAGCCATTTTGGTGTGTAATGACCAAGCACTTTAAGGTTTGGGTCTCGGACAGGCAGCCCGTTGGCGCCTATAACAATACCTCCGTTGGCGTCCCTTGTGAAAGCGGTTCCAAATATGGCTCCGTACCCTAGCCCTTTACTGGCATAAACCGCTGCCGACCCGTTGGATCCCAGTTTATAATCATTCAGGAAACCTTCATCATCCAGTGAGATCACTTTGGAAATGTTTTTTGAAAAATTGATGCCGACATCCCACTTAAAGCCTGATGCCGTTTCAATTGGCTTTACTGTAAGCATGGCTTCAATACCACGGTTATTGATGTGGCCTGCGTTCAACAATTTTTGTTTGTAACCAGTTGTAGGGCTTACATCTGCTTTCAAAATCTGGTTGTAACTGTTGGTATTATAGTAACTAAAATCAAGTCTTGCCCTGTTCCTGAAAAATGCCAGATCAACCCCGATTTCCGTCGAACGTGTGATCTCCGGTTTTAGATTTGTATTCAGAAGAACATCAGAAACCGTCAGCAGCGGGCTACTGCCAAAAGGCTGGTTAAAAGGATACGTATTGATCAGCTGATAAGGATCGGTATCTTTTCCTACTTCGGCCCACCCGCCCCGGATTTTTGCAAAAGTCAGTACATTGCTCTTGATGTCAAATGCATCGGTAAGTACGAAACTTGCGTTGACTGAAGGATAGAAGTAGGAATTATTACCAACCGGAAGCGTAGATGACCAGTCATTTCTCGCTGTAAGGTTTAAAAACGCATAGTTTCTGAATCCAATCTGAGCAGATGAAAATGCACTGTAAACTTTCTGTTTGCGCAGCAGATTGTAGGAGATCAGCGCGTCACGCGAGTTGTTCAGGGTATACAGATTGCTGACAGCCAGTTTGGGAGCCTGCTGATAATTCTGTTCATTAAAATTACTTCTGAGACTTCCTCCTACTAGCCAATCCACTTCAAAATCAGCGCCTACTTTTTTGTGCAGGTTGAAATTAAAATCTGTATTGTTCTCATTTACAGCGTAACCATCTTCAGTATACGAACCAAAAGGAGTACCGTTTGTCCCGTAAGCAACTTTAAACTTACGCCTATCCGTATAAAAATCATTACCGGTCCTCACCGTAGCCGTTAGCCAGTCTGTAATCTTGTAATTTAAGTTTACATTGCCAAAAAACCGGTCACGACGTTGCTCTACCGTATTTTCATATTGCAACAAATAGGGATTGCTATAGTAACTGTGATTCCAGTTATAGTCAAATCCGCCTTTGTTATAGTCCTTCAGCAATTCGGTATCCACCTGGCGACCAAACCATAAAAACTGAAGCATTACACTGCTCCCGCGTCCTGACGTTCCCGGCAAATTATCCGAAGCCGTACGAATGAAATTGGCACTCGTCGAAAGCGTAAGTTTATCATTAATCCTGTACGTGGAATTGACACCGAACGAATTTTTGGAAATATCCGTGTTAGGTATTACGCCGGTTTGTTTGCTGTTGTTAAATGAAAAACGATAGTCAATTTTTTCATTCGATCCTGAAACCGAAATACCGGTTGAGCGCGTATGGCCTGTTTCAAAGAAATTCTTAACGTTGTCCGGATGCGCAACAAAGGGCACAGCCTCCCCATTGGAGAAAAACTGAGGGATCAGACGACCGTCCATTTTAGGACCCCAGCTTTCGTCAGTCGCGTCATTGATCCCGCCTCCTTTGCCATCTTTATAGGAGAATTGTCCACCGGTTCCTTGTCCAAACACGTTCTGATAGCTGGGAAGCACCAGAAGTTTATCAAAGGTATAGCCTAAATTGAGCGTAACGCCAAGTCCTTTCTGACCAGATTTCCCCGATTTGGTTTTGATCAGAATAACTCCATTGGAAGCGCGGGAGCCGTATAAGGCCGCCGCGTTAGGACCTTTTAAAACACTGATCGATTCAATGTCCGAAGGATTAATATCGGAAATAGCATTAGCAAAGTCCCTCGATCCGTTCGCACCTGCACCCAATTGTGAATTATCTACGGGTATTCCGTCTACCACAAAAAGCGGCTGATTATTTCCGGCAATTGAGGTCTCTCCGCGAATCACAATCCGGGAAGATCCCATACCGCCCTGGCTATTGGTGATATTAACCCCGGCAATTTTTCCCGACAAAGCATTGACAAGATTTCCCTCCCTGGCTTCAGCGAGATCTTTGGTTTTAAGCTCCTGAACAGCATACCCAAGTGATTTTTTCTCTTTGGTAATTCCCAAAGCTGTAACAACAACCTCCTGAAGGATCGTGTCATCGCTTTCAAGGATCACGTCAAGCTTGCCATTTTCAGGAACTACCCGTTCCGTTGTTTTAAGACCAATAAAAGAGAATACAAGTGTGGAACCAGCTGGTGTTTCCAGTGTATAATTACCTTCAGCATTGGTAGCGGTTCCTTGTGAGGTACCTTTTACCAGTATGGAAACCCCCGGCAGCACTTCGCTTTCCGCCTGAGAAATTACCCGACCAGTAACAGTGATATTATTCTGGGCTATAACAGGACTGAATATCCCGGCTAAAAGCGCCAGCAACAGATACGTTAGATTTTTTTTCATTTTAACAATATGGATAAATAAATACGAGAAGCTCCGGATAGGATCAAGAATATATCAGAGAGATCAGCAGATCCGGCTTGTAACGATCAGAATGTATTCCGGAGCATGTAAAAAAGGTTAATGCTTTCAACAGCATGCCTTGCAGTCTGTATGAATAGCTTGCAAGATGACATACTTGGTAAGAAATGTAAAAGTGTTCATAATTAGATTTTTTCAAGAATGTTTTGTTACGAATAAGCGTTAACCTACTTACTAGGTAGATTTTATATGCAAATATAATTATTCCTTATTTGTTTCCAAACAAAATCAATTTTGCATGTTAGTCTGCCCTTGTTGTTCGCTTCGTTATTTTGCTAATCTGTAACTACTATTTCAGAAGAATACCTGCTTTCTCTCTCCAGCCCGTCAGGCCAAACTTGTGTTATTTTTCAATCTGCAAGAGCTCCTTTATATTTTCTTGAAAAATAATTTATGCAACATAGATGCAAATACAACTCCTTTTCTTAATTTGCAACTCAGTTGCAATAATGAATGCTCTACATAAAAACAGATTATGCAATTAAATTTTATTCAGATTATTGCCAGACAAGAGTGGAATTCTATATTCCGAAGTAAAATTCCGCTGGCCTTATACGCTGTTCTTCTAACAGTCAGTTTGCTGGCTACCTTCAAGGGCTGGCAGTATGTCAGCAGGTTCAATGAGCAGCAGGCTGCTGCGCGTGAAGAGGTCCACGACCATTGGATGAATCAGCCCAACCGGCATCCGCACCGCGTAGCACATTACGGCTACCTGGTTTTCCGTGAAAAATCCCCGCTTAGTTTTTTTGACTTTGGCCTGGACAGCTATGTAGGAAATTCTGTTTTCCTGGAAGCGCACCGTCAAAATACGGTCAACATGAGTGAAGCCGGCTTTTCAAACGGCATGCTACGTTTTGGAGAATTAAGCATGGCGATGGTATTACAGGTGCTCGTTCCGCTGTTTATCATTTTCATTGGTTTTCATACCGTAGCAGGTCTGAAACAAAATGGCGTTCTTAAAATTCTGTTATGTCAAAGAGCATCTTATCTGGATATACTTCTGGGTAAAACACTTGGTCTTACTCTGGTAACCTGGTCGCTGTTTCTTCCACTTTTATTCACTAGTCTGCTTGTTGGCATTGTTTCACTTTCCGGTCATTTCAGTATGGAAAGTTTCTTCCGTGCCGGACTGATCGTGCTGTTGTACAGTCTGTATTTCCTGGTTATTACCATGCTTGTCGTCGCCGTTTCTGCGGTAAGCTCCAATGCCAGAAACGCGTTGATGGTGCTTGTATTGGTTTGGATTGTATTTTTTATTGTCATACCCAAAAGTGCACAAACATTAGGAAACAGTCTTTTTGAAGCTCCGAATAAAATTGCTTTTGAACACAGCATTGAAGAAGACGTAAGCAAAGAAGGAGACAGTCACAACCCGGATGATCCGCATTTTTCAACGTTAAAAGCAGCAACCCTGAAAAAGTATGGCGTGGATTCCATTCAGGCATTACCGGTTAATTACGGCGCACTTGTGATGCAGGAAGGAGAAAATATCAGCTCCAGCATTTTCAACACGCATTATGACCGGCTGATACAGACTTACAAAATGCAGAATTCCGTTTCTTCTGTCCTTGCTTTTGCTGATCCCTTCCTGGCGATCCGCAATATCTCCATGAACTTGTCGGGTACTGACTTTGATACGTTCACAGCATTTCAAAAGCAAACCGAAAAATACCGGTTTGACAAAACCAAAATCCTCAACGAGCTCCATTTAACCCAGATCAAATACAAGGACGACAGCAAACAGAAAGTGAGCGCCGGAAACTGGCAGCAGCAGGCAGAGTTCCACTTTCAGCCCCTACCTGTCAGCAAAAACCTGATCAATGGAATGCTGAGTATTACTGCATTGATGACTTGGGTACTAGCGGGATTTCTGGCTTTACATTTTATTTCCTCCAAACGTGCCTATCAACTATGAACAGCAATCAGAAAGTATTGTTTCTGGAAGCCAAAAATTTCCTTCTGGGCAAAACCGTATTGATCGGAGCGATTAGTCTGGTACTTTTTGGAGTTTATGGATTTTACCATGGCAACCAGGTGATCAGCCGTCAGCAAAAAACCATTCACTCCGTCCCTGCTGTTCAAAAAAACCATCTTGAACAAATCGTAGAACATGGGAAAGGCAAACCGGTTGGTACCACAGCCTACTATCCTTTTTTTTACACGACGAATCCTGCTTCACCATGGGCAAAGTTTTCTATTGGGCAAAGGGATGTGAATCCGTTTACGCTGAAAGTAAAAATGCTCGCGATCGAAGGACAGCTATATGATTCCGAGTTGACTAATCCGCTGACGCTACTCGTTGGAAACCTGGATGCGTCCTTTGTTTTTATTTTCCTATTTCCATTGTTGATCATTGCATTTACCTACAATGTCATTTCTGAAGAGCAGGAAAACGGAGTCTGGAAAATCGTTCGTACCAGCACAAAAAATATTGGGACAGCCATACTGACTAAACTTTTAATCCGGCTGTCCATTATTCTGGTCACATCCCTGCTGGTATTTCTGTCAGCAGTTCTATATCTGCAATTGCCCTGGTCCTACCCTACCTTCCAGCTCGGACTGATCATTTTGCTGTATATAATTTTTTGGTTTTTAATTTCGGTGATTGTTGTTTCACTTGGTAAAAGCTCCTCTTTTAACGCGACGACACTTGTCTCTGTGTGGATTTTTCTTTGTATCCTTTTTCCCGGAATAGCCAATGTCATGATCAATAACAGCATTCCCGTTCCGGAAGCAGCAGAAACGGCCATCAAACAGCGGGAAGGTTACCACGCCAAGTGGGATTTACCTAAAAAACCAACCATGGAAAAGTTTTACGCTGTATATCCTCAGTACCGGAAATATCCTGTTCCGGATGATGCCTACTCTCCCGGCTGGTATTATGCCATGCAGTTTTCGGGTGATCTGGAATCAGGTCATTCATCAGAACAGCTTTTTGAAAAATTAAACCAAAGACAAGTGCTGTCTGAAAGTATAGCGGGTTTTAATCCGGTGATTGCCGCACAGCAGCTTTTGAATAAAGTTGCGAACACCGATCTTGCCAGCCACATCCGTTACCTGCAATCTGTCAAAGCACATCACAGACAAATCCGGGAATATTTCTATCCCTTTATTTTTGTCGATACCCCAACCGAATCCATTAACTGGTCGGGTTATCCTGCCTATAAACCAAACGGCTATTCGTCCGATTCTATAACCGGTGGAATACTGGCAATACTAGTCTGGTCGGTTCTGGCACTTTTGATTTCCATCTTATTATTTAAGAGAAATTTTATTCATATTAAAGACACGCAAAATGCTTGAAGCTAAAAATCTTACAAAAAGATACGGCAGCCACACTGCACTGAACAATCTGAACCTAATCATAAAGGAAGGAGAAATCTTTGCTTTGCTAGGTCAGAACGGCGCAGGCAAAACCACTACAATTAATCTCTTTCTTGGCTTTATCGAACCCAGCGGAGGTACTGCCACGATCAACGGTATTTCGGTCGCGGAACAGCCGCAGGAAATCAAAAAATATCTGGCCTACATTCCCGAAACCGTCATGCTGTACCCCAATCTGACTGGTCTTGAAAACCTGCAGTATTTTTCTTCACTGGCCGGGTTTGATTATTCCAAAACAGAACTTGGCGAATTATTAGTGACAGCAGGTTTGCAGGCACAGGCTTTTGATCAGCGATTGGCCGGTTATTCCAAGGGTATGCGCCAAAAAGTAGGCATAGCGATTGCGGTTGCAAAAAAAGCAAAAGTGCTGCTGCTGGATGAGCCAACGAGCGGACTGGATCCCAAAGCATCCAATGAATTTTCCGAGATCCTTAAAACCCTTGCTGCCAGAGGAACTGCCATTTTAATGGCTACGCACGATATATTCAGGGCGAAGGAAGTAGCAACGCGCATCGGGATCATGAAAGAAGGAAACCTGGAATCGGTCATTTATGCTAAAGATATTTCAGCCAATGAGCTCGAAGCGCTGTATTTAAAAACAGTTTAAAATGCATTCAAATTTCAGCAGATAAAAACTTATAAAAGAACAGGAATCTTATGATAAGATTCCTGTTTTTCGTAAACTCGACAATTTAATAGCACATCACCCCTTTTGTAAATCACACAAGTTATCAAACTTGTAGCATATACTTTGCGCTAATAGATCAATTAACTCAGTCTATCAGCTCGCGCACTACGAATTCGGGTGAATTCAGAGACTACATTAATTTTGGACGACAATTTTTTGTGATTCAATTGAACCGTCCGTTTTTTCCACTTGTAGTATGTAAATGCCCGGTACCATATTTTGACCTACTATTTCGTATGTAGTTTCATTTTTAGTTAAAGAGATATTTACCTGGTTACCCGTCATATTTAAAAGGGTTACTTTTCCAATTTTACCGCTTGCAGGCAACTCCATTGTAAATCTTCCCGAAGTAGGATTGGGATATACATGCAATTGTTTAGCCGTTTCCTTAGGGTTTGTTACAGAACGAATTGAAGATAACATGAATGTTCCGTCAAAGTCAAATTGACGTAGCCGGTAATAAGAAATTCCTCCAAGGGGATCACTGTCCGTAAATTGATAAGAACTTTTCCCGGAAGTCGTTCCAGTTCCATTCACACGGCCTATAGGTTGCCAGTCTTTGGAATTGCTGCTTCTTAAAATTTGGAAGTACTCATTATTTTTTTCGCTGTGTGTCTCCCAATACAAGCGTGCAGCATTTGCTTCAAACTTTACAGTGAACATGCCGAGTTTTACCGGAAGAGGTGCATTTACACTTCCAACGCCTAGTGCTGTGATCGCCAGACCAGAAGATACATTCCCGCTTAGAAGACTTCCTTCGGTGTTGCCCGTAGCACTGTTTCCCAGTACGATCCATTCTGCCCCGTTCCATCCAACAAGACGTAAATCTCCTGAAACCGCGAATGCAGACATATCAGGGATAGAAACAGAAACTGCTCCGTTGACAGCTCCTGCGACCTGCCAGCTACCAACCGGACTGACCGCTGCTAGTCCCAATGCAAGACTTGCTGTTCCCTGTGGCGGCGTGCCACCCAGATACGCCAGCGAAACGTAGGCTGCTGATGCAACCGGAGTATAATTTACAGGTCTGTACTTTCCTTCATCACCCACGGGAAAAAGATAATTTCCGGCTGCGTTCATTTTTCTTGAAACATAACCATCAACATGTCTTGTATTCGTAAATGAACCATTCAGACTGGCGGCTCCGGAATTATTGATCCGGATACTATTATCCAGCGCACTGCTCCGCTGCGTAACCGTGATACCATTCTCTAATGTCAGGGCACTGTTAACTGTGAGTCCTTTGGCATTGGTAACGGTCATCTGGCCATTGCGGAATATAAGATTATTAAAAACAGGAGCATTAGTCCCTGCTATTTCCATATTCTGTGTCGAAGCGCTTTTTCCAAAGTAATCCGTAGCTGCCGATCCGGCCGTATAGGTGCCGTTAACTGTAAATGTTTCGGTTGTATTCGTGTTCAACCAATAAATAGTTCCACCATTTGTGTAGGTTGCTCCGGCATTCAAATGGAAACGGGCAGAGAAATCAGCAACAGGATTAACGGTTCCATTTGCTGTTTGTCTTATTTCATTTCCAAATGCCTCCTGTCCAATCTGAGCACTTGCAGGTATATACGTGAGTAATGCTAATAGCACCCCAGAGATTTGCTTTCTCATAGTAAACATTGAGGGTGAAAATTAGTTAATTGCCGTAATGTGCCACCTTGATCCATCAGAAATGATGGTGATTATGCCACTGTTTGCTGTATGGTCCAGTGAGAAAGTTGCCGTACCGGTTTCACCCTTAACAAATGATCCCCCGCCCGTCGTACTTAATACAGCTGTAATAGTTGCATTGTTGTTTCTAATAATGAGCATTAAACCCGGATTTGCAGCAGCACTGGGAACAAGGTAAGCATTGTTTGTAACTGTGGGTGCCAGACTGATATAGGATGAGGTAAGATTGCTTAATTCCGTAGGAGTACCAGTTACACCTCCTGCTACCGAATTGATAATTGCTACACGTGTCACATTTGTTCTCAGTGTCCCCTGAACAATAACATCTCCTGTAACAGTAACATCTCCTGAACTGTTGATGACTAATCTGTCAGCTGCGCCATCTCCAGGCGTATATGGTGCAGCTGCTGTACCGAAACTTAATGCTCCGTTGCTGCGGTAAGTAATCCCCGCGGAAATCTTGCCCGTGAGAACCTCCTCGTAGCCTCCCCTTGTAAATCCATAAATTCCCTTAAGGCCGTTACCTGCAGCATTTCCAACGACAATATTCGCAGATGTAGCCGAATTAAAACCTATAGACGTTTCAACATATAAGCCCGGGACAGCTCCTCCCGGAGAAGGGCGAGCAATGTAAACACGTGGAACAGCCATGTTTGGGCCACCATATACGGTCTGTCCGGTTTCTGCACTAATGCTTATACGATTTGATCCTCCTGCACGTATATTTAAGGGCTGATCGTTGTTTGTACCTAATACTTGTGAGGAAGTTATGTTATTACCAACTAAGGACCAATCTGTAACCGGGTTCCATCTTGAACTGTACCAGATATACGCTCCAACACCGTTTGCTGTTGCACCTGTAATATCTGCATTGGTGTTGTAAACCGTCATCCCGTTAGCGGCCGGGCCGGCCATGGGTGCCCAGACATTGGTTGCGGTAAGTTCCACCTTCGGAAGCTGCATTCCTTTCTGGTTATTTCCGCTTTCCGCTTCATTTTCCAATTCCAGCAAGGAGCTGTTTTGAATTGTTGTTGGATTAGCCCCAATTTTCACTTGAGCATGAGTTACCGAAACTGCAACCGAAAACAAACAACCAAGAAGTATTCTTTTTTTCATAACTTAAATGAGTAAGTGATATTAATGTGTAGTATTATTAACCTCACAAACCTATCACCCATCTTTGTTTTTGTTTGTAGAACCAAACCATGGATTTACTAGAATTATTTCGACCGTATATGACTTTCCGTTTTTGATTCAACCCTAATCATTTTTAAAGTGGTTCTGGAAATAAATATTACTGACCAATTATCCGGACGATAACTGGCTGATCATTTAGTATAAAAAATGATGGGGAGATAAATAGCAATTAACAGTTCAACTCAGAATATCTTTAGAACATCAATAAAAAAATATATGGAATCATCAACGTATTGCCCTTGGCCTGATGCCAGGGACTTAGTCACTATCACTACTTTATTCTTTAATTTCCACTCTTTTGATTCGTTTAATTTTATAACTGCAAAGTAATGCTCAGTTAGTTTGTATTGGTAACTTTGTATATTAAAGTAACAATAACCACAAAATACATATGCAGTGCGAACCCCGCCCAAACGACAAACATAAAAAAGAGATGATGGCTGTCCAGGATTCAATGGATGTGCTGAGTGGGAAATGGAAAATTTCTATTATATCCTCTATTTGCTACTATAACAAAAGAAGGTTTTCGGATATACTCAAAGACGTAACCGGCATTTCCAACAAAATGTTAAGTAAAGAATTAAAAGAACTGGAAATGAATCAGTTGGTAAAGCGTACCATACTGGACACGCAGCCAATATCGGTGCAGTATGAGCTTACCGCTCATGGCTTAACTTTAAAGACCATCATTAATAATCTGACTGCCTGGGGTATCGAACATCGTCAGAAGATTCTTGGAAATTAACACTTCATAGAAAGGCAATGCCGGAAGATGTTCGTTGAAAGCTATCCTTAAATCTTTATTTGAAAAAGATTTGCAAACTTCCGTAATCATCCCCGACAAGAGCATCTTCAATAAAATATTTGTATGGAAAACACTTGGTTAAATTTTGAAAAATGACTTTATTGAATAATTAAATTACGTGTTTAATAAGTCAGCAAACATATGAAGATAACACCCGAACACAATGAGCGAATGACAAAAATGACTTTCTCTTCCGTATATCCTCACTATGTTGCAAAAGTTGAAAGTAAGGGCAGGACTACAGATGAGCTGCATCAGGTAATAACATGGCTGACCAGCTTTGATGAGCAAGAACTCAAAGACCTGATTGAAGAGAAAGCAACCTTTGAAACATTTTTTAATAGAGCCAAACTGAACGCCAATGCAAACCTTATTACGGGAATAATTTGCGGCTACCGTATAGAAGAAATTGAAAATAACCTTACAAAGCAAGTAAGGTACTTAGACAAATTGGTGGACGAACTGGCAAAAGGCAGGAAGATGGAAAAGATTCTTCGAAAGGCTTAATCTTTGCTATTTTTGGCTTTTACGAGGCTGGAAGATTCGTATTGTGTACAATTGCATTAACTATTAGTATGGATAACTAAGATCCATTTTCTAAAAACGAAAGATGATCATCTATTAACGGATGAAAGTTTGATATTTTTTACATTTAATATTCTGGCTTACTCTTATAAAAACTTTACCGTCTGGTCAGAATAGTGATCTGATACAAGTCCGAAAACGCATTTGCGTGCACCTTTGTGATATCATTTTAACAATAAAAAAATACTATCATGAAAGCCATCGTATATCAAGAGTTCGGAACCGCAGATGTATTACAAACCGTAGAACAGCCAAAACCTGTTATCAAAGCAGATCAGGTGCTGGTCAGAGTAAAAGCATTTTCCATCAACCCAATGGATTGGAAAATCAGAAAAGGAGAAATGACGCTCATGTCGGGCTCTAAATTCCCAAAGTATACAGGTGCTGATTTCGCCGGCATCGTTGAAGAGATCGGGACATCTGTAAAGGGCCTTAAAATAGGTGATGAGGTTTTTGGCGTGGTTAAAAATATGATGAAAGAAGGTGTTTCAGCTCAGTATGCTGCCGTAACCTCTTCCCTGGTCTGGAAAAAACCTGCTGATATCAGCTTTGCCCAGGCGGCTTCTATTCCGGTAGTGGGTACGGCAGCAATTACCGCGTTGGAGAAAATGGGTGAAATCAACGCGCAAACCAATATTCTGGTCAATGGAGCTACCGGTGGTTTTGGTATGTTTTTACTTCAGTTACTAAAACAACGTGGTGCTAACGTAACAGCCGTCACAAGCAGCAAGGGAACAATGTTCGCAAAAAAATGGGGAGCAGATTCGGTTATCGATTATACGATAGAAGATGTGCTTGTCCGGAAAGAAACCTACGACATCGTCATTGATTTATCCGGCAAAATGGGCTACAAAAATGCCAGACAAATCATGAAGTCCACAGCCCTGTTTCTTAACCCGACACCCAAACCCATTGAAATCCCTTTGTCGCTTCTGAAAAACTTATTTACTTCTAAAAAGCACATTGTAGTACTTGCCAGCCTATCCACTAAGTACACGGATATTTTGCTGGGTGCTATCAAAAATGGGCTAACTATTGAAGTCAATAAAGTTTTTCCATTTGCTGATTACAAAGAAGCTTATCAGTATGCTGAGCAAGGCGGCTACATTGGGAAGGTTGTCGTAGAAATAGATTAAACCTTCGGAAAGTGCGGTTTTGAGATAATCTTCTGGCTATAGCCACTGCATTTTCACATCATTGCTAATCATTAAAATCATGTTAACAAAAATAGATACTACCATCAAATATGGTAAACAGCATGGCGGCTTTGGAATACAGATTTTGTACCCCGGACTCATCCGGCCTGAGTTAGATGACAGTGGTTTTTCTACGATTGGAAGGATTGATCATGCCCGTATCACACCGGGAACGCTCATTCCAATGCATCCCCACAAGAATGATGAAATTCTCACGTATCTAAGAAGTGGTAAAGTAAAACACCTGGACTCAGAAGGCCACACAGACATCATTTCCAATCAAAGGTTGATGATGATGAACGCGGGAGCAAATTTTTATCATCAGGAGAAGGTCATGGAAGAAGACAGCACTTTAGAGGGCTTACAAATTTTCATCAGACCGGAAACGGCAGACATTTCTCCAATGGTTCAATTCACTCAGTTGCAGGATACGTACAGTGTTAACCGTTGGAGAAAAATAGCAGGAAAAGGCAAGGATTATCCACTGCAAATAAGAAGTAACACATGGCTGATGGATCTCCGACTGGAAAAGGGTCAAGAAATTATCCTTCCAAAAGCAAGATCTGAAAATTGTGCTTTCCTGTTCTACTTATTTGAGGGAAAAATAAGCGTGAATGAAACCATGGCGCTCACCACTGGCGAAAGCGTGTTGATCGAAGCGGAAGATCCAACCTTCCAGGCAGTTGAAACAAGTGATATAGTGCTGTTCATCACGCATACAAATGCGACTCATTTCGATGGTGGAATGTATAGCGGCAATCTGCACAGATAGTCAGAAATCGAAACCAGAACAGTGATCTGATACAAGTTTTAGTTTTTTAATCCCGGGATCTTTGCAGAGTAATTAAACAACACAAAATTTTAAAAACAAAAAAAATGAAAACGAAAATAGTAGTACTCGGAGCCACAGGAACAGTAGGCAGTAAGATTTCAGAAATTCTTTTAAACCAAGGGTACCAGGTGACCTTGATTGCAAGGCACACCGAAAAGCTGGAAAAATTCCGCAGTCTGGGAGCTGAAATCATAGCAGGTGATATCACCGATGTGAAGGTGCTGACTGGTGCCTTCAAAAACGCTGACAGTGCTTTTGTGCTTTTACCCGACAATGTAAAAGCTGAGAATACAAGAGCGTACCAGAGACAGGTTACCAGCTTCCTAATTGAAGCCATAGAAAATTCCGGCATCAAATACATCGTCAATATGAGTAGTCTGGGCTCTCATATGCATGAAGGCAATGGGATGATGGCAGGTACCGGTGAACAGGAAGTCAGATTGAACCAGCTAAACGATGTCAATGTGTTGCATATCCGTTCGGCCTATTTTATGGAGAATTTTTTAAGGACAATAGGTTTGGTTAAGAATAAAGGTATCAATGGTACAGCCGCAGATGGTGACCACGCCATACCGATGGTAGCCACAGAAGATGTTGCAAAAATCGCAGCTTCGCATCTGGCAAACCTTGACTTTAACGGAAAAAGTGTGCACGCCGTGATGGGACCCAGGGATTATACCTACAGAGAATTTACGGGTATTATCGGTAAGGCGATCGGTAATCCTGATTTGCCTTATGTCCAGGTTCCTGTTGAACAAATAAAACAAAACTTTTTAGACAATGGCTTTGCAGAAGATTTTGTAGATAACCTTTTGGAAATGGGAACAGCCATTAAAACCGGCTTTATGAATTATCAAAAAAGAGATGATTCAACGACCACAAACACAACAGCAGAGGACTTCGTAAATGAAGTTTATCTTCCTGCGTACCACAAATAATTTTGTAACATCTAAAAATAAGTATCATGAAATTATCAGAAAAAACACAGTTAGGGAATCTTACCTTAAAAAATAAAATGGTCATGTCTGCCATGACAAGAAGCCGTGCTGACCAGAATGGGATCGTGGGCGATCTGACCGTTCAGTATTATACGCAAAGAGTTAGTGCCGGTCTGATATTTACAGAGGCTATCCGGATCAGTGAAGAAGCGACCGGCAGCCCGCTTACGCCTGGCATTTACAGCAGCGATCAAATCGAGGCCTGGAAAAAAGTTACAAAATCTGTACACGATCATGGAGGCCTGATCATTGCCCAGCTCTGGCACACAGGCCGCGTCGGGCACTCGGTTGACAGGAATGGCAAATTACCAATTGCGCCATCGGCATTGCCTATACAAGGTATGCAGCATTTCACTTCACAGGGCTTAAAAGACTACGAAACGCCTCAGGAAATTACCATTGACCAAATCAAACAAACGATCAAGGATTACGGGCAAGCTGCCAAAAATGCAATGCTTGCCGGTTTTGACGGTGTAGAACTTCACGCAGCCAATGGTTATTTGCCGGCCCAATTTCTGGCTGAAAGTGCGAACCAACGTACCGATGAATATGGGAGCAGCATTCCTAATAAAGTCCGTTTCATCCTGGAAGTAATGCAGGAATTGATCAGTGAAGCGGGAGGCGAAAAGGTAGGAATTAAGATTTCACCTTTTCACCCCTACGGCAATATGATTTTGGATGATCCTGCCGGTACCTACACTTATTTGTTTGAAGAGCTGAATAAATTAGATTTTGCCTATGTAGAGCTTATGAGACGCAGCCCGTACTTTCCTTCGCCCAGCCACTATCCGGTGGATGATGAAATAGAACTGTTTGGCAAAATGATAAAGCAAACGGTCATTGCCAATGCAGGCTATGATAAAACTTCCGGAGAAGCAGAACTCGAAAAAGGAATTGCCAAACTGATCTCATTTGGAACACTGTTTCTTGCAAATCCTGACTTGCCCAAGCGATTCAAAAAAGATGCAGCACTCAATGAACCGGACAGGGCAACGATGTTCGGAGGCGATGCACAAGGCTACATTGACTATCCCTCTTTAGATGACTAATTGAAAATGCATTAAATCATTTCTTAAAATTAAAAAAACCATACAATGAACACCCTATTCCTATTATGCTTCTCAGTAAGCCTATTGTTCTTAGCTACTACGTCAGTCCATGCGCAGACTTAGAAAGAAATCTCCTGAGCACAAATTACAGTTGTTGGAGACAGTGCAGGAGGCGGTTTGGCAATTACCCTGGTGAAAGTACACTACAATTGCTGGATAAAGTTTTAATTAACGTTTGACCAAAATCCATCCATTATCCGGATTAACAAAGGAGAAACAGATTTTGATAAAACCTGGATACTTTCTACCAATACCATAAAAGCGGGTAATTCCATTGCAACGGCGTTGGTTAAAAGCGGGAAACTCTATTTCGAAGTAGCTTCTGTTCCATTGAAAGCAGATTATTCCAACCTTACGTACAGTATTTTCGAATACTACATGTAGACATGACCAGCAAGCAAGTACTTAGCAAGAACGAAAAAGAGGACTAATACCGGGCGGGTAAATTAGGCTCCGATACAGACGTGAGCATTTGAATTTTTAAAAAAAATCAAACTGAATATAAAGAAAACATACTTCTTTATATTCAGTTTTTTAGATAGAGGGGATTTAATAAATCTTGTAAGTCTTTTAGAAATGAAGAAATCAGGCTATTTGACTAATCTCACTTCATACACATTTGCAATGGACGATTCAGGTTCTGCTTCAAATTTCACCTCCATCTCGGCTATCAGCAGATTTTTGGGAATTGTATAGTCTGTTGTATAAAATACACTTCCTTTACTTCCATCCAGTTTTACATTTTCAATAACCTCACCGTTGATACGGATTGTAAAATTCTTGTTCTTTTCTCTTCCGTAATATGTCAACCGAAGTTTGCCTGCCGTAAGGTCTTTGTTTTTTAGAACATAACTAAACCAGCCTTTACCGTTTCTAAAATGCCTTTCCATGTGGGTTCCGTTTTCGGTTCGCTCACCTTTAAACTGATGATCTGATTCCGGCTGCTGTTCCCCGGTATTGACTAAATCGACTGTTTCCTGTTCAACTTTCATTTTTTCTTCTTCCGCCAAACGAATAGCCTCTGCACGCTCTGGTAATTTTTCCGTACTGCTGTAAGGAAAGTAAATAACATATCTTTTTTCGGCCAGCGTATAAAACGGTACCAGTGTCAGGTTTTTATACCGGGGCTGAAAGACAATATTCTCTGCTTTAAAAGTTAAGGTATTTTTGTCTGCAAGAGCTAGTTTGTCTGCCAGTTCCGGTTTGGTTCCGGTAACCAGAGGTGCCTCACTAACAGGCAATAATGGCCCGGAAGCAATATGCCCCATCCTGCTGCCATCCGCCGTTAAATTTGGTTGCGGCAGTCCATCCAATTCAGCAGCAAGCACGATCGGCCCCCGAAGAAAGGAAACCCAATCCGACCCGTCCGGCATAAATTCAGTTGTGGTATGCATCGGAAGTGACACTTTCACAACATCTCCGCTCTTCCACATCCTATCAATCGTAACATAGCCGTTCTCTCCTGTTTTAATCGCTACATTTTTTCCATTTACCATTACCGTCATTTTCCCCTCTTCTACCCAGGAAGGATTTCTGAGATTCAATGCAAATTGCTGTCTGCTTTTTAGCTTTAATTTTAAGGTGGTACTTTCTTCATTTGGAAAAACAGTTTCCTGTATAATGGAGATGCCTTTCTCCTCCCAGTTCAATGCAGAAGGTATAAAAAGATTTACGTAAACATCTTTTGTGTTGTGCGCATAGATAAGCTCTCCGTATTTGCCATGATTTTCCAGTCCGGAGCCTACGCAGCACCAAAAAATTTCCTGAGGATTTGAATAAGTACGGTAATGACCGGGACGCATGGGTGTGAAATAGACGAATCCACCTTCCGGTCTCTGTGATGCAAGAATGTGATTGTAAAGTGTGCGTTCGTAATAGTCCAGATACCTGTTCGAAGGCGATGCAAGAAACAACTGTTTGGTTAGTTTCAGCATATTATAGGAATTGCAGGTTTCCGGTCCTTCACGGGATTCAAGCATCGAAGCGAAATTATTGGACGGATGAAAATGTTCTCTCACACTGTTACCGCCAATGGCTACCGTCCTGTTTCCCACAACCGTTTCCCAAAAAAATGCAGCAGCTCCTGCCCATTTTTTATCCTGATCCAACAGAGCAATTTGTTCAAAACCGATCACCTTTGGAATCTGGGTATTGGCATGCAGGCCGGTAAGTGCATCTGTACTGCCCAGAAGCGGGGTCAGGATAGACTGATCCGAAAACCTTCTGGCAAGCTGAAGATATTTTTTATCACCTGTGATGGAATAGACATTTGCAAAAGCCTCATTTAAGCCTCCATGCTCACTTTTCAGCAAACTCTGCACCTGCTGATCAGATAAACCCGAGGTAAGATCGATACACCAGTCTGTCAATTTAATGAGCATTTGCTTTGCTTTTTCATTGCCTGCAATCGCATAGGCGTCGTAAAGACCTGCATAAATCTTATGAATGTTGTAGAGCGGAACCCATTTACCATTGAGGTTAAAACTCGATGAGGCGATATTTCCCGCTTTAATCTGTTTCCAGATTTCTTTTCCCTGCGGAATTCCTGCCAAATATCCATCCCCATTTTTGCTCTGGCATTTATCCAGTTCCGCAATCATATAATCCAGCCTTTCTTTAACCTTCGCATCGCCGGTTGATGCATACATCAAAGCCAGAGACGACAGATAGTGCCCGCCAATATGGCCATCCAGACCCGTATTTTCCCAGTTCCCGTAAGATTCTGCCTTGGGTGTTAAGCCCGCCTCTTTCAAATAAGGTGATAAAAGTCTATCCGCATCCAGGGAAAGTATATATTGTTTATCCGTTTCCTGCGCCTGTTTAAAAGGACCTTCCAGCAAGCGAACCTGTGTCAAATTAAACGGCTGTAACCCGCCTTGCCCAAAAGCCGTACCGCACAATGCACTGATTAAGAGAATAATAATTATCTTTTTCATTATTTAACGCCAAATGATTTCAGTATATATTCCTTTTCTTGTCAACATTACACTTAAAAGGTTTCGTTATTAAAAGCACCCGCTAAGTTTAATATACCATTAAAAACTTAAACAACTTGTATTTCTGTTAATGCTGATGGGTTCATTAATCAATTTCTTAACCTGGTTAATGCTGATCGGACTATTGTACCCGAATTTCTGCATTACTGTAACCCACAGCTCCGAATTCTTCACCATGTGAGCAAAACAGCAAGATTAAAACAAGAGCTTGATTCCTCACCATTTTGTACCTAACTTCTTTCATACTTTTACATGAGTTAAATAAAAATCAAAAGTGATGGCCAGGATTCCTGACGAATATGTTTCCCGTAAAGCTGAGATTCTGGCCCAATTCAAGCTGGTGTTGGAAAAACATCTTGATGACTTAATGGCGGGGCGGATAGATAAAATGTTTGAAATTAAAGAGATTGCCGATATTCTCTGCCTACATCCCGTTCATCTGAGTAAAGTGATCAAACTGGAAACGGGTCATCATGCCTGCTATTTTTATGAGCAACGAATCTTGCAGGAAGCTAAAAAGCTGCTGGCTAATACCACTTTGCCTATCGGGCTGATCGCTCATAAGCTGGATTATGATGTTTCCAATTTCACCAAATTCTTTAAGAAGTTCTCCGGGATGACGCCATCCTTATACCGGAAATCCCTACTGAATTCTTCTGATCAAATATTGTAGCCGATATTTCGCTACAAAAAACAAAACAATTCAACCAGAAAAATGACTAACAAAGTAATTATTATTGGCGCAGACACAGCAAACCCGCTGACCGCCCGCACGCCAGGTTACGGAACCATGCGTCTGACCGGTGAAGGTTTTTATGGCGAACCACAAGACCGGAATAGCGCTATAAAACTATTAAGAAGAGCCGTAGAACTGGGAGTCAACTTTTTCGATACCGCAGATTTTTACGGACCCGGTGTTACCAACAGACTTTTAGCGGAGGCCTTATATCCTTATCCTTCTGACCTGATTATTGCTACAAAAGTTGGGGCGAAACGGGGAGCTGACAAAAGCTGGCTGCCTTATGGAAAGCCTGAGGAGCTGAAATTGAGTGTTGAAAATAATCTCAAAGAATTGAAAGTAGAACAACTTTCTTTGGTACATTATGGAAAAGCTGCAAATAGCTCTGGCGGCTATCAGGAAGGCCTGGAAACCATGTTGGCGCTACAAAAAGAGGGTAAAATCTTACATCTGGGACTCAGTAATGCAACCATTGATCAGTTTAATACGGCTATCGAAATAGGCAAAGTTGCCAGCGTTGAGAATATGTTCAGCTATACGCAGCGCGTAACCGATCCGGACAGCCCTTATGGATTTCAGGGTGGTGAGCTGTTGCCTTTGTGCGAGGAAAATCAGATTCCATTTATACCTTTCTTTTCACTCCAGACCTCCTTACCAACCGCGCAGAATAAGATGAAAGAGTTAGCCAATGCTAAAAGTGTTTCCGCTGCGCAGCTCAACATTGCATGGCTGCTTCATCAATCCAGGTTCATATTACCCATTCCGGGTACTACATCTATCCGGCATCTGGAAGAAAATATAAAAGCAGCTGACATATTGCTTACTCAGGAAGAGTTGGATTTTTTAGCGTAGCAGGCTGAATGTTCTGTAATCATTTTTTTAGATTTATCTCAATAACCTTTTCAGTTTGATTAAGCAGTCTTCAACTAAGAAAGACGAAAGAATTGTATTTGCCGTAACTTCGAACAGTTAAACCCATTGTTTCAATTAAAGCAAAAACATAAGTCAGGGATGACCGAGGAACCACTGACCTATGGAAAGCGAATAGAACTTATCAATAAGATTGCAACAAGCATTACCCCATACAGACGCTTGCTATTAACCGCATCTTCTTACGTAACTGGCATGTAATTTCTCCATTTATTAAATTTAGGTAGAATATAATCTTACAGACCGGGGCAGATCATTATTGCCGCACCTGCATAGCCTGACCGCCTGGGCGAGTGAAAACATGCCTGAGATTCATAAATCAAGGGCAAAAGTACTTTGACATCGTTTTTCAGTACTGGATGGGTATAACATTTAGAAAACGTACGATTAGTGGCCAAATTGGTCTGTAGCTTTTATTAGCAATAACTATCTAACTGAAACTTTCAGTTTATTTTCAAAGTAAGATATTGATTATCAGTGTTAGTTTCTTCAAAGTACGTATCGAACCTTAATGTGCCTTCTTGCCGAAGTTGAAATACCAAATTACTTTTGACTTATCCAGTCTGTTTTAGATTGAAGTTCAGGGTATAAAATTGATTACCTGAAAGGCTCCGGTTTATAGAAAGTAACATAATTTTTTGATTAAATAAATGAATATGAAAAAGACACCTATTTTCAGTGTGCTCCTGTTTGCATTATCAGTCATGACTGCCAGGGCGCAGGATGTTGTTGTTGCGGCGCAAAATCCGGAAGCTTTATTTACAAGCCCTAATCCGGGTTTACATAAAAATAAGCAAGTGGTATACCATATCGTCAAGGATTTACTAGAAAGCAATCATTGGGAATTGGCGGATAAATACCTAAGTGAAAGATACATTCAGCATAATCCTAATGCAGGCAACGGCCGGGAAGCTGTTGTGAAGTTTTTTACAGAAATATTGAAAGTAAAACCAACGCCGATTCCCGAAAAAATGAAGTCTAAAGTTGTATCAGTAGTCGCAGAGGGGAATTTGGTGACCGTCGCTTTTGTGAGTGAGCAAAAGCATCCGAAAGATTCAACTAAAACATACACAACCACTTGGTTTGATCAATGGAGGATCGAGAATGGCAAAGCGGATGAGCACTGGGACGGAGCTTTGATCATGCCTTAAGTAAGAGGCCGCTGGATAAACACAGGATGAGTTCGGCGTGAAAAAATTGATGCAATTCTGCTTAGAAGATACAAAGATATCAGCCATGAATTTTGTCTGGTACCACAAGAACAACCACGCACCGCTGTTCACTGCTCTGCCGGAACTAAAAGAAAATGTCCGGCGCTATGTGCAATGCCATTCAGTGAAATCCATTGGAAAGGTTTTCAACGCTAAACCTTATCTGGAACTGATCAGGCCCGATGAAGAAAAATTTCTTGATTTGCCTGGCTGTGGTTTCTTGATTTCAATCGAGAATCCGGTTATATAAATCGGGATAAAAGCCTGCATATGTCATCACTTTCAGATTAAACGTTAAAACGTATCAGCATATCCAACTTCTGTATAAAGCCATGCAGGTACCGCCACACTAATTTTGTCCTATCAATTTAAACAGAAAAATAATGAAAAGGACAATTTTTATTACCGGTGCATCACGTGGATTTGGAAAGATTTGGGCTCAGGCATTTTTGGAAAGAGGTGACAATGTGATTGCAACATCAAGAGATATCGCCCAGTTGGCGTATCTTTCAAAGCAGTATGGTACTGCGCTGCTACCAATCGAACTTGATGTTACCAGCAAGGCAGAAGTTATCGCTGCTGTTAATCTGGCGAAACAACATTTTGGTAAGATTGATGTAGTCATCAACAATGCCGGATATTGTTTATTCGGGACCGTTGAGGAAAATAGTGAAGAAGAGGCAAGAGCGCTTTTTGAAGTAAATGTGTTTGGAACACTCTGGGTCACACAGGCAATCCTTCCCATTTTCAGAGAACAGGGCAAGGGACATCTTATCCAGCTTTCAAGTGTCATGGGAATCAATACCTTACCAACGATGGGGTTATACTCGGCAACCAAATTTGCCGTAGAAGGGTTTAGCGAAGCGTTGCAGGCAGAAGTCAAAGATTTTGGTATCCATGTCACGCTGATTGAACCGAATTCGTTTAAAACAGAGTTTTTCGGATCTTCTGCGGTCGAAAGCCAACCTATTGATGCGTATGCAAAGGTGACAGCAGATTTTAGGTCTGGTGACGGAGTTAAGCCTGAGAATATTGGTGATCCTAATGCCACGGTTGAAGCTATCCTGGCTATTGTGGATGCTGAAAACCCTCCCCTCAGATTAATGCTAGGCAAATTGGCCTACCCATGGACACAATATACCTATGGTGAAAAGCTGGCTTCCTGGGAAGCATTAAAAGAAGTATCAGCAAAAGCTCATGGTCATTAATTAAATTCAAGGTCCGGGAAATTACAGAATTTATATGATCACATTGGATTCTGTAATTTTCTTATAATAAGCGATATGAAACATTACAAAACCATTTCACAGCTTCACCAGGACAGCAATTTTATGCCGCCCGAACACCCCATGCTCAGCCTGATTCATTGCAGTGATGTAAACAGTTGCTCAATCGGCCAGAGTAAATTTACGTGTGACTTCTATATGATTGCCCTCAAGAAAATTGCCTCGGGCAGTTTTATTTACGGAAAATCACAATATGATCACGACAACGGATCCATGTCGTTTGTAAAACCCAGACAGGTGATGAGATAAACAATGTGGTCATGGCTGAAAATGCCTTTGTAATTTTTATTCATGAAGATTATTTTTTGGGCCATAACCTGCACAAAGAAATAAAACAGTACGGCTTTTTCGATTATGAAACCAATGAGGCGCTCCATCTTTCGCCCACTGAGGAAAAAATAATCTGGGAGTTGTATGATAAAATTTCTCTTGAGTACAAAAACAATACGGATGAGTTTAGCAAAGACATTATTCTCACACATATCGATTCCATTTTAAAGTATGTCCAGCGGTTTTACAAGCGTCAGTTTATAAACAGAAAGGTCATGTCAGGGCCAACCGTTACAAAATTTAACCAGATCCTGTCTTCTTATTTTGAAACGGGGCAACTCAATAAGAATGGGCTACCAACTGTAACCGCTGTTGCATCGCAATTGAACATATCATCCCGTTATCTGAGCGACCTGCTGAAACAGGAAACGGGAAAAACGGCATTGGAACATATTCATATTTTTTTAATTGATGAGGCTAAAAACCTTTTAATGGGAACTGAGAACACGATCGCCGAAACAGCCTACCAATTAGGATTTGAAAATCCACCTTATTTTACCAGACTTTTCAAAAAGCAAACAGGCAGCACACCTGCCGAATTTAAAGCACAGCACCTTAATTAGTAGTGAATAGACATTTGGAGAGTCCATCCACATGCTTAATCCTATACTGCTGATTCCGGAAAAAGTGTAAATAGTTTATTCCATGGATTGTTGATTACCGCCAATTACAGTTGAAATGAATGTTGAAGTTAAAGCTCAAAAGTTATGTAACGTCTTTAAGTTACAGTAGCAACATTATTTATATGCTATGGCTGTAAATCAAACCATGATTTTGATAAAAATTGTTTGACAGCCAGAAATAATGTGACATCCTCTGAATGTTTAGACTTTAAAGATATTTGGTGTGGACCTCAGATTTAAATTGCATGATATCTTAAGGTTTGAGTAAGTCTCGACTTTGGTTAACGAGTGCACGGATCATACTGCAATTCAAACGTAAAACTCGGGTAGGACGCACCTGCTTTTGACTTTTGAATTTCAGCCGGGTTAAAAAGGGCTTTGTTATCAACTAATGTTTAAATCATTTACACCATGAATCGAAAAATCTTGATCGTCACCGGAGATGGTGGCGAAAGTTACGAAACCTTATATGCTGTGCACCGTTTTCAGGAAGAAGGCGACATTGCCATAATTGCCGCCCCCAGCAAACGCAGGCTTAATCTGGTAATGCACGATTTTGAACTCGGTTGGGATACATATGTAGAGCGGCCCGGCTACTGTCTGGCCTCAGACCTAACCATTGAGGAGGCGGTTGTTGACGAGTATGACGCCATTCTGCTTTTGGGCGGCCGTGCTCCCGAATACTTGCGCAACCATGCTCCGCTGCTGGAATTAGTCCGTGAGTTTGACCGGCAGGGTAAGTGGGTCTTTGCCATTTGCCATGGTATCCAGATTCTGGTTACGGCCGGATTAGCCAGGAATCGCACGTTAACGGCTTACGAACATGTGCGTTCCGAAATAGAGATGGGTGGTGGTACATATGCTACCCAGCAATCTGTCCGTGACGGAAATATAGTAACCGGACAAACCTGGCAATCCCACCCCGACTTCTATCGTGAAGTCTTCGCCTGTTTCAAAAACGCAGCAGTCATAGAAGAATAGATGAAATTATTCAGAATATAAATATCATGTAAAAAGAGGATCATTCACTAAAATTTTACCCAGGCAACTGAAGTCAATTTAACAGGATAAAAAATAGTTTTTCTCCTGTTAAATTAAACAAAACTCCGGAAGACCGATTTGTCTTTCCGGAGTTTTGTTTAATTTTCTAAGCAATCCTCCAACCGCTGCATATCCTCACTTACTTTTAAATCAATGATCCTTACATAATGCCGAGCCGGATCAAGATTTAAGTGGCTAAACCCTATTGATAATAAAAGTGATTTTTCAAATTACGGTCTGTATATCTTATTACTTAGCTTTCTGGAACTGTATTCATTAGTGATGATATAGCCGTTTCAGGTAAAGATATATATTGTATTGAAAATCTGCAGTATTACGACGACAGCAAAAAAACGAGTTGGACGGTCGGCACCATTGGCCGACTTTAAGTTCACATAATCACAAGGGTCATCTCAACAAAAAAATTTCTTCAGATGCTGTCCGGACAAAATCCTGATGTACCCTGTCTGGTTAAGATTATCTTTATACCAACAAGGCATTGATCTAAGGGAGGCTTAACTGATACCAATAAACGTCAAAGGATGAATCCTGGCTTGGAACTTGTTGGAATATTACATTCTACTACGTTTCAGATATTCACTCAATATCATAGAAACCACCCTTATTCCTACTACGAATGGCTTCCTCTGTTCGTGGGATAAGAAATTTGGTTACGTTTTCCATCGCTTCTGCCTGGATATTCTCTACAAAAGGCCTCAAAATCCTATCGTAATCTTTAAACGCCCCAGCATAGTTTCCGCTATTTTCAATTAGCGCATCAACCAAAACTTTTGCACCAATCATAGCGAGGGATCCACCTTTTCCGGCGGCTGGCGAGGCACAATAAGCCGCATCACCAACCAAACATACCCGTCCTTTTGTCCATGATAGCATCTTGATCTGACATAATTTATCAAAATACATCTGATCTGATCGCTGCACTTCTGCAAGTAATTCTTCGGTCCGCCAGTCACCTCCTTTGAATTGCTCCAAAATGAATTCCTTTTGCTGATCGACGTCACGGTAATCATAGGAAATCTCTTGTTCGGAAAAAAAGTAAAATATAATATCCGTCTTTCCCTTATAGGTGTTCAGCATAATTCCTTTATCCGGCACATTATAGAATTGCAACGTCTTGTCCGTGATTAGTAATTGGTCAACAGTTGTAATGGAAAAATACACACCTAAAAAGCAAGCATATTCTTTTTCTTCTCCAAACCAAAGACGTCTGACCTTCGAATGTGAACCATCACAACCCATTATCAGGTCAAAGGAGCGTGCCGGTCCTGTTTTGAAAGTGATTAGCACAGCACCATCATCTTCGGTTAACGCAGTAATCGTGTTATCAAAAAGGAATTCTACTTCATTCTTTATGCCATCATATAAGATATTTAAAAGTACACTTCGCTCAATTTCAATAGTATCGTCAGGGATTTCCTCATCCTCCCTATGTAACACGATGGAATTTTCGGTTGTATCGTCTGCATTTTTAAATTCGATGCGTTCCACGTTTAACCGGTTAGCCTTGAGCTGCTCAAAAATACCCATTTGTCTGGCAATGTCTAAAGCATCATCTTCGATATTAACGGGCGTCCCGTTTACTCTAAGTCCGCTTGCCAGTTCTGCAATGGTAACGTCGTAGCCCTGTTGGTTCATCAGGTAGGCAGTTGTCAGCCCGGCAATACTTGCCCCGGAAATCAGTACGGTCTTATTCTTAATTGCATTCATATCTTATAGCTCAAATTGATTATACAAAACAACATTGTATGAATCATTTTAAGATATGCCTGTTCGAAGTATGTATAGGATCAACCGAGGTTTTTACTTCGAAAATTCAAAGCTGTCATTCCCGTAATTTTTGTAAACAGTCGTGAGAAATAAGAATAATCGTCATAACCAAGACAGGCAGCCACTTCTTTGACCGACTTTTCTGTATGAGAGAGTAATCGCTTGGCTTCAAGTATCACACGCTGCTGTATGTGATGGGATATAGAATAGCCGCTGGTTTTCCTTACACATTCGTTTAAGTACGGTTCGGAAAGATGGAGCATTTGCGCATACTCGGCAGGACGTTTACAAGTTATATAATTAGTTTCCAGCAGTCTTTTAAAATCCTTTGTAACCATTTCAAGCCGGGAAAGTGTATGTGTCGGTTTGGCTTGTTCCCAGTATTGTGCAACAACCAATCCTATCAGGGCATTGCAACTATCTTTTAATAAATGTTGATAAAAAGTATCCTTTCTACGTTTAAAATACCTGGTGCAAAGCGAAGCAGCTGCCATAATGAAAGACAGTTGGTCCAAAGTTAATGGCAAGGGTTTGGCCGGCATTAAATTTTCCAGGATTTTTAAGTATTCCGGATTCAACTGCTCCTCTGTAACAGACCAGCTGCTTACAGTAACGTTTTCGAAATCTATAATTCTATGTACCTGACTGGGATGAATGTAGATGATTGAAGGAGACAGAAGCTGATACTGTTTGAAATCAATTTCTAACGAGACAAGTCCTTGTTCCAGTAAAAAGAAAGAGTGACCATCGTCGCGGTGTGGTTTTTTTGCGTCTTCCATACCAGCAGAATGCAGGTCTTTTATCACTATCTTTTCAATTGCTATTCCAGACCCAAACTCATTTGCCATGAGATTTACAGGAATATATGTTGACTTTTTAGGCATAATATCAATAATCAATGAAGATAGTATTATTATATTGCCTTCCAAGTATTTGTTTGTGCTATTACCGAAACCGGTTGACAAGTTTTTATTCTCAATGGTTAGATTAAATTTAAACTAGTACTGGCGTGAAATCCTGGCCTGTTACCAATATATAATCTAAACGCCTTAATCAACATAATAAGCCTTTGGCTTAAACAAACAGGTTTTCTTGCATTCCCAGAAATCATCGTTTTGGATATTTCTGGCAGAAGTCTATCGATACGCGCATCTATTTACCCACAGTTTACCTGCCTGTTCAATAATTCTTTATTGCCATTAATTAACTCTTTTGCTTGCTTCCACGGTGACTGGCGTGAAAAAATTTATAAGATTTCCATCCGGATCACGAAACAACATTGAGCGATTGCCCCAAGGCATTGTAGTCGGACTTTGAGCAAGATCTTTGCCCAGATATTCTTTTAGCTTACCATATTCTGCATCAACATCATCTACCCGAAACTCCAGTATTACGGAGCGGTTCATTTGCGGTGCAGCCAGGTGAGCTCCTCCAAAAAATTGTAAAGTCCGGGTACTGCCAATCGCTAATACGAAGGATGGAGTGCGTAGTTCTGCAAAATCTTCGGTGTATTGAGTGATCGGTAAGCATGTAATTTTTTCATAAAACTGAATTAGTGCCTTAATGTCTGATGTAATAATCCGGATGGATGAGAAGTTCATAAGATTCAAGATTTTATTTAATTTCCCAATAATAGCAGGCAATATTGACAACAGTATGTCAGTAGGAATACAGAATTTTACATTTTCAGTACATTTGGTTAACGAGTAGCACTGTATGGACTATCAATGTTAACCCGCCATCGTTTTGTGAGACAATATTGATACCACACTAAGGATGAATATCGAATCATAACTAATTATCCTACCTTTATCTATTCAGCAAGTCAGTCGATAATGAGCAAACTAAAACCTTAAAATATAAGTGATCGTATTAAACTTAGGAGGTTTTCTTTTATCCGTTTTTACAATTTTTGTTTTTCTGGCATAATTTAAAAAAAAGGCTTCGTATTGATCTATTGTTGCTGTTTTAATATTATAACCGAGCCGATATGAAATATTGATTTTACCTGAAACATTTAGTTTTAAAAAATCCACCTTTAACATACGGCCATTTGAATCTAATTTTAGCCTGACACCAGCAAAGCCCTTAATGTCCTTCCCGCCTAAGCTATCAGGCATAGTTACGTATGTACTTATACGATCAATGACAAAATATGGTCTTTCAACCGGATCAATTATTGTTTGACCTATCGAATTACAGTAAATGAATAAAAACCCAAAAATGCACTTAATTAATGTACTCATTGGTCAATTTGACTACGAATATTTACCACAACTTTATCCATCATACATTCTCAACATCTAAATTAAGCAGTTCTTTATTATTTTCAATTTTTGGAGCGATGTCGAAATGTATGCGTCCGATAATAGAAGTGCCAACATCGACAAACTGGTAAATTATACTTTTAAGTAATTAAGCCCTACATGAGATTTTAAACTAAATTTATCGAGATTAATCTATATCCTAGTTTGAAAAAACATATCTTAAATAAATCTGTGACAAAATTCTCCTGTATAGAAGTATTTAGGTTGGAAGAATTGCGTACTGGTACTTTCGATTATTATCAGCGGTTTAATTTCCATCAGCTGCTATGGAGTACCGACACCGATGGAAATATCACTTTTAGTATTGACTTCAATGATTTTGAAACGCTTGGCTCTCAGGCCGTGGTCATTTACCCATACCAAAATATTAAAATTGATCTTACTGATAAAAAAGGATATTTATTTTTAATTCATAATGACGTATTCTTTGGAATAAATCAGAAAATAGGTTCAGATTACCTGAATGGTTTTTTTATCAATCAGTTGGTATCGCTTGACGGTAAAAGTGCCGTAACGATGAGAACCATCGTTGATCTGCTTTTAGCGGAGTATAGCAGCGACAACAGGGCTTTAATGATGGAAAGCTATATGTTTTCGCTTTTATTTCACGTATCAGCTATTTTTGACGGAAGCCCAAGGGTCAGGGAGTATGTGGACTATCCTGTTTTTGGAAAACTGATGAGTCTGATAGAAACGCATTTTATTACAGAAAAAGGAGCGGCTTTTTATATCAGAGAGTTAAATATTTCAGCCAAAAAACTCAATCAGATATGCGAAAGTATTACTGACAAAAAATTAAAGTATCTGATCCAGGATCGCATCGTTCTGGAAATTCGCAAGGAGTTGCATCTAGGCAAAAAGACCGTAAAGGAAATAGCATATGATCTTGGGTTTGTCGAGCCCTCCTATCTTACACGTTTTACAAAAAAACATACAGGCCTCACCCCCAAAGAATTTCCAAAGCAGTAAAGTCCTTTTTTTTGACTGGGAAGTGTAATTTTTCACTCTCTCTGTTACCCTACATTTGCACTGTAAGTAAACAGAAATGGAAAAGTACACTTCAAGACTAATATGAAAAAAGCTTCCTTAATTGCCTATCTCAGAACAAAGCGTGTTCTCTTTATATTAGTTGGGATTTTCCTGATTGCATCTGCATTAGTTTTAGCCTTTGCCTGGTCAGCAGGTCTGATTGGAGGACGCATTACCACCGAAACATTCCTAAAGGATACACCCAAAAATTACCCGGCAGGTTACCGCCGGGCCCACGGAAAGGGAATCTGCTTTGAAGGTACTTTTCGTGCCTCCGGTAAAGCTGTACCATTTTCCGTTGCAAGAGTTTTTGGCCAAGAGAAAGTTCCGGTCATAGGTCGTTTCTCCCTGGGTAGTCCGGATCCCTATGCGCCTGATAATTCTACCCGAACGGTAAGTATGGCCCTGATGCTTACTGCTGATGACGGGGAGCAATGGCGGATGAAACTGAACAACGAACCTTATTTTGCTACCCGCGATCCGGAAGGTTTCCTGGAGCAGGTGGAGGCATATAAGCCTGTCTCCAACACAGGTGCTCCGGACCAGGCGCGGGTAACGGCCTTCTTGAAAAAACATCCAGAGGCACAGAAATATGTAAAATGGGATGCTACTGCACCCTGGACCCGCAGTTTTGCTGGGGCTCAGTACAATGTGATTAATTCGTTCATCCTAATTGATGCGAATGGTAAAAAGCAGGCGGTTCGCTGGTCCATGCGCCCACACGCGCCGTTCATTTCCTGGAGTGTCAGTCAGCGTAAACAGGCCAGCCACGACTTTCTGTTTGAAGATTTGAAAAAGCGTCTTGAAGAGGGGCCGCTATACTGGGATCTTGTGCTGACTTTGGCAGAACCAGGCGATCCGGTAAATGACCCTTCACAGGTTTGGCCGGAAAATCGCAGACAGATCGTGGCCGGAACATTGGAAGTATCCCATGTTTTTGACCAGACGAAGGGTGGTTGCAGGGATGTTAACTTCGATCCTACCCGTGTCCCAAAGGGAATTACTCTTTCGGATGATCCGGTTCTGGCAGCTCGGGCCGGCATTTATTCTCACTCGCACAGCGATCGGGTACGCGAGATCGGGTATGGTAAGGCTACGGATGCGGTAGGCAAGCCTCAAAACGAAAACGCTGGAAATAAGTAATCATGGCTAAAAATAAAAATATACCTTCGGCTACGCCAACGCATTTCAATATTACTGCCCGTATATTGCACTGGCTGATGGCATGGATGATACTTACCATGATATTCGTCGGATTGGGAATGATGACATCCCTGACGTGGAGACCCTGGCTGCTAGACCTCCATATTCCATTAGGTATAGCTATTCTGTTGTTGGTGATTATCCGTTTTATAAACAGGTTAACCTTCCCGGTCCCAAAAATGCCTGCTGGTATGTCCAGTTTTCAGTCAAAAGCGGCAGGAATACTGCATTGGCTTCTATATGGCATGATGCTGGCTTTGCCACTGACAGGATGGGCACAATTGTCTGCCGGAGGTTTTCTGGTAAAGCTATTTCCGGGTGTAAACCTTCCCTCAATCCTCCCACAGAGTCCATTTTTATTTGCATGGCTGCACGATGCCCACAAGGTAATGGCCTGGGTACTTTTCTTGATGGTAGTAGGGCACCTTTCCGCAGCATTGTTACATGCCTGGGTATATCGTGACGGGCTGTTTTCGAGTATTACGTGGTCAAGAAAAACAATTGATAGAACTGAACAACCTAGTGCCGAAGGGGTCGGAATAATGATAAAAAACAGTAAAAGGAGGAATGAATGACCGTGTCATTTCTGATTTTTTAAATTGGGTTAAATTCAGCCGCCGCTGGTACGAACCTAATGAGCGCCCACTGATTCAAGCATTTTAAAGCTGATAAGCCGCTTTCAGAAAGTCCCTGATAGATTTTGGCTCTCTTCCAAGGATCTTTTCTAAATCAGTAGAAGGCAAGTCGAATTCACCCTGGGCAATCGCCAGGCATATAGTACTTACACCCTTGATTGCTTCATCAGCCAGACCATAGCTTTGCAGCCGTTGCTGCAAAGTCCCTGCGGCTCACAAATGTTGACTTTCCATCACCGGCAGGAAGGAAGATCGTGCCCATTTCAATCACTTTGTCACCCATGAACATTGGCAAAATATCTCTGTTAAAACAGGTCAAAAGATCCTTGAAGTTCACAAAATGGGAGGAAAAAGGCTTAGGCATGAGAGTAAAGAAAAACCACGGTATTAATATGGAGCCGTGATGCATATACAAAGTCTATAAAGATCTTAATCATTCAGTAATAACTCTCGCTTCAACCATAACAATTTATAAGAAAAAGCAGTGTTATCGGCAAGAAAAATCCGAAGTGCATATTTCTATCAACCCCCTTTTCGAATCAAAGCGTTAGCAAAAATTTGATTCACTTCTTAATTCCGGATCAAGATTTCTCATCAAACTTTTATTTACCATTTCTCCACTGGTTTTGACCATTTTTGAGGGGCTCAATACCTGCACCTTTGTCTTAGTTAAAACATAACAAAAACAGCAAAAGAAATGACAGCTCAAAATTCAAAAGTATGGTTAGTGACTGGTGTATCAACTGGTCTGGGTCGTGAAATCGCTAAAGTAGCAGCGGAAAATGGTAACATCGTAATCGGGACACTCAGGAACAAAGATCAGTTTGCTGACTTTTATGACCTGGTTCCGGGAAAAACACATCCGATAAAAATGGATGTAACCAGTAGTTCTGACATCAAAACAGGTATCAGTGAAATCATTTCAGAATACGGCCAGATGGACGTTTTGGTAAACAATGCTGGCTTTGGCCTGATCGGTGCCGGTGAAGAATTTTCAGAAGAAGAGGCAAGACAACAATTTGATACTAACTTCTGGGGCGCTTTTAATACGACGATCGGCGTTCTGCCACAAATGAAATTGCAAAAGCAGGGTAAAATCGTTCAGATCTCAGCAATTGGAGGTTTTGCACCTTTTCCTGGAATGAGTGTTTATGGCGCAAGTAAAAGTGCTGTTGAAGCTTTTTCTGCTTCTCTTGCCTTAGAAGTTGCTAGTTTTGGTATCAACGTTATGTCCGTTCTGCCTGGACCGATGCGAACTAATTTTGCCGGAGGCTCTCTAAAATCCCCGTCAAATGTATTACCAGAATATGAAGACAGCGTTGGTGGGTTCAAGGCCTTTTTGGCATCCATCAATGGAAAGCAGCCATGGAGTCCCTATAAAACGGCACAGGTTATTTATGAAGCTTCCCAAAGCGAAAATTCCCCTACAAGATTATTTGTTGGTGACCTGGCCGTGGAGAACGCAGAAAAAGTAATTGCCGGCTTAACATCAGATCTGAACAACTGGAAAAGACAAGCCCTTTCCACCAAATTTGATGACGCTTCCCTTTCAAACCACTAGGATTTTGGCAAAACTGCCGGGTTTTTAAGATAATATCGAAATCTCGCGGTCTTCATTACCTGCACAGATCCAGCCAGATCGTCTTTCCACTTATTTCAAATCAATTCATTCAACTGCCTGTCATAGCGCAGCGGGAAAACGCTGCCCTATACCGGGTACTAAATCAATCTATATCCTTATGAACAAATCAATAAACAAGGTTGCCATCATTACAGGCGGCAGCAAAGGTATCGGCAAAGCAATAGCAGAACAATTAGCATCCGAGGGCATCCATGTCGTGATTAATTATTCAAACGACACAGAGGCGGCCGAAGCAACTGTTGAAAGTATTAAAATGCTCGGTGTAGACGCCATTGCGGTAAAGGCTGACATCCGAAAAAAGAGCGATATTGAAAATTTATTCAGTCAGGCTTTGGCGCATTTTGGCCAGATTGATATAGTAATTGCCAATGCAGGCATGGAGCTGGTAAATGTTCCTATGGTTGATTATACCGAAGAACAGTATGATAAGTTATTTGGAATCAACACAAAAGGTACATTTTTTACCCTGCAGCAGGCAGCTGCCCACATCAGCGACCACGGACGAATTATCGTGGTGTCATCCAGCACGACCGTTTATGTTAATCCCGGCTTTGCGCTGTACGGCGGAAGTAAAACTGCACCAAAATACTTTGTAGAGGTTTTATCAAAGGAACTGGGCCACCGCGGAATAACGGTAAACAGCGTGATTCCGGGAGCGATCGATGAGGCGGGGATCTTTGCTGAAATGCCTGCCGATAGTCCTTATAAAAAGGAAATTATTGACGCGACTCCTCTTGGAAGAATGGGCTTACCCCAGGATGTGGCCGATGTAATATCCATGGTCATAAGCGAAAAAGCATCTTTCATTACAGGCCATCACTTCATGGCAAATGGCGGGGCAAAAATCTAGGACTAAGCCTGAATACTTAAATGCTTGCATTCAACTTACTCATCAGCAGGAATTTCCTGCTGATGAGTAACGGGATTCTTGTCAATACATCAACAAACAAAGCCATGTTATATCAGATACTAAATTCAATATTGATCGTTTTTGCTGCTTTCATGAGTGCAAAACAAGGATTATCCATGATAAATCCAGAGCCTAATGTCATGGAAATGTTTGCCGCATACGGTCTAAACAAAGCTCAGTTAAATATATTGGGAATGATAACACTGCTGAGCGGAATACTAATCCTGCTTCCATGGACTTTTCTAGCCGGCAACTTTTTAATGGCCGCAGCAATACTATTCGTCATCTGTCTTAAACTTGGCCAGCAGGACCTCAAAGGGTTTGCGATTGAAATTCCCTTCTTTCTGCTGAACCTGGTCATGATATACCTTCAGTACCCGATTAATTTCAAAAACAAGTAAAATCACCGGGCATAATGACGAATCCTTATCGAAGGTGATGAAAGTATAGTCACAGTTAGAAATTCATTTTTGAATTAGCCATAATAATTTATACTCCAATATCATGAAAAACCCAAAGCCAACCGCTGTCCTGAAATCCGGTAAAGACCAGCAGTATGATTTTATAATTTCCGGGGCGGGATCAGCTGGTGCAGTTCTTGCATCCCGGCTGAGTGAAAATCCACAGCATCAGGTCTTACTCCTGGAGGCAGGACCTGTTTTTGAAACCCACTCCTATCCAAAAGAATTAAGCAGCAGCAGTATCATTGGTGCCAATGGCAATCCGGGATTAGAATGGGGCTACCAATCGACAAATGGAAATATCGGCCATCCGATCCATACAATCAGAGGAAAAGTAGTGGGCGGAAGTTCTGCCCTTAATGGTGCTGTTAGTTCCCGCGCCACGTCAGCTGATTTTGAGCGCTGGACTTCTTATGGTCTTCAGGGCTGGACACAGGATGACGTTCTTCCTTTTTACAAAAAACTGGAAAATACTACCACAGGAGCTGACAAATTTCATGGACGCAGCGGCCCTTTTCCTGTTGTGCAGCTTGGCATAGAGGATGTAAGTCCACTTCAGCGTGCTTTCATTGAAGCAACAGAAAATAAGGGATTTGAAAGAATCAATGACTTTAATGCCGGCAAGCAGAACGGCGTGGGTCCCTATGCGATGAATGTTGTAAATGGGAGGCGCATCAATACCGGCATGGCATACCTGGATGATCCGGTCAGGAAAAGATCAAACCTGACTATCCTTGCGGATACGTTGGTGGATAAGGTTATTATTGAGCAGCATGAAGCAAAGGGGATATTACTAGCAGATGGCAGAATACTTCAGGGTAAACACATCATTCTTTCGAGTGGAACCTATGGCAGCGCTGCCATCCTTCTTCGTTCAGGCATTGGTCCTTCCAAGGATTTAGAGGCATTAGAAATTCCCTTGATTAAAGATCTTCCGGTGGGCTGTCAGCTATTTGATCATCCCTTTTATTACAATGCCTATGCCGTAAAGCCTGAAATTGCTGGAAGCCAAACACCGGTCATTGCTGCCTTCCTGTGGACAAAGTCGGCTCAAAGTGTAGGGAAAGAACTTGATTTACACATCACAGCAACACATCTGCTGGATCCTAAATTCAGTCCTACGGGAGTTGGTTTTGTTTTGGCCGTTGGATTAACCAGGCCTTTGTCGGTTGGAAGGGTTAAACTGGCAAGCAAAAATCCGGAAGATGCACCGATTATTGACCTTAATTTTTTAGACTCACCTATCGACAAAGACAGGCTTCTGGCTGGCGTTAAACTTGCAAGGAGTATCGCAGAAACTTCGCCTCTAAGCCATTTTTTTACAGGTGAAATTATGCCTGGAATTGAAAAGCAGCAAGACGATGAAATCATGGAAGCTATTATTGCTACCTTAGATACTTATCACCATCCAACGTCCACGGTGCCAATGGGTGAAGCATCAGATCCCAAAGCGGTTGTCGATGAAGCCGGGCTGGTGTATGGCATTCGAAATCTCAGGGTTGTCGATGCTTCTATCTTTCCTGATGTTCCATCAACAGCAACTAATCTGACTGTAATTATGACTGCGGAGAAAATAGCAGCCCAAATGCTTTCCATGTAAAGTTAGATCCCCCGTTTCCCTTCAAAATTTTCTTATACTCCCTAATCTGTTTTACTCTTTTCTTATTGCACTGTAGTGATGTTTTAAATACATTTCTGGCAATCTGACGCTACAAATATTAAATTCTATACCTGCTAAATAACCAACTTTTGGCTAAACCAAAAAAACTGCAAATTCACTCTTCTTCTGGTTTAGCAGGTCGACCAATATTTTAAACTTTTCTTCAAAGCAATTATATTAACTTTTAGTCGCCTTACATAGGTTTTTATCAATCTTCCCAAGAGGCCCTTCTGCCTTTTGGGTTCTTACATATAAGAGCCGTTTCCCAAGTAATTATCATTGAAGTTCCATTTCAGTTTTCTATCGTAAGGCTGAATATATACTCACTTGAAACAGGCGCAGAAAAACGATTCAATCGTTATAAATTATTCCCTGGGCCAATCCGGCTAAAAATCCTCTACCTTTGAGAATTCCGTATTAAAATTACATATCTTATTACTCAGCATTATAAGCGCCCGGGTGCAATATCAAGTCAGATCCCGGACGCATCATGGACTGAATATGCAGGTGAATACAATGGGGAACCTTTATTCAATAATTATTCAGACATGAAAAGGATCAATTTAGATAAAATTATTACGTACAATTCCATTTCTGAATTCATGAGGTCTTTAGATAAACTGGAAAAACAGGACACCGATTTCTCTATCAGCAGTCTGGATGGTTATCTAAGTGACACGCCTATGGCGTCAGATTCCTTTCGCACCAATTTTTTCAATTTTCTTATGATTGTTGATGGTACAGGTAGTTACACCATTGATAATATCTCATTTGAACTAAAACCAGCAAGTTTTTATTTTACCACTCCGGGCCACTTAAAATCCTTTGTCATTGAAAAACCCTGGAAAGGCTTCATTCTCTCCTTTACAGAAACTTTTATCAAAGAATATTATTCAGGAAACCTTTTTACGGAATTTCCATTTTTAGTTGCCGAAACTACCCCTCCTATCTATTTAAATCAGCCTTTGGAGAAAGATATTTTTAAAAGATTTGATACCTTATTAGAACATTACCAGACAGAAGGCCAGTTTAAATATCAGATGATAACCAATATTCTGATTGCTTTTCTTTATAAGGTCAAGGAAATGTTAACGACCGCACCGGCCCTGGAAGGGAAACAATTCGGATATTCTGCCCTGGTCATTAAATTCAGAAAATACCTGGACGATCATTTCAGAGAAGTACTCAGTGGTAAAGTGGCGGCAATTTATAACGGCATTCAGATTGCAGACGCACTTGCCGTCAGTGCGGATTATTTGGGAACCGTCGTGAAGAAGGAAACCGGCAGGACTGTAACGAAGTGGATCACAGAAAGAACCGTGATGGAAGCACAGTCTCTGATTAGAAATTCGTCTTATTCGATTTCAGAAATTTCCTACATGCTCACCTTTCAGGATCCAACCAACTTCACCAAATACTTCAAGAAAAATACCGGCTTTTCACCTAAGCAATACCGTGAGCAGTAAATATTTTCATTAGTTATTTTTACCATTTGTTCACTTATTTTAACCTTTTTTCAGGCCCTCGATATACCCAAATTTGTCATAGTCAATTATCTAATTATAACAGGACATGACAACGGAAAAATCAAGGGCAAAGACAAGTACATTTTCGGGACTTACTCCAAATTTACCTCAACGTATTGGCACCAAAGTTTTAAATCCGACACACAGGAAAAAGCCATACTTTGGAAAAACGCTGCTGCAAAAAGACACTGTAAAATTGCCTGAAAGTGACTTTGAGCAGAGCGGAACGATATGTATCGTTGATATCAGCGGATACACTAATTTTGTTAAGGAGACACAAAGCGATATCGGGCTTCTTAGCGTATCCAGACTTTTACAGGAAATTATATCGGCCAATAATCTATTCTTTAATATTTCAGAAATTGAAGGCGATGCCATTCTTTTTTACCGTTATGGGCCACCTTATCCGGTAGAGATCATTTTGAAGCAATTTGAGTCGATGCTGCTGGCATTTAATAAGATGATTGATAAATTAAAAGTATATGGTAAAAACGTTACATTCTTGTCTATTAAATCTGTGGTACATTACGGTCTAATTTCTCAGTTCAGTATTGGCCGCTTTGAAAAACTCTACGGTAAGCCTCTCATTGAGGCACACAGACTGCTCAAAAACTCTATCAACAGAGAAACCTACTCACTGATTACTGAGCAGTATATACATACATCGTCAAAAAATGAAGTTACGGCATTGCGCGGTATACAGCGATCTGAAAAATATGATGTGGGCGAGCTTTGTTACACCTATTTCCCTTATTAAGCAGAACTATATTGATACCATTAACTTTGATAAGTTTTTTTCATTTCGAATAACAATCGGATTCTCGCCTTCTCTCAAAGTACAGGTTAATGACCGTTTACGCGGACAAATTTTAGCCGCGATCAAATAAGTCATGTATGTAATCTATTTATAATGAAATCATTATTTGCACAATCATTCCAACTAAAAGGGATTGATTGGTATCCCTGTAAAAAAAACCTTGCCTTATGAAAAAGCTATTATTTGCGCTGATGATCTCACTTGTTTTAGTTGCCTGCAAAAAGGATAATCCTGAACCAGAACCGGAAATTGCTGCCATTGTGCATAGGTGGAAACTCACCGCTTACGAAAATACAGCAGACGGTAAAAAAATCTGGGTTCCTGTCAATGGCGAACCTAATTTTATTAGTTTCAGGTTCGATGGTTTGATACTTGATTCTAATGGTTTGCCTCCATGCTGCTCACCAAAGGCGTATTATTTGAATGGGGTGCTATTTGAAGTAAAACCGAAAGCAGAAGTACCAAATAATATCTCCTGTATAGCCGTTGATTGTATCGGATGCGATACATGGGATATTGCACAAACGGGTAATGAGCTTATTATATCTCTCTGCGAGCCCTTTGCTGACAGAAAATCAAAGTACATTAGAGAATAATTTGAAGCATTTGAAAGGTAAAATTGGTTGCAAACGCGAAACCATTGGACACCGATAGCAAATCGGTGTTTGCGGCGCTACCTACGATGCAAGTTCATTAAAACGACTGGATGAAAAGATGATGAATCCTCCACAGGCTGCTCCAAGTTTTAAAGCCTAACAACTTCGTATGCAGATGATGCCGAAGTCGCAGGATTTTTCTATTTACCTTTACAAAGTACAGAGCACTCCATGCGTCTTGGAAACACTGCTTACATTGATACGTAACCCAGCTATTGTATAAACTAGGCAGAAATGTGATGCGATAGAATGGTAAACCATCAAAAACAGCATCATGCCTTCCATTTTCCGGGCAGTAATTATTGCAACAGCCTCCTTTCTCATATCTATTTTTGCCATGACAAGAATACTGATACTGACAACCCCGGGCTACCCAATCAAAGTAACCCCAGAAGATTTGACTTTCCCCAGAATCGTCGGATTCGTCTCTTTTGTTGTCGGAATTTTATCAATTATCACAATACTCTTTTTATCTGGTTGGAATAAGTCTGGAAGTTTGAAGAAGTTTTCTGTTGTGGTGGCGGTGGTGACTTTAGTTTTGATATTGTTGTTGTTTTGAAATGGTATAGGCGACGAAAGAATTTATGGCTAAAATATTCATAGTTCCTGATCTTCCTGGCAAGATGTATGTGCACCAGAAGATTCGGGTTCACCAGCAGCAGCCATCCCGTATGGTTTACCGTTACTCCCGCAGGAATGTCAGCAGAAATAACGAGAATCGGCAACATGAACAACAATGTTCCTTCATCAAAATCAACTTCCTGATGACACCTACTCGGGCATGAAACTGGGTTATTCCTGAGAAAAATACGTACGCCCAAACTTCCATTTTTTTGTTTTTAAAATGTTAAGTTAAATGAGGAAGGTGGTAATTTCGTTTACGGATTTTTGCAAACATATATTACATACGTTAGTCATTTTGCAATTGTAAATCGGAGCCTTTCTACACGGTCTATTGATTATATAATGAAAAACAATTTACCCGCCATAGCTGCATTCTAAATCTTTGTGGGTGTAAGTCAAACAAATTAATTAATGATCATGAACCTTAATTATCAATGGTGTAAGTTCCTATGAACATGAATGGAAACAACAATTACCATAAAAAATATATTTATTTAGCTGTAATTGAAACTTTTAAGCTAGATTAGCTCACGTTGGTTTGACTTAGAGACCATTCAATTGATAACTTTTTTTCAACACAATATTTAAGGATATATTAGCCAACACATGATTAGCCTGGAAAGACTTATTCTTCTTTTTTTACTAGCAATTTCGGCAAATAGTTTTGCTCAAAACTTACCGGTACTAAAGTCAAAGAGGACACGTCTGGATATTCGGGATGGCAACGAGTTAAGGAAAGGACGCTGGAATATAGATCCAAAAACAAAACCTGACATCTTCAAATCAGTCGTTAACAATAAACACAAATGGGTAACTTTTATATCTGATACTGATTCAATACGATTCAAAGTAAAAGCAGACAGAAAGTATCAATTTCTTGTTGTACTTAATGAAAAAGATACTGCACTTACACAAATTGAAGGAATTAAAGCAGTCCCCTATGCTCAATTCAACAAGCGATATGTCAAATCTCATGATCATAAATCTTTTGTAGAAGTCCCGCAGGTATATGAACTTTTCAATATTATTGTCGCATTGACTAGCTCAGGAAAGAAAGATGATGGCTTGGTATTCAAGGATACAAAATATCATCAGGACTTACTGGCTTGGTTTGACAAGTATAGAGACGAGCAAATTGTAAAAAGAATAGATTCGGTTCTGTCCCACAACTTAATGACTTTTGTAGCGCTTAAAATGGACTCCTATGCATTTGAGCTGGCTCCTAATGGCAAAATAAAGAAAAGTAAGGTATACAACCGGATAAGTAGTGGACTGGTTAATACATTGGATCCCTATCTCAGCGACCTACAGGTATTCAGCGATAACGCAAAATTTCCAGAATTCTATCAGCATAGTATCCCATTTTATGATGCTCAAATCGAAACCTACAGAGATTCTATTGGCTTACAGGAAATGCAAAGATGGTTGACAAAAAATTTTCCAACCACAAGTTATAATTCTGTAAAAGTGATATTCTCCCCTTTGGTTGGCAATATTCAATCCGCTACATGGTTTGAGAATAACGGATTTAAGGAAGCCCAGGCCCATGTAAACTTTCCATACCCAGATAAAATTGAAGAGCAGCAATTCTCACCTAATGCACGCAACGTTAGAAAAGGCAATATTGTATTCACTGAATTGAATCATTGTTTCATAAACCCAGAAGGAGAAAAACCCCAGTACAAAACATCACTTGCCCATGCTTTTTCTGATCTGGCCATCTGGAATGAAAAAGGTAAACCAGCAGCACAATACTACAATAATCCGTATTCCTGCTTTAATGAATATGTTAACTGGGCGTTAGTCAGTTTACGATATTTGGACTATGCTCCTGCTGATGAACAAGATAAGCTCATTACGAGCATTGAAAAAAGACAAGTAAATATTAGAGGATTCAAAGAATTCAGTGCCTTCAATCAATACTTATTGAAAATTTATAAGCAGCGAAGCAACGGGCAGACAGTTTCGGATCTGTATCCTTTAATTGTTAAATGGTTTGAAGATCATAAGTAACAGTAATGTTATGCTTAAACTCGCTCACGATAGACAGAACTTTTAATTTCAGCTCCAAATACCCAACTCTCACAAAATCCGTATTTGTTCATATAGACATTTTACGAAAAGTCTCACAAACCACCGATTCTTTATACATTTCCATAAATACTCATAAAATCAGAAACACTAGTCTGAGCCAATCCGTTTGCATCTATGTCGGCAGCCGTTTGAATACAAAAAATGACCGGATATCTTGCCATCATGCAGAGTTGGATGAATGTCCTGGCAGCTCTATTGGAATCTGCCGATCGCAGGTTTCCAAGTACCATTTGTTTTTCCAAAAATCCGGCCAGGAGCTCCTCCGTTGCCTTCGGCGCACGTTCATAAAACAACCTTCCTATTTCCGGAAAACGCGAACTCTCGCTGACTGCAAGTCGATGCAGTTCAACTGATTCTGGCGAACATATTTCTTCAATGTAGTGTTGCGCAAAGTCTCTGAGCGCTTTTTCCAAGGGGATATTGGAGTCAAGGTCAGGAGCCAACCTGCCCCGAAAAGCGGCAGTAGCGTGCTCGATATAGGCAGCGAAAAGAACTTCTTTATTAGGAAAATACCGCCATAGCGTTTCTTTTGACCCACCAGATGCTGAAGCAATCGCCGACATCGTAGTGCCACCATATCCATGTTGAAGGAATTGCTGCCCAGCAACCTCCAGGATTGTCTTACGGCGTGCTTGTTGTTGCAGATCTTTAGACATAATTTATTTGCTTGCAATTTACCGTACCATTTAGTACGTTTGTGTTCACCGTACCACTTGGTACGGTTTAACAATTTTTAATATGAGTTTTACAACAAAGATACATTCCTACGACGGCGTAGGCAAGTTCAATGTGTATGTGGCAGAACCTGAGGGGAAACCACGGGGAGCAGTTCTTGTCATTCAAGAGATCTTCGGGGTCGATACTGACATTCGCTGGCGTTGCGACCTTTTAGCTCAAAGCGGTTACCTGGCGATTTCGCCTGACCTTTTCTGGCGCCTGGACCCGGGTATGGAATTGGACCCGGACGTGAAATCCAACGTGAAACGTTCCGTGGATGTCGTCATACGCTTTAACACGGATAAGGGAGTACATGATGTCCAGAGCACTATAAACAAAGCCCGGGAGATCGTAGGAAGTAAGGTAAAGATTGGCTTGGTCGGCTATTGCCTGGGCGGGCGTATGGCCGCATATGCTTCGGCCAGAACAGATATTGATGCTGCCGTATCTTACTACGGTGTGCAGATCGAGCGTATGCTTGACGAAAAAGATGCCATCAGAAATCCGCTCATGTTACATATGCCTGAGTTCGACGAACACGTGGGCAAAGAGATTCAGACGCAAATTCATGCTGCTTTTGACAGTAATCCGCAGATCACGATTTTTGACTATCCAGGCGAGCACCATGGTTTTGCTTGCACCCTTGGCAAACGTAGATCGGAAGCCACAGCGGCTTTAGCGGATCAGCGTACATCTGACTTTTTATCGCAACACATTGGTTGATATAAGCTACGGTAAAGAACTATAAAAGACCAGAAATATGAAAATTATAGCTTTGGAAGAACACTTTGTACCTCGTCGGGTAAGTAATGCCTGGACGGCAACCGCAGCCCAACAAGACTTCACAGTGTCCTTAAATAGCAATCAATATGCCAGGCAATTGGAAGACCTGGAGGATATCCGAATTCAGGCAATGGATGATGCAGGCATTGATATTCAGGTGCTGTCACTGCCGGCACCCGGTGTTCAGAATTTTGAGCCAGCAGATGCCATATCAGTTGCCAGAGACTTCAATGACATCTTGGAGGGTGCCATTAAAAACCGACCTGATCGCTTTGATGGTTTCGCAACGCTTCCTACACCTGATCCGGCAGCAGCAGCAAAAGAGCTGCAACGTGCTGTACATGAGCTTAGACTGAAAGGAGCACTAATGAATGGACGTGTCCGTGAGCGCAATATGGATCATCGCGATTTCGATCCGGTTTACGAGGCTGCAGAAGCACTAAACGCACCGCTTTACCTCCATCCGCAGCTTCCCCCCGCAGGGGTCCGCGAGGCCTACTATACAGGCATTGGTGATGTAGCAGACATCATGCTTTCTATGGGCGCTATAGGTTGGCATTATGAGACGGGAATCCAGCTCCTGCGGATGGTGCTGGGCGGAGTCTTTGACCGGTACCCTAAACTGCAGGTGATTGTTGGCCACTGGGGCGAAGTAGTACTCTTTTACTTGGATCGCATCGCGCAGCTAAACCACGCTGGCCTCAATCTGGAGCGTCCCATAATCGATTATTTCAAACAGAACGTCTATTATACGCCAAGTGGCATTTTCAGCCAGCAGTATTTATCTCGCACGATCGAGATTGTTGGTGTTGATCGGATGATGTTCTCCCAGGATTGGCCATACCAAAGCAGCATTGAGAATGGTGCACGCACTTTCCTTGAACAAGCAGAGCTGTCCGTGGCAGACAAGGAAACCATTGCCCATGGAAATTGGGAGCGGCTGGTTAGCCGTATACAGCGAGGCCCAGGCGCCGAAACTTTACGCTCAGGAAAGCCATGAACAGCACTGAAGAAAGACTGAAAGCCCTGGAAGATGAGAATCTGATCCGGGCGTTGGCTGCTTCCTTTGCAGACATCTGCACGTCTGGGGATGCGAAACGTTTTACATCGTTATGGACGGAGGATGGTGTTTGGTTACTATCCGCACCTCTCACCATAGAGAGTAGAGGTCGAGATAGTAATTCAAAGCTCTTTTCGACACTTGCAGTGGGTAAGCGTTTCTTTTGTCAGATGCTGCACTCAGGTGTAGTCACAATCTCAGGAAAGACGGCCACTGCGCACTGGATCCTATCGGAAACTGCTGCCGGTCACGACGGATCTTTCTATCAAAGCCTGGCAACCTACGATGATCAGCTTGTTTATGAAACGGGAAAGTGGTTGTTCCGCGAGCGATCCTGCACATTCCTAAATATTTCCCAAACCAGCGATCATAATCTGCTAAAAGATAACGAACGTATTTAATATCGACCTTAGAACGTAATCCGTACACGAACGTCGTGTACGGATTTACCCCATCCTTTAAATCAGCACAATATTGACGTAGTCTTATGTAATTGCCTGGTTTAAATTATCAGGACTTCCCTGACTGGATGCTCTATGCATAAATAAAGGAATCCTCTTTACTCATTACAAAAATTATTTAGGCAAACCAACCAATCCCTCTAAATCAAATGAGTATGACTTCAAATATGCATGAATGGAATGATTTTTACGTAGCCACTGCGGGTGCAGCGGCAGCGCTGACGGGATTAATATTTGTTGGAATTTCTATCAACCTCACACATATATTATCATTTCCGCTTCTTGTTCTCAAGGCATCCGTAGCTTTAATTTTATTGGTATCCATTTTGATCTTTTCAGTTCTTTTACTCGTTCCGCAGGAAAGCCATAACTTAATCAGTTATGAACTTATAGGATTTGGGTTGCTTGTTTGGGTTATAGTAACCAGGGCTGATCGGAAAATATATCTGAAAGCTTTAAATGAATTTAAACGTGTATATCTTTTTACTTTACTTTTTGATCAACTCGCAATCCTTCCTTATGTCTTAGCAGGATTTTATCTGTTGTTTTCTCACGATACTGGATTTTATTGGATAGTTCCTGCGATGATTTTATCATTCATCAAAGCTGTTTTTGATGCTTGGGTATTGCTTATTGAAATTAAAAGATAGCTTATTTCCAAGCAGCACCTCCAGCTTTACTGCTGACGTAAATATCGGCTTAAAATAGAACTTAATCTTGTCACAAGTACCTCTAACTATGGCCGTAAAAGAAGGTATTTACCAAATGATATAAAGTACTAAGCCGCAAAGTCTTGCCTATGGTCAAAACGATCCGCCAACTGGCCTTGCGGGATCGATTATTTAGAAATTCATTACATGGGAAGATATTAACGCTAACATAGATGATTCCTTTGCAATAGATGATTCCTCGACAAATCTTATAAGTTAGCCACCTACCCCAAGAGCTGATTTAGTAATGAATTAACCATTACTTAGTTTTTACGCGAAAGATTTAGTAAACTGAAAGAGCGCCTAAATTACAATTTACTATAACGTGCACCTATCTGATGGAGCTTGACCATTCCTTATTAATGGCTCTTACTTTTGCACAAGGCTGCTTGCTTCCAACGCCTTCCACAGTTCTCTCCTGACATTGGACTTAGACGGATGCACTGCGTGCGCAGCTATCATCCGGACACGTTCGTCTATCAGCAAGTAGCGTGGAACGGCTGAAACATGGTAGAGATTCCAAATGGATTCGGGTTTATCGGTTCCATTAAGCATGTGAAGTCCAGCAGGCACTCTGTTGCCGGCTACCATTTTCTGCCAGGCCAAAGTATCGCGGTCTATCGACACGTACAGGAATGCCACCCGATCATTGCCCTTAAACGCTTCCTGCAGCTTCTTGGAATCCGGAAACGCACCTACACATGGCCCGCACCAGGTTGCCCAGATGTCAACATACACTATTTTCCCACGCAAATCCGACAACGCGAGTTGCTTGCCTTCCGGGGTAATGCCCGAGAAATCCGGGGCAGGTTTGCCTGGGCCAATTTTTTCCCAGCGGGCTACATCTTCGCGGAGCACACTTTTATAATCCCTGGAATGAATTTCCCTTTCAAGTGTTTTGGCTAAAATGTGCAGATTAGGTGTAAGACCATTCAATCCGATCTGAACATTGGCACTTTTTACGCGGAGAAAATCTTCGATGGACTTTGGATAGTGGCTGGCTTTTATTTTGTTTTCTACCAATGATGGAAAAATCGCTTCTAACGAATCGTCCTCTACTTCATCATTTGCTTCATAAACAGCATTACTGATTTGATCGCGATAAAAAAAGGCACCAATCAATCCGTAGTCGAATATACCTGCTTTTAGCGCTATTGTATCAACCGGAAACTTTTTAACCACTTCTCTTATAGAAAGTGGAATTTCTGCGGAGTCTTTTCCCGCAGCAAAATTATATTGGTAGAAAATTACATGCATATCGGCATACCGTTTCAGAAGATCCAGTTTTTCCGCAGGCACCTCCGGATTGGTTTCCAGTTTACTCAACAATTGATTATAACTTCTTTGCAATGAATCCTGTGCTTTCAAAAATTCATTTGCTTCAAGCTGGAAAGAATAACTGCCGTTCCATTTATTGAAAGCGAAACTTACTTGCTGCGCCTCATAATAAACCTGATTAACCGCTGCTCCATCGCCCTCAAAACGAAATTCAAGCTTTGCATCGGGTTCAGCAGACATAATCTGAAATTCGTCTCCAGGCGAAATCAAAATATCTGCCGCCATATTTTTACCATTGTTTATATAGGCAAGAACAGGCTCCTGTACCTCCACCTCCATCACTCCTTTTCCTACACTATCCAATCTGACTTTCGCCAGTTCGACACCTGCGAGACTGATCATATTCGTTCTTCCAACTACAATTGTATCCCCCGCTGCCGTCGGAAAATCAATGGAAATTTTAACGGATTGCTTAGGTCTTTTTTTACAGCCGGTTGTCCCGATGAGTACTATCAAAAACAGCATTATCAAATAGAAATAATCACGCATTTGGTTGAAGTTTTGTAAGTAATAAGTGACTCAAATCCATTTACGCTAATAAATTGTATTTTGTGGAAATTGTGACTATTTTATTTAAATTTATAACATTTTAAATTCCCTTACCTAACTAAACATTGCCGAAGACACATACATTCGGGATCAAAACGCTACATCGATAAAATATTCCGATCTGGTATTGTGACAATACATTTTAGGACGGGTCACCAAAACTGTTGTATAAAGAAACGTTGCTCAAAGTGTGCAACATTTCACTTTCCATAAAAATGGAAAAAACATCAAATACAGCTACTTTCTTAACCATTTAGTAAAAATAAACTTGTACAGCAATCAAAGTATATTATAACTTATGTCTTACATGGATAAAGGTATACAAAAGTGAAAATTGGGTACGTTCAGGTCTGGAAGCTGCCCGGGCTCGTCGCAGAAAAGGGGGACAGACAAGAGGCCTTTCCAAGGAAGCTAAAAAACAGCCATGCTGGCCCAAACGTTGTACAATGAACGTAAGCTGGGAGTAAACGAAATTGCTGCTGATTTAAAGATCTCTAAAATGACTTTGTACAAGTACCTCAGACACCGGAGTATTCAGATTAATAATAAGACCTAGACTAAAACTAATGAAATGAGATAACAGTTCTGATATAATTTTTATAATTGTAATTAGATTGGCAAGGCACTATGATAAGTGTCTTTACTATTAGCAGGCATGTAAAATATGACATAATAATAGGTGAAAGATTATTATAGCGTAATACAGATTACCAAATCAGGAACAATAAACTGAACACTGCATAAAATTCATGGCACTTCATTGCTAATCTACTTTTTCAAATAAAAAACACGATTCAAGAAATCATTTATATAATTCAGTGTAGGCTCAAACCACGGATCAAAAAACATGAAAGTATGCGGTGCATCAGGAAAGGAATGAACCTCGGAGTAAATGTTTAGGTCATTCAGTTTTTTGATCATATCATCACGCCCGGCGTGCATGCGGTCTACCGAACTGTTTATAAAAAGAATTGGTGGTGTACCCACTCCGACATGATTCAGCGCTCCTGCTTCGTTCCAAAGTTCAGGTTTCTGCATTTTGGAGAAACCGAACCAATATGTTGCAGCAGATGTGGACCGCGAATCATCTCCTTCACCAGATTCAGGATGTATAAATGCCAGCGTCCCGTCAATATCAATAATGGCCTGAACCTTGCTTGAATGATTTTTAATAGAAGATTTATATATCTGCTTTTCGTTTGTAGTACCCATTAAAGCGGCAAGCTGGCCACCTGCTGAAAAGCCAAGAATAGCGATTTTATTTGTATCAATACGATAGGATTCTGCATTTTTCCTAAGCCAGCTCACGGCAGTTTTAAGATCATTGATCCCAGCCGGATAAAGTGCATCGGTTGAAAGACGATAATCGGCGGTTACGGTGAGAAAGCCGCGTGCCGCTAATTGTCGTGCAAGCGTATTGTTATGTGATCTGTCTCCTGAACGCCAGCCGCCTCCATGGACCATAAGTACGGCAGCCAATTTCTGTCCTGATTTATCAGTTGGACTATAGACATCCAGATACAGATTTTTTTCAGGCGTTTTCGTATATGAAATATTCTTGTTGATCTTCACATTTACCGGCATCGCCGAATCTGGAATTACGATTTCAGGATGATCTTTTTTTTCACGATTGTAGGAATTCATGACCGTGAAAGAAGTATCCTGAACTCCCGTTGGGACGATTTGTCCGAAACAAAAGGTAAAAGCATTGCAGGCAAAAACTGCGATTATTCCATATATTTTCATTGGTATCTTCATAATAAAAAATGTAGCTAATAATGCTTGAGACGAATTCTATTATACTGCGCCCCTGAAAAGAGAATATTTTTTAAGTCAGAATCACAATGATTTGTTCTCTAGTTAAGTATTCCTTGATTAAAAAGCTCTAGAATTATGATAGAGCCTATCTATAAATACAATTATTTTGGCCTTCCATTAAGTCATATTATTTGTTTGGTAAAATAATGCGAACACGCAGCGTTTTGAATTTGTATTTATAATCTGTTAAGTTCAATTATCAGGAATAACACACTAGGTTTTCACATTTCGAAAGTAGAGGGTGATGCAATTTGTTCTATAAATATAAAGATGGTTACGCACTATGAATTTAAGGTTGACAGGTTTCGGAAAATCTATGGGACGTCGGTTGTCGCAGCACACCCCTTTTTAAAAAACCATATCCACTCACATGCATATGCGCTACTCACTCATCAATACTTGCAGCAGGCGAATCAAAGTAATATGTAACAATGGAATGACAAGAGCCAACTTTGTGAAGTTTATGGCAGCAGCGAGCTGAGTCGTCTGAAACAAAGTTTTGCCAAATACGTATTATCATCAGTCAGATGTATCTCAAAAGGCCCTGCTTTTTAGGGAAGATACTGCATTTGAAATTTGACGAAATAAATACAACCGTTTGCATGTGGACGCTTGAAGCCAACGAAAAGTATAGATTAAGGTGTACCACTCCGCTTATAATCAACCCAAACATACCTTCGAACGATAGAATGCCAGGTTTCAGCAGGACATGGAAATTTCACTTAAACCACCGTTAAATCTGGTAAGTTACTGTTATCAGGAAAAGCAATGTCGGTCTTAGGGATTACCAGGAGTTAAATTGTTCTATGATTTTACCGGTAAAAAAAGATATTCAGGTAATAGAATTTTTTATTTTCTAATGCATAAACCTTACCTAATTAACATGCCCTCAAATTCATGTTTTTAGTGCAAAGATCTTTTTTTGATCATGCCCCCTTCCGTATCATCAATACTATGCTGAATAATGAAGGCTTGTGCATCCAGGATTTTAATTTCTCTTCTGAGCTGGGGAATCTCTAAACGGGTGACAACAGTAAAAATAATGTCGATATCTATATTTCGGTCACCCCGCTTACCAAATCCCCGTTTTCCCTGATAGATCGTTGCCCCCCTACCCAGCTTTTCAGTAATAACCTGGCGGATTTGCTCACTCTGCTCCGAGATGATGGTGACCGCTGTATATTGTTCAATACCATGCAACAGAAAATCAATCATTTTAGCAGCCGCAAAGTAGGTCAGAATAGAGTATAAAGCGACCTCCGTACCAAGGAAAAAGGCAGCAGTAGCAAAGATGATTATATTCAAAACCAAGATAACATCGCTCACCTTCAAGATCTGAGTACTTTTGCTGATGAGCATAGCCGCAATTTCAGTACCATCCAAAACGGCCCCACCTCTCATAGCCAGTCCGATTCCTACACCAATGAATACCCCTCCAAAAATAGCAGTTAAGAGTTTATCCGGGGTGATATCAGGGAAAGTAATAGTTGCAAGACAAACCGATAAGCCGACAATAGCTAAGGCACTTTTAATAGCAAATGTCCTGCCCATGAATTTATAACCAACAAATATGAAAGGCAGGTTAATCAATACTAGCAAATAAGATAGAGGAATTCCGAAAATGTGGGTGAGCAGCATGGAAATACCTGTAACGCCGCCATCAATAAAATGGCTGGATAATAAAAAACCTTTCAGGCCCATGCTGGCAGACAGGATTCCAAGAATTATCAGGACTGCATTTTTAGCTTCATTTACGAGACTGAAAGGGATCTTGGGAGTAGAAGGCATAATAAACTTTGTTAAATGGCTAGAATTTTACGGTAAAGCAGCTTGGCAGTATTGTAATATCGCGAAAAAAATGATTTGTAAGATACTGTTCCAAAAATTATGGCAGAATGTGATCTTCTGTTTGCTGGAAATGTTCATGGGTTTTTACAGGCGCACTTTTAGATTTGTTCATGCGCATCTGAAACACATCCACCAGCAGTGAAAATGCCATAGAAAAATAAATGTAACCCTTCGGAATTTCAAGCCCGAAACCCTCACTGACCAAAGAAAAGCCAATCAGTAGTAAAAATGACAAAGCCAGCATTTTGAATGCAGGATGCCTGTTTACAAAACTACTGATCGTTTCGGCAGCTACCAGCATTAGTATTACTGTCGCAATAACGGCTACATACATAACCCAAACTTCCTTTACCATACCAATAGCCGTGATAATCGAATCGATGGAAAAAACCATATCCATGATCAGTATCTGACCAAGGACTTGTCCGAATGATGAAGCTTTTATTGATTTAGTCTGATCGCCCTGCTCGCCTTCCATTTTATGGTAAATTTCGGTAGAACTTTTATAAAGCAGAAATAGCCCTCCTGCGAGTAGTATAAGCTCCTTGCCGGAAAAACCTTTGTCAAAAAGCACAAAAAGATCTTTATCAAGTTTCATAATAAGGGAAATCACAAGCAGAAGACCAATCCGCATAATCCCTGCCAGTATCAGCCCGTATTGCCTGGCTTTCTTCTGCTGATTTGCTGGAAGCTTCGCGGCGATTATTGAAATAAATATTACGTTATCAATGCCAAGAACCGCTTCTAAAGCGACCAGCGACAACAGTGAAACAATGACTTCAAATTCCATAGTTAGGTTAATTAGTTTCTCTTTTAAAGAATTGTTCTGTTTTAGCTACCTGTTAAAGTTTGACCCGATAACGCATGATATCGAAATATATAAAATAAATTTCTTATTATCATTTATAATTGTAAATTTACAACTGTAAAAATAAAATAGTAAGAACATGACGTATCTTAGTGCTCAACCGCAGTTCACTTCTTCATGGGATGATATCTGTTACCCTGTGAATCCAGTGTGGCTAGCTGATCTTTTGCCTGATTATGAAATCATGGCTACCGATAAGCAGCAGCTTATTGTTGGTCAGCCCTTTCGTGGAACCAAGACGATTTTCGGCATCCAAAGTGCCGACTATGCTATAATACCTAACATTTTAATTAGAGAAGTAGTAGATAAACTGTTTGCCGACTACAAGCTGGAAATCAAATACACGACTACAGGTGAATTCAGTATCAACATTATTTTTGCTGAGCATCTTTCCATCGGCGGCGAGCAGTTGCAGCGCAGCATGATTTTAACGAACAGTTACAATGGCAAAACTCCGTTTAGCGTACAGGGAAAAACGTTAATGACCATGCTGGACGGTTCTGCAGCGCCTGGCACAAGCATGTACCGGGAAGTCTGCCAGAACGGACTGATGGGATGGGCTGATCCTTTTTCTGTACTGCCAAAATATCAATCCTGGCTTAAGGAACGCGGACAGGGGAAAGAGAAAAAACGGGGACAGAACGACGTTACCGGTGCAAAAAAGGGTATTGTCAGCAGAAAAATTCATCACAGCAGATTAACCCCGGCACTGTTTCAGGATCAACTCTACAAATTACTGGTTGGCCAGGATTACAAAAGTGATACGCTTACATCTACCATATATGAACATTTTCAGCAAAAATCCATAGGCAGAGCAGATGAAAAAATCCTGAAAACATTACCGATCCCAGTTCAGCTGGCTAAGCAAGCTTATGAGCGCCTTAAAATGGAGCAGCGGCTTCTTAACGTGGATTCATCCTACTGGCTACTGTACAATGCCGTTAATCACGCACTTTTCAATGCACGCAGCAGTCTGACATTAAATGACCGTTACAAGCTTGATGAAAGGGTTTTCCATCAGCTCGCAGCCAGTTCTTTAATGTAAATACATAATAATGAGGGCAAAGTCTGAACCGTTCAAAACAGAATAACGTATGCATACACCGTATTTAAAGCAAAGAACCGCACCGTCAGCCACGGTACTGGGCAAAACGGAAGAGATTATTGAAGCAATAGGGACGTGCGGAAGCATAGAAACCTATCCTTTCATTCAGCGTTCGGACATTTCGTTTTTTGCCAATTTTATCCAGGAGAATAAACTTGCTCTTTCAGACAAGAGCAGGACTACGCATTTACAGAGTTTAGGTAAGAACTCTTTTGATATCAATGATTCGGCCAAGGCCCGGTTTATATCTATCCTGGTGCGTATTGCAAAAGCGCATGAGGGAATTTCACGTCAGGAGCGCCTTTTTGTGCATCAATTTTGGGCAGAGATCCAAAAGAGTTCTTGAATTTAATATAAGCAATCCACTGTTCTGCCCTCCTAGATTCCTTAACTTATTATCAAAATGATTATGGAAAATGAACAAACCAGACAGAAAGACGAAAACTTTACTGCAATGCTATACGCATTTGTGATCATGATTATTTACATCATCATTTGCTTTTTGATGCTAAGTATTAAATAAAACAATTATTATAATGGAATTTTTTAATCAATTCCTCGATGTTTTTTTCCAGTTGGATAAACATCTGAGAAATATTATCGAGCAGTATGGGGCACTGACCTATGCTGTACTTTTTATGATCATTTTTATAGAAACCGGGGTCGTCTTCATGCCATTTCTACCTGGGGATTCCTTATTGTTTGCTGCCGGAATGATGGCTGCCAGATATCCGGATTCACTTAACATTTGGCTCGTGATAGCACTCCTGTTAATAGCGGCAATATTGGGGGACAGCTGTAATTATGTGATAGGACGCCGTTTTGGGACCAAAATTCAACAAACCCGCATACTTGGGAAAAGAATAATAAAGCCCGAACAGCTTGCCCATACGCACGGTTTCTTTGAAAAATACGGTGCTTCTGCAATTGTTATAGCCCGCTTTGTTCCGGTTGTCCGCACACTTGCACCTTTTATAGGTGGTATTGCTGCAATGAATTACAGCGCCTTTTTTAAATTCAACGTCATTGGGGCAATTCTTTGGGTTGTAAGCCTCTGCCTTGCAGGCTATTATTTAGGCAGCATTCCGTTGGTAAAAGATAATTTTGAAAAAGTAGTACTTGGTATCGTTGCATTATCTGTGTTGCCCATATTATGGCAGTTGCTTAAAGCAAGATTTAGGTCTGTCAGCCGGCCTAAGGCGGTATTGTAAGGTTACATTCATTGAGGATATCACCTGTACTTTACTGGCATACGTTTTTATCATTACAAGATTCACTATTTTTTTCAATATGATCTTAAGATTGATTATTTTCTGCTTTGTTACGTTTTCTTTCCAACCATTAATGGCTCAATTCAGGTTGGAGGCGTCTGTTACCAAGCATAAATAAGTGTGATTATTCCGATTGCCAATGTAAGTAATATCGGACACCGCCCAGCGTCCCGGCCAAACCTGTTGCGGCCGTACAATCGGCAAGTTCTCAATCAGATTTTTATGTTTACGAAACCGATGATGCGAATTGGTGGTAACATGATAACTTCGCTTAGGATAAATACATAAGTGATTGGCATTCAATATAGAAAATAGCCTATCTCGTCCCACACCCAGTTCTTATAAGCGCTCCCGTAGAAGATAATAAAGCTTTCTGGTACCTATCCGTGGCATTTTTACACGCACCGACTGCAACATGGAAATGCGTTATGATTTTGATGACGCGTTAGGATCATGGCATGTAGCACACTCAGATTATAATTCTGACGCTGTCCTTAACTTATCACTTGATACAAATGCAGCATTCACTTCCGGCACCTTATGGCAAGAAAATAAAAATACAGAATACTGTGTGGATGCTTTGTTTGTTAAGCCGGATCAGGAAAAGATTAATATGGTTGAGAAGCTTGCGGTTAAATTCTGTGAGAAATACATCAATCATAAAATGAAGCTTGTCCAGATTTACGGTGACCGGAATATCAGGTCTGGAAATGTAGGTACGACCGAAACGCATTTAGATGTTTTTACCCGCATTCTTAGAAAATACGGCTGGTGAGTTGCTATCATGGCCGGATCTTACAACTGGGCACACCGCGACAAATTCTTTTTCATGTATGAGATTCTAAGAGAAGAAAACACCAGGCTTCCAAAAGTGCGTTTTAATCTTCGTAATGCAAAGGTGGTAATGATGTCTATGCAGCAAACGCCAATTCTGGACAACTTTGAAAAGGATAAAAAATCAGAGCGCCGTTCAATTCCCCAAGAATTAGCAACTCACTTATCTGATACAGTGGATTATTATTTGTGCACGAAATATGGTGCCAGGGCTGGAAGAATGGGGATGGGTTCTTCTATTATTCCGGCAATGGGATTTTTGGGTTAAATTTTGGTTTTTTTTAATAGTTCAGTAAAACTTTCGTTTCATCCTTCTGAGGATTTCAGCAAAATTAACAGTAAAGCCTTTGCCATCATATTTCTTTACACTCAATATTCCTTTAATAACTTCTTCTTCTTTATCTATTTCATTTTTAATGATATTTCCTTGTAGGGAATTTTTATATTGGTAATTTGACAATTGTAATTGCTCTATAGTTGCATCTTTTAATTGCATGACTGAGCTGGCTATAAGCAATTGTGATTTAAGGTGCAACACATTAGCCTGCAACTGCATTATTGAAATGTCATTACTATTCTCTGTTTTAAGAATAGTTAAATCATCTACATTTGGCATGCGTAGATAGACATCTAATGCATTCTTTATTAGTTCCAAGGACTCATTATTATTGTTTGGAATTATTTTGAAGAGCGTTTTATGCGCATCTTCCTTAATTTCCGTTTCGACATCAATACCAATATCCATTAAAAATTGAGCAAAATAAACTAAATATTGCTTACAGGCTGTTTTAATTGGATCTGGGAAATCAAAATACGTGACTAAAACATTCGCGTCTAGTTTACTGATAATGGAAGCAATTGTTGTATCAAGAAGATTATCAGCATAATTTATTAAGGTTCTTTCTATCTCTGATAAAATGCTATTTTCATCAATTAAGGTTACTTCGAATCCAAACCCATTAGTTATTATTTCATCATCAACTTCAAAAAATTCATATAAAGGATTTTCGTCAGCTTTAATCATGATTGACATCTCCTCTGAAAACTCTGCAATACTGTACGGCTTATTCCAATTGACAAAATCAATCAGGAAGGTCATTTTAGCCGAATGCGCAGGAGTCTCGATGCTATCATTTTTACAATGAAATTCGATTTCTACCAGAAAGCCCAAATCTTCAAGGACTTTCGAGTATCGGAATGTGTCTAAAAATAACCCTACTTCTTTTGGTGAATACTTTAATAGTTCGAGTATAACATCTTCATCGTAAAAATACGCAGACTTATAACCATCCCCATATTCAGTAAGGAAGGAATCAATGTCTTCTAACGAATTTATGACTACAAACTCTTTAAAACCGCTTGAATCATCAAGTTTCTCCTTGATTTCAATTTGAAGCATATATAATTATTTTGTTTGTAAGGATTAGATTTAGAAATTGACCATTCAGATTCTGAAAGGCTAAAAGTAATTGTCAGACATACTACGATCTAGCTTCTTCACTAGAATCTGGAAATTTACTAGCGTGTTGAATTGATACTAAATCAAATATCACCGTTAGATCTTTATCGACCATATCATAATATTTTTCAAATTGATTTAATATTCTTGACATTTCGACGTAGTTGACAACTCCATTTTCAAAAATTGAAATGTCGGGTTGTGCTTCAATAAATATTGGATAGATATCATTGTCACCTGTTTCTTTATTATACAAAAATTCCACATCTTCTAGGTCTTGATAGAAACCCAATAAATTATCCGAGTGGGCAATCAAATTTCTACGTGTCATTAACATTTGCATTGAATTTTTCCATTCTTTGGAAACTTTTACTTTTTCTGTCACAACTATATACTGCAGTATTTTAAACTTTGAACCCACATTTAAAATCAGACTATTAAGAAGTATCTTCTCGACAAAATAGGCTGCTTCTGAGTCGATATATTCTTGAATAATTTGGTTGATTCTTTGCTCAATAAAATTAAACTTTATTATGACATCGGCAATATGCGTTTTGACATTCTCAACGTTTATTACTCTTTCTAATTCTTTCATATGTAGTAAAATAAATATCTATAAAATTAAAAACTTACTTATCAGTCAATTTTCTGATCAGGTGATCGATTTTATGAATGCCCATCCATTATTATCCCTTAACCAGATAGCAATTGTTTCCTTTATGATGTTATTTTTGTTTCTATCTTCATATTCCACTTGAATTTTATATCGGATTTCTTTCGGCACCTCTTGACTAAGTTTGAGAAGGTAATTTACAGTGACATGTGATGTAATATTTGCAGTCAAAATAGTAAACATCTCAGACCACCTACTCAGAACCCAGGCTCCGTCAATCTCAATGTATATTTTATACTTTAAGTTATTTGCGTCAATCTTTCCATCGTTTTCAAAGTAGAACTTTGCAGTCAAAAGACGTGAAATATAATATCCGTCAATTGGTATATCCCACCGTCTAATTTCCGGTAGAATATCATTTAACGTAGCTGTTAATCTAGGTGAAAAATTTTCAAACATTCTATTGGTTGCCTTGTTCATTGCAACAAATACTGAAAGTTGATGAAATTCTCCATTATTATCTATTGACTTCACCAAAATCGGATCACCACCCCACTTCATTCCATCTATTTCTTCTTCCGGTACCTGATACTTTTTTCTTATCACCATTTCTGGTGACTTTATATTAACGTTCGCATCATTTAGAGCGTCCCACTTAAGATTCTGATCTTTCAAATTTTGACGAGTAATTCGCAAGTTTATTAGCGATACAATAAAAGCAGCAACTGAAACTACAAGAGCCAGCGTAGCTAGGAGAACCTTTGGGTCATTCATTAAAAATAACGTTAAGAATTAACATTCGACTTGTTTTCCTTGGCAATTAAATAATTTACAAATGCACTACATGAGACCAACATATAGATGGCATCTATTTGATCCAACGTGGATTCTTCCAAAAGCGAATGTCTAATTCCCCCTTCATCACTTGTAAATCCATATATACTTTTAAACCCACTTACCAATCCTTTATGAATGTAAACTTTAGAGGTGAGCGAAGTAAGAGCCTTTCCTAGTTCTACATTTTGTTCATTAGTCAAAATTTTGCAAACTGCTTCAACTGCTGAAACTGACTCCTTTATTGAATTTCTGTAATCAGCGATAGGCTTTAACGATAGTAATTCTAAAGCTTTTTGGATATGCACTTTAGCGGAATTTAATTTATCCGTATTAGATACATCTAATACCTTTTGTACTTCCACTAATTCGATATCATTCGTAATTGGCGCAAGTTCGTCGCCAACAAATCTGTATCCAGACAAATGATAATTCAGGATTTTATTTAAAGAAGAAATTAAGGCATCTCTTTTCCAACCATCTGATACCTTAACAGTTGCTTCCAAAAAATCATAAACTTCCCACCAGTTACTTTTAAAAAAATAATCTTTTATATAATAGAGAATAAATGAAGGAGCGACATTCAACTTATCGATTTCACTATTCCAGTATTGCCACCATAATACCCTAAACATTCTTCTAACATGTGTCAGATTTTCGTAATTGGGGTCTAGGTTAAAGTCTTGTAAATAAGTGAGAAAATAAACATTCCATAAAGCATTTCTTAGTTCGGCGCTGATACTGTCGGTTTGTATAACTTCTTTTACACTTACAGCTCCTATTCTTTCTGAAAATTTCATAATATACTAATAAGATTTATACTTTTTTCGTCCTTTCTGACGGATCTGTTATCCTGCAATTTCGTGATATAATTCACCAGATCAATGCAGGAAACGGAACAATCTATTAAACGGGAAGCAGCCCTATTCGATTTCTTTAATGAATTCGAAGCAGATGGATCTCCACGGATAGCCAGTTTTCGGTGCTACAAAACCAGCGGTGCTGCAGGTGAAAAACTTAATTGCAGTCGTTCGTACGAAACTGTAACAATGACATTACAGGCTCCGCGTAGTAAAGAAGTCCGCGAAGAATCTGACCGTCACACCACGATTGATCTGCAATCCAATAACCTTATAAGAATAGTTTATAATGATGCTGCTGGCAGTCGCCAGGTAAGGCATCTTAAAATAAAATTACTCACTCATTACAAGCCCTCTTTTTCAAAAGAATGGCTTGAAATCCGTCACCCTGGGAAAAAACCGCTATGATCCATCCTATATCAGACAAATCTTCTATTGTTACCAGCGGCAAAACCGGGGTATTTCTTACCGTCATTGGCAAGCATGACCAGGCGCATTCACCTGTGAGCGGCTGGTATGATACCTCTGAGGCTTTATATCCTGAATATTACCCGTGGGGGTTCCGTGATGATAAGCCTAATTCCATGCATAAGTTGATGGCAGGCAATGACAAGGTGCTCCAACTTTTAAGAACCAACGTCAAATACATGATCGGTGCGGGAATTGTGCCCATGCGCCGAATCGTGGAGAACCGCAAAGTCATCTACGAGCCTTACGAAGATGACCGTGTAAAGGAATGGGTGGATCGCGGACACCAACTAAAAGCAAGGTGTTTTAAACAAAAAAAATACCTGTAAGCACTTGACTTACAGGTATTTAAGTGGAGATGGAGGGATTCGAACCCTCGTCCAGAACAGGGAAACCCTGCGCCTTCTACATGCTTATCCGCGATTAAATTTTCGAGCCAGACAAGGTTCACGGCGGACCCGCGTCTTGGCCTTAGGTACTAGGGTCTCGTTGGCTTTCCGTACCACTATGCCAACCAGCACTGATTTGCGACACCCCGGAGCCCAACCATCAGTGCGTAGGTTGGAGGGATGATGGCATTTGCTAAATCCTCCGGATTAGGCAGCCATGGCGTAAGTATTTTCGCCAGTTATTGTTTGAAAGGTATTATTTACGGGAGGTACCCCCAGCTCCCGACATGCTTACACACAGAATCCCAACCCGCTGTCAATTCCAGTCACCCCCAAAAGCGGTGCAGAAAAAAAACCAGTGACTAATCACTCGGTTGGCTGCTGGTAGTATACAATAATCTGCCTGCGATGGTTCCGCTATATTTTAAAGAATTTGACTTTACAAGGTTCAATGCTATTGAAAAGAATTGTAATTTCCTTAAAATCAGATTACTTGAAAGAACATAATAAACTAAATTTTTACTCACATCCAGGTTAACCCTCTATTCTTAACCTATAAAAAATCAGCCTTGAATCTCTAAAAAGGGAAGCTTTTTCTCGTATTTGAATTTCAAGGCAGCAGTTTTCAAATTTATTGTAATTTTACCAGGCACAATTTCAGATTTATAATGAAGGTTGAAGATATAGAAACGTTTTTCAAACAATTGCAGGATACCATTTGCGCAGCCATAGAAAAGGAAGATGGCATAGGAAAATTTAAGGAAGATCTGTGGGAACATCATTCCGGCGGCGGCGGTCGTACGCGGTTAATTCAAAATGGTGATGTTATTGAAAAAGGCGGAGTCAATTTTTCAAGTGTTAAAGGAGAAGTACATCCCCGGCTTCGGCAGCAAATGCAGCTGAATGATACGGATGATTTTCATTTCACAGCAACTGGCGTGTCTATTGTCATGCATCCTAAAAATCCGCATGTACCTATTATTCATATGAATGTTCGCTATTTTGAACTTAGCAACGGAACGTGCTGGTTTGGTGGCGGTATCGACCTGACCCCGCATTATGTGGTGGAAGAAGATGCAACATTATTCCATAATCATTTGAAAAAAGCCTGCGGTAAACATCATCCCGACTTTTATCCCAAATTCAAAACCTGGGCGGATGATTACTTTTTTATCCAGCACAGACAGGAAACCCGTGGCATTGGCGGTATCTTTTTTGATTATCTGAAACCGGATGAAGCAGGCTTTGGTAATAATTTATCTAAAGAAGAACTTTTTGCTTTTGTAAAAGAAATTGGTGAAAGCTTTGCTCCGATCTATACTTTTTTCATGAAAAAACATCGGGATGATTCATTTTCAGAAGAACAGAAACAATGGCAATATCTACGTCGCGGACGCTATGTGGAGTTTAATCTGGTCTGGGACCGGGGAACAAAATTCGGGCTGGAAACCAATGGCCGTACCGAATCAATCCTGATGAGCTTACCACCGCAGGCAAACTGGGAATATAATTTCATTCCTGAGAAAGGATCTCAGGAGGCCACCACGTTAAATTGGCTTAGAAAAGGTGTAGACTGGGCAGATTAACTCCATGCATTTTCATCCGGGTTGATTTCCCAGACACCACTCTGATCGTAATAGAGAAAGCCATGATCGGGTTTTAAGGGAGAATCAATATTATTATGGTAAAGCTGGCCTGTACCTAGTCCCTGGGGAAGTGGGTTGTCGAAGGAAGCTGTAAACTGCGCAATGGCGTTCAGGCCGATATTGGATTCTAATGCGGAAGTCATCCACCAGCCGATCGAAAGTCTGTTGGCAATTTCTATCCAGTCTTTACAATGTTGAAAACCACCAAGAAGTGTTGGTTTCAGGATAATAAAAGGTGGCTGCGTTTGTTTTAAGAGTGCAAATTTTTTACGGTAATCAAATATTCCAATCAGTTCCTCATCCAGGGCTACCGGGACTGGTGAATTTGCACATATTTCTGTTAATAAATCCAGTTGTCCGGCTTTGATGGGCTGCTCAATCGAATGCAGTTCAAATTCTGATAGCCGCTGCAATTTATGATACGCATCTTCTGGTTTGAAGGCACCGTTGGCATCAACTCTTAAAGTAACCTGTTCGGATGAAAACCGGGAACGCACCGATTCCAGCACGCGGCACTCCTGGTCAAAGTCAATGGCACCGACTTTCATTTTCAGTGTGGTGTATCCCTGCGCAAGTTTATCTTCAATCTGCTCTACCATGTGATCGTAAGATCCCATCCAAATCAACCCATTCATCGGAATGCCCTTCTCCCCTTTTGAAAATGAATTTTTATACAAAATCCGATTTCCGCCATGCATAAAATCCAGCAAAGCCATTTCAATTCCACAGCGTACAGAGGGCAAATGTTCGGGAATAACCTGCTGTAAAATAATAGCCAGGTTAAAAGGAAAGACATCAAGATCAAGCTGGTTAAATACGTCACAAACATCAGCCAGCTGTTCTTTAAAATCCGGAATATCATCAACACTAAGTCCTGGCAAAGGGCCGCATTCACCATATCCCTCAATGCCAGGCTGTTCCAGGTCCGTCACCTTCAACAACCAGGAAGTTTTTTGTTTCAGCACCCCACGCGAAGTACCAGCCTCCATTCGAAAATGAAGTGTATAGGGTTGAAACACAATTCTTAAAGGCATATTCTGCGGTGTCAGTTTTTTTTCGGGGAACAATATTAACCAAAAAATATGTAATTATGCAGATAAGATGGCAGAACATAATTGGATTAAAGTACTGTTAACACCTTTTTCATGGGTATATGGCTGGATAACCTTGCTACGGAATTCCCTCTATGATACAGGCTTCTTTAGATCTCAAACCCCTCCGCAGTTCACGATTTCAGTAGGTAATCTGACTGTTGGAGGAACAGGCAAAACGCCTATGGTTGAATATCTTACCAGACTTTTGATTCAAAAAAATAAAATTGCGGTTTTAAGCAGAGGTTATGGCCGGAAAACAAAAGGCCTGCTGTTTGCTAATAATACTTCCACCGCTTCCGATATAGGTGACGAACCTCTTCAATATTTTTCAAAATTCGGCAATAATATTGTTGTAGCTGTTTGCGAAAACCGTATAAAAGGAGCTCTTGCCATTCATGAAAACCATCCCGAATGCAATCTGCTGCTACTGGATGATGCCTACCAGCACCGGGCAATCAGTCGTCAGATTAATATTTTACTAAGTGATTTCAACCGGCCGTTTTACCAGGATTTGCCTTTTCCAGCCGGAAGATTGCGTGAAACAAGAAGCGGAGCCAAACGGGCAGACGTGGTCGTAGTAACCAAAAGCCCGGCCGGTTTACCTGAAAGTGAAAAAGAAAAAATCAGGTACTCTATCGGGCAGTACGCAAATCCTAATACACCTGTTTTTTTTGCATCGATCCGTTATTCTGAACCCCTATCGTATCAATCTGTACTTGTCTTGTTAAAAAATGTTATAATCGCTGCCGGTATAGCCAATCCGTTGCCCTTTACTGTATACATTAGAAGCAAGTATAACGTTATGGAAGAAGTTATTTTTCCTGATCATCATAATTACACAGCAACTGACCTGGAACATCTTATTAAGTACATAAAAAACGATACTTTTGTACTCACAACTGAAAAGGACATGGTGAAGCTAAAACCGCTTGCAGTCGCGTCAGGAGTTTCAGATCGTTTTGCCTATTTGCCAATGGAAATTAATTTCGGAACCGATGCCGGACCATTTGATCGCTGGATTACTGACAATACCTTGTAACCCTATCCTTAAAATCGGTGGAATTATAAATCGTTTATGAGAATTTTATTATCTGTTGTCTTTTTTGTTTTATCCAGCCTTCTGCTTTTTCCATTTGCAGTTACCGCCCAGATTAAGCTTCCGGGTGGTATGAATATGCCTGGCGGCGGAGGTGGAGGCGGTGGCGGTGCAAAAGGAGGTCAGGGCGGTGCGCTTCTGGATGATAGTACCAAAACCATCTACGGACCGCAAACCACGCTGCATTTTTATGAAAATGACATTATAAACAACCAGGATTCTGTCCGTTATCGGGTGGATACGCTTTTACCTGATTTTAACCGCTGGACTCCTGTGGACCGTTCCTATGGCAAGCTGGTGGATCTGGGAAATGTGGGCACGGCTACCCGGAACCTATTCTTTCAACCTCGTCAGGATATTGGTGCTCAACTGGGCTTGCGTGCCTATGACCCCTATGCCATTCAGCAGAATGAAGTACAATACATTGATACACACTCACAATATACCGATCTGACCTATCGTTCAGGTGGAAGAAAAACCACACTCGGACGGTTTGGCTATTCTCAGAATGTTAATCCGCGTTTCAATTTTGGTATACAGGGTCAGCGCCTTACTTCCAACAAGCAATATGGTGTTTATGGTATAAATTCAGGCGCTTTGCTAGGCCAGAACTGGACTTTTCTTCTACAGTCGCACTACTTTTCCAAAGACAAAAAATACCTGATCCTTGCACATTACCGCCACTTAAATCAAAAAGTAAGAGAACAGGGCGGTGTAATTCCTGATAGCTCGGCTGGTGGTGACGGAATTTATGCTTACGATGGACTGGCCCGGCTGAGTGATGACGCTAATTCCTGGGAGCGCCGCCACGTTTTTCACATTTACCAGCAATACAAACTGGCCAATGGCTTTCAGCTTTTTGCTCAGACAGATTATCAAAGTGTTATCAACCGGTATACGGATAAAGCGAATGAACGGGGAATTACTAATGGCGTTTATCCTGCTTTCCGTTATGATTCCTTAGAAACCAGACAAGATATTTTCTATAAATTATTTGATAACAAAGCAGGTATTAAGGGTACATTTTCCGGCTTTAATTACCGGGCTTATGTTCGTCAGCGCCTGTATGGATTGACCTCGAACAGCGGAATACCTAATACAGAGGGAACCATTCATACAACCACGCGTACCGGTTTAAAATTCGACAATATCATTGGCCTTTGGCTGAGTTATTACCTGAAAGATTCTACGCAGCACCTTACTGCGGAAGGCGAACATCTACTGGGAAGAGATTTTAAATTGAAAGGAGAACTGGATACTAAATGGGCGAAGCTGGGCTACCAGACTATTTTTACCTCTGCTGATCTTATTGCTCAGAATTATATAGGAAATCATTTTGCCTGGCAGAACAATTTCAAGATGATGGGTACAAATACGATCTATGGCTCCATTCCTCTGAAGGCAGGAAATATTCAGTTTACACCAGAAGTGCAGTACAATCTGGTAACCAACTATATCTATTACGACACCACGGCTACACCCCGGCAACATGGAAACGCATTCAGTTTGCTGAGGCTCGGTGCTACGACAAATATTCCGTTAAAGCGCTGGAATCTTTCAGGTATGGCTTATTATACCGTTAACTCTAATGAGAATATTATCCGTATCCCAACGTATTTTGCCAGTGGACAGCTTACTTTTGATTTTGTGCATGCCAAAGTGCTGTTTATTCAGGTAGGTGTATCGGCTATGTATCGTTCGGGTTATTATGCAGATGCTTACATGCCCATTACGCAGCAGTTTCATTTACAGGACAATTTCAAAGTGGATGGCTACGTGGTAGGCGATTTGTTTGCCAATGTACGTATTAAAAGAATTCGCCTTGCTTTTAAAATGGCTCATATCAATCAGGGACTTAGCGCACCCGGTTATTTCCAAACTCCGGGATATCTGGGCATGCGCCGGGCATTTTCCTTTGGTATAAACTGGCCGTTGTTTGACTAAAAAGCTGTTAGCTGTTAGCTGTTAGCTGTTAGCTGTTAGCTGTTAGCTGTTAGCTGTTAGCGCGAACTTTTCAGCCTTTCAAAAAGTTCTGTTACAAAGATATTTACCCCATCAAAAGCTTATTTTTGCCAAAGCTAAAAGCCAGGTGCTAATAGCTAAAAGCTTCCAACTATGCCTTCATTCCTCAATAAAGTTGCCTCGCATATCTTAGAACAAAATGGTTCTTCACTGGATCGTATCAGCATTGTTGTACCCACCCGCCGTGCTGCTTTTTTCATCATGCAGGAACTGGCCAATGAAACCACGAGGGCCGTTATGAGCCCAAAAGTTGAGGCAGTTGATGATTTTGTGGAAGGTATCTGCACGCTGGAAATTGAAGATCCCGTTCACTTGTTTTTTGAGTTATACGAAACTTTTAAAGCCATCGATCCTGATGTTCAGTTTGACCGGTTTATGGGGTGGGCTTCGGTTCTATTAAGTGATCTTGATAAAATTGATCAGTATCTGGTCAATACAAATTATTTGTTTGACTACTTATCAGAAGCAAGGGCCATTACACGCTGGCAGGAAAACCTTCACGATGGAAAAACATTAAAGAACAGTAACGGAAGCAAACAATACTTCTCATTGTTTGAAAATATAAAAACGGTTTACAGCACATTTAGAGAACGACTGCTAAAAAATGGCAAGGCTTACCGCGGCATGGCTTACCGTCAACTGGCAGAAGAGGTCGATACCCTTTTGTTACAACGCACGGATTTTGATAAAATCTATTTTGCAGGATTTAACGCATTTACAGAATCTGAGAGAAAAGTAGTAGCAGCCCTCGTCAAAGCCGGCAGAGCAGAAGTACTGTGGGATACAGACACCTATTACATGTCTGAAAACACAGGAGTGGAAGCCGGAAGAAGCTTGCGTGAATACGAGAAATTAAAGATTTTCGGTTATTGGAACTGGACAGAAGATAATCTGCTTTCGACAAAAAAAGACATCACCGTATATGGAGTTCCTAATGCGACCTTGCAGACAAAGGTTGCCGGGCAGCTTTATGCGGAAATGAAGAAAGGGGATAATCCATCCGAGCCGGTTTCTACCGCCATTGTACTGGCAGACGAAAATCTTTTGCTTCCTATGCTTTATTCACTGGATGAAGGCGTTACAGACCTGAATATTACCATGGGTTTGTCACTGCGTAATTCCATGCTATATACACTGATAGACAGCGTATTTGAATTGCAGCAAAACGTGGTTGAATTCAGGACCAAAAGCGGGCGTAATATCCGTGTGCCAAAGTTCAATCATAAATCCATCAGCAAAGTACTGAACCATCCGTTCATACGGCATTATGAACATGCTGTCTTACGACCTTTACTAACAGGAAAAACAAATACGATTATTCAGGAAATACTCTGGCAAATTACTCTGGGCAACCGGGTTTACCTGAGTTCGGAGGAGTTACTGGAGCTTGGTCAGGGCAACGATTTATTCAAAATACTTTTTACCCACTGGCCTAAAAATAATTCCAAACAGGTTATACAGACATTTTACGGGCTGATTGATATTTTACGGGAAGTGTATAAAGAATATAAGAATGCCCTGGAAACAGAGTATCTGTATCTTTTTTATACGCTGCTCAAACAATTTGAACAAACCCTGGAAGACCGCCCGGAGGTCATTACGCTTAAAACGCTGCGGTCTTTCATGTTTGAACTGATCCGCCAGACAAGGATACCATTCAGTGGCGAACCGATCAGTTCGCTTCAGATTCTTGGTATGCTTGAAACCCGCGCACTTGATTTTGACCGGATCATCATTCTGTCCGTCAATGAAGGCATACTTCCGCAAGCCAAACGACAGAATTCATTAATTCCTTTTGATGCTGCACAGGCGGTTGGTCTGCCTACACATCAGCACCAGGAAGCGGTGATGTCTTATCACTTTTACCGGTTGTTGCAGCGCGCCAAGGAAGTGCATATGCTTTATACCAGTACCAACGATGCACCGGGAGGAGGAGAAAAGAGCCGGTTTATCCAGCAGGTTGAATTTGAACTGGCTCAGTATAACCCGGACATCCGCATCGTGAACAAAACAGTTTCTTTTGAAACCGTTGCCAGCGAAAATCTGAATGAGGATGTACCGAAAGATGCAGCGATGCTTAAAGCAATCCGTAATTATTTGTCTGGCAAAGGATTATACCCTACGCATTTAAATGAGCTGGTCCGCTGTTCGATGCAGTTTTACCTCAAACACATCGTAGGCGTACAGGAAGCAGAAGATGTGGAAGAAGAACTGGGTATGGACAAAATCGGAACCTGGCTGCATGCCTGCCTGGAACGTATGGATCAGGAATACTTCCTATTGCAAAAAGATCCTGCTTCTACGGATATAAGGAAGATTTTAAAAGAAGAATTTGACCGTTTGTTTAAAGGGTACATTACAGATCTTGGACTTAATAAAATCTATTATGATATCGGTGAACAGCAGATTCTTACTTTTATTAATCACCAGATCAAACAGCATCCGAGGCGAAAAATTTTGGCTGCGGAACAGCCCTTGCGCACTGAACTTAACCTTGTACTTCAAAACGAAAATACCCTGGTACGCATCGGTGGAAAAATAGATCGTATTGAGTTAAACGAAAGTGACCGGACGCTGTATGTGATGGATTATAAAACCGGAAGCGTTGAGCTTAGCAGCAAACAAAAAGTTGCCGATCCTCAGAGAAAAGAGGAAATAATCCTTTCTGATCCTGACCGGAAAGCAGGTTATGTACGACAGCTATGGATGTATGAGTATCTGATGTATAGGAAAATGCAGGATGAACAAGGATTGATCATTGGTGGAAGCACGTACGAGTTTGGTCAGTATCTGGTTAAATCCGGCTTTTATTCTTTCCGCGATCCAACCAATCTCATTGCCAATCCGCTGGAATTAACCGAAGGATTGGATGCCGTACATTTTATTCAAAGGTCAGAAAGGCTTCTTACAGAAATATTAAATAATCTGCTCGATCCTAATATACCCTTCAGAAAAACGGAAGACTTAAATGTTTGTACCTACTGTGATTTTAGAGGTATTTGCGGAAGATAACCCCTTGAAGCAGACTAACAGTCTATTCACCGGAAGCAAGGTAGCGCCTGCGTGTCTCGTTGATAAGGAATTTTTTCTGGGCTGTAAAACTATCCGGGTGCATGCTTTTAAAGATCTGCTCCCATTCTTCAAACCTGGGTTTATCTGCTTTTTTGAAAGCAGCACTATCAATTTTTTTTAATTTCAGATACTCTTCAAATTCCATGTAGCGGCCTTACTATTTGTCTGGTTTCTTTGATTGGTGCTTTAAAGATACAGGAAAATGACCTGATATCCTCTTTCAAATTTCGCACCTCGTCATCCAAACATTATTTATTTTTTTCTATTTCATTCTTTCTCATCGGCATAGCATCAATTTTACCAAATAACGCCTGATGCGAGACAAATTCATGAGAACGGTGTTTCTCGCCACTATCGCGCCCCACCAATATAAAAGTAAAATTGTTGGAGTCCTTAATTCTCCACTTTTTAAACACATCTGAATTTTCAGAAGACAATTTATAAGATTTAACAATGATATCCCGCTCCTTCATTCCTGCTTCATGTGCATGAAAGTCAGCAGTTTGCTTTTGAAAAAGCTCTGTACCCTGTTCATTGTAAAACAGCAAAACTTGCCTTGGCTGATCAGCAATCATAAACAGAAAAAAAAGTTGAAATAAAAGGGTCATAGCTCTTATGTTTTGTGACGATAGTATAAAAATCATTCCTTTTAAACATCTCAATCTTCCATCGGCATCTTTAAATAAATTATACTATTTGTAAATCTCAAATAGGGAAACAAAAAAGACCTGGCAGAAATCCTCCTGCCAGGTCTTTTTTTTGACTTAAGATCAATTATTTTTTCTTAAACTCCAGATATTTTTCGTAAGATGCTCCCGAAGAAGAATCAGTATACTTGATGGTAATATCAAGCTGAGCATTACCTGCAGAATTTGTTGTCTTTTTAGCTCCACCTTCGACTCTCTGTCTTAAGGGTTTTGATGTCGTTTGCTGAACATCAACTACTTCATTAATGATAAAAGTATCTTCACCCTTTACCTTCACATCAACGAGTGGATATATCTGAACAATGTCTACTGTAGTACCTGCTGCTGCAAGTCTGGTTGTTTTGGTGTAATTAATTGCCAGCAGATTTTTATCCGTATTAGTTATATCCCAATTTTGAATGGTAGTCTCATTACCATCAACAGTTGTCGTTGAATAACTCCCCACAAATCCTGGTGCATAATCAGGGTCTACCCCAGCCTCCTTGTCTTTATCCTTACAGGAAACAAGAAAAACGAACAGACACAAAACAAGTAATTTTCTCATGCTTAATTAAAATATAGTTTATGATGCAAATGTAAATACACTGGGATTAGTTTCCAGTTATAACGGTAATATTATGAAATTAACATAATCCGGCAGCAAATTTTATTATTTTGATAACAGGTAATTTTAAGTGCAATTTAATTAAAACGGCAGTTTTCCTAAATCCACATTGCCACCTGAAATAATTATTCCAACCTTTTTACCCCTGAACACTTCTTTATTTTTTAGAACAGCTGCCAACACAACGGCTCCCGACGGCTCTACTACCATTTTCATCCGCTCCCACATCAGGCGCATTGCTGCAATAATCTCCTCATCGGAAACTGTAAAAATATCTTTTACATGTTTGCTGATAATTTCAAATGTTTTATCGCCCAAGTAGGTCAAAAGTCCGTCTGCTATTGTTTTTACGTAAGGCGCTTTTTCAATCTTTCCGTTTCGCAAGGAAAGTATTGCATCAGCTGCACCTTCCGGTTCACCTGCAAAAACATCGGTATCCGGAGAAAAATAATACGCTGACAAAGAAGTGCCACTAAGTAAGCCTCCGCCACCTACCGGAGCAATAATGGCATCAAAATGTACACCTGCATCTTCAAACAACTCTTTGGCAGCCGTTGCCTGACCTGCGATCACCTGATAATTATTAAATGGATGAACAAACGAAGCACCTGTTCTTTCAGTGATTTTATCCACCGTCTCTTGTCTGTCTTCGGGTGTATTCCTGCAAAAAGTAATCTGCGCGCCGTAACCTTCCACAGCATTTATCTTTACAGAAGGCGAGTTATCAGGCATTACAATATAAGCTTTGGTCCCGACCTTAGCAGCAGCCCAGGCAATGGCCTGAGCATGATTCCCTGAGGAATGTGTTGTAATTCCATTTTTTAGCTGCTCTTTGGAAAGTGACAAAACCGCATTGAGCCCGCCACGTGCTTTAAAAGCGCCTATTTTCTGAAAATTTTCACATTTAAAAAACAACTCTGCTTCTGAAAGTTGATCTAAATATGAGGAAGTTAATATAGGTGTTCTATGAATGTAAGGAGCAATACGTGCATGCGCTTTTTCTATGACTTCTCTATCCGGGATTACGTTCATCATCTGGCTGATGTTTTATTTTAAATAAGCACTACTGTTTGTAAATCTGATATTTTAATTACAGATACGGTATTAACAATATTATTCGTGACGATTAGTTACATACGCGAGATTAATCTACAATCCAAAGATCATTATTCTATAACAGACTGATATACAAGGACTTTAAACTTGTCCTGCATTTCACCCCAGACCGTACTTGGATATTTCTGCGTCATTAGCAAACCCACAATTTTATCTTTGGGGTCTGCCCAATAGGTAGTCCCAAAGATCCCTCCCCAGTCAAATGTACCCACCGGAACCGGAATGCGGGCGGCCTCTTTTTCAGTCGTTATGGAAAATCCAAGTCCGAATTTATTTCTGCCGGCATTCACTTCCCCTATCTGATTTTGTGTCATCAGATGTACAATGGCAGGACTTAAAATACGCTTTCCATTGTATTGACCTCCATTCAGCATGGTTTGCAAAAATATAGCATAGTCATAAGCGGTACTGGTCAGCCCGGCTCCTCCTGCATAAAAGGTGCCATTTTTTTTGGGATAATCCAGGTCAAAACCAGGTCTGTTTTCAGCCTTGATCATCTTTCCGTCTTTGTCTTGGGTGTAAAGTTTAGCCAATCGGTTTTTCTTATTTTCAGGCAAATAAAAGTAAGTGTCTTTCATACCCAGAGGTTCAAAAATGCGCTCTTTAAAAAAAACATCCAAGGACTTTCCCGACAGTACTTCCACCAGATAACCCAGCACATCTACATTTAATCCGTAAGTAAATTTTTCTCCCGGCTCGTGTACCAGAGGCATTTTTCCAAGTCTGGGAATGACATCGGACAGCTTGTAATCCGGTGTTCCGATACCGCTTGGAATATTATTTTTTGCATAAATCGCATTGGCTTCTTTCGAACCTATTCCGGCATAGCTGATACCCGAAGTATGTGTTAATAACTGACGAATCGTTACTTCTTGCTTAGCAGGTTTAACGGTGTAACTTGAATCAGATTCATTAAATTTATCCAGTATCTGAGGGTTTTTGAAGGTTGGAAGATACTTGGAAATGGGATCATCCAGTAAAAATTTACCCTCTTCGTACAAAATCATCACCGCTGTACTGGTAATCGCTTTTGTCTGGGAAGCAATACGAAATATAGCATCCTTTTTCAAGGGCGTTTTTGTATCCGTATCATCAGAACCTATGCCTTTGTAATAGATAATTTTTCCATTTTTTACAATCAGCGCAACAGCGCCGGCTACCTCCTTTTTATCCACATAATCCTGTAAAGCCACATCAATCCTTTTAAGCCTTTCACTGCTCATACCGACACTTTCAGCAGAAGCTTCTAACAATAGCTGCGCAAAAAGAGAATTTGAATAAAAGAAAATCAGAAGGAAGAAGATATGGAACGTTTTCCTTTTCGAAACAGAAAAAAATGATGGCATAGAGACGATGTTATTGTGGTGAAAAGAGGAGCAAAATAGTATAAATAATTTACAATGCGGGCAAAAAAGAAGCCCGTCAGTTATCTGACGGGCTATAATCCTTAACAAAACCGGTTAATTATTTACCTGCGTTTGGCGTATACAGATTAAAGAACTGATCAAGTTTTGGCGTAATAATAATTTCAGTACGACGGTTCAAGCTACGGTTAGCAGGAGAATCGTTAGCAACCTTAGGAAGGTATTCTCCACGGCCACCAGCAATCAAACGAACCGGCTCAACACCATATTTCTTTTGAAGTGTACGTGCAACCGAAGTCGCGCGCAAAACGCTCAAATCCCAGTTATCAGAGAATTTGTCTGTTGCAATAGGTACATTATCCGTATGACCTTCAATTAAGATTTCAATCTCCTTATAATCATTAAGGATTTTGGCAACTTTGGCAAGTACTGACTCAGCTTGTCCGTTGATGACAGAACTTCCGGATTTGAAAAGCATCTTATCCGAAAGCGACACATAAACAACGCCTTTCTTCACTTCAATCTGTACATCTTCATCGCTAACATCCTGCAATGAACGTTTTAGGTTCAATACAAGCGCCATGTTCAAAGAGTCTTTACGTTGGATACTTGCATTCAGATCGCGAATCTGGCCGCCCTGAACATTCATCATTTCCAACGATTTTTTGATGCTTTCAGAACCTTCTTTGCTGATCACTGAAAGATCAGACATACGATCCAAAAGGCTGTTATTGTTTTTCTTAAGGAAATCAAGTTGATCCTGAAGTTCTTTAACCTTAGCTTCTTTAGCTGTAAGGTCATCATTTTTAAGTTTCAGATCGTTATTCAAACTTGCAGTTCTGCTATCGCAATCGTTCAGGTCAGCTCTTGCTTTATCCAGTTGAATCTGAATTTCGTTAGCCTTATTTTGTGCAGCGACCATTTTTTTCTTACTTGCACATGAGCCCAGTACAAAAAGCATTGCAACGGCTAAAAGCGTTTTTCTCATAATTATCAAGGGTTATACTAAAAATTAAAAAGTATTAAGTTCAACATAGTTTCATAAGTCGGGCACGAAAATCATGCCAAGTAACTTATCTATTATCTCCCGGAACATTGATAACGGCCATTTCTGTAACAGAAATTACTTAATAAAAAAAAGCATTATCCCGTTTTTGAAGAGATAATGCTGAGTGTAGCAGTCATTTACCCTTCCGTTTCAGACCGCAAAGGTATAAAATCTAAAATTTAATTCCTGCCTAATATCTGCTATTCTTTTTTTGCTTAAGGAATATTAACAAATGCTCTAATAAGGTAGTGACCAGAAAGGATTGCGATGTGCTTTCATACTATCTTTGATGTGTGTGGATACGATCGTATTATACTGCGCCTCTGTTATCCTTTTCCCTTTCACCTTTTTAGGGATGTTTATATCTTCTGTTGTTGCTTTCATTTCAATCTTCTTGGCAGTAATGACAAAATCCCCATCATTGATGTCTAGTTCCAGAATCACGCCTGGCAAACCGCCATATAATTCAGGCCCGATCGATACCGGTAGATTATCTGCGAACCAGGCCGTAATTTGCTGATTTTTGACTGTATCTTCTGTTACCGCCATCATACACATATAGCCATTAATTTCCTTTATCTTGTTCATAATCTTCCACTTGGGCGCTCTTGTAGAATCCTCAACAATATAAATTTTGCCAAGCATTTCAATAATGTCGGTACGTTTTTCATTTTCCAGGTCACGATATATCTTGTATTCCTTTTCATTCCAGGAATAACCGCCTTCATTTTCCTGCTTTTTGTAGTATGTATAATAGCTTTTCTGTTCATTGAAAAAAAGCTTCATTTCCTGTTTTTGCTCATCATCATTTCCCCATGTCATTTTCATTCTATCCTTTTCCTCCGTACTCAGATAGCTCGCCCGGGAATATATTTTTGTCCAATGATATATTCTCTCATAGGTAATTTCACCTTCCATCTTTTGAGCTCTGGAGGTTAAAGAAATTGTAGAGATTAATAGAATTAATATAGTAATCTGTCTCATATAAATAAGGTTTTTGGCTATGGCTGGAATGAAAATGCAGCGTCATCCGCCAAAATGGGCAGATGACAGGAAAATACTTTCTTAAAATCCATTACTACGCTTTACGGATGCTGATATTCCCCGCATATTGTAGGTAAAACTCAGCATGTAATATCGGGATAATGTCCGAACTCTCGACTCTGAATAATAATTGGATGTAGCGCTTTGTGTGATTCCCAGATTTTTCTTGAATACGTCGTTCGCTGTAAAACGTATTTCTCCCCGTTTGTTTTTCAGTACAATTCTTGCAACAGAAAGATTTAGTATCGGTTGCTTCTGACTAAACCCAAATTGATTATTTGCATACGTATTGAAGTTCAGCTTGGCATTGAAATATATTTCCTTTGGCATTTTGATATTCATATCGCCGCTGTAATTGGCGCTAAGTACCTTCTGATCCTGACTCGAATTGATAGAATAACTAGTATTGGCTACATTCCAGTTTGCGGAAGTGTAAAGTGTGAAAATATCACTTGGCGTAAAGTCAATACGGGTTCCAAAAAAGTATGAATCTGTTTTAGTTTTATTGATTACATCATTAATGTATATCGGGTTTTTGCTGAAACTAAACCCCGTATTAAGGTTTAGGGAAAGTTTTGTCTTGATCAGCGGAAACGCCACACCTATGTAGTTTCCCGAATTAAATCCACCCGTTACATTCATCGGCCTGGTGGTAGTGACCAGGTTAGCATCAATTGTTTTGTTATATACGATCTGATCGACAAAATAACTATAACTCACATTCACGAACAGATAAGTAAAACTGGCAGGATTGAAAAACTGGTAACCACCATAAATGTTGTGACTGGATTGTGGAGTAAGGTTCGGGTTTCCGACAACAATATTCAAGGGATTACTATTGTCGATCACGGGCTGCAAATCGCTGATCGTAGGCTCCTGAATGCTTTGCTGATATTCCATATACAAATAACGGTTTCTCTTCAGGTCATAATTCAGTGATACACTGGGAACCACTTTAAAATAAGACCGGCTCACTTTGGTAAAATCCACAGATGTCTGATCCTGAGCAAATTCACCTTTCAGATCAAACTGCTGGGCAGCTCCGCCAACAGACACATTCAGTCCATTGTTGGAATATCGGATACTGGTTCCGACCCGGTTGTAACTGATTTGATTGGTGTAAAACCTTGTCAGAAACGGATTTGTTTCCAGACCGCTGTCATTAACATCAAATACGTTTCTGTCAACCTTATCTTTTCTCAGACTGAAATTATAAAATGTCTCCCAGGAAAATTTCTTTGCAAATGGTTCAACGTAAGACAAACTTCCTTTCAGCTGATTCCGGTCGCTCTTCGTTTTATTCTGCTGACGGATTGTACTATTTTGCGTTGGATCAAGGAAAAATTCATTAACCGAATTCAAATTTGAACTTCCATCCGAATTGTTAATATTATAACCAATACTTGCAGCAAAATTCCTTCCTTTTTTCTTAAACTTATGCCGGTACAAGAGCAGATTAGACATAGCAAACGAATTGTAAAGACTGCTGTTATCGATGGTGGACCGGTTTGACAAAGTATCTCCGCCGCGATAATATTGCTGAAAGCTGTCGTAATCACTATCACCATTATTAATTCTAGAATTACTGATTAAAATAAGGGTATTAAGTGAATCCAGAACTTTCTCAAGACGAAAACTTGGCCGGTGATTTCCGCTTAACGCATTGGTTGTATTTTTATCGGTTGATTTGTAGGTTGTGTTATTCAGAAAATTCTCCCGGCTCGACATAACGTCTGTCAATGCATCCGTCGAATTATAAAAATAGCTGGTACTTATTTTTGTCTTTTTTGTATCAAAATTATAATTTCCGCCACCAGCCCAGTTTTTTGTAAATCCCTGTGAATTACCGCTATTATTGGGCTGGATTGTAAGGGATTCTCCATCCGAACCAAAACGATTGCCGCCACCAAACCCAAAATCACCATCATCTCCCCAGTTAAATGACTGACTGCCTTTGAAATCCTGATAATCATTACGGGCAATTCCTGACTGATTCGTATTATTGCCAAATCCCAGAACAGAAAACTGCTGCTTGTCGTCAAAACGATTGTAGCTCACCTTTCCTTCCAGCCTCGAATCCGTACCTACACCGGCAACAGCTTTTCCAAAACCACCTTTTTTATGGCTGTCTTTCAATTCCAGGTTTACGGTTTTTTCCCTTTTGCCATCATCCACACCCGTCACTTTCGATTGCTCGGATTTACCGTTGAAAACCTGTACTTTATTAATGGCTTCTGCCGGAAGGTTTTTGGTTGCCATTTTCGGATCATCCCCAAAAAATCTTTTCCCGTCTACGGTTACACGTTTTACCTCTTCGCCCTGTGCTTTGATATTTCCGTCAGCATCCACCTGCATACCCGGCAGCTTACGGATCAGATCTTCCACGGTAGATCCGGGTGGCACTTTAAAAGCTCTTGGATCATACTCCACGGTATCTCCCCGAATGCTTAGCGGAGCCCTTGCAGTCTTGATCACGACTTCATACAGATCCTGATTCAGGAATTTCATACCAAGTTTGCCCACATCGGTCACTTCGCCTTCATCAGGTTTAACGTGCTGCTGATAGGGAAGATACCCTACGTAGGAAACTTTCAGTAAATAGGCAATCCGTTTCAGGTTCTTAAATTCAAAAGAGCCGTCTTTACTTGCTCTGCCAAAGTTTACAAGGGATGAATCCTTAGGCAACAGCAGCATAACGGTAGCCTCCGGCAGACCTGCACCAGCGGTATCCGCAACAATACCTTTCATTGAAAAGCGTCCCGTATTTTGCGCAAAGGAAGCACAAGCCATGAGACTGCAACATAGCAGAAGTAAGATTTTTTTCAAAGCTAACAGATGAATTAAGATGAGTATTCAAAGGACAGAGATTATAAGGATTACGTTGCACAATAATATAAAATCAAGATGCTACTAACAACTAATAATTTAGTTTTTAAGAAAATTTATAGTGCTTTATCAATAATTTAAGCTTTTTTAAGGAATATTGGCTCTATAAGTTTACTACATATAGCCAAAGAGTTACATGGAAGAGTATTAAAATAATATTTCCTTAATTTGCAGACTTTTCTGTTCAGGATAATCTGTTATTTATACAAAGCTTTTATTCTGAAATCAGAAATAAGGCATTAAGTTTACATGATCATTTGCGCGTACCCGTTAACATTAATAAATGAAAAGTATTGGTTTGCTTTCTGACACACATGGATACCTGGATCCGCGCATACTGGAATATTTTGCAAATTGTGATGAGATCTGGCATGCAGGTGATATTGGATCTGTGGCTATCATTGATCAGCTGGAAGCATTCAAACCTGTCCGGATCGTTTATGGAAATATAGACAACAAGGCTATACAAGTACGCTGTCAGGAAAATTTACATTTTGAGCTGGAAGGATTTCGTATCTGGATGACGCATATTGGCGGTGCGCCCCCACGGTATAATCCGGCGGTATGGCCGGTTTTAAAAGCCGAAATGCCGGATATTTTTATTTGTGGACATTCCCATATTCTGCGGGTAATCCGGGACAAGGAATTAAAAAATATGCTTTATATCAATCCCGGAGCAGCCGGACGTGAAGGTTTTCATAAGATCCGGACATTGCTGCGTTTTAATCTGCACGAAGGACTGATCAGCCAGATGGAGGTGATTGAACTTGGGAAAAGAGGGGCGATTGAAGGATAAATCAGAATGTAATTTTTACCACTTTTTTCTCCGTTCCACGTAAAAATTCTGCTTCAACCTGCTGGCCTTTTTCATAAGCGCCCAATACTTCCATATAGTCATAAATGGTACTGATTGATTTCCCTGCCAGTTTGGTAATAATATCTCCGGCCTGAATTCCGGCAATTTCCGCCGGTCGTGCTTTGGATACCGCATCAATTTTCAAGCCTTTTCCTGAAAAGCTGTAATCCGGCATCACACCCAGCGTTACCTTGAAATTAGAAGTCGTTGCACCTGCATGCGGATCTCCGGCAACCAGAAAATCCGGATCTTCTTTTTCATTATCCAGTTTCATAAGAATACCAGCAATTAATTTCAAAATAGCTGCTTCCCCCACTGCATTAATTTTATCAGAGTCATCACTGACTTTATGATAATCGCTATGTGTGCCGGTAAAAAATTGCAGTACAGGAATATTTTTCAGATAGAAAGAAGTATGATCTGATGCACCAACACCGGAAGAATCGATCGTGTATTTCATACTTTGCTTTCTGGCAAGATCAGGAATAATCTTACCCCAGGCAGCACTTGTACCCCAGCCGGAAATGATCAGGCCTTTTTCCTGATTATACCTCCCGATCATGTCCATGTTGATCATCGCTACGATGGATGTAAGCGGAACCGTTGGTGATTCTGTATAATATTTAGAGCCCAAAAGCCCGAGTTCTTCGCCGGAAAATCCGATAAAAAGGAAGTTGTGTTTTTCTTTGACGGCATTTTCTGCGAGATATTTTGCCAGCTCAATAACCCCGGCTGTTCCCGACGCATTGTCATCGGCTCCGTTATGAATAAAATTCTGGCTGTTGGGTGTAAGCGATCCGCTTTGGTATCCTTTACCCAGATGATCGTAATGCCCGCCAATGATAATCGTTTTTTCTGCTCCGTTGTCCAGAAACCCGATCACATTTCTGGCAGTCATCTGATGTGCTACTCCTTCAATGCCCATCGATACCTGAAAAGGCTGAAAGTATGTTCCATTTATTCCTGCTGGTTTTAAGCCGCTTTTCTGAAACAAATCCGCGATGTAATTGGCTGCTTTTATTTCACCAATAGTGGCTGTACCCCTGCCCTCAAATACATCCGATGCCAAAAGATCAACATGTTTTTTGATTTCTGATGCACTGAAAGTCTGCGCAGCAATCCACTCCGAAGAGCTTAAAAGAAAGGCAAGGGAAAAAATAATTTTCTTCATAGTACTATTAAAAGCAAGCTTATTTATATCAGAGATTATCCCTGAGTTCTGCCAGAAACTGCCTGACCCTGCTAAGCTTGTAGATCATCATCTGTGCATCTTCTTTGCGCCGCAGCTGTTCCCTTGCTCCATTGAGTGTCCTGCCCTGTTTGCCCGTCTGATGCATGATTTTTTTTACAATTTCAATGTCCGTTTCCGTGTAACGTCTTCGGTTTCTTGCATCCCTTTTCGGTCTCAGCTGCGGAAACTTCGTTTCCCAGAAACGCAGCGCAGAAGCCTCACAGCCAACCAGTTCTGCTACTTCATTGGTATCGTAATATATTTTTGTATTCGGTTTCATGTCTCTGTAGGTAGTCTGGGCAATGAAGCAAGTTAACGAAGTTGGTCAAAAATATTTACACCCGTTCATACACTGAGCTAAATATCTTTTCCTTTATTTTCTTTTTTTGAATATATAACAGTAATACCAGGTCAAAATGTTTGGAGAATAAGTCAAATTATCAGAAATTTTTCAGATACTATCAGACGATTAGTCATAGATACATTTATGACGATCATTTTCTATATTGAAAGCATCGCATTTAAAACAAAAATCCTTTCTGCCATACAGAAAGGATTCATAAAGTAGTATATTTCTATTGAGCAGGATCTGCTTTCGGAAAAAACAATCTGAACCTTGATCCTTGACCAAGCTCAGAATCAGCTGTGATATAACCGGCATGATTCTCCATGATTTTTTTACAAATGGCCAGACCAATACCTGTACCCGGATATTTGTGGGTCGGGTGAAGGCGCTGGAATACATCAAAAATCCGGTTTTCGTATTCCTTTTCAAAGCCGATACCATTATCCCGGAAGGAAATTTCATAAAACTCAGCGACTGCTGGTAGCTTGTCCACCGGAATTTCCTCATTGCTGACCATTTCTACTTCAATATTGATCACCGGGGCAACATTATCCTTCGAAAATTTAAGTGCATTGGAAATTAAATTTATAAATAACTGATGTACCTGAAAAGGAATAATGCTGAGTGTGGGAAGATCTCCAAAGGAAATCACAGCATTTTTCTCTTCGATATTCTCAGATAATTCAGCCAGGACTTTATCCAGTACATGGTTCATATCTGCGCTTTCATAAACCTTCTCCATATTACCGGTTTTAGAGTAGGTAAGAATATCTTCGATCAAGAGCTGCATTTTTTCAGCAGCAAAGCGCATTCTTTCCACAGAATCCTTAACCTGAGCAGACAAATCCGGATTTTCATTATCAAGCACTTTGGATGCAAATATCTGAATTTTACGTAATGGCTCTTTCAGGTCGTGCGTACTAATCCAATTCAGATTTGCCAGTTCTTTATTTGCTGCTTTCAGTTCATCGTTCAGCACCCGGTTTTTACTTTCCTGGCTTCTGACATAACGTAAATTTATAAATTTCTGAAGTGCGTAAGCAAAACTTGAAGAAGCGTTGATTTCAGATTTTCTCCATTTATCACTTTTATTTTTAACCTCTTCCAGCCAAAGTTCGAATGATTTCCGGGGTGAAAGTCTTACACCTCCGTCTTCATTATGAACCACTGCTTTATGTGGATTTCCTGCCCAGTTAATTGTTTCCCTTCGTTCCGGTCTGAGCCATATAATGCCGTCCGGCGTTGCGCCGGCAATCGAATGGTAGATAATTCCGGATGCAAATCTGGACAGATGTTCCTGATCTGGCAGTATACTGATCAGTTGCTCCGTATGCAGACCGGAATCCTGGTATCTTTCCGATAAGGTTTTAAGCAAAGAAACAAGCTCTTCATTAGCTGGTACATGACCGCTCTTAAACAATTTACCTTTATAATAAATCGCAAAGCCACTTGCATTGGCAAGTTTCAGAAGCGAGGGTGAATCATAAAAAGATTCTATAAAATCTTCATTTTCGTGAAGCAGCGTCAGTGATTCCAAAAGTGATTTATCTGTACCCTGGCTGGTTTCAAATTCCTCAGCAACCTCCCTAACAGCAATCTGAGAAGTCAGAAAATGCCCTTGCAGCAAAGCAGACAGCCGGGTATGATGCGGTAGTAGCTTTGATGAATAATGATGACAGGCAATTAATCCCCATAGCTTGTTATTGTTCAATAGTGAGATGGTCAGTGTTGCCCCTACGTCCATATTTTTTAAGTATTCAATATGAATAGGCGAGACGCTTCTCAGTATTGAGAGACTTAAATCAAGGGATTTATTACTTTTTTCAACCGAATCATTCAGTGTAAGCAATGGAACCGGCTGGTAATTTACATCAAAAATAACACGCAGCGGATTACGGATATAAAGTTCTCTGGCTTGTACAGGAATATCGGTATGCGGGTATTTCTGGCCGGAAAAAGAATTTATATCTTCTCTTTTGCTTTCAGCAATAACTTCTCCGTTATACTCTTCATCAAAACGATAAATCATGACGCGGTCATACCCTGTAATAGCTCTGGTCTCATCCGCTATGTCCTGACATAACTCGGGCAAGAAGCTGTTTTTTTGAAGTATGGAAACAAAGCTCCGTGTCTGCAAGTATAGGTCCGATGCATCAAGTCCTCCATCGGGAATAGGTTCAAATTCAAGGATCAGTATGTTGTTGCTCGAATTTACCGAGGTATTGAATTTTAAGTCGCCAAGTAGAAAGACAAATGGCGTTACTTGTTTATTTTTATCATGCTTCCAATAATACTCAAATTTGTCCGACTGGTCTTTTTGGAAAATATCAGTCAACGTTCTTCCCAGTACTTTATCGGGCGACAAGCCTATGAAATCTTCACAGTTGGCACTGCAATAATCAATTATTAGAGTATCTTTTATTATACCTAAAAGGAAACCCTGCGGCTGAATACTCCCGGGAATGTGAATGGGCTCACTTTCACAGTTGGTGAGATTGACAACTTCCCGGTTAACAATATCTTTAATATTCATTTTACCCAGTTTATTTCAGCTTCATTAAGCCAGTTACCGATTGCTGTAAAAGCGGATATAGCACTGGAAGTAACTTTTTGTTCACAATTTTCTTGGACTGCATAATCAGCCAATGCAGTTATAAAATTTTTCCACAGGATACCTGTTTTCTGGCCGTAACCGTAGAAATAAGATGCACCGGTTTCAGCATCTATTCCCAGATACTGATGCACGTGTTTGTATAGAATTTTTCCACCCAGCGTAGAGCCTTCCAGTACATACATGATGCCCAATGCTTCTGCTGTGTCAGCAGGGTTAAATTTATAAACCGGAATATTACTGATTTTATCCCCAGAAATACCTGTTTTTTTAAGGTCTTCGAGGATCATTCCTGATTTGTATCTTTCGTTGATATCCGTTAATGCAAAGTGAATTAATGGAAAAACTTCATTTTCACAAGCCTTTGTAACACCATAAAGTCGAGCTATATAGTCCTGGTAATCAGCACGTGTAACGGATGGGTTCAGAAGAGCTTTTGAATATTTATTTTCCTCAAGACGAAGGTGACTTTCACCTGTCTGCTGGCGAAGATTTTTTAAAAATAAGTCCTGTTTCTCTCTGGAAACGACTGATTCATTCATGTTAAAACTACTAATATTTTATGTTAATATCTTTTTAAAAAAACTATTCCATAGATCATAAAAATAGTTTGATTCCATCCTATGAAATACATTTCTGCACTTTTCTTTCAAACAACATTCTGCAGGAATACTTTAACTTATGGTGATATAATTTTTAGACATATGAAAACATCCCTTTAAATACTCCAAAATCATCTGTTCTTTCAAGTTACATAGATTAAAGCCGTATCCAACCATTTATTGGCAACATGGGTAAAGATAATGCTGTTTTCAGAAGACTCTTTAATATATTCGGCGTTACTTTCAGGAAAGAATACGTTCCGTTTATTATAACAACGCTGCTTCTCGTCTATTTAGGATGCATATTAGCATTTCAAACAAAAAATAAGGTCTTATCAGCTCAAAAAAATCAAATTTTATCCCTAAACCTTCAACATAAAATAACAGCGCATGAAGAACATACGCAATCTACTTTTCTACGGTCTAACCATTGGTACTTTTTCCGGGCTGATGTATGTGCTTATTGTCAATGGACAAGCCATGGAAATAAATAAAGTTACAGTTCAAAAAGACCCGCTGACGACATCTTCCTGGAATCAGTTTACCGATACATACCAGCAAAATATTACCAGTCCCCTTGCCATTCTGCTCTTACAGATCATTACGATTATCGTCGTTGCCAGAGCTTTCGGATATCTCTGCAAAAAAATACGGCAGCCAACTGTGATCGGCGAAATTGCCGCGGGTATCTTTCTGGGTCCTTCCTTTGTCGGAATGCATTATCCAGAATTCTCCAATTTTCTTTTTCCGGTAAAATCCCTTGGAAACCTGCAGTTTTTAAGTCAGATCGGCCTGATCTTGTTCATGTTTGTCATTGGTATGGAGCTGGATCTTAAAGTATTAAAAAACAAAGCGCAGGAGGCTATTGTAGTAAGCCATGCCAGTATAATTTTTCCTTTTGCTCTAGGTATCGGACTTGCTTTTTTTGTTTATGAACGCTTTGCTCCTGCCCAGGTCAGCTTTCTGTCATTTTCACTTTTTACTGGTATTGCACTGAGTATTACAGCTTTTCCGGTACTTGCCCGCATCGTGCAGGAACGTGGACTTTCAAAAACAAAACTGGGAGCCATGGCAATCACCTGTGCTGCTACGGATGATATTACGGCCTGGTGTATCCTGGCTGCGGTAATTGCTATTGTGAAAGCCGGTTCTTTTGTAAGCTCACTTTACACGATAATTTTGGCTGCCAGTTATGTCCTGATCATGCTGAGACTGGTGCGGCCATTCCTGAAAAAATTGGGTGCTATTTATTCTTCCAAGGAAAGCCTGACCAAACCGCTAGTCGCTGGATTTTTTATCATTCTGCTGATTTCTTCCTACGCCACTGAAATCATTGGAATTCATGCACTTTTCGGTGCCTTTATGGCAGGTGTTATCATGCCGTCCAATTTAAATTTCCGTACTATTTTTATTGAGAAAGTGGAGGATGTTGCCCTGGTATTACTACTCCCTTTATTTTTTGTTTTTACAGGTCTGAGAACACAAATCGGGCTTTTGAATGATCCCTATCTTTGGAAAATTACCGGGCTTATTATTGCAGTTGCTGTTATTGGTAAATTTGTAGGAAGCGCACTGGCTTCAAAATTTGTCGGACAAAACTGGCGCGACAGCCTCATTATAGGCGCACTGATGAATACCAGAGGATTGATGGAGCTGGTTGTGCTGAATATCGGGTATGACCTGGGCGTGCTGACGCCTGAGATATTTACGATGATGGTTATTATGGCTTTGGTTACCACCTGTATGACAGGGCCGGCTCTGGATATTATTAACCGGTTTTTGCCTGAGAAAAATGTGGCAAAGCCGTTTCCGGTAATTTAAATCGAAACGTAGACCATGTAGGTTTAGATTTTAATAAACACCTATGCATTTCAATCAAGCATGACAAACGCTGCATCATACAGGTAATGATTGCAAATTTGTGTTAGCGTAACACAAGCACAAAGTCAGTATTTTTTTACTAAATTTACTTCTCTCACCAACCCGTACAAATCAATGGATCAGCGCATTATTAACCTTTTTGACGAATACACACATAAGCCACTAAGTCGCGACACTTTCTTAAAAAGACTGGCTACACTTGCCGGCAGCACCTCAGCAGCTCTTGCTTTGCTGCCGCTTCTGGAAGTTAATTACGCCAATGCTGCTACGGTCGCAGAAACGGATGATAATATTATTACAGAAGACATCCATTATGATGGCGACGGATCTACGATGGGAGGTTATCTGGCACGACCTAAAAAGACAGGAAAGTACGGTTCCGTTCTTGTAATTCATGAAAACAGAGGATTAAATCCACATACGAAAGACATTGCCCGCCGCATTGCGAAAGCAGGATATATTGCACTAGCCGGAGATGCGCTGGCACCTTTTGGCGGCACACCGGAAAATGAAGATGAAGCACGGGCTGCATTTGCTAAAATAGATGCGCAGAAAAATCTGAATAATTTTCTTAAAGGCCTGGATTATCTGAAAGCCAGGCCGGATAGCAATGGTAAAGCAGGCTGCGTAGGATTTTGCTGGGGTGGTGCTTTGGCGAACCAGCTGGCTGTTCATGCACCGACATTACAGGTTGCTGTGGCATATTATGGACGTCAGCCGGAAGCCGTAGATGTGCCAAAAATAAAATCTTTTGTACAGCTGCACTATGGCGGTCTTGATGAACGTGTCAATGCAGGAATTCCTGCTTACGAAGAAGCACTGAAAGCAGCCGGTATAAAATATGAGTTGTATGTTTATGAAGGGGCGCAGCACGCATTTTTGAATGACACGGCTCCTACCCGTTACAATCCGGAAGCAGCAAAACTGGCCTGGGAAAGAACCATGAAAGTTTTTAAAGAAAAAATAGCCTGAAGGAAAAAGTAATCCGCTTAAAAGGCACCTCCTGAACAATGTTCCGGAGGAGCTTTTTATTTATAATTTTTTACGACCCCAATCTTTTCAACCGGCAAAGTCTGCCATCCTTCGGGCAGGTTTGTAAGCTGGGTATCATCAGGGATAAAATGCCTGTTATCCATCAGCTTCCAGTTATAGGGATACGTATCGCTTACACGGTTATTTTCTGACCAAAGAAACCAGTTGTCTTCTCCCACACGGGCTGTCTGTACTTTGATAAAAATATTATTGTCAAAAACCAGTCTTTTTGGCACAGCCGGATTTTCTTTCCAGTAACTGGCCAGTTGGGGATATTTTACAGAATAAGGAGGCTGATCAAACCGTATTTCTTTCAAACGCTTGTCAATGACACCACCTTTTTCAAGTGTCTTTTTCGCCCAGTTCTCAAAACGATTGTCAATACGTATCCCCAAAGGGCTGTCTATAAATAAATTATTTTTGTAGGAAATATCCTGGCCTCCACCAATCAAAACAGGAATGCTGCCGGCTTTAAAAAAAATATTTCCGAATACTTCCAAGCCGCAGGCGCCGTCATCATGATAGACAGCTGATGTTCTGTTCTTATTACCCAGATGATGAAAGTAGTTAAATTTCAGCTGATGTCCTCTTTCAGAAGGATCTCTGCCATAGTAAAAAGCGCCCTGGTCATCAATTTCCTTACAAACATCGTAGATATTGGAGTAAGCAATGAGATGGTCATTTCCATGCAATAGGATTGCCATGCTGGGCGCATTGTATATTTCACAATTGACTATTTTGTTTCCAACCCCGTCGATATAAATTCCCGGACGGTATGATTTTTCAATCCGGTTAAAATCATGTATTCTGCAATTTTCCACACTGTTTCCTGCCGGTGTTAAGGTTAATCTGTCACCTCCTCCCAGACTTACACCGCCCGCTCCGGTATTATAAATGTGGCAGTTTACAATCCGGTTATTTTTGCCGCCTTCACGATTGTAGGCAGGATTTTCATACACGTACTGATCCAGATTTCCCAGAACTCTCGAGTTTTCCTTATCACTTTTCTCCCGGCTCTGGGATGAAAACGGCATGATCCCTTTACCCATGGTTATGGCCAGAGAACCAAGATTTCTGAAAATACAATCGGAAATAATACAGGATTCTGACCGCTCCATATAGATACCCATACCCCGGGAAACTTCAAAAGAAATATTTTGGATCGCAACATGCTGTGAACCTTCAATGGCGATCATTGGCTCCTGAAGCATGGATAAATCCAGTTTTTTAATAAGCGTCGGCATATAAAAAAACAATAATCCACGATCACGATCCAGATAGTACTCACCATTCTGATCCAGTTCTTCCGGAATGTTATAGGCATACCATCGATTCCAGTTCTTTCCCGATTCAAATCCGTAAATATGTGGTTGTACAGTGGTAAATGTTCGTGCGGAAGTATCTACTGCCGCTACTTTTACAGCATCTTCGGCAAAGCCGTAATTAAAATAACCCGAAATCCAGATATCCTTCGACATTTTCCAGCCGGCAGGACGATCCGTTCCATATATGAATTTTCCGCCACGATTACTTTGATCCCCATTTCTTGGAACAGAACCTTTGTCGAGAACCTGCCCCATAGCCACTGTTGAATCATTTGGCCACCGGGCCAGTTGTCCCGGTCTGTCATTAACAAATAATTCAAGCCAGGAGTCCTGGTAAGGTCTTGAAAAACCTACACTGTGAAGTTGTCCATAATCCGTAATGCCAAGCTGATGAAGATTGACCACACCAATCTTTTTTCTGACCTGTTCCGAAAATTCATTGGCATAAGGCGTTCGTTCCAGCTTTTTCACTTGTGCAGGACTAATGGAAATGCCTCCCGTGAAAACAACAAACTCATCTTGCCAGGGTCTTACTATGATATTCCTGTCCTTTTCATTGAATTCCAAAGTACTCCTGAATACGTAAGTTCCGCCTCTTACATAGATAATGGCAGGATCTTCATTGGCTTTTAGCTTTCTGACTGCATCGCGGGCTTTAACTATCGTTAAGAATGGCAGGTCCTTTGTCCCGGGATTTATATCTTTTCCTTCTGTTGAAACAAAAAAAGCAACTTCACTTTTACATACCGAAAAAGTCAGTAACAGTAAAAAAACCAGAATAATGTTAGGAATGGCCTTACGGATACTTTTATTCATAATGACTTTTTTAGTCCTGATTTTTGTTGGGGAAAGTGAATTCCGAAATGTAAAATTCAACTTCCGGCATCGTTTCTGCAACTTTACCGATGAGATTTTTCTGAATGGCTTGAAAATTATAACGTAAATAAACGTAAACGGATACCCGATTTTCCAATAAATTAATCTTTCAAAAATAATATGTCAAAGCTTTTTTCTCCTCTTGAAATAAAGAGCATAAAATTTAAAAACAGAATTATTGTTTCGCCCATGTGCCAGTATTCTTCGGAAGACGGTTTTGCGAATGACTGGCACCTGGTTCATTTGGGGAGCCGTGCGGTAGGCGGCGCTTCATTAATTATTTCAGAAGCCGCTGCTATTTCTGCAGAAGGCCGGATATCTCCCGACGATCTTGGTATCTGGAAAGATGAGCACACAGAAAAACTAAGACAGATTACTTCTTTCATCAAGGCACAAAATTCGGTAGCAGGCATACAGCTAAGTCATGCGGGAAGAAAAGCCAGCACACAGATTCCATGGAAAGGAAACGGCAAAGTAGCTGTGCAAGATGTAGGCTGGGTACCTGTTGCTCCATCGCCCGTCGCTTTTTCGGATACCTACCATACACCATCAGCGCTTGATCAGGAAGGAATAAACAAAGTAATTTCGGATTTTGCTGCGGCTGCTAAAAGAGCCTTAGCTGCCGGTTTTGAAGTTATCGAAATTCATGCGGCACATGGCTATCTTATACACCAGTTTTTGTCTCCGCTAAGCAATCAGCGCACCGATCAATACGGAGGAAGTTTTGAAAACCGTATCCGCTTGCTGCTGGAAATTATAGAAGCCATCAAAGCAGAATGGCCGCAGGACTTGCCGCTGTTTACCCGGATTTCTGCAACCGACTGGGCTGATGGAGGCTGGAACCTGGATGAATCTGTAAAACTGGCCGATATATTAAAGGAGAAAGGTATTGACCTGATTGACGTTTCGACAGGAGGACTGGTTTCTTATGCAAAAATATCGGTAGGGCCAGCATATCAGCTTCCATTTGCCTCACGAATAAAAAAAGAAACAGGTATTCTTACAGGATCTGTGGGAATGATTACGGATGCTGTTCAGGCCGAAACGATACTTGTGAACGGTGACGCAGATTTCATAATAATGGCCAGAGAGCTTTTAAGAAATCCTTATTTCCCGCTTTTAGCTGCCAAACAGGTACATGACGAAACGACCTGGCCCGTACAATACGAAAGAGCAAAACGGTAAATCGAAATCAGGGAAGGCTATGTTGTTAATCAGCAAGCCTTCCTACTCTACTCTGTTAAATCTTCTTTAAGAAAGTTTCTATTGGTGTATAGACTTACGATGTCCACTTATTAGAATAGTACAATTATTTTCTTAAATTCAAAATTCAGGCAAGCGGCGGTTGATTGCTGCTTTATGTAGATTTATTCAGCTAATTTCAGAACATAACAACACAGTAAGATCTTGATGACAAGTATTTTGGGGAATACGATGCCCGAATGGCAAAGGAATGGTTTTTTCAAAAAGTCATTTTATAAAACCAGAATATTACACTTCATCATCAAACGTTATGGCAGAGTTAATCACATTTATGCAGGTCCTAGGGAATCTTCTCCTGGCAGCAGTTATCTTATCAGCCCTGGTATTTACGAGCTTTTACTATGTATTGAGCTATTTGTTAAAGGAACTAAAATTAACGCCTTTTCTTAAAAAGGGAGTTTTATTGAGAAGAAATTCTATCAATTCAGGACGTGCCTGAATTGATAGAATCAATCATTTTAAATATCAGGAAATTAGTTTTTGTCTCAGTAAGAATTCAAGTTGATTATTGGCATCAATCAGCTTCTCCAGCAAATCCCTATTTTTTTCTCGCAGGCTGAAAATCTCATAAGCGTTTTTGATAATAATCCTCAGTTGCTGCTCATCCCAGGGCTTATTCAAATAATAATAAATGTGCCCTTTGTTCACCGCATCAATCACCGCATTGATGTCGGAATATCCTGTCAGCAATATACGGATGGGTTCTGTATGATCTTTTAAAACTTCAATCAGGAAATCTACACCAGTCATTTCAGGCATTCTCTGATCTGTGATAATCACATGCACCTTATTGGATTTAAGTACTTCCAATCCTTCCTTTCCGGAAGTAACTGTGAGTACATTAAAATCTCTTCTAAATGCAGCTTTAAAAGAATTTAAATTATTTACTTCATCATCCACATAGAGGATACTTATCTTTTCAGGGCTTTCCATTTTATCAATTGTAACTCTCGACTTTACTAATTTAAATTCATGTTTCTAAAAATACAGCATTTATTTCAAATTAGGTAATAATATTTCTTTTGCTTTTTTATTGTATTCTTGCATATATATATTTTTGAATGTAAATTAATTAATCTTGTTCCGGTTAACAGTTAGAATATTTACTACGCAATAAAAAGTTACATTTATCATACCTTTATTGCTATCAACTTATTATTTTTTTGTAATGCGGTAATTATTTTCATTTACAGCCGGCTAAGAAGTATCTGGAATTATTGTTCTTCTAAAATTATGTTTAGATTGTCAAACATATAAGCCTCTCAGTGAATTTTAGAAAAATAACCGCTCAATACCATCTTAGAAATGCATTACGATTTAGAGTTGAATGAAACCTATTTGCCCGTTTTATTTAAATTAAGTCAGGCAGCTGACATGGAAAAATTCAACGAATTAATTTTTGCCAAAACGGACAGGATTATCCTTGATTTATTTTCTTCTCAAAAACAGGAACTTTTTAAAATAAGAAGTCCCAAACAAAGACTTAGTTCTAATGATACAGAATCTTTATACCAAACCTGGATTACAGGTAAAAATCCTGATCAGGAAGGTATATGGGTTTATTATCCCTGGCTAAACCGGATCATACATATTCTGGATAAAGAAGAATTTATTGAGCTTCGGACAAGCCGCAATCAATTTAAAATTACTCCATCAGAACAGACTGGTCTGTTTGAAAAAAAAATTGGTATTATTGGTCTATCCGTCGGCCATGCGGTTGCATTAAGTATTGCTACCGAGCGTATATGCAGTAAACTAAAACTTGCTGATTTTGATACGATTGAACTGAGCAACCTTAACCGGATTAAAACCGGAATTCAAAATATCGGATTAAATAAGTGTGTGGTCACTGCCCGTGAGATTGCCGAAATAGACCCGTTTTTGGAAATTGAATGTTTTCAGGAAGGTATAACAGATGAAAATCTTGAATCTTTTTTGCTCGATGGCGGGAAGCTTGATATTCTGGTTGATGAGTGCGACGGGCTGGAAATAAAAATTGCCTGCCGCCAGATGGCAAAACGACACCAGATACCGGTAGTAATGGAAACGAGTGACAAAGGGATGTTGGATGTGGAGCGGTTCGACCTTGAAAACGACAGACCTATTTTACATGGATTTCTGGAAGGCATTCCGGATGAAAAATTAAAGAAAATAAGCCCTGAAGATCGTCTGCCTCTGGTTTTAAAAATTATCGATGCACGAAACAGCTCACTCCGCGGACAGTTGTCACTAATCGAAATGGGTCAGACTATTAGTACCTGGCCTCAGCTGGCCAGTGCTGTTACGCTGGGCGGCGGTGTAGTAACGGATGTTTGCCGGAGAATTCTCCTGAATCAGTATAATGAATCCGGGCGATACTATGTCGATCTTGAAAAAATTATCGGAAACAAGAAAACGATAGTAACAGCATCGGGACGCATAAATCCATACACATCCTTTTCAGTAGCCGATGCCACTGCCATTGCGGATCAGTTACCTTATGCTACGGATTCTTTTATTCCTGATAACGATATTCTTTCTGAGATCATAAAAGCTGCCAGCTTTGCTCCTTCCAATGCCAATGATCAACCCTGGAAATGGTTTTACCGCAATGGTAGACTGCATCTTTTTCATGATCAGCAGCGATCATTCAGCTTTGCCGGATTTAAAGATATTTTACCACACATAGCTTTAGGCGCAGCATATGAGAATGTTCTGCTTAAAACGAGTCAATATGGTTTGAAAATAAAAAGCCGGTTTTTCCCGCTCGAATCACATCCGAATCTGGTAGCAGTTATCGATTTTTATAAGCATGATACCTTAGAAGATGGATTTGAAAATGTTTATGCCCCCGAATCGGTCGATTTTATTATGTCAAGATGCACCAACCGAAACCCTTCTGTACCAGGTGAAGTTCCTGAACCGGAATTAGCTATTCTGAAAGAAGCCGTTACAAGTGTTGAGGGTGCTGAACTTCATTTTATTTCTGACCGGGAAAAAATATTGCAGCTTGGCAAGATCATCGGAGCTTGTGAGCGTATAACCCTGCTGAATGAAGAAGGGCATGCTGACTTTTACCAAAAGGATATCCGTTGGACACCGGAAGATGCGGAAAAGTCCGGCGACGGCATCGACATTCGGAACCTTGGAATGGTACCAGCTCAGATGGCCGCTTACGCTATCTTAAAAGATCCAAAAATTGCAAAAACGTTAAAAAATATTGACGGAGGAAATGCACTGGTTGATGGTATGATCAGAAGTGTGGGTATGGGATCGGGTATCGGGATAATAACCGTTTCCGGAATGAATCCCCCGGATTATTTCGCAGGAGGAATCGCTATGCAGCGATTATGGCTTAAAGCCGAAGCGTTAGGTTATACGATTTATCCATACAGTGCCCCGCTGCACCTGTTTCCACGTTTAAATAGCATTACCGATACCGGCCTTGATACGGAAGAAACACAAAAACTTACCGAGCTCAGAGCGGTTTTACTGGACATTATTCCATCCTTAATAAATTCTGCTAAAACGTTTGTCTTCAAGATTTCTAAAGCAGACAAACCTCCTGTTAACTCTACACGCCTACCCTTATCTGATATACTGTTTACAGAAAACAAAAAAATGTAATGGTAGCTAAAATCCGAGCTTTTAAGTCCCCCGACGATGTTGAAACAAGTTTAAGATATGTGGAAGGCCATAGGAAAGTGCTGGAATCTTATGGCGTAAAGAAAGTAACATCAGCCAGCATTGACTGGCTGCATGATCCTCAAACATACGTGGTGCTGGTAGAGTCTGAAGACGGAGAAAAAATTTACGGTGGCGGTAGAATACAGATCCGTTCAAATGCGATGAAAATGCCGATGGAAGACGCAATTGCAAAAATTGACGCGGGCATTTATCAGTACGTAGATAACATCGGCAATGAAAGTATTGCAGAATTTTGCGGTCTTTTTAACTCCAAAGAAGTGGCAGGTTATGGAATTGGAAGTATCTTTCTGGGACGTATAGGCGTTGCCATTGCCACGCAGGTAGGTGTAAAATACCTAATGGCACTCTGCTCTCCGGCTACATTAAGAAATTGTGCGCGTGTTGGGTTTGAAATTATACGCGATTTAGGAAAAAACGGGACCTTTTACTACCCTAAAGAAGGACTAGTGGCAACGGCTTTAATTATCAAGGATATTGAAAACCTCCCGGGAGCGCATGAAGAAGAGCGGGAAAGAATTTTTGATTTAAGACTAAACCCTGTTCAGGAAGCCATTGAGAAAGGTCCGAAAGGAGAAATGGATATATATTACAATACCAAACTGTAACCCTGCTATGCTGAAATTTACTTTAATGATTTTTTCTATATTGATCCTTTCTCCATTAAGATCAAAAGCAGACGAAGTAGATTTCAGGGGAAAAGACGTACTGATAGGAAAATACCTTGAAATTGCCGAAGATCCTCAAAATAATTACATCTATCCAAATTTCCCTTCGTCGGCCAAATTTGTAAAAAGCCAGAATGAAACACCTAACCTGGGCCTCAGCCAATCTACTTACTGGATCAGATTCAATGTAAAAAACAATAGCGATGAATCTAAGATATTCCTGGAACTGGCTTATCCCATGCTTCATTCCTGTGAAATCTTTTCAATGGATTCAGGCCATATTGAAAAAAAAGCAGTTCTCGAGAACTATCTGTTCAGTGAACGTGAAGTAAACCATCAGAGCATTGTATTTAAACTCCATGTAGAACACGGAACTTCTAAAACATTTTACTTAAAAATAAAAGGAGGCAGGCAAGTTGTACTTCCCCTGATCTTACGTTCAGAAAACGGCTTTTTTCAATCTGCTCTTATCAGTGAAATCTTAACGGGTATTTTTATAGGTATTATCCTGGTGATGATCCTCTATAATCTTTTCATCTACTTCTCTACCCGCGACAGGAGTTATCTTTATTATGTTTTGTATATCCTCTTTATAGGATTGGCGCAAACTACATTAAACGGTTATACCTTTAAGTATTTATGGCCATCCACTCAGTCTTTTAATGATTCTGCCATCGTTTGGTTCTCTGCACTGGCTGGTACGTTCGCTATCTTTTTTATCCGTGAGTTCCTGCATATGAAAGAGCGTATGCCGCTCTGGAACAAGCTCTTATTCGGGATTATTGCACTGTATTGTTTAGCTGTTTTTTTTACCATTTTCGGAGACGGCATTTTAAGCTATCGTTTTGTAGATCTGGGAGGTTTGACAGGAGCCATCCTGACCCTGGTTATTGCCTTTAAATTATCCATGCAAGGTTATCGTCCGGCCAAATTTTTTCTTCTTGCCTGGTCTATTTTCCTTTTAGGCCTGGTCTTGTTTGTTATGCGGAACCTCAACTTGCTTCCCTATAATTTATTCACAAATTATACCATGCAGTTTGGTACAGCCATCGAAGTAATCCTTCTCTCCTTTGCACTGGCCGATAAAATCAATATCTTGAAGAAAGAACGTGAACAATCTCAGGAACAGGCACTCCGTGTTTCTCTGGAAAATGAAAAAATCATCCGGGAACAAAATATTTTACTTGAAAGAAGTGTTGACGAGAGAACCATTGAATTAAGACAGGCCAATACAGAATTGCAGGACACACTTACAAAATTAAAGGATGCTCAGTCTCAACTGATTGAATCAGAAAAAATGGCCTCATTGGGTCAGCTGACCGCTGGTATTGCCCACGAAATCAATAATCCTATCAACTTTGTCAGTTCGAATATCAGGCCGCTAAGAAGAGACATTGATGACGTCATGGAAATTCTTGCCGAATACAATGAAATGCAACAGATCGATTCTCTGGAAGGTATCCATACAAAACTAAATCAGATTGAAAAGCTGAAAGCCGACCTGGATCTGGATTATATAAAAACGGAACTTGGTTTGCTGCTGACCGGGATGGAAGATGGAGCAAGGCGCACGGTAGAAATCGTCAAAGGCCTGAAAGTTTTTTCAAGAGTAGATGAATCAGACCTTAACTTTGTAAATCTTAATGAGGGAATTGAATCCACTCTCGTGATCTTGAATTACCAGATGGGAACAAATCTTCAACTCATAAAAGACCTGGGAAGTATCCCAAATGTGGAGTGCTATGGCGGAAAAATGAATCAGGTATTTATGAATATTCTTACCAACTCCATTTATGCAGTTCAGAAAGGAAATCTGGAAGACCGGGTACCAACCATCTGGGTAAGAACTTATTTAAGAGATAATGAACATGTTACTATATCTATTAAGGATAATGGCACAGGAATGAGCCCCGAAGTGAAGGCTAAAATTTATGATCCATTTTTTACTACGAAGGACGTAGGTGAAGGTACAGGATTAGGATTGTCTATAGTTTTTAAAATTATTGAAGTACATTACGGAACCATTGAAGTAATATCAGAAGTAAACCAGGGAACAGAATTTGTAATTACTCTTCCTATCACAAAAAAAGTAGCCTTACCTTAATCAATGAGTGATAAACTAATACGCATATTATATATTGATGACGAAGAACATAACCTGCAATCGTTTAAGGCATCATTTCGTAAAGAGTACAGTATAACTACAACGACATCAGTTGTTGAGGCTGAGGAAATTATGGAAAAAATCGAATTCCATGTTGTCCTGGCTGATCAAAGGATGCCCGGGGTAACCGGCACACAATTTTTTGAAAAAATCAGAAGCCGGTTTCCTGAACCAATCAGGATCCTGATAACCGGGCATACAGATATCAGTGCTGCTATTGATGCCATAAATAAAGGAGAGGTTTTCAGGTTTATTGATAAACCCTGGGATTATACCTATGTGGAAAATGCAATTACACACGCTTTTGAAATTTATAATACCAGGGCCGAATTAAAACAGCGCAATCTGGATCTGGAAAAAGCATATGAAGAACTTGATAAGTTTGTATACAGCGCATCCCACGATTTACGTGCACCCTTAATGTCAGTGCTAGGCATAGTAAATCTGGCTTTGATGGAAGAAAACGTAGTATCTCAGAACGAGTATCTTGACCTGATCAAACAATCCATAAAAAAGCTGGATATTTTCATCATTAATATCATTGATTATTATAAAAATTCCCGCGGAGTTCCTACCATTATTCCCATTGACTTTCAGGAACTTGTTAATGATGTTACGGAAGCGATCAAATTTATGCCGGAATATGAAAATATTCAGATGATTACCAACATTACACAAACCGGCGTTTTTGAATCAGACGTGATGAAGCTGAGGATTATATTCAATAATTTAATTACCAATGCAGTAAAATTCCAGGATACCAGAAAAGATGTTTCATTCATAAAATTGACGATTCATGCTACGCCTGAAAATACTTTGATTACTTTTGAAGATAATGGTCTTGGAATCAAAAAAGACGATCTTGAAAAAATATTTAAAATGTTTTACCGTGCCGGTGCTACCAATAGTGGTTCAGGAATAGGCCTTTACATTGTTCATGAAGCTATTAATAAACTGGAAGGACAAATTAAAGTTACATCAACATTGGGCGAAGGGAGTATTTTCGAGATTAATATTCCTTCAGTAAATAAATAGAAATATATGACTGCTCAATTTGACTTTATCCTGATTGACGATAGTGCTTTTGATTTATTTATTTATGAAAAATTAATAACCAAAAGTGGTATAGGCAACTCGGTGCGGCCTTTTAACTCAGCACATGACGCTTTGGAACATTTGGCCAAAGAAGGTGAGTCATTGCCTGAAACGGTCATATTACTTGATCTCCAGATGCCTGGTATGAACGGATTTGAGTTTATTGAACAATACGATTTACTTTCCGAATCCGTTAGAAATAAAATCAGAATTTTTATGCTCTCTTCTACCATAGATACACGGGACATAGAAAAAGCCAAAGCCAGTGTTTCTATTATAGACCTGCTTTCCAAACCTCTGGAAGTAAACTTACTTAAAACTATTTTAATGAAATAATTTCAACTACCTCATTCTCCTGAATTAGTTGAAATCCATCTTGGATTTGCCCGGCTCACCCCACTACTTCTGATGTATAATTTTCAGAAATATCCCTGTACACACCCTTAAACAGGCTTATTTTATTATCTGATCCTGTAATTTTTAGTTGTTTTTACATAACTTTTCATATATCGCATGATCAAAGCGATTTATGGGTATATTTTTATTAAAATTAGTTAGAGTAACCTTATTTTATATTAACCCAGCAAATGAAAACTGATAGTAAAACCTTAGAAGAAATTAAAAGATTGCATGATCAATATGTGCAAGAAGTTGAATTTAGCGGCATTAAGCCATTGTCTATTGAAATTTATAAATCTCACTCCAAAAATTTTGTAAGATGGATTGACGGCGATTTTGTTCCTGGCGGTAAATTGAAAAAAACCTTAGAAGATAATCTGGCGAGAGAGCAAAATCAGATATCATAAAACGCGATTGATAAATTCTTCAGGTATACATTTAAATAATAGCATCATGCGATTATTGATAGATACATCCGTAGAATTTATCCGTTTCTTTTTTTAGCTTTGGGAAGGATATATTTCCAGTAAGCGGCACTACAAAGAAATTTAACAACACGACCATGATTATTGCACTGCTTAACTTTTTTAAAGGACGTTTTGATAAAGACTCGATACAAGCTGCCAAAAACAGTGAAAAACGGATGTCACGTCAGGAAGCATTTCAGCAAATGAGAGAACTTGCAAAGAAATCTGGCAGGAAAAGCTGATAGTAATGGTTAAAGGCCATACGTGATATATCATTTAAGTAGCTTTACATCACGTATGATCATTAACCTTTAACAATTTATCATCAACAATTCACTTGTCCATAATAAGCATCTTTACCATGCTTTCTGAAAAAGTGTTTGTCGATTAAAGTCTGTTTTATACTTGAAATTTCCGGATTAATCTGTAAAGTCAGATAAGCCATTTTTGCGATTTCTTCCAGCACAACTGCATTATAAACTGCCTTTGCCGGGTCTTTGCCCCAACTGAATGGTCCATGACATGCTACCAGTACCATTTCTACTTCTTCCGGGTTGAGTCCGGATTTTGTAAAAAGGTCAAGAATCTGATTGCCTGTTTCATGTTCGTAATCCCTTTGAATCATCTCATCAGTCATTACTTCGGTAACCGGAATAGCCGATACCAAATGATCTGCATGGGTAGTTCCAAGATTTGGGATTTCTTTTCTAGCCTGCGCCCAGGCAACAGCATACGTGGAATGTGTATGGCATACACCTCCAATAGAAGGAAAATTCCTGTAAAGTAAAGTATGTGTTTTTGTATCTGAAGAAGGACGCATAGTACCTTCTACAAGCACATTATCCAGGTCGACGATGACAATATCTTCAATTTTTAATTTACGGTAGGGAACCCCGCTTGGCTTGATGGCAATAACGCCTGCTGCACGATCAATCCCGCTTACATTTCCAAAGGTGACGATGGCCAGTTCCTCTCTGGGAATCTCCATATTCGCTTCGTAAACAAGCTCTTTCAGGTATTTATAAGACATGTAAAGGATATTTAGAAGTACTTATTTATAGCTCATGAATTTGTGTCCTGCTAAACTAACCATTATGCTATCTTTCCTTTGTAGTACGCCTCGCTCCACCTTAATTCGTTTTTAAACTGGCGCAGCTGAGTACTTTTATCAATGACAACAAGCTCAACATCAAACATTTCAGCAAAAGTTTCCATATGATCCGTTGTTAAATTTTGACTGAAAACAGTATGGTGAGCTCCACCGGCATATATCCAGGCGGCACATCCCGTTTTCATATCCGGTGCTGGTTTCCAAAGTGCACGAGCAACCGGAAGTTTAGGCAGGGCTTCTTCAACAGCAACGGCTTCTACTTCATTCACAAGCAAACGAAACCGGTTTCCCAGATCAATAAGTGAAACATTGATAGCAGGTCCGGCTGGGGCATTGAATACCAAACGAACAGGATCTTCTTTTCCACCAATTCCCAGCGGATGAATCTCACAGGAAGGTTTTCCGGCAGCAATACTTGGGCAGATTTCCAGCATATGTGAACCCAGTACCAGATTATTACCCGGATTAAAATGATAGGTATAATCTTCCATAAAAGAATTACCACCCGGCAAACCGCTACCCATAACCTTTAATGCCCTTACCATGGCAGCCGTTTTCCAGTCTCCTTCTCCGGCATATCCATAACCCGCCGCCATCATGCGCTGAGAGCCGATACCGGGCAATTGCTTCATTCCGTACAAATCTTCGAAGGTGTTGGTATATCCCTTAAAGTTGCCATCTTCCAAAAAATATTTTAATCCAAGTTCTATCCGGGCCGCATCCTGCAAAGCTGAATACTTTTCTCCTCCTTTGCGTAAAGCCGTTACTAATTGGTATTGCTCTTCATATTCATCCGTTAATTGATTAACAGCTTCGTCAGAAACCTGATTGATAACGGTAACCAAATCACCAACAGCATAGGTATTTACAGAAAAACCAAAATTCATTTCGGCGGCTACTTTATCTCCGTCCGTCACGGCTACTTGTCGCATATTATCCCCAAAACGGGCAATTTTAGCCCCTGCAAGGTCATGCTTTGAAGCTGCTACCCGTGACCAGGATGCAAGAGAATCAATAACCTCATTCTCCTGCCAATGTCCGACTACCACTTTCCTGTTTAACCTCATTCGGGTCATCATAAAACCAAATTCCCGATCGCCATGTGCTGACTGATTCAGGTTCATGAAGTCCATGTCAATGTCAGCCCAGGGAATATCACGGTTAAACTGAGTATGCAAATGAAGTAATGGCTTTTGTAAAATCTGTAAGCCGCGGATCCACATTTTAGCCGGAGAAAAAGTATGCATCCAGGCCACAATGCCTATACAACTGGCAGATACGTTGGCATCCTGACAAATGTGATATATCTCATCAGAAGATTTTACAACAGGTTTAAAAACTACCCTGACTGGAATCTCAGAATTTTTATCAAAAAATTCACTTATGATTTTAGAATGTTCATCAACCTTGAGAAGTGTTTCCGCACCATATAAATCCTGGCTGCCGGTGACAAACCAAATTTCGAATTGTTTTAAATCCAACATTGAAATTATTAATTGTTAAGTATTACTAAACTTTTAAACTACTTTCAGATTTTTGCTGCTTTGTTCCTTTATACCTTCTTCTACAAAGCTCCCAATGCTTTGATACTTTTGGTACAATATTTGGTAAACCGGCCAAATTTCCGGCCTTGGATGGTACTCTGCATCAAATCCTGAATTCATAGCAAGCTGTGCTTCCTGCAATGTCGAATGCACTCCTGATGCTACCGCTGCAAACATAGCTGCTCCTAATGCACAGGCTTGTTCTGAAGAAACCACTTTAATCGGCATGTTCAGAACATCTGCAAGCGTCTGCATGACAAAAGGTGACTTTTTTGCTACGCCTCCAATGGCAATTACTTTACGGATCGGGACGCCTTCGCTTTGAAAACGGTCCACAATATTTTTTGATCCATAAGCTGTAGCTTCGACCAGTGCTTTGAAAACTTTCGCACTGTCACTAGCCAGATTCAAACCCATAATTGCCCCTTTCAAAGTGTGGTTAGCATCCGGTGTCCGTCTGCCATTAAGCCAGTCGATGGCTATAATATCATTTTCTGCAACAGGTAAAAGTGCAGCCTGTCTGGTCAGATGAGGCAATATTTTAGCAGAAAGTTCTTTTGCAGCTTCTTCTCCGAGAATGGCAGCAACAGGTTCTGTAATAAGTTTTGCAAACCATGCATAAACATCGCCAAACGCAGATTGACCTGCTTCCATACCCAGCATGCCCGGAACGATTGAACCATCAACCTGGCCGCAAATGCCTTGTATCAATAAATGGCCGATTTCTTCATTGGGTGCCACCAGCATATCACAGGTGGATGTCCCGATTACTTTACATAAGGCATATGGCTCAATCGCTGCACCAACAGCACCCATATGGCAGTCAAAAGCACCTACACCAATCACGACATTCGAGGGGATGCCTAATTTTTCAGCCCAGGAGGCTGAAATAATACCCATTGGTTCGTCGGAAGTTTTAGTATCTGTAAAAAGCCGTTCACGGATTCCCGACAATAGCGGGTCAAGTGCAACAAAAAACTCTTCGGAGGGCAAGCCCTCAAACTCACGATGCCACAAGGCTTTATGTCCTGCTGCACAACGAGAGCGGTGCATAGTCAGCGGATCAGTTTTTCCGGTAAGTTCAGCAGATATCCAGTCACAATGCTCAACCCAGGAAAAGGCACTTTCCCTAACCTCTTTATCAACTCTTAAAGTCCTGAGTATTTTTGCCCAAAACCATTCAGAAGAATAAATCCCACCAACATATTTAGTGTAATCAATATCCCAATGATGAGCCAGTTTGTTTATTTCCTCTGCTTCGGCATTAGACGTATGATCTTTCCAAAGAATAAACATGGCGTGGGGATTTTCTGCAAATTCCGGAAGAAGCGACAGCGGAGTACCTTTTCTATCCACTGCAACGGGCGTTGATCCTGTGGTATCAATGGAAATACCCGTAATATTTTCTCTTACTTCTGCATCGACATTATGCAACGCTTCCAGCACAGAGAATTCCAGACCTTCCAGGTAATCAAGCGGGTGCTGCCTGAATAATGAGACAGACGGATCACAAAATTTCCCTTCCTTCCAACGCTTGTACTCGTGCACAGCTGTCCCGGCGATATCACCGGTATGCGCATTCACTACTAATGCCCGAACAGAATCGGTACCATAATCAATGCCTATTACGTACTTATTTTTCATTTTCGTTTTTTACTAAATCCGGATATGTGTTCAAGGAAATATTGCTGAATAATACAGGCAGAAAAAAGCTGCCTATGTTCCTGATTACAAATACGGACATCAGGAAATTATACCCATGTATATAATTAATTGGCTTGTAAATGTAATATATTTAATTTATAGTGTATATATGACACATTTAAATTTCTACCTTATTCTCCTACTCCATTCCTTTGTAGTTAGAAAATTAAACCTTCACAGGTTTCATAGCATCAGGCATGAAATTCCAGAAAGCATGAAATTTTTCCTTGTACCGGATAATATCCAGCTTATACAACGTGGCCTTTTTAGTAGTGGAATTATTATTTTTATAACCTGTATCAATTAACAAAGCAGTAGAAAGAAGTTTTCTGCTAAAATTTCGTCGGTCAAGCGGTGTATCGTAGATGGCTTCATACAACTTTTGCAACTGCGGAATGGTGAAGAACTCCGGTAACAATTCAAAACCAATCGGGTGTAAAGCTGCTTTATAGCGTAAATGTTCAATGGCACGAAGTACCATCTTTTCATGATCAAAGATCAGATTTGGGCGTTGATCTAAACTGATCCATGCGGCATTGTGGTTTTTTACCGCTTCGGAATCATGCTCCTCAATCTGGATTAAAGCGAAAAACACCACCGATACTGTACGTTCGGCCGGATCTCTGTTTACTTTTCCAAAGGTTTCCAGCTGTTCCACATATACATCTGAAAGCCCGGTCAAATCATACAAAATTCTTGCTGCCCCGATTTCCAGATCTTCTTCTTCCCTTAAAAATCCACCCATCAGAGACCACTTTCCTTTTTCGGGTTCCATATTTCTTTTGATCAGCAGCAATTTTATATCCTTCCCGTCAAAACCAAAAATAATACAATCAATAGCCAGCAAAATGCGTGAAGAGACGGGGTATTTATACATAATAGTGAAAGGCGTAATACATCTTTTAGATTAACAGAGGAAAGTGCGTTTGTTCACTTTTGAAATACTAAATTGAAAAAAATTTTCAGGTTTGTTATCGTAAAGTTATGAAATATAAAAAAATCAGAAATTCCTTAATCTTCCAATAAGGCATTTGAATAAATTAAAACCGATTTTTGTAAGCTCATACCTGAAAGGATTAAGACGCTTAATTCATGATACTTGAACCAACCTGGTAAGATCATATTTCCTAACCTTACTTTTTAATTTCCGGTCAGATCCGGATGATTTTATTTATGAAGTCAATTACCCTTGCTGCTCTACTGTCTTTATTTTTGTTTATCAATCAGGCTTATGCGCAAACCCCGTTTCGTTATACTGCTGCGCAGGCACATTCACATAACGATTACGAGCAGAATATTCCTTTTTTTCGTGCTTATTACCAACAATTCGGCTCCATTGAGGCTGATATTTTCCTGAGAAACGACAGCATTTTTGTTGCACATGACCAAAAATATATTAATCCGAAAAACACTTTCAATACACTTTATTTAAAACCGATCCTGGCTCAGATAGAGAAAAACAAGGGTAGTATTTATCCGGATAAAAACCTGGATCTGCAGTTATTGATTGATTTAAAAACACCCGGAAAGCTGACAATTCCTGTACTTGTTAAGGAGCTGGAACCCTACTCCCATATATTTTTCCCGAAAGGGCCGGTAAAAATTGTTTTAAGCGGAGATGTGCCTACTCCCCAGGAATTTGATCAGTATCCGCCTTACTTATTTTTTGACGGAAGACCGGACATAATCTATACCAAAACACAGCTGGAAAGAATCGGACTGATCAGCCAGGATTTCACGAAGTATACGAAATGGAACGGGAAAGGGGTGTTAACAAAAAATGAAAAATCAGCTCTGGAAGCCGTCATCAAAAACGTGCACGACCAAGGAAAAAAAGTCCGTTTCTGGGCAACGCCAGATAACATAAACGCCTGGAAGATGCTGATGAATATGGGGCTTGATTATTTGAATACCGACAAAGTGGAAGAGCTTGGTCCCTATCTCAGAAACCGTCCTGATGCAGAATATACCGCTGAAAAAATACAGCCGGTATACAAGGCAACGTACCTGAACAACGACAAATTATCAAAAGTTAAAAATATCATTTTACTCATTGGCGATGGAATGGGACTGACTCAGATTTACTCCGGCATAACGGCAAATCATGGCGAACTGAACCTGACCAAATTTTTAAACATTGGCTTTTCCAAAACCAGTGCTGCCGATAGCTACATTACCGATTCTGCCGCTGGCGGAACAGCCATGGCTACCGGACAAAAGACCAGAAACAGAGCCATTGGTGTAGATACCAACAACATTCCGCTTCCTAATCTGCCTGATAAGATTAAGCCATTAGGCATAAGAACGGCTTTAATATCCGCAGGTAACATAATGGATGCCACGCCAGCAGTGTTCTATGCCCATCAGCCAGACCGGAGCATGGAGGCACAGATTGCACATGATTATATAAAATCTCCTGTTGACGTTCTGATTGGAGGTGGCGCTGCAGTGTTTAACCAGGAAAAAGTTTCGGACACGCTGCGAATCCATGGCATTCAGGTTTCCAATCAATGGAAAGATCTTCAGACACTGAAAGCACCTTTCGTCCTTTTAGATGATTCCAAGACCGTTTCAATGCTAAATGGCAGAGGCGATTTCCTCGTTGAAGCATTCAAGAAAGCACAGCAGACTCTGCAAAAAAACACAAAAGGATTTTTCATCATGGCAGAAGGTGCCCAGATTGATTACGGCGGGCATGCCAACAAGGTACCTTATGTTGTCACGGAAATGCTCGACTTTGACAAACTGGTCGGTGAAGCCTTGCGCTTTGCTGACAGCAACGGTGAAACATTGGTCATTGTTACAGCGGATCATGAAACGGGCGGTTTGACTTTGCTGGACGGAGATTTAAAGAAAGGGTATGTAGACGGGCATTTCAGCACCAATGACCATACGTCGGTCATCGTTCCGGTTTTTGCTTATGGCCCGCATTCCATGGATTTTCGCGGCGTCTATGAGAACACGGAGATTTATGCCCGAATTTTAAATCTTTTTACACGGTATAACAAAAAATAAAAATCATACTTTTTTGGATATTAATGAAAAGGCGGTTCGAACTATATTAGACAGCTTTTTGGGTATTACATGATGTCGAAATTCTGGTTATTTAATTTGTAAACTACTCCGTCTTTCATCACAAAAGTCACATTCATAATGAAAGTTGATGTTTTATTGGACCGGATTGTAAGGCAATATTAGCGGTCATTTTCCCGGCAATGACTTTTATTACTGCAAAAATTGGTATGGCTGATTAGCCAAATTAAATTGCAGGAAGTAATGGTGCTTACAAACAGACTCCGGGCTGGTAAGAACAGCTTAACATTTCTTAACGATATCATAATATAAAAAGCGCTGTAATAACTTCTGTAAAAAATATCTTTGACCTGTAATTATAAAGCTGTCCAGGGATGATAAGTTCAGCATTTGATCCGTTTCGAATGTTTTGCCGGGCAGCTACTATTTAAAATTAAAGACAAAATAAAATACAAAAAAACGCCTCCTTTTTATTTTTCAGCGAAAGCGAATTATAGCTTTATTTAAAGAAAAATTAATACTTTTATCGACTAGTTATTTTCGATCGATTAAAGAACAGGATTGAGCCGGTTTACTTTGTCTAACAAAATATGGATTTTTCATTTACTCATCCTGTCCGCATAAAAGAAGAAAATGACAAAAGCATTGCTTTTGAAACCCTCTTCAACAGAAACTATTCAAACCTGGTTTACTTTTCATTCAACATCGTTAAAGACAAAGCCGAGGCTGAAGACATTGTGCAGGATGCTTTCATTCATTACTGGAATCGTAAAGGTGAAATTGCAGAGAATATGGATGCTGTTAAAAGCTTTTTGTATACAACCGTAAAAAATGCCAGTCTTAATCTGTTGAGACATCAAAAAGTAATTCAAAAATTTGCAAATCAGCTTCCTGAACTTATTGAAGAAAAAAACATAATAAATACGATCATACAGTCTGAGGTATATTCCAAAATTCATCACGCTATTGAATCGCTTCCTCCGGGCTGCCAGAAGATTTCGAGATTGAGTTATCTGGATGATAAGAAAAATAATGAAATAGCAGAAGAACTTGGTATTTCGATCAATACCGTTAAAACGCAGAAACAACGCGCCATGTATCTTTTACGCCAAAAATTCACAGCTGAAATATTCAGCCTCTTCGTCCTCATCTTTCTGAAATAAGCCCTGTTTATTCTTCTTCTTTGGTTATCATAAAAATATTTAAGTAATACTAAAATTGTTACTTACAGCTAGTTATAGCTTTTTATATCCATACTTTTTCTTTAAATAAAAATGTTTTATTTAATTCTTTCACCCCGATTATCCTTCTGCGTGTCTTAATACCAAAGAACAAAACCAGGGATGAACGAACCTTTCAAGATCGCAGATTTACTTTTCAAATACTTAAATGGAGACCTTTCTGAGGCTGAAAGCAAGACTTTACAAGACTGGCTGCAGGAAGATATTCAAAACCAGATTTTGCTGATCGAATTGCAGAACAAAGAGAATATAGAAGAAGGCCTGCAATTCCTTAAATCGATTGATCAGCAAGCTGCCTGGGAAAAGATTAACGATAAAATTGAAAATACCGCTGCTAAACATTCTTTCTGGTCAGTTCATAAAATCTGGAAATATGCTGCTATCATTTTTTTAACCAGCCTTTTAGGTTATGGCATTTTACATAAAAATACGAATCCGAATAAAGCAATTGTCCAAAACAAGAAAATTGAAATTTTAAAAAATGACGTGCTCCCAGGTGGTAATAAGGCGACACTTACGCTGAGTAATGGTAGTGTTATCACACTGGAAGATATGCAAAATGGAAGCTTCAAAAAGGAAAACGGTGTAAAAATCAGCAAAAAAGAAGGTCTGCTTGTATATGAAATATTACCGTCCATAAGCAGTACGGCGACCGGCTATAATACGATCAGTACACCCATCGGCGGGCAGTATCACATCATACTCCCTGATGGAAGCAAAGTTTGGCTCAATTCTGCTTCTTCACTTCATTTCCCCACTACATTTTCAGGTAAGGAACGCAAAGTTGAATTATCCGGAGAAGGATATTTTGAAGTTAGCAAGAATAAGAACATGCCCTTTATCGTAGAAGCCGGCAAAACACATGTGGAAGTACTCGGAACACATTTTAACGTGATGGCCTACAAGAATGAAGCTCATTCCAAAACCACATTGCTGGAAGGATCTGTAAAAGTTGGAAACGGAGACAGTAAAAAAATCCTTAATCCGGGCCAGCAGGCACTGGTTGGATCTCAGATCCGTGTACGAACAGCGGATATAGACGAGGCAGTAGCGTGGAAAGAAGGTTATTTCCAATTTGATAACGAAGATCTGAAAACGATTATGCGCCAGTTGAAAAGATGGTATGACGTAGACGTGGTAAACGAAGAGCAGATACCGGATAAACATTTTACAGCGATGATTTCCCGTAATACAACTTTATCAAAAGTGCTGAAAATGCTAGAAATGTCAGGAGAGCTGCAATTTAAGATAGAAGATAAAAAAGTTACGATTAAAGAAAAATAATCAGAAGAAATAGTAATTCAGGAAAACCGATAGCCGGCCAGGGCTACCGGTACGAAAGGATTATTACATAAGTGTACAGTGTGAACCATAAACTTTTTTTAACCCAAACATCGTAAAACTATGAAATTAAAGCTACTCTTCAAAAGTAGTAGACGTATCAGCCTTATTCCATCCAAAATTCTATTCATGATGAAATTAAGTGCCTTACTACTCGCCATTGCCTGCATGCAGGTTAGTGCGGCCGCTATTTCACAAAAACTTTCTGTCACAGTGGAAAATGCACCGCTGGAACAAGTAATCAAAATCATTCAGAAACGCAGTGGTTATCAATTTATTTTTAACAATGAGCTACTGAAAAAAGCAAAGCCTGTTACGATGAATATCTCAGACGGTTCGCTTGAACAGGTTTTGGAACAATGCTTCAGCAACCAGCCGCTGACTTACAGTCTGATGGAGAAAACGATTGTGGTAAAACCTAAAACTGTCGAACTGAAAACGCAGACAAATATTATTCCTGCACCGTTAATTGACATCAAGGGAAAAGTTGCAGATGAAAAAGGCGGTCCTTTGCCCGGAGTCAGCATTATTGTAAAAGGTACCCAGCGCGGAACAACAACGGATGGCAACGGACTATTTACACTGGATATTACGGATGGTGACAAAGATGCTGTACTTATTTTCAGCTTTGTCGGCTATATTTCCAAAGAGCTTCCCATAGGAACACGTACCAGTTTTGACATTTCTCTGGAAGCCGATACCAAAGCTTTGGAAGAACTTGTCGTGGTTGGTTACGGTACGCAGAAAAAAATGAACCTGACCGGCGCAGTGGATCAAGTAACCAGCAAAGTGCTTGAAAACCGCTCGCTGCCAAACCTTGCCCAGGGACTTCAGGGTGTTATCCCAAACTTGAACCTGGTCATGGGTGACGGAAAACCAACGCAGTCGCCTGCCTATAATATTCGTGGCGCCACTTCAATCGGAAGCGGAGGGAGTGCACTGGTTTTGATCGATGGTGTAGAAGGTGATCCAAGCCGGATTAACCCTAATGATGTTGCCAGCGTTTCTGTATTGAAAGATGCTGCTTCTGCTGCAATTTATGGTGCAAGAGGTGCTTTTGGTGTTGTTTTGATAACAACAAAAACTCCTCAAAAAGACAAAACAACGATCAGTTATTCGCTGAATCATTCGATCAAAAGCCCGATTGCTGTTCCTGACCTGGTAACAGACGGATATAATTTTGCCAAAATGTTTAATGAAGGCTGGAGTGCCTGGAATGACTATTCACAGACGCCTCAAAACGTGAACAAAACGGTTAAATTCTCGCCTGCTTACCTGGCAGAATTTGAAAAGCGCTCGAAAGATTCAAGTTTACCTAAAACGGTTGTGGATCCGGTTACCGGCGAATATGTTTATTATGAAAACATGGACTGGTACAAAGAATTGTACAAGAAAAATCTAAGTGCAACCGAACATAACTTATCCGTTTCGGGCGGAAGCGGAAAAGCTGATTTTCTTGTAACAGGCCGCTATTTCGGTCAGGATGGTCTTTTTAAATACAACTCGGATGACTATAAAATCATGAGTTTAAGAGTAAAAGGTTCGGTGCAGTTATACAAATGGCTGAATATTTCCAACAACGCGGATTTTTCTTCGATGAAATACCATAACCCTTTGAATACCGGCGAAGGTGGTTCGATATGGAGAAATATTTCAGATGAAGGTCATACCATGGCGCCGATGCTTAATCCGGATGGAACCCTTACCTACTCGGCTGCTTACACGGTTGGAGATTTCTATTATGGCAAAAACGGGATTGACATGGACAGACGTGTGTTCAGGAATACAACCAGTTTTGCTTCCCAATTTTTCAATGACGTATTGAGAATTAAAGGAAATTTCACGTACCAGAATACAGATAATAACGAATACCGTCGTCGTGTTCCGGTTCCTTACAGCCGCAAACCGGGAGTTATCGAATACGTGGGAACAAATTATAATGACCTTCAAAACTATTTGCGTAATACGCAATATACGGCAACTAATATCTATGCGGAATATGAGCCAAAAGTTGGAGCTAACCATTACTTCAAGGCACTGGCCGGTTTCAACCAGGAAACATCCATTTACAAAGCTTTACAAGTAGTAAGAAATGGACTGATCTATGAAGATGCAACAGATATCAACCTCGCACTCGGACAAACCATTTCCACAGGTGGCGGCTATGATAAATGGGCAATCGCCGGAGGATTTTACCGGTTAAATTATTCTTATAAGGAAAGATATCTCCTTGAATTGAATGGCCGTTATGACGGTTCTTCCAAATTTCCTTCCAACCAGCGTTATGCTTTTTTCCCTTCGGTTTCAGCCGGATGGAGAATTTCTAATGAGTCTTTCTGGAAAGCTTCTCCAAAGTTAATCTCTGAATTGAAACTGAGAGGATCTTACGGTTCACTTGGTAATGGAAATATCAGTTCCTATGCTTTTCAGGAGAAATTCAACATTACCCAATCCGGAAGAATCCTGAATGGCGTCCGTCCGCAGCAGGCTGGTCAGCCGGCAGTACTTCCTAACGGATTAACCTGGGAAACTTCCAGCACAGCTGATTTTGGTGTCGATGTTTCCATGCTTGCCAATCGCCTGACGATTAATGCCGATGCTTACCAGAGAAAAACAACGGGCATGTTTACACAGGGAATGACCTTGCCAGCTGTTTTTGGCACGGATGTACCCAAAGGAAATTATGCTGACTTAACCACAAAAGGCTGGGAAGCATCCGTTACATGGCGTGACCAATTTACAGTGGGTTCCAAACCGCTTAATTATTCTATTCGTTTGACGGTTGCAGATTACACGGCTAAAATTGACAAATTTAACAATCCGGATAAAAGACTGCCTACCAACAGCAACGATACACCTACCTATTATACAGGCCAGAAACTGGGCGAAATCTGGGGGTTTGTGAACGACGGTTATTTTACCTCGGCTGACGACATTACTAATTCTGCCAAACAGATTCTTTACAAAGCATCTACTACGGGTAAACTTCTGCCGGGCGATATCAAATTTAAGGATCTGAACGGTGACGGTGTGATTGACATTGGCGACAATACCGTAAATAAACCGGGCGATAGAAAAATTATTGGAAATGCACTTCCACGTTACACTTATGGCGTAACGCTGGGCGGAGACTGGAATAATTTCTTTGTTTCTGCATTTTTCCAGGGTGTGGGTAAACAAGACTGGTACCCTGGTTCAGAAGCTGCACTTTTCTGGGGACAATACAATCGTCCGTACAACAAAATTCCTACCTGGCAATTGGGCAATATCTGGTCAGAAGAAAATCCAAATGCTTACCTGCCTCGCTACCGCGGATATACTGCACAAAATTCCTCAGGAGAACTTGCCCAGAATCAGACAAAATATTTGCAGAATGTGGCTTACCTGAGAATGAAGAATATCCAGATTGGCTATAATCTGCCGCAAACATTGATTAGCAAACTGAAAATGGCGAGTGCCAGAGTTTATGTGTCGGCCGATAACCTTTTCACCTGGTCACCGCTTTACAAAATCACAAAAGATATAGATGTAGAAAATATCGGAAGATCAGATACAGTTTTAAGTCCGGCTGATGACGCCTCTAATCCTAACAGGAATAACAGCGGGAACGGCAATAATTATCCAATGCTGAAAGGCTTTACGATGGGCTTGTCGGTTACTTTCTGATCGTCTGAAATCTGGTTTTAAATAATATTAAATAAAAATGACAATGAAATTTAACTTAATAGGACTGTTGCTTCTGATTGGCTTTCTGGCCGGCGGATGTCAGGAACTTGATCAGGTTCCACAGTCTACTGCTGATAATAATGCTGTTTTTGGAAGTGAAAAAGGACTTGAATTGTATTCTACTTCCTTTTACGACATTCTGCCAACGGGTAACGACATCATCCGTTCCGACGAAATGAGTGATTTTGGTGCCCGTTCTTCTGTGCCTGATTTCCTGCGTGATGGTGCTTTTGGCCCTCGTCAAAGTACAGGTTGGGATTGGAAACCGCTCAGAAATATCAATTATTTTATCGAAAACAATAACCATGAATCTGTGACGCCGGATGCAAGAAAACATTATACGGCACTTGCCCGTTTTTTCAGGGCTCTGTTTTATTTTGAAAAAGTAAAGCGCTTTGGTGATGTCCCATGGATTAATAAAGCAACCACGGTGGATGATCCGTCACTTTACAACGGTCGTGATCCGCGCACGATGGTAATGGATTCTGTACTAGCCGATTTAAATTATGCCTGCGAGAATATCCGTACGACTACTGACAACAGCAGAAGTCTGATTACAAAGTCAGTTGCTTATGGTTACAAATCAAGAATCTGTCTTTTTGAAGGTACTTTCAGAAAATACCAGACAACTTATAATCTTCAGTCAACGGTAGAAAAATGGCTGAACGAATCTGTTGCCGCATCGGAAAAGGTAATTAAAGAAGGTGGTTTTTCATTGAATGAGACCGGCGGACCTGAAAAATCATATCGTCAGGTTTTTACCAACAATACACCTGTTACGAACGAAGTGATGCTGTCCTTTATCAGTGATCCTGCACTAAGTGTTTATAACGATGCGAACTGGTGGTGGACAAGTGCAACATATGGCGCAAGACTTAGCTTTACAAGAACTTTTATCAATACGTATCTGAATGAAGACGGTACGCCATTTACAAATAAAGCCGGTCATGAAACGATGACTTTCCCACAGGAAGTTAAAGGCCGGGATAAAAGGCTGCAGCAGACCATCCGGATGGGCAATTACAAAAGGATTAATGGAGGAAAAGAAGAAGCTGCTCCTCCCCTATTTTCTTATACATATACAGGTTATCAACCTATTAAATGGACTTTGGATGATACTTATTATGATGGTGGAACAAGAAATATTAATTCGATCGTAACCATGCGTTATGCCGAAATTTTGCTGAATTATGCAGAAGCAAAAGCAGAATTAGGCAAACTGACAGATTCGGACTGGGCATTAACCGTAGGTGCAATCCGTAAAAGGGCTGGTATTACCGGCGGGCTTTCTTCTATTCCTGCGACTATTGATCCTTATCTGCAGGCTAACTATTTTCCGGGAATTTCAGATGCTTCGATTCTTGAAATCCGCCGTGAAAGAGGGACTGAGTTATGTCTGGAAGGTTTCCGTTTTTACGATATCGTTCGCTGGAAACGTGGACAGCTGATGGAGCAAAAATGGAATGGTTTTTATGTTCCGGCCCTGAACCAGCCTCTGGATCTGAATGAAGACGGAGTAATGGACGTAGCTTTCGTAAAAGGAACTCCGGCTTCTCCGGTTGCAGGTGTTACCTACATCAATGTTGCCGAAAGTATCAGCGCAGGTTTAAACCCACAGAGATTATCAAACGATACCTCCGGAGAGATTACCTGGCTGAACAATGTACCCCGCAAATGGGAAGAAAAACATTACCTGTATCCTATTCCTGAAACAGACCGGTTGTTCAATCCTAAGCTGGGACAAAATCCGGGATGGTAGATTTGGCTGTCGGCTTTTAGTCATTGGCTTTTTGAGAACCAATATCTGAATAGTTTCAAATTTCATTTTAGCATAGAGTAAGGAGCAGGTTGTTTTTTCTCTTTACTCTATGTTTCTTTCAACTAAATTCTATTTCCAATTCTTAAATCCTTTCAAATGAAAAAATCATTTCTGATCGTGGCAGCTGTTTTAATGCTGTCGGCAGCAGGTTTTGCACAAAAAACTTCAACGATCAATATTGCTTCCTATAACCTTCGCTACGACAATAAAGGAGATGGCATTAATGCCTGGCCTAACCGCAAGGAAATGGTTAAAGGATTGGTACGTTTCCATGAATTTGATATTTTCGGGACACAGGAAGTACTGATCAATCAGCTGCGCGATGTAGCGGAACTCAAAGAATTTGCATTTCTTGGAAAAGGCCGCGATGATGGAAAAGAAGGTGGTGAACATTCTGCCATTTTTTATAAGAAAGATCGTTTCAAAGTATTGAAAAACGGTGACTTCTGGCTAAGCGAAACACCGGACAAGCCAGGAAAAGGCTGGGATGCTACCTGCTGTAACCGGATTTGCTCCTGGGCTAAATTCCAGGATCTGAACACGAAAAAAGAATTCTATTTCTTTAATGTTCACTTTGATCATCAGGGTATAGAGGCACGCCGTCAATCCGGGATTTTAATGGTGAAAAAAATCAAAGAAATTGCTGGAAATTCACCAACGATTCTGACTGGCGATTTTAATTCAACACCAGATACCGAACAGATTAAAACCATACAAACACTGCTGAGTGATTCTCATGAAGTTACAGAACAGCCAAAGTATGGTCCGGAAGGTACTTTCAACAGCTTCAAATTTGACGCACCTATGGAAAACCGTATTGATTACATTTTTGTGAGCAAACCTGTGAAGGTTTTAAAATATGGTGTATTAACCGATGCTAAGGAGCAGCGCTATCCTTCCGATCACCAGCCAGTAGTCATTAAGGCTGTGATTAATTAAACAGTCATTTTCCGCTGAATAAGTAGTAAACCAGAACAATATCCTTGTGATTGTTGAAGTAACTTTCTACGATTACAAGGATTTTTTATGCGTTTAAAAAGAAGAGATTTTTTAAAGACCACGGCCTTAACCAGTGCTGCCACATTCTTTATACCGGGAGCAGCAGAAGCATCTTCACTCACAGTTAATCCTAAAAAAGGATATACTTTTTTGTTTCAGGGCGACTCTATAACAGATGGAAACCGAACCCGGGATAACGACTGGAACCATGTGATGGGTCATGGCTTTGCCTATTTGATTGCAAGCCGATTATGGTTTGATCAGCCTGAAAAAGAATTTCATTTTTTCAACCGGGGTATCAGTGGAAATAAAATCACCGATCTTTCAGCACGCTGGCAAACGGACACGCTGGATTTAAAACCGGATTTGATTAACATACTTGTGGGTATCAATGATACCGAAGCGGCCGTTAAAGGTGAAAAGGAAAACACACCGCAGCAATTTGGAACAGACTACCGCTCTGTTTTGGAGAAAACGAAAAGAGAATTGCCGGACGTTCAGCTTGTTTTCTGCGTGCCATTTGTCTTACCCGTCGGCCGGGTAAAAGACAAGTGGGAAATATATCAGAATGAATTAAAGCCCCGTCAGGAAATTGTCAGACGCCTGGCAGAAGAATTTGATGGAATATGTATTGATTTTCAGAAAAGTTTTGATGATGCACTGAAAAAAGCACCGGCTGATTACTGGATCTGGGATGGGATTCATCCCATGCCTGCAGGTCATGAACTGATGGCGAGACAGTGGATTAAAGAAGTGAGTAAAAAATTGAAATTTGTTTCTTAAATGGTACATTTAAGAAAATAGCCGGACAGATTGCCCGGCTATTTTTGTGCTTTTTTTAAAACCGAAACTACCGGTTAATCCAGCTGAATTCATATTCCAGTTCAGGAATACGGGTACGATCAGCAATACGGCGCAAACGTGACGGCAAAGCCATTAAATAATCTCTTGCTTTTTCTGCACCTGAATTTATATCCCGCACTGCTTCAATCTCCCACTCTTTGAGTAAAGATTCAAGAATTTCGATATAATCCATGGTGGTATAAACTCCAAGACGCTGGGCTGCATCCGAAAAATGAGAAAATGTTTTTCCCATTTCAATACCTGATTCACGCATGAAGTGAGCCGGCATTACAATTTTTTTCCGCATCATATCTTCCAGAGCAAGTATTAGCTCAGATGGGTCTACTGCAAGAATACGGCTTACAAAAGTTTTGTACGCTTTCGCATGGCGCATTTCATCAGAAGCAATCACGCCACAGATTTTAGACAAATGCGGATTACCGAATTGCTTAGCCAAAGTAGCCGTTCTGCGGTGAGAAACGTTGGTTGCCAGCTCCTGAAAAGAAGTATAAATAAAATTCCGGTAAGGATCACGGTCCGTTCCAATGTCAAAACCATCCGCAATCAAATATTGTGTAGATACTTCCATTGCCCGCATATCCACACGGCCTGATAAGTATAAATATTTGTTTAGTAAATCTCCATGGCGGTTTTCCTCGGCCGTCCAGGCTCTTACCCATCTTGACCAGCCGGAAGGATTATCTACCTGATCTACGCCAATCACATCCATTAACCAGGACTCGTACGTTGGAAGTGCTTCTTCTGTTATGGTATCACCAATGAGCACGGCCATATAATCGTATGGCAAATCCTTACAGCTTTCCTGTAATAACTTGACTTCATTGAAAAAGTTTTCTTTGCTGGAATCCGGCAGGAAATCAGTAGGTTGCCAATTTTGATCTATTGGTTTCAGATATTCTGCTATTAAGGCGTCCAGGTCCTTTCCTACATATTGCATGACTTCAAGTCGTGCTGCTGAAAGTTGGGTTTCCATTGTTGATTGAATTTAACTTACAATATAATTTCACAAAGTACGGGAATTTAATTAAAGTTATACATGACAAATCTCATTTACTGCTTTACAAGTTTTGACAATCACCGTACATTTGGAATATTTTAGTAAAAAAAGGAATGAAAAAAATTGCAGATTATCTTCTAAGTACCCTTTATCTTCTTCATTTTGGATTAACATTACTTGTTTTTCATGTGGCTCAGATAGTGGCATTCCATATTTTCGGTAAAAAAGCGCATGCGAAAGTAGTAGATTATCTGAATTTTTTTTTAACGTACGGCCTGCTCCTGACCGGATCAAAAGTTACGTTTAAAAACCTGGCTGTGATTCCTGAGGGCCGACCGGTTATTTTCATCGCCAACCATCAGAGTACTTTTGATATTCCTGCCATTATCTGGTTTTTAAGAAAACGCCATCCGCTGTTTGTGTCCAAAATAGAACTAGCCAAAGGAATTCCCAGTATTTCCTATAATCTGAGAAAAAGCGGAGCTGCTCTGATTAACCGTAAAGATAGCAAACAGGCTATTGTCGAAATTTCCCGTCTTGGTAAACTCATTCACGATACAACCGGCGCGGCTATTATCTTTCCTGAAGGCACACGAACTGCCAGTGGCATAATGAAACCCTTTGTTCCGGGCGGCGTAGCTACCTTATTAAAAAGAGCTCCGAACGCTTTGATCATTCCCATAGCCATTGATGGAACCGGCAGGTTTAATCCAAAAGGAATATTTCCGCTGAAATCATTTTCAAACCTTTCCTGGACAGCGCTACCGGCTATTGAACCGGCTGGAAGAAAAATGGAAGAAATATTATTGGAAGCTCAGGAAGCGATTCAAAGGGAATTAAGTTAAAAAATATATTAACTACTTTTCAAGCTTATCTATCTGTCACCCTTTCAAGGTTAACAACAATTTTCTGCAACTTAGGCTACAAAATTATCAGTCTTTCAGGTTTGCTTTGTACCCGATAATTTTTGTTGCTAAAATTATTTTAGCAGACACCTATTGTCAAAACTCCAAAAAGATGAAAGTATTATAATGTACTATAAGTCACCCGATCAATTAACCCGCAACGGGTGACAGAAAACATCTAATACGTCTCTTATTGTTTTGTTCCGAATTCAACTTCTGCAATTTTCTTTTTTACGCTTTCAAGAACCAAATCCTTCTACAAAATTCAGGGTTCAGAGTGCTTTCGGCTCCTGGGTCTGCTGACTAATGCATCGGAGATAACTATTTTAATTTTTTTTCCTGAATCTTCAAAAAACTTTTTTTCTTTCATTATCCTCAGAATTAACTACTTATAAAACATTAAATACTTCTACTAATTCTATTTATAATCACTTAACAATCGTTAACAACTGCCGGTTAAACCTATGCTGATTCTTTGCCTCTAACCCACGAACTTAAAAAAACTTAACCATGAAAAAGATACTTTTTGCCGCCGCATTTATTGCATTTGGTTTCACCAGCGCATCTGCTCAGTACAATGGACGTGATCGTGACCGCGATTATGACCGCGACTACAACCGCAACCATGGAGAAGTATACCGGAATAATCCACGTGACAGCCGTGGTTATCTTGTAAATGACTTGCAAAGGGATGCCCGTCAGCAGATTGCGATTGGTATTGACAGAGGAACACTTAATCCACGCGAAGCTTCCGCGCTGATGCACGAATACGAACGCATTGAAGCACGTGAGAGAAAAATGAGCCGCCGCGGACTATCGCCAAGAGAAGAAAGAGACCTTATTCAGGATTTAAAAAGATTAATGGCGGAGACCAGAAGTATGAGCAGCAGACGCCATGGTGATAACTGGGCAAGAAATCCCAGAGGAAGATATTAAGACTTAGTTGAAGGTTTAGGTAATGTCAGAAAGCATTTCTCAGTTTTGAGAAATGCTTTCTTGTTTTAACGATCCTGCTAAAAATACATGACCAATTTTACGTGTGATTTCTTAAAACCTTCTTTCTGATAAAAGCGGTGTGCATTTTCACGAACATTGCTGGAGGTTACTTCTATTTGTAAAGCACCTTTACTTTTTGCAAAAACGATCAGCTGCTCAACCAGCGCTTTTCCGATTTCTTTGGAACGATGCTCAGGCGCCACATACATTTCCTGGATTTCAGCAACCATGCAGACGTGATGTAATAGAAACTGTACATGACAGCTTCCCATTCCCACCGGTTTATTTTCAAGTTCAGCAAGTAAATAACAGATACGTTCCTCTGCGAGATTTGTTTGAAATACATGATTAAAATCTGTTCTGCTGAGTTCTTTATTTTCCAGATCGCAGATCATCCTGTATATTGTATCTTCATCCTCCGTGGTTGCCGGACGAATTTTTAATGCTGCATGTGTCATACTAAAATTGCTGCAATGCTGCTGAATCATGAATGAAAACTCCTTTTTGCGGAAGCTGAGCCAGCGCCAGTAAACCTCGGGCTACTTTGGCAGAATCGATGGCCGCATATTTTCTCAAAGGGCCGATCATGACCGGATCTAAGATTTTAGCCAAAGTTTCGCCGATTTTTTCTGCAACCCGTGTTTCGCCACGATTACCTAAAAGCAGCGAGGGGCGAAGAATATGAAGTGTTTCAAAATACAGGTCAGTCAGTTCCCTTTCAACCTCACCTTTTACACGGTTATAAAAAATAAAAGATTTTGGGTCAGCCCCCATAGAGGTAACAATCAGGTATTTGGAAGAACCGTTCAACTTTGCCAGGCGACCGATTTGTAACGGATACTGAAAATCAACTTTTTTGAAAGCTTCCTCCGAGCCTGCTTTTTTGATTGTTGTTCCAAGGCAACAGAATACATCATCTGCTTTTACCAGAGAAGCATCCGGTTTGTCAAAATCAAAGAAAATTTCATTCAGCTTTTCATGTTGTACACCTGTTGACCTTCGGGTTAAAACATTTATTTGTTTGTAGAGCGGTGAAGCAAGTAAATAATGTAATACCTGCTTTCCAATGAGACCTGTGGCCCCAATGATTAAGGCTGTTTTTGTAGATGATGGGTTAGGCATGATATAAATTTTGTAAATCGCAATTTAAAAAGTATATAGCCAATACAAACAATATACCTGCAAAATATGCTTGTTCATGATATGATTTTTTGTCTAATCATTCAATGAACTTACAATAGCTCACATACCGGGTTATTCGGGCAAGAGTATTCTGTTTTTAACGGATTATCCTGAAAGGTTTCTGTAATAGGTTTCCACCTGCTCGCTGGAAAATGTACTCAGATCTACCTTTGTTCCATCTCAATAATAACGGATACGACATGGAAGAAACATAATAGTTAATGACAGGCTTTCTACTAATTTCAGTCATTATAATTATAGCTATTGTGTAGCTCTAAACATGTGGAATTATGTAATCATTAAAATAGATTCTACTTTGGTAAAAGCTCGTGCATGAACGATACGGTACGGTACAATTATTTAAGGAGTTAACCCAAAAACCATATATACATCATGGCTAACGATAAAAACAAAAATGTAGAAGGCGGTTCACCGTCAAGGTCTGGTCCGGAAAATCCTGAAAAAGATGCTATTTTACAGAAAGATGATAGTAAAAAGCCTTCAAAAGAAATTAAAAAGGAAGCTATCAATGAATCTGAAGAAAAAAATATGACGGATGAAAGCGGTTACAATGAGACGGATCCTAACGTACCCGTAGAGACAGTTAATGACAAGCAATAAATGTTTTAGTAGGATGACAGTGGATTAAGAGCTGTCATCTTACTTAATATCTGGCAATTAAACCTATTTTTCGATTAAATCTTCTATAGCAACAGCCAGATAAACAAAAGGGGCATTCCAGTTGATGGCAATTTCATTAGAAGCATAAGAGCAATCTACGTCGGCAAAAGACTCATCTGCAAATTTGTTGAGATATCCTTCACACTTATCCTGCTGACCAGGATTAGGTCCACCCGATAAAAGTCCCGGAACAGGCTCTTCAATGCCGTCGGCTATGGATGGACGATGGTGCGGATGCATGACCTGCTTTGATCCAAAACCTGTCAGAAAAGCATAACCTGTGGCATTTCTTCCAAGTAGATAATCCAGATTACCCAAAGCCGCTTCCAGATATTTTTTATTTTTTGTCAGTTTATAAGCTTGTATCAGTGCAATCCCCTGGTTTGATGCAACAGCACTGCTTCCCCAGGCAAAATCTTTTACCGTCTTTCCCATAACGGTGTGATAAGGTTGTTTGTCAAGTTCCGCTACCAAATCATCAGAAAAACCGATTATACTTTTTTTGATGGATCTCAGATATTGCTGATCAACAGGCCCTAATTGTTTTTCATTTCGTATGATCGTGTAATAGGCCAAAGCCTTCACCTGGCTCCACGAAGGAAGCGGCATAGGTTTGTCGGTTTCAAAAGAAATATTTTTAAGGTATGCCTCGTCTTTTGTCAAAATATACATTTCAGTGGCTGCCCAGATCAGTTCATCACTCCCATCCCTATCCTCGTACCCACCGGTTACGACATCCGGATCAAATTTCTTATTCATTTCATTTTGGCGATATTCCATTGAAGGATTTTTGTTTGTCCAGTCCCATCCCTTTAAGGCAGCAGTACGGCATGAGTCCGCCAGGCCGGGAAGCTGTTTTTCGAATGTCCTAAAAACACGGGCGGACTGCGCCATTACAGCTACAAAATCCAGCGTGGCAATGGTGTTTTTCTGAACAACATAACGTGGATTTTTGCAGGCATCCGGCATGATCATTCCATCAAATCTTGGATTCGTAAGTTTGTGATAAACGCCTCCATCATTTGGATCCTGCATGGTCATCATCCAGCGGAGATTCCATAGTATTTCATCCAAAAAGTCAGGCACTGCATTTCCGCTTTCAGGAATATTGGTATTCAAATTTTTCAAATAACCAGGAAACTCTTCATAAGCAGATAGCAAAGTGCCCATTGTAATACCGGAGTTAACAATGTACTTGTTATAATCACCTGCATCGTACCAGCCTCCTGGTGAACTGATCATGGCTCCTTCTGGCCGCTCTGGCGAAACAGCCGAAGGATGGATCAAGACTTTATTATCCGGATGACCTGCTGCCCTGGCCCATTTTCCTGCAAATTTTTCAGGCAGAGCAACAGAAGCCCGTTGATAATAATATCCGCGGATTGCTGCAACAGCTATTTTTTTATGAATTCCGGTTTGTATTTCAAAAGGACTGGAAGTGCCAGAAGATGGAACTTCAAGCACATAATTTCCGGATTTCTGAAACGAAGAAAAATCAGCAATCTGATCTGCTTTTCCTGAATACTGACTTTTCCGTGTTTCTCCCAAAGTACCTTTAAAAACTACTTTTTTAGATTTCACATCCTTTATTACAAAATCTTTTCGCCCTTCCCCGGTAACGACAGCAATTTTAGAGGCACCCGGATAAAATCCAATCTGGTTTAAACGGATATTATCTGCTGGTTTTTGCGCCTGTGCCATATGGCCAAGAATAGCTAGGCAAAACGTATAAAAAGGTATTTTTTTCAAGACTTCTGTTTAATAATTGTTAAAGTTGGCAGGCTTTAAAATAAAGCAGGAATGAAGAAATCTTTACTGATACAAACAAAAACAGGCAGCTGAGTAGCTACCTGTTTTATTTATATCGTCCGGCAAACCTTATGACACCTTTTTAGGACCAACAGAATCATAGATTACTACCTTTTCCCATAAATGCGCATAATCCCTACGGAATTCGTCATGGATCGGGTGTGTCTGGTAAATCTCCTCTTCAATAATATTTTTGAAAAAACACATCCATGAAAAAGTATAATCCTTCACAATCACAGAGCGGTTTGTAGCCGCTGGTTTTCCAATATTTACAAACTGGATCTGAGGAACTTTGGCCAGTTTCTTTAACCCTTCCAAAAGTTTCTCTTCATCCTTCGCATTGTTTGGATCCTTCAGATAAAATAAAACGTGATGTATAAAAAGCTCTTGTGTCTTTTCGGGTTCAGCGGCAAGTGGTGCAATAGAAACCAATGAAGCTAATCCTGCATTTTGTAAAAATTTGCGTCTTGATGAATCTTCCATGATTGGGTGTAAGTGAATTTTAACAAATCTACGCTTTAACTGTAAAAGTGACAAATAATACATTAACATTACAATTCTGACATAGAAACCAGCTCATTGACTGTTTTCCAGTTTCTGGTGGTTGCCGTTACCTTCAGTTTATTTTCAAAAAAATTGTTATTCAGTTTGGTCTTACCATACCCGTCAGGGCAAAAAAGATAAATGTTTTTCCCATCAATCATCCATTCATCAGGTAAGAACTGTGCTTTTTCTTTTAACTGAGCAACAAGTTCTTGCTTTGGAATTGCGTCAAGAAAAGTAACATGAAGCCTGGTAATATCTTCGTTGCGGACGCTTAAAAAAGGATTTTGTTGTTGAACAGCTTTTAACTCCTGGCTCTCTAATATAATAATGGGTACTGTAAACGAGAAAGTTTTTAATACAGCATCATAAATCAATTGTTGAAGTACCTGATCATCTTGCGGTTCTGAATCAAAAATAATATTTCCGCTCTGAATGTATGTTTTTACGTTTGTAAAAGAAAGTTCTTCAAACATCTTTTTCAACTCGGCCATTTTTATCATTTTTTGACCGCTGACATTAATCCCTCTCAAAATTGCAATATATGTTTTCATCTGGTTGACTGTTGGGGCAGCTTCAATTTTATTTGTAATATTCTAAAATATAATAAGAAAGTATAAATCTGAACTGAGATTCTTATAGCAATAAATCGAACTTATCTATGATCACTAAAAGAGATAGTATTGTTGCAGCTCTGTCGATGGGACTAACGTTAACTTTCGTTGTTGCCGGTTCTAAAATCAATAATCTGGATTCGTCCATTTTTGACTGGAATGATGTTGCAGTGAAAGAAACCAAAACCGGTTCGGTTCGTACATTTTTCCGTTCGCCGACTGCTACATTGGATGAACTTGAATGTCATGTGACTACATTGAATTCGGGTGAATCTTCCCATCCTCCACATAAACATCAGGAAGAAGAAGTGATCATTATTAAAGAAGGAACCTTGGAAGCTCTGGTGAATGGCACTATGAAACAGGTTGGTCCCGGTTCCGTGATATTCCAAGCTTCCAATCAAATGCATTCAATCAAAAATGTTGGGAACACACCCGCTACGTACCACGTTTTCAGCTGGCATTCACCAGGAACAATGAAAGCTAAACAGGCGAAGTAGCTTTTAGAAACGAAAGCCAAAGTTGAAGGCAAATTCCCCTGTTATCTGCATGCCCTCATGATAGCCTACGACAGGCCTTGACCGGTCAAGATAGCGGATGCCTAAACCCCCATTAATTCCCAGATTTATTTTTGAAGTAATCTGAAAATTTAAATAGTTGTTCACCAGTAATCCCAGACGGAAATTTTTTGTAGGTATCTCAGTTACTACTTGCCCGCCTGTTCCATTATAAGTATATTTTGTTTTAACATCTTTCGCAAAACCAAACATTACATTAGGCCCCACAGCGTATGTTACTTTTCGCTGTCCGAAGGGATAGAATTTAATTCCGGGAGAAACATAGACATTCGTAAAGTATTTGCTTTGGGAGCCAATAGCCGAATTATAAAGATATCGTTCACTAAACATAAATGAGACCGGAACAATGATACCCACATAAGGTCCAACCAATCTTTCATAACTTACACCAAAGCCCGGCCCCGAATCCAGTACCTTGAAAGGAGAAAGCATGAGAATGTTTTTGCCATACTCTAAATTTTCCGACTTTGAAGTTCCGGAAGTTTTTCGGGCTGCACGATCATTGATAATAACAGTTTCACCATTGCCAAACTCGATCCGTTCCAGTTCTGCTTTACGAACCACAAATTTTGCACTGCCGGCATCAGGATTTATCTGATAGCGGACATCTCTCAGACCAACCTCAGTCACTTTCCCGTTGATTGTGGTACCATTTATTTTAACAATTTTGTCCTGTGCATTAGCAAACGTCAGAACACATAGTGCGAGCACCAGAGAAAGAAAAAAAGTTTTCATACTGTTTATTTTAATGGCTAATATTTGAGCAAAGGTATTTGAGGTATGAATATACCCAACTATTATTAATGAACGATAAAAAAAATAAAGCTGTTACCTTTGAAACCAAACAAGGTTTTTAATACAATTCCGGCTCTGTTTATACTTAAACCTATATACATGGGCAGCTTAAAACAACCAAATGACATTTCAAGAATTAAACCTCATTGAGCCGATTACAAAGGCTCTGACAGAAGAAGGATACACCACTCCCACTCCAATCCAGGCAAAAGCGATTCCGCTTATTTTACAGCATAGAGATTTATTGGGATGCGCACAGACAGGCACAGGAAAAACCGCAGCCTTTGCGATTCCGATGCTTCAGATATTAGAAGAAAAACCAAAAAATAAAAACGAAAAAGGCCCGATCCGCGCACTGATTCTGACGCCGACACGTGAGCTGGCGATTCAGATTGGTGAAAGTTTTGCGGCTTACGGACGTTTTACCACGATTACGCATACCGTTATATTTGGCGGAGTAGGCCAAAAACCACAAACAGACGCATTAAGAAAAGGTGTTGATATCCTGATTGCCACACCGGGCCGTCTTTTAGATCTTATTAATCAAGGATTTGTGCATTTAAAACAATTGGAAATCTTTGTTCTGGATGAAGCAGACCGTATGCTGGATATGGGTTTTGTGCATGATGTAAAAAAGATTTTGAAACTTCTGCCAGCTAAACGCCAATCGCTGTTTTTCTCGGCAACAATGCCTCCTGTGATTATGACGCTGGCAGATACGATTCTTTCCAATCCTGCAAAAGTAGAAGTTACTCCAGTTTCTTCAACAGCAGATACGATCAAACAATCGGTCTATTTCGTTGATAAATCAGATAAAAATAATCTGCTTCTACATATCCTGAAAGATGATACGATTGCTACGGCACTTGTATTTACCCGGACAAAACACGGTGCTGACAAAGTTGTGAAAGTTTTGCGCAAAGCGGGTGTTACCTCAGAAGCAATTCACGGTAATAAATCTCAAAATGCACGCCAGAATGCCTTGAAGAATTTCAAAAGCCAGACTACACGCGTTTTGGTTGCTACTGATATTGCAGCACGCGGAATTGATGTGGATGATTTAACGCACGTGATCAACTACGAAATCCCTAATATCCCGGAAACGTATGTGCACCGTATTGGCCGTACCGGTCGCGCGGGTGCCAAAGGAACTGCATTTTCTTTCTGTGATGTAGATGAAAAAGGCTACCTGAAAGATATTCACAAACTGATTGATAAAAATATTCCGGTGACAAAGGATCATCCTTATTCAAACGGAAGATAATTATAGTTGGATTGACTTATGTACAAAAATACATATACCGATATCAGCATGGCTCAGATGAATGAACTTCGGCAGCAACCGGATTGTGTTGTGGTGGATGTACGTGAAACCTGGGAATTTGAAGAGTTTAATGAAGGAGGAATTAATATTCCTTTATCAGAAATCCGGCAGCAGAAAAATCTGCTGTCGAATTTTCAGTATATTATTGTGCTATGTACGAATGGTGTCAGGAGTAAAGTAGCGGCATTGGATTTTTGCCGTGTTCCTGAATGGAATGACAAGAAAATTTTCCATTTGCATGGAGGCATTCTGGAAGCGGAATGATTTGTTGTCACCGATTTGCAATCGGTGCTAACTTCTAAATACTTACACTCCCTTCAAAAACCCGCACCGCAGGTCCTATCAGATAAATATCATCAAATTTCTCTTCTCCTTTTCCTATATAATCAACCTGCAAAGTTCCGCCCAAAGTTTCTACTGTAACCGGGCCATTCCATCCTTCACGCAAATGGGCAGATAAAACACAGGCAGTCACACCAGTTCCGCATGAATAGGTCTCGTCTTCAACACCACGTTCATACGTTCTGACGCTTAAATGATTTTCACCAAGCAGCTGAACAAAGTTAACATTGGTACCGCCTAATGGACCAAACTCTGAGCCATAACGTATTCCTTTACCTATTTCAACAACTTCTGCATGCTCAATATCATCCACATACGTCACGTAATGCGGCGAACCCGTATTCATAAAATCATACTCCTCATGTCTCTTAACACCATTAACCGGTCCCATTTTTAAACGGATACTATCTTTTGTGGCTACTCCTTCATGCGGTCCGTCCACAGCTATAAACGACGTTTCTTTATCAAAAAGACCTAAATCATGAGCAAAACGCACGGCACAGCGGCCACCGTTCCCACACATACTTCCTTCACGGCCGTCTGCATTGAAATAAACCATCCGGAAATCATATCCATCTGCCTTTTCCAGAAGAATAAGTCCGTCAGCCCCTATTCCGAAACGGCGATGACAAAGTTTTTCTATTAATTCCTGCGAAGATGGAAAAAATCCTGCGCGATTATCGATCATCACAAAATCATTTCCCGTACCCTGATATTTAAAAAAAGGAAGATCCATGTTGGCTGTTAACGATTAGCTTATAGCTGTTAGCTACATCGCATTTTGAAAGTTGTTCTATTTTTTGAGCAATGGGCTAGTTGCTAAAAGCTACTAGCCAACTGCTCTTAAGCAACAAAACCCTGCAATGAAAAAATTCGCTTGCAGGGTTTTTAATTTCGTCGAAGAAAATATATTCTTATGCCTTCGCTACTTTAAGCTCTTTAATACGAGCAGCTTTACCCTGACGGCCACGTAAGAAGAACAAACGTGCACGACGTACCTTACCACGACGAATTAATTCGATTTTGGCGATACTAGGTGAAAGAATAGGAAAAATACGCTCTACCGCAATTCCGTTTGATATTTTACGTACAGTGAAAGTTTCACCGCTTCCGCTCAGATTACGACGTTGCATTACCGTACCCTGAAACTGCTGAATACGTTCTTTGTTACCTTCTCTGATCTTAACGTGTACGTTAATCGTGTCTCCTGATTTAAATACAGGATACTCGGAGGTACGATTTTCAATCGTAGCTTCTACGAGTTTAATTAATTCGCTCATGACGATGCTTTAAAATAATTTTGAAATTGCAACTTGCTTCCAGCGGATGAGGTGACGCCCCTTCATAAAAAACAACTCTTGCGAAAACGAGTGCAAAGCTAAGATTAATTCCTGATTTCTAAAAGATTCCGCTTAATTTAAACACATAAAACTGACGTAAAAAGTAGTGGAATAATATTAGTGCGCTAAAAATATGATTACAGTAGCAGTTTCAAGGTGATTTTAATTGAAATATTAATTTTATGAAAATATTAAATGCCAATCAGATTCGTGAACTGGACGCTTACACCATCCAACAAGAACCTGTTTCATCCGTTGATTTAATGGAAAGAGCTTCTCTTGCTTTTGCAGACTGGTTTACCAATAATTTTGATACAGCAAAACCAATCCATGTGTTTTGTGGAAAGGGAAATAATGGCGGAGACGGATTGGCCATTTCCCGAATTCTGGTTGGAAAAGGATACGCAGTACAAGTTTTTGTTGTTGAATATAGTCAGGATGCTTCCAATGATTTTAAGGAAAACTTGGAACGCCTGCAAAGTCAGTTACAAGTTCAATTTCTGACAGAATCTGGTGTTGTGCCTGAACTTGACAAAAATAACATTATCATTGATGCACTTTTAGGTTCAGGCTTATCGCGTCCCATTTCTGGATTGCTGGAAGAGGTGATAAGAAAGATTAATGATTCACACAATACCGTTATTTCAGTAGACATCGCTAGCGGGTTATATGTTGACAAATCCAATGATAAGTCCGACACTATCATCCGTCCTCATCATACTGTAACTTTTCAGTTGCCAAAACTTGCTTTTATGATGCCGCAAAATGCTGCTTTTACCGGCGACTGGCATGTAGTGAATATTGGTCTTGATGAAAAGTTTATTGAAAATACCTCAACACCTTATTATTTTACTGATCAGTCGGTTGGTGAAGCACTGGTCAAGCCAAGAGAAAAATTTTCTCACAAGGGCACTTTCGGCCATGCATTAATCCTGGCCGGAGCTTATGGTAAAATAGGTGCAGCAGTACTTGCATCAAAAGCCTGTGTGCATTCCGGTGTAGGACTATTGACGGTACATATTCCGGAATGCGGCTACGAAATCATGCAGATTTCACTTCCGGAAGCCATGATTTCCATTGATCCGAATCAGAAAAATATTACCTCCTTACCTGAACTTGATTCTTATTCAGCCGTTGGTATTGGTCCGGGAGTTGGACAGGAACCTTTAACAGTAAGAATTCTGGATGAACTTTTGAATAAAATAAAAGTCCCGCTGATTATTGATGCTGATGCGCTAAATATTCTATCTAAACATCCGGATTTGTTAGAGAAACTTCCCGCCAAAGCGATTTTATCTCCTCATCCAAAAGAATTCCAAAGACTTGCTGGCGAATCTGACAATGAGTTTGACCGTCTGGAACTGGCAAGAAATTTCGCTAAAAAACACAATGTGATAATTTGCTTAAAAGGAGCTTACACAGCCGTCGTTTTGAACAACGGAGATGTACATTTCAACTCTACCGGAAATCCCGGGATGGCTACGGGCGGAAGCGGGGATGTATTAACAGGAATTCTGACTTCTTTATTAGCTCAAAAATATACACCTGAACAGGCGGCTATTTCTGGTGTGTATCAACATGGACTGGCGGGAGATCGTGCAGCAGAGAAAAAAACGATGACCGCACTGATTGCTTCTGATATTATTGAAAATCTTGGTTGGTGAGGTTTGTCAGCTAAATATGTTCTTAAGCATAACAACAGCAATGACTGGTTTATTATCCGTCCGACGGCAGAAAAAGCCGTCGAACGGGTAGCAAAAGTTTCTATTATCTAAAAAACTGAGTAGCAAACAAAATAATTAACTCATAATCTGATACACAGCAAACGCTGAAACATAGGCCAGCGCCATCAGATAAGCCAATTGAATGAGCGGCCATTTCCAGCCATGTGTTTCGCGATAAACTACTGCAATGGTACTCATGCACATCATTGCAAAAACATAAAATATTAGCAGTGAATAGCAAACAGCAGGTGTGTACATCGGTCCTCCTGTATCATTTTTTTCTTTCAAAAGTCTTTCCTTAACAGTCAATACATCTTCTGAATCTCCACTGATACTATAAATGGTAGCCATCGTTCCGACAAAAACTTCTCTTGCTGCAAAGGATGCCAAGAGTGCAATGCCTATTTTCCAGTCATAACCCAACGGGCGAATAGCTGGTTCGATAAACCTTCCGAAATTACCAGCATAGGAATTTTCCAGACGTGCAGAAGCAATGGCAGCGGCGACTTCCTGCTCCGGTGCCTGAGGAGGCATAGCACTGACTACTTTTTGTTCCGCAGCTTCCATCTGATTACCAGGACCATAGGATGATAAGACCCAAAGAATAATAGAAATTGCAAGAATAACTTTTCCGGCTTCAAGCACAAAAGATTTTACACTGTCATACATCATAAAACCCACATGTCCCCAGCGAGGAATTTTATAGGTTGGCATTTCCAGCATAAAATATCCAGGTTCCGTTCTTTTAATAAATAAAGACATGATCCATGCCGACAGCAATGCTCCGGCTAATCCCAGAAAATATAATCCAAATAAAACCAGTCCCTGCAGGTTAAAAATCCCGAGCACTTTGGTAGATGGAATAATCAGAGCAATCAATATACTGTAAATCGGAAGCCTGGCCGAGCAACTCATGATCGGGGTAACCAGAATCGTTAAAAGACGTTCGTGGCGGCTGCTGATACTGCGGGTTGTCATAATAGCCGGAACAGCACAGGCTACACCTGAAATGAGGGGAACGACACTTCTTCCGTTAAGTCCGAATCTGCGCATCACTTTATCCATGATGACCATCACGCGGGCCATATAGCCGGATTCTTCTAAAACCGATACCAAGCCAAACAATATGGCTATCTGCGGAATAAAGATGATAACGCCTCCAATTCCAGCCATGATACCATCGGTAATCAGATCATTTAAAACGCCTTGCGGAAGTATCTCCTTAGTCCAGGCAATTAGCGATGCCGTATTTTCATCAAGCCAATCCATCGGATAAGAAGCCCAGGCAAAAATTGCCTGAAATATCACCATCAGAATCAATGCAAATGTAACATAACCCATAATAGGATGAAGCAGGATTTTATCCAGTTTCCTTGTCCATAGTGGTTGTTCCGTCGCCCCTTCGGATTTTACCGACTTAGCTATAATAGGTTTTATGGTTTCATAACGGGCAATGGTTTCATCCGCTAAAAAACCTGTTTCATCAAATTCATATTTTTCGATCAGCGCATCCAGTTTCGCTCTGACAGGTTGTGCCAAAAAAGAAAAACTATCATGCTGACAAACATATTGAAGAGCAACGTAATCATTATCAAGATGATGCAGCTCTTTAACTTCTTCGATCAGTGCAGGCTCATTTCCTTTTGGAGCATAAAAATATTTTAATACAGGCTTTTCTGTTCTTTCAAGAACCTGCCGGACTGCCTGCTGCAAAGTAGGAATTCCCTCCCCTGTTCTCGCATTGATCTTGACCACAGGTACATTCAGCTGCATGGCAAGCTGAACTGCATTGACAGTAAGTTTCATGCTGGCCGCTACGTCCAGCATATTTAAAGCAAGGATCGTCGGGATACCCAGATCATTGATTTCAGTAAAAAGAAGGAGATTTCTTTGAAGATTGGAAGCATCGACCACCACAATGACAACTTCCGGATAATCAGGGTGTTTTGGATTTGCCAGAATATCCATTACCACACCTTCATCTGCTGATTTTGGGTATACACTGTAAGTTCCCGGCAAATCCACTACAGTTACATCTATTTCAACCTGACTTGATGTGGCAGGTAAACGAAAAGTACCTGATTTTTTTTCAACAGTCACACCTGGAAAATTTCCTGTTTTTTGGCGTAATCCTGTTAAGGCATTAAATAATGTTGATTTTCCCGCATTTGGGTTTCCTACGAGGGCAATTTTTATATTTCCTTGTTTCAATTGAAAAGCAAAATAGAACGATAAACGAATTACTCAATTTCGATGGTTGAGGCCTCATTCAATCGCAAAGATAAAGAGTAACAACCTCCTACATTAATACAAATCGGATCACCTAAAGGTGCCACCGCATCCAGACGCACTACACAACCTGGCACACATCCCATTTCCAATAATTTTAAAGACATCACACGATCAGTAAACGATCTTATAATAGCCTTCTCCCCTTTTTGAAGCTGTGAAACCGTACGAACCGACATGTTAGCTTATTTAGATTAAATATACGTAAGTGCAAATTAAGCATTCTCTGCCCGTAATTCAAACAGTTAGGTTTATCAATTATCTAAACACTGCTAGAAATCATACAAAAACATCCCTTTTTTATTATTACGCTCGGCTTTTGTGTCGTACTTTTGTTGCGCGAAAGACGAATGTCCGGAAGCAAAAGTAACGGAAAACGATCACCCCGCCGAAAGCTGATAGCCGACTGCCGATAGCAAAAAGTATTGAACGAAATAAAAACCCTGATCTGGAAAGAAGTAACGCTGGAATGGCGTCAGAAATATGCATTAAGCGGAATGCTGCTTTATGTGGTATCTACCGTTTTTGTCTGCTATCTGAGTTTTAATCTCCGCCGTAATCAGCTTACGCCTATTGTATGGAATACGCTTTTCTGGATTATTATTTTATTTACGGCGGTAAATGCTATTGCAAAAAGTTTTTCACAGGAACGCTACGGACGGCTATTGTACTATTATAATCTGTGCAGTCCACAGGCTATTATCGTTTCAAAAATTATTTATAATTCGCTGATCATGCTGCTGCTTTCCTGCATTGGATTCGGGTTTTATGCTTTTGTAATGGGAAATCCGGTTGGTGATATCGGGCTTTATTTTATCTGTATTTTGCTGTCATCTATAGGGTTCGCTTCTGTACTTACACTGGTTGCAGGCATTGCTTCAAAGGCTGAGAATAATGCAACGTTAATGGCTGTTCTGAGTTTTCCGATTATACTGCCTATGCTTTTAATGACCATAAGGCTGGCAAAAAACGCCATGGACGGACTGGACTGGAGCGTGAGCATGGATGAAATAACAACACTTTTAGCGATTGATGCCATTGTCGTCACACTGAGTTACCTGCTTTTTCCTTTTCTATGGAGAAGTTAAATATAAATATCCGGAAACCGGAATGAGATTTAAAAGAAAATTGTTACTAAATAACCATCTTTTCAGCGCTAAATCATTCCCTGTTAATTAATAAATTATGAAGAAATATTGGTGGAAAATTCTTTGCGTTCTTATTTTATTCTACGTAATCATCGTTGGATTCATGGGACCTGTTCCACACTTGCCTATTTTAAATGAGACCATAAGAAACACCTATTTTCATGTGGCCTTGTGGATGTCGATGACGATTATGCTTTTCACATCCATGGTTTTTTCGTTTAAATATCTGCGCAGCGGGTCTTTTGATCATGACGATAAAGCGAGCGAGTTTGCCAAAGGAGGTTTGTTTTTTGGTCTTTTAGGTTGTTTGACCGGTTCCATATGGGCAAATTATGCATGGGGTGACCCTTGGCCTAATGACCCTAAATTAAACGGAGCAGCCGTTGGCATGCTGATGTATCTGGCCTATATGCTGCTTAGAAGTTCGTTTGAGGATGAACAGCGCAAGGCAAGAATTTCCTCAGTGTACAATATTTTAGCATTTGCCGTTTTTATTCCGCTGATCTACATCCTCCCAAGATTGACAGATTCCCTCCACCCTGGAAACGGCGGCAATCCGGCTTTCAGTTCCTACGACATGAACAATGAAATGCGAAAAGTGTTTTACCCTGCTATTATCGGCTGGACATTGATGGGCGTTTGGCTGATTGAGTTACGGGTAAGAGTAAAAAGAATTAGCAGATTCATGAGCGAGCATGTTGCTAACTCAAATACGCCTGCCAAAGTGCATCAATAACAATCAAAGTTTAATTTCGTTAAGATCATATCATCATGAGAAAAATAATTCTCCTTTTACTAACATTATTATCCCTGCCGCAAATCCTTTTTGCCCAAGTTTCGGATCATGTAGAAATGGCTGATAAATTAAGAGCCGACGGAAAAATATGGGTGGTTGTTGCAGTAGTGTCTATTGTGCTTGCAGGTATTGCAATCAATATGTTTCGCGTGGATTCCAAAGTTAGTAAAATTGAAAAAGAGTTAAATATTAAGTAAAATAGTATGAAAAAGATCCAGATATTCGGTCTCATCATTATTGCAGTAGCTATTGGAATTATCGTTTCAACGGCTGGTGATGCAAGTACCTATGTTGATTTTGGGAAAGCAAAAGAAATGGCTGACAACGGCGATAACGAAAGTATTCACGTCGTAGGCAAACTTCCAAAAAACTCGGCAGGACAGATTGTAGATATGCAATACCATCCTGAAATAGATCCAAATTATTTTGAATTTTCTTTGGTCGATAATAAAAATAAAGTACAAAAGGTAGTGTACCGAAGTACAAAACCACAGGACTTTGACAAATCTGAACAGGTTGTAGTTGTTGGAAAAATGCAGAACGGAACATTTGCAGCAGAAAAAATCCTGATGAAATGTCCGTCTAAATACGAAAACGGCAAAATGGAAACAACTGAGGCAACCGCATCTAAATCATGATTCATACTACCATTGGAAGTGCAGGGCACCTGCTGACCATTATTGCATTTGCATCTGCCTTGCTGGCAACATTTGCTTATTTCAAGGCCACGCTTGCCGGTACCCCCATTAATGAAGTTTCTGGCTGGAAGCAGTATGCCAGAACCGTTTTTCTGGTTCACGTAGTTTCCGTTCTTGGAATTGTTTTCTCTTTGTACTGGATCATTGGTAATCACTATTTTGAATACCATTATGCCTGGAAAAATTCTTCCCTTTCCCTTCCTACGGGTTATACCATATCCAGTTTCTGGCAGGATCAGGAAGGAAGTTTTTTGTTATGGATTTTCTGGAATGTGGTTTTGGGTTCAATTCTGATCTTCTCAAACCGTTCATGGGAAGCTCCTGTAATGACTATTTTTGCATTGGTTCAGGCCTTTCTGACCTCCATGATTTTAGGAGTTGTAATCCCTGGTATTGACTTAAAGATTGGTTCTACACCTTTTCTTTTGATGAAGGAAGTAATGCCAAATCTGCCGGTTTACCAGATGGACCCCAACTTCATTGCTAAGGATGGTAACGGTTTGAACCCGCTTTTACAAAACTACTGGATGGTGATTCACCCTCCTACTTTGTTCCTTGGTTTTGCTACAACCCTGATCCCTTTCTCCTTTGCCATCGCAGGTTTATGGACTAAAAAGATTCACGAATGGGTTCGTCCTGCTTTGCCATGGGCACTTTTCTCTGCTCTGATTTTGGGTGTCGGGATCTTGATGGGTGCTTATTGGGCCTATGAAACCCTGAACTTTGGTAGTTACTGGAACTGGGACCCTGTTGAAAACTCTTCCATTGTTCCCTGGTTAGTTCTGATTGCGGCCATTCACACGATGATCATTGCAAGAAGAAATGCCACGGCGCTAAAAACATCCTTTATCTTAACGATTGCAACCTTCATCCTGATCCTTTACTCTACGTTTATGACACGTAGCGGAGTTTTAGGAAATGCTTCGGTTCACTCTTTTACAGATTTGGGGCTATCTGGGCAATTGCTGATCTACTTGTTAACCTTTATTGTTGTAGCAGTAGGATTGATGATTTACCGCTGGAAAATCCTTCCGTCTGACGAGGAAGAAGTTTCTACGTACTCTCAGGAATTTTGGATTTTCATCGGCGCTACATTACTATGTCTTTCCGGCTTCCAGATTCTGGCTACTACGTCAATTCCGGTTTATAATAAGATAGCAGAAGCTTTTGGCGGCGTTTTAAATATGGCACTTCCGGCCGACCAGGTTGCTCATTATAACAAATTCCAGCTTTGGTTTTTCTCACTGATTATTGTGCTTACAGGTGTTGGCCAGTTTTTCTGGTGGAAACGTGCTGGTAAAGATAAATTGCAGGCATTATACAATCCTTTGCTGATCGCCTTGCTGATTAGTGCAGCTGTGATCGTGATTCAGGGTGTTAAGGAAATCCAGTACATTGTTCTTCTGACTACTTCCATTTTCGCTATTGTTGCCAACGGAACTATTTTATTCCAGATTATTAAAGGAAAATATAGCCTTTCAGGTGGTGCAGTTACGCATATTGGTGTTGCCCTGATGCTATTGGGAATTTTGTTTTCTTCGGCTTATACCAAGGTTGTTTCTATCAACAACTCCGGCTTGATGATTTCCCGCAGTGAGGAATTTACGAATAATGATAATAAGGAGAATAAAGAAAACATAACACTTTGGCTGAACAAGCCGGAGAAAATGGGCAACTACATGCTGACCTGGCGTGATGTCCGGGTAGAGCCGCGTCATATTCCAGGCTATATTCCAAAGAGCTGGGTCGACATGATTGAAAATGATTATCATGCGGTTGCTTTAAGAGATATCGTTGTAAATGAAAAGAAATACAACAGCAAAGGTGATACCATAGAAATTTTCCCTGAAAACTTCTATTATGAAATTGAATATCGTGAACCTTCCGGACGCGTATTTAATCTGTTTCCCCGTGCGCAGATTAATCCGAGGATGGGACTGGTTTCATCTCCTGATATTCAGCGTGAGCTTGATAAAGATTTGTACACCTATGTTTCGATGGTAACCAATCCAACAGCAGAACCGGTATGGAGCCCGACGGAAAACTTTACGATCAGTATGCGTGATACATTTTTTGTGAATGATTATGTAGCCGTACTGGATAATGTAGTGCGTACCGAAGAAGTAGAAGGCATGAAACTCGGCGAGGGCGATGCGGCTGTAAAAGCAGTAATTCGTGTGCTGGATAAGGATAATGAATATGTGGTTACACCTTCCTTTGTAATCCGTGACCGCTTGGTGGCCCGCAAACCGGAGGTCAATAAAGATCTTGGTTTCCGTGTTCAGTTCCAGGAAATTGATCCTTCAACAGGCAAATTTACTTTTGCAGTAAATACAACACAACGTGATTTCATTGTGATGAAGGCTACCGAGAAACCATTAATTAATATTTTATGGCTAGGTACTTTCGTACTGGTTATTGGCTTTGTGATGGCAACCGTTCGCCGCTTTCAGGATTTTATCAAAATGCGTGATAAAGAGAACAGTGCCGCTACAAAAAAAACAAGTAAGGTAAAGGCAGCTACAGTTTAGTTTTGATATTGAAGTTCATAAAAAAATCCGGCTGAAAAACTTCAGCCGGATTTTTTTATGAACTTCTAACCACTAATTTTTTTTTAAGCTTTTGTCTTTCTTTTCATCATAATGCCTGTACTTTGATCTATAAAACAATACTTCATCTTCATACACTTTAAAGCTTGTTTCAGGACATTCCTTTTTAATTGCTTCTACCTGATGTTCTGCCAGTTTTTCATCCAGCTGCCAAAATAAACCTTGCGCATACGACTGATAATCCTGATCCAGCGTTTTTTGCAAAAGCTTTAAACCAGTAACCGGTTTGTCGAGTCCCGGCATTACTTTCACTTGGTCCAGCTGATTTTCGCTGAAACGAAAACGCTGAAATCCTTCAGTATTACTCCTTAGTTTATCTGCTTCCCGGAAAGTTTCCGTTAATAGCTTGCAAGGCTGGCTAAAAGCTAAACCGCTGATCAGCAAAGCAAAGATCACGCAACCTGTTTTCTTCATTTTTAGAAATTGTAAAATACCTTGGCAAAGAAAAAAGCACCATTGCTTCCCATCTGAACAGAATCCCATGCACCGCCTGATACTGTTTTAGAAGGTTTTGACATAGTCGGATAAACATTTAATATGTTACTTCCGCCCAATGTAAACGAAAGATAATCATCATACTTATATCCAACAGACAAGTCTGTCTGAACAACCGGTTTATAAACATCCAGATAATCTTTTTCAAGATATACTTTTCCGGATTTATCTGTTTTTCCGTAATTATTATTAAGAAGTTCTGTTTTTCCAAAGTGTACTGCTCTCACCATGAAAGTAAGGTTGTCAACTGTATAATCCAGCATCAAATTCACTTTTGTAGGCGGTGAAGCAGCTAATATAAAATACCGTTCTCTCCTGTTTAAATAGATCTCCTGTTTTCCTGCCAGCCTGGTAGTGGTTTCAACCGTATCAATGCTCATCGTATTGTAATTAGCACCTAAAGAAGCATTGAATTTTCCTGAACCAACTTCCGCAGTATATCTTAACGTAATGTCAACACCTGCGGTGGAAGTAGTCAGTGAATTGGTGAAAAAACGAGCCTGATCTACATATAATTTTTTCAGCGCTGCACCTACTCTATTATCATTTTGACTAAAGGGTCCTGCCAGAATGATACGGTTTTGGACATGAATATAATATCCATCCAAAGTAAGCGAGAAACTTTTATCCGGTGTGAATTCCAGTCCTGCCGTAGCATTTTGCGTACGTTCCATTTTAAGATCAGGAGCATCTAACGCTGAGAAAGCAGCACTGTTGCTTCCGGCAATGATATTCTGTAAAGGGATTTCAAGCGGTTTAGTCGTAACGTTAATTGTTGCATTACCAAAATATTGCTGTGCAAGTGAAGGTGCCCGAAAACCAATTCCGTACGTAACGCGTAGGGCTAGTGCATTCGTAAGCTTAAATCGAATCCCTCCTTTTCCACCAATCGCACCACTTTCAAGATCGCTGTAATAATCATAGCGGCCTGCGGCACTAACCGACAAACGATCACTTATTTTTGCTTCTATATCTGCATAACCGGCTGCATTAAATCTGCTCTCCTTAACAACATCTGCATTGCTATAACCGCGAAAACCTTGTGCCCCGCTTTGTTTTAGAGGATTATAAGTCTGCCAGGAAAAGGGATCTCCCGAAAATACAGTATACCAGTCCATCCGGTATTCAGCACCAAAAGCAAGATTAATACCATTCAGCATTTTGTCATAAAACCTGGTAAAGTTCAAATTAGATACATGCTGTGTTGTTTTAAATCCACCGGCATCCATCGAAGTAGGTGTCCCCCTTCCGAATGATTCATTGAGTGAATTCCTTACCTTATAATGAAGTTTGTTAAACCCGTAGGTATTGCTAAAATCCACCTTGAACCCTTTCCAGAGTGTCCTTACTCCCAGGGTTATGGCACGGTCTTCAATATTGCGGGAAATGATGGGATTGTATCCGTTTGGATACGTTTTATACAAACTATCCCTTGTGCTTAAAATTCGTGTAAAAGCAAAGGTTTCACTCTGCCGGTAATTGTAACCTCCCGAACTGTAAATTTCTGTACTTGCACTAACAGGCAGGACTGCATTAAAAACAATCGCAGCATTGTAAGTTCGCGGATCGCCAAATTGGGTTCGGATAACAGAGTCTGCTTGTGTAGCAGAACGGTTCGTATGATCCGTAAAGTTGTAATCGGCCGTTGCATTTACAAATCCTTTACGTCCTATTTTCGTACCATAATTCAGGTTTGCATTGTAATTCAAGCCATCCAGAAAGCTTGAATCACGGTTGTATTTTGCTTTACGGATTCCCGCATTTGCATTTACGGTAAAACCATCCGTAGTTTCTTTTAAAACAATATTGATTACACCAGCTACAGCATCCGAGCCGTACTGAGCTGCCGCACCGTCTTTTAAAACTTCAATGTGATCAATGGCAGCCACCGGAATGGTGTTCAGATCCGCACCGGCATTTCCTCTTCCCATCGTCCCTGACAGGTTAATTAAAGAAGACTGATGTCGTCTCTTTCCATTCACCAGTACAAGCACCTGATCCGGACCCATTCCATGCATGGATACCTGATCCATATTATCCGTTCCGTCAGCACCATATTGCCTGTTGGAATTTAAGGAAGATGATGCATAATGAATCAACTGAGTAAGATCAAACTGTCCGTTTAATGAAGCGATCTTCTTTACATCAATAATTTCTATCGGAGAGGTCAGATCCGCCGATGTAGTATCCAGATTTCTGGAACCGACAACTGTTTTATTCCTCGTCTTACCAATAGCCGCCAGGATAAAATTTTGTGTTCCTATCCCCTTAATTTCTCTTTCAATTTTATCAAAACCAGGAGCATTGATGACTAGCGTTGCATTTCCGTAATGAACATACATTAGATATATTCCCTGCGCATCTGTAATTGCTTTGGCGTTGGTACCAATTTCCTGAATGGTGATACCAGGTATTCCTTTTCCGGATTCATCAGAAACTAAACCAGCTACCTTATATTTCTGAGCAAAAGCCTGAACGGTAACAAAAAATAAAAGAAAAGTAAAGTAAAGCTTACCCACCATGTATAATAATTAATAGCACAATTAAATTCCGGTCATATCTTAACAAGGCTCCGTAAAATAATCCTATCCTGCTCTCAGTTGAAAATTCTCACAAGTTTAACCTTTGATTTAAGATTTTTAGAATATTATTTCACAATCAGGGTACATTTCTACATCTTTTTGAAAAAAAACCTTAATTAATCCAAATTCGTGTAAACCTTTTCTTTTTATGTAACCTTTGGAGAAACTGCTACTCGCTATCTTTACAAACAAAAAGTCTCATTACTCATTCCTTGATATTTATGTTAGCCAAATTACTTAAAACCGTGCTGGGCCGGTTACGCTTTGTTGCCTTTCTGGAAGGGTCTTCCCTGCTCATTTTGATAGGAATTGCCATGCCTCTAAAATACCTTGCCGGATATCCGCAGCCTGTACGCATGGTAGGGATGGCGCACGGCGTCCTTTTTATTTTGTATGTAGTCCTTCTTATTCAGGTAACTGTGGAATATAACTGGGGCTGGAAAAAATTCATATTAGCCTTTGTTGCATCCATCATTCCTTTTGGAACATTTTACGCAGACCGGAAAATTTTCAGACATCCTAATTAATCATTGCTCATGTAACTTCTTTTATTATTTCATATTCCTACTCCTAACGAAAAAGTGCATCCTAAAACCTTACTTAAACTCTTGCTTTGCTTTGCCCTTACGGGAAATTGCCTGGCTCAAAAACCCAATGAAGATTATCAGTACCACATCCACCCTGCTGCTACTCCGGTCAGAGTAGACGGTATTGCAGATGATCCGGCCTGGGAATCGGCTGAGACTGCGACCAACTTTTTCATGATTACGCCTATGGATACAAGTTTTTCCAGAGCGCAAACGGAGGTAAAGATGACGTATGATCAGGATCATATGTACATTCTGGTCACTAATTATAAGACGGTTAAAGGATCTATTATTGTCGAATCCTTAAAACGTGATTTTGCTTTTGGAAAAAACGACAACTTCCTGCTTTTCATGGATACCTTCGATGACCGGACCAATGGGTTTTCTTTTGGCGCCAATGCTGCGGGTGCTCCCTGGGACGGACAAATGGGCGATGGTGGAACGGTAGATTTGAGCTGGGATAACCGTTGGGTAAGCCAGGTGAAAAACGATGATGATAAATGGGTCTGGGAAGCTGCCATTCCTTTTAAGAGTATTCGTTATAAATCAGGCATTACACGTTGGGGAATTAATTTCAGCCGGCAGGATCTGACAATTTCCGAAAAGTCGGCCTGGGCTCCGGTTCCCAGACAGTTTCCTTCTGCATCGCTGGCTTATACCGGGGTACTGGTATGGGATCAGCCGCCACCAAATCCGGGTGCGAATATTTCCATAATTCCTTTTTCAGCCACACGGCTAACCCGCGATATTCAGAACGACAGACCAAGTAAAATAAAAACCAGTGTAGGAGGTGATGTGAAGATTGGCCTCACTCCTTCTTTAAACCTTGATCTTACCGTAAACCCTGATTTTTCACAAGTCGATGTCGATGTACAGCAAACCAACCTGAACCGGTTTGAACTGTTTTTTCCTGAGCGAAGACAGTTTTTTCTCGAAAATGCTGATTTGTTTGCAAACTTCGGGTACGCTACCATTCGCCCTTTTTTCTCCCGGCGTATCGGTTTAGGCGTCCCTATCCAGTTTGGTGCCCGGATGAGCGGAAAAATAAATAAAAAGTGGCGTGTAGGTGTTCTCGATGTTCAGACCGGTGCTCAGGATACCATTCCGAGAAATAATTTTGCGGTAGTTGCCTTGCAGAGACAGGTATTTGCACGTTCCAATGTCCGTTTTATATACATCAACAAAGATGCCATTGGTTATTCACACGAGAGAAATGCTTCAACCAACCGGTATAACCGAAATGTAGGTGCAGAATATAATCTGGCTAGTGTAAACAATTTGTGGACCGGAAAAGTAATGTTTTTGAAATCATTCACACCTGGAAAGTCAGGAGATGATTTTGTTCATGCAGCCGATCTTAGGTTTAACAAGGCCAATTTCTTCTGGCAATGGCAGCATGAATATGTGGGCAAAAATTATAATGCCGAGGTAGGTTATGTTCCCAATGCCACACGTAATGGCTATTATAAAATCAGTCCGACAATTGGATATTTATTTTTTATAAAAAACCCGAAAATTATCAGTCATGGTCCGAGGGTAGTAACCAATATTTACTGGGATAAGCAAATGTCGCTTAGCGATAAAGAACTGACATTTTCTTATAATGTCAACTTTATCACCAGAGCTACCATGTCTGCCTATGTGACCAATAATTATACGCGTTTACTACGCCCTTATGATCCTACCAACCTGGGCAATGAGCAGCTGGCGACCGGTACCGAACATAAATGGACCTCTGCGGGGTTTGAAATAATTTCCGGCCCTCAGAGCCGCTTTACCTACACTTTTGCCGGGATCTTTGGAGGTTATTATGACCATGGACGGCGTAATAATTTACGTACAGAACTGGGTTATCGTTTTCAACCTTATGTAGCCATTACTATGGCTGGAAATTACAATGACATTCATCTTCCCGCACCCTGGAACAGGACACAGCTTTGGCTGGTGGGGCCGCGTGTCGATGTTACCTTCCGTAATAATTTATTCTTTACTACGTTCATGCAGTACAACAATCAGGCCGACAACATTAACCTGAATGCCCGTTTGCAATGGAGATACAAACCTGCGTCTGATTTGTACATTGTTTACACGGACAATTATTTACCGGAAAACTTTATGGTCAAAAACCGGGCGATTGTATTAAAGTTTACTTATTGGTGGAATTTGTAGGTTGTATGATAAAATGTCCCGAAAAGCAATTTACAATTGTTTTTCGGGACATTTTATTTATATAGATAAGCTGGTAAGCACAAGCGTTGTGATTTAAAACTTTTGGTCAGTAAAATACCTCCACATTTCTAGCCTTCAACATGCCCAGCTGGTTTGCATATTTCTTATCCATATTCTTGTCTACGAATGGATTTCCTCTTAAATAAAGTTTATCCAGATTCTTAATTTCAAGTAATGTTGCGGGAAACTCTGCAAGATGGTTGGAAGAAATATCCAGTTCGTGCAAGCTATCCAGAGAAGCTATCTCAGCAGGAAAAATGTCAAAAGCATTGTAGCCCAAATCAAGGATACGAATTTTCTGCATTTTTGAAATGTTATCCGGAAGCCTACTTAATTTATTATGATGTGCATAAAAAGTATGTACGTTTTGTAAGCGGTCTATACTTCGGGGCAATGTTTTAAGTTGATTGTAACTGATTGCCAGTTGTGTTAGTTTGCTGAGTTTTACGATGGCATCGGGTAAAACTTCCAGTTGATTGTAATACAAATCCAGCACTTCCAGACTTTTCATTTTCTGTATTCCTTTTGGTAAAACTGTCAACTCTGATCTGTAAAAATTCAAATCCTTAACCTGCTTTAATTTCCTGAAACTTCGGTTTGATAAACGTGTAAGTTTATTACCGCCAAGCATTAGAGAAGTCATTTTTTTACATTTCCTGACTGCTTTCGGAATATCCGTGAGTTTATTCTCTTTCAGATTCAGAAGTTCAAGCGATTTATTTTTAGAAAGAATAAGACTTTCATTGGTTAGTAAATTACCATCCAGAAATAATTGTTTTAACCTGGGTAGCTTTTTAAAATTGATAAATACATGTTTTAAGCTATTTTTCCCAAGGTACAATTCCTCAGCATTTGGAAAACGGTAAATGATTTCGGGTACTGATTCTAATTCAAGCTGATTGAAAAAGATCTTTTTTATCTTTAAGGTATCAATACAAGCCAGTGCATCTTTCAAATTGATGACAGAACTATCCGGATGTCTGACTGCCCGGTCAACCGGTTGCTTGCCGATTATCTTGTATACGGCCAGTTGGAATGGCTTTTCAGGTTTGGTACTAAGTTTCCAGTTTGTGCTATTTTTTATAAAAGATTTTCTAATGACCTGATGAAGAGAATCAGTGTTATACACTTTTGTTCTCATTTCATATACAATATAATCTATACTTCCCTGCGCATTGACCAGCACTTTTGTCAGGATCATGATACCCGGATTAGCATCTTCAGCAATAACATCGCTTAATGATTTGTCTACAAATCCTGTTGCTTCTTCATTGCCCGTTTCTTGATAGATTCCAGACAATGTATCTGCGTTAAAATTTGCAGCTTTTGCTTCCTCTGAAGACCATACACGGGTTTGTCCACTAACGCTCTGAGCTAGTAACAGCAGTAAAATGAAAAATAAATTGTTCATGGCGGCTATCATTTAATTAAGATACACAATTATAACTAAAATTTTAGTTATAACAATAAAGTCACAAAAAAACCTGTAAAAAGCAGATGCGTGTCTACCTGTTACAGATTATAATAGGGAACTCTGAAATAATTCCCTTTAAAAAACGTATCTATTTTTTCCTTTCAATAGTATATTGTACCAGGTTTTCCAACGCTGTCCGATGTGATGAATCCGGGAATTCATTCAGTAAAATCAAAGCCTCATCTACATAACGCTGCATAACGTCCTGCGCATATTTTAATCCGCCCGACTCTTTTACGAACGCAATAACTTCCTGTACTTTATTGGGCTTATGACTTTCATTCCGGATGATATTGATCATTTTACGCTTTTCCAGCCAGGCAGCTTGGTTGAGTGCGTAAATTAACGGAAGTGTCATTTTTTTCTCTTTGATATCGATTCCCAGCGGCTTTCCGATTTCATCTTCTCCATAATCAAAAAGATCGTCTTTGATCTGAAAAGCAATACCTACTTTTTCACCAAAGGCATGCATCCGCGTAACCACATCCGTTGCCGCACCTACCGAACATGCCCCAACAGCACAGCATGAAGCAATCAGAGAAGCTGTTTTTTGTCTGATAATTTCATAATAAACAGCTTCATTGATATCCAGGCGGCGGGCCTTTTCAATCTGCAGAAGTTCTCCTTCACTGATTTCCCGCATAGCAGTTGATACGATTTTGAGCAACTCAAATTCATTGTGTTCAACCGAGAGCAGCAGCCCACGGGAAAGCAAATAATCACCTACCAGAACGGCAATTTTATTCTTCCATAAGGCATTTACAGAAAAAAATCCCCTACGATAATTAGAATCATCCACGACGTCGTCATGGACCAGGGTAGCCGTATGTAAAAGCTCTATAAAGGAAGCACCGCGGTACGTAGATTCTGAAATCGGGCCACAAACTCCGGCAGACAAAAACACAAACATAGGTCTGAGCTGTTTACCTTTCCGGCGTATGATGTAATTCATAATCTGGTCGAGCAGCATTACATCACTTTTCATAAACTGGCGAAATTTCTGCTCGAAAGCCTTCATTTCATCCGCAATAGGAGCTTGAATATCCTTTATTGAAAGGGTCATATTAATAATGGAAGTCTTAACTTACCTCCGAATGTTGAAAGGCTATACAGCGCAGTTTAGTTCAAAAACCACAGTTTTATCCGCTGCTGTACATTAATCCTCAAATTTGGAATAAAATCTTCTCTTTATACCTATTTTAGAACGAAAATGTTTAAAATTGAAAATACCAAAGGAATGAATTGAACAAAATTGAGCTGAACAACCGTTATATATGTGGCAGTTTTTTAGAGAATATTCTATACGATAGACCGAAAACATTTATTCTCAACGCTGAAAACAAACTGTCAACAGCCAAAAGCAAACAAATATGAAAGCACTTGTGCTTGGAGGTGGATCAATGAAAGGAGCTTTTCAGGTGGGTGCCATCCAGTCTGTACTTGAAAATGGATTTGAACCTGATATGGTGTACGGAATTTCAGTAGGCGCTCTCAATGCAACATTTCTTGCCAATGAAACCGGGCGTCAGTACACGGAAGAAGGAAAAATCACGTGGCCGCTGGCTAGCCGCAGACTTCTTGAATTCTGGGTTAAGAATATAACGCAGCCTCAGGATATTTCGACGCTCCGCTCACGCGTTATGTTGGGTATGAATACGCTGATAAGCAGATTTGACGGCTTGGTTGATCCTGCTCCTTTACATTTAATGATCCGGAATAATGTAAAAGACAGCTATTTAAAAGGCAGTCCGGTACAGGTGAAAGTAGGTGCAGTGAATGTGCAGAGCGGAGAAATTAAATATGTGACACCACAGCAGCCTCATTTCCTGGATTATGTACGTGCCAGTTCATCCATTCCCATGCTGATGCCTGCTATTGCTATTGAAGGCGAAATGTTTCTGGATGGCGGCTTGCGTGAAGTAGCACCCATCCGGCAGGCCATTGCGGACGGTGCAACAGAAATTGTCGTAATTGCCTGTCATTCTCCACATTTATACCAGCCTGAAGGCATGAACCCGAGGAACCTGATTATGCTTGTGGAAAGAGTACGGGACATTACCGTAAATGAATATGCAAACAGTAATATTATCTGGGCCGAATCTTATGTGGACCGTTCTATCCTGCGGGGAACCCCTATGAAGCTAACGGTGATACGTCCGGTTGCTCCTCTTGTGCTGGATATGCAACATTTTACTTCAGAAGATATTTCAAGGTTAATTATCGAAGGATACCGTGTGGGTATCGAAACACTTCACAAAATGGCAGAAGTAAAACAATAAAAGAACAGATTAAAATAACTCAGCTAATGTTAGCAAAACGTTTGAAAGACCCTTATCCAATCCTGTTGCTGTTGCTCTTAACATCCTGTGTTCCTTCCCGTCAGTTTACATCCGTTACAGATAATTGTAATTTTAGTAAAAATGGAAGTTTGAAAGCGCATCTTAAACCTTCCAATCGCTTTGTCCCCATAATCATGGCACATCAGGGGGGCACAGAAGATGGCTATCCCGGCAATAGTATAGCTACTTTTGAAAATACCTATCAGAACGTACCTTGTGTCATGCTGGAATTTGATATCCGGATGACTGCCGACAGCCAGATCGTGGTATCGCACGACAATGAACTGGAAAAACGCACCAACGGAACAGGACTGCTCAATCAGCAGCAGTGGAAAGATGTAAAGCAGCTGCGCCTGAAAGATGACAAAGGCGTGCTGACCAAAAATAAAATCCCGTCGTTCAAGGAAGTGCTGGACTGGAGCAAAGAAAAAAATCTTATCCTGATCGTAGATAAAAAACCTGAAACGGACATTGTCAAAACGCTTCGGATGCTGAAAGAAAATAATAGTCTGCACAAAGCGGTATTAATTTGCTATTCCCTTGAAGAAGCGAAAATGGCTTACGCCTTGGAACCAACTTTGATGATCGCAGTTGGGTTTAATAGCTGGGAGCATATTACAGCGGTAGAAAAGTCCGGCCTTCCATTGGAAAATCTGGTTGCGCTTACGCCAAAAGAATTGCAGGCTGAAACGTTTTACATGAAAGTACATTCCATGAAAATCATTACTTCGCTGGGCACCAACGGAAATATTGATACGCTGAACACTGAAATATCTGCACCAATGTATAACAAGATCTGGGAAGGAGGCGCTGATATCATTTGTACAGATCAACCTATTTTTGTGCATTCTTTGTTTCAGAAGTAACAACAATTCTCTAAATAAAAACGGCTGTGTCAAAATTGACACAGCCGTTTTTATTTAATTATTTATCTGACAACCAGACGAAATTAGTTAAAGATGTAACGAAGTCCAATCTGCGCCTGCCAAACACTGTTTACAGAAAGGTTTGGAGTGAATGAGTCTTTAAGAAGAATAGTCTTATTGACATCACCATCTCTAATAACTTGTGTTGCAATGCGATAAACTGGTACACCGTCTGCTCCAACAGTTGCCAAAGCCAATGGGTTAAATGTTGTAGACTGGTTACCCAATCCCCATGTATCATGGATCAGATTACCTACGTTAAGAATATCTCCGCGTAATTGGATAACATTTCTTTTATGGTTTTTACCAACAGCAATGTAGAATTCCTGAATAACAGTAAAATCAAAACGAGACAACCATGGGAAAGCACCACCATTACGTTCTGCATATTTACCTTTACGGCTTTTCAGATAGTCGTTTCCATTTACATAAGCATCAAAAGCAGCTTGCTGCTGTTCAGGAGAATAAACTACTGCATTTGTACCTGTTCCTACCGTAAGTGCTGAAAATTTCAATTCAGAAGCAGTTTTAGGTACGTAGATCAAATCATTTGTAGTCTGACCATCACCATTTAAATCTTGGTTAAGTGTGTAAGATATCTTAGCACCACTTGTGGAAACAGCACCCAATGTAAATGTTGTAGATCCACCAAATGTACCGCCGTAATTGATACGGTAGTTTAACAAACCTACAATACGGTGACGAAGGTCATTGTCTGAATAAGTCAATGGAAGGTAGTTCTGACCCGTATTCGTTGGGACGTTAGCCTGTACCGTACTTCCTACAAAAGCGATGTCTTTCGCCTGTCCATAAGTGTAAGAAACAAATCCACCAAAACCTTTTGTAGTTGGTTTTTCAAGTTTAACCGTAGCAATGTAAGAATTTCCTTTTTTCGTATTTTTCAACACAAATACGTTAGAAATTGTAGGATTGATAAAACGGGCAGCTGTTATATTAGCATTACCTGTCACACCGGAGGCAGGAAAACGTGGACGATTGTCATCACCGGCAAAAGTACGGTCCGGCGATTTCAGGTTAGCATCAATGTAGCGCAGTCCGTTAATTGTTTTGTTATAAATAAATTCAACCGTTCCGATCAGCCCCAATGGTAATCTCTGATCAACAGCGATATTTGATTTCCATATCTGAGGATATTTCAGGTCTTTGTCCGATGCGTTAATAACATAACCAGATAATTTATTTGGATCTCTCTCCGTTGGTAAATAGCGGCTTGGATCGGTTGTAAAAGCGTAATCTGTTGTGTTTGTAGAATTGATAACACCTGTATTGATACCATTGTTACCCAATTGGTTTGAGATTAATACCTCAGGGATACGTGATACGAAAATACCAGTTCCTCCACGAACCTGAGTTGTTTTATCTCCTTTCACATCCCAGTTAAAACCAATACGGGGGGAAATCATCAAACGGGTTTTTGGAAATGTACCTGTTGAAACTCTGTATTTAGTATCTCCATTTTCATTCTGGAAATTCAAAGTATCTATACGTGTATTATTAAAACCTTCTGCCGTAGAATTATCGTAAGCAAAAACATCCCCACGAATACCCGCAGTAATTTTCAGGTTTGGAGCAGCCTGGTATTCATCCTGTACATAAGCACTATATAAATCTCTTTTCAGAGTTTGCAAAGGTTCTCCACCTCCCGGTATTAAAGAATAACGCAGATTATAACGTGCTGCGGCTACAGGAGATGTTGTCGCAGATGGATTAGTAATGGATGCCAAAGCAGCCGTTTTGAAATCAGCAATCGAGTTGTAAACATAAACTCCGTTTGAGGCCGGGAAGAAAACGTTGTTCGATGTAAAATGCTCATAAACCACACCGGCAGTGAACGTATGCTTTCCTGCAAAATAACTGAAGTTATTCGTTACATTGAATGTTGAATAATTCAGTTTGTTATTAGGCGTGAAAGGATCAAAACCGATTGTTGTGTAGGTACTACCGTCTTTCAAGATATCAACAGTTGGGAAAACACCGGTTCTGTATGTTCTGTCTTCGATTTGCTTATTATAAGTTACGATCAAATCATTTGCAAACTTGCTGCCAAAAGTAGATGTTAGTTCAGCTGCAACAGAACGAGTGTTATCAGCAATCTTGTAACCTGAATTTTGAGAAGAAATAGCCAGTGCACTATTGCTGCGGTTACCATTTCCTGCTGTATTGCTACTATTACTATTACTAATGATCTGATCTGATTCTGAATCATGATGTGAATAACGAACTGATAATTTATGTCTGTCATTGATGTTATAGTCAAGACGGATCAGCCCTTTTGTACTTTTAATTCCATTATTGAAACCATCAAGAGCACCCATATCATAATTGAAGTTTGTTTTCATGAATGAGCTAAGATCTTCAAGATCCGAAGCTAAAACACGGGAAACATTGCTCCCTCCGTTACCACGATCTAAAGACCATGTCAATGCCGGTGTGCTGCTGGTAAATCTTTCTGCATTAATAAAGAAGAACAGTTTGTTTTTGATGATTGGACCACCCAAACGAAAACCGTATGTGTTTTCTTTAATGTTTGGTGTAGGAGTAATTTTCAAATCTCCGTTTCCTTTTTTAGCTACCATATCAGAATTACGGAAAAGCGTATAAGCTGAACCGGAAAATTCATTGGTACCAGAGCGTGTTACTGCATTGATACCGGCACCTGTAAAACCTGACTGGCGCACATCAAAAGGCGCAACGTTCACCTGAACCTGGTCTAAAGCGTCAAGTGACACTGCAGAAGTTCCGGTACGGCCACCTGCCTGTGCAGAAGAACCCAGACCAAAACCGTTATTAAACACAGCACCGTCAATCGTGATGTTGTTAAAACGTGCATCCTGACCTGCAAAGGACTGACCATTACCGTAAGGATTGTATTTGGTAATGTCATTAATGGTACGTCCGATGGTTGGCGTAGAATTCAGCGCATTTCTGTCGAAAGAAGAAGAAGCACCGTTACGATCCGAGCTAAAAATATCGCTACGACCGCTTGTTACTACCACTTCCTGCAATTCAGTACCTTCATCAACCATTTTGAAGCTAACATCAGCACTTGTTCCCAAATCCGCAGAAACGTTTTCGCGTACCTGATCTTTAAAACCTACAAAAGAAATGGTAACAGTGTAAGGACCTCCGATGCGTACAGCAGGAATGGTGTAGATACCCTTTTCATTCGTAATAGCGCCGTAACGGCTTCCTGAAGGTGTGTGAATGGCAACTACTGTAGCACCGGGTAATTCCGATCCCTTATTGTCTGTTACTCTACCGGTGATGGTCGAGGTAGTAACCTGGGCCTGCACTTGCCCGCTCAGGAAAGACAATGAAAACACGAACAGCGCACAACACGCTGATCTGAAAAGTAGACTTTTCCAGTTCATAAATTTTGGGAGATTTGAAAAATTGAGTTAGTAGGCTCATTCAGTTTGTGAATGATAATTTTACGTAAAATAAAAGTTTTTTTTGCTCTAAAACAATTATCCGTTTCCTACTTAAATACTATACTAAACTTTGCAACTTACTGATTTATTGGAATAATACAGATTTTAAAATCAATAATTCAATACTTTGCATACTAGTGTTACCAAAGGTTATTTAGGCTTGTTCTGCTGAATTTTAGTATCATGCCATTGAACAAGGCTGGACATTCCTTGTAGAACTAAATCCATTATATAGCCTGTTTCAACATATAATTTGAAATTATTTCAAGAAAGGACAAGTTATGTAGGAAGCTATTCATTAAATACACACTTTCATTGAATGAAATGATTTAATAAAAAATAAGATAACAGGCATAAAGCATTACTATTTCTTGTTTTTAATTCAAAAAAGCAGGTTTTTTAAAGGATAAGCCAAATCATGTAAGAATACTACTATTTTTTAAAAAACTATCTCAATATCAGCGCCGTAGAAATAAAGAACTCGAAATAAGGATATTTGAATATTATCAAATTGTTAACTTTTGCAGAATTTGTTTTTTCTCTAACCGAAATCATGGCGACCTTTGTCTGATAAAATAAATTATCAAAAAATAGCGGAAATATTTTACGGAGCGTTTAATACCTTTCCTCTTGCAGAAGAACCGCTTTAATTTTTACCAGCAATGCAGCTTAACTTTAAAAAAATAGGTGATATAGGCAAGCCTCTCATCATACTTCATGGCGTTTTCGGTTTTTTAGACAATTGGCTTACTATTGGTAAAACCATCTCTGAACAAGGTTATATCGTTTATCTGGTAGATCAAAGGCATCATGGCCGGTCACCTCATGACGGAACTCTTGACTTCCCCACCCTGGCAGAAGATCTGAAAGAATTTCTGGAACAGCAAAATCTGGTTTCGCCGATTTTACTAGGACATTCGATGGGTGGGAAGACTGTGATGGAATATGCTGTGCGATATCCTGAGACGTTCGAAAAACTGGTCATTGTGGATATTGGTCCAAAACAATACCCTATTCATCACACCGAAATCCTGAAAGGATTAAATGCGATTCCGGTCGAAGAAATTGAAAATCGCCAGCAGGCAGATGATTTTTTAAGTACTTACGAACCCATTCTGGCTGTAAGACAGTTTCTTTTAAAAAATCTTTACAGGAAAGATGAAGGAACTTTTGACTGGCGGTTCAATCTTCCGGTATTAACAAGGGACATGGTTAAAGTGGGTGCACCCATTACAGCGGATATACCCGTTGAAACCACAACCCTTTTTATTCGCGGAGAAAAATCCAATTATATTCTGGACGAAGACTGGGCGGATATTCTTAAAACATTTCCGAATGCAAAGCTGCAAACAATAGCTAACGCCGGTCATTGGGTACAGGCAGAGCAGCCAAAAGTATTTGTGGAGCATTTACTGGCTTTTCTGAGATCCTGATCAGATTCTAACGTATTTAATTCTTGCACCCTGACAATAGCTTACGATAATTTCATTGCCGGATTGTTCGATGTCCATTGTTGGGCAGCTAATACAATTGACTTTAGAACAGGCCTCGTTGAGATATGGCAGCCTGGCCTTCGGATCTATTTTTATGTTGCTGCCATTCACATATAATTCGTCAGGTCCGCAGCAGAAAGCCAGGCCGTCTGAATCCAGCGGAACTCCTTCGGGGCTAAAAGATAAATAGACAGGTGTCAAAGTAGTAGCTTTGGCCCAGACAAGTTTCCCATTTACGACTTGTTCTGTTTCGGTCATCAGCCATTTTCCAAAAATGGATTGTAAAGCGGCTGATTGTGCTGCCAAACTATCATTTTCATTACTTTTGCAGCCGAGTAACATCATTACCAGGATTGGAATGCAGAGTAGTCGTTTCATATCATATCTTTTTCATTACAGATTCACTTCCCTTCACAAAGGTTGGAAGTGAGTTTAAAATTAAATACATGAGCAAACCCAGTATAAATCTGTACCTGATACCGACGGTACTTGCAGAAGGAACAAAAGATCAGGTACTTAGTCCTCAGATTAAAGATGTTATTGCTAACGTTGATATCTTTTTTGTTGAAAATATCCGGACAGCCAGGCGATTTATCAGCAGCCTGAAACTTGGAAAAGTAATCGATACAATCACATTTATCGAATTACACAAAGATACCCCACGCTCCGAAACCATGGCGCAGGTCAAAAGCCTGACACAACATGCAGGCATACTTTCCGAAGCAGGCTGTCCTGGTGTGGCTGATCCGGGAGCAGTGGCTGTTGATTTTGCGCATCAGATCGGGATCCGTGTTATTCCCCTGGTTGGCCCCTCTTCTATTTTGCTGGCTCTAATGGCATCCGGGATGAGCGGACAATCGTTTACTTTCCACGGCTATCTGCCGATTGATAAAATGGAAAGAAGACAGGCGATACAACAACTTGAAAGGGATGTCAAGCAAAAAGACCAGACACAGATTTTTATGGAAACCCCATTCCGCAACACTTCCTTTCTGGAGTCGATACTGGAAGCGGCACAACCTGAAACTTTGCTCTGCATAGCAGCCAATATCACTGCTGAGGATGAATTTATCCAGACACATCCAATAAAATACTGGAAGAAGAACTTCCCGGATATTCATAAACAGCCTGCCATTTTTCTGATCGGTTGATTTTGTCTTAAAGGCATTAGTACTCAGTAGCAAAGCAATTTTATCAGAAAATTTCTGTCTGTTTTTCCAACCAACCATGTATCATGCGACTCTTTGGTAAGAATTCTTTATTAATTTTTTATTTACCAAAATGAAAGTAGTGATGAAAAAATGGATGTTCCTGGGCAGTATGGCTTTGGCAGTGAGTATGTTCGGATGTGACGATTCCGATGATGACAGCAATCTTGTTTTAGACAAAGTAATAACCTCCGATTTTGAAAAAAGTACAGATGACTGGACCGGAGACTTTTCAGAATATAGTACCGCCACAGACACTTCATCCCTGGAATTACGCTTTGGCCGCACGACACTGCCAAGTCCGCTTGATACAAAAATGTATGGTTTGATGCTGCAAAGCCATAACCGCAGCGATGATATGTTTATGTTTCTTAAAAGAAAAATCAGCGGACTGAAAGCCAATCAAGCTTATAACGTAACTTTTGAAATTGATCTTGGAACACAATATTCATCCGGCGGTTTTGGAGCAGGCGGCTCTCCAGGCAGTTCTGTGTTCCTGAAAGCAGGTGCAAGTGCTATTGAGCCTTCCAAAAAACTGATTGATGGTTTCTATACCTTTAACCTGGATAAAGGGCTGCAAATAGAAGAAGGTAAAGATTTGATGAATCTTGGCAATGTTACGAATGGGCTGGAAACAGATACCTATGCCATTGTAAAACGAGATAATCTGACTAAACCGGCAACTGTTACGTCGGATGCAAACGGAACGATCTGGGTATGTATCGGAACAGATTCGGGCTTTGAAGGATTAACAAGGCTTTATTATGATAAAATTAAAGTTTCTGTGACGGAAAAGGTAAATTGATTCGTTAGTCTCTGTATATTTTCGACTAGTTTTGTCTACTCAAAGTGATTTAAAATTGATGAAGAAATATTTGATGTGGGCAAAACTAGTCCTTTTAATAGGTCTGTATGCTTGTAACAGCGACAAGAGAAATGATGTAGACCCGATCAGAACGATGAATTCTGAATTTGAAAAAGGAACAGAAGGCTGGGTTGGCGATTATGCATTATACAATCAGAGCGATACCAGCAAGATTGCTTTTGTCATGGAGCAGGATTCGCTGCCAAGTACTATTGATTCTTTGAAATACAGCCTGAGAATGGAAGGCACAAATTCCGGTGACAGCATTTTTCTCTTTATGAAAAAGAGAGTTTTAGGTCTTAATCCTGAAAAAACCTACAAGGTTTCTTTCGATATCACGATCGCGACCAACTATCCTGACCTGCCCAATGCAACCGGCAAAAGAATCAACTTAAAAGCTGGCGCTTCTTCTAATGAGCCGGTTAAAGTTCTTACCAATAAATATTATAACTTTTCTATTAAAAAAGGGCTCTGGAATGTGGATGGAGCTGAAATGGCCATTCTGGGAGATGTTGCAAATACTTCCGGAAGAGCGGTGTACCAGCTGGTAAACCGGAACAGTTCTTCCAAAAACATAACGGTAAAACCAAATGCAGCAGGAACGATCTGGCTTTGTGTAGGAGAAGATACCCGCTTTAAAGATGGCAAAATAGTGCTGTATTATGACAGTATCAATATTACAATAACAGAACAATAATACACTGGCGAATTAAAATATTGAAATGCATGAAAAGGATCGTATTCTTTGGAAGTTTGATCATGGCTATTTATTTGGTGTCTTGCAAAGGACAGGACAGTACTTTGCCGATCAAATTTTTTGAAAGTACTTTTCAGCAGAATACAGAGGACTGGACAGGAGACTTTGCCTTGTATAAAACCGGGCAGCAGGATACTGTTGCATTCCTTATAAGCCAAGGCAAGATTCCGGAAGCTACGGATAGTACCACCCGGGGATTGAGCGTGTCAGGCAACAACACAGGTGACAGCCTGTTCCTATTTATTAAAAAGAAGATAACCGGACTAAACCCAGCCCTAACCTATAAAGTAGCTTATGAGATCAATCTTGTCACCAGTTATCCGGATACAGTCGGGGCGGCCGGACGACTCATGTACATCAAAGCCGGTGCATCAGCAGAGGAACCAAAAAAAGTATTGAAAGGCAATTATTATAACGTTTCTATTAAGAAAGGATCCATTGCGAAAAGCGGAACAGAGATGTTCTATCTTGGAACCGCAGGAAATACACTGGATTCCGTCGCTTATAGAAGTATTGTGAGGACCAATGCCAATCTGGCCGTTGAAGTTAAACCCAATGCAGCAGGTGAAATCTGGCTTTGCGTGGGAACAGAAACAATTTACAAAGGGTTTGTTCAGCTTTATTATGACCGGATCTATGCCGCAGTCGGCGAAAAAACAGAGCAGTAAGTAAAGGTTGCAACCTGTTTTTGTAACTTCGCGATTATTCAGGGCCCGTTCCTAACGTTAATGTTTGAAAAATGATACAGATTAAATCTTTTGTGTTCAATCCGTTTTCGGAAAATACCTACGTACTTCATGATGAAACAGGAGAAGCGGTAATCATTGATCCCGGTTGTTATGACAAAGCAGAATTGAAACAACTTTATGATTATATAGAGACTAATACTCTAAAACCTGTTCGCATCATTAATACACATGCGCATATCGATCACGTTTTGGGAGTCGCTGCCGTTAAATTAAAATACAACATTCCGTTTTCACTGCACCGCATAGACGAACCATTGCTGAAAGCAGTAAAAACTTACGCATCCAATTATGGATTTACGCACTTTGATGAGCCGGAAATAGACTCCTACATTGACGAAGGAGATACTGTAACTTTTGGAAATTCTTCCCTACGAATACTTTTTGTACCAGGACATGCACCCGGCCACGTTGCTTTTGTTCATGATGAACAGCAATTTATTATTGGCGGTGATGTGCTTTTCCGTCAGAGTATAGGCCGCACGGATCTTCCCGGCGGTGATCTTGAAATTTTGCTGGATAGCATCCGTACTAAACTTTTTACGCTGGCAGATGGTTACACGGTTTATGCAGGACATATGCAGCCAACCACAATTGGTTACGAAAAGAAAAATAATCCTTTCTTAAATTAGAATGAGATTATAAAGTCAGGCTGTTTATGAAATCTTCTGATTTTATTATTTCCTTTGGCATACCGCACCTCTAACTTTGTAATTGAACCTAATGTTTAAACGGCATATTCCTAACGTCCTTACCTGTCTTAATCTGCTTTGCGGATGTATCGGTGTGGTGGAGGCGTTTCATAATAATATTGTGATTTCCTGTGGACTGATTGCCATTGCGCTGATTTTTGATTTTTTTGATGGGTTTGTAGCCAGACTTCTGAAGGTAGGCTCTCCAATCGGAAGAGATCTTGATTCACTGGCCGATATGGTTACCTTCGGGCTTTTACCTTCCATTATCATTTTTCAGTTGCTGATGCAAAGCATCCCTAATCTTTTAGGTACATGGAAAGCCTATCTGGCTTTTTTCATTGCTGTTTTTTCTGCAATCCGCCTGGCTAAATTCAATAACGACCCACGGCAAAGCGATTCTTTTATTGGTGTCCCTACCCCAGCAGCTGCTTTGCTCGTTGCTTCTTTGCCTGTCATTGTTCTTACCCAAGACGAATCCTGGAAAGGTTTAATTGTAAATACTACCAATCTGCTGATCTTATCGGCGGTAATTTGTTACCTTCTGGTTTCTGAAATAAAGTTGCTGGCTCTGAAATTCCGGTCTTTTGGCTGGAAAGGAAATGAAGCGCGTTATACGCTGATGATCCTTACGGTTTTACTTCTGGTAGCATTCAAAATCCTTGCTGTTCCTATTATTTTTGTTTCCTATATTCTTCTCTCAATAATCGCTAATGTATTGGAGAAGAAATCATAAATTGGTAACAAACACTTTTTGTTGCAAATTTGTGGTAAATATTAAACAAACAGTTTTTCGATTTTCAGATCAGCAAATGATTACATGCTGAAAAAAATCAACAAAACGACTTAAGTACACAAATCTGATTTAAATGACATTTTCGCGTATCACTGGTCTGGGCTATTATGTGCCTGAAAACATCATTACTAACAATGATCTTACCCAATGGATGGAAACATCCGATGAATGGATACAGGAAAGAACCGGCATTAAGGAACGCCGTTACTTTGAATACGGAATAGATACCAATTACAGCATGGCCACCGCTGCGTCCAGGCAGGCACTGGAAAAAGCGGGATTAACATCCGATGCTGTGGATATTATTGTATATGCTACCATCACACCTGATTACTTTTTTCCCGGATCTGCGTTTTTAATGCAGCGTGAGCTGGGCATGGAAGGCAAACCGGTTATTGATATCCGTCAGCAATGCTCAGGTTTTGTCTATGCACTTTCCATCGCAGACCAGTTCATAAAGTCGGGTATGTATAAAACGGCTCTTGTTGTAGGTTCGGAGATTCAGTCTTCATGGATTGACAAAAGTACTGCGGGGCGTAACACCGCCGTTATCTTTGGAGACGGAGCCGGAGCTGCCGTTCTTCAGGCTACCGAAGATCCTGATCATCGTATCTTATCCACACACCTGCACGCTGACGGCAGATTTGCAGAAGACCTGTATGTACGCGAACCCGGCAGTAGCAGACCCGGAAGAACAGTGACTGCAGAAATGATCGAGGAAGGTGGTTTTAATGTTTTTATGAATGGAAATACCGTTTTCAAACATGCTATCGTACGTTTTGGAGAGGTTATCAATGAAGCGCTGGAAGCAAATGGATACAAACCTGGTGATGTTAATGTACTGGTACCACATCAGGCCAATATACGGATCAGTGATTATGTCAGGCAGCAAATGGGACTTGCAGAAGAGCAGGTAATTAATAATATTCAACGTTTTGGAAATACCACAGCTGCATCCATCCCTATTGCTATGGCTGAAGCGCAGGAGCAAGGCCGGATTAAGGAAGGCGATCTCATTTGCCTGGCAGCATTTGGAAGCGGATTTACGTGGGCTTCAGCACTAATCCGATGGTAAATTAATTTTTACCCAAATAGAATAGAAAAGATGTTTCTTGTCGATTTTATCTGCAACGTCTTCCTAAGTACAAATTAATATTGACCCGTCGAAAGCATTACCAGTGTACATGCTTCTACTGGTATGATATTTACAGAGGCTAACATGTTTTGAAAATCAGGGTTCTCTGTTCCGGGATTAAATATCACACGCTTAGGTTTTAACGAAATTATATATTCATAGTAAGAAGGCTGGATACTTGGATTGATATACAAGGTAACTGTGTCGACATCATCCCAGACAATGGGTTCAACATGGATTTCCTGATCAGTAATAAATCCTTTCCTTCTTCCTAAAAGCAAAACAGGGTGTCCGCTGGCTGTAAGCTTTCGGGCAGCTAAATACGAATATCTGGAAGAATTGGCTGAAGCACCAATGATTAGTGTACGTTTCATTTCTTTCTATTAATGGAAATTTGAATTACTTATTTCAAAACATTCATTCCAGGCATTAAGTTTTATAGACCTGGTGAATACATAGTTTAAGAAAAAAATAAAAATATCATAATTAATAATCGAAGTTCAAACAATGAATGAGCCAACGCCAACGATAAGCCGGAGTTTTTGGAATGAGAAATGGGCTAAAATTCAGTTCGGAGAAGTCGAAAATGCACCGCATTATGAGGTTTCTAATTATGGGAGACTAAAAAGCTTTCAAAATAACCCAAAGGATGGAGCAATCATTAAAGGGTCTGTTATTCAGGGTTACCGTTCTTTAAATATTCGCGTTGCAGGGGGAAAAACCATTAACAGATACGTGCACAAGCTGGTAGCTGAATATTTTGTTGAAAAAACCAGTGATGATCACGGTTTTGTGATTCATGCAGATTATGAAAAACAAAACAATTACTATGAGAACCTGAAATGGGTAACTAAAACGGAAATGATTGATCATAACCGTGAAAATCCTGCATTCATTAATCGGGTAATTCCGCGCAGAACTAAAAACTATAAGCTAACCGAGAGTAAGGTCCGCATTATTAAAAAACTACTTAAGAATGATAACAACCGTTTAAAAATGATTGCGAAGCAGTTTGGCATAACACATACTCAGCTAAACCGGATACGTTCCGGGGAAAACTGGAAGCATGTAACCATAGAAGATTAAGAGATGATCAAAAAGTGGGGATTTTATTTCTTATCAGGTGATGAAACCGTATAACCGCTTCCGTTCATTCCTTCTTCGTAATCGACAAGAACGCCAAGAACATACATCAAATGCCGTTTGTCAATAATGACCTTAATACCATCAATTTTATAAGTCTGATCAAAATCAGTCTCGGTATCAAACCCTAATAAAAATGTTCCGCTGCATCCGCCGCCACGTAGTCCTACCCGTAAACCGTAGGTATCCGGAATTTTGTTAGCCTCCAGAGTCGTAGTAATTTCGAGTCTGGCTTGGTCTGTAATCTGAATTGGGTTCTCCATGTATTCACGCAATGCTAATTGCCCTTCAAAATATGTAATAGCTATTTGACATTATTCCAAAGGATAAATCAAATTCCAACAAACCTTTATTTATCGTTCCTTAGGGAAGCATGGATAGAGGTTTGCTGTAAGTAAACAGCAATTACGTTTTTTGAATTCGCATATAATTGATTTTCTTCCTTCAATTTTTCAATTATCTTGTAATTTCGCATTCTAATCTGATACAAATACCGCTAAATAAAATCATGGAGTACTACTCACTTATAACCGTTTTGATACTTGGTGCTATTGTTACATTTGGCATGTATCTTACAATCAATACCGTCGCCGATAAAATTTTTACAAAGCAAAGGTATGATATCCGTAATAAAAACACTGAAATCACACTTCCACTCCGTTTGCAGGCTTATGAAAGGATGTGTCTGTTTTTAGAACGAATTACACCCAATAATCTGTTGTTAAGACTGGTACCATCGGCCAGTAATGCGCTTGAACTGCAGCAGATTTTATTGTTTGAAATCCGGGAAGAATATAACCATAACCTTGCACAGCAGCTTTACATCAGCATTGATGCCTGGGGACAGGTTTCCAATGCCATGAATGAGATTGTATCGGTCATTAACCAGGCTGCAACCGAAGTTGACGCCGAAGCTCCAGCTTCTGATTTGGCTAAAAAGATTTTTGCCAAGGTCATTGAACAGGAAATACAGCCAACGACACATGCACTAAAATTTGTGAAGCAGGAAATTCAAGGAATATTTTAAACATGTAAATAAGGATCTGAGCAATTACAAGGGTTAATAAGATAATGAATCACTGTAAACAGATTCCCCTAACTACTAAACAACAGAATGCTATACCCAAATACAATAGAACAAAAATTAGGTTTTGATAAGCTGCGTGAGTTATTAAAAGAAGCATGCATCAGTCCGTTGGGCCGGAGCTTTGTTGAAAAAATACGTTTTTCAGACAATTTCGGGATGGTTGAAAAACTTGTCAGTCAGACTGCTGAAATGAAACGTGTGATGGAAATAGGAGAAGATTTTCCTTCACAAAATTATCTGGATGCAACACCCTATTTAAAACGGGCAGCCATCGAAGGAATGCTGCTGACATTAGAAGAATTTTCCGATCTTAAAGCATCCCTGCAGACGATACGCCTTTGTCTGCGATTTTTTGAAAATCAGGAACCGGAATCATTTCCTTTGCTTAGCGAATACGCAAAAACAGTACGGGTTGACAGAGCTATAACAGATTCGATCGATAAAATCATCGATGACCGCGGGCAGATTCGTGACACGGCTTCTCCGGAATTATCGAGAATCAGAAAACGGCTTATTTCCGAGCAAGCTGGTATTCGCAAGAAGCTGGACACTATGCTGCGCACGGCCAAGAACAGTGGCTGGATCAGTGAAGATGTCTCGCTAACTGTACGGAATGGCCGTATGGTTATCCCTCTTGCTGCAGAGCACAAACGTAAACTAAAAGGATTTATTCACGATGAATCCTCCACAGGACAAACCGTTTTTATCGAACCTACGGATGTTTTTGAATCTAATAATGAAATCCGTGAACTGGAATACGAAGAACGCCGGGAAATCAACCGGATTCTGATGCACTTGACAGATCAGCTAAGACCGTTTGTACCTGATCTGCAAAAAGCGTATTCATTTCTGGGTTTGATGGACTTTTTGAGGGCGAAAGCAAAAATTGCCATTCAGATGAATGCGACCAATCCAACTTTTGTCAACAAACAGTTTATAGACTGGAAGGACGCCAGGCATCCGCTGCTGCATCTTTCCTTTCACAAGCAAGGTAAAAAGGTAGTTCCTTTGAACATTGAACTGCACGATAAGCAACGTATCCTGATTGTTTCGGGTCCTAATGCGGGTGGTAAATCCGTATCGCTTAAAACGGTCGGGCTTATTCAGTATATGCATCAGTGCGGACTTTTGGTTCCCATGGCAGATGGGTCTTCCATAGGATTTTTTCAAAATATATTTATTGATATTGGCGATGAACAATCGTTGGAAAACGATCTGAGCACATACAGTTCACATCTTACCAACATGCGCTATTTTCTGACGCTGGCTAATAAGAAAACCTTATTTTTAATCGATGAGTTTGGTACCGGAACGGAACCGGGGCTTGGCGGGGCAATTGCAGAAGCTATTCTGGAAGATCTTACCAAATCCGGAGCTTATGGCGTAATCAACACGCATTATACCAACCTAAAAGTTTTGGCTGACAAAACCGAAGGCTTAGTGAATGGCGCCATGCGTTTTGACGGAGAGCATCTGGAACCGATTTATCAGCTGGAAATAGGAAGGCCGGGAAGTTCATTTGCCTTTGAAATCGCTTCCAAAATCGGTTTACCGGATACAGTGATCAACAGAGCTAAGGATAAACTGGGTAACCAGCAGGTTAACTTCGAAAAATTACTGAAAGAACTTGATATAGAGCGCAGGGTTTTTTCGGAAAAAAATATCGAAATCGGAATCAAGGAAAGAAAACTTACCCAGCAACTCTCAGAATATACCAGGTTGAAATCTGATCTGGAAAATAATGAGAAAAAGCTGGTTAACGAGGCAAAACAAAAAGCAAAAAATCTGTTGTCTGATGCGAATCAGCTGATTGAAAATACAATCCGGGAGATAAAGGAAAACAAAGCTGAAAAAGAAAAGACTAAAACGGTTCGTACCAATCTTGAAAATTTTGGAAAAAAGAATTTAAAACTGGAAGAAGTTGAAGAGCTGCCTTCGGAGGATAATGTTTTTGAGCTGGAAGATGGCGCGATTGCTGTTGGCAATTATGTACGTGTGGTAGGTCAAACGGCTATTGGGGAAGTGATTTCTCTTAAAGGCAAAGATGCTGAAATCCGTATTGGTGATTTAAAATCCAACATCAAGCTTAACCGTCTTGAAAAAGTATCCAACCGGACTTACAAAGAAGCCACAGGGGAGAAAAAACTAAAAACAGCCTCAAAAGGTGTAGACCTGAACGAGCGTATGATGAACTTCAGTTTCAATCTTGATATTCGTGGAAAACGTGGAGAAGAAGCTTTGGGAGTACTGGATTCATTTATGGACAACGCCATCATGCTCGGCTATGACGAGCTGCGTGTGGTACACGGCAAAGGAGACGGAATTTTAAGAACGCTGGTCAGGAATCATTTACGTGGCTATTCACATGTTGCCAGTATGCAGGATGAACATCCGGATCGTGGCGGAGCCGGTGTGACAATTGTGAAATTGAAATGATACGGGCCGGGGCTTGTCTTGTGCCCGCCCAAAAACAAAAAAATACGGTACAAAAATGACCGTAATATAATAAAACGTGGTACAACGCCGACGGTAATAAAAAAAGGGCAGGCACAAGGCCTGCCCATACGTAATTTACAATTGCGGCGATTTTAATATTTCTGTCTGATCTACATAAACAGGTCGTTTATTTCCAATCCAGAAATACAGTATAATAAACATGACCAAAGCTACCAGCGGGAACATGATCATATTTTGTAAAGTAGCCTGTCCTGCTGCCAGTTCAGCCGCATCACCGGTAACACCAGCCGCAGCCTGAACTGCTTTTTCATTATCCAGCCATTTTCCAATTACAGGCTGAAAAATTGAAGTTGAAAACATGCCCATCCCTCCAACAATCGAAAGGCCAAATGCACCTGTTTTTGGCAGATATTCAGCAACGAAACCAAGCATTGTCGGCCAGAAATAACATACACCCACCGCAAACAACATAGCAGCAAAGTAAACCAGTCCGCCCGTCGCAATACTCATCAGATAAATTCCGACAGCAGCCATCACAGTTGAACTCAGAAGAATGGTAAGAGGATTAAGACGATGAACGATCGGTCCGGCAAAGAAGCGGCCTACTGCCATTAAGCCCGTAACGCAAACCAGGATGATCATCGGGCTAGCTCCTACTTTTCCAAGGATTGGACCCACCCATTGTTCCGGGCCAAATTCAGAAATCGCAGTAAATGCCATGGCAATCATAATAAAGATATAAAGCGGAGAAAGCATAGCTTTGAAGTTTCCAGCCGTATTTGCTTCCACTTTGCTGACCGGGAAAGTCTGTCCCCAGAAAAGGACTGCATAGATCACGGCAGGAATTGCAATAACCCACATCTGAGCCTGCCAGTTGAATCCGTTATCCGTCATGAATTTTGAGATAAGACTACCTACAACAATTCCACCGGGGAACCACATATGGAAACGATTCATCATTTTATTCAGCGTGCTTCCTGAGTAGGTATCGGCAATCATTGGGTTACAGGCTGCTTCTGTACATCCGTTTCCAAAACCAATGAAAAAAGTGGAAATCAATAAGCCCCAGAAACCTTGTGCATAAATAGTCAGGACAATTCCCAAAGCATGGCTTATAAAAGTTACATAGATAATTCTTTTAGGCCCGACAACATTATACAATGCTCCAAATACGATCATGGCAATGGGAAAACCAAAAAATGCCATGGAATTAATATAACCCAGCTGCTGGCCGGAAAGACTGAATTTTTCACCAAGTTCTGTCAAAATACCCGCGCGGATACCAAATGAAAAAGCGGTTGTAATAAGTGCAAAACAGCTTGCATTGAAAAGCCGTGAGCTATTTACTGGTTGAGCCATGCGTAGAAAAATTAAATAAGTTAAAGGTTAAATGATATGAGAGTGACTAATTACGAACGTTGTGACAGTGAAATTGTATTATCTTTTCACAAAAAAAACAAATCTTGATCAATTCTACTACTCTATCTTCACATAGTGACACATTTTTTCTATGTTAAATATATCTTTGTAAGAAGTAAGAGTAATAGATACTACTCTTTATAAGTATAAAATCTTTTTGAAACTTTAAACCCAGAGGAATGTCACGAAAGATAAGGATGGGTATGGTGGGAGGAACACTTGATGCTTTTATTGGAGGTGTTCACCGCCGTGCAGCTATCATGGATGGAGAAATTGAACTGGTATGCGGTGCTTTCAGCTCCTCTCCCGAAAAATCGAAAGAAACCGGAAAAGCCCTTTATTTACCAGAAAACCGCGTTTATGCTAACTTTGAGGAAATGATCCTTAAGGAAAAGCAGCTTCCTGAGGGAGAACGCATGGATTTTGTTGCCGTGGTTACGCCTAATCACGTACACGCCGCACCTACCAAACTTGCCCTTGAAAACGGATTTCATGTAGTTTGCGATAAACCTATAACTCTCAATGTCAAAGAAGCGGAAGAAATTGTTGAACTGGTTGAAAAAACCGGATTGATCTTCTGCCTCACACATAATTATACCGGCTATCCGATGGTGAAAGAAGCGAAAGAAATGATTGCTTCCGGTGCGATAGGAAAAATACGGAAAGTAATTGTGGAATACCCGCAAGGCTGGCTATCTACCATGGTGGAGGTAACCGGTAACAAACAGGCTGCCTGGCGTACAGATCCAAGCAAATCCGGTGCAGGCGGAAGTCTGGGCGATATTGGTACCCATGCAGAAAACCTAGCAGAATATATTACCGGTTTAAGAATCACTCAACTGTGTGCTGATCTTACCATTTTTGTAGAAGGCCGTCAGCTGGATGATGATGCCAATATTTTACTTCGTTTTAATAACGGGGCAAAAGGAATTTTACAGGACAGCCAGATTGCAAACGGCGAGGAAAATGACTTAAACATTCGTGTTTATGGTGAAACAGGGGGTTTGCAATGGAGACAAATGGAACCTAACACACTAATTCACAAAACACAACAAGGCGTAAGGCATATCCGTACCGGCGTTGGGAATTTGTCAAAAGCAGCTCAGGTCCATACACGTATTCCGGCAGGCCATCCGGAAGGATATTTTGAAGCATTTGCTAACCTGTACCGGAATTTTGCGATTCACGTTCGTGCACATCAGGAAGGCAGAAAAGCAGATCCGGTCTATGACTTTCCATCCGCTCAGGACGGTCTGCGGGGAATGAGATTTGTCGAAACAGTTCTTGCTTCAGACAAATCAGACACAAAGTGGACAACTTTTGAGTAGATCATTATAGGATTTGCATTTGAAGATCGGAATCAGTTCCGGTCTTCTTTTCTATGAGATTATCCACGACTAGAATAAATTTTCACCTTTCATTTTTACATTTTTTATGAATAAAATAAAAGTGGGTGTAGTTGGTACCGGTTTTATTGGTCCTGCCCATATCGAAGCTTTAAGAAGATTGCCTAATGTAGAAGTAGCTGCTCTTTGTGAGGTAACCGCAGAGATCGCAAAAGAAAAAGCGGACGGACTGGGTATTCCCCGCGCTTATACTTTCGATGAGTTATTAAAGCAGGATGATATTCAGGTGATCCATATCTGTACGCCTAACTTCCTTCACTATAATCAGTCAAAAGCAGCTTTACTGGCTGGCAAACATGTGATTTGTGAAAAACCTCTGGCAAAAGATCTGGCAGAAGCAGAAGAACTTGTTGCACTTGCAGCAGAAACAGGTTTGGTCAATGCTGTTCATTTTAACCTGCGCTATTATCCTTTGGCCCGTCAGATGAAATCAATGCGGGAACGCGGCGAATTGGGTGAAATTTATTCTTTCATCGGTTCATATCTGCAAGACTGGCTGTTTTACGAAACAGATTATAACTGGCGTTTGGAACCGGATAAGTCCGGCGATTCACGCGCCATTGCCGATATCGGTTCTCACCTGATGGATATTCTGGAATATATTACCGGTTTGAAAACAGTTGCGGTTATGGCTGATTTCAATACCATTCACAAGACTCGGAAAAAACCGTTAAAGCCGGTAGAAACCTATTCAGGAAAAATGCTGCAGCCGGAAGACTATGCCGATGTACCGATTAACACTGAAGATCATGCCAACGTGCTTCTTCGTTTTGATAATGGCAGCAAAGGTGTGATTACCGTTTCACAGGTTTCTGCGGGCCGTAAAAACCGTATGACTCTTGAAATATCCGGTTCTAAGAAAACATTTAACTGGACATCCGAAGCGCCAAATGAAATGTGGATTGGGAACCGTGACAAAAGCAATGAAATATTAATGCGTGACCCATCTTTAGTTAATGACGACGTTCGCTCATTGATCACTTTCCCGGGTGGGCACAACGAAGGTTTTCCGGATACATCAAAACAAATGTTCAAGGAAGTTTACGCGGCTATCGCCGAAGGCAAACAACCTGAAAATCCGACTTTCCCGACTTTTGCAGATGGATACCGTGAATTGTTGATTTGTGAAAGAATCCTGGAAAGTAATAAGAAACAGGCTTGGGTAACGGTATAGCTTTTAGTTATTAGCTTTTAGCCATTAGCTATCCCGAAGTACAAATCCATCGAACAAAGAAGTTAATTCTTAAAAAGTTGACTTCTCTGTTCAAAAAAGAGATTTTTCTGTTCCAACAGCAAAATTTACATTAAACAAACAAAACTCTTAATCATGAAAACGATAAAAGGACCTGGTATTTTTCTTGCACAGTTTTTAGGTGATGAGGCACCATTTAATACCCTGGATGGCTTGACAACTTACATGGCTGATCTTGGCTATAAAGGCGTTCAGCTTCCGATCTGGGATCCAAGAATAATTGATGTAAAACTGGCTGCTGAATCTCAGACTTATGCGGATGAGCTGAAAGGCAAGTTGAAAGACAAAGGACTGGAAATTACAGAGCTTGCATCACACATTATCGGCCAGCTGGTAGCTTCGCATCCGGTATATGACGAAATGTACGATGGTTTTGCCATTCCGGAAGTACGGAACAATCCAAAGGCAAGAGCAGAGTGGGCAACACAGCAATTGAAATATACGGCCGTTGCAAGCAAAAACCTGGGATTAAAAGCAAGTGCCACTTTTTCAGGTGCTCTGGCCTGGCCTTTCCTTTATCCGTGGCCTCAACGTCCGGCAGGCTTGGTTGAAACCGCTTTCAAAGAACTGGCAGCCCGCTGGAAACCAATTCTGGACGTCTATGACGAGAATGGTGTGGATGTCTGCTATGAACTTCATCCGGGAGAAGATTTGTTCGACGGTTCTACTTTTGAAATGTTTGTGGATTACCTAGACGGACACACAAGGGCCAATATTAATTACGATCCCAGCCATTTTGTATTACAGCAGCTGGATTATCTGCAATTCATCGACCTTTACCACGATCGTATTAAGGCGTTCCATGTAAAAGATGCAGAATTCAATCCTACCGGTAAACAAGGCGTTTACAGTGGCTTTGCAGGCTGGGCTGACCGCGCAGGACGCTTCCGTTCTCTAGGCGATGGACAGGTTGATTTTAAAAGTATTTTCTCAAAACTTTCTCAGTATAATTATGATAGCTGGGCTGTTCTGGAATGGGAATGCTGCATAAAATCCCCGGCACAAGGCGCGGCTGAAGGCGCTCCATTTATTGCCAGCCACATTATTGAAGTTACAACCAAAGCGTTTGACGACTTTGCCGGAACCGGTGCTGATGAAGCATTCAACCGCAGAGCACTGGGGCTTTAATAAATAATTGTCTTTGTAACAAGTATAATGAAAACCTATCGTCCTTATGACTGATAGGTTTTTTTATATCATTATTTACAGTATTTCTTCTGATATGTAGTAATTAATTAAACCCGCCGGTAAAGTAACCATGACCTAATCAAAACTTCAATTTAGTATACCAATGAAGGATCAAGTCCGCAAAAAAACAATGAGCTACCTGAATGCCTTTTGTCTTGCCCTAGGCATCTGTTTTTGCTTTGCTGCCACTGCTCAGCCTGTCACACCTGAAAAACGTGTACTGGTATTTTCAAAAACAGCTGGCTTTCGCCATTCTTCCATTCCTGCCGGCAAGAAGGCTATTACCAAATTGGGAACAGAGAATGGTTTCAGTGTTGACACAACAGAAAACGCTGCACTTTTTACTGAAAAAAATCTTCGTAAATACAGTGCAGTTATTTTTCTGAACACAACCGGAAATATTCTTAATGATGCACAACAGGAGGCTTTTGAGCATTACATCCAGGCAGGCGGCGGATACCTGGGTATCCACGCTGCTACCGATGCAGAATACGACTGGCAATGGTATAACAAATTGGCAGGGGCTTATTTTGCCAGTCATCCCGGCAGACCGAATGTTCAGGAAGGTGAAGTTTATGTTGTCAACAAAGAACATCCTTCAATGGAAGGTTTTCCGGACCGTTGGAAAATAAAAGACGAATTCTATGATTTTAAAACGTTTAATCCGCAGGTTACTGTTCTGCTGAAAATTGACGAAAAATCGTATAAAGACGGTAAAATGGGAGATAATCATCCTATGGCCTGGTATCACGAATTTGATGGCGGAAAATCTTTTTACACCAGTTTCGGTCATGAAGATGCTACTTTTGAAAATCCTGTATTTTTGAAACATTTAATGGGTGGTCTGAAGTATGTGATGACTTCTTCACTGGATTATTCAAAAGCACGCCCCGAAGAAAACCGTTTCAGTAAGAAGGTACTGGCAAGTAAACTGGATGAACCTACCGAACTTGTTGTATTAGAAGATCAGCGTGTACTTTTTGCTGAAAGAAAAGGAAAACTTAAACTGTACAATCCTAAAACTGGAAAAGTTAAAGTCGTTGCCGATGTACCTGTTTATACCAAGCAGGAATATGGCCTGATGGGTCTGAACATTGACCCTAACTTTAAAACAAACAAACTGGTTTATCTGTATTATTCACCTCCATCTACCGAAGCGGATACTGCACAGCATTTGTCAAGATTCAAATATGACGATGTAAAAGATACACTATTGCTATCCACGGAAGAAAATTTATTGAAAGTACCGGTAAAAAGAACAGACTGCTGCCATACAGGCGGATCAATCGCATGGGATGCCAAGGGAAACTTATATTTATCCACAGGTGATGATGTAAACCCCTTTCAATCAAACGGATATGGGCCTATTGACGGACGTCCCGGACGTCAGGGGTGGGATGGCCGCCATTCCTCCTCTAATACCAATTCTTACCGCGGAAAAATTCTTCGGATCAAACCACGTTATGGAGATCGTCGTGCCAACATGCCAGGCGGAACAAATTTGTACGATATTCCGGAAGGCAATTTATTTCCCGTTGGAACAGAGAAAACATTACCAGAAATATACGTAATGGGAACACGTAACCCCTATCGTATTTCTGTTGATCAGCATACCAATTATGTTTATTGGGGAGATGTTGGACCCGATGCTTCTACTGATAACCCGAAACGTGGGCCGCGTGGCTATGATGAAGTAAATCAGGCCAAAAAGGCGGGATATTTCGGTTATCCGATGTTTATTGCCGACAACAAACCCTACGTGAGTTTTAATTTTGCAGACAGTACTTCCGGAAAACCTTTTGACCCTGTAAATCCGGTCAATGATTCTCCGCATAATACCGGAATAACCAAACTGCCTCCTGCACAGCCAGCTTTTATCTGGTATCCTTATGCGGATTCTCCTGAGTTTGGCCCTATTGTTGGCAAAGGCGGACGAAATGCTATGGCTGGTCCTGTATATTATGCCAATGATTACAAAGCAGGAAAAGATAAATTCCCAAATTACTACAATGGAAAGTTCTTTGTCTACGACTGGATCCGGGACTACATCAATGTTGTAACCATGAATAAAGAAGGCGATCTTATCAACATGGAGCGTTTCATGCCAAATGGCAAATTCAGCCATCCGATTGATATGCAGTTTGCTAATGACGGCTCTTTATACACCCTTGAATACGGCCCTAACTGGTTCGCACAAAACGATGAAGCAACGCTCTCCCATATTACTTACAATGCAGGAAACCGCGTTCCTTTAGCAGCAGCCAAAGCAACGAACAGCACCGGTGCCGTTCCTTTGAAAGTGGCTTTTTCATCAAAAGGATCAATGGATTATGATGGTGATGCTATTAAATATGAATGGAACTTCGGAAAAGCTTTAGGAAAAAGTGCTTTACCAAACCCGACTTTCACCTATACAAAGCCCGGTGAATATACGGCCATTCTGAAAGTAACGGACAGCGCCGGGAACAGCAATACATCTGAGGTAACGATCAAAGCCGGAAATGCCGTTCCACAGGTAGATGTAGCTATTAAAGGAAATAAAACATTTTACTGGAATGACAAGCCGGTTGATTATGAAGTAGCCGTTTCCGATAAAGAAGACGGAAGCCTGGTAAAGAAAACCATTCCGGAAGAAGAAGTAACGCTGACGATCAATTATCTGGAAGGTTATGATAAAACAGTTATGGCTCAAGGTCATCAGGCCAATACAGGTTTTGAAACCGGAAAACGTCTGATCGAATTAAGCGATTGTAAAGCATGTCACTCAGTGGACAAAAAATCAATCGGGCCTGCTTATATTGAAGTAGCTAAAAGATATGAAAGAGAGCGTAATTCTTTGAAGACCCTGACCGACAAAGTAATTAAAGGCGGTGGCGGTAACTGGGGAGAACAAGCTATGGCAGCTCACCCACAGCATAAACCGGAAGAGGTTGAAGAAATGGTAAAATATATTTTATCACTTTCCAGAAAACAGGTTATTGATAAAAAACCATTGAAGAGCTCTTACGTAACGCAGGCAAAACAAAAAGATGGTTCTTACATCTTCACAGCGAGTTATACGGATAAAGGGAACGGAGCGATGGGGCCTTTAACCAGTTCGAAAACAGTTGCATTACGACCAGCAAAAATTCCTGCCAATACATTGGATGAAGGAAAAGGATACGTCAAATTTAAATCACCTACCGGCCCGGAAGTAGTACTAGGCTCATCCAATGGCAGCTACATTGTCTTTGACGATATTGACCTGACTGACATTTCAACAATGGCAATTTCTGTTGTAAGTAATGAGAGAACAGCCGGTGGTATTCTGGAAGCACATCTGGATACACCAGATGGAGTTAAAATTGGTGAAGCTGACGTAGCATCTTCAGGAACCGTCAATCTTGCAGTAAAGGCACCCGTGGATAATAAAAAGCACAAAGTTGTATTTGTCTTTAAAAATCCTTCTGCAAACGGGAAACCGCTTTTTGCGATTGACTCTATTGAATTTAAGGAAAATGCAATGTAGCTCGTTGAGTTATTAACTACTTTTTTATGTAAAAATCCCTGTCGGTTTGTATCGGCAGGGATTTTCATTGCTATTGATTTGAAAATTGTTAAAAACGATGTTTATTTCTAATGTCACCCTTTCAGGGTTTGTGTTATTATGATTCTTGGATATATCTACAATAATGGCATTTCTCCGGGATTAACAGAATTAAATGCAAACAACATTTAAGTTGCTCATAATTAAATGATTCATGCAGGATGAATAAGAACAAAAGCAATAATCCTGAAAGGATGACAGTATTGTAGAAGTAAAAAAAACAAGAAGAACTTAACCCTGAAAGGGTGACATATCAGACTGAATAACCATCAAAACAACAATTCAATCTCAAATCAAAAACTCCTCTTTCGCAAACCCTTCGATCCCTAATCCAAATAATGCAAAATCGTATAAAACCGGATCAGAAGGATTCAGCATACGCAATGTAGCCGTCAGCTCAACCGCCGTCCGCCAATCTGTAACAGGTCGCTGAATTAACCCGAGTTTGCGTGCAATTCGGTCTACATGCACATCACATGGACAAACTAGCTGTGAAGGTTTGATGGTATCCCAAATACCGAAGTCAACACCTTTGTCATCTTTTCTTACCATCCATCTCAAAAACATATTCAGCCGCTTACACGAAGATTTCCGTACAGGCGTGGCTATGTGTTTACGTGTCCGCAGAGGAAAGTTTTCAGAATCACTAAACAGATCATGAAAACCAATTAATCCTTTTTCAATGGTTTCATCGCTTTCGGACATGTGATTGCTGAAAGCATTTTCAAGTGAGTCGTATTGATTGTAGTAGTTCTGAAAAAAGTGAAGGAAATACAGCGTATCCGTAGCGTTGAAAGTACGGTGTTTGAAATTCAAAAAACTCTTCAAATCCGTTTCCTGATGGTTCTTTATAAAATCATAAGGTGCATCATCCATCAAGGCAGAAAGCTCAAGACATTTGTTTATGATCGTTTTTCGCTGTCCCCAAGCAAGCACTGCTGCCCAAAACCCCATAATTTCAATATCCTGCTTTTTTGAAAAACGATGTGGAATGCTGATCGGGTCAAAAGGTATAAAATCAGGCTTGTTGTATTGTTCAGCCTTTGCTTCCAGTAAATCAGTAATCGATTGAGAAATAGGAATTAGTTCAATTTCAGTTTTTAGCATGACCTCTACCCAACACGTATGCCAAAACTTTGGATATTCCGGAGAAGAACATCACAATACAGGAAAACAAAAAAGTAAAAACAGCTATAAAAGGATACATCAATGTAAACATAACACTCCAGATTTTGTAACCTGTCGTGTTTTTAGCAGCGGCTCTTTCTTCTTCCCTTTTAGATCTGAACTGAGGTGAATGTTTCATTATTAATTGTTGCTGAGTTATTATCTGCTGATAAAATACTTATCTAACTAAACCCATTCAGTATAATTAAAATTTCAAATCAGCATTTAATTATTATCAAGATAGCTGATCACTGCCCTGAATCTTTTACTATTAGGCGAAACTTTTTCAAAGGCACGTGAAGATAATTTTATAATTATATCATCATTCACGCTGGTATCCGGAATCCGCCCGATTACTCTGACAATAATTTTTTCCTGATTATATTCATTTAAAACTTCTACCAAGGCTCCGATAGGTGCCGTACGGTGAAGAGCAAGAAATTTACTGGTGCTTTCATCCGTTTCGATGACCTCTGCCAGCCCTGATTCGTTTTTACGTGTTCCTGTTACCACTTTCGGTGGTGCAACTTCCTCAACCGGCTTCATTACTTTTTCCGGCACAGCTGCTTTTGCTCTTACAGAATCCTTCACCACATTAGTCACTACTTTCTTGGGCTCCGGCACCACAGGCTTTGCTTTTTCAACTCCTTTTTCACTAACAATCAATTCTTGTCCGTCCGTAAGATTATCGTCTTTCAGATTATTCCATTTACGGATGTCAGCCATCAAAACACCATACTTAACAGCCACACGGTAAAGCGTTTGTCCGGGTTCTACTTTATGAATTCCATTGGGAGCCACCGAAACTTTTGCATCAGCTGTCGGTGCGGTTGAAGAAACAGGTGGAGAAGGTAAAGGAGCAGTTTCTTTTACAGGTGCCTTTGCAGCCTCCTTCTTAGCTTCTTCCTTTTTGGCATCTTCTTTTTTAGTATCCTCTTTTTTCTTTGCTCTTGGTGTGTAAGGAACACGAAGTGTCTGACCGGATTGAACGTTATCAGGAATTCCCGGATTAGCCTCCCGGAGTGATTGAATTGTTGTTCCATACTGCCTTACGACAGCAAACATGGTTTGTCCTTGATTAACCTTATGTAAAACATAAATTTTACCGCCTACTTTTTCATACCCGATAGAATCTACTGCACTAACTCCATTTGCACGGGCACTTGCCGCTCCTTTAAAAAAACCTGCCAGAATGACTAGGTAAACTAGGTATTTCATTTAGTATGAAAATGTTAAACTCGAAAATTCGTTATTATTTTTAAGGTATACCAGTACACTGTTCTTCAGCATCATTGTTGACTGACCTACACCATCCCGCCCCTCTGACAGCTGCTCCTGAAAAACAATTTCTTTTTTATCCGTCATGACAAGAAGATATTGTACTACCTTTTCCTGCTCGTAAATATAATAAGAAAAGATCATATAGGGCCTTTCATCTAAATAATCAATACAAATGGGTTTTGTTATACCAATAGTATCCGACAGAAAAGATGCAAGCCTGTCAAAATAGATGTTCTTTTCCTTGTAACGAACAGGCTGTTTTAAAATTATTTCCGCCTCTGACAGCTCAATTTCTTCTGAAACCGGACTTAGCGCTTGTATATCAATATTATAAAATGCCTTTTGAAATTTTTCACCCTTGAAAGTAGCTACTTCAATCAAAGGGCTCTCTAACGTACGCACTAGTACGTAGTTAGGAAGTGCCCAAAGCAAATTTCCGTCCAGGCTGGAAATAGCCAACAGGTCCGTGGGCTGAGGCATATCCGGATATCGGTAATTGTGCAGAAAGACATGTTCACCTGAAAATGCAGTCAGGGAAGTCCACCAATCTGCTCCTTCCGGCGTAACTTGCCAGCGAAGTTCCGGAACAGACAAATCGATCATGGCAAATGCTATTTTCTTTTCCGAACTTTCCCTTAATTCAATGATCCATTCACTTCTTTCAGGATCAGGGTGTGGAAGTATTCGCCAGATATTTTGTGAAAACGTATATGAAAACAGTTTTTGCAAATTTTTAGCTTTATTTTGAAACAAAATCAAATGTAATATCATTCAAACTACTAACACGTGCAGATACTAGGCATAATACCAGCGCGCTATGCATCAACTCGTTTTCCTGCAAAAGCTCTTGCAGATATAGGCGGAAAAACCATGATACAGCGTGTGTATGAACAATCTTCCAAAGCTACACAACTCAGCCAGATTATTGTAGCAACTGATGATGAAAGAATATTTGACCATGTCCATCAGTTTGGCGGAAAGGCCGTCATGACTTCAGAAAAGCATCAGAGTGGTACAGACCGCTGCTTTGAGGCTTTGATAAAAAATGGAGGAAATTATGACTATGTGATCAACATCCAGGGAGATGAGCCTTTTATAAACCCTGAACCGATTAACAGTCTGGCCGAAGCACTGGATGGTAAAACCGAGCTGGCTACACTGGTAAAAGTGATCGACAGCCCGGATATTCTTTTCAACGTTAACGTCCCGAAAGCCGTATTAAACAAGCGGCAGGAAGTGCTTTATTTCAGCAGGCAAACTATCCCCTATTTACGTGGTGTAGAGATGGATCGTTGGATGGAGTCACACACCTTTTATAAACATATTGGTATTTATGCTTACAGGGTTGATGTACTGGAAGCAATCACCAAACTGGAAGTTTCCTCGCTGGAAAAAGCAGAAGCGCTGGAACAGCTGCGCTGGCTGGAAAACGGTTATTCCATTCAGGCAGTAGTCACCACAGACGATTCTCATGGCGTCGATACACCAGAAGACCTTGACCGGGTAATCAGCCGATTTTTATCTTAATTTTAATGGATGTAAAGTAGTAAATTAGAGGATCTATATGGCTACGAACAAGGGCTGACAACCCTTAAACTTTGTTAAAAACGCAATTATTTAATACCATACCGCCTCTTGGCACGTTAATTTTCTTTGTTTTAAACAGTACTAATTGAAATAATACCTATGCAATATAACATTCTTTGGGCTGATGATGAAATAGATCTTCTTAAACCACATATCATGTTTTTGACCAATAAGGGGTATCATGTAACACCTGTTAACAGTGGAGCAGATGCCTTGGACAAAATTGAAAACGAGCGCTTTGACATCGTTTTCTTAGATGAAATGATGCCTGGTATGACCGGGCTTGAGACCTTGGTACAGATTAAACAATTACAGCCTACCCTGCCGGTTGTAATGATTACCAAAAGTGAGGAAGAACATATTATGGAAGATGCCATCGGTTCAAAAATCGATGATTATCTGATTAAACCTCTCAATCCTAACCAGATTTTACTTTCAGTAAAAAAGATTCTGGATAATAAAAGGCTTGTTACTGAAAAAACGACACTAAGTTATCAGCAGGAATTCAGAAATCTTGCAATGCAATATCAGGACCGTATCGGTCATGAAGAATGGGCTGATATCTATAAAAAATTAATATACTGGGAGCTTGAACTTGAAAATTCAGATGATCAGGGTATGTCAGAGGTCTTCAGTATGCAAAAAAGCGATGCCAATGCAAATTTCTGCAAGTTTATTGAACAGGAATATGAAGGTTGGTTAAATGATCCGAAAGCAGATCGCCCGATCCTTTCTCATCAATTGATGAAGCAGAAAGTATTTCCATATCTGAAACAATCAACCGAGCCGGTTTTCTTTTTATTGATTGACAATTTCCGTTATGATCAGTGGAAAGTAATTCAACCAATCATTCAGGAATATTTTAATATTGAAGAAGAAAGTTCTTACTATTCTATACTTCCAACGACAACAGGTTATGCACGGAATGCGATTTTTTCCGGCATGATGCCGAGTGAAATGGAGCGTAAGCATCCGCAATGGTGGGTAAGTGATGAAAACACGCCGGATGGTGAAGAAGGACTAAATAATCATGAATTTGATTTCCTTCAAAAGCAACTTGAAACAAATCATTTGAATGTTAAATCATCTTATCATAAAATCCTTAATACCAACCAGGGAAAATCGTTGATAGACAACTTTAATAATCTGATGAATAATCAGCTGAATGTGGTTGTGTATAACTTTGTTGACATGCTTTCTCACGCCCGTACGGATGTGCAGATGATCAAGGAACTGGCACCGGACGAAGCAGCGTACCGTTCTATTACAAAATCATGGCTTATGCATTCTCCGCTTCTGGAATTTATCAGAAAAGTAGCTGAAAAGAAATGTCGTCTGATTTTGACAACCGATCATGGTATGATCCGTGTTCAAAAGCCTGTGAAGATTATCGGATATCGGGAAACCAATACAAACCTGCGTTATAAACATGGAAAAAATCTTGGATTTGATGACAACCATTTAATGGTTTGTCGTAAGCCTGAACGTATTTTCCTGCCAAAACCGCACGTTTCGACATCTTACGTATTCACTAAGGAAGATTATTTCTTTGCTTATCCTAACAACTATAATCAATATGTGAACCTTTATAGAGACACCTTCCAGCACGGAGGCGTTTCTTTAGAAGAAGTTATTATTCCATTTATTGATTTGATAGCGAAATAAGAATCTGAAAGTTTGAGTATAAAAAAAGAGCATTCTGAAAATTAATTTTCAGAATGCTCTTTTTTTATACAACTAACTACCGTTCTGTAACGCTTCCGTTTTCACAAATGATTACACGTGCCGGAAATTTTTTGAGGAATTCGTAATTGTGTGTTGCCATTAAAATGGCGGTACCTGCATTATTAATGGTTTGGAAAACCTGCATGATCTGGTCACCTACTTCCGGATCAAGATTTCCCGTAGGTTCATCTGCAATGAGAATTCTCGGCTCATTCAGCATGGCACGTGCTATGACCACACGCTGCTGCTCACCTCCTGAAAGATGATGCGGCATTTTTTTCTGAGATGTGCCTAATCCTACCTGCATCAAAACTTCAGCAATACGTTTTTGGATTTTCGATTGCTGATCCCAGCCTGTTGCACGCAAAACAAAGGAAAGATTATCTTCTACAGAGCGGTCAGAAAGTAACTGAAAATCCTGAAAAACGATACCGATTTTACGACGAAGGAAAGGAACATCAGCCCTTTTGATATTATGAAGTTCATAACCCACCACTTTGGCAGAGCCGGTATGAAGCCATAAATCCCCATAAAGCGTTTTCATCAAAGAACTTTTACCGCTTCCAGTACGACCAATAAGATATACAAATTCACCGTTTTTGATCTCAAAATGGACATCATTCAAAACAGGCCGGTCGCCCTGATAAATATCAGCCCGTTCCAGTCTTACAATAGGCTCAGTTGTGTCAGTCATCATGCAAAAAGACAATCTTTATTTTAAGAAAAGGTCAGATATTATAGCAATAAATACCTGACCTTTTTAACTAATTTTATTAAGCATTTCCTTTGTTATAATCAGCAAGGAATTTTTCAAGACCTAAATCTGTAAGCGGATGTTTAAGCAACGCTTCCATTACGCTTAAAGGTCCTGTCATAACATCTGCTCCTATTTCAGCACACTGGATAATGTGCATCGGGTGACGTACAGAAGCTGCCAACACCTGCGTTTCATAACCATAATTACGGTAGATTGTCAGGATCTGTTCAATCAAAGCAATACCATCTGTGGAAATATCATCCAGACGGCCAATAAACGGAGACACATACGTTGCACCCGCCTTAGCAGCCATCAAGGCCTGTCCTGCTGAGAAAATAAGTGTACAGTTGGTGCGAATGCCTTTGTTTGAAAAATACTTCAAAGCCTTAACACCTTCTTTGATCATCGGTATTTTTACAACAATTTTATCATCAATCTCGATCAATTCTTCACCTTCACGGATCATACCCTCCAAATCAACTGAAATTACTTCTGCACTTACATCTCCGTCAACAATATCACAGATCGCTTTGTAATGTCTCATGATATTATCTTTGCCCGTAATACCTTCTTTTGCCATAAGCGATGGATTCGTAGTAACGCCATCAAGTATGCCTAAGGCCTGGGCTTCTTTAATTTCTTTCAGATTTGCAGTGTCAATAAAAAATTTCATATCAAAAATCGTATGGTTTAATTGTCCTGCAAAAGTAGGAAACCTAAACTAAAAGCAAAAAAAAGATGTGGAATGGATTGGAAAGGGCATAAAAAAAGGCAAACCGAGAATCTCACCGCATCAACCACCTACCCTTGCTTCCGTCAGGACCTGGGGGATTCGGAAGGAGCTGGTAGTTCCGATTTGCCGTTGCAAAGATAAAGACATTTTATTGACAAAAAGAAAACATTCATTTCATGTTTCGTCTTACTTTTGTGCGAACCAACTATAAATGAGTGATTATGTGCCGAATATTTTTTTTATTTTTTTTAGTTTTCCTTAATTCCTGCTCCAATTCTTCTGATGCTTTCCTGCAAAAAGGAAAGGATTTGATGAAAGAAGGCAAAAGCAAAGAAGCCATTGAATACCTGAATAAAGCCATTGAAAAAAACACCTCCAATGCCGAAGCTTTGAACACCCGCGGTGTAGCCTACTATGAAATGAAAGAATATCCAAGTGCGTTGATGGATTTTAATCAGGCAATAAAATTACAGCCCGAGTCCTATCGTCCTTATTTCAACCGTGCCCTTTTATATACCAGCGACAACCATCTGGATTCTGCTTTGATCGATTACAATAAGGCAGCCACGCTTGCACCTGACACTTCGGATGTCTTTCTGAATCGTGGACAGCTTTATGTACTGCTTGACAAACTTGAACCTGCTATTAAAGATTTTGAAAAAGCTACTCAATTGAATGAAAATAATAAAATGGCCTGGTATAATTTAGGTAATACCTATTATCGTCAGCAGGATTTTAAAAAAGCAACCCTGGCTTTCCGTCAGACTGTAAAACTGGATTCCCAGTATGGGAAAGCATTTTACGGACTTGGTCTTGCGCAATGGAATGATGGGGAAAAAGATCTGGGATGTACAAGTTTGAAACAGGCCGTTAATCTGGGCTATGAAGATGCCTCTGCTGCATTAAGCCAGTTTTGTAAGCAATAAAAACCTGAGGGTTGAAAAGTAATAAATTAATTAAATCAGCTTTGTATAAACCGGCGTTAACCTACTAAACCACATTGTCTATGAAATTTTTCAAAATGATATTCGGCGTAATTTTCATGCTGTTTGCCTATTTCCAGTTCAATGACCCGGATTCCACAGTATGGATTTTTACTTATAGTGCTGCGGCGCTTGCCTGCTACATGAGCTTTAATAATCTTTGGCCTTCCTGGGTGTTTTATACCATGGCAGCTGGTTACCTGGTTGCAGCCGTTTTACAATGGCCTCCGCATTTTGAAGGGATCTTTTGGAATGAAGCAAAGATGCGGAGCATGAACATTGAAGAAGCACGCGAATCATTGGGTCTGCTGATCTGTTGCATTGCTATGGCAGTATTAGGGAAATGGGGTACTCCAAAACTGGAAGATTAAGTAGCCCATATCCATTCTACTTCTTTAAGGTCCAGTTCTTTAATTTCAGAATCATTTTCAAAAAGGATACAAATTCTCCCGTAATTTGTTATGCCTGTCACTGTTCCGGAAATAATTTTATTCTGGTATCGGAACAGGCATAACTGATTATAGCCGTACAAATTATCCAGATAAGCTACCCGTATTTCTTCCTTATGATTTATGGATTTTAGTTTAAGGTACCAGGCATCAAGATGACGGACCAGCTTTGAAAATTCTTCATTTAGATTAAAATTATGACCAAATATTTTTGCGAGTGAAGTAGCGCGGGGATTGTCAAACACAATTTGATTTACATTTACCCCTATTCCAATAACAGAACTTGCCAGACTAGTGCCCTGAATAGAATTTTCGATGAGTGTACCGCAAATTTTTTTATCATCAATATATATATCATTTGGCCACTTTATTTTAACTTTATCAGAATAATTGTTCAGATACGACGATATGCCAAGAGCCATGGCCTGACTAATCAGAAATTGCTCAGCGATTGGTAAGAAAACCGGTGTAAGTAAGACAGACATAGTAAGGTTCATTCCCTGCTGCGCTACCCAGGTTGTTCCCCTTTGCCCCCGGCCTTTCGTCTGATCGTCAGTAATGACAACAGCTCCCTCCATACTTGCACCGCTGCGCACTAATTCAGCCGCTATGTCGTTTGTAGAATGACAAGTTGGCAGATAAATAACTTTTTTACCTATAATTAAGGTATCGTATATAGACTTGTACAATTTTTTTACTTTACTTTAGGGTTTATAGAAATGGGAATCAATCAAGCATGAAACAACGCAAAAATAAAGAACTATCATCAAAAGATTTGTCCGAGCTTATAGCTAAAGGAATGTCAGAAAAGAAAGGTGAGGACATAACAATCCTTGATCTTCGTGCAGTAAAGAATTCAATAACAGATTTTTTTGTAATTTGCTCAGGAAATTCGGATACTCAAATAGATGCTTTGGCCAACTCGGTGGAAGACGAAGTTTATAAAATATCAAAAACCGATCCCTGGCAAAAAGAAGGTAAAGCCAATGGAGAGTGGATATTAATTGATTATGTGGATGTAGTAGCTCACATTTTTAATAAAGAACGTCGCAAACACTATGATTTGGAAGAGCTTTGGGGAGATGCGGTTGTAACGCATTTTGAAGATTCTGTCCTGTAAATATCGTAAAGGATGAACATTCATCAGATGCGAAATGTTGTTTATTAAATTTCCTCTTAATTATTATAAAGAATGTCTGAAAACGATAACAAAAGAGGTCCACTAAATCCTAAAAGTCCGCAGAAAGGGTATCAGGGATGGATCATAGCTGCTTTGATTGCTACTATCTTGGGGATTACTTACCTGAACAGGACATCAACCATTCGCGAAACGACTCAGAAACGTTTTGAGAAAATGGTGGCTGATAAGGAAGTTCAACGCGTTACTATAGTTAATGATAAGTCAGTAGAAGTAACTTTAAAGCCTGAAGCGCTCAAACTAGATAAATATAAAGTACTTACCAGTGAAAATGGTGGTAATTACTTTGGAGGAGAGACTGTCTCCCATTATCAGTTTCAGGTAACTTCGGCAGAAACATTTAAAAAGGATCTCGATAAAATTCAGGAAAAAGTGCCTGATGATGACAAGATCGAATTGGTTGTAGATACAAGAAATGACTGGACCAGTTTTCTTAGTACCTGGGGCTTTTTCATTATCATGATTCTGGTCATGTATTTTATTCTGGGCAGAATGTCAGGTGGTGTTGGTCCTGGTGGTCAGATTTTTAATATAGGCCGTTCTCGTGCAACGCTGTTTGATGCTGAAAACAAGGTTAAAATTACTTTTAACGATGTTGCAGGCTTAGATGAAGCCAAGGAAGAAATCAAGGAGATCGTTGAATATCTTCAGTTTCCTGATAAATTTAAAAAGCTTGGTGCGAAAATTCCAAAAGGTGCTCTTTTAGTAGGCCCTCCGGGTACAGGTAAAACCTTGCTTGCAAAAGCGGTAGCTGGTGAAGCAGGTGTTCCTTTCTTCTCTTTGTCAGGTTCTGACTTCGTTGAAATGTTTGTCGGTGTAGGTGCGGCTCGTGTTCGTGACCTTTTCAAACAAGCAAAGGAAAAAGCACCTTGTATCATTTTTATTGATGAGATTGATGCTGTAGGCCGTTCCCGTGGACGTGGTGCTATGCCAGGTTCAAATGATGAACGTGAAAATACATTGAATTCATTGCTTGTTGAAATGGATGGTTTTGCTACCGATTCAGGAATTATTATCGTAGCTGCTACCAACCGTCCTGATGTTTTGGATCCGGCTTTGCTTCGTCCGGGACGTTTTGACAGACAAATCTCCATTGACAAACCAGATGTTATTGGCCGTGAAGCAATTTTCAAAGTGCATTTAAAACCGTTGAAACTTTCGCTTGATGTAGATATCCAGAAACTATCTTCTCAAACTCCTGGTTTTGCCGGTGCTGAAATCGCTAACGTTTGTAACGAAGCTGCACTTATTGCTGCCCGTCGTGACAGAGAAGAAGTTACCATGCAGGATTTCCAGGATGCAATGGATCGCGTAATTGGTGGTTTGGAAAAGAAAAACAAATTAATATCTCCTGAGGAAAAACAAATTGTTGCTTATCATGAAGCTGGTCATGCTGTGGCAGGCTGGTTCTTGGAACATGCTGATCCGTTGGTTAAGGTATCAATCGTACCTCGTGGAGTTGCTGCTTTGGGTTATGCACAGTATTTGCCAAGAGAACAGTATTTGTATCGTACAGAGCAGTTGTTTGATGAAATGTGTATGACATTAGGCGGACGTGCTGCGGAAGATGTTATTTTCGGTAAAATTTCAACAGGCGCATTGAGCGATCTTGAACGTGTAACGAAAGTTGCGTATAGCATGGTTACAATGTATGGTATGAATGATCGCATTGGAAATGTCTCGTACTACGATTCCAAACAAAGTGATTATGCTTTCACAAAACCATATTCTGAGTCTACTTCACAGGCAATTGATGAAGAAGTTCGTAAATTGATAGAACAGGCGTACCAGTTTGTCAAAAATATGTTGAGTGATAGACGAGACGCCCTGGAAGTGATAGCCAAGGAATTGCTGGAAAAAGAAATTTTGTTCCAGAGTGATCTTGAAAAACTAATTGGTAAGCGTCCTTATGAAAAGGAAACAAGCTATCAGGCTTACATCAATCGCCGTTCCAATGAGGAAGCTGCTATTCACGAAGAAGCAGTAAAACATACGCTTGAAAATGATAAAGGGGAAATGGTAGCTGAAGATAAAGATTCATCAGCTGTATAATTTTCAACAGATAATTAGTTTAAAAACCGGGCAGCAAAACTGTCCGGTTTTTATTTTTAAATTACATTTGCTCTTACTTTAATTTACATCCTAAACAAACTATTATGTCCTTTGAGATTTTCAAGCAGCAATACGGAGAAATTACCGAATATGTTATTCAGGAAAGCGCAACTGAAAACCGCTGTGTAATAGTTCCGGAACTTGGTGGAATTACAAGGCAACTGTCACTCCGGAAGGATAATACTCTGTTTTCTCTCTTGAAAACACCTGGTACACCCAGTGCTCTTTTGGAAGATACACAAAGTGCCGGTGAATTACTTTTTCCCTTTGCCAGCCGTATTCCTGATGGCAAATACAGATTTCTCGGTAAAGAATATCAACTCGCCTTAAATGATAATGACAATGCCATTCACGGGTTAGTACGTAAACACGCTTTCAAACTGGAAGAACAAGTTACAGAAGCAGACCACGCATCTATAAAATTGTCATACGAATTAAGAGAAAAAGAAGGATATCCGTTTTCAGTGGATTTCTCAGTTAAATATACTTTGCATAACACCGGTGTATTTTCTCTTACCTATGAAGCAAAGAATGTGGGAACAGAACCATGCCCAACCATGTTTGGTTGGCACCCTTATTTTTTACTGGGAAATGAGCAGGTAGATGCCTGGAAAATCAATATTCCATCGGATACGATTATTGAATTCGATAACCGGATGAGCCCAATTGGTACAGCACCATTTCCTGTTGAAGAAGGTGCTATGCCCTTGTTCAAAAAAGCACTGGATAATGCTTTTGTTGTTAAAGCAAATGGAGATAAAGTAATCACACAATTGATTTCAGAGAGACAGTATGTAACTTTAGAAATCGAACAGGAAACGGGTGAAGGTAAATTCAATTATCTCGTAGTATATACACCACCAGCCAGAGATTGCATTGCCATTGAACCGTTAACTGCCAATGTGAATGCATTTAATAATGGTGAAGGACTTAATATCCTGACTCCTGGTACCTCAGTCTCAGGAACTATTAATATTCGATTGGTTTAATTATTATGCTTATACCATTTTAATTTTGGGATAATAAGTCTCCATTCTAAAAGATAGGCTAAGTGGCTGAACAAAATAGCAAGTTTGTCACTTAGCCTATCCCTATAAATCATATTAAAATAAAAAATCTGCCAAGATTTGGTAACCGGACTACTTCTTTTATTTTCCCAATGAATTAAAACTTGTTGTAAAAACTTCTCAGAAGGATATTTTTTTTCCAGATCATTCCCGCAGAATTTTAAGTAATCTTCACCGGTAAATACATAGACCAATCCTAACGATTCAAGAAGTAACTTTTTAAACCCCTTTTCACTGGTTTTTTCAAGAATGTACTTCCAATCCATTTGCCCGCCAAATTTTCTTAAAAGTCTGACAAAATCAGCCATAAATTTTAATTTATCCCATTGCTCAACACCAGCATGATGAATAACCATCATCAAAAATTGATTTTCAATAGAAGGAACGAGAAAATGTCCATTTAAAATTTTAAATGACATCATATTCTCGGTCAATTCATTCCAGCTAAAAGAATAGTGATAGCGGGGATAGGTTGTATTCCATTGTACTTCCAGGGATTGAAGCATGTTGTTATTAACCGGAGTAAGCGGGAGCTGGTAATCTGTATCAAAATATAGTTTGGCAACCTTGTCTTTTTCAAGCAAATACCTGCGGTATCTATCTGGTTCAAAGCCATGCCCGGACATTACCTGCAAACCATTTTTAATCTGTTCTTTCTGAAGGAAAAAATCAATATCTCCAAATTCCCGTAATCCAGGATTTTCGTAAAGCATCCAGGCCCACAAAGCGCCTTTCATCAAAAAGGCATTTACCTGATGTGATGCTAAATCGGAATTTAATTCAACTGACTTTTTAAAAAACAGCATATTAAATACAGCCTGACTTGTACTGTGCTCTTTTATTTCATTAAGACAATGATCAGGAATTGTTATCTTTTCCGCTGCCTCTACACAATGATAGAGCAGTGCTGTGACTTGATGCCAGCGAGAAAGTTGAATAAGATCATCCCAGTCCTGAACTTCAATTTGATTAGATAATGAAGATGTATTCGCCCCATCTTTTAAACTGGCATCTAGTAAGAATGAAAGTTTCGCAGAAAGCCTGTCAGGAGATATCATGAAGCACTTTGGCATTTAACGAAATACTATCCTTTACCCATTTTTCCAACTGCTCAAAACCAGTAGGTCTTCTTTTACGCCACATTTTTACTGATCCGGCACACTGAAAACTTTGTAAAAAATGTTTTTTTAACGATTCACCGGATAACAAACCAATAGGCAAAGGAAAGTTCTTTAATGTTTCCAAAGGTATTTCCGATGCACTAAGCTGTCTAAGTACAGGCTGATTTTTCGCTTTATGTAAAAAGAAGATTTCGCTTACTGCTACATTCTCATGATCAAATTCGCCTGCTGGCTTAAAGGAAAATTTATTAACACCTTCGCTTACAGGACTTAATTCCATACGCTTATAAGACAGACCTTCTACTGCATTATCCCATATTTTTAACTGCGGATATCCAGGAATAATATAGGCTTTCCCGTCTGCATCAAACTTTATGGCTGTGAGGTCATCACTCAGCAACGGACATCCTGCTTTTACAAATGCTGCCGCCGTAGTTGATTTCCCGGCACCGGGGTTACCCATAAAACACCAGGCTTCATTTCCTACTTTTACGGAACTGGCATGTAACAAAAAATATCCTTTTTGGAATAAAATGAGTCCCAAAGCTTCACTAACAGTAAAAAGGCTTAATAAGTTATTATCTTCCGTCAAAGGAGAAATGATTAACTCGTGTCCATTAACAGCCTTATAAACAGCTACATCTTCCCAGTACAAAACCAGATTTTCTTCTCTGTCTTTTCCAAAAAATGCACGGATGCCTCTTCGGTGAATGGGTGTTTTTTTTAGTTTGGGAAGTAGTATATCTCCTTTTTTTAAACGCAAGTCCCAGGTAGCTGCCGGCTCTGCAAGACTAAGTTCGGGCAGGTCAAAGTCTGAAAAAATAGTTAATCCGTAAGCCTTATAAAATTTCATGTGTGTAGTTCGTGTAAATTATTCCCAGATCCATAAACGTTGATAGGAAACAGATCCGGACCAGTCGCCAATGATGATCTCTCCTCCTTTTTCTACCCAGGCATGTGCCTCAAACGCTTTATCCGGATTAACTTCAATACCAATTTCCAGACTTAGTGAAGGCACTTTCCTCAATAAATATTTTGTCGCCAATGCGCGAGGTAGACAAAGAAGTGACAAAGGCAAAACGTTGGCAGCTGTATTTACTGCCCAAACGGTTTGTTCAATTTGGTAAGAGCTCAGTTCCTGGGTTATTCCGGATTTGGAAACCCGATGAAACAAACGACGGAAAGTTGAAAATGGCAGTATACTTAAACCTGTCTTAATCAGAATAAGTACAATCGCAGCATACAAAAACCTAATCTTCGCACTGCCGGAAATACTGTTCCATTTTGACAAATACCTTGCGATCTTTTTCACCTTCCTATGCAGTTACTTCTACCAGTTTTTCAGAAATGAGGTCTTTAAGAAGTAGCTCCACATCTTCCTGGCAGGTTTCCTGATCGATATTATACTCACTAAGCACCGCATTGCATAAGGCTTCCAGGGTTTTTGGCTCTTCTTCTAGATTGTTCCAAACCAATGCCCCTACTTCATCCAAACCGTAATATGCTCCTTTATTATGGTTAAGAATAACGATTTCGCCACCAACCTTCGATGCTATTTGTTGCGATGTAAGTTTATATTTCATATCAGGGATGTATAAAAGAGTATGTGTCTGTAAGTTCTTGCCTTACTACAAAGTTAGAAATAATAATTATTTGATCTCAAATTTTCTTCCTTATGCCAAATCAGGATAGCTTGTAAAGATTTTGATGAAAGATAGGGAAAGAAATTGCAGTTTTATAAAACTTACTAGTCATTTTTGTAAGTTTTATATTGATTCGTAGTATGCAGATTGTGATTATCGGAGGAGGTGCTTCGGGATTTATGGCAGCTATAACAGCCGCAGAAACATATCCGAATGCCCGAGTTGTTATTCTTGAAAAAAATAAAACGGTACTGAATAAAGTCCGTGTGTCTGGAGGCGGACGATGTAATGTCACGCATAAACCTTCTGACATGCGTTTTTTCATTAAAAATTATCCTCGTGGCGAAAAGTTTTTGAAGAAGTTATTACCTCTTTTTGATGCACAAGCTACGGTTGACTGGTTTGAAAAAAGAGGAGTAAAGTTAAAAACAGAAGCAGACGGGCGTATGTTTCCGGTTACCGATTCTTCTCAGACCGTAATAGATTGCCTGCTGCGCGAAGCCAAAAGCTTAAAAATTGATGTACAAACCAGTACAAGTGTAAAATCATTTGCCTGGACAGATTCTGAGACAGGTCCGCATTTTTCTATTTTGCTGGATACAGAAAAAGCAATTACGGCTGACAAACTTTTGATTGCAACGGGCGGTCATCCGAAAACAAGTGGATTTAACTGGATAAGTGCACATCAGCATACGATTGTTGAACCCTTCCCTTCCCTTTTTACTTTTAATGTACCGGATGGGTATTTGCTGCCCCTTGCCGGCGTGGCCGTTCAGGATGCCTACGTCAAGATTATTGGAAGCAAACATGAATGGCGTGGGCCAGTATTATTGACACATTGGGGATTCAGCGGACCAGCCATCTTAAAATTATCTGCCTGGGGTGCACGAGATCTTGCGGCGCTTGATTACCAGTTTACTTTCAAAATCAACTGGCTGCCGGAAATGAATGAACAGCAGGTCAGGGAATTTTTGATCCTGGAAAAATTGAATACCCCCAAACAGCAGATTACTTCACATACCCGTTTCGGATTACCGATCCGTCTATGGAAAGCTTTTGCAGAAAAAGCAGAAATCAGTGAAACCCTGCGCTGGTCGGATGCTACCAATAAAGCATTAAACCGCATGGCAGAACTTATAACAAACAGTCAGTTTGAGGTAAGAGGAAAAAGTACTTACAAGGAAGAATTTGTTACCTGCGGCGGTATAACATTGTCTGATATCAACCAGGAAACACTGGAAAGCAAAAAGGTGCCGGGATTATTTTTTGCAGGTGAAGTACTTGATGTAGACGGTATAACCGGTGGATTTAATTTTCAAAATGCTTGGACAACCGGTTTTGTAGCGGGGAAAGCAATTGGCAAAATCCGTAAATCAGAATTTTAAGCTAATAAAAATATCAGCGATATTATTTGAAGAAAGGAAGTGAATTTTCTATCATTAAAAATACACTCCCTAATGAATTACTGCGCCATGGTGTCAAAATAAGATCTTACTTTTTTTGCCCGGTCCAAACCAATAAGCGGAGTTAAAGTTTCAAGCGAACTTTCACGGATTGCACGAATGGATCCAAAGTGTTTCAACAATTTTGTTGCGGTAACCTTTCCAATGCCTTCCACGCCATCCAGTTCACTCACAAGACTTCCTTTACTTCGTTTATCTCTGTGAAATGTAATTGCAAACCGGTGCGCTTCATCACGGATTTGCTGAATTAATTTCAGAGATTCAGATCTCTTATCAATGTATAATGGGAGCGAATCCTCAGGGAAATAAATTTCCTCCAGTCGTTTGGCTATACCTACAATCGGGACCTGACCATAAATACCTAAACCTTTTAACGCATCGCAGGCCGCACTCAGCTGGCCTTTTCCACCATCAACAATAATCAGATCTGGTAGTGGCTCATTTTCTGCAATTACTCTCAAATAACGGCGACCCACAATTTCATTCATGGATGCAAAGTCATTAGGCCCGATGACGGTCTTGATATTGAAATGACGATAATCCTTTTTAGATGCTTTGCCCTCTTTAAAACAAACCATGGAAGCCACCGGGTTTGTACCCTGAATGTTCGAGTTATCAAAACATTCAATATGCCGGGGCAATGTTTTTAATTGCAGATCGGCTTTTAACTTGATCAGTACACGATCTTTTTTCGAGGAACTGGCTGAGTTTTCCACTTCTCTGCGTTCTGCTTTTTCACGCCGGAAATACATCACATTTTTCATGGACATATCCAGTAGTTTCTTTTTATCGCCTATCTGCGGAATTATGACTTCCAGTTTTAATTCCAGATCCGGTTTCAAATTTGAGATTAATTCCTTGGCAACGGTTCCATATTTTTCGCGCATTTCAACGATCATCATTGCCAGCAGATCTTCATCACTTTCATCCAGTTTCTTCTTAACTTCAAAAGTTTGGGTAGCCACCATATAGCCTTCCGTAATCTTCATAAAATTCAGATAAGCCGACTCCTCATCTGAAACGATGGTCAGTACATCGATATTACCATTTTTTGGATTGATGACTGTTGCCTTGCTTTGAAAATTAGATAAATGTTCAATTTTAGTTTTCCAGGAATGTGCCTGTTCAAAAGCCATTTGTTCAGCAGCATGCAGCATTTTTTCTTTAAAATACTGCTGCGGCAAGGTAAGGTTCCCTTTGAGCATATGATGAATCTGCTCAATTTCAACATTGTAGTCTGCTTCCGGCTGTAAAGCTTCACAAGGACCTTTGCAGTTACCAATATGATATTCAAGACAAACCTTAAATTTACCCGCTTCTACATTTTCTCTGGATAAATTATAATTGCAGGTACGAATCGTGTAGAGCGCTTTGAACATGTCCAACAAGGTGTGCATAGATCGCAAATTAGCAAAAGGCCCATAAAAAGTCCCGCGTTTTTTATTCACTTCTCTGGTCACAAATACACGTGGAAAACGCTCATTTGTAACGCAGATAAACGGATATGTTTTATCATCTTTTAAGAGAATATTGAACTTAGGCTGAAACTGCTTGATCAACTGGTTTTCCAGCAATAAAGCATCCCACTCTGTATGCACAATGGTATATTCAATACGGCGGATCTGACTTACCAGTCGTTTTGTTTTCCGGTCGTGCTGATTGGATTTTAAAAAATAACTGGAAACCCTGTTTCTAAGACTTTTCGCTTTTCCCACATAGATAACCTCACCGGTTTCATCAAAATACCGGTAAACTCCAGGCTCATAAGGAATCTTGGAAAGCTCGTCTTTGTAATTAAATTCGGGCATGTACTATTAATACGTTGTTGAAAAATACAAAACGTGACATCAGAAAATTTCTGATAAATCACAATTTGTTATTACTAAAAAACAAACGTACCAGATGAAAAGTTGCGTCTCTTACCAGGGAAAAAGCCTCAGCCTCGGCTTGCTGTAAATTCATAGGACGGTTTAAGGCAGAAACGGCGTAAGTAATTCCCGCTTTAACGGACTCTTCCGGTGTGATCATCAGCGTGCCACAGACAACGGCAAGGGGAACATTATTTTGCAGACAAAGATCTGCCAGGCCCTTCACGACTTTTCCCTGTAAAGTTTGTTCATCTACTTTACCCTCTCCGGTAATAACCAGATCGGCTTTTTTAATATGTTGTGCAATGTTAGTCTGCTCCATAACAATACTTACACCTTCGCGGAGTTCAGCATTTAAAAACCAAATACTTCCAGCACCTAGCCCGCCGGCAGCACCCGTGCCAGGATGATTACTTATATCTTTATCAAAAGTTTGAGAAACTACTTCAGAGAAATTTCTAAGTCCCTTATCCAGCCGGGAAACCATAACCGGATTAGCACCTTTTTGTGGTCCGTAAATGTAAGCAGCACCTGATTCACCATAGAGCGGATTTGTTACATCACAGGCAACAACAAACTTTATCTGTTTTAAACGGCTATCTGACTGTTGGGAGTCAACAAACCGTATCTGTTCAAGATTTATTCCGCAGGGTTGTATTAATTTTTTATTTTCATCAAAAAACTGAAAACCTAGAGCGGAGGCCATACCCGTGCCTGCATCAGTTGTTGCACTTCCGCCAATACCCAAAATAATTTTTTCAACACCTGAATTTAGCGCATGTAAGATTAATTCTCCAGTACCAAATGTGCTGGTAATTAATGGATTTCTTTCCTCGTATTGTAAAAGAGCAAGGCCGGAAGCTGCTGCCATTTCAATGAAAGCAGTAGATTTATCTTCGGACAAGCCATATTCTGCTTCAATCACTCTTCCTAAGGGATCATGTACCAAAACCGTTACAAAGTGTCCGTTCGATTGTTCTGTCAGAATTCTTGTTGTGCCTTCACCACCATCTGCCAGTGGAATGGAAATAATTTCAGCAGCCGGGTAAGCGAGACGTATTCCTTCTTCAACAGACCGACATACCTCTGATGCTTCAAGTGAACCGCGAAATTTATCAGGAGCGACAAGGATATACACGGATTTTAATTTTGAATAAGTAAATGATCAGTTATCGTCTAAAATAACGCACCTTCGTCGTCAGATATCTTAGGAGGAATATAGGTATCAGAACTATCCGCTGGAACGCTGCCACAATCAAGAACATAATTAGCAGGCCTGGTGAATGCACTTCTACGGTATTGAATCAGTGTTTGATCTGCATATACTTTTTTCATGTATAAACCCCAGGCAGGTAAGGCAACACGTCCACCCTGCCCCAGCTCTATGGTTCTGAAATGTATCTGCATATCGTCACCGCCAACCCAGATCCCTGAAACCAGGTTTTGAGTCATTCCCATAAACCAGCCATCAGAATAATTGGAAGTGGTTCCGGTTTTAGCAGCAATTTCATTTCCCTGTGTTACGCCGTAAGAATGTAAACGGCCCGCTGTTCCGCCTTTATCTTCCACAGCACCACGCATTAAATACAGCATGTTGTAAGCGATATTTTCGCTTAATTCCTGATTTTGCTTTTGGTGAAACTCCTGTAAAACATTGCCATAACGATCTTCAATCTTCAGGATCGTCATCGCTTCTGTACGGTAACCTCCATTGGCAAAAGCACAATATGCATTCACCATTTCGAAAACGGAAACAGAACTCGTTCCCAGAGCCAGAGAAGGTACTTCATCCAGTTTACTGGTTATTCCTAATTTATGAGCATACTCCACGACGGTAGCAGGTTTGACCAATTGAATGATGGCTGCACTGATGGAGTTGATGGATTGTCCAAGTGCCTGCCTCAATGTCAGAGCCTGATAAGAGTACTTCCCATTTGAATTGGACGGATTGTATTCATTAGCCTCCACAGGACCATCTACTATTTTATCACATGGTGTAAGGAAGTTTTTATCCAGGGCCGTAACGTAAACAAAAGGCTTGAAAGTAGAACCCGGCTGACGAATTCCCTGCTTTACGTGGTCATATTTAAAATATTTAAAATTTACTCCGCCGACCCAGGCCTTGATTTCTCCGCTTCTGGGATCCATAGACATCATTCCGGCATGCAGAAATCTTTTGTAATAACGAATGGAATCCATCGGACTCATTGTCACTTCTTTCTCCCCATCATAAGAAAAAACCTTCATTTTATAAGGCCGGCGCATGACCTTCCATGCTTCCTCTTCTCCCACTTCGTTTTGCAGAGCCCGGAAATACGGCAATGCTCGTACCGCCTTTTCTATAAAGCCAGGCACCTCTGTTCCATCCGGATTGGCCCATGGGTTTCTTCCTTTCCAATGTGTATCAAATAATTTTTGCTGCACTTTCATGTGTTCATTCAGCGCTTCTTCCTGATACTGCTGCATGCGGGAATCGATGGTAGTATAGATACGAAGTCCGCTGGTGTACAAATCCAGGTTTGTGCCATTATCATCATTATACCGTTTGACCCATGCACGCATATACCCTCGCATGGATTCACGGAAATACGGAGCCAATCCGGTATTGTGGCCGTCGACAGTGAATTTCAGTCCGAGTGGTTTTTCCTTTAAGCTCAAAAACTGATCTTCCGGTAAATAATTGTATTTAGCCATTTGTGCCAAAACCGTATTACGGCGGTTTGTAGCATTAATAGGGAATCGCAACGGATTGTAAAGTGTCGGATTTTGGAGCATACCAACAAGCAAAGCAGCTTCTGTAATGTCCAGATTACCGGGTTCTTTGTCAAAATACGTTTTGGAAGCCACTTTAATCCCATATGTGTTATTTCCAAAAGAAACCGTATTGAGGTACATCATCATGATTTCCCGCTTGGTATACTTACGTTCCAGGATTACAGAAAGTATCCACTCTTTCGTTTTGGCAATGACAGTCCGCACAAAGGGAATTTTCCCTAATAAGCCTTCAAATTTTTCAGAACGGGTTTCAAAAAGGTTTTTGGCTACCTGTTGGGTCAGTGTACTTCCTCCCCCTGAACTAGAATTTGCCAATAACACACCCTTAGCAACCCGAAGCATACTTCTTGGGTCAATTCCGGAATGATTTATGAAGCGGGCATCTTCTGTGGCAACCAGGGCATCTGTAATGTTAGAAGAAACCTGATCAAATTCTACCGGTGTCCGGTTTTCAAAAAAATATTTTCCCAGTGATTTTCCGTCCTGGGAGATCAGCTCAGAAGCCAGTTCACTTTTAGGATTTTCCAGCGTGATCAGATCCGGCATTCCACCAAAAAGCCAGAAAAAATTATAGCTTACTGCTACAATGTAAAGTATAAATAGCCCCAGGCCTATCGCTGTAAATAACCAGACACGGACAATGCTGCGACGGTATTTTCCCGGCTGCAATTCAATCATATAATGTAGTTTCCTAGGTTAATTTTTAAAATAATGCACCTTCATCATCTGAACGCGAAGGCGGAATATAAGTGTCAGCGCTGTCAGAGGCTACACTTCCGCAGTTCAGGACAAAATTTTCAGGTTTGTTAAAAGGTCCTTTTCTGTATTGCACCAGGGTTGGATCGTCATATACTTTTTTCATATACAAACCCCATGCCGGCATCGCTACGTGACCGCCTTGTCCAAGCTCCATCGTACGAAAATGAATTTGCATATCTTCGCCACCTACCCATATGCCGGATACCAGATGCTGCGTCATCCCCATAAACCAGCCGTCAGAATAATTCTGCGAAGTACCTGTTTTTGCTGCGATTTCATTTCCTTCCGTAATACCATAAGTCCTTAAACGGCTTGCAGTTCCACCACCGTCTTCCACAGCACCGCGCATCAGATATAACATACTATAAGCCATATTTTCACTCAATTCCTGATTTTGCTTTTGATAGAATTGCTGTAAAACATTTCCGTAGCGGTCTTCAATCCTTAAAATCGTCATGGCTTCCGTTCTGTGTCCGCCGTTTGCAAAAGCGCAGTAGGCATTCACCATTTCAAAAACAGAAACGGAGCTGATACCTAAACAAAGTGATGGTTTGGGGTTTAATTTACTAGTTATACCCAGCTTGTGCGCATATTCCACAACCGTATTAGGCTTAACCATTTTGATAATGTTAGCACTCACTGAGTTCACAGATTTTCCAAGTGCCTGTCTTAAAGTCAAGGGACGATAAGAAAATTTATTTCCTGAATTATGCGGAGTCCAGCCACCGGGAACACCGTCAGATAGCCCGAAGTGAACAGGGGCATCCATAATCCGGTCGCAGGGTGTCAGGAAGTTTTTATCCAGAGCCGAAACATATACAAAAGGCTTAAACGTTGATCCCGGCTGCCTTGCTCCTTGTTTTACGTGGTCATATTTGAAATACTTGAAATTAACACCGCCCACCCAGGCTTTAATTTGTCCGTTTCTTGGATCCATAGACATCATACCTGCATGTAAGAACCTTTTGTAATAACGAAGTGAATCAATAGGACTCATCACCATTTCCTTCTCTCCGTCATAAGAAAAAACCTTCATTTTGTAGGGTCGGCGCATGACCTTCCATGCTTCTTTCTCTCCAACTTCTTTTTTTAATGCATTAAAATAAGGCAGTGCACGTACAGCTTTTTCAATAAATCCGGGCACTTCTTTTCCATCCGGGTAAGCCCAGGGATTTCTGTCCTTCCAATGGGCATCAAAAAGCCGCTGCTGTTTCTGCATGTGTTCATTCAGCGCCTCTTCCTGGTATTTTTGCATGCGCGAATCTATGGTCGTATAAATACGAAGGCCGCTGGTATATAAGTCAAAATCAGTACCGTTTTCTTCATTGTACCGTTTCACCCAGGCTTTCATATAGCCTCGCATGGATTCACGGAAATAAGGCGCAAGACCGGTGTTATGTCCGTCTACGGTAAATTTCATTCCCAGCGACTTGTCTTTCAGGCGATCAAATTTATCGGGAGATAAATAATTATATTTAACCATTTGTGCCAAAACCGTATTTCTTCGGTTGAAGGCATTAGTCGGAAATCTTAGCGGATTATATAGCGTCGGATTCTGAAGCATACCAACCAAGAGCGCTGCTTCACTTACATTCAAATCCCAGGCGTCTTTGTTAAAATAGGTCTTGGCAGCTACCTTGATACCATAGGTATTATTTCCAAAAGAAACCGTATTCAGGTACATCATCATGATTTCCCGCTTGGTGTATTTTCGTTCCAGAACAATCGAGAGAATCCATTCTTTTGTCTTGGCAATAACCGTACGGATCAATGGAATTTTACCTAATAAACCCTGGTATTTCTCAGAACGTGTTTCAAAAAGGTTTTTAGCCACTTGCTGAGTCAACGTACTACCACCACCAGAACTTGAATTTCCGGAGACAACGCCTTTAAATACACGAGCCAAACTCCGGGGGTCAATCCCGGAATGATTTACAAAACGGGCATCTTCTGTAGCAACAAGCGCTTCAATAAGATTAGGTGAAATCTGATCAAATTCGATGGGCGTCCGGTTTTCAAAAAAATATTTCCCAAGTGATTTTCCGTCTTCTGAAATCAACTCGGAAGCCAGTTCACTTTTAGGATTTTCAAGGGTAACAAGATCAGGCATTCCGCCAAAAAGCCATAGTAAATTAATACTGACGGAAACAATGTAAAAAATAAAAAGACCCAGGCTAATCGCAGCAACCCGCCAGATACGGACAATGCTGCGGCGGTATTTTCCTGGCTGCAATTCAATCATATGAGGAATAATTTATTAATAAATCGAATGAAAACGGATCCATCAGATTAACAAAGATACAATTTCCATGAATTATCTCTTCCCTACTGATATTTCACGTGATTCCTGCATTTCTTTTAATCTGGGCAGATAAATGCTGCCGGGGTATAAACGAACAAACTCGTTAATTGCTTGCAGGTAAGCCTCCCTTCCTCTTATTTTTCCTACTAAAAACACACGGAGCAAGGCAAATTTATCTTCCAGCATACTGCCTTTATAGGCCGGCAGATCGGATTCTATTTCTTCTAAAGCTTTAGCAAAATTTCCATCTGCATATAATTGATAAGCACTTTCATATGCCTTTACCGGATTATTTCTGTTCTTGTCTCCTACGGATCCACTTCCTTCTGATTTAGTAACTAAACGGGCATAGGTTGAATTTGGAAATTCGGATGTCAGTTTATCTTTCCAGACTAAACGATTATTATCGTCTTCTGCTAACGTCAGGTACATTAAATAATAAATTTCTTCTCTGTACTGCGTTCCGGGATATTCTGTAAGTACACGGTTAAAGGTAACAACAGCTCTGGCGGGTTCTTTTAAGTCAAAGCGATAAATTTTCCCAAGATTATACAAAGCATCTTCTTTCTTTTTTTGGGAAACAGTAAAACTGGAATCTGTTAACGGAATATTTTTTTTCAGATCGCTATGCCGTGCATCCCAGACAACACTGCCTTTTACCATAGCAGGCTCCTCTGCTACTACAGCTGCTCCATTTGAAGTACTGTCCATAGGATTATTACTGTCATTTGAAGCTATTGACCGGACTTGTTTGGTACTTCTGCGCCAGTCATCTTCCAGCACACGATTTCCCCAGACCCTGCGAAACTCAATTTTCCCCTGGTTAATCAGCGCCGGATCGTATAATTCCCATCGACGGTCATTCCCATTTGCAATGGATGATCCCTGGTTCAAATTGATTTGATTGGTAGCCGCCAGCATAGCAGCTTCTTTATTTCGCTTTTCTGCTTCTTCTTTTGCTTTTTCCTCCGCTTCTATAACTGCATCTATTTTATCGTCCAGCGCTTTCGGATTCATCCGGGCAAGTATCTGTAAGCTATCCTCTAATTTCACAATGGTCTGCTGGGTCACGAAGTTGTCCAGAGCAATTTTACGATCTGACACAATGCGATATTCCTGTGCATCTTTTGGCAGGATTATTAAAGCACTATCGTAATAAGCCTTAGCCAGTTCATACCTTTCCATGACATCGTAGTGAATCCGGGCCAGCTGTAAATAAGTATAAGCCTTTTGAACGGTATTTGTACCTGTTGCTAATGAAGCAGATTTTTGGAGATATTGTACAGCCTCCGGCAACTGCTTTCTATGCTCGGCAAGCAAGCCCATGGTAAAATAAATCCTGTCGCGCAAATCATTATTTTTTCGGTCGCGCAGCATTTTATCAAAACCTACGGACGACACATCTGTCTTGGGATCAATAATTACCTGATTTTGCAGGGAATTCATAGAAGAATAAAAACCCAGATCATAGTCAGGTTTATTTTTACTTACACTTTTATAATGTTGGTTAGCCAGTGCATACTGCCCTAGTCTGTCATACATTTGAGCCGCTGCAAAGTGTAGCCTGGCTGTTTCAATGGATTTATTCAATAAAGGAAAAGTCTCCTCCATTATAGCTACTGACGTAAGGTATTCGCCATTTTGCTGATGTAAATAGGCTTTTGCAAGATAGAAATCTTTAGTTGCATCTTTTGATAAAGGCTGCTGACTCAAGTATTCTGCAACGCCCAAGGCATTGGAATAATCTTTACGGCTTATATAAGCACGCATCAAAACGATCAGGGCATTATTCTTATCATTTTCATCTTTTCCATTGGCATATACATAACGTAGCGCTTCGAGTCCGTCTGCCCATTCTCCCAGATACAGACGGGATTTCCCTAAAATAATGTAGCTGTTATCCACCCACTTGCTGTTCTGATGTTTTTCAGCAACGATAGAAGTTTTTTTGATTGCATCCAGTAATTGTGGTTTGACAGGCAGCGCAAGAACTGAATCCAGTGGCATGAGGATCGGCAAAAGCTGATTATAATCTTCTTTGTAAGCCGAACGCATGGCAAATTCTGCTTCCAGTAGGTCCTGCTCCGCTATAAAGTAAGCATTGTAATGAGAAGAAACATTGTGAAAATTTACAGCCGCCGGTCTGGAACTGTACTGGGAGCATCCAACCAGCACACATACAAACAGAAAACAAAAAGCAGATGTTTGAATAAAACGGGATAGTGTATGAGTCACAAATAAAGACTTTAGGGATGGTTTTTTATCTTTTCCTGGTAAAGATAAAACGGTATTTTACTTAATTACGTATCGAAGATAATGCCATTTACAAAAATTGAAGCAACTTTACCTGTAAATTCTATAAAGGTACTCATGGAAGACGACAAACAGGATTGGAAAAAGGAAAAGATTAGTCCTATTTCCGGCAAAAGCAGTGCAGGAAAAACGCCTTCAAACTTTATCAGATACTCTGGAATGGCCATGCAAATGCTTGGCACCATCCTGGTTTTCACCTATGCCGGTTATAAACTTGATGCATGGCAAGCGAATAAAACGCCCATCTGGACTCTGATTTTATCGCTTACCTCCATCGCAGCTTCTTTATACCTGTTGATCCGCAGTATGCCAAAGGCAAAATAATATTTGTCACTACTCTTCTGTACTTATTCACATTTTTTTAACTACTGCCCGTCCGCATGTTACGAAGCATTATTGCCACCCTTATTTTAGCAATTGTACTATTTGTAGTCCAGCGTTTTATCAATGAAGCCTGGATTCATCCTTATATATGGTACATCCTGGCCTTCTTTGTCATGCTCTCTTTTCTTATTCATCGTCTTATGGAGTACGGGCTTAAAAACAATCGCGAAAAATTTGTATCGTTTTATCTCTCTACCATTGTCGGACGCCTGATTCTGAGCATAATTTTTATTGCTGTATTTTTATATTCAGGGCTAATTGATTCATTTACATTTGTTATCAACTTTTTTGCATTGTATTTATTTTATACTTGCTTTGAAATATATGGTTTGTATTGTAACTTGCGCCGCGATTGACAAAGCATAGTATTTCAAGCATTTATGTATACGCCTTTTAGACTTTTTATAACCTCTGCCCTTATTGCGGCAACCTGTTTTTTTAACCTTCCGGCGCAAGCGCAGGAATCAGGTGAGCATAGCTCAAACCCGATTGCTGATACTGTGAATAAAGAAGAGCACGAAATAGAACATAATCTGGAAAAGTCCGAAGAGAAATTTAACATCGGCCAGATGATCATGCACCACATTGCCGATTCTCATGAATGGGAATTTTCTCATGGTGCGTCGATTCCGCTTCCGGTTATTCTTTATTCAGCCGATCGCGGAATAGAAGTATTCTCATCTTCTAATTTCCACAACGAGCACCATGAATATAATGGTTATCACCTGGTTCATGGCGATGCAGAAACCATTGTCCCTGTTGACGAATCCCGTAAAGTATACGACTTCTCTATTACAAAGAACGTAGCGTCGATGATGTTGAGTGCTATTATTCTTGTTTTGATTTTTACCAGTATTGGTAAAGCATATCAAAATAATAAAGGAAAAGCGCCAAAAGGATTTCAGTCAGCTATGGAAGTTGTAATCCTTTTCATTCGTGACGATGTAGTTAAACCAAATGTTGGCCCTAACTACGAAAAGTATCTTCCCTATTTGCTGACACTGTTTTTCTTTATCCTTGTCAACAACATTTTAGGACTTCTGCCAGGCGCAGCAAACGTAACGGGTAATATTGCTATTACAATGACGCTTGCAGTAATTACATTCATCATCGTTCATATCAATGCAAACAAACACTATTACCTTCACCTTGTGAAGCCGACCGGTGTTCCTGCTCCATTGTTGCTGATCATGATTCCTGTTGAAATCGTTGGTGTGTTCATGAAACCGTTCTCCTTAATGGTTCGTCTTTTTGCGAACATGACGGCAGGCCACATTATCCTTTTGAGTCTTTTTGGATTAATCTTTATTTTCCAGAGCATGTTTATCGCTCCGGTGATCTCATTATTTGCCTTGTTCCTTAACTTCATCGAAATTATGGTAGCATTTATCCAGGCATTTATTTTTACCCTGTTATCGTCCATGTATATTGGCAGCGCGATTGAAGACAATCACCATGCTGATCACGGACATTGATCGTTGAATCTCTTTTTTTATTAATTATATTTTAAAACAAACACAATTATGTTGCTTCAAATTTTGCTTCAGGCTACAGAACAAGGCGGTGCAGGTTTAGCTGTTTTCGGTGCTGCAATCGGCGCTGGTCTTGCTGCTATCGGAGCTGGTCTTGGTATCGGTAAAATTGGTGGTTCTGCAATGGAAGGTATCGCTCGTCAGCCAGAAGCTGCCGGTGCTATCCAAACTGCAATGCTTATCATTGCTGCTCTTATCGAAGCGGTAGCGTTGTTCGCAGCGGTTATCTGTCTGCTTATCTCGTTCAAGCTTTAGTATTAAAATTGGGACTCAGGTCTCATGCTTTATCTTCTTTAGCATTAGGCTTGGAAGTTGGCAAAAAAACTTACCGTGGGAGCAATAGGCTTCCACGGATTTTAATAAAAAGGAGTGCATTGAAGTAAATGGCTAAAATTCCTGAACTTCGCATTTAAAGATTTTACAACTCACAAAACTCAGATACTATGTCATTGCTTACTCCTAACCCAGGTCTTATTTTCTGGATGCTGGTGGTATTTTTATTGGTTGTTTTCATTCTTGCCAAATATGCATGGAAACCAATCATTAAAGGCTTAAAAGACCGTGAAAATGAAATTCAGGGTGCTTTGGATCTTGCTGAAAGAACCAAAACTGAAATGGTTAAATTGAAAGCAGACAACGAAAAGCTGATCATTGAGGCAAATGCCGTTCGTGACCGTATTTTACGTGATGCGAAAGAAGCTTCAGACCGTATGATTGCTGAGTCGAAAGACAGAGCGGCTGTTGAAGGTCAGAAAATGATTGACAGTGCACGTGATACCATTCGTAATGAACAACATGCTGCCATTGCTAAAATGCGTAAGGAAGTAGCTGTTTTATCTCTTGAAATTGCAGAGCAGGTATTGCATCGTGAATTGAAGGATAAAGAATCTCAGGAAAAACTTATTGCTGATCTTGCTTCATCAGCACGCATGAACTAATTCATTGCTAAAAGCTGTGATGTTCATTTCATTTAAAAAAATTAATTTAATTTCCCTATGTCAGTAGGTATAGTTGCTGCCAGATACGCTAAATCCCTTATCGAGCTGGCTAAAGAACAAAATGTTGTTGAAGCTGTATACGAGGATATGAAATTGTTCAAAGCTACAGTGGATAAAAATCGTGGCTTAATGCTGGCACTGAAAAGTCCAGTAGTACGTCACGAAAAGAAATTGGCTATCTTAAAAGCACTTTTTCTTGAAAGAGTAAATTCAGCTTCTTATGCGATTTTTACGATTATCACTAAAAAGAACAGAGAATCTATTCTGGATGCGATTGCTGATGAATTTATAAAAGCTTATGATTCATACCGCGGCATTCAGAAAGCAGTTATCATTACAACTACCCCATTGACCGAAGAACTTCGTGCACAGTTTAATAAGATTGTAGCAGATTCAACAGGAAAAACTGTTGAATTAGAGGAAAAAATAGATCCTTCGCTGATTGGAGGTTACTTACTTCGCGTAAATGACCAGCAAGTTGATGCTTCACTTCGCAGTAAATTGAATGAGCTTAAATTACAACTTGCCAGCTAAAATTTTATCTGCAAAAATACAGAAAGACCCGGTTGCACTGCGACCGGGTCTTCTTTTTTATCCTATTCCTATTTTCTTATCCAGGCGTTAAACTTTCCACTTAGTAAGATTTGCATAACTGATTGCAATGGATTCTAAGGGAGGTCTTTTACAAACATCCTGTTCTACAAAGAAATGTGTCATTCCGGCAGTTTTCCTTGCTGCAAAGATTTTAGCAAAGTCAATAGATCCTGTTCCCACTTCTGCAAAGGCCTTGTCTTCACTTTTCTCCATATCTTTTACATGCCATAATGGGAAACGTCCAGGATGCTGTTTAAACAATTCAACAGGATCTAAGCCTGCTCTTACCGCCCAGTAAAGGTCAAGTTCAAGTTTTACAAGCGATGCATCCGTATCTTTCGTAATAATATCATAAGGCAATTGTCCATCCAATTTTTGAAATTCAAAATCGTGATTATGATATCCAAACTGAATTCCTGCTGCCTTACAGACTTCACCAGACTTATTGAAAAGCACAGCGTACTTTTTGTAGTCGTCAATAGATTTACGTTCATCGGGTGTAAGATAAGCGCACATCATATACTTCTGACCCAACTCAGCTGAATCATCTACTGCACGTTTCCAGTCATTGGATAAGGTTCCTTTTGTGTTTGGTGCTGCAATGCCTGCGCCATAATGGCCGCTTACCGGACTTAATCCTAAATCACCCAGCATGGTTTTAAATTCCTTTACCGTTTTGCCAAAGAACTTACCATCCGAATAACCAAAAGTTTCAACTTCTTTATAGCCTATTTCTGAAACTTTTTTAAGCGTTCCTTCTAAATCTTTGCTTAACGCATCTCTCAAAGTATAAAGCTGCAAGCCAATCTTAGAAGGCGCCTTTGCCATAGAAGGCATACGGGAAAGCAAGGGAATTGAAAGTGCCAGAGCGCTGGTCCGGAGAAAAGATTTCCGGGAAATTTTTTGGTTAAAATCCATGTGTAGTGGAAACAAAAGATTAATAAAAGATAAGGTACTACTTTATTATTGTTATAACGCCTGATTTAGTCAAAGGCGTAAGCACTGGTTCTGGTATTTTCCAGCCTTGTGTAAAATAGCCGTCGGCCACTATATTTTGCGAGGAATCCTTAAAGAACAAAATATCTTTAAACGATGATAAGTTTCTATGCGTAGCAGGTACAAAAGGGAATCCTTCATTCACAACGCCAGTCCACCACGGTAATCCGGAACTAACGGCTACGTAATGATTATCTACCGGAAAAACGTAAAACAAACCATAATCTTTTGTTGAAGGGTTTAAATGCATAGGAAGTTTATCAGCATATTTTGTAATAACTGCGTTCGTTTCTTTTGTACCAAAAAGTATGAGATTACAACTTTCAAAATCACTAGGTCTTACTTCCTTGTCTGCTACAACTCTTGGAAAAAACATAACTCTGCCTAAGAACGAACCTCTGTAAGCTGACCAGTTAGCAGCTTCATTAACAATATCTATTCGCTTTTTCAATTCTTCTGGTGAAGGATTATCAGCCGTTCCGTAAACATAAATATGCCGAGTGGAAAAAGCATCATAAAGTGGTCCTTCTGATCCTTTTTTCTTCACCAAATTATTTGATACCTGTTCTTTTTTGATTGTCCAGGATGTGCCTGCTTTAATAAAGGAAATGGCACTATCTACTTTGTTGCTCAACGCTACTCCGTCGATGGTAAAATTTACAACCTGATTTGCAACAAATTTTGCATGACCTTTCAGGTGTAATGTAAAACCATCCAGATCTTTCGTTTTAATATCAACAGTATTGGTTCTTTTAAAATTAGCATTTATATCTGCCAAAATGCCACTTTTCAAAGCATCCAGTTGTACCCAATAAGCCTTATTATATTTGTATAATTTGCTTGAAAAGCGCACTTCGTTGGGAAAAAGATTTCTTACATGATTAAACCAACTAAAAATAAATTCCTCATCATAGGCATTTACCCAGCTGTCATGCTTTACATCTACAAACTCCTTGTAAGTTACTTCCACACCAATATCCTGCATTTTGGAAACCCATATCCTGGTTTCTTCTACCGGAACCGTTGGATCTTTATCTCCATGAAAAAAATGGACCGGATAATTTAATGCATTAGCAGCAAGATCTATTGTTCCGGCTGGCGGCGCAGGACAAACCGGTGCAATGGCAGCCCAAATATCCGGCCGTGTCAAACCGATCCATAATGTCCCTCCGCCACCCATGGATAAACCGGTCAGGTACGTACGGTTTTCATCGACGCTGAATCGTTTCTTAACATCTTCCAGCACATCATAAACATCTTGTTCAGGTATACCCTGATATCCTGCCGTTCCTCTTGCTAACGGCGACGCAACAATAAAATCGACATCTTCCCATTCCGGAAAATAACCACTGGCTTCTACATCCGTTTCATCGGCTGCATTACTTTTTCCGAAAACTCTCCTTAGAGCCAGCCTGTGATTGGAACCAGCACCATGCAGCATCATTACTAATGGGTACTTTTTAGCCGGATCATAGTTTTTGGGAATATATAAACCGTATGGCTGCTCCGTATCATCAGCTGATGAAAAAAATGTGGCCACCTGAGGCCCAGAAGCAAGCTTTTGAGCAAAAGAAACAGTACAGCTTGATAGTATGATAAAAACTAATCCCCACCCACAAAGCAGATTCTTTATTTTCATATAGTAATTAAAACTTATAAAGGTTAAATATAATCTAAATCATATTCTTCTTTATTCCTTTTATAAAATGATTTATAAGTACTGCCATAATTTTACACAAGGACATAAAAAAGCCAGATACTAAGAATCTGGCTTTTTACTTTATTTTGTTTTAATTGTCATCTTCGGGTAACGTTGATTGCAATCCTACGGTTTTGGGTCCTTCCTTCTTCTGTATCATTGGAAGCAACAGGATGCTCTTTGCCATATCCTTCCGACTGTATACGGCTGACTTTGATATTTTTACTCACAATTCCCTGTTTTACTGCATCAGCTCTGCTTTTTGATAAGGTAAGATTTGCTGCTGCATCTCCGGTATCATCTGTATAGCCGCCAATTTTGATGTTGACATTAGGATATGCTCTAAGTATTTTGGCAATATTATCAATTTGTTCCAGAGATTTCTGACTCAATTTTGCAGCATTGGTTTCAAATGTAATCCTGTCAAAATCAAACCATATATCCTTGTTAATGGCAAGTGTACTGTCCTCTATAAATTTAATCAGTTTTGACTCCGTTCCATTTTGAGGAATATTCAATTCGATATCCTTAGGAAGTTGTTTTATAACGAATTCTCCAAGTACATTTTGTTTAGCAGAGCCAGCACTACCAGCCTTATCAATCGGAACCGGGATATCTTCCACTACAACAGTTTCCTGTTCTTTATTAAACTTCTTATAGCCCCATACTATACCAGCTAAAAGCAGCGCTACCAATATCCAGAGAATAGCTTTGGTACCTTTTGAAGCTGGCTTTCCCTCCAACTCTGTTTCACTTAAAGGATTTCGGATAAGGCTTTTATTTAGATTTTCCAACTCTTTGAAGTCCCACAAAACATGAAGGTCAGCAGGTAAATACTTGCTGATATAGTCTTTTTGTTCTACCAAGAGGTTAGTTAATCGAACAGGTTCTACTGACTTAGCACCTTTTACTTTTACATATCGGGCTACAATACTTAGAACAATCGGAGCACAGATGCTTAAGATGGTTGAAACAGAATAACTTTTTATTCCGCTTGAAGAAGCAACAGAATCGGTAACCGTTTTGAGATCGAGATCAAGTAAAATAGGCAGCAGAGAAAGCCCATTGGAAATAAATTCTTTCGATCGTAACGGATCTTCAAGAATTCCCCCCAAACCATTTAAAACATAATCCTCATTATTAAGATTAATCAATCCTATCAGTTCATGAATACCGCTGGATGTTGAAGCTTTATTCATAATTCCACCAATCAATCCGGGAAGTGCTCCCAGCATCGCTACCTGAACATCACTTGTACTCTCCTGAGTTAAATCGGATATTTTAAGACCAACTTCTTTTGTAATACATTCCTTAGTTAACTCCAGTAAATTGACAGCCATATTGCTTAATTATTCTTTCTAGTTTAAGTTTTACAATAATATTTATATTTTATCTGGAGGATATGCAAAGTAACGATTTTCTTGGAATTTAAACCTAACAATACTGATTCAAAATTAAGAATAAACAATTCAAACAGGATTGTAGCTTATAAATAATACTAGCGAATCTTCAAAAATCACCGTATTTATTCCAACACATATATAGAATTAGTTCTTACGATTATAAAAAAAGAGAGGCAAATCTGAAAGACTTGCCTCTCTATATTATTACCGATTAATTTTGATAATCAGTCTATTAATTTGCTACTTCTTCTTCTTTCTTTCTTACCGAAATTGTCAGCTCTTCACTATTTTCAACATGATTAGCTACTAAGACATCTCCTTCTCTCAAATCACCTTTCAAAATCTCTTCTGCAACAGGATCTTCAAGATATTTCTGAATCGCTCTGTTTAAAGGACGTGCTCCATATTGAGGATCATAACCTTTTTCTGAAAGAAAGTCTTTTGCCGCAACAGTAAGCTCGATCTCATATCCAAGACCCTTCACCCGGTTGAACAATTTACCTAATGAGATATCAATAATACGGTGCAAATCTTCACGCTGAAGAGAGTTGAACACGATTACGTCATCCAAACGGTTCAGGAACTCAGGAGAAAATGCTTTACGAAGTGCACTCTGAATGGTACCTTTCATAATTTCATCCTGGTTATCGGTTTTGGCTTTTGTTGAAAAACCAATACCAGAACCAAAGTCTTTCAAATCACGTGCTCCGATGTTAGAAGTCATGATGATAATCGTATTACGGAAATCAACACGGCGGCCAAGTCCATCAGTAAGAATACCATCGTCAAGCACTTGTAATAAGATGTTGAAAACATCAGGATGTGCCTTTTCAATTTCATCCAAAAGAACAACGCTATACGGTTTACGACGGATTTTTTCAGTTAACTGACCTCCTTCTTCGTAACCAACATAACCCGGAGGTGCTCCAACCAAACGCGATACACTGAATTTCTCCATGTATTCACTCATGTCAATACGAACAAGTGCATCGTCTTTATCAAACAGGTAAGTCGCAAGAACTTTCGCTAACTCTGTTTTACCTACACCCGTTGGACCTAAGAAAATAAACGAACCAATTGGTTTTTTAGGATCTTTCAGACCTACACGTGTACGCTGGATTGCCTTCACTAATTTTTCAATCGGTGGATTCTGGCCTATAACTTTCGCTTTTAGTTCATCAGCCATGTTCAGCAATTTCTTTCCTTCATCCATAGACACATTTGTCACAGGAATACCAGTCATCATTGCTACAACTTCGGCTACATTATGCTCTGTTACAGTGTATCTTTTTTGCTTGGTTTCTTCTTCCCAGGCAAGTTTAGCACGGTCAAGCTGATCGATCAATTTCTTTTCACGATCACGTAACTGAGCTGCTTCTTCGTATTTCTGACTTTTAACAACTCTGTTTTTTTCCTGCTTGATATTTTCAATCTGTTCTTCAAGATGAAGTATATCTTCAGGTACAGTAATGTTGCTGATATGAACTCTTGCACCAACTTCATCCAAAACGTCAATCGCTTTATCCGGAAGGAAACGGTCCGTAATATAACGCTCAGACAATTTCACAGCTGTGCTGATCGATTCGGGCGTGTAACTTACGTGGTGGTGATCTTCATATTTATCCTTAATATTTTCAAGGATCTGAATTGTTTCTTCGATTGAAGTCGCATCAACCATAACCATTTGGAAACGACGGGCAAGTGCACCATCTTTCTCAATGTACTGGCGATATTCGTCCAATGTCGTTGCACCGATACACTGGATTTCTCCACGTGAAAGGGCTGGTTTGAACATATTCGAAGCATCCAAAGAACCCGAAGCACCACCGGCACCAACGATTGTATGAAGCTCATCAATGAAAAGGATTACATCCGGAGATTTTTCCAGTTCATTCATAACGGCCTTCATTCTTTCTTCAAACTGCCCGCGATATTTTGTTCCCGCAACCAGAGAAGCAAGATCAAGTGTCACAACTCTTTTACCAAAAAGAACACGTGAAACTTTTTTCTGTACAATTCTCAAAGCTAAACCTTCTGCAATGGCGGTTTTACCAACGCCAGGTTCACCAATAAGAATAGGATTATTTTTCTTACGACGGCTAAGAATTTGTGCAACACGCTCAATTTCCTTTTCACGACCAACAATAGGATCAAGTTTTCCAACTTCTGCCATTTTAGTCAGATCGCGCCCAAAGTTGTCAAGTACCGGTGTCCGTGATTTCTCAGCACCTTTTGATTCTTTGCCGGAAGCTGCGCCTCCGCCTCCACCACCAAACATGCCGCCTCTCGCTTCATCGTCACCGTCTTCGGTTTCCGGCCCCATATGGGGTTTTGTTCCTGATGATTGATATTCTAACATTTCTTTAATGACTTCGTAGTTAACATTAAATTTATGCAGGATCTGTGTGCCAACATTATCTTCGTCACGTAAAATAGACAGAAGCAAATGTTCAGTTCCTATCAAGGGGCTTTTAAAAATTTTAGCCTCGAGATATGTTATTTTCAACACCTTTTCAGATTGCCTTGTAAGTGGGATATTCTGCAGATTTTTAACATTATTAGTTGCTGCACCCTTTGTTGCCTGCTCAATCGTCTGTCGAACATCATCAAGGGATACACCCAGCTTTTTCAGTAAACCAATAGCAACTCCATCGCCCTCACGAATCATTCCAAGTAACAGATGTTCGGCACCGATATAATCGTGACCAAGTCGCAAAGCTTCTTCCCGACTCAGAGAGATTACTTCTTTTACTCTATTTGAAAATTTTGCTTCCATGTGTAGCAATAAAAATGTGTCTTATATATTCCAAACGCTACTTTTTACTTCTTTGTTCAAAGTAGCAGATTTATTGTTACTTACAAGATCTCAGCAAAATACTTCTCGCTTCGGGCCCCATATTAAATAATAAATCAATAATACTTAAATTACTTACAAAATCATTCCCGAATGTCTGATAGTAAGAAATTGGCTGATAATATTTGCCTGTACTTCCCTTTTTTTTATCGTTAATTACTGATAATTCATCTGATACGCTGGAATCGCCATTAATGGGTACTGACAAATTGTACCTTATCTCTTTTTTAATCCCCAACAATCTAAGACAAATTGTCAACAGTTCATAATTTAAGTCAGCAAGAAATTCAGGTTTTTTATTAAGAACATGCTGAAGTTCATCTGAATAGAATTCAAAATAAGGAGATTTCCCGTATGCTGATCTCAAACACCCCCAATGCCGCCGGATCCAGTCCTGGCTATAATCGATTTTAATATCCTTTGTTAATGTAAACTGACTGTATGCTTTTACCGGAACGGTCAGGTTGTCGATTTTATTAGTGGTTAATACACTGCACCGATTTCTAAAAGTCTGCTTAATATATCTCTCATTCGTATCTATCCAGACATTGTCATTGCTTAGTATGCAAGTAAAATATTCAAGACATGGAAGATACTGTAACTCAATCCTTACTATTTTTTCAGGACTATTTTCACTGGTAAATTCAGTCACTATCAAATATGGTAAAGGCTGTTGATATTATCAATAAAATGATAATAATTATTTAACAGGGAATGTTTAATACTATACTGATTCTGTTTTTTACAATTGATCTATACAAACAAGCTTGTATCTCCCAATCCTTCCCTGATAATTTCAAATTCATCGTTGGCTGCAAGTATAATGGTAGAAGCTACATTACCTCCATAACCCCCATCTACAACGATATCCACCTGATGCTGAAATTTTTCAAAAATCAGTTCGGGATCGGTTGAATATTCAACAATTTCATCATCATCTTTGATGGAAGTAGTTACAATCGGGTTACCCAGTTGTTTAACGATAAGGCGCGGTATAAGATTATCCGGAACTCGGATCCCAACTGTTTTTTTATTGGTATTTAGTAATTTGGGGACCTGATTATTGGCATCTAAAATAAATGTATAAGGGCCCGGAAGTACTTTTTTCATCATTTTAAAAGCCGAGTTTCCAACCCGTGCGTAATCGGCAATATGGCTCAGATCGTAGCAAATAAACGAAAAATCGTTTTTCTGGGCTTTAATACCTTTAATCCTGGCTATCTTTTCAACTGCCCGGCTGTTAAAAATATCACAACCCAGACCATAGATTGTATCAGTAGGATAAATGACCAGACCACCATCACGCAGACACTCAACGACCTGACGGATTTTTCTTTCGTCAGGATTTTCAGGATATATACGAATTAATTCAGCTGGCATAAAATATTATACTTTTTTCTGAATTAACAACTTAAAACGCTAAATCCTTCCTATCATGCACTTTTTTTTGAAAATTATTGAGGTAAAATCGGTATATATTATTTACAGGAAGTTGTAGACGGCACAGCAGGATGATGATTTCCGTTAAAATTCCGGGGTTTTCAATATAGTTCAGTAAGGTTCTGAACCGAAGTGCCAGTTCAAATTCCTGTGCATAAAAACATTTACGGATAAAAGTTCTGATCCTGTTGGCCAATAGATCAAACTCTTCCTGATCACGGTTTAAGTCATAAGCCTTATTGCAAACGATGTAGCAGGTTTCAAGAAGACTGTTTCCCTTCCTGTAAATTTGTGTGCTTAGAGACCCCGGTACATTTCTCTTTCTCGTCAGCACTTCATCCTGATAAAAATATTTATACCGAACTGCTGAACGCACCCAGAAATCAAAATCTTCAAAATCCAGGGACTCGTCATACCCTCCCATTTCAACCAGCATTTGGGTGCGCATCATCATGGTTGGCGTACAAATAAAATATTTTTCCAGTATGCTTTTATATACATCTCCGGATGGAATTGGTTTTTCAGTTTTCTGATAAAAATTAACCGGATAGTGAAAATTTAACAGATGACCTTGCGTATCAATATATTGGGCATTTGAAAATACAACCCCATACTCGCTGTTCAATTTTTCAAATGCTTCAACCTGCGCATGAATCCGGGTTGGTAACAGGATATCATCGGCCGACAAATCGATAATATATTTCCCTTTTGCCAAGGCCAAGCCCTGATTAAATGCACGGCATAACCCAAGATTCATTGTATTTTTAATAATGGTCAAACGGGAGAAGTCCTTTATTCTGCCTTCAACAATGTCCATCGTTCCATCGGAACTAGCATTATCAATCAATATAATCTGAATGTTTGGATATGTTTGGGTAAACAGCGAATCCAAGGTTTCACCAATATATTTCACCTGGTTAAAGGAAGTCAAAACTACGGTTACCAAAGTTTCTTCTATTTTTTTCATCTGGTGCCTTATTGTAAGGATTTCAATCCAATGTCATATCAAATGATACGCGATAGCACCTGGAAAGTCACAGTTTCCTTAAACATCTAAAATGATAAACAAAGGTATATGGTAGCAGTTTTTCAGACCTTTGCTCTTGCAGTGTTCTTTCTTGCAGATGCGATCCCAGCATTGATTTCAAAACCAAAAATTAACAACAGAGCGAGCAGATAAAACCAGATCATTAATGCGATCATCGTACCAATAGAGCCGTAAAGCTTATTGTAAGAACTGAATCTTGACAGATAAAAAGAAAATACATAGGTAGCAACCAATATCAAAACAGAAGCAATGATGGAACCAATATTGACAAAAGCATAACGCCTTCCCTGCGAAGGTGCATACCGGTAAATGATGGAAATGGCCAGCATCAGTGCAGCAAAACTGATCAGATAGCGGGTAAGATTAAAGGAAGATACAATCCAGGTATGACGGATGATATGCCAGTTGCTCACAATCCCTTTCAGCGCATCCCCAACAATCAGCAGTACAATCAGCAGAAACATAACTCCTACAAGAACTACGGTTAACATCAATGCAACGCCTCTTTTAGTCAGAAACTTTCTGGTTTCCTGATCTTCATACACCATATCAAAGGAATTCATCAGCGACATCATTCCATTGGTTGAAGTAATCAGGGCCAGGATAAATCCGAAAGAAAGCACGCTGCTTCTTGGTCTGCTGATAATGTCAGCGATCGTTTGTCGCCCATCCTGATAAATTCCTCGGGGAAGTACCTCTTTTAAAATTCCCAGAATCTGATCATCCAGGTTTTCAATAGGAATATAAGGAACAAGGGTAAATAAAAAGATGATACCCGGAAAGCAGGCAAGGGTTAAATTATAGGCAACTGCGGAAGCACGCTGGTCAATATCAAACCGGTGATTATTTTGGCGGATATTTGCCAGAATATCATATAAGGAAATGGTACCCCGAAAAAGCATCGTAGTTCGCAGCCATCTGATCAGCAGCTTGATTTGCCGGTTTTCGAACAGTTTTTCAAGCATAAAAATTTTTTAGTTACTAAATCTGAAAATAAGGATTTAGTTTTTCCAAAAGTTTTTCGGGTGCTATACAAAGCTTTGCATTGTCCATTTTTTGAAAAACGAGCGTAGTTTCCCCGACATTTAGCAATATATCATGCTGGTTTCTGATCTCATATTCAAAAACGACGCGTGTACGGGGAATATGCTGCATAAGTACCTTTATTGTAAGTTCGTCGTCATATCGGGCGGGTTTGATGTAACGTGACCGGTTTTCATATACCGGCATCATCACACCACTTTCTTCCATATCCTTATAACTGTATCCTATACTTCTTAAAGCTTCTACACGGCCGATCTCATAATATCGTGCATAATTTCCGTAATACACGTAACCCATCTGATCCGTATCTGCATAGCGTACTCTTATTCCTTTAACTTCGAAAGCGAACATTTTGTAAGATTAGTAGATACTAGTCACTTATTTCATGATTTTTAACCTGTTCAGTTCAGCCTGATACATCCGTGCATTGTTCAGGTGATCTTCATAGGTTTTGGCAAAAGCGTGGTACCCAGAAAGATCCGCCTTGGCGCACATGTAGACGTAATCATGTTTGTTGTAATTCAAAACCGCATTCAGGGAATTGAAATCTGCCACACGGATCGGGCCCGGAGGCAAGCCAATATTTACATAGGTATTATACGGCGATTTTACCCGGAGCTGTTCATTCAGAATCCGCTTGATCGTAAAATCCTGTAACGCAAATTTTATCGTCGGATCGGCTTGAAGTGGCATAGAAGCATTCAGGCGATTGATATATAAACCTGCAACCATCGGTCTTTCATCGACTTTTTTGGCTTGTTCTTCTTCAACAATTGAAGCCAGGATCGATACCTGAACAGGCGTTAAACCAATGGATTTTGCTTTGGCTACACGTTCGGCATTCCAATATTTTTTGTATTCACTATGCATTCTGTCAAGGAACTTCTCTGTTCCGGTGGTCCAGAAAATATCGTAGGTATTGGGTAAAAACATAGAAACGATCGTTGCCGTGTCCAATCCATATTTTTTGCAAACCTTTTCGCTGTTCATTGCTTTGCGAAACGCATCTTCACCAAATTCAAAACGGTTGCCAATTCTTTTAATCAGGTCTTCTTTCAAGCGAATATTATTGAAAGTAAGTTTTACAGGATCCTGCGCACCGGAAAGAAGTTTTTTAACCGCTTTGTAATTACTGGTTTCAGGTTTGATGACATAACGTCCGGCTTTTACATTTTCGGTGTACTTTAAAAGCTTAGCCAAAAAACGAAAAGAAATATTATCATTAATCACCTGATGTTTGTCCAGAGAGTCAAGTACGGTCTGGTAAGTGGCACCTTCCGGAATTAACAAGGCAAAGCTTTCTTTTTTATCAACCTGTAAATTGGGTGTTTTAAAAATCTGCCAGAAGTAGAAAGTGAAGGTTGTGGTAAGAATTGCAATGACTAAAAACAATCCAACTTTAATATTACGGGACATATATGAATGCGAAATTTTAGTTTACAGAATTCTGATTTAAAAGCTGTGAACCATTGACGTTATTAATTTATTATGAATCAATTCTTTTTTCAAATGCAATATTAAAGCGTTTGGCAAGTTCTGCCAGGGATTCTACCACCGGCTGTAAAAGCGAAATTCCTTCCACACTGCGCAAGGCCTCCATCTCACGCTCAGGATCTCCGGGAATAATAACCGACTTTCCTTCCACAGCACGGGCTCCTCTGAACGCACGGATCCACTTGTCCATATCCCGTTTAAATTCATCAGCCGGCCGAAAACCATCAACACGCATAGCGCCTAAAAAGTGTCCCGTTCCTAAACCAACGCCTTCTTTTGCCGACATAAAACCAGCTGTGGCAAAAGGCGGAACCCAGGGACCAAAATTTGCACCGGAAAGTACGCCTGAAAAAATATCCACAATGGCACCCAATCCATATCCTTTATGACTTCCGTGCTCCCGGTCAGATCCAAGCGGCAACAATCCTCCTCCGCTTTTTACAGCATTGGAATCCGTTGTAGGATTTCCATCCGCATCCTGAGCCCAGCCTTCCGGAGCCGGTAAACCTTTTCTCTGCAAAATTTCAAACTTACCATAAGCTACAGCAGTAGAGGCAAAATCAGCTACAAAAGCCGGTTCTTCCAAAGCCGGCACGGCAACAGCCAGTGGGTTTGTCCCTAATAATTTATCAAGCGAAAAAGTTGGGGTAACCAAAGGAGCAGCATTCGTCATTGTCCAGCCAATCATATCTTTCTGCAAAGCCATCATCGCATGATAACCCGCAATACCAAAGTGATTGGAATTACGTACAGAGACCCAGCCGGAACCTGCTTTCTCTGCTTTTTCCATGGCTATCTCCATGGCTTTTGGTGCTACAACCAATCCCAGTCCACGATCTCCATCTACAACGGCGGTACTTGGCGTTTCATAAACCACTTTTATATCCGGTGTCGGATTCAATCTTCCATGGTCATACAAACGGACATAGCCAGCCAAACGTGCAATTCCATGTGAATCAACACCTCTTAAATCTGCACTGATTAATACGGTGGAAGCCAAAGCGGCTTCTTCAGCCGGACAACCTATTGCTAAAAAAACCTCTTCAGTAAAATACTTTAAGTAATCAGCCTGATACATATACGTTGCTAAATAACCCACTTAGAATTTTAAAAACCTTTACAAAAACTGAAATTATCCAGTTTTGTGACTGCAAATATCTGCATTCATCGTCCAGCTTACAACAGGAATGTATAGTGATAAGGGTTTTCCTTTTTTACAATACATAAAAAACAGTTGCAAAACATATGAAATATGAACTTAAAACTACCAAAAACCGTAGTTTGAACAGTATTAAAGGAGATTTTAATTCCGTAAAATAATACGATTTGTTAGATTAAATTTCCATGGAAATTAAAAATACCTTCCTCAAACGCGTACTGAACTACTTCATTCGTGGCCTGGTTCTGGTTGCTCCGCTGTATGTTACTGTTATTATTATTGGAGGTGCAGTCGAGTTTCTTGACAACATCATTCCTATATATATTCCCATTTCAAATAATCAGACACTTTACCTCCCTGGTCTTGGTGTGCTTATTATCCTGACCAGTATTATTCTGCTGGGTTTTGTTTTCTCGACGATCATTCCACAATCCTTTATCAAATTCACAGATAGCATCATGCGGAGAATTCCGCTGGTGAGCCTGATATATTATTCGATTAAGGATCTGGTGATGGCTTTTGTTGGTGATAAAAAGAAGTTTAATCAGGCCGTACTAGTCACGATGTATAAAGAAACAGGTATTAAAAAAATCGGTTTCATTACCCAGACCGATTTAAGCCACCTGCACATTCATGATCATATCGCTGTGTATATGCCCTTATCGTATGCACTTTCGGGAGAATTATTTATCGTACCGACAGAAAACGTTACCCTGTTGGATGCCAAGTCTACGGATGTTATGAAAATGCTGGTTTCCGGTGGTGTATCTCTGAAAGTTCCCCCTCACGAAGAAATACCGAATGAGGATTAATTTGCCGCTATGATCCCAAACAACATTAGCGTCCGATTACCCATTTAAAAAATCATTGCCTATCTTTGAACCTTTCTATTTTCTTTATGAGATCAGTTCTGACATTATTTATTTTATTTATCCTGGGTAGTCTACCCGCCTGGGCGCAGGATAACTACGATCCAAGAAAAGCACTTTCCAGTGAAGAACTGTTTCTTAAACAAAGTAATGATAATCGCGTTGTAGGTGCTCCGGGACAGAAATACCTGGTTTTAGATGCTTCACCAGTGATTGGAGGCTTTCATCGGTATCGTTTTTTTCCGGGAGATAATATTAAATTCCGGATGAAAAATGAGACCATCAAGTTCAATGAAACCATTGCCAACGTGACAGATTCTGCATTTAGCATTGCTGTTATCAATGAAGCTCTGGGACAAATGACCTATCAATCCATTCCGCTGAAAGAGATCAAGCTGATTAAGACACACCGCCGCATTCCGTTCATTTCTCAGGCTGCAACGCTGCTTCCACTGGCCGGATTAATCTATATCGGTGCCGATTTTTTTAACAGAGGCATTGATAATAAGCGCTATACGACAGATACTTCAACAATTATTGTTGGCGGAGCTATTATGGCAACAGGTTTTATATGTTATAAAATGACGTTTTCTACCCTGAAAATAAATGGCCGGAATAAGTTAAAAATATTAGAAACTTATTAAATTTTTGATCCAAATCATCCTGCTTATTACGGGCGTAATCCTAGATTTTGAAACTGAAATAAAAATATTGTGAAATCCATTCTTGTACATCCACCTCAACAACCAATCCGTGCCGAGATTAAACTGGCCGCATCCAAAAGTGAATGCAACCGTGCTTTAATCATCAATGCACTGACAAATTTTCAATGCGAACTATCCAACATCTCAGAAGCACGCGATTCGCAAACGATGTTACGGTTATTGAAATCGGATGATGCAGTGGCAGATGTGATCGATGCAGGCACGACTATGCGGTTTCTGACTGCTTATTTTACAGTAACAAACCAGAAAAAAAGAATGACCGGAACGCCTCGCATGTGCGAACGCCCGATCGGAATTCTGGTGGATGCGTTGCGTACCCTGGGAGCAGACATCGCGTATGAAAATGTAACCGGCTATCCTCCCCTGCAATTGAATGGATTTACTTATTCAGGTCAGAATGAATTAAAGATTCGTGGTGATGTGAGCAGCCAGTATATTTCTGCACTGTTACTGATTGCGCCTTCTTTGCCGGACGGTTTAACAATAAATCTTGAAGGAGAAGTCGGTTCACGGCCTTATATCGAAATGACATTGAAGCAAATGGAATATTTCGGCATTATCTACGAAGCAGACTGGGTAGCTGGTATCCTAAAAATAAAACCGTCACATTATCAGCCGAAAAATTACGCCATTGAGTCGGACTGGTCGGGTGCAAGTTATTGGTACACCATCGTGGCTCTGGCAGAAGATGCAGAAGTTGAGCTTCTGGGCTTAAAAGAGAATTCTCTGCAGGGCGATAGTGATATTGTCAATATTATGGCAAAACTGGGTGTTGAAAGTACGTTTACGGATCGTGGTGTACTTTTGAAGAAAATCCCTGCGGCTGATTCACTTACCTGGGATTTTACTAATTGTCCTGATCTTGCGCAAACCGTTGCTGTTTGCTGCGCAATGAAAAATATTCACCTGACACTTACGGGATTAGAAAGCCTGAAAATTAAGGAAACAGACCGCGTTTTTGCTCTACAGGAAGAACTTGCCAAATTAGGTGCGGAGCTGAATGAAGTTGAAAAAAACCTGAAATACGAAGTCGTAAGAAAATCTGACTGGACTGCTGCTTCTGTCCCTTCGATTTTCACATACGACGACCACCGTATGGCATTAGCCTTTGCACCTGTCGGCATGATGCAAGACATTATTATTGAAGAACCGGGTGTGGTTGTAAAATCATATCCGGGTTACTGGAACGATCTGGCTAAGGTAACGACCTGGGAAGAAATGCAGCTGTCATAACATAAAGATTGATTAATAAGCCATCAAATTTTGATGGCTTATTAATTTACAGACATTACAATTTTAAGTTTTATGGCTTCTTTTTTTCATTTCCTCTCTTCTGTCCCACTCTGGGCTTATATTATTTTCATTCTTCTGATATTTGCTCTGCGGGATATTTTTCAAAAGAAACATACGATCCAGCATAACTTTCCTTTACTTGGGCATTTCCGGTATATGATTGAGCAGATCGGGCCGGAATTACGTCAGTATATTGTGGCGAATAACCGGGAAGAACTTCCGTTTAACCGCCGTCAGCGTTCCTGGATTTATGCATCTGCCAAAAAGGAAAATAACTATCAGGGTTTTGGCTCTGATCAGGATATGAATGAGGCAGGATTTGTATTTATCAAACCGGCCATGCTTCCTTACAAACTTCCGCTGACGCATCCGCATCATGCAGCTAATGGGAAAAATCCCAATCATTATACCATTCCTTCTGCCAAAGTCATTGGTGCCTACCATAACCGTAAACGTCCTTATCGGCCACATTCTGTTGTGAATGTAAGTGCGATGAGTTACGGTTCTTTGTCAGCCAGAGCCATCGAATCACTTAATAAAGGTTCTTTACAATTTGGTAATTATCATAACACGGGTGAAGGCGGCCTTTCTCCCTACCATCGTTTTGGAGCCGATGTGGTTTTCAATATGGGAACATCCTACTTTGGCGTTCGTGATCATGAAGGCAACTTTGTAATGGAAAAACTGGTCAAAATGACACAGAATAATCCCTTTGTCAGGATGATTGAACTGAAGCTGTCACAAGGAGCAAAACCCGGAAAAGGCGGCGTACTTCCGGGAAGTAAAATTACCGCAGAAATCGCCGAGATCCGTCAGGTTCCTATGGGAAAAGACGTCGTTTCTCCACCTTACCACAGCATGTTTTCAGACATTCGTGGTATGGTTGATTTTATTGAACAAATGGCAGAAGCGACCGGATTGCCGGTAGGAATAAAAGCAGCTATTGGCAAAACGGATATGTGGGAACAACTGGCTGATCTGATGGTAGCCACAGGAAAAGGTCCGGATTTCATTACCATTGACGGAGGCGAAGGAGGAACCGGAGCCGCACCGCCTTCCTTTGCAGACCATGTAGCTTTGCCGCTGGTGTACGGATTCAGTACTGTGTATAAAATTTTTCAGGCCAGAAATCTTACCGATAAAATTACTTTTATAGCTTCGGGAAAACTGGGATTGCCGGCACAAGCCATTATGGCATTTTCGATGGGCGCTGATATTATCAATGTGGCAAGAGAAGCGATGATGTCGATTGGCTGCATTCAGGCTCAGGCTTGTCACACCAATCACTGTCCGACGGGAATCACTACAAACAACAAATGGCTGGAAGCAGGCTTGGATCCCACGCTTAAAAGTGAGCGTTTTCACAATTACATGAAAACACTGGCAAAAGAAATTATTGAAATCACCAATGCAGCCGGCTACGAACATCCCTGTCAATTGGGGATGGACGATATTGATCTTTCTATGGGTGACAATAACAGTACACGCTCTCTGGCACAAAATTACGGTTATCTAAAGACACCAGTTCCCTACAAAAATATCCAGGACTTGCTTGACTGTTCACATTTAGGAGCCAAAGATGCACCGGTTGAAACGCTGGCATAATTTCTTTTTATATCTTGTAGCTGATTCCATGAAAGATCAACGTTTAATGCTATAAAAATGAACTATAAACTTCTACTTTTTACTGTCTGCTGTTTTTCTTTTTTATCCTTTTCAGCTCATGCGCAAAGCAATCCCCGTTATCTGATCTTATTTAAGGATAAAGCAAACTCTCCTTATTCCATATCCCGTCCAACTGAATTTTTATCCGAGAGAGCTGTTGCCCGCAGAAGCAATCAGAATATAGCCATTACAGAAAATGATTTCCCCGTCAATCCGGCTTACGTTGCTGCCATTCTTCAGACCGGTGCCAGCGTTATTTATTCTTCCCGCTGGTTTAATGGTTCGCTGGTAGAAGCATCGGCTACACAATTAGCAAGCATTAAAAACTTTTCTTTTTATAAAGGCATTGAACAAAATCATGCGCTGGCAAATCTGACAACTCCTTCTGCCGGTTTGTCAAGAATTGCTCAAACTTTTGAGACTAAAAATACAACTGCCGATCTTGATTATGGACTGATGCAGCAGCAGCTGGCTGTAATTGGTGTTGACAAACTCCATCAAAAAGGTTTTCATGGAGAAAATATGCTGATTGGAATTCTGGATGCAGGATTTTACCGTGCCAATGAGCTTACATATTTAAAATCTCTTTTTGATGAAAAAAGGGTGATCGATACGCATGATTTTGTAAGCCCTGAGGCCAATGTATACAATGATGATTCGCATGGTTTAAACGTGCTCTCAACCATAGCTGCCAATCAGCCCGGCACGATGATCGGTGCAGCGTTTAAAGCTTCTTTTGCCTTATACCGGACAGAAAATGTTTTTATGGAAACTCCTTATGAAGAAGTTACCTGGCTTTTAGGCGCTGAAAGGGCCGATAGTGCTGGCGTGGACGTACTCAGTTCTTCTTTGGGCTACAATACCTTTGACGGTGAATTTGATTCTCCGGAATATAATTACACTTATCAGAGTATGGACGGAAAAACAACGATCATTTCACGGGCGGCACGTATTGCTACCCGGAAAGGAATATTGGTAGTAAACTCAGCCGGCAATGAAGGAAACAAAGCATGGCGTTATATTTCTGCTCCTGCAGATGTTGATTCTGTGGCCAGTATTGGTGCTACCACACTTAATAAAACGATTGCTGCCTTCAGCTCGGTTGGCCCAAATGCTGTCGGTCAGTTAAAACCGGATCTCGCAGCTGTGGGCTCCGGCACAGTAGTAGGCAACGGCACAGGAACAGGTGCCGCAACGACCAGTAACGGCACCTCTTTTTCTGCTCCACAAATTGCAGGACTGGCTACTATTCTCTGGCAGGCCTATCCCAGATTAACTGCACAGCAGATCATTACAGCACTAAAAAAATCGGGAAACCAAGCCAACAGTCCTGATAATTTCTTAGGTTTTGGCGTACCAGATGGGGCACTGGCGGCAGAAATCATTAAAAATGATTTTGCTGTTCTGGGTGCAGAACCGGATATTTTAAACAGCATTATTCTTTCTCCTAATCCAGTTCAGCAGGACTTGATATTAACTTTTCCGGCCTCATTAATTGGCAAGAAGTCAACATTAAACCTGATTTCTCAAAGCGGAAAAATAATTTGGCAAAATCAATACATTTTAAATTCAACCTTACCAATATCAACTACTTTACTTAGCTCTGGTTTATATCTAATTAAGGTAGATATATTAAACCAAAGCCGTACGTTGAAATTTGTAAAGCAGTAGTAACCGATTGTTATTTACCTAAAAAACACGCTATATCATGAAAATATTTTTTATTTCTGTCCTTTTATTCCTTGCCGTACAATGCCATGCACAAGTCTATAAGTCTGAAAATTTCCATCCTGAAATTTATTTAGATTCTATTAGATATAGTGCTTATCCAAATTTTGACATAAGCCAGATCGATTCCATATATATTTTAAAAGAAACAAAAAATGCACCAAACGGACAAATATTCATTAAGTCAAAGAATCCAAAAAGTCTGCATTTCTTATCCGTTTCTGATATTAATGCCAGATATAAAAACAATGCACTGGCACCAACCATATACATGCTGTATAATGAAATTTTGAAAGAAGTTGCAACTTTCCGAATTGACTCTGCCTTTATTCTGAAAGTTGAAATTTTAAAAGGATCGGAAACTGACTACTTAAACATACAATTTCCTGATCTAACAATTTTGAACATAATCACCCGTACAGCAGAAAATATCACTAAGGAAAATCAAATAAGAATTCGGGGAATTGAAACGAGACACGTGGCCCAACCTAATACCGACTCAAAAAAGGGAATGTCAATAATAATTCGTGGGGTTTCCACTGCTTCAATGTAAAACGTCGTTTTTAAATCAATGCTGTTTTCCTGACCATCCGCATCAGCGACTCTGAATCATTGAGCAGAACAATTTCCTGAACGGGAACCCAGCGAACATCTTTTGACTCGCTGTTAATAACCAGTTCAGCCTTTGGATCTGCTTCAAAAACAAAGCGGATATCATAATGGTAATGCGCAGGATCTTTACTGTTTGCAGGAATTAAATGTACGTCCACATCAAATATACCTTCCTTAGCTAGTTTTAAATTAGAAGCTCCTGTTTCTTCCTCTACTTCTTTTTCTGCCACATGAAGCACATCCGGATCGCCGTCAGCATGTCCGCCTGGCTGGAACCAGCGATCCAGTTTCCGGTGGTGCATCAGCAAAACCTGATCATGTTCAGGAGAAATAACCCAGCCCGAAGCTGTTATATGTCCAATTTGTAAGGTTCTTTCAAAACATTCAGGATTATCAATTACAAATTGCTTTGTTTCAAGATACATTTCATTTTCCAGGCCATCCGCAGGAATATAAGAGTCAAGTAAAGAAAGTAAGCTGCTTCGTTTCATTTAATAGGCTATGTAATTATTTCATTCTAATTTCACCACAAGTTTAACAGATCAAAAAACAAAGAACATTACCAAAATGAAAAAGTATTTATTATCACTCTCCTTTGCACTTGCTGTTGCATCCGCTTCTCTGGCGCAGCGCACACCTCAGCCAAGCCCGGGAGCCACTATAATTCAGGCCGTTGGCATTACAGATTTTACAGTAAAATATTCTCGTCCAAGTATCAAAGGCCGTGCAGTTTTTGGAGACAATTCTCCTATTGCTCCGCTTGGAAAATTATGGCGTACCGGCGCGAATCAGCCTACCATTTTTGAATCATCCACCGATTTTACTTTCGGCGACAAAAAAGTACCTGCCGGAAAATATGCCTTGTTTTCTATTCCGGATAAAGCAAAGTGGGTGGTTATTCTAAACAAAAACCTGAATGCTAATACGGACATGTATAAAGAAATAGAAGATGCAGCGCGTATTGATATTATGCCGGTTTCAGGTGAGATGAAAGAATCTTTTGAAATCAGTTTTTCAGACATTACAGATTCCACCGCCATGCTAAACATGGCATGGGGAACTGTAAAAGCACCAGTAAAAATCTCTTTGGCAACACAGGAACTAACATTAGCTTCACTGGATAAGGCAGTGCAGGAAAAGCCGGAAGATGTGGCTACTTTACAAAGTGCAGCCGGTTATTTGTTATCTAAAAACATTGATCTGAGAAAAGCCTTATCGCTGGCAGACAAAGCGATCGGCCTGAAAGAAGGCTGGTCAAATCTTTGGATTAAAGCACAAATTCTGGACAAACTTGGTAAACCGGCAGAAGCTTTACCTTTGGCTCAAAAAGCACTAACGGTAGGAGCCGCAGCACCGGATGGCGCTTATGAATTTTATAAAACTCAGATTGCAAAGGCAATAACAGACATGCAGGCTAAAGTGCCTGCAAAGGAAGTGGAAGCAAAAGGCAAGAAGAAAAAGAAGTGAAAACTTAAAAATTAAGAAGTAAAAAAATAACCGGCTTAGTTCATAAGCCGGTTATTTTTTTGAACAATCAAAATCTTACCTGAAGAATTTGGGAACACGCCAATGATAGCGGACTGCAAGAATCCGGATGGCAATAATCACAAGTGAAGCTGTGATAAAAGCGACATTCCGCTCGGCTCCTGACCTTTCTAAAACCAGGTAAGAAACCGCACCCGCCAGACAAGCCGTAGCATATACTTCTTTCCTGTAAATAATGGGAATTTCATTGTTCATCATATCTCTGACAACACCGCCCATAATCGCTGTAAAAACACCCATGATCGCTGCAATTTCCGGCCTAACACCCATATGCAATGCTTTTTCCGTTCCTACGATGGTGAAAAGTGCAATTCCGAACGTATCAAACAAAAACAAGGTAGTCCGTAGGCCGATCAGGTATTTATAAAAAATAAAGGTGGTAATAATTCCAGCCAGAATGGCATATAGAATTGTAATGTCGCTGATCCAGACCAGCGGATAACTCCCCAACAAAACATCGCGCATGGTTCCGCCGCCAATGGAACAAAGAAAAGCCGTAAAACTTGCCCCGAACCAGTCCTGATGCTGCTGGTCCTTTACAGAAAGAGCACCGGAAATTGCAAAGGCAAAGGTTCCGGTGATCTCTAAAATATATTGGATACTCATTTCCGTTTCAGTGCAGATTAAACTGCAACCGGAGCCTTAATTCCGGGCCAGGGATTATAATTTTCCAAAGAGAAATCCTCAAACTCGAAGTCAAACACACTTTTTACTTCCGGATTTAATACCATTTGAGGCAAAGGCCGGAATTCACGGCTAAGCTGCAGTTCTACCTGATCCAGATGATTGCTGTAAATATGTGTATCGCCGCCAGTCCATACAAAATCACCCAGATCAAGATCACATTCCTGAGCGATCATCATCGTTAACAGCGCATAACTGGCAATATTAAACGGAACGCCTAAAAAGACATCCGCACTTCTCTGATAAAGCTGACAAGATAATTTTCCTCTTGTCTCACCAGCCTCAGTATTTGGAGGCGCCACATAAAACTGAAACAAAGCATGACAGGGCTGCAGTTTCATCTGCGAAAGTTCAGAAGGATTCCAGGCAGAAACCAGTATGCGACGGGAATCCGGGCTGTTTTTCAACAGATTAAGAATTTCCTGCAACTGATCAAATGACTTACCATTTGCGCCTTCCCAGCTTCTCCATTGTTTTCCATAAACCGGTCCTAAATCACCACGCTCGTCTGCCCATTCGTCCCAGATAGAAACACCGTTATCTTTAAGATATTTGATATTGGTATCACCCTTTAAAAACCAAAGCAGCTCGTAAATGATTGACTTAGTATGCACTTTTTTGGTTGTTACCAACGGAAAACCTTCTTTCAGGTTAAAGCGCATCTGGTAACCGAAAACACTGATCGTGCCCGTTCCGGTACGATCCGTTTTACGTACTCCGTTGTCCAGGATGTGGCGAAGTAAATCGTGGTATTGTTGCATCAGGATATATTTTTCAGGATTTGAATCCCTGTATTACTTAACTTTTTAATTCCGCTGCTTCAATTTCAACACTGTGTGTGATCGTAGCAAGTGGTTCAAGCTGTGCGGTGGCCGAGCAGTATTTTTCCATGGAAAGTGCAATGGCACGATCGATTTTTTTCTCGTCAAGGTCATTTCCTGCAAACTTGAAAACAAGATGAATATTCCGGAAAGGGCTGCGTTTTGTTCCTTCTTCCTCTACACGATCCCCTTCTGCCGTAACCCTGAAATCTGTAATATCCTGTTTTTGCTTTTTCAAAATCAATACAACATCTATAGCACTGCAGCTGGCAAGTCCCATCAATAATAATTCCATAGGTCTTACACCTGCACCAACACCACCGATTTCGGGAGAGCCGTCTGTATGTACTTTTACTTCCGATGATCCTGTCCCTTCAAAATGAAATGCGTCATTTACACGCACGAGTTCTACTTTCATACTATATGATTGATTTTTCCGGCTTACCGGATGATGATGACTGAACGGATTTTACATCATTAAAATGCAAATATACTTCATCCCCAGAGAATCGGCTATTTACATGAAAAATTTAAAATGAGGTTTAATCCTAGTATATTCGGTCGAATAATGTTTTTTATATACACTCTTCGTAACAACAAATACGTACAGGCAATTGGTTTACCGGAATTGTTTAATATGAAAAGTTAAAAATAAACAGCATTTTATTTAAGGTTAAAATGCTGTTCGGCAATGACTTATAAAAGTAAAATTTTAATACAGGTTGCCCAGAAGCAAATTCATTAAACGATTTAAATACTCAGCCCATGTGGAAAGAAGAGGATGATAAACTAAAACGTACGTTCGTTTTTGAGGATTTTAAAATTGCTTTTGCTTTTATGACGAAAGTTGCCGCTGTGGCCAATGAACTGGATCATCATCCCTGGTGGTCTAATACTTATAATAAGGTTAGTTTTGAATTAAATACCCACGATGCGGGTGATAAAGTAACAGAAAAAGACAGAGAATTAGCAGATCAGATTGATATGATTTTTTCCGATATGACGGTTCCGAATTAAATTTACCAAATGAAACTTTATATAGTACCTACGCCGATTGGCAACCTTGAAGATATTACTCTGCGTGCCATCAACGTATTGAAAAGTGTGGATGTCGTATTGGCAGAAGATACCAGAACATCTGGTCAATTACTTAAACATCTGGGTATTAGCAAACCTATGCACAGCTACCACATCCATAATGAACACCAAAGTATAACCCGGATTATAGAGCGCATTCTGAAAGGAGAAACCATGGCGCTGGTTTCTGATGCGGGTACGCCTGCTGTATCAGATCCAGGATTTTTACTGGTTAGGGAATGTATCAAATATGGTATAACCATTGAGTGTCTGCCTGGTCCTACAGCTTTTGTCCCTGCCCTTGTGAATTCAGGTCTGCCCAGCGACCGCTTTACGTTCGAAGGATTTTTGCCGCATAAAAAAGGAAGACAAACACGGATGCAAAATCTGGTAAATGAAGACCGTACGATGATTTTTTACGAATCTCCTCATCGTTTGATTAAAGCTTTGCAGCAGTTTGCAGAATATTTCGGAGCAGACAGACAGGCTTGTGTGTCACGGGAACTGACTAAAATATATGAAGAAAACGTTAGAGGTACAATTCAGGAAATCATAACGTATTTTTCAGAAAAAACCATCAAAGGCGAGATCGTAATTATTGTTGCGGGTAAAGCTGATGAAAAGAAAAAATCCTCCGATTACAGCGATGATCAAGATTAACATGAATTATTTAAAGCTTCACAGAAAGTTTATCTCATCGATTTATAAGCTGTCATTTAGTGTTTGGGCAGCTTTATTAATTGTATTGTCGTTAGCTTCTCATCCGGCAGCGGCACAATTCGGACAATTAAGTCCGCAGGCAAAAGTGAGCCTTGTTACGATCGGTCCCGGACAGGAATTGTATTCCGGTTTCGGGCATAGTGTACTCTGGATTTATGATCCGATCACAGGACTGGATAATGCTTACAGCTATGGTACTTTCAGTTTTACAGAAGGGAATTTTTATATCAAGTTTTTGCGGGGAACATTGCCCTACAAAATTTCCAGAGCACCCCTGGGCATGGAAGCACCTGACTGGGAAGCTGAGAACCGTTCGATTAAAGAGCAGGTTTTAAATTTGTCATTAAACCAAAAACAGAAGTTATACAATCTTCTTGAAACCAACCATTTACCAGAAAACCGAGAGTACCAGTATAAATTTTTTCACGACAATTGTTCAACACGTCTGGCTGATGCCCTGAAAGCAGCAGCCGCGGATAGTTTACAATTTCCGGGTTATACTAAGGACACATTAAGTTTTCGTCAGTGGATTGACCGGTATGCCTACAAACAAAAACCGTGGTCTGACTTTGGAATGGACTTAGCTATCGGTGCACCTTCGGATGAAATAGCAACACCTGCACAGGCTACCTTTTTACCTGATAACTTAAGCACTGCTTTTGCAGATTCAAAAATTAAAATGGGTGATCAAACGCTGCCGCTTGTAGCCGCTACCCGCGATATTTTTGTAGCAACACCTGCTATAAAGGGATTTGAAATTACACCGATGATCTTTTTCTGGGTACTGGCAGCTCTTATTTTGGCCTATACTTATCTTCAATTCAAAAAAGACATCGTTGACTTTACATTAGATAAAATTCTTTTTACTATTGTCGGGCTGGTTGGCTGGCTGATATTGCTTTTATGGTTTGCTACCAACCACGGCGTGACAACCTGGAATTATGACATTCTCTGGGCTTTTCCACTTTGGGTACCACTGATCTGGTTTATTTCCAAAAGTAAAAAACCTGCCTGGTTTCAGTTTGTACTAATTCTTTACGCTATCTTATTACTGGCAGCGACAGGCAACCTTGTAAAACATAACTTTGTAATAATCCCGATTTTGCTGATGCTGATCACCAGGGTGTATTACATCAATAATTCACTTTCTAAAATCCCGCAAAAAGGATAAATACGCATGGATCTGGAATTGCTGACCAATCAAACCATTGAAATTGTTAAACAGGCTTCTGCCTTTATTCAGCGCGAAGCCAAATCTTTTTCAAGAGACAAAATCGAGTACAAAGACCTTAATAATCTTGTTTCTTATGTAGATAAAGAAGCAGAAAAAATGCTGGTCGCCGGATTAAGTAAGATTCTTCCGGAAGCAAGTTATATTACTGAAGAAGGTACAACGGGACAAGAACCTGATCCGGAAGCACTGAACTGGATTATCGATCCACTGGACGGAACGACTAATTTTATTCATGGGATACCGGTCTATTGTGTCAGCGTAGGTTTGGCCAAAGGAAAAGATCTGCTGCTTGGCGTCATTCATGAACCAAGTCTGGACGAGGTTTTCTTTGGCTGGAAAGGCGGCGGCGCCTGGTGCAATGAAAAAAGAATGCAGATTTCAAAAGTAACCTGTCTGCAGGAAAGCCTTATTGCTACCGGATTCCCCTATTACAAATTTGAAAAGCAGAAACGCTACATGTACATTCTTGAACTGCTCATGCAGAAAACGCATGGCATCAGAAGAATGGGTGCAGCTGCTGTGGATCTGGCTTATGTGGCAGCAGGGCGTTTTGACGGATTTTATGAATATAATCTTAATTCGTGGGATATGGCTGCTGGTGTACTTCTGATTAAGGAGGCGGGTGGAACCGTAACTGATTTTAATGGAGGAGATAATTATCTTTTTGGCGGTGACATTGTGGCAGGTGCCGGAGGACATGCTGAACTGGTAGCAACCATTAAAGATAATTTTAATTAAATATTTACCTATTTCGAAGTTTTTAAGATTTAATCTTAAACATTCAATACTAATACTTAACCGCTATGACCATGGAACTGGAACAGCTTCGTTATCCTATTGGAAGATTTGTTCCGCAGGACAGTTACACACCTGCTGAAATAAAAACAAATATTCAGATTATCAGTGCATTACCTTCAAAATTCATTAATTTACTGGGTGGATGGGATAACGATAAATTGAATACACCCTACCGTCCAGATGGCTGGACGGTTAGACAACTGGTTCATCATGTCGCGGATAGCCACATGAACGCCTACGTACGTTTCCGCCTTGCTTTGACAGAAGATAATCCTGTAATCAAACCTTACGAGGAACAACTTTGGGCAGAATTGCCGGATGCCAAAGAAGCTCAGGTAGAATTGTCTTTACAGCTAATGCGTTATATTCACCTGCGTTGGGTATTGCTGTTAAATTCTTTGGGAGAAACGGAACTTGCACGAACTTATGTTCATCCGGCCAATAAGAGCACGAACCGTCTTGAAATGGTCATTGCAAATTATGCCTGGCATAGCGAGCACCATTATCAGCAGGCATTTCAACTGGCTGCAAGGAACAATTGGGCCTGAAAACCTGTTTATAAAACTATGATACAGCAACTAATCATTTTCGCACTTTTCTTAGGTGCCGCAGGATATATAGGGTGGAAGATCTGGAAATCTTTTGACAGCAGCAGTGGCTGTGGAAAAGGTTGCGGATGCAGTTCGGATAAAAAATTAGCTTAACTAAAAATGGCAGATTGATAAGTCAATCTGCCATTTTTAGTTCATTATGTTCTATATTTTCTTACAATGCACCTGCCTTAATATCCTCTACCACGGTTGGGTCAAGTAAAGTAGAAATATCCCCCAGACTATTCATTTCTCCCTCGGCTACTTTACGCAGGATACGCCGCATAATTTTCCCTGAACGTGTTTTTGGCAGTCCTGAAACAAACTGAATTTTATCCGGTCTGGCAATAGGTCCGATTAATCTTGTTACAGTAGCTCCGATATCTTTACGCATCATTTCAGGGTCATCCGGTTTGTTTTCCGTGATGATGTATGCATAAATACCCTGTCCCTTGATATCATGCGGATATCCTACAACGGCAGATTCGACAACACCTAAGTGCATATTAATGGCATTTTCAACTTCGGCAGTACCAATACGATGACCGGAAACATTCATGACATCATCCACACGACCTGTGATTCTGTAATTTCCATCTTCATCACGAAGGCATCCGTCACCCGTAAAATACATGCCCGGATACGTAGAAAAATACGTCTGTTTACATCGTTCATGATCACCATACGTAGTCCGGATAATACCAGGCCATGGAAATTTAATACAAAGATTTCCACTTACGCCATTCCCTTCAATAATTTCTCCTTTTTCATCGACCAGCACCGGTTGAATTCCAGGCAACGGTAAAGTTGCATACGTTGGTCTTTCAGGAGTAACACCGGCCAGAGATGAAATCATAATACCACCGGTTTCGGTCTGCCACCAGGTATCTACCAGCGGGCATGCTCCTTTACCAATATTTTGTTTGAACCAATGCCATGCCTCCTCATTAATCGGCTCCCCTACTGAACCTAGTTTTTTCAGTGAGGACAAATCATTATCCTTTACAAAAGATAATCCAAAGCTCATCAGCGAGCGGATTGCTGTCGGGGCAGTATATAAAATATTAACTTTGTGTTTGGCTACAATCTGCCAGAAACGTCCGGCATCCGGATAGGTCGGAATTCCTTCAAAAATCAGGGATGTGGCTCCGTAACAAAGCGGTCCGTAAACGATGTAACTATGTCCTGTGATCCAGCCAATATCGGCAGTGCAAAAATGAATTTCACCCGGTTCATATTGAAAAACATTGGCAAAGGTATAAGTTGCAAAAACCATGTAACCCGCAATCGTATGCACTACACCTTTAGGCTTACCGGTTGATCCGGAAGTATATAAAATAAAGAGTGTATCCTCAGCATCCATAGGCTCGGCAGGACAGACAGAATCCACTGTTTTTTCTTCTTCTTCCCACCACAAATCTCTTCCCTTTAGCATGGAAACCGGTGTGCGGGTACGCGTCATGACGATAACATTTTTAACCGTTTTACACAGATCCAATGCATTGTCAACGGTTTCTTTCATCGGTATTACTTTCTGCCCACGGAAAGATCCGTCGGAAGTAATTACCATTGTACATTCTGCATCCGTAATCCGGTCAGCAATCGACTTCGCTGAAAAACCTCCAAAAACAACAGAGTGAACAGCGCCTATCCTGGCACATGCAAGTACAGCAATGGTAAGTTCAGGAACCATCGGCAGATAGATACAAATCCTATCTCCCTTTTTGACACCATGTTTTTTCAGCACATTGGCAAAACGACAAACGCGATCATATAAAACGCGATAAGTAATGGTAACGGCCTGATCATCCGGATCATTTGGTTCCCAGATAATTGCAGGCTGATCACCTTTATCAGCCAAATGCCGGTCCAGTGCATTTTCTGTAATATTCAGCTCACCGCCTTCATACCATTTGATAGTTGCCTCCGCGAAGTCACCACTTAAAACTTTTTTCCAGGGCTTACGCCATTGAAACTGCTGGCCGATTTCGGCCCAATAACCTTCGGGATCGTCCACACTTTGCTGGTAGGCAACCTGATACTCTTCAAAGGTTTTAATTCTCATGATTAAAAAGGTTAACTTAGGAAATTACTATATTAACCGACAATTTATAATTTTCATTTGGTTCGTCCAACTTAAAAGAAAACAGTTTAATACTACCTGTCCGTAACATTTACCTGATTCCACGCTTATATCGCTCTGATTCAAAGCAGTCTGTCCCGGTTCGCTCGCACGAGGAGTTTTAATTAATTATAAAACAGTAATTTTGTCAAAAAAACAGGAACAGGAACCTGTAAAATAATGAAATAATGAGCGAAGTTTTAACAAATGAAAATGTACCTGAAATTGGTTTTACAGACGCTGAACTTGCTTTTATACAAAAACACAGTGAAGATGATGTTACCAGGCTGATCTTAAAATCAGATCAGTTTAAAAGCTTGGATGTAAAAAAACTAGCTGCACAAATTCTTTCAAGACAAAAAGCATCTAAAAAATTGCCGGAATGGAGTGCAATTGAAAAACTTGTTTTCCCTCCTTCGCTTTCCGTAGAACAAAGCTCTTCCGAGGCTACTGCAAAATACAAAGCATCGCTGATCCATGGAAAAACACTGATCGATATTACCGGTGGAATGGGTGTAGATTCCTATTACCTCAGCCATCATTTTGAAAAGACGCATTATTTTGAACAGCAGCAGGAAGTAGCACAAACCGCAGCGTACAATTTCGGTTTACTTCCTGTTGAAAAAATTGAAGTACATAACGAAGATTCCATTGATGCTTTGCAAAGCAGCGCGATGCAGGCAGACTGGATCTATGCAGATCCGGCCCGCAGAGATTCCAATAAGCAAAAAGTAGTACTTCTTTCTGACTGTGCACCGGATGTAAAATTTCATTTGCCAACGCTTTTTGAACATGCTCCTAATGTACTTCTAAAAACATCTCCTTTGCTGGATATCGACCTGGCAGCCCAAGAATTAAAATCGGTAAAAGAAATTCATGTGATCGGCTATGAGCAGGAATGCAAAGAATTGCTTTTCAGCCTGAAAAAAGGATATACAGAAGATTTTCTAATCAAAGCAAGAGTGATTAATCCCAAAGGAGAGGTAATTCATGCGCTGGATTTTACGCGCAAACAGGAGCGTGAAGCTGATATTCAATTCAGTGAGCCTCTCTCCTACTTATATGAACCCCATCCTGCTATGCTGAAAGCAGGTGGGTTTAAATCGATCTGCCTTGTTTTCAACGTCAAAAAACTAGCCGTACATAGTCATTTGTACACTTCTGAAAATCCAGTCCCGAATTTTCCCGGCAGGATCTTTGGAGTTATCGGCGTCTGTAAACCGGATGCAAAGGAAATAAGTGAATACCTGACAGATAATAAAGCGAACCTGACGATAAGAAATTTTCCAGCAAAAATTGATGACCTGAGAAAAAAGTGGCGTCTTAAAGAAGGTGGTAATTTCTACCTTTTTGCTACAACACTTTTCAATCAAAAAAAGGCAGTCGTTGTAGCAAAGAAGCTATAATGTCTAATCAATTTCAAAATGAAATCTCAAATTCGTTCCATCGTTTTTGCCGTTGCTTTATTACTGACAATATCCGTACACGCACAAATCGTTTCTCCCGGAAAAGCAACGCTGGACAAGCAGGAATATCTTGGCCTGAATCTTAATCAGAATATTTCCGAAAAATACCTGAGCAAATACTGGGAATCTTACCTGTCAAAGTTCGGTAAGGTGAAAAGCAAACATGGTGTTTATACCATTGAAAAAGCGGCTATTACTTCTATTTCTCCTGGTCCCGTACAACTTACCAGCCAGATTACATCCGGCAAAGATTTATCTCAGGTTTTTGTAGCACTTCTTGCCAATGGGCAGTATATCACAGCGTCTACTGACGAAAAATATAAAAATGCAGAAGATCTTCTCAAAGATTTTGCTGAATATGCTGCGGTACGTGAAGAGGCTCGTGTTGCTGATGAGGTTTTCATAACTACGGAAAAGAATTATCAGAAATTACAGAAGGATAATGAAAATTCAGCAAAAGACATTGAGAAAACAGAAAAGAAATTGGCTGAATTAAAAGCAGAGCTTGAAAAGAAAAAATTAGAAGCAGATAATTCTCTGATTGATTTACAAAACAAACAGAAATCACTGGAAATAGCGAAAAGCAAAGTTAAGTAAAGATTGTTCCTTACATAAAAAATGAGCCTGGCAAGTTACAGGCTCATTTTTTATGTATAGTAAGATATGATATACTTCTTGTTTATATTCATTTCATAAAAATATCCTCTTATATTCTTCCTCCAAAAATCCAAGTGCCACCACTTTCCCTGTTTCATCTTCTATCAATGGTCTTTTGATTACAGAGTTTTTGACGATCATCAGATCTGTGGCAGATTTTTCATCGGTCACCGTTGCCTTTTCTTCATCCAACAATTGTTTCCAGGTAGTACCCGCTTTATTCACCAGTTTTTCCCAAGGATAATGAAGCAGCCAGCTGGAAATTTTTTCTGCCGTAATTCCCTTTTTTTTGTAGTCATGAAAGGTATAGGGAATACTATTTTCTTCAAGCCATGTTCTGGCTTTCTTAACCGTGTTGCAATTTGGAATTCCGTATACTGTGAACATTTTACGATTAGTAATTGGCGGTTAGCTTTTGGCTTTTAAACTGAGATAACTTCCTGTTCAATGACCTGATCGGACAAACGCATTTTTTCATCGTCCAGCTCACCTTCCCACCGTGCAATGACCGCAGTAGCAAGACAGTTCCCGGTTACGTTAGTTGAAGTACGCGCCATATCCATCAACTCATCAATACCCATCAAAAGCAATACCGGCCACTCCGGCATTCCAAAATTAGCAATGGCACCAAGCAAAATCACAAGTGTTGCACGCGGGATACCGGCTACACCCTTACTGGTAAGCATTAGTAAAAATACCATGGAAAGCTGCTGCCCGACAGACATTTCCGTTCCGGTTGCCTGAGCAACAAAAACGGTAGCCAGTGAAAGATATAGTGTAGATCCGTCCAGGTTAAAACTATAACCTGTTGGCATTACAAAAGATACGATCTGACGCGGAACGCCAAATTTTTCCATTTTCTCCATGGCCTTTGGTAAAGCTGATTCCGAACTGGTGGTAGCAAATGCAATAGAAACAGGTTCAAAAATATTCTTTACAAACTTGATAATCGGGATTCGGGCAATCAGCATGATCGGTACAAAAACTAGGAGTATGAAAGCGGCCAATGCACAATACAAGGTTGCAAGCATCAGAGCAAGGTTTTTTAATACATCAATACCCATGTGACCAACGGTTTCAGCAATAGCAGCACCCACACCGATCGGAGCAAAAAGCATGATTATTTTGGTAAATTTAAACATTACCTCCGCAAGCGTTTCAATTCCAGCAACAAATTTCTCCTTTTTAACAGAAGGAAGCATTGCTAAGCTAATCCCAAAAAGCACACTGAAAACAACAATCTGAAGCACTTCTCCGTGGTATATGGACTTGGCAATATTTTCAGGAAAGGAATGGACGATAATGTCCTGCCAGGTCTGATCGGCAACTTTCGGTAAAGCAGCATTCATGCTTGCCGGGGGAACGATACCTTCACCAGGCTTGAACCAGTTTGCAAAAATCAATCCTATCACCAAAGCAAAAGTGGTAACCACTTCAAAATAAAGCAGAGACTTCCACCCCATTCTCCCCACTTGTTTCAGGTCCGAGTGTCCGGCTATCCCGGTTACCAGCGTAGCAAAAAGAAGCGGAGCAATAACAGTTTTAATCATTTGTAAAAAAATCTGCCGTAAAAAGTGCAGACCCGTTCCCATAGCAGGAAAATCATATCCGATTTCCGTACCTACCAGCATCGATATTAAAATAGAAGTGGTAAGATTCTTTTTTAAAATGGCATAAATAATCAATCCGACCAATGCTGCCCAGCGCAAGCCGACTAAAACATCTGTGGAAACTGTAATAATATTGTAAGCATTAAGTACTGTGGCAAGCGCAGCGATTGTGATAAGAGCCAGATTAACAATAGTAATTTTCTTCTTCATAAAAGAACTTTGGAGATGAGGTACCATTTAGGAATAGCAAACTTAGGGAAAATCAGATAAAGGCTTGCATAAGTTTGCACTTCATATTGATGATATCGCAAAATAAATAGTATACATTGGACGATTTTATTGAATATTTGTACTATTTTTCATAGATTTCTAAAAATAATAAATTGTTTTCACAGCTTCCTTAACTTCTTTCATAAATGAAATCCGGACTTATTCTTGAAAACGAATTAGAACCAATCTTCCTGGGCAAATTTCCACCGTTTCCTGAAGATGTAAAGGAATTTATCGTAAAATATGGTCCTTTCTTTATTCTTGTCAGTGCTATTTTTATGCTGTTTGGTTTGCTTACTGCCTTTGGTATTGGTACTGCGGCGATTGGTACAGGCATGATACCTTATGGCAGCGGTTTTTATATGTATGCCGGCTTAATGATTGCGACTATTATTATGGCGATGTATTTCATGGCATTTTCACCACTTCGTGCACGTAAAAAAGCAGGGTGGAATCTTCTTTACTATGCACTTCTGCTCAGCCTAATCAGCAATTTGCTGCAATTGGCTTTATTTTCCTTTATTGTAAGCGCTCTGCTTGGATTCTGGGTTCTGTTTCAAATCCGCGAAAAATATTTTCTTTAACCAACAAATCACTTATTACAAAAATAGTCAAAGAGCAAGCAGATAACCTGCTTGCTCTTTCTACATTTCAAACCCCTCTATTTTACCACTAATCCGCCTATCTGAACATTTGTCAGTTTTCATCTTTGTAAAACCTGTGATACTTTGCATCTTTGAAGAGCATTATTCACCGCCGGGAATTTATATCTGAAATGAAAATTCAATTACGCATACGGCCATACCTAACACAAAAATGAATATTATAGAAGTTCAAAATATCACGAAGGATTATTCCAATCATCGTGCTTTAGATAATGTTAGTCTTAAGATTCCTAAAGGCTGTATTTTTGGACTTTTAGGTCCCAACGGAGCAGGGAAAACTTCTTTGATCCGAATTATCAATCAGATAACCGGTCCTGATTCCGGAACGGTCTTGTTTGACGGACAGCCGCTTGGTCCTCAGCATATTTCAAAAATCGGCTACCTGCCGGAAGAACGCGGCCTTTATAAAAAAATGAAAGTCGGCGAACAGCTCCTTTACCTGGCTCAGCTGAAAGGTTTGTCGCAAAAAGAAGCCATGGAAAAGCTGAAAACATGGTTTATAAAGTTTGATATCAAAACCTGGTGGGATAAAAGCGTTTCAGATCTTTCAAAAGGTATGCAGCAAAAAGTTCAGTTTGTGTCCACTGTTTTGCATGAACCCGACCTGATTATTCTGGATGAACCGTTCTCGGGTTTTGACCCGATCAATGCCAACCTGATCCGTGATGAAATCCTTGAATTAAAACAAAAGGGTAGTACCATCATTTTTTCAACACACAGAATGGAAACGGTTGAAGAACTTTGTGACAACATCGCATTAATTCATCGTGCAAAAAAAGTGCTGGATGGCCCCAAATCCGTCATAAAAGAACAATTTAAAACCAATACTTTTTTTGTTGAATATCGTGGCCATCTGGACGGTCTGGAAAATAAATATCAACTGGAAAATACAACCCGGGCTGAAAACGACTTTCTGCGCACCAACATTCACCTGCCAGCCTCCATTTCTGCTAATGAACTTTTAAGTGATCTGCTTCCACAAGTTGAGATCCGCGCTTTTGGAGAAAACATCCCATCCATGAGCGACATTTTCATGCGGGCTGTTAATGAAGTACCCGAGACCTGATTCAACCTTCATTCACTATAAAACTACGCTCTAACCTACATAAAATGAGAAATATATATCTGGTACTGAAAAGGGAATACATGGTACGGGTAAAGAAAAAGTCATTTTTAATCATGACTATTCTGGCTCCTGTTCTTTTTGTGGGTGGTTATGCTTTGGTAATATGGCTGGCTATCACTTCGGTAGATAGTAAAACCGTACAGGTCGTTGACGAAAGCGGACTTTTCACCAACGAGTTTAAAGACTCGGAATCACTGAAATTCTCCTATCTGAAATCTTCCATTGACTCAGCTAAAAGCCATTTTACAGGAAGTGAGGCAAATGCACTGGTTTATATCCCGAAAGACGTTATTAACGCTCCCAAAAGTGTCCGGATTTACGCACCAAAAAACGTAAGTATGGAGCTTAAATCGGAAATTGAAGATGTGATTGAAAAACAGATTGAAAACATTAAACTTTCTCAGGCTGGCATCACACATAAAATTCTGGAAGATTCCAGGGTTAATGTCCATTCTGAAACGATAAGCCTGAATGAAGAAGGTGAAAAAACAAGCAGTTCAGGGGCAGCAACCATTATTGGCGGAATCTGCGCTTTTCTGATTTACATGTCTGTTTTTATTTATGGAACACAGGTCATGCGTGGCGTAACAGAAGAAAAAACAAGCCGGATTGTTGAAGTCATTATTTCGTCAGTGAAACCTTACCAGCTGATGATGGGAAAAATCATTGGCGTAGCCTTGGTTGGTCTTACGCAGTTTGTACTCTGGATTTTTCTAACTGTTTCACTTACGGCAGTTGCTACCAATGTTTTGAGTGCCAAAATGCCGAAAGATTCTGCGCAGATTCAGCAGGAAATGCAAAAAATGCAGAAAGGGATGCCGACTTCCAATATTTCACCAGCAGGTGTAGACAATCCGGTGACAGAAGTATTGGGAGCCGTTAACAGTTTGAATATTCCACTTATTATTGGCTGCTTTTTGTTCTACTACCTGGGTGGATATTTATTTTACAGTGCACTATTTGGAGCAGTCGGCGCGGCCGTCGACAACGATGCGGATACCCAGCAATTTATGCTGCCCATTACCTTACCCATTATTTTCTCCTTTGTATTTGCCCAGTTTGTACTTCGTGATCCGGATGGAAATCTGGCTTTCTGGACTTCCATGATTCCCTTTACTTCCCCGATTATTATGATGGTCCGGATTCCATTTGGTGTTCCTGCCTGGCAAATCGCACTATCCATGTTTTTCTTGATCATAGGTTTTATCGGAACCATCTGGATTGCTTCGCGCATTTACCGTGTTGGTATTTTAATGTATGGTAAAAAGGTCACCTACAAAGAACTTGCCAAATGGATTTTCTACAAAGTTTAATGAAACAAAGTGCTTCATTAAGCGTAATCCGCATAGGTCTGGAATAGCATTTTATTTTTAAAAATGCTAGAAACCTATCCTTTAACACTTTTTAAGAAGTCTTAACCCTTGCCGTTGAGGTTATTTTGCTAATTTTGAGGCACCGATTAAATATGCAGTTATTTTTTGGAATAATGCGGCGGGACAAAACTGCCTGATCAATTCCTGTCATAGCTGTAAACTTATAACCATAAACTATTATAATGACCCGTTTCAACCGTTCCAACAACCTTACGGGTTGGATTGTTTTCGCCATTGCCTTTCTCACTTATGCACTTACCGTTGAACGAACGGCCAGTTTTTGGGATTGCGGCGAATTTATTGCCTGCGCATTCAAATTACAGGTTCCTCACCCACCCGGAGCTCCTTTTTTCCTTCTGATCGGAAGAATTTTTTCTATGTTTGCTTTTGGTGATCTTACCAATGTAGCGTACTGGGTCAACATGGTTTCTGTACTCAGCAGTGCCTTTACGATTCTTTTTCTTTTCTGGACGATCACGCTTTTAGCCCGTAAAATAATCGGTAAAACGGATGAAGAACTTACGCAGGGCGATATTTTGCTACTGATGGGTTCAGGCGTTGTAGGTGCTTTGGCTTATACCTGGTCTGACTCTTTCTGGTTTTCAGCTGTTGAAGCGGAAGTTTACGGGATGTCATCATTCTTTACTGCAATTGTTATCTGGGCCGTTTTCAAATGGGAACGTATCGAAGATCCTGCTGCTGAAAACCGCTGGCTGATCTTTACAGCATACCTGGTGGGTCTTTCCATTGGTGTCCATTTGCTTAATCTGGTGACTATTCCCGCTCTGGCGCTGGTTTATTACTTTAAAAAATACCCCAAGCCAAGTGTTTTGGGAGGTATCCTTGCTTTTGTTGGCGGACTGGTTATTCTTGCTATTATCAACTCTGGTATCATTCCCGGCTTGCCAAGTATTGCCGGAAAGTTTGAGATATTTTTCGTTAACTCACTTGGATTACCTTACAAATCTGGGGTAATATTCTTTATCATTATTTTCCTGGGCTCGCTGATCTGGGGGATTATCTATTCCCAGAGAAAGGCGAAGGTTTTATTAAATACCGGACTTCTTTCACTGGCTTTCATTCTGGTAGGCTACGCCTGTTACCTGATGGTTCTGGTACGTGCTGAATACAATCCCCCTATCAATGAAAATAACCCAAACGATGTTTTAAGTTTCGTTTCGTATTTGAAAAGAGAGCAATACGGCAGCCGTCCATTATTGTTCGGACCATCCTTTGTTTCCCGCCCGACAAACCAGAAACGTGGTGCGCCTATGTACCGCAAACAAAACGGAAAATATACTATCTACGATTACCGTCCTGAATACGAATACGAACCGGGTGCAAGCATGCTTCTGCCTCGTATGTACAGTACACAATCCGGCCACCCGCAGCTTTACCAGCAAATGACGGGACTAGCAGAAGGACAAAAACCAACGATGGCGCATAACCTTTCGTTTATGTTTTCGTACCAGATCGGACACATGTACTGGCGTTATTTCCTTTGGAATTTTGTTGGCCGTGAAAGCGATGAAGAAGGCGCCGGTAATCTATTGCCGTGGGATGCTTTCAAAAAATTTCCGTCTATTATTGAGAATAATAAAGCGCATGACAACTTCTTTATGCTGCCTTTTATTCTTGGACTTTTGGGTATCGTCATCATGTACTTCCGCCGTCAGCGTGATCTGCTGGTACTTGGATTATTATTCCTGCTTACCGGTGTTGCATTGGTTGTTTACCTGAACTCACCTCCAACTGAGCCTCGTGAACGGGACTATATTTACGTGGGATCGTTCTACATTTTCTGTATGTGGATTGGCATAGGCGTACTTGCGCTGGCAGACGGATTGAATAGATTTGTCAAAAATGCAACAGCCCGTGCCGGTGTAGCAACCGGAATAAGCCTGATCGTACCTCTTATTATGGGAGCAAAAGGCTGGGACAACCATAACCGTGACCACCGGTACCATTCGGTCGATTTTGCAAAAAACCTGCTTAATTCCTGTGCTCCTAATGCCATCCTGTTTACGGGCGGAGATAACGATACTTTCCCTTTGTGGTACGTTCAGGAAGTGGAAGGATTCAGAACCGATGTTCGTGTGTGTAACCTGAGTTTACTGGGAACAGACTGGTACATCGACCAGATGAAACGCAAAACGTATTTGTCTGATGCGCTGCCGATTTCTCTGGATAAAAATAATTATGCTTTTGGGAAAAATGATATTGTTCCTTTTTACGAAATACCAAGTGTTAAAGATGGTATTAATTTAAAGGAATATATGGGATTGGTTAAGCAGGAAAACAAAGCGATTCAGGTGCCGCTTACCAGTGGTGACATGACTTCCATTATTCCTTCATCGATCCTATTCCTTCCTGTTGATGTTGAAGCCGTGAAGAAAATGGGCATTATTAAAAGTGACCTTATTCCCTATCTGAGCGATTCTATCAGCTGGACCGTTGGTAAGGGTGATTTGTATAAATCCGATCTGATGATGCTGGACATGATTGCTACCAATGACTGGAAACGTCCGATTTATTTCTCTTCTACGCTGGGTGGTTCAAGTTACCTGAACCTGAAAGAATACATGCAGCTGGAAGGATATGCTTATCGCCTGTTGCCGGTTAAAGTTCCGGGAGCAACGGATGGGTATGTAAATTCGGATATTATGTACAAAAACCTGATGACTAAAATGTTCTGGCGGGATTTGGACAATCCAAAAACGTATTACGATAATACTTATCTGGGTTCACCGATATTTACTGCGCGTATTGCTTTCCTTCGCCTTGCCGGTCAGCTGATTGCTGACAATAAAATCGAAGAGGCGAAAAAGGCGATGAACCAGGCACTGACTGTTATGCCAGACAAGAGTATTCCATACGATCAGATTTCGTCTAATTTCATCGGAACATTATTTGATCTGGGCGAAACGAAAAAAGCACTTGAAATTGCAGACGTGATGGCATCGCGTTCGGATGAAAACCTAACCTGGTCAAAAGAGAACCCGACAACAAAACGTCGCGACAGCCAGGTGGATCTTTATATACTGCAAACTATCGTTCATGAATGCCGTGAAGCCAAGCAGGAAGTGGCCGCCAAAAAATATGAAGGTATCTTCCAAAAACATTTGGCTGCATTTAACATGTATGGAAATGGTGCTCAATAAATAATAAATATTAAAAAAAGAGGAGCTTCGAAAAAGCTCCTCTTTTTTTAATATTAAGGCATAAAATCCACATCCTTTTATGCTAAAAATGATTACTTTTAAAATCAACGGTATGAAAATCAGCAACAGGTATTTCTTGAAAAGTTTCAATTTTCATGATAACCCATGCATAAAATCTTCGCGTTACTTTGTAACTACAATATTATAAGTGAAAGAACTTACCATGCAGTTCTTCAAAAACTTGTTATTTCTGAAATTAGCCAAGGCACCATTCTTGCTTCTCCTGAGTATCCCCAGGAAATGGTTTACTTTATCGGAGAAGGAATAACACGCAATTTTTACAGCCATCAAGGTCAGCAGTGGACACATGGTTTTGACATGGCGGGTGATTGCATTATGACTTCAGCTAATTTTATAGATGATGAAATTTCTCTCGATTATGTTGAAACCTGCACCGATGTTGAACTGTATAGCATAAAGAAGAAGGATTTTCAAGCCTTAATGCTGATGAACCCTGATCTGGAAATGGTATCTCAAAAGATTCTGGAAAGACGCTTAATCCGTTTTGAGAAACGTATGCAGGATTTGTATACATTAAAGGAAGAAGAACTTTATTTCAAATTCAAAAGAGATTATCCTGCTATTTTCAATCAGGTAGAAGACGAGCATGTTGCAAGCTATCTTCGCATGAGCACTGCTATGTTTTCGAAGCTTAAAAAGAAAGCATATGCAGAAAAAAAATCAGGAGTAGCAGTTTAAAGTATTTCCTCTACCAAGGTTTTAGCTGGATCAATACGTCTAAGTTGAAAAAATAACCGATATTGCGCTTCAGTCAAATACCTCCTCTTTTCAATTGATGTACTTCTTATTCATTTGGATTCATTTTTATATGTTTCCGAATTAATTACAAATTCTTGAATTCAGGCGTATGCGTACCGTGTTGTTTTTTGCTTTTACTTTTTTGCTGATTTTTGCTTTATCCGGATGTAGTGATTCATCTTCTTCACCATCTCCATCTATGATTCAATATTTTATTACTAATAAATCCAATAGTAAAATAAACAGGCTGACTATTCTTCTGGAAGCAAATAGTGCAGCTACGTCCAAAGCAGTGGACTCGGTAGTTATAACGAACATTCCGGAAAACCTTCCCGTACGGTTGACTTACAATATCAATAAAAATTCATCCACCGGAAATTACAGGCTTATTGCGCTGGGAAATACCAAAGTCTGGAATAATACCTTCGGAAATTTTACCGGAAAAACAGATCATGATTCTGACCATCTTTATAATCTGGAAATCCTGGAAGATACTGTAATTGTTATTCCTTAAAATAATAAAAGGAGCCGAAGCTCCTTTTATTTTATTCCAGTTTCACTTTCACCCAGACCAGCCGGTGATCCGAACTTGACTCCCGCTTCTCAACCAGATCAAACATAGGTTCTCCCTTTGTAGGCCAGAATACTCCACTATCTACAATTTTAAAACCGGCTTTGGATGGCAAAACATAATCGGCACGCATACGCCAGAAAGCGGTATGGTTTTTAGCAAATGCATTTGCTGCCGAATGCTCCGCGCCTCCTTTGCTTTGCGGTGCATTTTCACTGATCAGCTTGGGGTGTGCCAACAAAGTCCTGATCCCCTCTCCTATGGCGTTACCTTCATCGGGAGACGCATTTTGATCTCCTAAAATAACGAAAGAAGCATTGGATGCCAGCCCGCCATGCACGCCTTTGTCATCGTAAATATATTGATTGTTGGCGTCGCTGATGTAATCTTTCCAAAACCTGATTTCATCATGGTTGCGCTTTCCGTTTCTGTCTTCTGCCCCATCAAAAGAAGGCGGTGTTGGATGGCTTGCTAAAAAATGGATTGTTTTATTTCCAACCACTACCGGAACATCCCAATGCGATTTTGAAGATAATGGAAATTCTGCCCAGGCTTCCGGAGTATACCAGTCAGTGCTATCCGATTTTGATGTCTTTAAAGCGCCAGGCATATCCTTCCATTTAAAATTCTGAAAAGTTCTTACCTTGGACAGATCAATTGGATATCTGGAAATCAGTATCATACCATATTGACCCGGATACAAACCATATCCCCAGGCATCTGCACCAAACTTCCCGGCAACACCATTATTATCCAGATCGTAGGGCGATGGCTGACCCGTGTTAACTGTTCCGTAGTAATAATAAGGATAATTTATTGCTTTCGAACCATCCTGATCCTTGGCCAGATAGGCTTTTATAAACTGTAATACTCCCGCATTCGGATCTTTGATGTAATCAAACTCATTCAGTAAAATCACATCCGGCCTTACCGTTTGAATAATTTTAGCAATATTCTTGATCTGCTGGTTACTTCCGGATGCAAGTTCCTTGACCAGCACCTGTTCTGAAATATCCGGCGTACCTTTTTTAACATAATTTTCAGCTTCCATACTTACATTGTAGGTAGCAAAAGTTAATTCTTTGGGTGTTGTCTGCGCTTCAATCTGCATTTCTGAACAAAAGATCGTGAGGGCTATCACAGATGTTTTTAAGAGATTATAATTCATACGTTTTTTGTTAATGCTACCGGCAAAGATAATTCTCCTAAATCACTATAAATATTTATTGCCATTACATTTATATTAAACAATAGCAAAACAAAACGAGCCAACTCATTTCTGAATCGGCTCGTTTTTATATTTATTCATTTCTGATCAATGAAAAAAATCTTTCATTTTATCAAAAAATCCCTTTTCATTTTTACCTGGCTTCGGTTGGAAATTAGGAGAGCTCCTTAATGATTCCAAAGTTTCACGCTCATCAGAAGTCAACTGCTGCGGTGTCCAGACACTGATATGAACCAATTGATCGCCTTTGCCATAGCCGTTCAGATCTTTAATTCCTTTTCCTTTCAAACGAAGAATTTTACCTGCCTGTGTACCTGGCTCGATTGTAATCCGTGCTTTTCCGTCAATCGTAGGAATTTCGGTGGAAGTACCCAAAGCTGCATCGACAAAGCTCATGTGCATGTCGAACACAATATTATTTCCGTCACGTTTCAGATTTGGATCTTCTTCCTCTTCAATGACGATCAGCAGATCTCCTGCTACACCGCCTCGTGAAGGGACATTTCCTTTACCCGACATAGAAAGCTGCATACCTTCTGCAACGCCACCCGGAATGTTCAAAGTGATCAGATCATCCTGCAACAACCTTCCTTCTCCTGCACAAACGTCGCAACGCTCGCTGATTATTTTGCCATCACCGTTACATGTTGGACAAGTACTTGTAGAAACCATTTGTCCTAGCATTGTACTTACCACTTTGCGAACCTGGCCGGTACCGTTACAGCCTGTACAAGTTGTCAGAGCAGTACCATTTTTAGCACCGTTTCCACCGCAGGTAGTACAGCTAACGTGACGTTTTACTTTTATTTTTTTCTCAACACCGTTGGCAACTTCTTCAAGGTTCAGTTTTAATTTGATTCTCAAATCAGAACCGCGGCGTACTCTGCGTCCGCCACCTCCGCCGCCACGGCCAAAGATATCGCCAAATGGACTTTCTCCACCGCCACCGCCGAATATATCGCCGAACTGTGAGAAAATATCATCCATCGTAAAACCGCCAGCAAATCCGCCTGCACCAGCCCCAGCATTGCCATTGCCTACACCTGCATGGCCATACTGATCATAACGAGCGCGTTTGTTATCGTCGCTCAGGATACTGTAAGCTTCCGCTGCCTCTTTAAATTTATCTTCCGCCGTCGGATCTTCCGGATTTTTATCCGGATGAAATTTGATTGCCAGTTTACGGTATGCTTTCTTAATTTCATCTGCAGCCGCGCCACGATCCACTCCAAGAACTTCGTAGTAATCTCTTTTCTTTGCCATTTTTATTTTTCAATGAGTAATGTATGGATAGTCTTTCACCACCATATAAAATTTAATAATGAATGATTCGAATCATACATTACCATGAGTTATTTACTTTTATTACGCACCAACGATCACCTTGGCGTAGCGAATTACTTTTTCATTCAGGAAATATCCTTTTTCAATTTCATCAATCACCTTTCCTTTCTGATCGTCAGTAGGTGCAGGAAACTGTGCAATGGATTCGTGAAGTTCTGCATCAAAAGTTTCTCCTTTTGACTGCATTGGTTTTAAACCTTTTGCTTCTAGTGCTTTATACAGCTTTGTATAAATAAGGTCCACACCTTCCTTTAAGGCTTCAATTTCAGTGGAAGAATCAAAGGAAACTTTTGCCCGCTCAAAATCATCAACAATAGGAAGTACCGCCTTGATTACATCCGCATTGGCCACAGAAAGCATTTCCATTTTTTCCTTGGCAGTACGTCTGCGGAAATTTTCAAAATCTGCATAGAGGCGCAGGTATTTATCTTTCAATTCTGCAACCTCTGTTTTGTGCGCTTCTGCCGGATCTGTTACTTCCACTTCGCCGATCACCTCACCTGCATTATCCATAGGCAAGCTATTTTCAGCGGTATTTTGATCATTATTTACCATATTGTCAGTATTCATCTGATCAGCATCTTCGTTTATCTGGTTCTCCATGTCTATTTCTTTATTGTAATCTGTATTTTAAGGCATAGTTTTCCTATGCTTTTATGATTTAGCCCTTACCTAAGTCTACTAAATTACTTTGCCAGTCAGGAAAAACTGACAAGATGACATTCCAGCTGCATTTTGTAACTTTGCATCATGACCACAGAAGATCTCATACGACAGGAACGCAGCCAGTTTATAAAATTGAAAGCAGCCGAAATTGGTTTCGATTTTTGCGGTATTTCCAAAGCTGAATTTCTGGAAGCAGAAGCACCCCGGCTGGAAAACTGGTTAAACCGTCAGCATAATGGGGCAATGGGATACATGGCAAACCATTTTGACAAGAGACTGGATCCCAGAAAATTGGTTGACGGAGCAGAATGCGTCATTTCCGTGCTGCTGAATTATTATCCTTCCGAAAGACTTCTTGAGGGACCGGAGGATCTTAAAATTTCAAAATATGCTTACGGAGAAGATTACCACTTTGTATTAAAAGATAAACTAAAACTTTTACTGGAAGCAATCCAGGAGGAAATTGGGGAAGTGAGCGGCAGAATCTTTGTTGATTCTGCCCCCGTAATGGACAAAGCCTGGGCAGCAAAAAGCGGGCTGGGCTGGGTAGGCCGTCATTCCAATCTGTTGAACCGTGACATGGGCAGTTTCTTCTTTATTGGAGAAATTATCTGTGATTTAAAACTGGCTTATGACGGTGCGGTTAAAGACTATTGCGGAACGTGCACACGCTGTATAGACGCCTGCCCTACGGATGCGATAACAGAACCCTATGTAGTAGACGGCAGCAAATGTATCAGTTATTATACCATTGAACTAAAAGATGCGATCCCGGAAGATGTAAAAGGAAAATTTAATAACTGGATTTTCGGCTGTGATATTTGTCAGGATGTATGCCCCTGGAACCGTTTTTCACAGCCTTCAAAAACGCCGGAATTTTCTCTTTCTCAGGAGCTAACCGGATTCTCCGGCGCAGATTGGGAAGAAATTACGGAAGAGGTTTTTCGCGAGTTATTTCGTCGTTCACCATTGAAACGCACAAAGTATAGCGGTTTAAAAAGAAATATTGACTTTCTTAAACCGTTAACATAACAAGACCACAAACTCTTCGATCCTAAATTTAAATGTAAAATACCTTTTGATGACCGAATAAAATACTCTGCTTATGAGAAAACAATCCGTCAATCTTTGGGCCGTACTGGTGTGTGTGGTGATCGGGCAAATTATACCTGCTTTATGGTATTATATTTTTGCAGAGCAATGGACAACCCTGAATGGTTTCGCTAAAACGGGAATAGATACTTCCAACATTTTCATTCCCTATATTGCCAGTACTGTTTCCAGTGCTTTTACGGCTTATACCCTTGGCTGGGTTTTCACAAAAATTCCTGTTAAATCGGGTTATGTCGGTTTTCTGATCGGACTACTTTTTGGAATTGTCTTTGTCCTTTTTGAAATGATTGTGAAAGACATGTTCTCCAAAAAAGCTCTTGAACTTTCCCTGATCAATGGAGGCGTAAGTGTAGTCATATATAGTATTACAGGCTTTATTCTTGGTATTTGGCGCAAATACGAGTAATTATGAGCAAGGTCATCACGAACTGGCACCATTCTTTACAATTTGTTCATACGATATACGAACAATTAAGTTAAATTGGTATTTAACCAAAATAGCTTGTAAACCGCGATGATTATGAACAAAATATTGATCCCAATTGACTTTTCGGAAAATGCAGACCGTGCCTTGAACGCAGCAAAACTGATGGCGGACAAGGAAAGTACTGAGCTGATTATCTTACATGCCTATCAGCCCTATATCCCGGATGTTAGTGTAATGCCAGGAAGCGTTATGCCTGGAATCGGTTCACCGGATTACTCGTATGTTGGCGTAGATCTTGAAACTAATTTCCGTCACCAGCTGGATGAATATGTCGCCAAAATTTCTGCGGAGGGCTATAAAACCAAGTCAATCTGGGCAGTAAGTGGTATTCAGGCAGCAGTGGAAGAAGCAATTGCAGAAAATAAACCCGATCTGGTTGTAACCGGAAGGACAGGAACAGGTGGTTTTCTGGATAAATTAATTGGAAGTTCCGCCACGCATATTGCCATGCATTCGGCTTGTCCGGTACTGATTATCCCACCCCAGGCTGAGCCAAAGAAGTTTACTGAAATTGTTTATGCCACACAACTGGAATATTCTGAAAATGATATCCTTAAAGAGGTTTTTGCATTGATTTATCATCTGGAAGGAAATCTTACGCTTTTAAAAATCAGGACAGACAGCCAGCCCAATATTCAACCAGACAATCAATATCTTACTGAGATAAGAAATGAATTTATCATTAATGATAATCAGGTTGTGTACAGAGAGGCAAGCAGTGTCTTGGATGGAGTAGAAAGTTATTGTGATGAGGTAGATGCTGACCTGCTGATTATGTCAACGCGTGAACGTTCCTTTATTGAAGAGTTTCTGATCAACCCGAGTGTGACAAGAAAACTTGTGGTAGATACCCACGTTCCTCTGCTTATCTATCACCTTGCAGAGTAAAACATAATTTTACAATCCATCCAGGTAATATCGTCTGATCAGCACCGAATGTCTAAAAGAAAGCACCGCCCGAAGCATGAAAATTTATTAACGTCTCCGGGCACCCTTACTTATATTGGCCCTGATATTGAATTAAAGACCAAAGTCAGGAAGCTTCAGTATAATGCAGATTTCTATAAAGATGATGCGGTAACAAGTCTGGCAGAGTGCGCAGTCAGTCAGAACATAGAACCACATATTACCTGGCTGGATGTAGATGGCATTCATGAGACTTCCTTGGTTGGAAAAATCGGACAGCTGTATCATCTTCATCCGCTGATCCTGGAAGATATTGTTAATACCGAACATAAACCCAAACTTGAAGTTTATGATACCGGTTATATTTTCCTTACGCTTAAAATGCTGCATGTTGATTCAGTAAATCCACTTGAAATTTCTTCGGAACATGTAAGTTTTGTTGCGGGAGAAGATTATCTGATTTCTTTTCAGGAAGAAAGAACTGAAGATATTTTTACTCCTGTCATCGACCGGCTTAAAGCATCGGTTGGTAAAACAAGAAGAAACGGAACGGATTATCTGGTTTTTGCCCTGATGGATATTATCGTTGATAATTATTTTTTGGTGTTGGAAAAATTCGGCGAAAAGCTTGACATTATTGAGGAAAGCATCATCAGCGAATCAAACCAAAATTCTTTAAATGAATTGTATACCCTTAAACGAGAACTCACTTTTGTACGCCGTGCAATCTGGCCACTTAGGGACATGATCAATCAGTTGATCCGTGAAGACAACACGTTGATCAGTAAAGATGTAGTACCCTATTATCGTGATCTTTATGATCATACCATGCAGGCAGTTGATACCATTGATTCCTACAGAGAATTACTCGCCAGCCTTGCCGATGTGCATTTGTCTACCACCAGCAACCGGATGAATGCAGTCATGAAAACGCTGACTATTTTTTCTGCGATCTTCATGCCGCTTACCTTTATTGTAGGGATTTATGGGATGAATTTTGAAAATATGCCGGAGTTGAAAAATCTATACGGTTATTATTATACCTGGGGCGTAATGGCTGTGGTAACTGTGGGGATGGTATTATATTTCAAATCCAAAAAGTGGATGTAGCTACTTCTCTTGTTATCGACGTTGATTCAAGAAATTTAAGTACAACAACATCATTCTTTAATACCTTTGCATTTTGCAAATACGATTAGAATGATTCTGACTGAAAATAATACCGCATCCATACAAACTAAGGCAAGTTACCTGCTGACAGACAGCCGCCAGATTTCATTTCCCGAAAAAAGCATTTTCTTTGCTATTAAAGGCGAACGCCACGATGGCCACCAGTTTCTTTCAGAACTTTATGAAAAAGGTGTAAGAGAATTCGTGATTGAAGAAGCATCGCTGACTGATGCTCGCAAAGACGAAATAAATTCCTGGACTGATGCAAATATCTGGACGGTTTTTTCCAGTATCAGAGCACTGCAAAATATTGTAGCTAAACACCGGGATCAGTTTAATATCCCTGTTCTCGGTATTGTGGGTAGTAATGGAAAAACTATTGTTAAAGAATGGCTTTTACAGCTGATGGCACCCGGACAACGTGTTATTGCAAGCCCTAAAAGTTATAATTCACAGATTGGCGTACCCCTTTCTGTCTGGAATTTAAAGAAAGAGCATACGCTGGCCATTTTTGAAGCAGGCATTTCCCGTGCCCATGAAATGGAATATCTTCAGCCGGTTATCAAACCAACCGTTGGTATTTTTACGAACATTGGATCGGCGCATGATGACGGATTCCGAAGCAGAAAACAGAAAATCACAGAAAAACTTCGTCTTTTTACCAAAGTCAAAAAACTAATTTACTGTAAGGATTTTACCGAAGTTGATGAAGAGATTGAACTAATCCTTAAACCGGTTAATCCATCTTTGGAAACTGTAAGCTGGGGAAGTCACCCGGATGCCGACGTTAAAGTTTCTTATGATCTGCTCAAAGATAAAACCTGTATACATGTAAGCGGATGTTATGGTAATAACACGTTTGAAACAGGTTTTCGTGATGATGCTTCTTTAGAAAACCTGACGCATTGCATTCTTTTTATGCTTGATTTTGGTTTGTCTCCATCGGTCATACAGGAAAGAATTCTGACTTTGCGGCCTGTATCTATGCGGCTTGAACTGAAAGAAGGAATCAATAATTCCTATATCCTTGATGATACTTATAACAATGATCTTCAAGGGCTTACCATAGCCTTAAACTTCCTGACACAACAGGAACAACGCAGCCACAAAACTGTAATCTTGTCCGATCTTTTACAATCCGGACAAACGCCTGCTGAATTATATGGAATCATTGCACAGCTACTGAGAGAGAAGAAAATTGATCGGTTGATCGGTGTAGGCTCTGAAATGAGTCGTCAGATGATTCAGTTTGATATACCTGAAAAAGATTTTTATCCGGATACCGATCATTTTTTAGCAACCTTTCCTTTTAATTCTCTTAGTAATAGTCTGGTACTTGTAAAAGGCGCAAGAACATTCTCATTCGAAAAAATTGTTCACCGTCTCCAGCAGAAAGTACATGGTACCGTTTTAGAAATTAATCTGGATGCGCTGACACATAATCTGAATTTTTACAGGAACAAAGCGGGTACTGAAACAAAAATAATGGTGATGGTCAAGGCTTTTGCTTATGGTAGCGGAAGTTCAGAAGTCGCCAGTTTGCTGCAATACCATCGTGTGGATTATCTTGGTGTGGCTTATGCCGATGAAGGTGTTTCTTTACGGCAAAGCGGAATTACACTCCCTATCATGGTCATGAATCCGACTGCACCGACTTTTGATACACTTTGGCAATACCATCTTGAACCGGAAATTTACAGTCGCAGGATCCTTACTGACTGGATATCTTATGTCAAACAACGTAACACAATATCCGATATGCCATCCATTCACTTAAAACTGGATACTGGTATGCATAGGCTTGGTTTTGTAGAAGATGATTATGAGTGGCTTTCACAGCAGCTAACAGAAAATCCTGATATCCATGTTTCCACAATATTTAGTCATCTGGTCGGCGCTGATGAAGGCGTACATAATCATTTCTCTCATCAGCAATATGAGCGTTTTATCAAAGGCGCATCACGGATTGAAAATACATTAGGCTATAAAATAACCCGGCATATCTTAAATTCAGCAGGTATTATCCGCTTTCCGGAATTCAAACTGGATATGGTCCGATTAGGGATTGGATTGTATGGTGTTGAAGCAACGAGCCAGCAGCAGCCGTTTCTACAAGCTGCGGGCACTCTGAAGACAGTTATTTCCCAGATAAAATATCTCGCTGCCGGTGAAACGGTTGGATACAGCAGACGTGGACTCATTAATCATGATTCTGCTATTGCGACGCTGGCCATTGGTTATGCGGATGGTTACGATCGCGGGCTTGGTAATGGAGTTGGAGAAGTCTGGGTCAATGGAACACTTTGCCCAACTATTGGAAATATTTGCATGGATATGACCATGATTGACGTAACCAATGCTCAGGCAGCAGAAGGTGATGAAGTTATTATTTTTGGAGCAGAAATACCCATTATAGATCTCGCAAAACGTATTAATACCATTCCTTATGAACTACTAACCGGAATTGGAGAACGGGTAAAAAGGGTTTTCTTTAAGGAATAAAAATAAATCAGCCACTTCTACTGTGTGAAGTGGCTGATTTCCATATGTTTATTCAGCTATTTGCTGCCCAGGCTCTTCTGCATGCTGAGCGGGCTCCTCTTGTGGCTGACGCCTGGCCAGATCTTCCTCTATGGTATCAGCTGGTTTTTGATCCGGTACAAAAAGTCTCACTTTTAAAACATCTTCCAAAGTCACATCAAAAAATGCTTTATGAATGTTTAAAGGTTCTTCATTTGGTTCCATACATTTTATGTACGTTCCGTCTTCCTGCATTTCATAGGCATTGACATTATCCAGCAAGCTGAAATACAAGATGTGAATGGCTTCCTGCTTAACACGAATATCAACCAGTTTAAACAAGGATTCGATACGACGGTCAAAACTGCGCACCATGGCATCAGCGCTACCGCCATACACCAGCGGGTCACCATTTTGGTGGAAATAGAAGATTCTTGAATGCTCCAGAAAATCCCCTACCAACGAACGAACTGAAATATTTTCGCTCAATCCTTGTCTTCTCGGACGCAAACAGCACATCCCGCGTACAATCAGGCGAACCGGTACGCCAGCCTGTGACGCTGCATATAGTTCCTGGATGGTTTCCTTGTCTTCCAGCGAGTTTATTTTGATACAAATCCCGCAAGGCAGACCTGCTTTTGCATTTTCTGCTTCATTTCGAATCAGCTCAATCAGCTTATTCCGCATATAGCGGGGCGCTGTTATCAGGTTCTGATATTCGATCGGACTTGAATGGCCGGTAATTACATTAAAAAATTCAGAAATATCCTGGGTATATTCTTCATTGGTTGTCAGCAGACCGGTATCCGTATATAGCCGCGAAGTATCTTCATTATAATTCCCGCTGGATAAATGTGCATAGCGAAGCACTCTATTGCCTTCATTACGAACGATTAACAAAAGCTTTGTATGCGTCTTTAACTGTCCGATACCATAAATGACAAAGCATCCAGCTTTTTGAAGACGCTGCGCTTCCCTGATATTATTTTCTTCATCAAACCTGGCTTTTACTTCAAACAAAACGGCAACGTGTTTTCCGTTTTCTGCTGCATGTAAAAGTGCTTCAGTAACTCTTGAATTTTTAGCAAGACGATAAATGGTCAGTTTGATAGAAAGTACCTGCGGATCTTCAGCCGCTTGTTCCAGCAACTGAAGTACCGGTTCAAAATTGTTATAGGGATGATGCAAAAGAATATCCCGCTCTCTCATCGCTTCAAATACATCTGGAATTCTTTCTCTTTCCAAACCTAGTGGCGGCACTGGCGGATGGGTCGGAGGAATCTGGTCTTTAAATTCAGGATGACGGATAATGCTCCAAAGTGAAGTATAATCAATAAGTCCATTTACTTTAAAAACATTGTAATCATCAATTTCCCACCGTTTTTTGATCAGGTTAAGAAGATCGGGATTAACATCCGGCTCGATTGCAACACTAACTACACGCCCCAAGCGACGATTTTTTATTTTCTGTTTGATTTCGTCGATAAAGTCAGATTCCATATCATCGCTTTCCTCCAGCGAAAAATCTCCATTCCGGATTAATCGGAAAAGGTTTGTGGATACGATATCTACGTTGCGGTATAGCTTATCAATATGTGCTCTTACGATTTTCTCAATAGGCACAAACAAAATTTCCTCTTCTCGTTCAATGACATAATACCTGGGTAGATTAAGCGGAAGCTGCACAAAAGACATTTTTTTGTCTTCTTCCAAACTTGAACCTTTTACCTGGGTAATTACACCCAGAATCATGACTTTGGCCAACAGAACCGGGAAAGCATGCGTGTAATCAAACAACATTGGTGTAAGCATCGGATATACCGTACGCTCAAAATATTCTTCAATGCCGGTAGCTTCTTCTTCCACAAGCTCTTCCATCCCAACGATCCGAAAGCCGTGATCAGCAAAAAGCGGCTGAAGCTGGTTTGTATAACATTCACTCTGAAGACGTACAAATTCCTGCAATTCTTTCATGAGCATCTTTCTGAAAGGAATTTCACGCAAACCGGAATAGTCCACACGCTCTTTTCCAAAATCAAGATAATTATACAAACTGCCCAGACGAATCGATAAGAACTCATCCAGATTGGATGATGTAATGGCCAGAAATTTCATCCGGTCAAAAAGATTTCTTTCTTCGTTCGTAGCCTGATCCAATACCCGGTCATTAAATTTCAGCCAGCTTAAATCCCTGCTGATAAAATCACTTTGCTGAACCAGAGTATTCGCCTTCTCTGCTGCGGGACTTACCAGTTTTGTATCGTCCATGGCGGTATCTTTAGGGTTTTTGAAAAAAGAAAACAGACCTGAAAGTCTCCCTTTTTTTTCCTGGTTGGTTATATAATCGGTATGGTCAGGCATAAGAATTGAAAATTAAGAGATTCGTGTGTTAATGTGCCACAAAATGCAACGAATCTGATTATATATTGTTTTTAGCCAGATGAAGTTTATGTTATTATTTTTTTAACAAAAAAAACGGATAACTGAACATAGTCAGCCATCCGTTTTCTTCTATTCTCGACGGGGCTAACCGTTACACGTCTACACGGGCATATTTTGCATTTTTTTCAATAAAATCACGGCGGGGACCTACTTCATCTCCCATCAACATAGAAAATAAATGATCTGCTTCTGCTGCTGATTCGATAGAAACCTGTTTAAGGCTTCTGCCATCCGGATTCATAGTTGTACTCCATAACTGCTCGGCGTTCATTTCACCCAGACCTTTATAGCGCTGGATATTTACCAGATCTTCACGGCCGCCGGCAATAGCTTTAACCGCTTCTTCCCGCTGCTGTTCTGTCCAGCAATATCTTTCTTCTTTTCCTCTTTTCACAAGATACAAAGGAGGCTGCGCAATGTAGATATAACCACTGTCAATCAAAATCTTCATATACCGGAAGAAGAAAGTCAGGATCAGGGTACGAATGTGACTTCCGTCAATATCCGCATCCGTCATGATCACGATCTTGTGATAACGCAGTTTGTCAATATTTAAAGCGCGTTCATCTCCATCTTTACCGATCTGCACACCCATAGCGGTAAACATATTTTTGATCTCTTCATTTTCATAAATCCGGTATTCCTGTGCTTTTTCTACATTAAGGATTTTACCTCTTAATGGCAAAATAGCCTGAAACGCACGGTTACGTCCCTGCTTGGCAGTTCCACCCGCCGAATCCCCTTCAACAAGGTACAATTCACAAACTGCAGGATCTGTTTCAGAGCAGTCAGACAGTTTCCCCGGCAATCCCGTACCTGTCAGGATATTCTTACGCTGAACCATCTCACGCGCCTTTTTAGCCGCAATACGTGCTTTGGCTGCAAGGATCACCTTATCAATAATGGTACGGGCTTCCTTTGGATGCTCATCAAGATAAGTAACGAGCATTTCTGCTACGACCTGACTTACCACACTAACTACTTCGGAGTTACCCAGTTTCGTTTTGGTTTGTCCTTCAAACTGAGGTTCAGCTACCTTCACCGAAATTACCGCAGTCAGACCTTCACGGAAATCATCTCCGCTGATCTCGATTTTTTCTTTAGCAAGTATACCCGATTTATCTGCATAGTTTTTCAAGGTTCTGGTTAAAGCCGCCCTGAAGCCCTGCACGTGTGTACCACCTTCTACCGTGTTAATGTTATTTACGTAAGAAAAAACGTTTTCTCCGTAAGAGGTATTATACATCATGGCAATTTCTACGGGCACCGTTCCTTTGGTATTCTCCATATAGATCGGTTCCGGTATTAATGCCTGACGTGTACCTTCCAGGTAAAGTACAAATTCGTTCAACCCGATTTCTGAGTGGAATTCTTCTCCGCGGTTAACGCCGTTTTCGTCTTGTTCCCGTTTGTCTTCCAGCGTAATGCGAATTCCTTTGTTCAAAAAAGAAAGCTCACGAAGACGCGTGGCGACGGTTTCGTATTTATATTCTGTTACAGTAAAAATCGTATCATCCGGTTTGAAGTGGATAAACGTTCCTGTTTTATCTGAATCTCCGATTACACGTACAGGATATAAAGGTTTTCCTTCGCTGTATTCCTGCTCAAATATTTTCCCTTCGCGATGAATTTCTACACGTAAATGTATTGAAAGAGCATTTACGCAGGATACACCTACCCCATGCAAACCTCCGGAAACTTTATAAGTGTCTTTGTCAAATTTACCACCGGCGTGAAGCACTGTTAAAACAACTTCGAGTGCCGATTTTTTTTCCTTAGCCATAAGCCCGGTTGGAATACCCCGTCCATTATCCTGAACAGTAATGGAATTATTTTCTTCTATCGTAACATTGATCGTGTCACAGTAGCCCGCCATTGCCTCATCAATGGAGTTGTCAACTACTTCCCAAATCAGGTGGTGAACCCCTTTGAAACCAGTGTCACCAATGTACATGGCCGGCCGCTTACGTACGGCCTCTAAACCCTCAAGAACCTGGATGTTATCGGCTGAATAATTATTTACTTCAATCGCTGTGTCGTTTGCCATATAGTTTGTTTTACTCTACGATAAAAAGAGCCTGGTCACAGGCTTTTTGAACGTACAAAGATACGAATTTTCCATGCCTTTACCTAACTGATTTAAGATATAGATCAGACAACTTTTCCAGTATTCAATATTTTGAATACTGCTTATAAAAATAGAAAAAACTGTTCTTCCGGCCTGATAAGAGAATAAGTTATACTTGTAGAAAACCAACTGCTACGAAACTGCTCTGCAAAAAGATGAATTCAGTAGCTTTAAAAATGAAGAGATTTTCTTCAACTAAAATCATCTTAATCAATCGTTAACTTTTCATCTTGAACGGTCAAGGATTTACTGAATAAGGAAAATTCTTTTTTCCCCGTAGAACTTACATCCAGGAGTCCTATATCATATTTTCCTGATGGGAAATTCTTTTTCTGTACATAACCGTTGAAACCGTTCTTATAATATTCTCCTTTCATCAGGACCGTTTTCCGGCCTTCTCTTTCAGGGTTGGCGCAGAGTAAATAATTAAGCTTTGTAGTATGAGATCTCAATACGATAAACCGGTCCCCAAGTAGTGAGCCGGACTTAGGAATTGTTTTATTTGTAAGATAAAATAATGTATCCGGCCTAAGGTCGCGGTCATCGGCTTTCATGAAAGGCATCGCTTCGATGCTGACAGATTCATTCCGCTTATTTTTCTGATTGGCAGTGATCATAGAATCAAGCTCATTTTTACTGATAACAGGTTCCGGTAAACGGAACATCCCTTTCTTGTAAGCCGGATAAATATAGAAAGCGGCGTTGTCCAGCAAACTTTTTTCCACCGATAAAAATGTTTTATCATATCGCCAGTTGTAAATGTCTGCCAGATATGTTGTTCTCTTCTGGGCAACGATCTCTGTATACTTATAATACGAGTGTGCCCAGTAGCCAATACTTAAAAAAGTGATAATCAGCAGAACATTCCTGCTTCGGAAAAACCGGAAATAACTCAGTAGAAAAAGATAAAAAATACAAGAACTTAATGCGGCGTACAGCTGAAACCGGCTTGTTAAGGTGACGCCCTGCCAGGAACGAAAGACGGCGATGACAGAACTGGTTATAAAAATGAAACCCAGCAAGGTCAGAAGCTCCACATTTATCTGAGGTTTGATCTTTTCGTTATTAATACCGGAACGAATAATATGGTAAACCAGAAAACCTGCAAAACCAATAATCAAACCTCCCCAAAGTACGGTGTACAATAAATAATTATCCCATTGCGCCATACTGGCACCAATAAAAGCCAGAATAGAATATATAAAAACAGTTATTGTCGGAGGAAGCCCGGCAGCCTGTCCTGTCTCGTAACCGGCCAGATATATACCTAATGCCAGAACCATGAATGCCGCGAAACCTGCTGCTTTTTTGAACTCCCTGTAACAAAGCAGATAGAAGATAATAGCAGGAAATGAAAGTATGCCGTTTCCATGCGTGAAAGTCGCGAGAAAGCAAAAGACTACGGCTCCGTAAAAACCTTGTTTTGTATGTCTGGAAATTAAAAAGATAGCAGAAATCAAAAAAGCAGTCAGATAGGAATGCTGCATTCCATTGATCGCCCAAAGAGAAACCTCATAATACTGAGGGTGCAAAAAAAGCAACGGAACAGGAATAAAATAGTAAAGAGGTAAAAGGGTCTTCTTGAACTGACTATAAAGAAAAAAGAGAATGTACAGCAGGTTAACGGAAATAAGCCCAATGTAAAGCTTGAAATTCAGATATCCGTTAATCTTATAATCCAGCAAGCTGATCAACCTTGGGATTACAACTTTGTGATCATTGTAAGTTTTAAATAATTCCTTGATGAATGTTGTAAAATCAAGATTTCCAGAGTCTACCTTTTCTGTAAAATCTAGAAGCAGAAGATCGTCCTGAAATGGAAAATTAATAGAAAAGTAGTAGTTATAAAGCAGGAAAATAAAGACAACAAAAAAAATTATTAATGCGGAAAACTGTTTTATCATAATGTCAATAAATAATTATATCCGAAATACTCTGCTTCATTGTTCACGATTCTGATTTATCAGAAGATGATCTTTGAAGTATACCGGATATTCAAGGCTGATGTTTAACTAACGTAAGTAAGGCTGAAACTAAAATTATGCCAGTTGATTACTATTATTCTGGCTGATTTTAGAATCGGCGTAAAGTTATCATTTAAATGGAAGGGTAAATTCTCTTTAAACCAAAAACATACAATATTTACTACAAGGGTATAACAAAAAAACGGAACAGCCAATCTGAATTAGCTGTTCCGTTTTATATTTTATCAAATTATTTTTCCATCGGATGCTCTTTCAGCAATTGATCAGGTGCATAAAAGTCTATCTTTTTTTCAGAAGATGCCCTTACTACTTTTACCTTTTCAGGCAGAATAGCAGGTCCTTTATTACCAAATGAATTCCGAACATAGGTAAGCACCGAAGCTACTTCCTCATCATTCATCAGTCCGCCAAATGGAGTCATAGGTACCTGACCAGGGTATTTTTTTCCATTTACTTCAATGGGTCCCAAAAGACCTTTTAAGACAACTTTAATTAATCGTTCATCACTACCCATCACCCATTTGTTGCTTACAAGCGGTGGGAAGCCTGAGGCTTCAAGCCCTTTTCCATCCGGCTGGTGACAGGTGGTACAGTATCCGTCTTTGGCATATAAAACTTTTCCCTGATTGAATAGTGCGAGCTCTTTTCCTTTCAGTCCTGAATTCACTATTTCTTCTTTTTCCTTTTTAACATTTTCATCCTTTAAATGTGCTTCCGCGGCATCAAAAGCATGAACCATCCAGTCATCCAAAGGTTTTTTCTTTGCCTCTGCCAAAATTGGCAGCCCTTTTTCCTTACCAATCCACGAAGCCGCAACGATTGCGGCCAGACGAACACGACTGTTATCATCCTTTGCTGCCTGCATCAATAAATTTGCCTGATCAGGAACCTGATGTCCGGTATAACGCACGACATTAACGGCTGCGGCACGTGCATGGTAATCCTTCGCCTTCAGAACCTGCTTTAACAATTTCTGGTCCACTTTATCCATTCCCCAGCTTACCCAAAGACCTTCCAGAAGATGATGTTCATACCGGGGATCGTTTTTATCCAGGCCATTAACCCAAACTGTTAATTTCGACAAAACCTGCGAAACATCTCTTCCTCTCAGCTCACGGCGTGTCCGGTAGCGGGTACGGTATTCCGGCAGTTTAAGGTTTTCAAACAGCTGCTCAATACTGACTCCGTCAATTTTTGCAGGTGTTACTAATGGTCGTGAAGGATACGTCATGCGGTAAATTCTACCGTGTGAATGATCACGCAAAGGATCTCTTGCATTATGCTGCATGTGTCCGATGAGGATATTGTGCCAGTCAATCACGTAAAGCGAACCATCGGGTGCAAATTCCATATCTACAGGACGGAAATTTTTGTCTTCACTGACTAACAGATCTGCCCGGTGATGACTGGCATAACCAGTTCCATCGTCCGTCAAAGTATGCTCTTTAGTACCCAAAAAACCAATGGTATTATTGATCAGGAAATCGCCCTGAATATCATCCGGAAAGTGACGGCTTGAAATAAACTCTAATCCTGATGTAGGCCTCACTTTATGAGCTTCTTCGATCAGCGTAGGGCCTTTGTGCGTAAACTCGCCATACCTCGGTAATACAGATCCCGGCATCATCCAGCGTACATCCGGACCTGATGTTTCAGCAAAAAACGGCTGTCCCCAATCATCAAAAGCAATACCCCAGGGATTCGGAATAGATAGCTGAGCCGTCCGTTCCAGTTTATGGAGCTGCGGCGCATAGCGGTAAAATCCACCATTTGTAGCTCGTACCGGTCCGTAAGAAGTTTCGACATTAGTATGCAAAAATACTCCTTCACCTGAGTAAATCGCTCCGGACGGGTCCACCGTAAATGCGTGGCTGTTGTGGTGCGTGTCATGATCGTCAAAACCGCTTAACAGAATTTCACTCTTGTCTGCCTTTCCATCCCCATCCGTATCCATCAGGATTTTCAGGTTGGTACCCTGCGAAACATAAACACCTTCTTTGGCAATTTCAAAACCCAGTGGAAGATGTAGTCCATCTGCAAAAACCGTTTGCTTATCTGCCTTCCCGTCATTATTGGTATCTTCGAAAATAATGATTTTGTCGTTTGGCTTTGAGTCGCCCGGTTTGTAATGCGGATAACTCGGCATGGTTGAAACCCAAAGTCTTCCTTTGTTGTCAAATGACATCTGCATCGGTTTTGCCAGATCAGGAAATTCCTCTTCAGAAGCAAAAAGTTCAATTTTATATCCGGCAGGCACTTTCAGTTTAGACAGTGCATCCTGTCCGTACAAGTAAGTCAGACTTCCGTTTTTCTCTGGATTGAAGTTTGTTTTTACCGGAGGTAAAGGAGATGTATTTTTATCTGCTGTCGCCAGATCCATTTTTTCACCTTTGGAAGCAGCAAGCCATACAGCCTGGTCCCGTATATCAGTCAGCTCACGGATTTTTTTTATTTCTGCGGGATAATTATCCTGACCAAAAGGATTGTAGCGGCGACCATACACATGCACACCGTTTGGAATTTTATAGTCATTATGCCACATCCAGTTTTTTTCCAGAACAGCCGCATCAACCAGCTTCCGGTTTGATTCTACTTTTGGATTCACTTTACCAAAAAGCTGATCAGAAAGCAAAAGTCCTAATTTTTCGTACCCGGCTGCTGTAAGCTGCGAACCATCGATTGTCAATGGTTCGGCAGTTGTTTCATACCATTTCTGAGAAGGCGTAAATGCATCTATATACAGAACTTTATTCTGAGCTGCCACTTCCTTCATGGCTTTGGCATACAGAGCAATGTTGACGTTTTCCTTTTTTCCATTTGGCAGATCCATTTTATCAGACAAATCTTCAAAGGCAATCGGTGAAACAAGTGCGAGTTGCGGAGCTGTTACGCCATTGTATTTTTGACTTAAAGTATATTTTACAAAAGCATCCAGTTCCGCTTTGTAATTGGCAAGTCCCTGAGGTCCGTTAAAAGATTCATTATATCCAAAAAAACCAATAATGATATCCGTTTTAAGACGTGTCAGCCATTGATCCGGTGTTTCAAAATGACCTTCACTCTGGGAATTATTAGCTAATTCGGTCTGAAATTTCTCAGCTCCGGGAAAAGCCCAGGGCAAATTCCGGCTTGCATGCGGACGAAATCCGGGTGTATCGCCACCGTCACACATATTGCGGATGTACAGCGAACTGTCAGGATAACGCAGCTGCATTTCAGTTTCAAAAGAACCGTAGTTCATCATACGTGATCCCAGATTATTACCGATCAGCATAATATGAGATCCTTTCTTAATTTTCAGCGTATTCGATTCACTGAACTGAAATGCGCTGAAAGCAATGATCGTCAGAGAGAAAAGGATGACTGACACATTGAAATTTCTTTTTCCGGGTTTAGACATTTGATTAGTGGTAACAGATTCAAAAACTAAGAAAAGTTCTCCCGGCAATCAGTACCGGGACTTTCAGGAATGTATTATTTCGCTTCTCTGTAAGGAACGTTGATATCCATTTTGCCTTTCCAGGTTTTTGGTACCTTCTGACCTAATTCCCAATGAATGGCATTGATTACTAATCTTTGGAAAGGCTCTTGTTTGAAATCGTCCGGATGACCGAGGGTAGTCATAAAAACTTTTCCTCCAAAAGAATTGGTACCGGTCCAGGCAACTGGATTTTCAGTAGCTTCTTTATCCGGATTAACCGATTTCCCCATCAAAAGCCAGGTAGAACCTTTGGTCGGATAGTCGGGCAAAACACGGTACAGCCATGACGGAACATGAAATGACGGGGCTACGCCGGTAAGAATCGGATTGCCGGCCTGAGCAGGAATTACCGAAACATCTGTGCTGCTTTTATGTCCGTAATGGGTATGCGCCGCCTTTCCACCCCAGCCCGGAGGTGCATTCAGAGCAAATTCACCAAAAGCATTCCATTTTTCGTTTTCATCTCCTTTTGGATAATTAAAAGCGTGCGTCGAAGTACGGAATCCCATAACCGGTTTTCCTGATTTAAGATAAGCATCAATGTAAGCAAGCTGCTCCTTGGGAAGCTGGCGCCAGCGGAGATAAAAAACAACCAGATCTGCATCTTTCAATGCTTCCAGGCCAGGAATATTTTTCTCAGCATTATGGTCCGGATAAGCTTTTAAAACAAGCGTTCGCATGTTATAATTTTTCTCCAGCTCGGCAGCGATGATAGGCAGGGTTTCTTCTCCGCTGTATTCGTGATCACCGGTCACGAAAACCACAAGCGGTTTTTTTTCTTTAACAGGCGTTGCAGAAGAAGCAAATAAAACAAGAGAAATGCAGCAAAAAATTGTGCAAAGGAATAGGAATAAACGTGATTGTACCATTGTACTTTGGTTTGCTCCCAGAGATGGAATCTGGAAATCTTATGAAAGAAAAGATTGAAAAATGCTCAATGGATTAAGGCAAATCAGTGTTCAATCTACCGTTTGAAAACCTGTTTTTAAACCTACCACCAGACACTTTGAAAAGAAGACTGATTTGTCCAATTTTTCCCTTACTTATTCATAAAACAATCCAAAGATATTATTTGAGGAATTTCAGTCCAAGCGTTAATTCAGCGCGTGAAAGGTTTTCGAATTTTTCACTGGAAAGCTTTATAGTTTCTGTTCGGCCTGCGGCTTCTTTTTTGAATTGATAAACAGTACCCAGGTAACAGGCACTAGAAAGATTCAGAGCAAAATGATCACTAAGTTTTTGTTCAAGGCCTAGTGTCAATGCCCAGCCTGTGGCATTTCCTTTCAAACTAAAAGCCTCACCCGCAGATCTTGCTTTATTTTTATAGGCTTGATATCCCATGGCAAAACCTGCCAGAACAGATGTTTTCCCGTTTAGAAAAGGAGATTGGTAAACAATAGAAGGTCCTACAAACTGAATGGAAATATTGTCCTTATTAGCGGCATTAAACTTACCTTCGCTTTTATAAATATTGTATTTAAAACCTAAGCTAACGTGCCGCCCTATAAATCTGTGCGCATCAACGCCCACGGAAAAACCTGTTTTTAATTTTTTTAAATATCTGGAATAAGGTGTGGCTGATCTTGTTCCTGCATTTGGTAAACGGTAACTGTAGCCGCCATTTAAGCCAAAACTCCACTTTGCCCGGGTTATACCTTTATTTTGCTGAGATACGGAATCTGTAATAAATTCCAGAGAATCTTTCTCAGTTGATTTAATATCCTGTGCCTTGACAACACCTGATAACAAATTAAAAAAAAAGAAGGAAGCAAATAAATATTTATTTATCAATGAGATTTAATCAACTGGTTTGAATTTACTATATCCCAGACAAAATTTAAGACATAGCGGATAAAGCAAACTCAAAGATACAATTACTACTTATCACCAAGGGGTCTTACCCCGTTTTCTTTTAATTTTCCTATGATAAACTCACCTACTTTCCGCCCTTGCTCTTGTCCGTTTTCAATAGCATCACGGTAATGAATTCCTCCGTATAGCCGGGAAATAGAAGCCTCTTCGGCTGCCTGTCGGAATGATGTAAAGTCACGGGTAGGCAATTCAAAAATCACTTCGGTGTTGTCGGTAAAAGAAAAATTGTCGCCCAGAAAATAGGTAAGCATTTCAGCAACAGCAGTAGAAATAACACTATGCCCGCTGGTATATTCAGGAAAAGGAGGTGTCTGCAGAAGCGGCTGCCAGCGCGGATCAATATACCGGTTAATAACCGTTTCCGGCCGTATACGGCTGCTCTGGTATTTTTCATCCCAGCAAACAATAAAAGCGTCCATTAAGGTAGCGGCTACTACGGCATGAACCATAATGCCATGATCAAGATCTACTTTCGCCTTCGTTGTGGCAATGCTCGTAATGTTCATCCAATGCCCGCCTGGACTTATCTTTTTAAACCCAATGCTCATGTGCCCAGACGTATTGATTGCAAAGGGATTGCAGTCCCAGTAAGAGGCAATGATACGTTTTTTTTCTTCAGGATTTTTTCCGGACACATAGACTTCATAAGCCAGTTTGTAAAAAGCACTGGCCGTATCCTTACTAAACGGTACTGCAGGTTTTGGTTTAAACTGACTGCTTGAATCAATGACGGCAGGGCGGATTGTCTTCCAATGCGGTTCCACGCCTTCAATGTATCCCGGAGGAGTTGGAAACCAGTAGGCATCCCCTTTCAAGGGCCGGTACCGCAACCGTGTACTGAGCTTTGAATAATTGTCAGTACTTGAAAAAGCAATAATCTGCTTGGCTACTTCCTGTGCAACCAAAACCGACTGCTGAATACTATTTTCGTCATACCCTTCCTTTTTCAAATCTTCGAGAAACTTTTTCTGGTCTTCTTCCAGCATATAGCCGGAGGGAAGAATGATTTTACCAGTTTCCAGAATGCAGTAAAGTGCCGCTATCTTATAATCATAAGTACCTTTACCTTCAATAGTAATCTTGCTTAGATCATTCACATAGGCTGTCGGCGAAATTATGGATTTATTATTCTGAGCAATAATTTCCTGTGCACCCAGCAGACAATAGGTATAAAACCGACTGGCAGCAGGTGGATTAGCCACGTCATGGATCATAACCATTGTAACTGCAAAAATGGCAGGCTGCAAACGTTTATCCAGGTCTTTTACATATTTTTGAGCATGTGCAAAGTGGCAAAAAAATAAACTTATAAGCAAAAATCTTTTCATTATTTTTTCTCTAATTGATAAAATTGCAAGGGTTTATTAAAAGCTCCAATGACGAGAAAAGACTCTTTTTTAACTTTTATTTCAAAAGCTGATTTCACATCTCCTGCCACAGACAGACCCGACTTGAATTGACTGATATAAGCAAAATGCCCTTTACCATCCCCTTTCAGGTAACAGCCGTAATTGGCATCCATGCTTCCAAGTTTCAGGCGGTTATCCGATTTATTTCCTAGCAACAGCAAATCTTTCTTTCCGTCGCGGTCAAAATCATCATATAAGATTGAATTAACAGGTGCAAACTGTGCCTGAACCGGCAAAATCTGCTTTTCAAAACGACCATTCTTATTCATGAAACAAACCGAACGGGCTTCGTTGAATTCGAGCTTACCCGCTTTTGCCAGAACTTCCGATGCAAAAATTTCAGTGATGCTGACATTGGCATAATCTCTGTAAAAGGCAAATTTTTTCCGCATCGGATAAATTTGATCATTCAGTTCATCACGGCTTACGAACGGATAAGATTTCCCCTGAACATAAAAGCTAAAAAAGGGATCAATTGAGCCATTCTTGTCAAAATCAGCGTAATAAAGTTCTCCCGGTTCTTTCTTAGAAACTTTGATTTGGGAATTGACACCGAAGTTTCCGGCAACAATATCTTTCTTTCCATCTCCATCCAGATCTTCCATAATCATTGAAGACCAGGAGCCAAATTCTTCCTCTGCAAAATATTGGAGTGTCTTATCAACAAAACCTTCCTTTGTATTGGCATAAACCTTGATCGGCATAAACTCTCCGCAAATAATCAGATCTTTCCTGCCGTCATTATCCAGATCTTCCCACTGCGCATCTGTAACCATACCCGCTTTGGCGAATGGTGCTTCGACTATGGTAAATTCGCCCTTTCCATTATTGTTCAAAAGAAAGGATGTCGGTGTTTCAGGATAACGCCCTGGAATAATACGGCCGCCAACAAAAAGATCCAGATCACCGTCGCCGTCGTAATCGCAGGCTCTTACACAGGATTTGCTGCTCGCTTTTAAATTAGGCATGGACAGTACCGACAGATTCAGTTTGCCTTTCCCGTCATTAAGGTATATTTCATCCTGAAGAGAAAATGTATTGGGTTCAAAAAGTGAATAACCGCCTTTTGCAATGTATAAATCATCAAAACCATCACCGTTGGCATCAAAAAACAAAGCTGCCGAATTACCTGAAACATTTTCATCCCCTATGGCAAAATCCGGCATTTCTTTGAAAGTACCTTTGGAATCCTGAAGGTATATTTTTGCCTTTTTATTCTGATCTCCGCTTACATAAATATCTTCCAGACCGTCTTTATTCACATCGCCTTTAGCAAGTATCGGACCGGTCTGCGAATACATGGACAACATCAATGGCTGCCGTTTAAAATCATTTTCATTGAAACCTTCATGCTGATATGTTACCAGATTGTCCGCTTTCACAAAAACGGTTTGTTCCTTTTGCGGATCTGTTTTTACTTTTTTTAGCTTACCGGATTGTTTTTCTACAACCAGCAACTGATTAGCCGCCACGTTGGTCAGATATTGTTCTTTCTGATCCGGCCAAATGATTTTCACCGTATCAACCTGTTTTTCAGTTCCTAAACCAAAGTGAAGTTTTAAGGGTAAACAAGACAGATATCCGCGGTTTGGATTCACTTCCTGATACTGCTGTTTTCCATTGGAAAATAAATAAACCTTCGCGCCGACAGCATTCCTGTTGCCTTCGGGTTGTTTTAACCTAATTTGCAGGTAGGACTTTTTAGCCTGCTCACGTCCCATATTCTGGTACACAAATGCAGGTTCATTGATATTACTGACCACCAAATCCAGATCACCATCATTGTCCAGATCAGCATAGACGGCACCGCTAGAAATCGAAGGATTATTAAGTCCCCAGACATCCTGCATTTTTGTAAAAGTCAGGTCTTTATTATTTTTGAAAATATAGTTGGCAAGCTTGGTAGAAGGCATGGCTTTGACCAGATCCATCAGCAGAAAAGGCTCCTTGTTTACCGCTTTTTTAATCTTGTACTCGCCCCAGTAACGCAGAAAATCCTTATTGGTATAATCCCTCAGATAACCATTGGTGACAAACAAATCCTTATACCCGTCATTATCAAAGTCAGCAAGAAGCGGACTCCAGCTCCAGTCCGTATTGGAAACACCGGCTACCTGAGCAATTTCACTAAAAGTTCCGTCGCCATTGTTCAGCTGAAGCATATTACGCATGTATTGCTTGTACAGGTTCTGCTTCATCATCATTTCAAAAGCTTCATAATTTTCCTGAAGCTGCAGAAGTTTCTGGCGCTGGTTGTCTTCCGGCAGCATGTCAAGAGACATAATATCAGTAAGACCGTCATTATTAAAATCGGCAATATCCAGCCCCATGGAAAACTGGGCTAAGTGGCGGAAACAATTTTGTGAGTCTTCTCTGAAAGTGCCGTCACCCTTGTTGATGTATAAATAATCAGGCTCGTTATAATCATTTGTCACATAGATATCCTGCCAGCCGTCCTGATTAATATCGGCGATGGCCACACCCAGCCCGAAGGTTAATGGATACTGATAAATGCCTGCATTTTTGGTTACTTCAATAAATTTATTTCCTCTATTCTCAAATAGCTTGTTTCCTGCCAGTTCATCCGTTTCTTTACGAAAGCTGGCCAATTCCATGTTATCAATTTTTTTGACGCTATGATTGAGCAGGAACATGTCCAGATCGCCATCATTGTCATAATCAAAAAAATTGGCCTGTGTGCTGTAACTGATATTATCCAGTCCGTATTGCTTTGCCTGTTCAATAAAACTTACCGAGCCGTTTTTTACACCCTGATTGATAAAAAGCTGGTTTTTTCGTGTCTCGTCATCTACTTTTCCTGAATAGCAGATATGAATATCCAGCCATCCATCACCATTAACATCTGCCATGGTAACTCCTGTTTTCCAACCGCCTTTTCTTCCTTCCAGACCTTTTCCTGATGAACCGGTAATATCCTTAAACCTGATCCCCGCTCCGCTGTCTGTTCCCAGATTCAGGTAAAGCTTATTAGACTTCATGTTGGAGGTAAAAAAGACATCGTCAAACCCGTCATTGTTTACATCACCCACAGCAACACCGCCGCCATTATAAAAATATTCATAAGCCATCACATTCAGACTTTCGTCTTCGTTGATATCATTCCGAAACTCTATATTGGTTTGTTTGGGAGTTAATAATTGAAATAGCGGCTGCTGTGCATGTACAGCGGTGATGTGAATGCCTATTAAAAAAATTGGAAATAGATAACCAATAAATTTTCTATTCGTCGACATGAAATAGCTTATAAAAATGTAACGAAAGATATTGAATAAGCACTAAAAAAACTTCAACGCAGTGTTGAAGTTTTTTTAGTGCATTGTTTGTGCAAGGACGAAATTTATTTATCCCACCATGTTCTGGCAGTGAAGCTATCCGTTCCGCCTAAACGGCCGAGTGCTTCGGCATATCCAGCCGGGTTTTGAACAGGCTCACTTGCTCCATAGGGAACTCTTCTTGGAATAGTTCCATTAGAGAATCCACCCGGATACACAACCGGAGTCAAAACAGGATAACCTGATCTTTTCCAATTATTCCAGTTTTCAATAAAATTAAACAATGTACCGGTAGTAACCCAATACTGCTCATTGATCTGCTTCAAAGCCGCTTCTGATGAAGATGCCAGTAGATTTGCTGATAAAAAAGCTGCAGTAGCTGCAACGGCAGTTGTAATGGAAGGATCTGCAGTAGTTGTCTTATTAAACTGAGCCAGTGAGGCAACAGATCCAGTAACACCCTTACTATAATGTTCAGCAGCAGTTCCTGATACGTTCCAACCTCTTACTTTAGCTTCCGCAAGCATCAGCTCGGTTTCTCCGTAAGTCAGTATGAAATTTGTTCCGCTTCTGTCAAGATATACCGAAGTACGAGGTCTTGAATATTTACCTATACGTGCTACTTTATCATCTTTGATACTTGGATCTGCCGCAGCATCTCCAGGAAAGTTGGCACTTTTTGAAATATCAGTAGCTCCGCCATTTAGATCATATCCGTTTGGTAGGCCGATCTGAATACTTTCCGTATTGTCGCCAGCCAAATCCTGGTTCGAGTTGTTTGTGTAACCTGTTTTAGAAACTTCGGCGATTGCACTGATTCTTGGATCTTTTGTCATCTTCAGGTAGTCGATAAACGTCTTGCTCCAGCGAACCTCACGATAATCATCAGCTGTTCTTAACGCATTGGTCGCAGCATTAGAATTTCCTGTACCATTATCTGTAGTCACTTTTGCATTGTCAGCAATACTGGCGAAAACACCGCCTGCTGCTGCTTTTTCTGCCCATGTTTTAGCCATTGCCGGATCTACTTTTGTCATGCGCATAGCCAGACGAAGCATCAGAGAATTACCAAACTTTTTCCATTGCGGAATACTGCCTGCATAAAACAAATCAGCAGTTGGTCCTGACTTGGCTGCATCCAGGTTGGTTACTGCCGTTTCCAGCTCTGTAAGCATGGATGCATAAATTTCCTGCTGCGTATCGTATTTAGGCGCATATATTTCCGATTTGGCCTGAAGTGCTTGAGAATAAGGCGCATCTCCATATACATCGGTTACACGTGCAATACAAAGAACCTTCATAATAGCACCGATGTTGTACAGGTTCGAAAGCTCAGGTTTGTCAGCTACCAGATTCTGCATTTCAACGGCACGGGACGCAGCGTTATAGCTTTCCGTAAAGATACTGCTCTGATAGGAAACAAAGCTTCCTGACGGACGGTACTTGTCACCATTTCCATAATAAGAAAATGTAGAGGCAAGTACCTGAGTCCACATACTTTGAAATATAAGCTGGGAATAGCCCGCATTGGAATACGTGTACTGCGTTTGCGACAGCAGATAATTTGCATTAAAAACTGCACCGTTTGTTTTATTCGGGTCTGTATTAATTTCTTCGAACTTGTCCGTACATCCGAATGAAATCAATAGCAGAGAAAAGATAATATATTTTGATATTTTTTTCATAATTGTTATTTTTTGAATTTAACGCTCACGTTTAAACCATATGATCTTGTAGCAGGTAAGCTTCCACCTTCAATACCTGCATAATTGATAGTAGCAGAAAATCCGGCCTCAGGATCAATATTGTCTGTATGTCTTACAAGAGTTAATAAGTTCCGCGCTACAAAAGAAAGCCCTATCGATTCAAAAGGTAATTTACCGAGCATTTTAGATGTCAGCGTATAACCGAATGTTACCTGACGAAGCTTAACGAAACTGCCATTTAAAACATTCATAGAAGAAACTCTTCTTGCAAGTTCCTGGTAGTAATCCTGAGCATCAACACCCTTCGTATTTTGCTCTCCTGATTCCAGTACTCCTTGTGCTACAACCTGGTTTGTTTCACGACCTTCCAGCGTATTTTTATTCAAACCGCGGAAAGTAGAATAGTAATTAGTTGCGGATAAGACTTTGTTTCCAAATTTGTAATCAATAAGGAATGCCAGATTGAAGCCATTGTAGGAGAAGTCGTTATTCCATCCGCCATATACTTTTGGCAAAACAGAACCCATGGCTTTTTGTTTCGGATCTCTCATCGGAACCCCTGTTGCATCAATCACATGATTGCCGTTTGCATCAAGCAGGTAGTCGTAGGCATAAACCTGCGGACCTGCCATTCCTTTTACCAAAGCTGTATTTGCATTAAGCGGGCGGTATGTTCCTAATACTTTTACCTGTTCCGCATTCCCTGTACCATCAATCTCCTGAATACGGTTTTTGATCCCGGTGAAATTGATAGAAGAAGACCAGCGGAACTTCTCTGTCTGAACAGGAACAATATTCAGCATGGCTTCTAAACCTGAATTTTTGGTTTGTCCTGTTGCGATAAACTGACTTGTATAACCCGTAGCCTGTGAAAGTGCTCCGTCTATAATTTCATTCTTGGTCTTACGGGTGAAGTAAGCTACATCAAGACCCAAACGGTTCTGGTAGAATTTCAATTCCGTACCAATTTCGATTTCAGTCAGTACATAAGGTTTCAATCTTAAATTAGGCAGTTTGTTGTCATACGAACCCGTAGTTATGCCGCCGATTGTACTGCCAACGGTATAGTATTGAGAAGTCTGATAAGGATCTGCCTCACCACTCACCTGAGCGAAAGATGCCCGTAACTTACCATAATTGAAGTTAGGCAGCTTAAGCATGTCTGCGAAGTTATAGCTTGCAGAAACCGAAGGCGTAAAGACACCGTAATTGCCCTTAGGCAAAGTAGAAAATGCATCGTAACGACCAGAAGTATTTAACGTAAAGTTTTTGTACGACAGATCAACAGTATAGAATCCCGAATGTGTTTCTTTTTTATTAAAGTTGTAATCACGGTTAAATGAAACCACATTTGAGAAGCTGTAAAAGAATGGTATTACAAACGGACCGCCACCTATCTTCATGGATTCATAGCTGTTCTTTCTGATTGATCCTCCGATCAATACATCAAGGCTAAGATCTTCGGTAAAGTTTTTTGTTGATCCCAAGAAAGCATCCATGTTCAGCTCGTTGATCTCACTGTTGCGCTGATCATCCAGGTTCCCCATCTGGTTCGATGAGAATGCGGTTCCTGTTGGTGTAACTTTGAACAATCCGTCATTGATACGATCATACCCAACTCTTCCCATAGCATACAACCAGCTTGTAATATCGTATCTGGCTGTAATTGCCGTAATCAGACGCTTTCTTTTCAGATCATTATCATACCGGTTTACAACAAACCAGGGATTGGTAACATAGATATCATCATTGTACTGAATTTCTGCACCAATTGGAGAATTGATGTTGTAACCCGGTTGAAGTGCAAGCTGATTAACAGAAGTAGCCAGGAAGTTAATGTTGTTGGCATTCATTGGGCCATCACTCAACTGTGGCTTATTATTGAATTTTTCGTTTACATAATTTACCATCAAATCAACCTTTAGTTTATCCCCAAACTTTTGAGAACCTGTAAAGTTGAACGTTTTACGATCCAAACCGCTATTTCTTAAAATAGATTTGTTTGCAAGATTGGCAAAGGATAATCTGAAAGTTCCATTGTCGTTACCGTTGGAAACGGATACAGAATTAGTAAATGTGGAACCAGTTCTGTAAAATTTATTCATATTATCTTTAACAGCAGAATATGGATACTCTTTACCATCAAACTGAGTAAAAGGCTGTCCATCTAATTTAGCTCCCCAGCTATACATACCACTGTTCAGTGCACTTGTAACGTTGGTTGGTTTAATACCATGCTGACCCTGGCCATACTCATATTGATAATCCGTATAATTGATTGCTTTATCTGCTACTGCATTGGCATTGTACTCAACTGCCATAGTACCTTTTTTACCGCCTTTAGTAGTAATGATGATTACCCCATTGGCTGCACGTGTACCATAAAGAGCAGAAGCCGCTGCTCCTTTCAATACTGTCATATTGTCAATATCATCAGGGTTAATGTTAGAAATACCATCACCCTGATCTGCTCCACCCCATTCGCCTGAGTTACCATCTCTTCTCTGACTGTTGTCCATAGGCACGCCGTTGATTACAAACAAAGGTGAGCCCGCTGAAAAGCTGGCCATACCTCTTAGTAAAATACGTGCAGATGAACCTGGCCCACCGCTTGTTCCACTTACATTCAATCCTGCTACGCGACCTGCCAAAGAATAGGCAACATTGGTTTCACGTGCCTTGGTCATCACGTCTCCACCAATCTTGGCAACTGAGTAACCAAGCTTTCTTTCTTCTTTAGCAATACCAAGAGCAGTTACAACAACCTCATTTAGGTTAGCCACGTCAACATCCATTTTAATGTTAATCTCAGACTGGTTACCTACAATGATTTCCTGCTTTGCATAACCAATGGAAGAAATTACCAGTGTAGAAGAATTAGTAGCACCCGCAATGCTAAAAGTACCATTCGCATCTGAGTTTGTTCCGATAGTGGTTCCCTTAACAGTTACAGAAGCTCCTGGTAATCCTCCACCATTTTCATCTGTTATCTTACCTGTTACTGTCCGTTCCTGAGCTGATGCAGCAAACGAAATAAACAACAAAAATATCCCGAATGGTACAAAACCTCCCAGGAAAACTTTTAGTAACTTTTCTTTCATAAAACATTAATTTTTTAATTATTATAATAGGTTGCTTAGTAGAACTGCAAAATATTAAACTGCAATTCATATTAAAAAACAAATATCTTAATATAATTTCTAATTAAATAATTTAATAACAAAAGGAAGTGTTTTTATAATTTTTTAATAAGTGTAGTATTTGTTGACCATTGCTGAGATTATATCTTATAAAGACCCGAATTGTTGAAAATCTCGCAAAAAAATAGCTGCTATCTTCCAAGGAAAATAGCAGCTATTCAAAAAATATTATTTTTTTTAATTGAATTTTAATTGTCTTCCGGATAAGGCACAAAGATGAAGCCGGAAAAATCTCCGATAAGTGCAAAAAGACAGCAGTACTCTTCAGGATTTTTATAATTTTCTTTAAACAGATCAACAGATTCTTCTCCAATCAGTTTCCTGTCTATAAATTCCTGCATATAGGATGCTCTGTAATTATAGCGGTTGGTCATTTCGGTAGAACCGATCAGTAAAACACCCAGATCTACTTCTTCATTGGTAATAATAAAAACCGGGTTTTCTGAAAATCCGCGTTTACGTATCTGGTATGAAGCATCTTTTAGCTGATCCGAAACCCGGACAAAATCCTGTGATACATAGCCCATCAGCTTCCGGTTCAACTCCGGAGAGTTGGCATCGTCCATCAGGGAATTTTCATTGCTGTTGTTGATCATATTTTTTTTAGCTGTTGGCTATTAGCTTTTAGCCGTTAGCTGGTTTTGTTGATTATTAAGTTTTTAGTATAGAGATATTAGCTTCACTGATAAGAATCTATTGTATTCACTTTTTGAAAAACAATAGAGAAATAATTTTGGTGCATTAGCTAAAAATTCCCTAAACTCTTGGTCAAGCTAAAAGCTATCCGCTAACAGCTAAAACCTGAAAATCACATTCTCGCAGCCAGCAGCAGCGTCAGATCTTTGTAACGCATATTGAAACTGCGGGCGATGTGAGAATTAGTTAAAGTTCCTTTATGGCAGTATACTCCTTTCATAAACCAACGATTGGCATAAATCATTTCTTCTATGCCGCCAATTGTTCCGGTTTGAAGTAAAAAAGGCAAAAAAACATTGCTTAAAGCTGTACTGGCCGTGTTAGCGACACGCGAAGGAATATTGGGTACGCAGTAATGTATTACGTCTTTATACTTAAAAGTAGGATGTTTATGCGTTGTCATCCTGGACGTTTCAAAAGATCCTCCCTGATCAATACTCACATCAATAATAACAGATCCAGGCCTCATTTTTGTAACCATTTCCTTGGTCACCACCATGGGACTTAATCCATTTTCTGCACGCATGGTTCCGATCACTACATCTGCCCGGCTAATGGCTTCTGCGAGTGTGTCGGAATCAATAATGGAAGTATAAAGGTTTTGGCCGATGGAATATTTCAGCCTTTGCAAACGGTAGATATGTTTATCAAAAATTTTAATATCAGCACCGAAACCCAAAGCTGCCCGTGTAGCATATTCTGCTACGGTACCAGCTCCCAGGATCACAATCTTCGTTGGCGGAACGCCGGTGATGCCGCCCAGGATAATACCACGTCCTCCGTTCGGATTAGACAAATACTCGGCAGCAATCAGTAAAACCGTACTTCCTGCTATTTCACCCATGGCACGAATAATGGGCTTTCCTCCTACCTGATCTTCAATCAGCTCATAACCGATCCCTGTAATTTTTGCTTTATTCAGTCTTTCAAAATATTTTTTTTCAAGCGTCGGCAGGTTCAGGGCTGAGATAAGTGTTGTGCCCGCTTTGATATACTCAAATTCTTCTTCTACCAAGGGTTCCACCTTTAAAATCAGATTAGCTTGATAGACTTCCTTGGGTCCGGGAACGATACTAGCGCCCGCCTCACTGTAATCATGATCCGAAAAATTGGCACTTTTTCCTGCATTTTTTTCGACCCAAACCTCATGCCCGTTTCTCACCAAGATACTTACGGCATCTGGTGTTAAAGCAATCCTGTTCTCCTGCAAAGAAACTTCTCTGGGCAAACCAATCAGTAAAGAATTTTGATTTTTCCGGGTTGCCAGTAATGACTCCTGCGGATATAGTGCCGACTGCTTCGCCAATTCTTCAAAACCAGTAATTTGCGGTTGTGCCATGAAATAGGTAAAAAATTTAAATTAGATACTTGCGTGCATATCATTGACAGTCAACATCACTGTCCCTTATACAAAAATTGAATAAATCTATCTGGTTTTCACTTCTCTTACTTCAAGAATACGCCCTCCATCTTCCTCCAAACCCATTTTTATCAACAAGTGAGGGTATGGCCAAAGTGATTCAATTTTCTCCGGCCATTCAATAAAACAGAAATTGCCGGAATCAAAATATTCTTCAATACCAATATCCAGCGCTTCCATCTCATTTATGATCCTGTAAAAATCAAAATGGTAAATGGTAATGCCTGATGCAGTAAGGTATTCATTAACAAGTGAAAAAGTAGGGCTTTGTACCATGGATTGAACGCCCATCAAAGCACAAAGCTTTTTAATCAATGTAGTCTTTCCAACACCCATAGCACCGTCAAACAGCCAAACAGGAACATCTTTCCCTAATTTCAGCAAAGAAGCCGCAACGGTGTCCAACTCGGATAAATTTCGAAAACGGATTGTAACAGGCCATTCATTCATGATACAAAAATACCATAATTTAAATACAGTAAGCACAATTTGTGACCGACAATTCTTTTACTACCTGCATTGCAGAACCTGTGTCACTATGATTGCAAACAAAATGACGAATATAACTACGGGTGGTAAGAATTATTAATCGTCATCTTTATATCCTGAATACCTGAAATTTTACCTTTATATATTTAAAAAAAAACAAATGATGCCAGCCGCAATTTCCCGTCGAAATTTTCTGATCAATACCGCACTTGCCGGCAGCATTGTTCCATTTATAACAGAGGAAGCTCTTTCTCTCGATAATACGGCAGCTATCAATGTTCCTCAAATACATATTTTCTCCAAACACCTGCAGTTCTTGAACTATAAGGATATGGCAGAGGCGGCAAAGGAAATTGGCTTTGACGGAATAGACCTGACTGTTCGCCCAAAAGGACATGTGCTGCCCGAACGTGTGGAAGACGATCTGCCGTTAGCGCTGGAAGCAATGAAAAAAGTAGGATTCGCGCCTTTGCTGATGGCTACTGCTGTTGAAAGTGCAGAAAACGCTTTAGACAAAAAAGTATTGGATACGGCAGCAGCGCATGGGATTAAATATTACCGGATGAACTGGTACAAGTATACTGATCAAAAAACGATCCCAGAATCACTGCATGAATACCAAAACAAAGTAGCTGCATTAAGTCAGCTGAACAAAAAGCTGAACATTACCGGTTGCTATCAAAACCATGCAGGACGTATGGTTGGTGCATCGCTATTTGAGGTATCAGAGTTGCTTCAAAAAGCAGAGCTGAGTTTTATGGGTGCTCAATACGATATCAGACATGCTACGCTGGAAGGTGGACTTTCCTGGCAAACCGGCTTTGAACTGATAAAACCAAGTATTAAAACCATTGTTATCAAGGATTTTATGTGGAAAAAAACCAATGGAAAATGGGCACCAAGAAATATGCCTTTGGGAGAGGGAATGGTAGATTTCATAACCTATTTCAAATTGTTAAAAGCTAATAACATTCAGGCGCCGATTTGCCTGCATCTGGAATATCCCCTGGGAGGAGCAGATCAGGGCACCAATAAACTTACCGTGCCTCCAAAGGTTGTTTTTGATGCTATGAAAAGAGACTTGTTAAGAGTTAAGGAGCTATGGCAGCAAGCATAATTTTAATATTCCCGTGAGGTAATTTATACATTTTTTGGCTCTGTAACGGTAAAAGTTAACTTTGCAACAACTAACCAATCAGAAGTAATTTGATCACAAATCAATCTTCTTATTCATCATTCATCTATTCCTTTTATTATGTCTTCAAAAGTCCTCAATGTCGGTCTTATAGGTTTCGGGCTTTCGGGCCGGTATTTTCATGCACCGTTCCTTTCCGTAAATCCGCGTTTTAAACTAAAAACAGCGGTAGAAAGGAGCAAAAATGAAGCTCAGGATTTTGACCCTTCCATTGAAAACGCCCGCTCGATCGACGAACTTCTAAGTGACAGTGAAATTGATCTTGTATTTATATGTACACCCAATGATACCCACTTTCAATATGCCATGGATGCGCTGGAAAACGGCAAACATGTAGTGATTGAAAAACCATTTTCCGCAACGGAAGAAGAAGCCCGGCAATTGACAGCACTGGCAAAAGAAAAAGGTCTGATCCTGACAGCTTACCAGAACCGTCGGTGGGACTCCGACTTTTTAACCATTAAAAAATTACTTACAGAAGGAAAGCTTGGTGATATTGTTGAATATGAATGCCGTTATGACCGGTTTCGCCCTGTGGTACCAACAGAATCATGGAAGGAAAAGAAAGTAGAGGTCGGCGGTAATTTCTACAACCTTGGACCACATTTACTGGATCAGGCTCTGGTATTGTTTGGAGCTCCCGAAAATGTAACAGCGGATATCCGTTCGGTAAGAAGCGGCAGCGAAATCGATGATTATTTTGATGTCCGGCTGAGCTACCCGGATAAGCTGGTAATCTTGAAATCCAGCCTGATGGTTTATGACAATTTTTTACGTTATACTTTGCATGGCACCAAGGGATCTTTTATCAAAGGCGGACTGGATCCGCAGGAAGAAACATTAAGGAAGAATATTTTGCCTGATCAGCAGCCCTGGGGTGTTGAACCGGAAAATCGCTGGGGAAAATTATCCGGTTCGGAATTTACCGGCATTATTGAAAGTGAAGCCGGAGATTATATGCCGTTCTATAATAATGTTTACGAAGCCATTGTAGAAGGAGCCGAATTGGCGGTAAAACCCGAAGAAATTCTGAGAACCTGCCGGGTAATTGATCTGGCCTTTCAAAGCAGTAAAGAAAAAAAGGTAATGCCATATTAAGATCTAATTTTTAATTTCCTAAAAGCCGTTACAGAGATAATTTCTGTAACGGCTTTTTTTTGTACATCCTGAAAATTATAAAATTCTATAAATCCTGATATAGATTAGAAAAAAATTAAATATGTTACTTTTCCGTGTTTTAACGTATAAAGTACACGTTATTCTACAATTAAATAAATACAATTTTCCTAAATTTGCCCGGCAATTATTTCCTGATGATTGCTTTATGAACTTTATTTCTAATGAATCTATTAAAGCAAGTGAAGGAACAGGTATGTAGAAGATAAAACCTACGTATTTGTTTAAGTATTTCCTCTTCTATCTTATTAAAATGAAAAAATTATTATTGACCAGCATATTGGCTGCACAGGCATTTTTTGCACATTCTCAATCCTATGATCCTGTAAAAGCACACAAGCAAAAAGGAAAAATTTTTATTTCATGGGGTTGGAACCATAGTGCCTACACGCACTCTGATATTCACTTCAAAGGTGATGCCTACAATTTCACATTAAAAAATGTTGTAGCAAAAGACCGTCAGACACATTTTTCAGCACGCTATTTTAATCCTACGAAAATTACTATTCCGCAATACAATTTTAGAATAGGATATTTTCTTAATTCAAAGTATAGCCTTTCATTTGGATTCGACCACATGAAATATGTAATGAAGCAGGATCAGACGGTTAATATAAAGGGAACCATCGCCGAAACGGGAACGGATTATGACAAAAGCTACACTAATGTTCCTATAAAACTGACACCAGATTTCCTTAGGCTTGAGCATACTAATGGCTTGAATTACCTGAACCTGGAAGTAAGAAGGATGGACAATATCTTTGATCAAAGAACATTAAAAATTAAAAATATAGACATCAACGTGATTGAAGGTATTGGAGCAGGCGTGCTTTTTCCAAAATCTGATGTTGCGTTATTGAACTACGCCGAAAATGATCAGTGGCATGTAGCAGGTTATGGAATAGATTTAGTCACCGGCCTGAACATTACTTTTTTCAAACATTTTTTTATCCAAGGAGAAGTGAAAGGCGGATTTATTAACATGCCCGATATTCTAACTACTCACTTTACAGCCGACAGAGCTTCTCAGCATTTCTTTTTTGCACAAGGCAATGTTAATTTTGGTGTGATTTTTAAATTGTAGCTTTCTGATATTCTAAAATAAGCATAAAAAAAGGAGCAGCTTAGCTGCTCCTTTTTTTATGCTTATTTCAATCGTATTCCTTATTTAACCGCAGTTACCAAACGTTTTGTTTCAGTAGCAATTACGAAAGGTTTTTCAGTTGTTTCATTACCGTTGTTCACGATAAAAGTATAGTTACCATCCAACAAATTTGAAAGGTCAAATACTTTTGAATAATTCTCTGACTTAGGAATTGAAGAACTGTAAAGTACTGTTCCAAATTCATCTTTAATAAGTACAGATGATTTTTCTTTTACGTTGTCGAGTTTCAAGCGAAAAGCAACATTACCTGCTGAAAGCAGTTCAATTGCAGCCGACTCGCTTTTGTTAACTTTTTCGTTTGCGTAAGAAAAATTTGCAGTTGATACTCCCACCAAAACTGCGATTGCTAAGATTGTTTTTTTCATGATTTCTTTCATTTTATGTTGTTTAATTTTCCTGTCAGTAATTGTACTTTACAGGTATAGTTAAATTTTTATTCTAATTCTGACTTAATTTTTCAGAAGCGTCTTTTTGTTTGCTTTTGATAGGTCAAAGGTAGGCAACAATCTTAATATAAGTCAATAAGAAAACTTTCATATTAAAAAGTTCCTATTTTGATCCTATGTTAATATTTGAATAATCCTATGATTATATAAAAAGTACAACAAGTAGTTTAAAATCTGACAATAGTATTTTTCCTTGAAAACTGAATTTATTTGTACTATTTCAATAATTAGTAAGGATATGACTTTGTAGGGAAATCGGGTGAGGAAAGCACTAGTACTGATGCATTTTGATTAGTGCAAATAGATCTAGAGAACGGACTATTATTAATTCATATGATAGCAAGGCAAGAAACCTTTTTAAGCAATGGTATCAATTTCAGCCTAAATCAATGAGCTAAAGGCTTCAATTAATTATAATTTATCAAAATAGGGCATAAAAATGTCAATATCCGTAAAGTTTGATATTAAAAATTGTTATATTCTAATATTTATTAATACTTTTGAATACCTAAAAAATATCTGCTTGGTATCAAATTTTACACAGAGTGAAGATAAAGTGTTATGGCAAGCCTTCAAACAAGGTGATGAAAAAGCATTTACAACACTATATCATAAATATGTTCATGTCCTTTATGGATATGGGAAGAAACTTTTGTGCGATGATGAAGCTGTTCAAGATATAGTTCAGGAACTGTTTATTGATATCTGGCAAAGCCGTACCCGGCTTACAGACGTGGACTCTCCCAAATTTTACCTGTTCAGAGCCCTTCGCAGAAGGATACATAAATCACTTCATGAGCATCATCATAGCCAGTGCTGGGAAAATATGGACGAAGGAATTCATCCTGTTGATTTACCAAAAGAATATGAGATCATCGAAGAAGAAAATCTACAAAGGCAAAAAGATGAATTAAATAACTGGCTCAAAAGTCTTCCTATACGTCAGTACGAAGTTCTGATGCTTCGTTATTATCAGGACTTCAGTTATGCTGAAATCTCAAAAATACTTTCCATCAATGAACAGTCCGTTCGTAATTTAATTCAGAGAGCAGTTTTAAAGCTGCGTTATCTTACCGTACCCCTATTTTTTGCAGGAATATTTTTAATTATTTAAAAATATATTCTTTAAAGTGAGTTAAAGTTTCTCCTTTGCCTCTCTTTACAAATAAAGGCTTTGTTTATTTTTTTCATAAAATAATGCTATATAAACAATGAGTTACTACCACTTTGAAGTAACTGATTTTTTGGAAGACGATTATTTTAAGGCTTGGGTTTACGCCTCCACGCCTGAAATAGATTTTTTCTGGAAAGAATTTCTGATTCAATATCCTGAAAAGTCAGAAATGGTAGCAAATGCCAGATCCATCCTGTTTCAGATCAGAGAGGAGATGGAAAAAGGATTTCCTGATGAAAAAAAAGTTGAAAATATGCTGGCTGGAATTCAGGAACAAATCATCAGGAAACCAAGGCAGATATGGTCAAACTGGCTGATGGCTTCTGCCGCCGCTGCTGTACTTCTATTTTCCATAAACTTGTTCATAAAGCCGGAATTGCAAAAAAATAGCACAGTTTATCAAAAACTTACAGCCCATTCAAAAGCCAAACTTATAGAAAAAACAAACCATTCAGATAAACCGGAGTACGTTGTACTTCCGGATTGCAGCACAATCGTCTTACATCCTAAAAGTAGTATCAGCTATGCGATGGACTTTGAGAAAGGCGAAAAAAGAGAAGTTTATCTGTCGGGCGAGGCTTTTTTCCATGTAGCAAAAAGCATTGAAAAACCTTTCTATGTTTATGCCAATGAACTGATAACCAAAGTACTGGGAACCAGTTTCTCAATTAAAGCTTTTGATAATGATAAAGAAGTGGAAGTAGTGGTAAAGACCGGAAAAGTATCTGTTTTTACAAGAATGGATAATTCTAAAAACTTATCAAATCCGAAATCAGGGAATGTGATCATCACTCCCAACCAAAAGGTCATGTTTTCAAGACAAAAGCTATGCATCAAAAAAGCACTGGTAGACACGCCCGAAATTATAGCTTCCGCTATCCTGCCAGCTCCGATGCTGAAATTTGAGGATGAAAAAGTATCTCAGATCTTCTCTAATCTGGAACAGACTTATGGAATTGACATTTTTTATAATGAAGAACTGTTAGGCAACTGCTTGTTGACAGCTTCTTTTACCAATGAAAATCTATATGAAAAAATTGACATGATCTGCAAAGGAATTGAAGCAAAATTTAAAGTGGCAAATGCCCGAGTAATTATTACCGGGCTGGGATGTCATTGAAAGCATATAGAAAATTTTACAACCTAACTTATAAATCCATTAATCTTTCCCGCCTATTGATAATAACCTAACTAAAACACTCAGAAAAGGTTGATGATGTTTGCACCATCATCAACCTGATCATTTCTCTCCTCATTACGAATACATCCGTTCTCAGCGGATGGAGGATTTGTTCTGTCCAGTTTTCAAATTCAACAAAACTTGTTTAAAGTTATGAAAAAATTGTTTCCTAATTATGCTCATTGGCAGGTTCTGATGAGATTCAGTTGCACGCAACTCATCATTGTAGCACTACTATCAACCATTTCTATGGCACGTGTAAGCGAAGCCCAGGAAATTCTTAACAACCGCGTTACTATTCAACTCCAGAACCAGGACATGCGTAAAGTGCTGGCAATCATAGAAGAACAAACAGGTGTTAAATTCCTTTACAGTTCCAGTCTAATTAAATCCGAAAGAAAAATATCTGTCAATCTGCAGCAAAAACAACTTGGTGAAGCTTTAAAAACAATTTTAAATCCGCTTCAACTGGAATTTGAAGTATCGGGAAAACAAATTATTCTGAAACGTGTCAAAGCAAAAGCAGAGGTGCTTAACGCGCAGCAGGTTCAGAATCCTGCCGCAGAACGCTCCGTATCGGGTGTTGTTTCTGACAACAGCGGTGCAGGTCTGCCGGGTGTATCTATCATTGTAAAAGGATCTTCACGCGGAACAAACACAGATGCAGACGGATCTTTTAAAATGGACGTTCCGGAAGGCAATGTAACACTTACATTCAGCTTTGTAGGATTCGGCACCAAAGATGTGGATGTATCTGCCAGTCAAAGTACGGTTAATGTAACCTTGGCTCAGGATGACAAAACACTGAGTGAGGTGGTGGTAGTGGGTTATGGAACTGCCAGAAAAAAGGATCTTACAGGTGCGGTTTCTGTTGTGAAAGTGGCCGAGCTAACCGAACAGCCTAATTCAAATCTTGCCAATCAGTTACAGGGACGTGCTTCTGGTGTAACTGTCTTGACATCAGGGCAACCCGGGCAAGCACCTCAGGTTCGTATCCGAGGTATTAACTCGTTTGGAAATAACACACCGCTTTATGTAGTGGATGGTGTACCAACACAAGATATTAACAACCTGAACCCGAATGATGTAGCAACCATGCAGGTTTTGAAAGATGCGGGTTCCGCATCTATTTATGGTTCACGTGCTTCCAATGGTGTGGTGGTAATTACAACAAAACGCGGCACAGGAAAAGTAAAGGTGAGCTATGACATGTTCTACGGTACCCAGACGGTTAAGAAAGGAAATGTATATGATATTCTTTCCTCACAAGAAATGGCGGATCTTAAATTTCTTGCCTTAAGAAATTCAGGCGCTACCATTAATGATCCTCAATATGGTAACGGTGCTACGCCTGTACTGCCAGACTATATAGTGCCAACGGGTGCAAAAGAAGGAGATGTTGATCTTTCAAAATACTATGTCAACCCGAACTATACGGACAAAGCGGATATGGATTCTTTTAACCGTATCGTAAAGGCTAACAAACAGGGTACAGACTGGTTTCATGAAGTGTTCAAAAATGCTCCTATTCAAAGCCACAATATATCTGTAAGTGGCGGCGGTACGGATGGCGGATATTTCTTCTCTTTCAGCCATTTCAATCAGCAAGGCAACTTGATGAATACGTATCTTAAACGCTACACATTACGCTCTAACAGCCAGTACAATGTAAGCAAACACATCCGAGTAGGTGAAAATGTCATTTTGCAACTGGTTGATAATCCAAGGACAGACATTTTACAAGAAGGTGGTGCTATTGGAATGGCTTATCGTATGCAGCCGATTATTCCGGTCTATGATGTTCAGGGAAACTATGCAGGATCTTTTGGAAGTGGTTTGGGTAATGCAAAAAATCCGGTCGCAATCCGTGACCGTGCCCGTAACAACAAAGGTCTTACCAATGGAGTTTTTGGAAACATGTTTGCCGAAATTGATTTCCTTAAAGACTTTACTGTTCGCTCAAACTTTGGTGGTAATTACTATTCGCAAAGAGGAAATTCATTCAGTTACCCGGAATGGGAAAATTCTGAAAATACAACAACCAATTCCTATACAGAATATACCAATACAGGATTTAACTGGACGTGGACCAATACGCTATCTTACGAGCATACTTTTAACGATAAACATTCTTTTAAAGTCCTTGCAGGAACCGAGGCTTATAATAATTCAGGAAGAGAAGTGGGTGGTACCTCTCAGAATTATTTTTCCTTTGATCCTAACTATACTATTCTTTCAACAGGATCAGGCACGCCAACAAATTACAGTGCAAAATTTGCTGATGCGTTGTTCTCATACTTTGGAAGAGTTGATTACAACTTCAAAGACCGTTATTTGTTGAGCGGTACAATCCGTCGTGATGGTTCTTCTCGTTTTACAAATCAATTCGGATGGTTTCCAGCCGTTAGTGCAGGATGGAGAATCAAGGAAGAAAACTTCATGAAGGGTGTCGACTGGATCACAGATTTAAAAATACGCGGAGGCTACGGTATCATGGGGAACCAGTTTAACGTAAACCCATCGAATGCTTTCACCACTTTTGGACTTAACAGAAGTAATTCCTTTTACGATATCAAAGGTACAGGAAACAGCACCGTGCAAGGATTTCAGAGAACACGTGTTGGGAACCCTAATGCCAAATGGGAAAGTAACATCAACTCAAACATTGGTATTGATGCCACTTTATTCAATGGAGCAGTGGACTTAACAGTTGATTATTACCAAAAAAATATCAACGATCTGTTATTCTCTCCTGAATTGGCCGGTACTGTCGGACAAGGAACAGCGCCCGCAGTTAATATTGGAAAAATGGCCAACAAAGGGATAGATTTATCTATTTACGGTGAAAAAACAATAACAAAGGGATTTAAAATCAATGCTACTGCAACGCTGACAACGTATAACAACAAGATCAAAAAGATCACAGATGGCGCTACGTATTTTGATCAGGAAGGTCGCAGATTTAACGGAAGTAATATTGTCCGCAATGCTGTTAATCATTCTATTGGTCAGTTCTACGGGTACAAAATTGACGGATTCTGGAATTCACAGGCAGAAATTGATCAGGCTGATGCCAGTGCAAAAGAAAAATCAGGCAACACGGACGCAGTTTACCAGAACGAAGTTAAGGTGGGCCGATTCCGTTATGCTGATACAAATGGTGATGGTCTGATTACGTCTGATGACCGTACTTTCCTTGGCAACCCAAGTCCGAAATTCAGCTACGGCTTGAACATCGGTGCTAACTACAAAGGTTTTGATTTTGGTATTTTCTTCTACGGGGTACAAGGAAATCAGATCTGGAACAACCTGAAATGGTGGAATGACTTCTATACCAATTTCCAGGGCGCAAAAAGCAGCACTGCTCTGTATGATTCATGGACACCTGAAAATAAAAATGCAACTGCACCTATCCAGGAAAATACAGGTTCTTTCAGCACAACCAATGTTCCTAACTCGTACTATGTAGAAAAAGGATCTTATCTGCGTGCAAAAAATGCTCAGCTTGGTTACACGTTGCCAAAAACTCTGACACAAAGTTTGAGAATTGAGAAACTGCGCGTGTATGTGCAAACAGCCAATTTGTTTACAATCACCAAATACACAGGCCCGGATCCGGAAGTAGGTCAAAGCCAGGTTGATGGTTCTACAGCTTTTGGTCTTGACGAAGGCGTTTATCCTAATACCCGTCAATTCATCATTGGTTTAAATCTGACATTCTAATCACTGTATACTTTAACAGCAAAAAGATGAAAAAATTACGATTTTCTAAAATAGCTCTGGTAGTTGCCTTTGGGTTATTATCTTATGCATGCCAGGATTCTTTTTTGGACAAACCGGCACTGGGTGCATTGAGTGATGCTCAGTTAAGCACCAAAGCAGGTGTTGACGGACTTTTGATCGGAGCCTATGCAGCGCTAGACGGAAACGGCGTTGGAGCTGCCAGCGCCTGGGATGCAGCTGCCGATAACTGGATTTACGGAAGTATTGCCGGCGGTGATGCAAAAAAAGGAAGTGACGGCGCAGATCAGCCGGGTATCAACTCTATAATGATTTATAGCGCTGGACCAAGCAACGGATTTTTTAACAGCAAGTGGAAAGCTTCCTATGAAGGAATAAACCGTGCCAACAGCGTTTTGAAGTTCATTCCCCTTGTTACTTCCGGTATGACTGATGCTGAAAAAAGCAGCTACACTGCACAGGCAAGATTTCTACGCGGACATTACTATTTTGAACTGAAAAAGATGTTCAACATGGTTCCGTGGGTAGATGAAAATACTGAGAATCCTGCTGCTGTAACAAATGATGCTGATATCTGGCCGAATATTGAAGCCGATTTCAAATTTGCAATGGATAACCTGCCTGCTACACAATCGGATATAGGACGAGTAAATAAATGGGCAGCCGCTGCTTACCTGGGCAAAACCTATTTGTACGAGAAAAAATTTACTGAAGCAAAAACAACTTTTGATCAGGTAATCAGTTCCGGAGTGACGAGCAACGGTATCAAATATGATCTGATGCCACAATACCAGGACAACTTCGATGCCGCTAAAAAGAATATGGCTGAGTCGGTGTTTGCTGTACAAATGGCAGCAAACGATGGAACCAATACCATCGACAATGCCAATACAGGTGGTATGCTGAATTTCCCGTATAACTCTCCTTTCCGGTGCTGCGGGTTTTATCAGCCAAGTCTTGACCTTGCTAATTCCTTTCAGACGGATGCAAGCGGGCTTCCTCTGGTTGATAACTACAATGCAAGCACAGTGAAAAATGATATGGGTGTAAAATCGGATGCTGTCTATGCGCCGGATGCAACTACACCGCTTGATCCGCGTATCGACTGGACAGTTGGCCGCCGCGGAATTCCTTTTCTTGATTGGGGAAACCATCCCGGACAAACATGGATCCGCGACCAGAGTTATGCCGGACCTTATTCTCCAAAGAAAAATATGTATTATCAGGCTACGCAGGACAAGTATTCTGATCAGCATTCATGGGCCCCTGGAACAGCGATTAACGTACAAATTATCCGTTTTGCCGACGTATTGCTAATGGCAGCAGAAGCAGAGGCTCAGGCCGGAACATTAGAAAAAGCGCAGGAACATGTAAACAAAGTACGTGCCCGTGCCGCAAAACCTGAAAGCTGGGTTTATACGTATGCAGATCCAACCAAACCTATGGGTGGCTATACAAAAACACCTGCTGCCAACTATAAAGTTGCCGTTTATCCGGCAGGTGCCTTTGCTGCAAAAGGTAAAGAAGGAGCCCTGAAAGCAATTTATTTCGAGCGCAAAATCGAACTTGCTATGGAAGGCCATCGTTTCTTTGACCTTTCACGCTGGGGTATTGCAGAATCAACATTGAACAACTATGTTGCTTTCGAGAGTAAAATTACGCCAGATGTAAGCGGAGGGAAATTCATAAAAGGCAGAAATGAATATTTCCCGATTCCTCAAACACAAATTGACTTGAGTACAAGAAATGGTGTTTCATCCTTGAAACAAAATCCAGGCTATCAGTAACAAACCATAAACTATGAAAAGAGGCAGTTTCACAACTGCCTCTTTTTGTTTATAATTGAAAAATATTTTTCATGCAGCTGCCCCATAACACTTCTTATCTTACCGGACTGAAAACAGTAGTAGTATTATGTTTTTTATTGATCAGCTGTGACTCAAAAAAAACTTCGGGAACAACTGCGTTAGCCGGAGAGCTGGCTGAAGGACAAAAACTTGCCCTAAAATATTGCAGCACCTGCCATTTACCGGTAGATCCAACACTGCTCGGTAAGGAAACCTGGAAAAATCAGGTTTTACCTGCCATGGCTAAACAACTCGGATTAGAAGTCTGGCAAAAAAACCATTACTTTCAAAACGAAAGATCGACTGTGTCGCAAGGTGACTGGATGAAGATTGTAGCTTATTATGATTCGCTTGCGCCAGAAATACTTCCACAGTCAAAGCCTGTCCAAAATACCGTAATAGACAAAACAATATTTTCTTTCAAGTTTCCTTCGAAAGATACCAATATCATAGCTACCACTACCCTGGTTGCTATCAATAAAGCGGATCATCATATTTATACCAGCTCTGCCGAGAATGCGGATCTGCTAAAATGGAATACTGGTTTTAAGAAATCCCTTGTTTCCAGGTTGCCCTCTCCGGCGACGGGTATTTTATTTCATAAGGACAGAAATATTATAACGCTAATCGGAGAAATGAAAGCAATTGACAACCCTGTGGGTACGTTGGTCCAGCTTGAAACTGCTGCAGGTTCCGCATTTACTTCTCTAACCTCCAATCTGATCAGACCTGTACAAACTGTTGACGGTGACTTTAACCGAGACGGACTGACGGATTATGTGGTTTGTAGTTTCGGACATAACAAAGGCGGACTTTACCTCATCAGACAATTACCCGGCAATACATTCGAAAAAATCACAATCCGGGAAGTGCCGGGTGCTACACAGGCATTAACCGGAGATTTTAATCAGGATGGCTGGCCGGATGTAATGGCTTTATTCGCCCATGCAGACGAAGGAATATGGTTATTCCTGAATGATCAAAAAGGTGGATTTGAAGCAGAAAATATACTTCGTTTTCCACCCGTTTATGGTTCAAGCAGTTTTCAGCTGGCTGATATGAACAAAGACGGAAAACTTGATATTGTTTATACTGCCGGAGACAACAGCGATTATTCCAGAATTTTAAAGCCTTATCACGGCGTTTATATTTACATCAACAAAGGTGATTTGAACGGAGGAAATAGTAAGTTCGAAAAAGCTGGCTTCTATCCGGTTCATGGTGCTACTAAGGTGATCGCAAAAGATTTTGATCTGGATGGAGACACTGACCTGGCCGCCATTGCTTTTTTTGCAGATTTTAAGAACAATCCCTCTGAAAGCTTTATTTATTTTGAACAAAACAGTACCAAAGCATTCCCTGACTTTACTCTGCATAATCTTTCGATAAATAAATACGGCAGGTGGATTTGTATGGATGCAGAAGATATGGACGGTGATGGTGACGTGGATATTGTCTTAGGTAATTATTCCAAAGGGTTTTTAAATCAGGAGAACTTCAAGCCTGACTGGAATGAGCATTTGCCATTTACAATACTCGAAAACAAAGTGAAGTAATGGTTAATGAAGCTTGCTAGCAAAAAGGCTACTACCTTAATAATTTGCCATCAAACCTTAATAATTAACCCTTCACCATTAATAATTAACTATTAACAATCAGTCTCTCTTCCAATCCGCGGGCAGCAAAGATGAAAACCGGTCATTGCCTAGAAAGCCAGCAATTTCAAACCCCATGGGCATGACCACCCAGCCTTGAGGTGTGATCACACAATAACCTTGCGGAAACTTAATTTGGGTGTAGACATAAGGCATATCGGAATAGGGCGAGCTCCCACGTTTTTTGGTATAGAATACTTCCAGCATCGTTCTCGAAACCAGCAGCCGCTCCGTTATTAATTCTCCTGGCTTAATGAGACGATTCCCCTGAATGGGCTCTATACGGCTGTGAAGATTGTTTGATATCGTGTTGTTACCATTGATGCTTCTAACCGATTTAAACATTCGGAGAGAATCCGGAATTTCCTGATAAACCTTAAAACCCTGCTCCCAGATACTGTCTGAAACCATACTGGCCAGAAGATGTTTTAGAGACCCCTGATAAGCAACTTTCTGATTGCTTCGCCAGAGATTTTTCTGAACCGAATCTTTGGGCGTTAACAACTGAAAACGAGTGCTTCCTCCATAAGAAACCCGTCCTTCGTAAAAATCAAAGTCATCCAGATCCTGATAAATTTTATACCCCAGTGCATTGTTTTCAATAATAAGTGGTGAGATCGTTTGCGCACTTAAATGGCCATTATCGTCCAGAGAAATTTTAAGTACTTCCGGATTCAATATTTTACACTGTTTAGCAAACGGCGATTTTCCTAATAATTCACGTGTGATAATCGCCAGATGCTTTTCGCGTTTTTTATTTTTTCGGGCATAAATGGTTACTCCGCTCAGCTGCATTCCCTCAATTAATTTGAAATGAACTGTTTTAAGACCCGGCTGTTCAAATCTTAATGTTTGCTTTACTGTTTCATACCCTAAAAAAGAAACCGCCATTTCAATATTACCAATGGTTAAACCTGATAACCGGTAATTTCCGTTTTCATCCGCATTGGTTCCAATGGTAGAATTATTGACAAAAACGTTGGCGAAAGGCAAGGGTTTTCCTGTCTTTCCATCAGTCACTTTTCCAACAAGAACAATCACATTATTTTGTTGAGCAAAAGAGACGGAAATGACGAAGCTCAGTAAGCAGGTAAGTAAAAGAGAATTGCGGGAAAAAGATAAGTAACGAAACATTTTGTAATGGATAACGAACAGGTTAATGGCTTTTAGACCCAAAGATAAATTAGTAGTTTATAATCTATCAGTAATGTACCAATATTGTTAAAGGTTTGTTACAAGCGTATATACATGCAAATGGGTTAAACGGAAATTTCAATCTATGTTAAATGTAAAAAGTGAGATGTATTTTCTTGACTGGTGTTAACAAAAACGGCGTTGTCTGGGTTGACAACGCCGTTTGATAATATTGATTACTTTCTATTTCAATTCCAGTTCCTCGCCTATTGCTTTCACTTTCTCTTTTAAGCCTGCATAAACGCTGTCAAATTCTTCTTTACCATGAAGTTCAGCACGAACGCCAACATAAAATTTGATTTTTGGTTCTGTTCCCGACGGACGGCAAGTGAATTTAGTACCATCAACCGTAAAAAACTGAAGCACGTTAGAAGATTCGATCCCCATTTCACCAGATGGAATTGAAGTTGTGGTTCCGGTAGTAAAATCAGTTGTCGTCAAGGCTTTGTAATCATCCATACGGATCACGTCAGATCCTGCTAATGTTTTAGGCGGATTAGCACGGAAATCGGCCATCATCTGCTGGATTTCCTCTGCACCGGTTTTTCCTTTCTTAGTTAATGAAATAAGTCCTTCATAATAGAAGCCGAACTTTTTATAAATTTCAATTAACATGTCAAAAAGACTCAATCCTTTATCTTTTGCATAAGCAGTCAACTCAGCGATCATCGCGCAGGAAGCAATAGCATCTTTATCACGAACAGCATCACCAATCAGATACCCGTAGCTTTCCTCACCACCGCCAATGAATTGCTCAATACCTTCTTTCTCACGGATTACCTGCGCAATGTATTTGAAACCGGTTAAAGTATTGTAACATTTTACGTCATATGACGCAGCCATTTTATCAATCAGATCGGTTGTTACAATGGTTTTACAAACGAATTGTGTTCCGGTTAACTTTCCTGCATCCTTCCATGCATTCAACAAATAATAAATCAAAACACTGGCAGTCTGATTACCATTTAAAAGCTGGATTTCACCATGGTGGTTTTTCGCTGCAATACCTACCCTGTCCGCATCAGGATCTGTTCCCAATACAAGGTCAGCATCAATTTCCTTTGCTTTATTGACCGCCATAGACATGGCTTCACTTTCTTCCGGATTAGGATAAACAACGGTTGGAAACTGCCCGTTACCATTAGGTTCAGCCTGTTCCTCAATCACTGTTACAGATTCAAAGCCCATTTTTTTCAACAAGGGCGGAACAAGCGTAACACCGGTACCATGTAAAGGCGTATACACAATTTTCAGATCTTTCTGACGTGCAATAGCATCTTTCGAGATGGATAGTGAAAGAATGTGATCCAGATATTTTCCATCAATATCAGCTCCTATTTTTATTATTTTAGAAGAATCTCCTTCAAATTTAATGTCGTCAATGGATTTGATCGAATTTACTTCATCAATGATATTGGAATCGTGCGGCGCTACAACCTGCGAACCGTCATTCCAGTAAGCTTTATATCCGTTATATTCTTTGGGATTATGAGAAGCCGTAACGACTACACCACTCTGACAGCCCAACTGACGAATGGCAAAGGATAATTCAGGTGTAGGACGTAATGATTCAAAAAGATAAACCGTAATCCCGCTTGCAGAAAAAATATCCGCAATAATCTGAGAAAACTCGTCAGACTTGATCCGGCTGTCATAAGCGATAGCCACTTTTATTTCCTGTCCGGGAAATGCTTTGTTCAGATAATTAGCCAGACCCTGTGTCGCCGTTCCCACGGTGTAGCGGTTCATACGATTAGAACCCACACCGATTAATCCACGCAATCCACCTGTTCCAAATTCCAGATCCTTATAAAATGCATCCGTAAGTTCAGTATCATTTCCTTCATCAATCAACTGCTGAATTGATTGTTTGGTATCGATATCATAATCACCTTTAAGCCACGTATTTACTTTGGCAAGGACAGTTGGATCTAATTGTGTGGTCATAATTAAATTAAAAGATGGTTTTTCAGAAACTCTTAGTTTTAAAACAAGTCATTATTCATACCAGATCCTGAATACAGGCTAGTATAAATAATGACTAAAAATATCGTTCTTGCTTCGCTTATTTTCACTACAAAAGTAAAAATAAGCTGATACTACTTACTTACCGGCAGTTCTTCTTTTACAACTTCTTTCATTTGCTCCTGCGAAGTTTTCAGAATAAGCTCTGCTACCAGACCCGTCCAGCCGGTCTGATGGTTTGCTCCGCAGCCTCTTCCGTTATCTCCGTGGAAATATTCATAGAATAAAATATGTTCACTGAAATTAGGATCGGTCTGCATTTTCTCATCATCACCGTTGAATGCCCTTCTTCCTTCTGCATCCTTTTTAAAGATGTTGATCAGACGATTGGCAATGGCCATAGCAGCGTCTTTAATCGTAACCAGGTTTCCTGAATTTGTCGGATACTCTATCTGAAAATCCTCGCCGTAATAAGCATGGAATTTCATCAGGGAGTCAAAAATCAAGTAATTCAGAGGAAACCAGATTGGCCCGCGCCAGTTGGAATTACCACCCATAATATCCGTTAAAGCTTCGGCTGGCGTATAATCTACCTGCAGAACCTCCCCGTTGATATAGAACTTATATGGATTTTCCTTGTGGTATTTTGACAAAGCACGAACGCCGTAATCGGATAAAAATTCATTTTCATCCAGCATCCGTTTCATGATCATCTTCATCCGGTGACCACGAAGAATGGATAACAACCTGTTTTCTCCCTTACCGGATTCAAACCAACGTGAGATCAACCGTGCCAGATCAGGACGGTTAGCCAAAACCCATTCAACCCGCCGTTTGAAAACCGGCATTTTATCAAGATTCTGAGGGTCAAGAATTTCAACAGCAAAAAGCGGAATCAAGCCTACAATGGAACGTACTTTCAGCAATATGCTTTGTCCGTTTGGAATGTGGATAACATCATAGTAGAACTGATCTTCTTCATCCCAAAGGCTGATGGAAGAATTTTTACCGCCAATGGATTCCATCGCTCCGGCAATGTGCAGAAAATGTTCAAAAAACTTCGAAGCCATATCCTGGTAAACCGGATGAACCAAGGCAATTTCCACAGAAATCCGAAGCATGTTCAACGTATACATCGCCATCCAGCCGGTAGCATCTGCCTGCTGCAGTTTCCCACCAAACGGCATAGGTGTGGAACGGTCAAAAACACCGATATTATCCAGGCCGAGGAAACCACCACTGAAAATATTATTTCCTGTATCGTCTTTCTGATTGACCCACCAGGTAAAATTCAACAGTAATTTGTGGAATATTTTTTCAAGAAACTCGATGTCACCCACACCATTATTCTGCTCCCGGTCAATCTCGTATACTTTCCACGTTGCCCAGCCATGAACCGGCGGGTTCACGTCGGAAAAATTCCATTCATAAGCCGGAATCTGTCCATTGGGATGCATATAATATTCCCTTAGCAATATTTCGAGCTGCCGTTTTGCAAAATCGGCATCAACCCTGGCCAGCGGTACACAGTGAAAAGCCAGATCCCAAGCTGCAAACCAGGGGTACTCCCACTTGTCAGGCATGGAGATAATATTGGCTGAGTACAAATGTTTCCAACCCGAATTTCGTCCCCATTTCCGTCCCTGATTAGGTTCGGGTTGGGCAGGATCACCTTTCAGCCATTCGTAAACATTGTAGTAATAAAATTGCTTGCTCCACAACATCCCGGCATAAGCCTGGCGCTGAATGGAACGAAGGTCAGCATCCGTTACATCTTTTTGTATATCGTCGTAAAACTCATCCGCTTCACGAATTCTTTTGTCAAACAGATCTTCAAATCCACCAAACGGCTCTGAAATTGAATGATTGACATAACGCATCCGAAAAACTACACTTTCACCTGCTTTAATGGTTTTAGTAAACCTTCCCGAAGCTTTGGTACCGATACTATTCGGGTTAACCGTTGTCGTTTTTCTTCCACTTACGATGTAATCATTAATCCCGTCTTTCGGATACGCCGTGTTGTTGGCAGTTCCGTACAGTTTTTTAAGATTTGATTCATTTTCACAGAACAGAAGTTCATCCGCATTATCCAGATACAGATTATACTTTCCATGCTTTCGGTGCGTAACCTCGATTAAACGGTTTGAAATCCCGTTCATCATGGGTTTATAGTTGAAGGCTTCATACCCCCACGACCAGGTATTGCGGAACATAATGGTGGGCAACACAGTAATGGGAGCATCTTTGGGGCCACGGTTATGTACCGTAACTTTCATCATAATATCTTCTTCATCCGCTTTGGCATGTTCTATGAAAATGTCGAAATATTCATTGTTATCGAACACACCCGTATCCATGATTTCATACTCGGGATCCTCTTTTCCTCTCTTACCATTTTCCTGACGCAGCTTATCATAAGGAAATGCCTGCTGAGGATATTTATAAAGCATTTTGGTATAGGAATGCGTCGGTGTACTGTCGAGATAATAGTACATTTCCTTTACATCCTCTCCGTGATTTGATTCACGGTTTGTCAATCCAAAAATCCGTTCTTTCAGAAATTTATCACGATGGTTCCAAAAAGCAAAAGAGAGACAGATATGCTGTTTATTATCAGAAAACCCTCCGATACCATCTTCTCCCCAACGATAGGTCTTGGATAAAGCCATCTCATGGGTGATATAATTCCAGGCATCTCCGTTTCCGCTATAATCTTCCCGCACAGTTCCCCACTGGCGCTCAGAGAGATATGGCCCCCATTTTTTCCAACCTTTGTTTTCTTTCTGCAGGCTTAACCGTACTTTCTCTGCGCCGTGTGCCATAGATTCGTCAAATTATCGGGGTCAAAAAAATCTAATTTAAAACTTAAACAATACTCAGATCAGGTTTTTCAAAACCTTTATATCCGTGTAGAAAATGAAATTTACTAAAAAAGAGCTTGAAACAAGCTCTTTTTTGTCCCTTAAAATGGGAAATAAATTAATTATCCTTTTTAACAATGATCCAGTCCTTGATTAATTCTATCGATTCCGGATTATCAAAAACATGAATCTGGTCATCAATTTCACCGGCAAAAAAATCGGTTAGCGACTTTGCTGTAAGCGCAGTTTCTACCAGCAAAGGATGTCTCCCCTGATTTATTAACCCTTCCACATCCACAATATATTCTTTGAACATAAACGGATTCGGCAGCTGATAGTATTTGCCATCCGTTCCATGCAAAACCGGAACGGGCTTAAAAATACCTTCCGCATTCAAGTGTCCATATTGCTGCCTTGCCAAAGCATAAAGCTCGTCCATAGCATCAAATAGAATTCCTTTTACCGGTTTGGCTACACTTTTAGCCGCTGTAATTCTTTCATCCAGTGTTTTGAGCAAATGCCTCAGGTTCCAGGTATCCTTTCCTAAACGAATTCTTTCCCGGATTGACTGACGAATAAAATAGGTCAGGGCCTGTGTTACATTCAACCCGATTTCTGCCATTTGTTTGAAGATGAAAGAAGTAGGCGACATGCCCGGAATTGTATTTGGATCGTGCAGCAGGATGGTACCCTCTGCGGTCAGAAATCCATCAATACGGGCACATACCGTAATGCCTAATTTCTCGAATACCTGGGCAATTACTTTTTGAATTTCCTGGTTTTTTTCCAATGAAGTATCTACCGGAATTCTTTTGCGGCTTGCGCCAGGTTTGTATTTTGCGTTAAAATCAAAAACATCAACCATTTTGATTACCTCACTGGGAGGTAAGGCAAGCGGGGCTCCGTTATCGAACTGAATACAGCCGCAGGAAAATTCCTGCCCGTCAATGAATTCTTCAATCAAAATCTGATCTTCGGCATTGGAGCTGCTCAAAACAATGATATCATCCTGAACAACAAACATATTGTTCAGCTGTTCAAGAAGATCTGCGGGATGGTAAATAATTTTGTCTCCGTTGACCACGACAGGAAAGCCGATTCCTTCGTCCAGATTGGCCATACGCTGTACAAAATTCCGCTTGCCGGCTGCATCAAATGCTTTCCAGGTTTTACTTTCCAGTTCAATCTGAAAAAAGCACTGGTTCACAGCCGAAACAAATGCGTCCAGAGAATCTTCTTTCACAATAGCTACTCCGATGGAAGATCCCTGATGCGGCGCTTTCATAACCAGGGGTAATCCCAGATGTTTTTTAAGAACCGTAAACAAAATAGAATATTCTCTGCGAATCCACTGATCATAGCGAAGTGTCCAGCTTTTCTTCTCCTGATTGTTCACCAGGGCAATCATTTCATTCTGAAGAATTTTGTCAATACCAATGGCTGAACCCATTAAACCAGGACCGCTATATGGGATTTTGTACCATTCCAGTAAACCCTGAATAGCTCCATCTTCGCAATCCGGGCCGTGCATGGCCAAAAATGCAAAATCAAAATGATCTTTAAACTGGTCGGGAGATAAAAGAATGCCGATCTCTGAGGAAACCGGCGCATGTGCTAATTCTGGAAATGACTCTATGTAGGTATTAAAATCATCAGTCTGATTACTCCTGGCCGGGTAAAAATCTCTGATTTCCTTAGAATACATCAGAGAATGTTCAAGCTTTATAAAACGGCCGAAGCTGTCAACAAAAACCGGAACTGGCTCAAAAAGGGACTTGTCTAAATATTCGAAAGCAGTTTTCCCACCTGCAAATGAAATTTCCCTTTCACGGGAGGGACCTCCAAAAAAAACTCCTATGCGCATGTTATTGCCAGATTAATGCATTTTAAAACGTACCTGCAATATAAGCAGTATTTAAAATGAATCAATTGCAACAAATGATGCATAGGAAATATTTATTTCAATGAGGCGAAATTACAGCCGGATTGAATCTGTTCATTTAACTATTTAAACGAACTTTTAAGCCAGTGAAGGCACATTGGATGCCACCACACGGTTTACGTAAGGAACCGCCTTACGGATCGATTCTTCAAGACCAGCACGGAAAGTCATTGCACTCATCGGACAGCTTTGGCAGGAACCTAATAATTCAAGCTTTACTGTAAGATCATCCGTCAATTCTACCAACTTCACATCACCGCCATCTGCATGTAAATACGGACGGACAGTTTCCAATGCCTGCTCAATTAATTCTAATGTTTTTTCTCTTGAATCCATTATTAAAAAGTCTATTCGGTAATATGCAAGATTTTATTGATAAAGTCAAACAAGGCTACTGTTTTAAGCCTGAATTTCTACCATTTGTGTTTTCTCTTTCGTCGCATTGCGGATGGCTACCTGTTGAGCTAAACCTTCTGCTGCGATGCGGAAAGCATCATTTACAATCGGATTGATATCCATCACAGCCGGCCTGCCCTCATCCCCTGCTTCACGAATGCCTTGTACCAGAGGGATTTGACCCAGCAAAGGTACATCAAATTTATCAGCCAGCGATTGTCCGCCGCCTTTCCCAAAAATATGATATTTACTATCCGGCAATTCTTCCGGGGTAAACCAGGCCATATTCTCAATCACACCTAAAATCGGAACGTTAATTTGCGGCTGTCTGAACATAGACATACCTTTGACCGCATCTGCCAGAGCAACTTTTTGGGGCGTTGTTACAATAATCGCACCTGTGACCGGTACCGTTTGTACCAATGTCAGGTGAATATCACTGGTTCCCGGAGGAAGATCAATCAATAAGTAATCCAGATCTCCCCAGTCTGTATCACCAAAAAATTGTTTCAAAGCCTGGCTGGCCATTGGGCCGCGCCAAACGACTGCACTATCCGGTGGCGTCAGGAATCCGATAGAGATCATTTTAATTCCGTACTGACGAATCGGATTGATATAATTTTTACCGTTTTTCGGCGTAATGGTCGGCTGCATATTTTCAGCCCCGAACATTAAAGGAATAGACGGACCGGAAATATCGGCGTCAATAATACCAACCGAAGCTCCCGAGCGATGCAAAGCCATAGCCAGATTTGCTGTAACGGTAGATTTCCCTACACCCCCTTTACCGGAAGAAATGGCAATCACATTTTTAACACCTGGAATAAGTGCTGCTCCCAAAGGCCTGATGCTGGTTACATTGGAAGTAAGGTTAACAATAACCTCAACATCCGGACTTAAATGTGTATGAATTGCTTCAACACACATTCTTTTTATTAATTCCTTTAAAGGACAAGCTGGTGTGGTTAAAACAACCGTAAACTTCACCTGGTTTACACCAATTTCGATATCCTGAATCATGTTCAGCGTTACCAGATCCTGTTTAAGATCCGGCTCCTGCACAGTACCCAAAGCCTGTAATACTTTTTCCTTATTGATTGTAAATTCGCCCATTGTAATGATTTCGCGCGGAGAACCGCTGCAGTACCGGATATGAGTTTTGGATACTCTCCAAAACCACTATGTTTTATATATTTTCCTGATCTATCTCAACACGAATTACTTTGAATGAGTTTATCAATTGACAGGAAATTCGTTAATTCTTCGATTTATTTCTATTAATTCATTGGATAAATCTACACTGCCCGAAAACTCGTTTAATCTGTTCTGAAGTGTGTTTAACAAAGCAAGATGACTTTCGGTAAAACCATGCTGCGGATGATGGTTCAGCATTTTCTGAATTCCTTCCCAATTTTTCATAAATTCCAGTGCCGGCTTATCCATGAAAGCGTCTGCAAAAGTACGAAAGATATATTCCTCAGCGATACTGTTTGGATGAATTAGATCAGGCTTGTAGAAACGATAATCACGTAGTTCATCCACCATAATTTCGTAAGAAGGAAAATATTCAACCTGCCGAAACTTCTCAGCTAAGCGGTGACAAACCAATCGTAACGTAGATTTACTGACCTGATTTAACAGAAGCGTGTCTTTAGTATGACGAACCGGACTAACCGTTAAAATAATTTTAAGATCTCTGCGTAAAGACTGGAGTTTAAATAAAAGATGTTCCAGGCCAATGTTGATCTGATCAAGATGCAGCAGTTCCTTTACAAAATGGTCAGCCGGTACTTTATGACAATTTCCTACCAGCATGTTGGTAGCCCGGTGACGATAGGCAAAGGCAGTTCCGAGCGTGATAACAAGCACTTCTGCATTTCTTAAAAACTGATTTGCTTTTTTTTGCTTCTCCACCAGTTTCTCTTCCAGTTCGACCCGGTTCTCAGACCAAAGTGATGAATGATAGTCGTGATGAAGCCATATTTTATCCGTATTCTGATGATAAAGCGCAGGATGAGGAGGTTTTCCGTCCAGTGATAAGTCCAGTAACTTTGTAATCGCAAGAGGATTGAAGACGGTGCCAAAAGGGTTATTTAAAACAGGAAATTTATTGCTATAAAGCTGATTTCCTAATACATCAGCAAAACAGGAGCCTATAGTCAGTATTTTGGATTGATGATTTATTTTCCATTCAGAGGGTGTTACGTTGAGTTCTGTTGTAAATTTTAATTGCTTCATTCTGTCAGAATAATTTGGGGCGAGCAAAAATAATAAGAATTGGTCAGTCCGGCACAAACAACCTGAGAGAGAGGGGCTCAATTTCAATAATTGGTATATAAACGTTAAATTTGAAAATATAGCACACACGATGGAAAATAATGAATGAAAGCGCAATTGAAGATGGGCTTTTTGGATAGAGAGTACCACTATCAAAAATATAGTTAGACTTATTAGAGACAGCTCATAAGAGCTTTAAATTGATGTAAATGTATTAGCAGGAAGTTCTTTTGAAACTCTAATTCGAAAATATGCAAAAAACATATCGTCTAACATTACTTTCCCTTTTGCTGATTGGTCTTGTCAATTGTTCACAATCTCAAACTCCGTCCCCGAAGCAAGCGCCGGCAAAATACGAGTTTGGAACAACACCAATCTGGCAGGATGAATTCGATTATTCAGGCAAACCTGATACAAAAAAATGGAGTTACGACCTTGGCGGTAATGGCTGGGGAAATAATGAACTGGAAGATTATACTGACAAATCAGAAAATGCCCGGGTTGAAAACGGCAATTTAATCATTGAAGCCAGAAAAGAAAAATCAGGAAAACAGAATTACAGTTCATCCCGGTTAGTTACCAAAGGAAAAGGTGATTTTTTGTATGGTAAATTTGAAATCCGTGCCAAACTTCCGCAAGGCCGCGGAACCTGGCCGGCCATCTGGATGCTTTTTACAGATAAGACCTATGGAAATAAAGGCTGGCCGGACAATGGAGAAATTGATATTATGGAACATGTCGGTTTTGATCAGAACAGGATACACGGCAATATACACACCAAAGCGTTTAACCACGTTTTGAAGACGAATAAAGGCAATGACACTTTGTTAACAGATGCTTCAACGAAATTCCATGTGTATAGCTGCGCCTGGACTCCTGAATCTGTTTCAATCGGAATGGATGGAAAAGAATACTTCACATTCAAAAAAGAATCCGGCTATACCTGGAAGCAATGGCCTTTTGATAAATCTTTTCACCTGATTTTAAATATGGCTGTAGGAGGCAACTGGGGCGGACAGAAAGGTGTGGATGACAGCATTTTCCCTCAAAAAATGGAAGTCGATTACGTGCGAGTTTATCCATTGACTGAGAAAAAGTAATTTGAATTTCCGCTCTACAGAGCTAACTTGCACCATGGATCATTTCGTTGTTTCGGCCAGAAAGTATCGCCCGGTCACTTTCGACTCAGTGGTTGGCCAATCACATATTACGACTACGCTTAAAAATGCAATTCGTACCAATCACCTGGCGCAGGCTTTCCTGTTCTGTGGTCCGCGTGGTGTTGGTAAGACTACTTGTGCCCGGATTTTAGCTAAAACAATTAACTGCCAGAATCTTGGCGACGACGTAGAGGCTTGCGGTGAATGTGAATCCTGTATCAGTTTTCAAAATAATGCATCTTTCAACATCCACGAACTGGATGCTGCTTCCAACAACTCTGTGGAAGATATCCGTAATCTGATTGATCAGGTTCGCTATCCGCCACAGACCGGAAAATATAAAATCTACATCATTGATGAGGTTCACATGCTTTCACAGGCTGCTTTTAATGCCTTTTTGAAAACATTGGAAGAACCGCCTGGCTATGCGATCTTCATCCTGGCTACAACTGAAAAGCATAAAATCCTGCCAACGATCCTATCACGCTGTCAGATTTTTGATTTCAACCGTATTCAACCCAAAGACATTGCCCATCACTTAGCTGATATTGCAAAAAAAGAGGGTATTGAAACGGAAAAAGAAGCACTTGAACTAATCGGCCAAAAAGCTGATGGAGGTTTGCGTGATGCGCTTTCCATGTTCGATTTAAATGTTACCTTTTCAACAGATAATCACCTGACGTATGCAGCAGTTTTGGAAAACCTGCATATTCTGGATTACGATTATTATTTCAAAATAACGGATGCCTTAACAGCTGCCAGTGTAGCGCGTTCTTTGGTTTTGTTTGATGAAATATTAAGAAAGGGATTTGACGGGCATTTATTCATTGTCGGCTTGCTGGAACATTTCAGAAATCTTCTGGTTTGTAAAGATCCGGCTACCGTTTCCTTATTGCAAGTTTCCGAATCTGCTGAAAGAAAGTACGTTGACCAGTCCCGAAACGCGGATATGAGCTTTTTACTTTCTGCATTAAGTGTAGCCAGTCAGTGTGATATTAATTATAAAGCGGCAAAAAACCAGCGGTTGCATGTGGAGTTATGCCTGATGAAACTGGCAAATCTCACAAACATTCTTCAGCTTCATTCTCTAACCGTTGATGAAACGGTAAAAAAAAAAGTTGAGCCTGAGCAGCCAATAATTACGAATGAAGCGCAGGAACCAACACCTGTTTATGAAAACATGCCACAGGAGGTTTCCTATTCTAATGGAAGTTCTGCGCCTATTATTCCTCAGCCGGTACCAGTAAGCCAGGCAACGGCACAGCCATCGAAGCTTCGGAGTACCATGCAGCTTACTCCTACGGTACCTGTTCTTCAAAACGGACCAGCAAAAGAAGTTGCAGTTCCTGCTAATGAAGTAAAACCTGAGCCTCCGGTTAAAGAAGCTATGCTGGAATTAACTTTGGAAAACTTACAGCAGGTCTGGCATGAATTTGCTGAAAATAGGAGACGGGCGAAAGATTCTACAACGGAAGGAATCGCGCTCAACAGAGCAGTTGAGCTAATTGATTTTACCATTCAAATTGCATTGGACAATGATCCGCAGATGGATGCAATTCAGGGAATGCGTTATGATTTATTAGGATATCTGAAAAGCCGGCTAAACGCACCAAAGCTAGACATCAATGCGCGTGTAGCCCCTCATGAAGTACAGCGTTTGCCTTATACGCCAGCTGAAAAATTCAACTACATGGCAGAAAAAAATCCTTATCTATTGCAGTTAAAGCAGGCTTTGGGATTGGACGTAGACTTTTAATTATCTCCCGGTCTCTTCCAGAAATAATTTATGAAGCTGCAAAACCTGAGGAATCAATGCAGCATTCCCATCATTATTAATTGTAAAATCTGCTATTTGACCACGTTCTTCATCAGAAATTTGCCTTTTAATAATAGCCCTGATTTCTTCCTCTGAACGGTTTTTGTCTCGTCCTTTAATTCTTGACAAACGTAATGCTACCGGAGCCTGCACCACTACGACATAGTCCAGATTATTATGCTCTCCTGCTTTATTCATGATGGCAGCTTCCTTAATCAGATAGGGAAAAGCACTGTTTTTTTCCATCCAAACCTCTGTATCTTTCATCACGGCCGGATGAATAATCCCATTTAGTTCTTTCAAAAGATCTGCATTTTGGAAAACCAGAGAAGAAACAAAGGCGCGGTTGTACTCTCCGGATGCCGTGTAAGATTCAGCACCTAATAATGCTATAACAGCTTCACGTATGGCAGAATCATGATTCGTTAACCATTTTGCACGCGTATCAGCATCATAAACAGGAATATCCAGACAGGAAAATAATCTGCAAACGATACTTTTCCCTGAACCGATTCCGCCTGTTATACCAACATTCATGATTTTAATTGTTAAGTATTAATGGTAAAGGGTTAGTGGTTAATTATTAATGAGGTTTAAGATTGAATTTAGATTATTGTTTGTAAGGTTACCTGATAATAATTACATCACATTTTATCCAAAAACTTCAAACTCCATCCTTAACAATTAATCCTTAATAATTAACAATTAATCATTAATCAGGACTTGTGCAACCTCAAAGCTTACATAAACATCCCGGTGACTTACCTCTACCAAGGGAGAAACTGGCAGCGGTATAGGAAGACTTTCATCAAAATTATTCTGGATTTTTTTAGCAGGAATTCCAATGCGGATTGTATCCGGATAATTGCGGATTAATGAAATCGGGCCATCCACAGAAATCAGGGAAGGTGATACATTGATAATACTTGAAATAACATATCCTTGCCTTATATCAATGCCTGAACTGTCAATACGGATAGGAATTATTTTCCTTATTTTTCTTTCAAAACTAAGCTCAAATGTATCGGATACGACATAGTTTACTTTCACATCAGGAAATAGCTCAGTAATCTGGTCCGTTAACGAGGTTGAATTAATGAAGCTTGCCTTGGTTGGATTCAATACTTTGTAAACTACCGGAAGCGCATTGAAATTGAGCCAGGATTTTCTGAGCAGATTCCATCCATCCCCCGTCACATTGACTGAAATCCTTTTAGGCAAAGGCTGTAAAGGCACAAAAGCAGAATTGTCATACTCAACAGTTAACGGATAGCTAAGCCGAATGGAATAATCATCTTTGTTGAGCACATTCATCAACCAGAAAAATGTAGCTGCCAAAAGACACCCTAAAAAAGTTTTGATCTTATTCCGACCGGATGGAATGTTACTCACAGCTGCTATTTAATCATTGTATATTTTGCCAATATACAGTTAATACTATTATACAAAAAGCGGTGTCAGGATTTGATGTAATCACCTAAATATCAACTATAAAGGCCATCCCTGACACCGCTCTAAATCACTATATCAAATTAATAACGTTCTCCGTTATTAATTATTCTGCAACAGTACGGGCGATTGCCGATTTGTCAACAGTCAATTTTACACCTTTATCCAGTTCAAGCGTTACCAAAGTTTCATCAACTGTGTAAACTCTTGCATGAATCCCACCGATTGTCACAACCTGATCACCTTTTTTAATAGCGCTCAAAAGGGTTTTAAGCTCTTTTTGTTTCTTTTGCTGAGGTCGGATCATGAAGAAATAAAATACCCCGATAATCCCAACCCACATCACGACCTGATAAATCATAGCCTGAGAGCCGCCTGCTGCCTGTAATAAAATAGAAAGTTTCATTCTTGTATTAGGGTTATTGAGATAATTAAAACGAAGTTTTTGTAAGATTTAACTTACTAATATCTACAGCTATTTAGCTGCTTCCGGCTTTGGCGCTGCATTTACAATTCCTCTTAATCGTAATTCCGAATACGCCGGATCCGTATTGGCATACACGGTAACCGTTTTCACTTGCGGACCTGATTTCCCTTTGCTGTTAAAACGAACTTTGATGCTCGAAGACGCATTTGGGCTGATCGGTTCACGCGGCCATTCCGGCGTTGTACAGCCACAGGATGACGTAATATTATTTAGAATCAAAGGATACGGTCCTTCATTTTTGAAATGAAAAGTATGTTCCACAACCTCACCTTCCTGAATGGTGCCGAAATCAAAAGAAGAACTGTCTGTCAAAGCAAAAACGGGAAGTTTGATATCTCCCGTTTTTGTTTCATTTTTCTTTTCAGATCCTGAACAATTTATCAGCATGAATGCAATTCCAGAAAGAATTACGAATGCAGCTATCTTTTTCATACGTTAGGTTCAATCAGATGGTCTGACTTTTTATTTGTGCCATCAAACGATCCACATCTTCCAGCAGTTTTTCTGCTTTTTCACGTGCATCGCTTACCACACGTTCTCCTTCTGTCCTTGCATAGCTGTCAGGTTGATTTTTCTTATCAATCAGGTCTGCGATGACATCCTGCAACTTTTCACGGTATTTTGACAACCGGTAAGTAAGCTGGGTACGAAGAACATTCCCTTTATCAGGAGCATAAAGAATACCTAAAGCTGCTCCTGTGACACATCCTGCCAAAAACGCAATTAAACTACGGCTCGATTTACTCATGGCTTTATAATTTTAGCGGGTATCCGCATTGTTTATAGTTAATTTTATTATTCTATAACCTAAAAATACTATGCCTATTTATTATCGATCAACCCTCGGCCACTCTTCCTGATAATACCCTGTGCTGCCAGTTTTACAGACAATACATCCAAGACACCATTTACAAACTTACCACTTTTGGGAGTACTATACCTTTTGGCAATTTCAATAAATTCATTGATCGTTACTTTCACGGGAATTCCCGGAAAATGGATTAGCTCAGCCAAAGCTGTTTTAAGAATAATCATATCCACAAGCGCAATACGATCCAGCTCCCAGTTTTTCAGTTGTTCGTCGAGATAAAGATCATACTGATCGTCTTCTTCGATTACATACCTGAATAATTCTTCAACAAAGAAGCGATCTTCTTCCCAGTCTTTGGTTAATGGAGACAAAGCGAATGTTTCAGCATTGTCCGCAGATTTAAGCGTTTTGATTGCCAAACCGCGAATAAGCTCGCTATGATCAACCCAGTACAAATCTCGTTGTTCAAGATATTCCAGAGGCACTTCATGTTTCAGGATTACCTGACGCAATATATATTGTACCAGCTGCTGATCTTCTTCCGGCGTATGTTCAACTTTATTACAATATTCTTCATACGTTGCATCCTTGCGTAATGCTTCACGATAGGTTTTACGTATCATGTTCATATCATTACTCCAGCTGATACCGTTTCTGATTATTTCTTCTTCAAGCGTTTTATCTTCCTGCAAAACCATTATCACACGGTTTGTATTCAAACCGCCATTTTTTGAAAAGGGAGCTTCAGGATCGTCATATTTTCGTTCACGATCCAGTTTGGCCTGATAAGACAGTTCCAGAAGCATGGATAAAACCCGGATAAAATCTACATAGATTGATTCCGTTTCATTCAGCACACGACGAACCATTTTCTCACCATCTGCAACGGTTTGTCTGGAATATGCTTTAAATGCACTTTCAGAAACCCGTGAAACATCCGTAGGAAGTTCTTCAGAAGAAGTCGATTGACTGTCTTTGATAAGTTCGTCCAATCTTGCCGCAGCCTGGCGTTTCATCGCGTTTAATTTTTGTTTGTCCTGAAATTCCATGGAATTTAAATCAGGAGCAAACGCCTCTTCAATCTGATCCAAAGCAAGTGAACGATTGGCATCAGCAGTTAATTTGCGTGCATAAAGAGCTTGAACAGCTTTTGTTCGTAATAATCTTCTATTCAGCATAAGCCGGAATACTAATTGGATAAAAGGTACAGTAAACCAAAGAACGGGTCTGCGTTTTAACAAGGTTTTTGATTTTCGCAAAACCTTGCGTTACTATTAAATTAACCGCAAAATTAGACTATTTTGTTTAGAAATGGAAAAATGAAAGTGATGGTTTTAATTTTGCAACGATTTAAAACATTTGAATGTTGGTATTGAAACATACCTGAATCGACTAAAAAATCTTAGGTTATAGAAAAAAAGGGATTACTAATTTAAGTATTTACTTCAATGCGGATAATTGATAAAGTGTAAAATGGATAACAGCCAAATAAATCACTGAAAAATAACGCAAATACAAAATCAACCTGGTTAACACGTGAAAGCACTTAAGTACCTCAATAAGTACTTCTTGAAATACAAATGGTATCTTATTTTAGGAATAATTTTTACCATTATTTCTAATCTTTTTGGAATTATTCCTGCACAACTGGTGCGCTATGCACTTGATCTGGTAGGTGAAACCCTGGATGTTTATTATTTATTCTCCGGTTCTTCCCTGCAAAGTGAAATGTATGACACCTTTGCATTCACCATTCTGCTATATGGCTTGCTGATCCTGGCGATGGCGCTTTTAAAAGGGATTTTTCTTTTTCTGGTCCGTCAGACCATTATTGTTATGTCGCGTCATATTGAATACGAATTAAAAAACGACATTTACAGCCATTACCAGACTTTGCCGACCAGCTTTTTCAGGAGCCACAATACGGGTGACTTAATGGCTCGGATCTCTGAAGACGTCAGTAATGTCCGGATGTATGTGGGTCCTTCATTAATGTATGGAATTAACCTGATTGTACTTTTTGTGCTTGTTATTTCTTACATGCTTACTGTGAGTACTACGCTTACCATTTATGTTTTATTACCACTGCCATTGCTTTCTATTAGTATTTATGTGGTGAACAGCATTATGATGAAGCGTTCACAGGAAATTCAGAAGCAGCTTTCTGCGCTTTCCACGTATGTTCAGGAAGCATTTTCAGGCATACGGGTAATCAAATCTTTTGTGCAGGAAAAGCATTCGTTTACCAACTTCCAGGTTGAAGCAGAAGATTTCAAGAAAAAGTCACTGGGTCTTGCCAAAGTGGATGCAATCTTTTATCCTATTATTGTCCTGCTGATCGGTATCAGTAACATTCTGATTATTTATGTCGGCGGAAAAGAGATTATGAACGGCAATCTGACGCCGGGAAATATTACCGAATTTATACTTTATGTTAACATACTAACTTGGCCCGTGATGGCTCTGGGCTGGACCACGAGTCAGATTCAGCGCGCGGCTTCTTCACAGACGCGTATCAATGAATTTCTGAACGAAAAAAATACGCTTGTTTCGGATAAGAATATTGAAAAGGAACTGGATGGTATAATCACTTTCAAAAACGTAGGATTTATCTATCCTGACTCAGGAATTCAGGCCATTGAAAATTTTAATCTTGAAATACATCAGGGCCAAAGTGTAGCGATTTTGGGAACGACCGGCTCCGGGAAAAGTACACTGGCACATTTACTATGCCGTTTGTATGATCCGACGGAAGGTGAAATCCTGATTGACAAAATCCCTTTGAAAGATTATGATGTGCACGCTTACCGCCGGCAGCTGGGCTATGTGCCTCAGGATGTGTTTCTTTTCTCTGACTCCATTGCAAACAATGTGCGGTTTGGTACAACGGATATGCCGCAGTCACGTATTGAACAGGCTGTAAAAGATGCAGACTTATACCAGAATATTCTGAATTTTCCGCAAGGTTTTGATACACGCCTGGGCGAAAGAGGTATTACCTTATCCGGCGGACAAAAACAGCGACTTTCCATTGCACGCGCCATTGCGCGCGATCCAAAGATTTTGATTCTTGATGATTGCCTTTCTGCTGTGGATACTAATACAGAAAATATTATCCTGAACAATCTTAAACGTATTATGGCGCAACGTACTTCCGTGATTATTTCTCATCGGGTTTCTTCTGCAAAGCTGGCAGATAAGATTGTGGTACTGCATGAAGGCAAAATTGTGGAGCAGGGAACACATACAGAGCTTATGACCAAAAATGGTGCTTACAAGGAATTGTACGAAAAACAGTTGCTTGCAGAAGAGGTATAGATATTAAATATACAGAAAATATAAGTTGTGCATATGAACTACTCAGCATAAAAAAGCTTCAATAAACTATAAAGCCTGATCAGAAGATACTTTCTTTGATCAGGCTTTTTTCTTTTGCAGTACCTATGCTTTATGTATCCAGCAATTCACTGCGAAACGCCAGTCCTTAAAATCAACCTCAGGTGCTGTCACCGGCAACACTTCATGCGGTGCGAAAGAAGGAAAAGCCAGTAAAGAATTATTGTCAGGCAGAATGTCTTTTGATTTTTCATCACCTTTCCCAATCAGAAGGGCATGAAATCTCAGATTTCCTCCTTCAAACCTTTTTGGGTTGCTATGAAAATAATATACTGCACTGATTACTCTTGGATTCTCCGTTTTTTTGTGCACCGCAGTATCAATATGCGATTTAAAAAGTGCGCCATCTCCGTAGGCAGCAAATTCCATATCGATATCCCCTACCTCAAATCGGGTTATCTTTAAGCTTTCAGTCAGAACAGGAATTACCTCCCTGATGCTGTCCTGCATGATTTTCTTATAAGGACCCAGATCTTTTAATGTCAGTGAAATCCGTAAGTCTGATCTTTTTTGTACTCCTTTGACATAGATCAGCGACGGCTTAAAATCCAGTTGTCTTTTTACAGCATAAGCCAATATTTCTGCATTCAATTCTTCACTGAAATAGTTTTGAAGGTGCATGTAGGGAAACAACTTAGCCATTAATAAAATTTAAAATAACGTTGAGTTACGAAGTGCTGTGAAAGCCTGAATTTATTTTGTCAGTTTTCTTACCTCTTCTTTTAATTCTTTCATTTCCTGGTGAATGTTCAGAAGACTGATATTAGCAGCATTGGTTTCCATATCAAATGTCAGCTTACTGTTTACCTGCCAAAGCTCTCGAACATCACTCCTGTCGATCATAATCGGGCTATATTCCGGATTGACTGAAATCAGGTTTATCACCGTATTGTTTTCACTTTTCTGAATTTTTTTAACCAGGATACTATCTGCAGTAACCACTACATACATGCGGTTGCTCTTCACATCATCCCAGCCTTCCACCGCTTTACCTACAATCCATTCGTCGGATTGCAAAATCGGTGTCATACTATCACCATCTACCTGAAATCCGCGAAAAGTAGCATTCCGATATTCGGGTAATGGAATTGTAAATGCCGGCAGACTTTCGAACCATTGCGTATCACCCAGATTTAAAGGATAACCCGCCGCCGCCTTTGCATTCACCAATACTATATTTTCTTCTCCGGCGCTGTCCACGGTCACGATCTTGGGATTTAGCACAGTGTCTCCAATCCTCAGATATTTCTGATTGCTTTCGCCAAACAGCCAGAGCGGATTGATATGGTACCGCTTTAAAAGCTCCTTCACAACCTGTCCGGGAATCCGCGTCCTGCCTCTTTCAATGTCAGCCGTTGTCATACTGACACCCAATTGCTCTGCAAATGCAGCCTGGGTAAGATTCAGTTCTTCCCTGATTTGCTTGAAACGTTTACTATCTTCTTCGATGGGCATATGTCTGATAAACTTGTACTTAAATGAGTAATCGTATCAAAGATACAATTTTTTGGAACAAATCCATTGCTTATTCAGGATTTATTCCATAATTTTGGAAATATTCCAAACACAAGTAAAAATTCCAATTCTCCATGGAGCGAACGATCCTACATATGGACCTGGATACATTTTTTGTATCGGTTGAACGAAAGAATGACAGTCGTTTAGTGAACAAACCTATACTGGTTGGTGGTACCGGAGACCGTGGCGTTGTAGCAGCCTGCAGTTATGAAACACGCCCTTTCGGTGTACACTCCGGCATGCCTATGAAAATGGCAAGAAATCTTTGTCCGGAAGCTGTTGTGATACGTGGTGAAGGAGGTACTTATTCAAAAGAGTCAAAGTTGGTAACAGAAATCATACGTGAAACGGTACCTCTTTTTGAAAAAGCAAGCATCGATGAATTTTATGCCGACTTGTCGGGTATGGATAAATTTTTCAGTTGCTACCAAATGGCAAAAGAGTTAAGGATGCGGATCAAAAAAGAAGCCGGGCTTCCAATTTCTTTTGGACTTTCTGCCAATAAACTGGTCTCAAAAGTAGCGACAGGAACAGCAAAGCCTGATAATGAAAGAAAAATTGAATATGGAACAGAAAAAAGCTTTTTAGCACCCATGCTCATCAAAAAAATACCGATGGTGGGTGAAAAAACAAACCAGCTGCTTCATCACCTGGGTATAAAACATGTAAGAACGATACAGGAAATGCCTGTGGAAATGGTCAGCAAAGTTTTAGGGAAAAACGGTTTTATGCTTTGGAACCGCGCCAACGGAAGAGATGACACACCCATTATCCCCTTTCATGAACGTAAGTCGATTTCCAATGAACGCACTTTTGGGAAAGATACAGGAGATACGACCAAAATGCGGGAAATGATCAGGGCAATGGCTGAAAACCTAGCTTATCAGCTTAGAAGTGGCGAAAAATTGACATCATGTATTTCAGTCAAAATCCGTTATGCTGATTTTAATACTTTTTCGAAACAGCTAAAAATCCCTTATACTTCAGCAGATCATTTACTGATACCACAAGTGGAGAAATTATTTGAACAGCTCTATGACCGGCGTATGCTGGTCAGGCTGGTAGGTGTTACGTTCAGCGACCTTGCAGGCGGAAATTATCAGATTAATTTATTTGATGATTCAGAAGAAAAGCTAAACCTGTACCAAGCCATGGATTTTTTACGAAACCGGTACGGCACAGACAAACGGGGAAATGCTATTATCAGCTGGGGCACTACGCTGGGCATTGCCAATATTTCAAGTATGGGAAATCCATTTAACGGAGAACCACCGGTTGTTCCGGCGCATAGGAATGCGTGAAGGAAAGGGCACTAAAACGATTTCACCCTTTTTCATTCATAAATTTCTTTTAAATCAGCTAACGTATAAATATCCTCTTCATCTTTCAAAAAATCGAATGATTTTGATTCATTAGCCAGTTTTTATATGCCCTCAACCAGCATTAGATCTTCTGATTTGCTCAGTAAGAATTCCGCGAAATCAGCAACCTCTCTTATCTTTTGATCAGGGAGTTTAGACAAATTATCCAGTGTAATTTTTATTAGTGCGTCTCGTGACATTATAACTAAGTTTTAAACGAATACAATCAATTAAGCTACATCTATCTGTAACGTCTGTATATTATTTAACTCATGAAAAATCAAATGCTGTTCTTCTTCCAGATCAAAGTCAGCCTGCAAACCGAGCCAAAACTTAGGTGTAGTTCCAAAATATTTACTAAACCGCAACGCTGTGTCAGCAGTTATTCTTCTTCGTCCCTTTATAATTTCACTAACCCGGGTTTGAGGAATAGCAGTGTCTTTTGCCAGTTTGTAAGCAGAAATTTCCATTGGATTTAGGAATTCTTCCAATAAAATTTCACCGGGATGAATATTCTTTAATTTTTCCACAACATTTTTATTTATGATAATCCATGATACTTACATCAGAAGCATTGCCATCCAGCCATTTGAAGACAATTCGCCATTGACTATTTATTCGAATGCTATAAAAGTCTTTCAAATTTCCTGATAATTTTTCTAATCGATTTGAAGGAGGAATACGAAGATCACTTAGATTCTGTGAGTTATTCAACATCCTCAGTTTTCTTCTTCCGATCTCCTGAATTTCATTAGGTAATTTACTCACTCTTTCCCCAAACCAAATTTTTTCAGTGTCTTTCGAAGAAAAGTTAATTATCATATCGATTTGCGTTAGTAACGCTAAAAGTAAGTATAAAGTTTAATTTTCCCTAAAACCCATGTTACTCAACTGCCACTCCTATTTTAGTCTGCGCTACGGAACGATTCCGGAAAAGGAATTATTGGAGCTATGCGTGCTAAACGACTATAATGCAATAGCATTAACCGATATCAACAATACTTCCGGCTGCCTGAACTTCATACGTATGGCCGAAAAATATGATATTAAACCCATTGTAGGTATTGATTTCAGGAATGGAATGCAGCAGCAGTTTATAGGTCTGGCTAAAAATAATATGGGTTTTCAGGAGCTAAATGCCTATTTGTCCAAACATTCACATGACAAAACACAATTCCCGGATCAGGCACCGGCACTGGAAAATGCAGTTTTTATTTATCCTTTTGAGCAGCTGTTAAAAACGAAGAAAGAGGTATTTCAAGCAAACGAATATATAGGTATTTCCATTAAGGATTTAAACCGTGTACGATTTTCTCCCCTGCGCGACCGGGAAGATAAATTTGTCATTCTGCACCCGGTAAGTTTTCGGAATAAAAAAGATTTCAGCGCACATCGCCTTTTAAGATCCATTGACGAAAATACGATGCTAAGCAAAATTGCCAGCTTCGGAACAGGCGAAGAAACAGAGCAGATGCTGCCTTCCAAAATTCTTAAATATCATTTCAAAAACTTTGATTCGATTGTCGACAATACTGAAAAGTTAATGGATGAATGTCATATCCGTTTCACTTTTGGCGAGGACAAAGAACATCAGAATTTAAAAGTTTATGGAAAAAGTGAAGCCGATGATTATCAGCGTATCCGTCAGTTAAGCTACAATGCACTAGGATACCGATATGGAGATTCTGTCAATGATTTGATCCTTGACCGTATATCCATGGAGCTTGACCTGATCCAGAAACAAAATTTTATTCCTTTTTTCCTGGTCAACCACGACATCGTCAATTATGCACGTCAGAAAGATTATTTTTATGTAGGCCGGGGCAGCGGAGCCAACAGTATTGTTGCTTATCTTTTGAATATCACCAATGTTGATCCTATTGAGCTGGATTTATACTTTGAACGCTTCATCAACATGTATAGGAAAAGTCCTCCTGATTTTGACATTGATTTTTCATGGAAAGACCGGGAGGATATTACCGACTATATTTTCAAAAAATTCGGGGCAAAAGGACAGGCTGCTCTTTTAGGGACTTACAGTACATTTCAGCATAGCGCCGCAGTCAGGGAACTGGGAAAGGTTTTTGGTTTGCCAACTTCTGAAATCGATAACCTCAGCAATGGAAAATATGATCCTAAAAAACTGGATCAGTTCTCTTCTCTGGTGATTAAATATGCAACCTATTTCCAGGAAAATAATCAGCCAAATCATCTGAGCATTCATGCAGGAGGAATTTTGATTTCAGAACGCCCTATTCATTATTTTTCTGCCACCGACCTACCGCCAAAAGGCTTTCCAACCACGCAGTTTGACATGGTCATTGCAGAAGACGTGGGCTTGAATAAGTATGACATTCTGAGCCAGCGCGGATTGGCCAAGATTAAAGAAACGCTGGAAATTATCAAATATAACCGGCCCGAAGCTCCCGCTATTGACATCAATGACGTAAAACAATTTAAGCTGGATCCTAAAATCAACAACCTGATTAAGCAGGCGCAGTGTATTGGATGTTTTTATGTTGAATCGCCGGCCATGCGCATGTTGCTGAAAAAGCTCGAAGTGGATAATTATCTTGGTTTGGTAGCAGCCAGTTCAATCATCCGACCCGGCGTTGCCAAAAGCGGAATGATGCGGGAATATATTTTGCGTCATCAGGACGAGAAAAGAAGAAAAGATGCACATCCTATTTTAGCAGAACTGATGCCAGAGACTTACGGTATTATGGTTTATCAGGAAGATGTCATTAAAGTAGCCCATTATTTTGCAGGATTAACCCTGGGAGAAGCAGATATAATTCGTCGTGGTATGAGCGGCAAATTTCGCGGACGTGATGAGTTTGAACAGGTCAAAGCCAAATTTTTCAAGAATTGTAAGGAAAAAAAATATGACGAAAAAACAACCGAAGATATCTGGGCCCAGATTGCCAGTTTTGCAGGCTATGCTTTCGCCAAAGGACATTCTGCATCTTATGCAGTTGAAAGTTACCAGACACTTTTTCTGAAAGCCTATTACCCGTTGGAATACATGGTGGCCGTTCTGAATAATGGAGGCGGTTTTTATGCGCCGGAATTGTATGTGCATGAAGCCAGAATGATGGGTGCTACCGTTATGGCGCCTTGTGTAAATCACAGTTACGCGCAGGCTATGATTGAAGGGACAGATATTTACCTTGGCATGGCATCTTTGAATGAAATTGAAGAAAAAACTATTCTTAGAATTTTAGAAGCACGCAAGGAAGGAGGCGTATTTACTTCCCTGAATAATTTCCTGGACCGTGTAGCGATTTCTATTGAACAGTTAACGATTCTGATTCGTATCAATGCCTTTCGTTTTACTAAAATTGATAAGAAAACCCTGTTATGGAAAGCACATTACCGCATGAATAAAGCGAATAACAAAGTCCCGCAAAAGCAATTATTTGAAATAGAAATCAAGGATTTTGATTTACCAAAATTTGAAACCTCTCCTGCCGACGAAGCGTATGATCAGATTGAGCTTCTGGGATTTCCACTTTGCAGCCCTTTTGAATTGGTCAAAAATCCTATGTCAAAAAGTGTTATGTCCAGAGACCTGAACAACCATATTAATCAGGATATTATTCAGTATGGCTACCTGGTTGCTGTTAAAAATACACGAACTTCAAAAGGAGAACGGATGCAGTTCGGCACATTTCTGGATCAGGAAGGACAGTTTATTGATACTGTACACTTTCCTCCGGTGGCTGCCAAGTACAATCTTTCCAACAAGGGAGTTTACAAAATTTACGGGAAAGTAATAGATGAATTTGGATTCCTGAGTGTGGAAGTAAACGAAATTGTACGGATGGATATGGCTTTGAGATAAAAAATTACAAAACCCGATTACTTAATTTCCCTTCATAACATCATATTTTATACCTTGGCACGTTAAAGCTGGGACTTTAAGGCTTTCTGTTTTCAAATATTGACCGGGATTACAATGAAAAATTTATTTATCTGTTTATTGGCTGCTACACTCGCTTTAACTTCCTGCAATAAAGAATCAGGATCCATTACAGGCAGCTGGGTAAAAGCCATGGATGATCAGCCGCAACATCGGCAGGGTTTTACATTAAAGGCCGAAGGAGGTGCAGCCTCCATAAACCTGCCGGACAAAATTTATGAAAAATGGGAAAAAGTTGGCGACCGGTTAATCCTTTACGGCATCAATAAAGATTCTGAAAATTCCGACAAATTCTCAGATACCATGAAAATCACTTCTGTAACAGACAGTATAATGGTATTGAAAGCAGCCAATGGAAAGGAAATAACCTATACTAAAACATCTGCTCCGGAAAAACTGGTTAGTAATTTTGAAACGTTTGACTGTTATGCCTATACTATGAAAAAAGATAGCGCATTCCTGCGTATTAACATAACTGACAATGTAGTATCCGGAGATCTTGAATATAAAAATTTTGAAAAAGATAGTAACAAAGGTACGATCAAAGGTAAAATGCTGGGTGACACACTACTGGCTGACTATACCTTTTTATCTGAAGGCGCAACCTCTGTCAGAGAAGTAGTCATGCTCAGAAAAGGACCCGGTTTCATAGAAGGATATGGCGAATCCGAAGAAAAAAACGGTAAAATGAATTTTATCAACAGGTCCAAATTAAATTTTAAAAAAGGCATGACTTTTAATAAAACCAATTGTCATGAGTAATGATATTTAAGTAAATGCAAAATCTAATTTGATCCTATATTATGCTAAACCCTAAATTTGGTGCGTCAATTTTATCCTGGATACCTCCTGTATGGACACCGGAAACAGGATTGTATGCTATAAAGAAAACAGCAGAAACAGGTTTTGATCTGCTGGAAATATTACTGCCTGTCTCTATGGATTTTGATGCGGAGGCTGTTAAGAAACAGCTAAAACAACATCATATTGAAGCAGTCTGCAGTTTAAATCTTCCCAAAAACTGCCACATTCCTTTTCACCCGCTGGAAGCGACTACTCTAATCAAAGCTGCATTGGACAAAGCAGCCATTCTGGAAGTTCCTTTTTTGGGAGGTGTTTTACATGCCGGCATCGGTGTTTTTACCGGATTGCCAAGAACCAAGGAAGAAGAAGTAATTATTTGCCAGGTCTGGACGGAAGTTTCTTCTTACGCGCAAAATCTGGGGATCAAAATCGGGATTGAACCTGTAAACCGGTATGAAAGTTATATCTGCACAGCTGCCAGTGAAACGCTGACTTTACTACGAAAGACCAATGCGTCTAACCTGGGTTTGCATCTGGATACCTTTCACATGAATATTGAAGAAGCGAACTTTCACGACCCTGTTGTTCAGGCTAATGAGAAACTTTTTCACGTTCATATGACTGAAAGCGACCGCGGCATGCTGGGCGAAGGAAATGTACACTGGGATGAACTTTTCAGGGCATTATCTGAGATCAATTATTCTGGCGCGCTGGTACTGGAAAATTTCTCCTCAGAAATCAAAGAACTGGTTGGCCCGACTTCCTTATGGCGTCCATCCAAATACAATGCAGAAGATCTGGCAAAAGGCAGCCTTGATTTTATGAAAAAAATGGTTGAAAAATATAACTGATTTCTTGCCACGAATACCGAAATCACAGCTAATGATTTGTGTTAATTCGTTTATTCGTGGCTTTTTCCCTTTCGTTCTTCTTTTTCCTATTTGACTCAAATCCACTTCTATTTCAAGTATTTCAAATTATACTTGAAAATATTTTATGGCCAGCCCCTTGGCAATCGTATTGATTAAAGATATCTTTCGTTAAACATACATTTTATCAACTTAATAGCATTAAAATGAGAAAATCCCTCCTGGTATTATGCGCTTTAAGCATATCTACGGCATTAATACCAACTTTTGCACAAGACTTACACACACAAAAAATTCCACTTGACCCCACCGTAAAAACGGGTAAGCTTAAAAACGGCATTACCTATTATATCAAAAAAAATGCAGAACCTAAAAACCGTGCGGAGCTCCGGCTGATTGTCAAGGCGGGTTCTGTCCTGGAAACAGATGCACAGCAGGGATTGGCACATTTCATGGAACACATGAATTTTAATGGAACGACCAATTTCCCTAAAAACGAACTGGTTAATTTTCTGCAGAAAACCGGTGTCCGTTTTGGCGCTGATCTGAATGCTTATACCGGCTTTGATGAAACGGTTTACATGCTTCCGATCCCGACAGACTCTGCAGGATTGCTGGAAAAAGGCCTTCAGGTTCTGGATGATTGGGCACACGGAGCTTTGCTGGACCCCGCAGAGATCGAAAAAGAAAGAGGTGTTGTTCTGGAAGAATCACGCATGGGCCGTGGCGCACAGCAGCGGATGCGGGATAAATATTTAAAAATGATCCTGAACAATTCCCGCTATGCTGAACGTCTGCCGATTGGGAAAGACAGCATTCTTAAAACATTCAAACCGGAAAGTATCAAAGCCTTTTATAAAGACTGGTACCGTCCGGACCTGATGGCTGTGGTAGCCGTTGGAGATTTTGATGTAGCCAAAGTTGAGGCTATCATCAGCCAAAAATTTGGCGGGATCCCTGTAGTTGTAAAACCTAAAAAACGCACAGAATACAATATTCCTTTGAACGGAGGCACGGATGTTGCGATTGTTACCGATCCTGAATATCCTCAGAATGTGATTCAGCTGATATACAAACAGCCTAACACGAAGGAAAAAACAATGTTTGATGTTCGTAGCAACATTGCTCAGACTCTCTATAATGCGATGATGGGACAGCGCATGCAGGAACTCACACAAAAAGCAAATCCCCCATTCCTCTTTGGATCAAGCAGTTATAGTGACTTCCTTGGTGATCTTGACGCCTATACTTCCATTGCTCTTGCCAAAGATCCGTCTTCGGTAGGCACCGCCCTGACTGCATTACTGGAAGAAAATGAACGTGTTCAGAAATTCGGCTTTACAGCACCTGAACTTGAAAGAGCTAAAAAGGACTTTCTGAACCAAATGGAGCAGTCTTTAAAGGAAAAAGACAAAACCAAATCTTCCAACTATGTACAGGAATATCTGGACAACTTCTTACACCAGAAACCCTATATGAGTATTGAAGACTACTATGCTTTTCTTCAAAAAAACATCGGCGGAATAAAACTGGATGAAGTAAACGCATTAGCCAAGAAATATATCACAGACAAAAACAGAGCTGTGGTGATTATGGGATCAGAAAAGGGAAAGGAGAATTTACCGACAGAAGCGAAAATCAGAACCATGCTGACAGAAACTAATAAGGATCTGAAAGCTTATGTAGATGATGTGCTGGACTCTCCGCTGCTTGCGACAGAGCCAAAAGCAGGTAAAACAGTTTCTGAAAAATCAGATGCAAAATTGGGTATTACAGAGCTTGTTTTATCAAATGGCGTAAAGGTTCTACTAAAACCAACTGACTTCAAAAATGATGAAATACTGATTCAGGCAACGGGCAAAGGTGGATATTCTCTTTTTCCAGGAGAAAGAGAAACCGGTATCATGACCAGTTACATGCTGCAGTCCGGTGGCGTAGGTCCTTACAATCAAACACAGCTGCAAAAATTCCTGGCTGGTAAAACAGTGGGTGTTGCACCTTATATAAGCGAATTAAGAGAAGGTGTAGAAGGCAGTACCAATCCAAAAGATCTGGAAACTACCTTGCAGTTAATCTATGCTTATTTCACAGAACCGCGTAAAGACAAAGAGGTTGTAGGCGGAATGCTGGCAAATCAGAAATCTTATCTGGAAAACATTCAGAAAACACTGACACCGGATAAAGTATATTCGGATACCTTGAATGCTGTACTGACTAGCAATAACCCCGACCGTCGTCCACTAACTCCGGAAAGTATAGACAAGGTGAGTCTGGATCGTGGTATTGAAATCTACAAAAACCGCTTTGCTGATGCATCAGACTTTGTTTTCACATTTGTAGGTGCTTTTAAAGTAGATGCAATCAAACCTCTGCTTGAAAAATATATTGGCGGACTGCCTTCTACGGATCGTGATGATACGTATAAACATCCCAATATTTTCCCTCCAAAAGGACGCATTGAAAAAACGGTTTATAAGGGTATGGAGCCTAAAAGCCGGGTAACTATTGTAACCAGCGGAGAATATGATTACAGCCCTGAAAATAATATTCAAGTTGAGGCTTTGCAGGAGGTTTTGCAGATAAAGCTGATCGAAGCACTTCGTGAGGAAGAAAGCGGTGTATACGGGGTACGGGTTTCGGAAGATGTGGATAAACTGCCGACTGGGCATTACCGCTTTACAATCGGCTTTGGCTGTGCACCTGAAAATGTAGATAAACTGGTGAGCAGGACTTTGGATGAAATGAAAAAGATTAAAGAAAAGGGAGCTGATCCAAAAGATATTGAAAAATTTGTCGCGGAAACAAGTCGTAAAACAGAACTTGCTCTCAAAACAAATAATTTCTGGGTGAATTACATTGATGAAAATACTTTTTTAGGTGATGATCTGAATGAGGTGCTTGAACAAGATAAGTTATTGAAATCGATTACTGTAGCGAGTACCAAGGCTGCGGCTAATAAGTATTTTTCGGATGAAAATTTTATTAAAGTTGTTTTGATGCCTGAGAAGAAGTAAGTGCATCTATAAACCTTTGGGCTAAAGCCCAATTGGCTCTATATTGATATTCCTTTCGACCCAAGGTTAAAACCTTGGGTTATTTTTTTGCAGACTGCTGCTAATTAAGGGTTTCAACCTGGGTATACCAGAACGCTTCGGTACTTTTAGCCTCAGCCAAAGTTCTCCTCTCAAATCCAGACTACATACACTAACCCAAGGCTTCAGCCTTGGGTTTAACTCAGCAGATACTTGCCGGCTTCAGCCAAAGTCCTCCCCTCAAATCCAGGCTACATATACTAACCCAGGGCTTCAGCCTTGGGTACAACTCTCCAGATACCTGCCGGCTTCCGCCAAAGTCTTCCTCTCAAATCCATACACTAACCCAGAGCTTCAGCCTTGGGTACAACTCTCCAGATACTTGCCGGCTTTAGCCAAAGTCTTCCTCTGAATATCCAAGACTTTCCAGGAAAGCTTTATACTCTTCTGCAAAAGTTTGTTTCCGATGATGCTCTTGCTGATTATCAATATATTTTCTGACAAAATCGATTTTATTATTACTGACCGAAGAAGCAAAATACTTATCTGCCCAATAAAACCGATGTTTCGTCAGGCCTACTTTATTTGCCCAATTTGAGCTTTCACCTTTCAGCAACTGTATTTGTTTTGAAATTCCTAGTTCCGGTTTTAACAGCATCAGCACATGAATGTGATCGTCATGTCCGTTTATTCTGTCAATGGCAATACCTTGTGCTCTGGCATTGCTAAAAATATGAGAACATACTCTTTTCAAAACATCAGGTTTTAAAACAGGCTCACGATTTTTTGTTCCCCATACAGCATGAACCCAGATTTTGACATATGACATACTTCTGTACATTGATAAATTGCTTTAATGCCGATTAGACGCAATCTTTCATTTGAAGTTTCTGTTATCAGAGGAAGGATACCTGATTTTTTATTTTCTATAAATCTTCTTCAAACCATCAACCAGAAACATGAGATCGTTCAACCGGATCTCATACATCGTACTAAGCATCATACCTAATTTTCCGGCAGGAAAACCTTCCTGCTCAAACCATTCCAGGTAGGACACCGGTAAATCTGTGATCAGCCAGTCTTTATATTTGCCAAAAGGCATGCGGTATACAATGAGTTGCTTCAGGATTTCGGTATCTGGTTTTGGAATTTCATCGCTCATTTCTTTGCCCTATTAAATTATTTCGATGCTCTTAACTTCACAATCAAATCCGTCTTCATATCAAACAATTCTTTTTCAAGTCCAACCGGATACGTATGCGGATTTACAAACCGTTTGATTCCTTTGTGAAAATGAGCAAGTTGCTGTTCGACACGCTCACGGGTTTCATGAATGGTTGGAAGACTATAAACTAATTCTCCATCAACAAAAACAGGAACAAGTAAGTCTTCATACGTTAACGTATCTGAAAAGGATCTTGTTTTCGTAAAATCATAAGGATCCACCATCATTGGCTTTTCGGATAAGGGTGTTTCAATATTAAAAATCATATCGGATATAAACCCTTTTGCATCTTTAAAACGGCGTACCTGCTGAATTCCCGGAGTTGAAACTTTAATAGCCTGCTCAGACAATTTTAGTTTGTAATCCCAGTTCCCTAATTCATTTTTTATAGCTGCCAATTTAAAAACACCCCCTAAGGCCGGCTGGTCATATGCCGTTACCAGCTTTGTTCCAATTCCCCAGACATTAATTTTCGCACCCTGGATTTTTAAACTATCCATGATATATTCATCCAGATCATTACTGGCTACAATATTGGTTTTTTGAAATCCGGCATCATCCAGAAGTTTTCTTGCCTCAATACTTAGATAGGCAAGATCTCCTGAATCCAGGCGAATACCTCCTAACTCGTATCCTCTTTCCCGAAGCTGGTTTCCTACAATGATCGCATTTTTAACACCCTGAATAGAATCATAGGTATCGACCAGCAAAGTCACATTATTGGGCATATAGCGGGCATAGGTTTCGAAAGATTCCAGCTCATCATCAAACGACATAACCCAGCTATGGGCATGTGTCCCTTTTACCGGAATCCCGTAAAGTTTGCCGGCAAGGACATTGGATGTAGCATCAAACCCGCCGATGTAAGCAGCCCGGCTTGCCGTCATACCGCCGTCAGGACCTTGCGCCCTTCTCAGACCAAATTCCAAAAGTGAGTCCTCATTGGCAACCAAACGCATTCTGGCCGCTTTTGTAGCAATGAGGGATTGAAAATTAATCAGATTTAACAGCGGAGTTTCCAATAACTGACATTGTAAAACCGGCCCCTGAATACGGAGCAAAGGCTCATTAGGAAAAACAACGGTACCTTCCGGAATGGCATTGACACTGCACTTGAATTCCATCGTACGGAGATAATCCAGAAACCCCGTTTCAAAAAGCACTTTCCCGTCACTTCCTGTCAGTGATCCGATGTATTCCAGATCTTCCTCATCAATACGGTACTCGTTCAGATAATCAATTACGCTGCTTAATCCGCAGGCGATTGTAAAACCTCCCTGAAAAGGATGTTTACGAAAATAAAGGTTAAAAACAGCTTCCTGTTCTGCTTTCCCGGATTTCCAGTAGCCATAAGCCATAGTTAGCTGGTACAAATCGGTAAGCAGACTTAAAGAGGTGTCGTATAGCCGGTTAATCATTTCTCACTTTTGTTACTGAATAAAGGATGACTAATTACTAAAAAATACCAAGATTCGATAACTTAATTCACACTTTTCGGGAAAGGAGAAGACAAGTTGCCATAACGTATCGCATTTTCCTTTCTACGATCCGCTTTGCATGGTTTCTATTTTAATGAATAATGAAGCAGTATTTGTATATAATCCATAGAGTGAGATTTGTTATATTGATCTATTTTTTATGAGCAATTATCGCTTTTCTATATCTTATTTCTTTTAAGTTTTTTTAATTTGTCAATGATCTATAAACAAATAAGTACCGTATATTAAAACACACTTCACTATGAAATAAGATCAAATTAACTTTTAAGACTATGAAAGTCGTTGTGGAAACAAAATTAAAAGCAGTAGCTACCAATATTAGGAAAGTTAGAGAGTACCGGGGATATCCTCAGGAATATCTGGCCATGAAGCTTGGGATTTCCCAAAATGCATACAGCAAAATTGAACTTGCCTATACCAGATTAACATTGGAGAGGTTACTTGAAATATCGGCAATCCTGGAAATTGATACCGTTGCGCTTATCAATAATACAAATGGTGATTTGGTTCAGCTTCATTCATCTGCGGTTCAGAATAGTATTAATTGAAAAAAAAATTGATGATCACCAGATAAGTGGTGAGTATTTAATAAAAGGCAGAAACTATTCTTAACCGAAAGTTTTCTGCCTTTTTTGGTAATTAATATTGCTGCTCATTCATATTATATGGCCTGCGATAAGAAGATATGAATTATTGATATAAATGCTCTTTCTCGCCGTAACTTTTTCAGCCTCTCATTTTCTAACTTCATCCCAAAAAAAGAACCATTTAAACTTTTTTTCTTTCATCATGCAACATTCTTGCTTCACTTTGTATCTATCAGGTGAAAGCCGGATACTTGGTTTCCGTTCATCCAGCAAAAAAACCTTTTATGTAATCTAAGGTTCTATGTTATACCAAGTACTTATCTTTGCCATGTAGTCGATATTAAAGAATAACAGAAAGGCCACTTCTCTGGAAATTTGAACGATAGCGATTAATACTATAAAAATCTATTAGCCATGAAATTCTTCATTAATCTAACAGTAGCACTGCTACTGAGCGGTAGCTTTGTGCTTGCTCAAACTACACCAACAAAAGGAAAGGTGTCAGGATCCATTCTGGATGAAAAATCCCAGCCTTTTCCTTTTGTTAATGTTTTGCTTCTAAAAGCAAAAGACTCCACCCTATCAACCGGACTTGCCGCAGATGAAAATGGAAAATTCCTTTTTGATCAGGTAGATGCCGGCAACTATCTGACGCTGGTGTCCATGGTTGGCTATCAGAAAGCATACAGCAAAGTTTTCATTGTAAAAGACACTCCTGTAAACCTTCCTGCTTTTACGCTTCAGCCTGAATCCAAATCCCTTGATGAAGTAACCGTTGTTGCAAAAAAACCTTTCATAGAACAGCAGATTGACCGGACCGTTATTAATGTAGAAAACAGCATTGTTTCTGCTGGTGCTACGGCGCTTGAAGTGCTGGAACGCTCGCCGGGTATTACAGTTGATCAGCAAAATGATAAGCTGAAACTTCGAGGAAAAGATGGTGTCATTGTACAGATTGATGGCAAACAAACTTATCTCTCGCAAGCCGAGCTGGTTAACCTGCTTAGAAATACACCCAGTGATAATATTGAAAAAATTGAGCTGATCACCAATCCTTCAGCAAAATATGATGCAGCCGGAAATTCAGGAATTATCAATATCAAGTTCAAGAAAAATAAAAATTTCGGAACAAACGGTAATTTTTCGATCGGCGGCGGCCTTGCTTTTCCGAATTATGGACGTGGCAATGCTTCACTGGCTTTAAACAACAGAAAGGGAAAAGTGAGTCTTTTTGGAACAGGGAGTGCCTTTGAAGGGGAAGGTTTCAACAATCAGACGATCTACCGCGCTATCCCTTACGAAGGTAAAACAACCACTTTTAATATGATTTCAAAGAGTAACTGGCGGTCGAGAAATTATAGCTATCGTGTTGGAATGGATTATTTTGCTACGGATAAAACGACTGTTGGTGTCTTGTTTTCAGGATTTTACAATGCATGGAAAAACCCGATACGTGCTACAAATGCAGAAATTTTCAATGATGATATGAGCCTTCAGCAAACGTACCATACGGACATGAATGCGAATAATCACATGAATAATATCAGTGCCAATGTTAACCTTAAGCACCAGTTTAACGACAAAGGCAAAGAACTGACAGTGGATGCAGATTATGTACAATATGACAGCAAAGGATACAATTTCTTGGATACCCGCTATTTCAGCCCTAATGGTACTCCTACAGGAACTCCTGACATTGTTCGGAATAATATGCCGGCACTCATCAATATAGGTGTGGTAAAAGCAGATTATATGCAGCCGCTTGGAAAAGGAAAATTTGAAGCGGGATTGAAGGCCAGTTATGTCAAATCGGACAACAACATGATTTTTGAGACGAAAACGGATGACTGGGCGCTTGATCCTTCTCGTACCAATCAATTCAAGTACACTGAAAATATCAATGCAGGGTATGCCAATTATAACGGTCAGTTTAATGCAAAAACAAAATTCCAGCTTGGCTTACGTGCTGAATATACACATGCTGTGGGAAATTCTGTAACGCTGAACAGCATCCGCGACCGTAAGTATCTGAACATATTCCCAAGTATTTTCCTGTCGAGAAATCTGGATAGCAGCAATGTTCTAAACCTGTCATACAGTTACCGTATTGATCGTCCAAACTATCAATCGCTTAATCCGTTTGAATATTATCTTGATCCGTATACTTTCCAAAAAGGCAATCCGAACCTTCGTCCGCAGTATACGCATTCGTTCCAATTGGTGCATGTTTACAAAAATTTCCTGAACACGACACTTGCTTACAGCCGGATTAAGGATATGATTGCTGACGAGGTGCCGATGCTGGTTCCTGAAAAAAATCAAACTTATGTAACATCAGAAAACCTTGATTTCCAGGATTATATAAGTCTTACCATTTCTGCGCCGATTCCGGTGACTAAATGGTGGAATATGCAAACCAACGTGACTGCGGCTTATAACCACTACCAAACCTTTTACCGGAATGCGCCTTTTGATATGAAGATTTTCACCTATAACGCATTCGTAAATAACACGTTCACATTACCAAAAAACTGGACAGCCGAAATATCCGGATGGTACAACAGCCCTGCCATTTATGGACTTCTGTCAGCTAAAACGCAAGGAGCGGTCAGCTTTGGTCTTCAAAAATCGCTGATGGACAAAAAAGCAACGATCCGTTTAAACCTACAGGATCCATTCTGGACCAATAAATTCAGAGGAACAACTCAGTTTGAAGATATTGATTTGAGAGTAAAAAGTACCTGGCCGAGCCGCCAGGTCCGGGTGACATTCACATACCGTTTTGGAAATCAGAACGTGAAAACAAGACAACGCAATACGGGCTCTGATGACATTCAGTCGCGTGTGAAAAGCGGAAGTTAAATTTTTAGATAAGGTCAGGTTGTGACAGTATTTATAAATTAGTTAGGTTAATAATACAGACAATCCATTCTTCAATTGAGGAATGGATTTCTTTTTAGGTAGCAATTAGCGTTCAGCTATTGGCTGTTAGCTTAGAGAACAATAAACTAATATGGGAATAGCAAACTTCCTTTTAGGCACAAAAAAAATTGAGAACCGAACGGCAAGCGTCCAATTCTCAATTCTCTATCATTAACAATTAATCCTTAACAATTATATTTTTAGTTTTCCAAAGCAGCAACGCCCGGAAGCACTTTACCCTCCATATATTCAAGCAAAGCGCCACCGCCTGTTGATACATAACTTACACGGTCGCCATATCCTGCATTGTTTACCGCCGAAGCAGAATCTCCGCCACCAATCAGTGAGAAGGCATCATTTTCTTCTGTTGCAGCCACCACCGATTCAGCAATAGCATTAGTTCCAGTTGCAAAATTTGGAAATTCAAAAACACCCATCGGACCGTTCCAAAGAACCGTTTTAGATGATGCGATGATTCCTTTAAATAATTCAATCGTTTCAGGACCAATATCCAGACCTTCCCACTCGTCAGGAATTTCAGAAGCAGGTACTGTCTGACGACTTGCATCATTACTGAACTTATCAGCAATAACCGTATCGATTGGAAGAACAAGATTAACACCTTTTTGTTTCGCCTTTTCAAGCAATTCAAGTGTAAGGTCCATTTTGTCTGCTTCAAGTAAAGATTTCCCTATGTTTCCGCCCAGTGCTTTTGTAAAAGTATAAGACATTCCACCGCCGATAATCAGGTTATCAACCTTGTCAAGCAAACGCTCAATAATCAATATTTTATCAGAAATTTTAGCTCCGCCCATGATTGCTGTGAAAGGACGTTCTGAATGTTCAAGAAGTCTTTCCGCATTATCAAGTTCAGCCTGCATCACATATCCACACACTTTATCTGTAAAGAATTTACCGATAACAGCTGTGGAGGCATGTGCGCGGTGAGCCGTTCCAAATGCGTCCATTACCCAGACATCACCTAGTTTAGACAGTTTTTCAGCAAACGCTTCATCCCCTTTTTCCTCTTCTTTGTAAAAACGAAGATTTTCCAGCAACAATACTTCACCCGGTTGTAAAGCTGCAGCCATATCCGTTGCACTTGCTCCGATACAATCATCAGCAAACTTTACTGTTTTGCCTAAGATTAGAGAAAGTGGGTTAACCAGGTGTTTTAAAGAATATTTCTCAGTAGGCCCGTCTTTCGGACGTCCCAGGTGAGACATCAAAATGACAGATCCACCTTCACTAAGAATCTTGCTGATGGTGGGTATAGTGGCACGGATCCGGGTATCATCCGTAATTTCAAATTTGTCATTAAGCGGTACGTTAAAGTCAACGCGTACCAAGGCTTTTTTGCCGGAAAAATTGTAAGAATCTAATGTTGTCATGGGCTCTAAAAGTTGTTTTCCATAGGAAACAAATGTAATTCAATTCTTTATAAAATACTACGTTATTGAAAACAGGGAATAATTCAAATAAATATAATCCTATTTTTACTCATTATTTTTCCAATTCAATCTGTTTTAATCTATCATTATTTCGTTTTCGGTAAAAAGCTTTACAATTGCAGTTCTTACTTTAAAACCTGACTACTAAATATCGAATCTGTTAAATAATTCTTCTTTTGTCTCGTTATATTTGGATAAAGTTTAGTGACAAACCAGCCATAACATACTTCATCATCCCTGTGCAAATTAACGAGTTCCCAAAGGATCTTCCCCCCAAATATTATCACGATTACTTTGGCTATGTACTGGATTTCGTGCGAAAAATGTATGAAAGCTTACTGAATGAAAACGAGCTGGAATTCCTGAATTCATATAATGCTTTATCTGAAGAGGCCCAGTGTCTTTTTATTCGTTTCAGCAACCGGAGCAAATCATTTTTCCGTATCAACGCACTTTCCTATTCTGAAATTACAGATATTCCGGCTGCCCTCAATGAACTGCACGATGCACATTTTATCCAGCAGCTTTGCGAACTGCATGAAGACCGGTTTGAAGAAGTCATGCGTTTATTTACAAAGCCGGAACATCTGGAATTTACCAGAATCCTGAATCCTGAAATCATGCCTGCAAAGTCGATCAAAAAACAGGATCTGATACGCTGGCTTTTGTACGAATACGACTTCAAAGAAATTTGCCAGATTATTCAGGAAACGGAACCGATTGTTAAGGTTGCCTACGAAGCAGAAGTAATGATGATGAAGTTTCTGTTTTTTGGAAACCGCTATGCCGATATGACCGAGTTTGTCATCCGCGATCTGGGCCATGTCCGTTTTCAGTCCTTTGATGAGGAGCATCTGGCCATTCAGTTTGAAAGTCGGAAAGACGTGGACGATACCCTGATGATTTCACTGATGAAGGAAACGTTTGGTGTTTTAAAAAACGAATTGCCTCCCGAAGAAATCTTTGACTGGTTTATGAACTGGCAGGTAGGTGTTTCCGGGAACCTAAGTCCTAAATCGCTACCCTCCTATCACACTTTTGTGCTTCGGGTTGGAGCCTGGCTTGAAAGAAAAAAAATGTTATCACAGGCGCTGACGACCTATCAGCTGACCAGCGACGCTCCTTCCAGAGAAAGGCGTGTTCGGCTTTTGTATAATCTGGGTGAAATTGAAGAAGCCTTAGCGCTTTGTGAAGAAATAGCGGAGAATCCGCAAAATGCTGATGAACGCTATTTTTCGCAGGATTTTCATGAAAGAATCGTCAACAAGAAAAAGCGGGCTGTCAAAAGAACAACTCAGGCTTTGAAGGATGCCGCCAGCATTGATATTCCGATTTCTTACCGTTATAGAGTAGAGCGGGGTTCCATTGCTTATTACCAGGATCTGGGAGCACAGGCGGTTTTTAGTGAGAACGAGCCTTGGCGAGCCTTGTTTGGACTTTTATTCTGGGATATTATTTACGATACCAATGTAAAAGCCATCCACAATCCTTTACAGCGCGTTCCATCCGATTTCTTTTTACCTGACTTTTACTACAAAAGATCTGAGCAGCTGCGTACCCGCATGAAAGAGGCAGATACCCGGGAAGCCATTGCAGAAATTGTTAAAAAAACGTTTCATGAAAAGTTTGGTATGACCAACGTGCTAGTGGGTTGGTGGCCGGGCATTCTGGAAATTGTACTAACACTCATTTCGCTTTTGACACCAGAGCAGATTCATGCTGTTTTACTGGAAATGGCCTATAACCTCCGGGAAAATACCAGAGGTTTTCCGGATTTGCTCGTCTGGGATGAAACTGAATATTCTTTCATTGAGATCAAATCACCCACCGATCATTTGTCTTCACGGCAATTGCATTGGCTGCATTTCTTTGCCAATCATGGTATTAACAGCAGGATTGTGCGGGTAAAGTGGATTAAGGAAGAGTAGTTTTGATACCATTCGTTCAAGATCCTGCCTTCTATCTCTGCTTTTTAGTTATTATTACAAAAACAAAAAACTAAATCGATTGTATGAAGCTACGCAAACTATTGCTTGCAGCAGCCATGATGGCGGGTATTGGGTTTGTCCGGGCCCAGAGTAAACCCGAAGATGTAAAAACTTTCACGCTGGCGAACGGCATGAAATTCCTGGTACTTGAAGACCATTCCATTCCCAATGCCAACATGTATTTGTTCTGGAAGGTGGGGTCAAGAAATGAAGTGCACGGCATTACCGGATTATCCCATTTTTTTGAACACATGATGTTTAACGGTTCAAAAAACTATGCACCGAAACAATTTGACCGCACGATGGAAGCCAACGGCGGTTCTAACAATGCATATACCTCTGAAAATGTAACGGTGTATACAGACTGGTTTCAGAAAGATGCGCTGGAAACGATCTTCAAACTGGAATCTGACCGCATTGCTGATCTGAGCATCGACCCTAAAATGGTAGATAGTGAGCGCGGCGTAGTGTTATCCGAAAGAAGTACCGGACTTGAAAACAGCAATTACCGTTTGTTAAGTGAACTGGTACAATCCGTTGCTTTTCAGGAACATCCCTACATGTTTCCGGTGATTGGCTTTGAATCTGATATCAAAAGCTGGACGCAGGCTGACCTTGAAAATTATTTTAAAACGTATTATTCACCTAATAATGCGACGGTTGTTGTGGTAGGTGATATTACGGTGGATCAGGTAAAAAAACTGGCGGATCAGTATATGGCGCCTATTCCGGCCAGAGGACTTCCTCCCAAATTGCGTACTGTTGAACCGGAACAAAATGGTGAACGCAGAGCGACAACCTATAAGGATATTACGACTCCGAATGTTTTGCTTTCCTACCATACGCCTCAGACCGGTCATGAAGATTATTATGCACTCGAACTATTGAGCAGTTTGCTGACATCCGGAAATTCATCGCGCCTTGTAAAATCGCTGGTGATGGATACAACCATTGCCGCACAGGTTTTCACTTTTATCGGGGAAGGTTTTGATCCGAATCTGTTCAATATTTATGCAGTTGCCGGAGACAGCGTTTCTGCCGGCACACTGGAAAAATCAATATTATCTCAGCTTGACAGGATTGTTAAAAACGGTGTAACTGACAGCGAATTACAAAAAGTAAAAAACCAGAAGCTGATGGAATTTTACCGGAGCATGGAAACCATTAATGGCAAAGCAAACAGCCTGGGAACGTATGATGTGTTTTTTGGTGATTACCGGAAAATGTTTGATGCGCCGAAATTATATGAAAAGGTATCAGCAGAAGACATTAAACGCGTGGCAGCCAAATATTTTACGGATAGAAACAGAACGGTTGGCTATTTGTTGCCTGAAAAAAAGTCTTGAACAAATTCTTTGTTACCGGTTTCCTCTTTTTGAAATAATCTCAAATCTTCCAGAATGAAAAATATATTCCTTTTGCTTTTAACGCTGATGACCTTGTCGGGAACAGCGCAGAATAATTTCAAAGTACCGAAATACGAAAAATTTCAACTTAAAAACGGACTAACGGTCTATTTGATGGAACAGCATGAAGTTCCGCTTATCAACGTTGCAGCTGTTTTTGATGCAGGTTCCATTCATGATGGCGACCAATATGGATTATCAAGCCTGACGGCGGATGCAATGGTATTTGGTACTGAAAAATATACCAAAGCACAAATTGAAGAAATTACAGACTATGTAGGTGCAAACCTTACTACAACAGCCGGAAAAGAAGGCGCTTCAATCCGGTCTTCTTTTGCTGTAAAAGATCAGGATAAACTTTTTGATGTATTACAGCAAGTCATCATGCATCCGGTTTTTGATGCTACGGAATTTGACAAACACAAACAGCGCACCTTACTGGAACTATCCCAGATGAAAGAGAGTCCGCGTAGTGTCATCGGCAATTATTTCAATGCTTTTATGTTTGACAAACATCCGTATGCCACACCAACGGGCGGAACAAAATCAACGGTTGAAAAAATCTCGAATGAGGATGTAAAGAAATTTTATCGTACCAATTATACAACAGGCAAAGGTGCTATTGCGGTGGTGGGCGATTTCAAAACCGCTGACATGAAAAAGAGGATAACCGCACTTTTTGGTACCTGGAAAACAGCAGAGGCCAGAATGATCAAGCGTGCTGTGCCTGAGCTAGCCTTTGATAAAAGCCGTGTTTTGCTGATTAACAAAGAAGATGCAAGGGAAACTACTTTTTTTATTGGCGGCAAAGGAATTCCTTACAGCTCACCCGATTATGTTCCCGTCCTGGTTGTGAATACAGTGCTTGGCGGAAGGTTTACTTCCTGGCTGAATGATGCACTGCGTGTAAATTCAGGACTTACGTATGGAGCAAACAGCCGGTTTAGCCGGTATAAAATGGCGGGTACTTTTTACATCAGCACATTCACTAAAAATTCCACTACGGTTCCGGCTGTTGATATGGCTTTATCTGTTCTGGATAGTCTGCATAAAACCGGCATTGACGAAAAAGTGCTAGCATCAGCAAAAGCGTATGTAAAGGGAGAATTCCCACCGGATTATGAATCTGCCGGAGCACTCTCCGGTTTGCTGACGGATATGTTCCTTTACAATTTTGATGAAAATTTCATTAATACATTCCAGGCAAAAGTAGACGGACTTACGACGGCCCAGGTTAAGAATATTATTGATCAATATTTTCCAAAGGATCATCTTCAGTTCATTATGATAGGCAAAGCCTCAGAAATCCGTGCTCAGGTGAAGAAGTACGGAGTAGTTACCGAAAAGCAAATTAAGACGGACGGATATTAAGGAAACCTCGGCTTTCGGCGGTCGGCTTTCGGCTACATTGTCATCAAGAAGTTTGATATAGGTATAAAATAATTGGCTTTCGGTTGTAGGTTATCGGCTAAATCTTTTTCATTGGATGTAGCCGATTGCTGACTGCCGAAGTTTTATATATTAATTTCTGTAATCCAAAGCTGGTTTACGATTTCCAACCATGATGTCATATTTAAAATTGGCCCCTCTTCCAGGATAGCAGCGCTTTTAACTTCTTTGTACCCTACCTCTGCCAAATGACTTCTTTCTGATCTTTGGTAATTCCGGTAGCTGCTTTTTGTGCATGGGTACTGCATACACTAACACTTAGCAGTGGAAGAAAGCCTAGATTGATTTTGTTCATAAAGAGAAATTTTGGCCGTAAAAATTGATATTTCTGAAAGCAGAAGCTTTTAAATAAATCAGGAAGGTAGATGGCTACCTTCCTGTTCACTTACCTTTCACGAAATCAATTACACATTTTTCTCAATTAAAAATTCGGATTCATCGTTGCAGCACCGGTCGATGGGTTCAACACCGATTCATCCGCCGGAACATCCCAGTAATCCAGGAAATTATAGTTGATCGTCACCTTCTTATTTTCTACACCAGCCGTTGTTACAACTGTGTTACCATAACTTCCACCACCATTAGCAATGTCGTACGTCCAGCCCCATCTTCTGTTATCATAGAATGATAGTCCTCTGTAAACAAGAGAAACTCTTCTTTCTTTTACAAGTTCGGTTAAAGCACCAGCCAGAGAAAGACCTTTTCCTGTCACAGCTGCAACACCTGCACCCATGTAGGTTCTTACAGCATCAATATATCCAAGACCAGCTTCAATGTTTCCAAGACGGATGTTTGCTTCTGCAAGCATCAATGCATTTTCTTCATAGCTGCCGGCAATAATCAGTTCGTGTTCACCTACATTTCTGTTTCCGTAAACATAAACGCCTGCTTCTCCGTTTCCACCGTCGATTTGACTATAGCGGGTTGTATAAGAGAAATTGTTCCGGTAGGTAGTTCCGGTATTAAAATTGTTTGTCAGACGTTTATCACCGGCATTGAAATTTTGAATAAATCGTTCCTGAACCTTGAAGGTTGTACTGGTATTAACACCGGTAGCCAATGAAGCGGCTGTTCCGCCTGTTGCTGTAAAGAATGAATTGCTATTACTGGAAGTACTTCTTCCGGTAAATACAATGTCTCCTTTCTGAATACCGGCTGTCGCAAGTTTCAGGATATTATTCCAGTCTGCCGGGGTTATGGCAGTAGTAGAAGACTTTGTGATAACAGCGTTTGGATTGCCATTTACAAAAGGAGCCAATTTGTTGACCAGAATATCACGGGCCAGCATGGTATTTATATTTCTCTTCCACATTTCCTTCGTAGGAATGCCACCATTTCCGACCTGTGTAAATTCAGGAATCAGCTTCCCCAGAATATCCATATAGTCTGCTTCGCTGGAAATCCCATCAAGCGTTACCGCAGCCAGATTATAATATTCATCTGACTTCGCTATAATCGCATCGTGCAGCACGTAGTTGCTATTTGTAGTACCTATCTCATCAATAATTAATCCTGAATAATACATAGAGCCAATCGAAGCATAGGCATACCCTTTCCACCAGTAGCACCATGCTTTAACCGTCGCTATTTTGGAAGCTGCATCGCCTGAAAAGGGAATAGCATCCACCAGACTTAATACCGTATTACAGGCATTGTTGAGCGAATACATGTTCAGCCATTGGTAATACGTAACATTGTTTCCCGCCCCGGTTGCTGAACGTGTATTGTACGTTCTCAGAATACTGATGGAAGGTGCGTTGTTCGTCACCTTGGTTCCATCATCCAGTATGAAATAATTTGCTACCCCAATAGAAGCAACTTGGTTATTGGATGCATCTGCTGAAACATTATCCGCTAAAAGCTCACTATATCCCCAGGGAAGAGAAAAATAACTGTTTCCAAGCCAGTCATCACCATTTTTGAAACCATTAAAATATACACCGCCCTGTGCAAGAGACACAATTCCGGCTTCTGTATTGACATTAGCTTCAATCGTAGGGGCATTGGGGTTGCCCACATCTAGTTTGTCCTTACAGCTGAAACTTCCTAAAATAAGCGTGGCTGCAAAAATCGTCTGAAAAAATTTATTTTTATTCCGGATTTTCATTTTTTTAAATTTAGAAGGTTACAAATGGCAGTGAATGATTATTACATCACTGCTTCGTTTTGATTTTAGTTTTAAGTAAGATATCATTTCCGGTTAATAGAAATATCGTAGCGGATTTGCTTACTCCTTAAAACCCAATATTCAAACCTACCTGATACGATTTGGTATTTGGTAAAGTACTGTGATCCACACCTCTGTCGAAAGATGAACCAACAGATCCTGAACTGACTTCAGGATCATACCCTGTGTATTTTGTAAACGTCAGAATGTTTCTTCCTGTAAATACCAGCTGGCATTTGCTCAGCTTAGGAATATTGAAAAGCTTCGCCAGGTCAAATCCAAGAGAAACGTTTCTTAACCTCATGAAAGAAGCATCTTCCAGGAAGTAATCTTTTGTAGCATTGTTACCCGGCCCACTAGCGCTTCCCCAAAGACCATAATAGGCGCTTCCGTAATAAGCGGAAAAGGCTCCTGTTTTTCCGTCAATGGTAACAGGTTTTTCAAAATCACCGTGGATTCCATCACGGTACATCCATTCCTTGGTCTGGTTGTAAAGATGGCTTTTGTAAACCCAGTCAAACTGAAAACCTAATGTCAGGAAATCTCTAAATGTAAGATTGTTAATAAAGGAAGCATTGAACTTTGGATTGGGGTTAGACAAAGCATAGGTTTCATCCGTAAACTGAATCTGGTAATCTGATTTTCTTACGACACGTCCATCTACTATTTCATATTGAGATTCATTAGCAGCCTCAATGTAACGGGTTCCGTCTTTTCTTGTAAAATCAAGACTGCTCAAAGCCTTATATCCAAAAATCTGTCCAATCTGCTGACCGCCTGTCAATACCAGAGAAGTACTTCCTGCATTGGAAGTAAGAATAATATCCGCACCACCGGCAACGGCATCTATTTTTGAGATCTGATGCCCGAAGTTGGTCGTAAAATCCCACTTGAAGTTTTTGGAATTATAAATCGGAAGGTTCAAAGAGAACTGAATCCCGTTTGAAGACATATCAATGGCATTTGTAAGCTGACCTGTTGATCCATTGGAAGGCGCAACACTCACCTTATAAATGACATTTTCACTTTTACGTTTCCAATAGGTAAACGATCCGTTGATGTCATTAAGCCAGGGACTGCCTTCCAGCGCTTTAATGGTAAAATCAGTACCAAATTCTATTTCTTTTGATACCTCTACCTGCAAATCTGCATTATTGGTGGTAGTCGGAACAGTATATACCAATTGATCACCAAGATTTTGCTGACTTAAAACCGGATATCTGTCGAAGGCACGCGGCTGAATACCTGCTTCCCCATAGGCTGCCCTTAGTTTAAAGTAAGGAACTGCATTACTCAAGGCTGCATTCTTAAATAGGGTAAAAGGTAAAATATGACCATCAAAGTGAGGGAATGTAAAGGGTTTGGATCCGCCACCAAAAGCAGAAGACCAGTCACTCCTGAATCCTGCCGTAATTCCACCATAATCGCCAAAGTCAATCTTCTGATTAATCAGATAACCATAAGTCACAAATGGTTCTTTGTAATCCTTGTAAACCGATTGTGATGAGGTTGCAGAAATATTGGTAGGCGGAGAAAGCGACAAACCTACACCATACGTATCATATTCTTTGTACAGCCTGTTACGATAATCAAACGATACCTGGGTACTTGTCTGAATGGGCAGTTTTATGTGAAAATCTTTTTCAAAATCTGTCCGGATGTATGCCGTAGCCAAAAAGTTCTGGAAAGTAGAGCTGTATGACCAGTCATCAATTTCACCTTCCATATTTGGAGCAAAATTATTAACAAAGTTATCGTAGTAAATAGAATTGATATTTTCAGACTGGTTTTTATACGTCCATCTTGCATTTTCATTACGATAATTGATACCATATTTTGCATTCAGCTCCAGAAATCTGTTTACATTCCAGTTTGCATCAAAATTCTGGATGATGTCAATTTTATGATCAATGCTGCTGGCATATTGCTGTCTATAATAAGGATTACCTGCATTGATACTTAAAAAATCCGCTGTCTGAAATCCCGGATAATTGCCATCTGCATTTTTTCTGGTTAGGTCAAAAAACGGAGAAGTATTTAAAAAACTAAAAACACCGCCGTTGCTCCCCAGAATCGTTCCCCTTCCGTAATCTTCCCCACCTGCACCACCTAAGCCAGGAACCAGATCATTTTTGGTATATACCAGCTGTGTTGTAGATCGGATCTTAAATCCTTTAAACAATTCAGTTCCTACATTTACCGTAAGGTTACTCCTATCCACAGCACCATTTTTCATTACCGGTGTAACGGTGTGGTTGTTAGCTGCCGATATGGCAAAGTCACCTTTTTCCGATCCGCCTGCAAGGCTCAGGCTGTTATTGAAAGTGCTTCCCGTTTTGAAAACCTGTTTGAAGTGATCATAATATTTAAGATTGGCATTGTATGGTTTGTCTGCCACATTCTGTGCATTCAAAAGAGCCAGACGGGCAGCACCGCCATGTGTATACGATATGCCGGTAATGGAGCCTACATCCATGTAATCAAGAATATTTCCCTTAGCATCTACAATATTGTTATTGGCATCAGTCAGATAGGGATGCAATTTTGCTTTATGGACATCGCCTGTGTTCAGGAAAGTATTGGCAGAATAACTTGTTGAATAATTAACAGACAATGCTCCTTTTTTACCCTTTTTCGTAAAAATCTGGATTACACCATTGGCACCCTGTGCACCATAAATCGCGGCAGAAGCAGCTCCCTGTACTACTTCAATCCTTTCTACATTACTGAGATCAAGTGAATTGATATCTGTTCCTGCGATCTGCACACCATCCACCATAATCAGTGGCTGTGTACCGCCCTGTACGGTGTTTATACCTCTTAAAACAATATTCACTGGGTCACCCGGATTTCCTGATACCGAAGAAATCTGGGCACCCGGTATTTTTCCGATCAATGCCTGATCAATGGAAGCAGTGGGTGTTTGCGGTAAGTTTTTTGCAGAAATACTTTCAACAGCAATACCCAGCTTTGCTTTCGTAGTGGCCACACCACTACCTGTTACAACCACTTCGCTCAGCATACGTGCATCTGAAACCAGTTTCACATCCACTACCGATGAATTTCCCAGTGCAATTTCCTGTGGAAGCATACCCACGAAACTGAAAATAAGTTTTCCTGTTGGCGGAGCAGTAAGCTGGTATTTCCCATCCGTATCGGTTGTGGTACCTACATTGGTACCACCTACTAAAATGTTAACACCAGGCAGTGGTGATCCGTCTTCAACCGATGTTACAGTACCCGTAACCTGCCTGTCCTGAGCCCATAGAAGCGATGAGCATGAGCACACCCAGAGGATGCTCAATAGTAAAAATTTCTTCATTCAAATTAATTAGTTAGGTAGAAATAATACAGTACTTAAAACCAAATTTAATTAAAGAAACTACTAATGCAAACTTCTTTTAAAATGAATTTATTAAGAATATAATTTGGCTATAGTGTATAATATTCAATATATTATTTGCAAAAAAAGCTAATATACATTATATCCTAATATTTAATACTTAGGTGCAAATGGGTAAATATTCCAGCCAGAAAAAGCTATATTATTTATCTGTTTCCGACAATTTGCAGCAGGCTTTATACAACTATGAGGATTGAAGCAATTTATATTCCTGCAAGCCAAAGCAGTATTTTCAGGAAGTTTTCAGCTTTTCACTGAAATGATTTTACAACTTCTTCATTCTGTGAAGGCGTATTTTAAAGAATGTTATCTGATAACCTATGAAGAAAATCCCACAATTTGCCGGTATCCTGTTCGCCTGTTCACTAATTCAGGTTCATGTGTTTGCTCAATCCGACAAACCCTTATATACAAAACCTATCGCTGCACAGGCATATACGTTTCGGTCAAGTTTTCCTAAAGGAATCGAAGCTACCCTGGATACGATCCAGTCTCTTGGGATTACAGAACTGGAAGGTGGCCCTCAGAAAGGCATGTCAATACTGGAACTAAGGAAACAACTTGATAAAAGAAATATTACGATGCCATCCATTGGCGCAGACTATGCTTCTTTGGTATCCAACCCACAGGAAACAGTGAATAATGCAAAAATCCTTGGTGCAAGCTTCGTGATGGTTGCCTGGATTCCTCACGAAAAAAACAAATTCAATATTGAAACAGCAAAAAAGGCAGTAGCCGATTTTAACAAAGCAGGTAAAATTTTAAAGGAAAGCGGCATTACACTTTGTTATCATAACCACGGCTACGAATTTCTTCCCTATGAAGACGGTACCCTTTTTGATTATATCGTAAAAAATACCAACCCGAATTATGTTTCTTTTGAAATGGATTTGCTCTGGACTGCCTTCCCGGGACAAGATCCTGTGGCTTTGCTCAATAAATATGGAAACCGTTGGAAGCTGATGCACCTTAAAGATTTAAGAAAAGGTATTAAAGGAAATAATTCAGGTGGTACGCCAGTCGAAAATGATGTAGCCTTGGGAACTGGTCAGATCAACATTCCGGAAATTTTAAAGGCAGCCAAAAAAGCAGGAATCCAGCATTATTTTATTGAAGATGAAAGTCCATCCTTTATGAAGCAGGTTCCTCAGACTATTGCCTATATCAAAAGCCTGAAAGAATAAGATAAGTCATTAAATTACTTCTTATTTAAAACATAAAAACGGTATCAAAGCAAAACTTTGATACCGTTTTTAGTTATCAGTAAAACAAACCTCAGTTGATCTTCACAAAGCGTAAATTAGAGCTTTGATCTGCATGGATAACTTTAACAAAATAATGTCCGTCTGAAAGCTTACCTATATTCAGCCTGTGTGTATTTTCTCCTTCTGTCATATTAACTTTTAAAGTAGACAGCTTTATTCCCGCAATGTTATACAGTTCTACCGAAGCAACCCCAGACGTTCTTGATGTGAATTGTATATTAACATAGTCGTTTGCCGGATTAGGCGCAACGATGGCTTCAAATATCTGATCAAATTTTGCTCCGATTATTTTACTTAGCATAAATGTTCCGTCCATATCAATTTGTTTCAACTGATAGTAATTTGTTCCTGCTGCCGGACTTTCATCCAAAAAGTGGTATTTACCCATTTTTTGTTCTGTAAGCGGAAGCTTTCCGATAACCTCCGACTTATTTAAGTCACTGTTCAGACGCAGAATTTCAAACCCTTCTCCATTTTTTTCACTTACTACTTCCCAAGAAAGATCAATACCTGCTTTTACCGTGGCTGCCTGAAAACTTGAAATATAGATTGGAAGCGGATCATTGCCGATGCGGAAATCCAAAGTGCTCACAGCTGAATTACAAGTCCCGCCTTCAATAGCCAATGTATAAGGACCATTTGCCAAAGTTTCATAACTTATCCCGGGACGATTACTTTGAGGACTTACACTGTTTTCCCGCACCATCGTATTTCCCTGCATAATCCTCCATTTGATTCCGTAGATACCACTTCCATCAAAAAGAAAATTTAAGTTCTGCGCTGTTGGAGAGCCCACCTGCTGCAGTATCGGGCCTCTTTCACAATTAGCATTTACTGTAAAATCCTGCGTGCTGACTCCTGATGTACAATCTCCTCCTTGAATTTCAAGTGTATAGGTACCGTTTACCAGATTATTAAAACTAAGAACAGCCATGTTAGAATTCAGATTAGCCGTTTTGCCACTTGCCAGTTCATTAATGCCAAGCTTGATTTTCCAGGAAAGATTAGGAATACCAGTACCTGTAAAACTAACATTCAGGCTCGTCGGGGTAATACTGCTTATACCGGATATAGCCGGGCCACCATTACAGGGTAATACAACTACAACAGGTTCTGTGATTGTAAATGCACGCGAACTAACCGATGAAGTACAATCCCCACCCTCTACTTCAAGTATATAATTTCCGGCATTCAGGGAAGAAAAACTTATATCCACGGTAGTAGCGCCTGATAACTCTCCCGTTACACCGGATCTTTGCTCCGTTGTGTTCTGTCTAATTCTCCATTTTACATTGGGAATACTGGTTCCTGTAAATCCAAATTGTAAACCGGTTTTTGTAATGTTTGAGATACTTTGAATGGATGGGCCGGATGTGCAGGCCGGAGTTGCTGTAATAAGTGTGGCAGGCAACGGTTCGTTTTTCCAGAAACAGCTATTTATTTCCAAATGATTTAATGTAAAACCCATGTCAGGGTTCAAATAGCTTCCATTTTCACGATCAATAGTCTGGTGAATCAATGCCATGTTTAATGCATCAAAATTGACAGGATTTCCTGCACGCTGCAAGTTGACCCTCAGGCGGCCGTTGATGATTCTTGCATACTGCCTGGATATTACACCATCTCCACCGATATAGTCACCCAGGAAAAGTCTATCTGTAATAGGTTTATTATTGCAGCGAATGACATTTCCTACCTGCGGTTGAAGATAGCCGTTAGAAATGGTGCTTGGATCTTCTTCATTAATACAGCTATTGATAAGATTAGAAGTCTGATCTGGTGGGAAAACACGGACACCATTTTTGTAAACATTGTATAGAACCTGACTATTATTGTGAACCTTGGCAGGATTATTCTCTTTCCTGATATAAACCCGATTTTCAAAAATAACAGTCCAGACCTTTTCATGATTATCCTCCCCCAACAATTCTCCATCAGTCCAGATTCTGCCACCGCAACTCACCTGAACGGCTGCAACCCGATTGTTTTTAAGACTGTCATCCTGCGTGGCTGCTATTAATGAGAACAATGCAATCACGCCCATAAATTTTTGTAAAAGTTTCATAATCAAATTATTAGTAGGTTTTAAGTTGTGAAATAAAATATAATCGTCCCAGATGAGATTTAAAGAATCTGTTTTAGTCTCTAAAAAAGGAGATGAACAGATGTTTTAAATGGCAAAACAGCAAGAAATGAGGAGGATTGTATTTAGGTTCACCAGCTTAAAAAATCTGATTACTACTACCTGGGTGTAAATATATTACTATATGTTTAATTACAATGTTTTCTACAATGTTTAAATTTTTATGATCAATTTCTAAAATTAATACAGAATTAATTTGAATATGCATTTTGTGTTGTTTATCTCTGTTGAGATAAAGGTGAATTTGAATATTCTGCAAAATGTCTTTCATAGGCGTAAGTTTTGTTAACATACGGATGAAAATTAGTTGCATGAACAACAGATTGTTTTATACTTTGCATAAAAAAGCATTATGGAACCTGCATTATTAGATGAAGTACCTTCGCTTGACCTGGCAGATTACACCTCGGGTAATGCGACAAAAAAAGAAAAGTTTGTAGCAGATCTTGGTTCTGCCTTTACCAATATAGGCTTTGTTGCCATCAAAAATCACGGGCTTAGTGATGATCTGAGAATTAAACTTTACGATGCTGTCCAGCGCTTTTTTGCATTGCCGGAAGCACAGAAGAAAAAATACGAACATCCGGAATTGTTTGGTCAGCGTGGATATATCAGTAAGGGAAAAGAAACCGCAAAAGGGTTTAAAGTGGCTGACCTGAAAGAATTTTACCACGTCGGCCAACCCGAGCCTGTTGGTGGTATGGCAGCCAACGTTTTTCCGGACGAGTTTCCGGAGTTTAAAGAATATACCACGGAAGTATACAAAACATTTGAAAATGCCGGTAAAATCCTGCTGAAAGCTATAGCCGTTTACCTTGGCCTGAATGAAGATTATTTTGAGGATAAAGTAAAAAACGGTGATAGTATCCTTCGTGCCCTGCATTATTTCCCCATAGAAAATCCTGATTTGGTCCCGGATGGAGCTGTTCGTGCAGCAGCACATGGAGACATCAATCTGATTACCTTATTGATGGGTGCCAGTGCAGAGGGACTGGAAGTTTTACGTCGCGATGGAAAATGGATTGCAATTACTGCCCTACCCGATCAGATCGTTGTCAATGTGGGTGATATGCTGGACCGTCTTACCAATCATAAATTAAAATCTACTATTCACAGGGTGGTTAACCCTCCGCGTGAAAAAATGGGAACTTCCCGGTTTTCAGTTCCTTTTTTCATGCACCCTCGGGCTGATATGGACCTGACTTGCCTGGAAAGCTGCGTAAGCAGTGATTATCCAAAAATGTACGTAAACATGACTGCTGGCGAATTTCTGGATGAACGCTTGCGCGAATTGGGGTTAAAAAAATAAGATAAGTCAAAACATTGTATACCGTTGATACGGAAAACAACAGACTGTAGACTTACTTATCCTGAACCTTATCCTAAAAACCTCTTGAGTATCCCAATCCGGCGCTTTCGGTATATTATTTACCTTTTGGACATCCTTTTGCTGTCTTTTACAGCATTTGGCGGTCCACAGGTACATCTTATGATGATGATTGAAAGGCTTGTCAAAAAGAGAAGATACATAACAGAAGAAGAATTACTCGAATTACAGGCACTTTGTCAGATTTTACCAGGTCCAAGCTCTACCCAGACTGTCACTGCAATCGGATTAAAAATAGGCGGCCAACCGCTTGCCTATCTGAGCTTGCTGGTTTGGTCCCTGCCAGCCATGATTCTGATGACACTGGCGGCTATTGGCGTTCATCTGCTGGAACAAAAAAATATTTCACTTTCCTTTACCCGTTTTGTAGGCCCCATGGCAGTGGCATTTTTGATGCACGGCGCTTATGCCATTGCCCGAAAAGTAATCCATAATGCACAGGGATGGACTTTTCTGATTATTTCCACTTTGCTTGCTTATTTATTTCCATCGCCATACATGACTCCTGTGCTCATCGTTTCCGGCGGTGTGGCTGCCTCTTTAAATTTCAGGAAACATGAAAAAATGGATCGTGGGCCAATCAAGATAACCTGGCGCCCTCTTATTTTCTGGATATCCGTTTTACTTGTGGCAGCTGGTATTGGTACCATTACAAAATCGTTGCCCGTCCGTCTTTTTGAAAATTTCTACCGTAACGGAAGTATGGTTTTCGGCGGAGGGCAGGTACTTATTCCGATACTTTATAATGAGTTTGTAGAATTTAAGCATTACCTCACCGATCAGGAATTTCTTTCTGGCATGGCCCTGACGCAGATAGTTCCCGGCCCTGTTTTTTCTGTGGCCACCTATGTAGGAAGTTTATCCATGCAGGCTTATGGCATTACCGGACAAATTATCGGTGGCTTTGTTTCGACAGCCGGAATATTTTTACCCGGAACATTTTTCATCTTCTTTGCCTATCCGATCTGGGGACAATTGAAAAAGTACAGAGGAATCCGGGCTTCCCTCGATGGCCTTCATGCCACAAGCTGCGGACTTACCATTGCCGCGGCTATCTCTCTCTTCGAGCCAATGGCAGTGGACTGGCAGTCCGTCCTGACTGTTGTCATTACACTTTTAATTCTGTTTTATACCAAAGTTCCTTCCTACCTGTTGATTATAGCAGGGCTTCTATTAGGATTATTCCTTTCCTGATCACCATTGGATTTATGGGTAATGACGATCAATCTTATAATTTATAAGCTTTGCTTTAATCCGTTTGTTTTCCAAACTTTGAACACTTGATCCTATTCTTTTCCAATTCATGAAAAAAGCTATATTTTTCTTCGTTTTTCACCTTTCGCTACTTGGTTTCAACATTACCAAGGCACAAACTACATCGCCACCTCAGTTTTTAAACAAAAATCGCCAGTGGGCTGATTCTGTTTTTGCTACCCTTACACCTGACGAACGAATTTCCCAACTCATTATGGTAGCCGCTGTTTCGGATGTGAAACGAGCTGTGATTGATCCGAAAACAAGTAATCCGGCTTTTATTGAAAAGCTGATCCATGAAAATAAAATCGGAGGAATCGTGTTCTTTCAGGGAGGACCGGTTCCACAGGCAAGGCTTACCAATTATTATCAGTCCATTTCAAAAGTTCCGCTGCTTGTAGCCATGGATGCAGAGTTTGGGTTAGCTATGCGCATTGACAGTACTGTCCGTTATCCTTACCAGATGACCTTGGGTGCCATCCAGGGAAATGATGAATTGATTTATCAAATGGGTAAGCAGGTTGCCCAACAGGCCAAACGCCTGGGTATGCATGTCAATTTTGCGCCAGTTGCCGATATTAATAACAATCCGAATAATCCGGTAATCAGCTTCCGCTCTTTCGGAGAAAATAAATACAAGGTTGCTGAAAAAGCACTGGCTTACATGAAAGGTATGCAGGACAACGGCCTGCTGACAAGCGCCAAACATTTTCCGGGCCATGGTGATACCGGCACGGATTCACATTTTGACCTTCCGGTAATTGCCCATAATCAGACAAGACTGGATACACTTGAACTGTACCCATTTAAAGTTTTGATGAACAACGGACTTAGCGGTATGATGATCGCCCATCTTAGTATTCCGGCACTGGATAATACGCCTAATCTTCCCTCTACTTTATCCAAACCGATCATCACGGATCTGCTTCGTACCAAACTGGGATTTCAGGGTTTGATCTTTTCTGATGCCATGAATATGAAAGGTGTCACGAAGTATTTTGCCAATGGAAAAGCAGATGCTATGGGTATGGAAGCCGGTATGGATGTTTTGGAATTTACGGAAGATGTTTCAAAAGCAGTTGCTGAGATTAAAAAAAGTATTGCGGAAGGCCGTATTACGCAAGCCGAAATTGATTTTCGCTGTAAAAAGGTTCTGGAAGCCAAAGCATGGGTTGGCCTGAACCATTACAAACCGGTTGATCTCAATAATTTGTATGAAGATCTTAATCCGAAGTCAGCTGAACTTACTAACCGGTTACTGACTGAAAAAGCATTGACCGTTCTTAAAAATGATGGTAATGTTCTTCCCTTACGTGAGATCGATACCATGCGCATTGCTTCTATTTCCTTGGGGGCAGATACGATGACTACCTTTCAGAAGACACTGGATTTGTATACGAAGGTTGATCATTATTTCATTCCTGCCAAGGCTACACCGGAACAAATGGAGGTTGTTAGAGCTAAGCTGAAAGAATATAATCTTCTGCTGGTCGGACTGCATCTGGGCAGCATTTCTCCCAAAGTTAATTACGGCCTTACAGATCAGATGAGTGCTATGCTGCAGGAACTGATGGCTACAAAAAAAGCAGTCGTTTCTGTTTTCGGAAATCCTTATGTGCTGAATAAAATCCAGAATCCGGAAAATGCAAAAGCTTTGGTGATGGCTTATCAGATGACTCCCTATACACAGGATTTGTCTGCTCAGCTTATTTTCGGCGCTATTCCGGCCAAAGGAAAATTACCGGTTACCGTTAATACCCAGTTTCCTTATCTGGCTGGTATTGAAACGCCGGCTCTCGGACGCTTGAAATATACTATTCCCGAAGAACTTGGGCTGGATTCAAAGATGATTACCTTCAAAATTGATTCCATTGCCAACTTTGCCATTACAGCAAAAGCAACGCCCGGCTGCGTCGTTCAGCTTGCTAAAGACGGCAAAGTATTTTTCCGGAAAGCATATGGAAAACATACGTATGAAGGAACTGCAAATGTGAAACTTACAGATTTATATGATCTCGCTTCTGTAACCAAAATCACTGCTTCCACCCTTGCTTTAATGAGTTTGTATGATCAGAAAAAATTTGATCTGGATGCTACCATGAAAGACTATCTGCCAGATTTTAAAAAATCGAACAAGGCAGATCTGACCTGGCGCAGAGTGCTGACGCATAGTGCCCGTCTGAAATCTTATATTATGTTCTGGAAGGAAGCGAAAAATCCGGACGGAACGTTGAAAAAAGATATTTTCAGCACAACACAATCAAAAAAATACCCGACATCCGTAGTTGGCGATAGTCTTTTTATTCGTAAAAATTACATTAAAACACTTTACAAAGAAATTAAGGATTCACCGCTAAATAAGGATGAAGGATATGTGTACAGTGATTTATCTTTCCTTCTTTATCCAAAAATTGTAAAAAGTTTAACAGGAGTTGACTTTGAAGATTATCTAAAAACTAATTTTTACAGCAAACTGGGTGCTACTACGTTAACTTTTAATCCAAAACGTTTTTACAAACTGGAAGAAATTGTTCCTTCCGAAAGAGATACTTTCTTCCGCCAAACTTTGATTCATGGGCAGGTTCATGACGAAGCAGCGGCCATGATGGGTGGATTGAGCGGTCATGCCGGACTTTTTGGTGATGCAAATGATGTGATGAAAGTTTGGCAGATGTATCTTCAGAATGGCTATTACGGCGGACAGCAGCTGTTAAGCAAGGATGCATTGTTTGAATTTACCCGTTACCAATATCCGGAAATGGGCAGCCGCCGCGGACTGGGGTTTGATAAGCCAACATTTAAATATTCAGGAAATGCACCTAAATACGCACATCCGATGAGTTTTGGTCATACTGGCTTTACAGGAATTATGGTTTGGGCAGATCCTTCCAATAACCTGAATTATGTCTTTTTGTCAAACCGAGTTTATCCGACCAGAGAAAATCCAAAAATTTCCCAGCTCAATATTCGCACGGCCATCATGGACGTTATTTATGAAGCTTTGCAAAAAAAATAAATTTAATTTTGCATGTGTTAAGAGGAGGCTTACCCGGGCCTCCTCTTCTGTTTTCACCTGTTCATTACCAATTTTATTAAACAATGAAATTTCTTTTTTCACTTTTATTTTCCTTTACACTCTCCGCTGCATTCGCTCAGACACTGTCGCCCTCACCTGAAAATATTTCCAAACACGTTTATGCGCTTGCTTCCGACAACATGAAAGGGCGTGGAACCGGCAGCAAAGAAAATGCCAAAGCTGCTGAATACGTAATAAAACAATTTAAAAAATACGGCTTAAAACCCCTGGGGACAGATGGATTCAAACAACCTTTTACAGCAAAAGTAAGACGTGTAGTTGTTCCGGACAGCCTCCGGAAAACAGAGAACGTCATTGGTTTTCTTGATAACGGTGCAGCATACACCATCGTCATCGGTGCTCATTTTGATCACCTGGGCTTAGGAAAGCAGGGAAGTTCAAAGGACGAAAACCCCGAAGGAAAAATCCATAATGGTGCAGATGATAATGCCTCCGGTGTTGCAGGATTAATTGAACTGGCCCGTTACTTTTCAGATAATAATATTAAAGAGACCTATAACTTTCTGTTTATCGCTTTTGGAGCTGAAGAACTCGGACTATTAGGTTCAAGACATTTTGTTAATAATCCTACCTTGCCCCTGAGCAAAATTAACTTTATGCTCAACATGGATATGATCGGGCGTTATAATCCGGAACGTGGTGTGGGCATTGGCGGCTTTGGGACCAGTGATCAGTGGCCAGAAATATTTAAATCCGTTAAAAGTGATATAAAGTTTTTTACCGACGCGGCAGGAAGCGGTGGCTCTGACCACGGATCATTTTATGCAAAGCAGATTCCTGTTTTATTTTTTCATACGGGCGGTCATGACGATTATCACAAACCTAGTGATGATCCTGAAAAAGTAGATGTAAAGTCCGAAGCAGGAATTCTTAACATTGAAATAAAACTCATTGAAAATGCAATGAAACTGCCTAAGCTAAATTTTACAGAAGTGAAGTAATGCATCATTGGATACCTCTGTCCGGTCCTTCATGATGCACAGTACCGTGAATAATCTGAAATTACTTTTACCTAAATTGATATATTTACCGATAACCATCGTTAGTGATATACGTAACAGTTAACCTTTTTAATTTTTAAGGATTTGTTTGGATTCATTGCACCCTCAGTCACTTTTGGTCAGTCACTGACCTCTCCGGAAGAATTATTTGGCACTTTATTTCAGGATATTCAGAACAGCAATATTTTCAGCGATTCTAAAACTTTTGCAGATTGTATTCCCACTGAAGATCCGGTTCTTATTATTGAAGCCTACTATCAGCAGAAAAATAATCCTGATTTTGATCTGGCTAAATTTGTAAAAAAATATTTCAGAACTCCGGAGGCCATTAAGGTTGAGTACGTCAGTGATACTACTTTATCTACTGAGCAGCATATCCGCAGGTTGTGGCCTTATCTTACCCGACAGCCGGAAGATCAGGAACGAGGCGGCTCCCTGATTCCGCTTCCCTATCCTTACATTGTGCCTGGGGGGCGATTCAGAGAAATATATTATTGGGATAGTTATTTTACGATGTTAGGTCTTAAGGAATGCGGAAGAGTCGATCTGATTGAAAATATGATCAACAATTTTACTTTTCTTATTAACTCTTTTGGCCATGTACCTACGGGCAACCGGACCTATTACCTGAGCAGATCACAGCCACCGTTTTTTTCATTGATGGTGCGGTTATACAGTGATATGGAAGGCAAGAAAATTTTGAAAAAATATCTTCCGCAGATGCAGAGGGAATATGACTACTGGATGGACGAGGGTAATGGCAAGAAAGAAGATTTTACCTCGTATCGCCGGGTGGTCCGTTTGCCCGATGATGTATTGCTAAACAGATACTGGGACGATAAATCCACGCCAAGGCCCGAATCCTATCACGAAGATGTTGAGCTGGCAGAAGAAGCAGAGACAAAACATCAGTCCTCAAAAGATGTAACTTATCGTCATCTGCGCGCAGCAGCAGAATCCGGCTGGGATTTCAGCAGCCGCTGGTTTGAGGACGAAAATGATTTTTCCTCTATACAGACAACTGATATTTTGCCTGTTGACCTGAACTGTCTGATGTATCATCTGGAACAAACATTGGCTGAAGGTTATTTACTGAATGAAGAATATGAACGTTATCGTCTCTATGAACAAAGAGCAAAAAAGCGTTCAGAAGCTATTAATATGTATTTCTGGGATAGTACCCGGAACTTTTATATGGACTACAACTTCACTAAAAAAGAAACTTCAAAATCAGTGACACTTGCGGGGGCTTTTCCTTTATTTTTTAAACTGGCGGGAAAGCAGCAGTCACATTACATGCGTGCCTACATTCGTCTCAATTTTATGCGCTCCGGCGGTCTGCTTACGACTAAGTTTAAAAGCGGACAGCAATGGGATGCACCAAATGGCTGGGCACCTTTGCAGTGGATTACTTATAAAGGATTACGTAATTACAACTTTCATAAAACTGCCGATGAATTAAGCGATGAATGGCTGTATTTAAATGAAAAAGAATTTAAGCGTACCGGAAAAATGATGGAGAAATACAACGTGTCAGATACCAATCTGGAAGCAGGCGGAGGAGAATACGATGTGCAGGAAGGTTTTGGATGGACTAATGGCGTTTATCTGCGCATGAAAAACAGGAGAAAATAACAAGCTATTATTTTTTGAGCAGTTCAACAAAGCGTATTTCAACGGTAGTTAAATAAAAAAGATCAGATATTGATTAATAAAAGTTAAAGAAGATTTCAGGGCAATATGCACAGGATAAATTAATCTGACTATTTATCTGATTTTAATATTTATCATAAAAAATTCCATACACAACTACGTTTAATCGAAAAAAAAATTAATACCTTGGAATAAATTAACACCTCGAGCCTAATAACATGAAACTGAATATATACCAGATAGACGCATTTACAGATCAGCTTTTCTCAGGAAATCCGGCTGCGGTGGTACCGCTGGAATACTGGCTGCCTGATGAAACACTGCAAAATATCGCAGCTGAAAATAATTTAGCTGAAACAGCCTTTTACATCCCTACCGAAAATGGTTTTCACATCCGCTGGTTTACGCCTTCCTTGGAAGTCGAGCTTTGCGGACATGCTACATTAGCTGCCGGATATGTGATCTTTAATATCCAGGGGCACGAAGGTGATACCATTAAGTTAGATTCACTGAGCGGAGAGTTAACAGTATTGTGTAAAGACAATTGGCTGACCTTAAATTTCCCTGCGGATTTATATCATATTGCCGTTCCGCCACCGGCGTTAATGGAAGGATTGAGCGATGCTTCAATACTTGAAGTATACAAAGGTAAAACCGACTATATGGTCGTGCTGGATAGCGAAGCAGAAGTCCGTGAACTTGATTTTGACATTATTGTACTTTCAACAATTCCTGCCCGCGGCATCATTGTTACGGCTCCGGGTGATGATGTTGATTTTGTATCCCGCTTTTTCGCGCCACAGGTAGGTGTGGATGAAGATCCGGTAACTGGTTCGGCACATACAACTTTAATCCCCTATTGGGCTGATAAATTGTCTAAAACAAATCTTACAGCAAAACAGCTTTCAAAACGCGGAGGCTTTTTAAAATGTGATCTTGATGGCGACCGGGTAAATATCGGCGGACAAGCGCGTCTTTACCTGAAAGGTGAAATAGAAACGGAATAACGAATTTATTTTAAAAAATTGCCAGCCGTTTATTGTCTGAAACAATAAACGGCTATTTTGTTGTACCCTGCTTCAGCTTTGCCTTTTGCCCGGCATACAACCCGGCAATAACCAGTAAAGTACCGACGACCGTATACATTGTAATCGACTCGTCCATTAACCACCAGGCAAAGAAAAATCCAAAAAGCGGACATAAAAAGAGCCATAAAGAAGCGCGAACGGTATCCAGCCGTAGAAGATAAAACCAACAGATTAAACCAACGACAGAAACGGCCAGACTCAGCCATAAGACAGAACCCCAGAACGTCATGTCCCAATGCATGGCACTGAAATCACTGAATACAATTGTGAAAGGTAATAGGAATATTCCCCCCAGCATAACTTGCCAGCCATTGATTAACAAATTGGGCAGTGTCCATTTTATGGTAGCATAATAAACGCTGGCTGCTGAAACAGCGACCATACTGATCAGCAACAAGGTAATTCCGGTGATCGTTGTAAAACTTTCACGCAGAAGCGGATAGGTAGCCACCGCCACACCAGCCATTCCCAAGACTATTCCCAGCCATTCTGCCATGGCAGGCTTACGCCTCAGCCACCAGGCCGATAACAATATGATAATCAATGGATTTACGGAAACAGCAAGACTGCCAATTCCGGCTGCTGTATATTTCATTGCACAAACATACAAGCCCAGATACAGCGTCGTATTCAGAAATCCAAACAAAGCCAGCTGTCTGAATTCATTGCGATCCGGCAAACGGTAGAATGGATCTTTCTTGAACAAGTAAGAAAAACCAAGCAATAATATACCTGCAATAAAAAAACGAACGTTTGCTAATATCAGAGGAGAAGCAGACTGAACACCAAACTTTGTGGCAACCGAAGCAGAAGCCCACAGTATGGAAAAAACAAGACCAATTAAAATATTTTTCACACCGACATATAATTATGCTTCAAAAATACAGGAAGCATCTCGGCTTGGACCTCTCTTTTTTATATTTTTGAAGATGATTAGTAAAAAAAGTACAAAGTGGCTGCTTATAATTCTTCTTGGCTCACTATATAATCCGGCTTTTTCACAAACCCAGTGGACATATGATTTCAATAATGGCTTATCACCGATGGAAAAAGGTGGGCCTGTTTTACATCCATTAGGGCAAACCGGACAATTTATTAAAGAAAAAGTACCAGGCAGCGGGGAAAAAGGTGTTCCTGAATTGATAAGAACAGTTTATCAGTTTGAAAAAAATTCCGGTTTACAGTTTAATAACAAAGAAGCAAACGGGTTTCTTAATAAATCTTTTACCGTTGAAATCTACTTTCAGCTAAGTGAGCTCGATAGCTGGAAACGTGTACTTGATTTCAAAAACCGCAAAAGTGATTACGGAAGCTATATTTATGATGGCAAACTGAATTTCTATGATTTTGCTATCGGAGAAAAAGCGCCGGTTAAGGCCAACCAGTACATTCACTATGTATATTCCAGGGATTTTGATACCAAAGCAATCAAAATGTATGTAAACGGCTTGTCGAAAGTCGAGTTCAAAGATCCTGGTACGGAAGGTATGCTGGACGTTGATCAGGTACTGAATTTATTCCAGGACGATCTGGTTGCGAATCATGAAGCAAGTGCGGGCTCAGTAGCCTTAATCCGTGTTTATGACCGTGTAATGACTCCTGTGTTTATCCGCAGAAGTTACCAGACCATCAGCAGAGCTCCGAAGGAAGTAACCGCAAAGATTGAACCGGTCAAAGAAGAAGCCGTTCCGGTTGTAAAAGAAACTCCGGTTATCAATTCCAATCTCGTGCTTGTAAGCGGAAAGGTATTTGAAGGGAAAAATCTTAATGCTGTAGAAAATGCTGACGTCTCGGTTCGTAAAACGGTAAACGACTCGCTGGTTGCCAAAGGTAAAGTCCATCAGGGTGGCTATGCTTTTCAGCTGAAGCCTCACGAATCATACAAAATTTCAGTACAGGCGCAGGGATTCCAAACGAAAAGTATTCCAGTCAGGACTACTAACAGGGCCACGGAAGTGAAGTCTCTGATCAGCCTTACGCCGGAAACTTTTGATTCACCCCTGGCTACGCTCCTGTTTACTCAGAGTAATGAAATACTGGAGAATCCGGCAATAGTACAGCTTGATTCTTTGATCGCCTATTTTCAAACCCGAAAGGATCTTAAAATCATGCTGAAAGGTCATACAGACAATATAGGTGATTTTGATAAAAACCTCTTGCTATCCACTCAGCGTGTGCAGGTTGTTAAAAATTATTTGCTGGAAAAAGGAATCGCCGGTGACCGGATTGAAGGTGTGGGATATGGCTCGACAAGACCAAATCAAAAAAATCAATCTGAAGAACTGAGAAGATTAAACAGGCGTGTAGAAGTTTGGGCAGAGCCGGTAAAAAGATAAAGCCATCTCATGAAGATGGCTTTATACTGACTATTCCTAAACCCTTAACCTTTTCTTATCTTTATATAAACTTGAATCTTAGACCAATAAATTTGGCATCAAATCCTTCAAGTCATAACTATTTTTCTTTTTTATTAATCAGGCAGGCATCAACTTCATCCTTCTATTCTACAAACCCGCTCTTATTATTTACTTTCTTCTTACTCTGTAAAGATCTAATTAAGCATTGCTTTAAAACCTTTACTTTGACTATACTAATTTTAAAAAGTCACAATTGCCTCAATAATACTGCAATTTTTTTTCTTAACAAAATCAAATAGTCATTGAGTGAATATACGAAGCAGAATATAATTAAGTTCCAACTTCAATAACAATCCTTAACTTTTGTTAGAAACAAATATCAAACCAGCTCTAACTTCTAAATCAAATATCTCTGCCTCTTATAGAGACATACAGTTAATCTCAGAAATTTCATGGATTTATTCAATTCATGTTTCAGTAATTCCTTATACAAAGATCATAATTAATTTTGATATTACAAATTATATAAATATCCTCTAACAGAATTTTATTTGGAATAAACACTAAATAAAAAAGGCTAACTCACCAATAATAGTATGTCTTGGTTTTTAGATTAGAATATTATTTTAATTTAAATCAAAAAGCCAAATAAATACTAATCTTTGAATATTCATATATTCTTCAAATAATACAATCATTGATTATAATTATTCATAGCATGTTGTATTCCCAAAGTGCAAAATGATATTACCATCTCTCCTGCTGTATCTAAAAAGATTGGCAACTCATCCATTTCTTCTTTGGAAAATGATTTTAACACATAATCTACTTGCCTTCCGCGAGGAAAATTATTTCCAATACCAAAGCGTAGCCGGGGATATTCTGAAGTACCCAAAAGCTCTTCAATATTCCTCAGTCCATTATGCCCGCCATGACTTCCTTTCGGTTTAATCCGCAGGGTTCCAAACGGGAGTTGAAGCTCGTCAACAATGACTAGCAGATTTTCCTTTGGAATTTTATGCTGATCCATGTAATAGCGGATCGCTTTGCCACTTAAATTCATAAAAGTGGTCGGTTTAATGAAGTAAAATTGCCTCCCCTTATGTTTCCATTCTGCTACAAAAGCCAGTTTTTCAAAAGTAAATTTAAAGTCATTCTGAGCCGCCAATCGGTCAAGGACCATAAAGCCTATGTTGTGACGGGTAAATGCATATTCAGGACCGATATTACCTAGCCCTGCTATCAGGTATTTCATTCTGATGTTGTTAAATAAACATTTTCTTGTGAAAGAAAATGAAGATTGAGAATCCTTACATTAATCCGGATTTATGTATTTCTGTTGCTGGAAAATCCGGGCTTTTGGTTCAAATTAAGTGAATAAGCATTAGTAAATAAAATCAGCCTGTATAAACGTCGTATGTGCCTGGCTGATTAAAGGGCAATAACGACACCCTCTTTACTCACTTAATAATACTTAATTGACTGGAAAAGTTTTACATTTCACAATTGTCAGCTTAATTTAGGCTAAAATTCAGTAAAAATACAAGATGTCCATCAAACGACTTATTTTAAGCAGCCCTCTGTTAGAGATCATGATCAGCCGGCTATGCCAGCAACTCATTGAAAATCATCAGAACTTTGATAGTACAGTAATTATGGGTCTTCAGCCTCGGGGAATTTTTTTCGCTGAGCGCGTTGTGGCAGAACTTAGAGAACGAACAGGAAAAAATATTCCTTTTGGCCATCTCGATGCCACATTTTACCGGGATGATTTCCGTCGCCGCGACTCTCCCCTGCTTCCTAATAAAACGAATGTACCTTTTCTGATTGAAGGAAAACATGTTGTGCTGATTGACGATGTATTGGCAAGCGGACGCATGGTACGCGCAGCTCTAGATGCGATGACTGCCTTTGGACGCCCTAAAATGGTGGAACTTATGGTTTTGATTGACCGCCGGTATAACCGTGAACTACCTATTGAACCCGATTATGTCGGTATGAAAGTAAGCACGCTGGAAAGCCAGCGCGTACAGGTAGAATGGAAAGAACAAGGATTTGAAGCGGATCACATCTGGATGGTTGATTAATTTAATGATTAATGGTTAAGTATTAATGGTAAATGATGAAGTAGCGCCGTTTGTAGCAAATCTTCAAAATTACCGTTCAGACCTACGACCAAAAATCCATTACTCTTTTATTAATAACATTAGTCTTCACTTTTATTCCTACAAGCGCATTAACCCTTAACAATTAACCATTAATAATTATAATCATCTCGGTATGTCTTTACCTTCCCGGTTTTCTGCTTTTTCAATGCCTTCTGTTTTATAAGTCAGTTTATTGATGTAAAAAACTTCACGGCCTGCACCAACTGAAGAAGGACCGACCCGCTGCATTCCATACGCTAAAAAATATTTTCCGTACCAGGGCGCCAGGTAAGCATTTTCATTATTCAGGACTTTTTCGGATTCTGATTTGGCTGTAATCTGGAATTTTTCATTTTCCACCACGACCTTGTTCCGGTTGATAACCTCAGTGTGAATAGTTCCTTCCTGCGGATAAGCCAGAATAAAATAATCATTCACCGGCGTCAGCTGCACCATTTCCTGCAGCTCAAAGCTGTTAAGATCTTTGATGGGAATACAATTATCCCATTTAAACTTCCCGTTCCGGTCGAAACCACACACAATGGCATGTGTGTAATGATAACCTTCCAGAGAACGGCTGGAATAAGGCCTGTTAATTCCGTTGGTCACGATTGGCGAGCCGGCACGCTGATTAGGATAATATACCTCAGCAACCAATACTATCTCATCTTCCGTCTGAATCAGGTTATGTACCAGAAGACGATAACGAAACCGGTTTTCTTTCCCCAGGCTTTTCCTTTTTCCAATACGCTCCATCATTTTTTGACGACGTTTTGGTTTCATATAATTAAAGAAATTCTGAAGCTCAGAAAATTCGATAAATTCCGGTGTTTCCGGTTCATTGTCAGAAATATGAGTAATATACAAGCCTTGTGAGTAAGGTGTGCAGCCAACAGAATAATTCCCGATCAGGTAAGAATCGTCGGCATTCAGGGGAACAATCTGTCCGGAGATCAGGCTGTTTTTAGGATCGCTCAATGCAGTTTTCTTCAGCATTCTTCCTTCATACGAATACGTCTTGATTTCAAAGACACAGTTTTTTTTACGAAAGGCATAGGTTATGACATTGATAATGCCATCCTGTTCATTGATATCCACATTATTCAGCTCTGTATTTTTTTCATACAAACCTGGCAGTACTTTTGAAGTATGGTCAAAGAAGGAGTGAATAACGACCACGGGACGTGATTTGTGATAACCCGCGATAACCGCCTTGCTGCCAATTACTTTAAACTGATGTACATCAATTCCCGAAAGCAGATCCCCTTTATAGGTTTCAATAGCGCCATCAATAAAATTCATCTGGATAAAAAGAAAATGATCAGTATCAGGTTGTGCGAATAACCAGTAGCCAAAATTTTCACCCTGATAAGCCATTACAGGCGTATAACGATGATCGAGTTTATAGTTAATTTTCCATAAAGGATTCAGCGAAGTATCGTATTTAGTAAATTCCCAGCTTTCACTTCTGCCAAAGTATCCATCCCCTCGTACGAGCGAAATAAGTCCTCCATTCCCCAAAGTGAACACCTCAAATTCTTCAGAACGTGAAGAGTTTGTTGGTATTTCAAGACGATCAGATTGTTCCAATTGCGCCTGAACCATTGTAGGTCCTGCCAGCCAAAATTGTATGATCAGACAACTTTGTACCATGTATAGTAAACGGTTCTTCATAAGTTCTTCTGTCGGGGTGTAAGTCTGTTCAATATTTACCCTAATTTTGCATCAAACGAGTAACATATCATTAATATATAAATATTTTTATTCAAATAAAAACTTAGATGATTGTTATAAAAATTTCTCTAACAATCTGATACACTACTAAAAAAAAATTTCATGACGATTGAAGCCATACTGAAAGCAGACATACAAAAAGCGATCCAAAAAAACTTTGACATCACTGTTGAAGACATCCTGCTACAACCAACTAAAAAAGAATTTGAAGGATTTTATACGTTTGTAACCTTTGCGCTAACCAAAGCAACACGACGCGCCCCAGCGGAAATCGGCCAGATCATTGCAGCCGACCTGGAAGCTCACTCTGAGATTGTTGAGAAATGTAATGTTGTTCAGGGATTTCTGAACATCAGCCTTAAGGATATGACCTGGCTGAATTTATTTGGAGACATTTTTTCTGATACTGATTTTGGAGATTCGCCTGCCAATGGCAGTTCGGTAATGATCGAATTTTCCTCTCCAAACACCAATAAGCCTTTGCACTTAGGCCATTTGCGTAATGATTTTCTTGGTGATTCGCTGGCCCGGATTTTAAAAGCATGCGGATATGATGTTGTAAAAACTTGTCTGGTTAACGATCGTGGTATTCACATCTGCAAATCCATGCTGGCTTACCGTGAACTTGCTAATGGAGAAACGCCGGAATCGTCAGGCATAAAAGGAGATCATCTGGCCGGAAAATATTATGTACTTTTTGATAAGGAATACAAAAAACAAATTGGAGAACTGGTAGAAGGTGGCATGACTGCCGAAGAAGCTGCAAAAAAAGCACCCTGGATTCTGGAAGCGCAAAAACTGCTTTTGTTATGGGAACAGGGTGATGCAGAAACGGTTGCACTTTGGACAAAAATGAATAATTGGGTTTACGATGGTTTTAACCAGACGTACAACCAGATTGGTGTCAGTTTTGACAAAACTTATTATGAATCAAACACTTATCTATTAGGAAAAGATATCATTGAAGAAGGCCTTCAGAAAGGCGTTTTCTTTAAAAAAGCAGATAATTCTATCTGGATTGATCTGACAGCAGAAGGTCTTGATGAAAAACTGGTACTACGCGGTGACGGAACTTCGGTTTATATCACCCAGGATATAGGAACAACGGAACTGAAATACAGCGATTTTCATAATGACCGTTATTTATGGGTGGTTGGAAACGAACAGGATTATCACTTTAATGTTCTGTTTGCTATTCTCAAACGACTAGGAAGACCCTATGCCGAAGGTTGCTACCACATCAGCTACGGCATGGTTGATTTGCCCTCCGGAAAGATGAAATCCCGTGAAGGAACCGTTGTCGATGCTGATGACCTTGTCAACCAGATGATTGAAACGGCTGCAAAACGTACGCAGGAACTGGGTAAAATTGATGATTTTGAAAGTGAAGAAGCTACTGCGCTATACCATACGCTGGCACTCGGCGCTTTGAAATATTACCTGCTCAAAGTCGACCCAAAGAAAAGAATGCTTTTCAACCCGGAAGAATCGATTGATTTTCAAGGGCACACCGGACCATTTATTCAGTATACCTATACCCGGATGCGTTCAATTCTGAGAAAAGCAGAACAATCAGGTATTGAAATTAAATTGCCTCCGGTAGGATATGAATTGCATGAAGTAGAGCGGGAGTTGATTTATACGCTATCGCAGTTTCCTCTACGCATACAAGCTGCAGGCAATGAATTTGCACCCTCAGTGGTTTCCTTTTATATGTATGAACTGGCAAAAGTATATAACCAGTTTTATGCTGAAGTTTCCATTTTCGCTGATAATGATCCGGAAGCTGTGAAATTTCGTATTGCTTTATCAAAGGTAGTTTCTGAGACGATTCACAAAGGTTTAGGATTATTAGGAATAAATGTTCCTGAGAGAATGTAATCGTATTTTTTTACGTTAATTTTATGGATGGAAATTACAATCTACCTATTGTAATTTCCATCCCTGTTTTTCCAGTCCAACTTAACACAAATTCACTAGTTATGGCTTTAATTAAATCAGTATTCATTATGATCTCAACGCTTTTTACAGGCCTTTTTGCTGACAAAGCTGAGATCGCTCAAAAACCTGCAGAACACATGGCTGCCAAACAAACCTTGTACGATTTTAAAGTTAAATCGCTTGTAGGTGAAAAAACAGTGGATTTGAGTAAATACAAAGGAAAAAAAGTAGTGATCCTGAATGTTGCTTCGAAATGTGGTTATACAAAGCAGTATGCGGACTGGGAAAAATTCAACAAAGAACATGGCGATAAAGTCGTTGTATTAGGTTTCCCTGCAAATAACTTTGGTGGACAGGAACCTGGTTCAAGCGAAGAAATTGCTACGTTCTGTTCAAAAACATATGGTGTTTCTTTTCCAATGTTTGAAAAAGTTTCAGTACTTGGTGAAGATCAGGCTCCGATTTACAAATGGCTTACGACTAAGGAATTAAATGGATGGAATGATAAAGTTCCTACCTGGAATTTCTGCAAATATGTTGTAAACGAAAAAGGGGAACTGACTAACTTTTTTGCTTCGAAAATATTACCGACAGATGCTGAATTTATGACTGCGGTAGGTCTGTAATCATTTAGATTTTGAAGAAAATAATTGCCTGGGTTGAACAGAAAGCTCAGGCTTAATATTAAGTGATAGTAGAATGAAATTTTGGATTGAAGCGGCTCGGCCACGTACATTGCCTTTGGCGCTTTCCTGTATATTAATGGGCTGCTTTTTAGCCGCATCAACGGGTCAGTTCAACTGGCCCGTTGCTTTGTTAAGTGTACTTACAACCACACTTTTACAAATACTTTCAAACTTTGCAAACGATTATGGTGATGCCGTAAACGGAAAAGATACCGAACTTCGCCAGGGTCCAATCAGAGCAGTTCACTCGGGTAGCATTCCTGCTTCGGTGATGCTGAGAGCCATTATAATCTTCGCTGTTTTCTCTCTGGTTTCAGGTATTTCTTTGCTGACAATTGCCCTTAGAGGAGCTTCTGCCAATACTTTCTGGGTATTTCTGGGTATTGGAATTGCCTGCATTATTGCAGCCATCACGTACACAGCAGGCAAACGTCCTTATGGCTACGTTGGTTTAGGAGATTTATCGGTATTGATCTTTTTTGGATGGGTTGGTGTATTAGGAAGCAGCTATTTGCATACACATCTCTGGGACTGGAATTTGCTGTTACCCGCCACCAGCTGCGGGCTTTTTGCTGTTGCTGTTTTAAATATTAATAATATACGTGATATTGAATCTGATAGGGCAACGGGCAAAAACTCCATTCCTGTTCGGTTAGGACGCGAAAAAGCAGTTCTTTATCACTGGGCAATTCTGAGCATTGGCATGACCTGCGTATTAATTTATACCGTTCAGCATTTTTCCAATTATACCAGTTTTTTATTTTTACTAAGCTTTCCATTATTTATCAAAAACGGCCTGGCGATTTCAAGCCTTAAAAAAGCAAGTGAGCTGGACCCTTATCTTAAACAAATGGCACTTTCAACACTGCTTTTTGTGATACTATTTGGAATAGGCATTATCTTATAAAAGATTTACATTTCACTTTTTTATAAAAGGCTCATACGCTTTTCCTAAAATCAAATAGCCTTTTGCATTAGGATGAAGCCCATCCGAGAAAAGTGATTCATCAATTTTACCCTCTTTGCCTGCAAGTACCAGACCGGGATCTGCGTAACTTACCTGCATAGACTCTGTCAATTCTTTCAGTTTGGCATTTAGTTTCCTCACACGATCTTCCTGCTGCCTTCTTGGATAGATTCCAACCATGAAGATAGCTGCCTTGGACTGGCGAAATTTTATTGCATCAATCAGCATTTTCCATCCCGCAAGAATTTCATCATCCGAGTTCATCTGAAGATTATTTGTACCGATATTGATAAAAATCCGGCTTGCCGTGTAGCCATCCAGTTCACCATGATATATACGCCATAAAACATTTTCAATCCTATCCCATCCATAGCCCAGATTCCTTGAATTTATTCCAAAAGTTTTATCCCATGAATCTGCACCCGTGGCTCGCGGGCCTTTTGGAAGTCCACCCCAGAAATGTGTAATGGAATTTCCTATAACTACGATTTTTGGCTGTTCTGATTTGTTCAGCGTCAGTATTTCCTGATGCCTTTTCTCCCAGTCATAATTAGCAAGCTCGCGCATTTGTGTACAGGGTATGACCGTAGAAATTTCCCCTTTCGGTTCATGTAAAATTTCCCGGATTCTTTTTTCATAAGCCTCCGCATAGCGCATCATGCCCAGATCTGTCGGATGCGTACCATCCACCATGGTTTCAATATCCTGATGAAATTCTTCTTTGGAAATCATATAAATCGCTTCAACTCCTTCGGTTTTTAACCGGGCAAAGGCTTCTTTCATTATCACGTTTACATCCTGATAGCTTTTGCGGTTTACCGGATTAATTGCTTCATCTGTATACCCGTCATGTTCAGCCAATACAATTGGGATTTGCGGCCTTTTGGCTCTTAATCCTTTAACACCATCGAGAATTCTTTTTTTGATTTCATCTGCCGGAATATTTACGCTGGCCACCAGATTTGGCAAACAATCCAGAATATAAATTTTGGCGTCAATTTCAGCAACCATATCCATTAGTTCTTTTTCCATACGGCCATTGCCTGAAAAGCCAAGATTAACCAAAGGATCATCCAGTTTCCTGCTAAGAATAGCCGGCCACGCCATTCCTGGACGTGAGGCACAGGCACCTTGTGCAATGGAAGTTCCATATACAACAATGGGTTTATCCGGACGCATTGGCAAAGGCTCAAAACGTGTTCCCTCAGGAACACCTATCTGCATCCATTTTACATTATTATAAAGCGGTAAAAATAGACGATACTCCCGACCCAGCTTATGGGTACTATCAACGGGTTCTATATTTCTGAAATTATACGTAATTGTATCCCCAAAAGCATATTTAGCAGAGCACCAGCGCCAGTCGCCGTTATTGGAAATTGCATATAAATCAACACCGCTTACACCTGTGGCCGGCATATGAGGCAAAGCCTGCTTACCTCCTACTACATACCGGACTCTGATCTCTCCTGAATTTGCCCTGAAACGAATCATCAAACCTGCCGATTGGGTTGATAAATCCCAAACCTGTTTTCGGACAGTTTTTTCTGCACGGGCAGGTAAACGATCATATTTGTCTTTAACTTCTTTTGGCCAGGCCTGCCCTTCAATGACCGGAAAATTACTCTCGGCCGGATTCCACCAGGTAAATGGTGTGGTTTGGGCTATCGAAAAATGGCTGACAAAAGCCAGTAAAAGAATGTAGCAAAAACTTGGTTTCATAAAAAAATAAGATGTTATGGCTAAAGCCGGAAATATCCTGGTACATAAAAACCCAAGGTTGAAACCTTGGGTTAATAAAGCGGGCTCCAGTCTAACCCAAGGCTTCAGCCTTGGGAAAAGGATACCCGAGTGCTTCCGGCTTTAGCCATAGGTAGCTATATAACCTTCTACTTCACCAAAACCCCGTCTGCAACAAAAGTTAGTTCTTTTTTAGGCTCTGTAATTTTAGCAATTTCTTCTTCACTTTTTCCTGCATCTTTTGCATAATGCTGCAAGTGCTCAACGGGAACTGTTTTCATTTGTGCTTCACCTTCAAAAATCACGGTTTTTCCGGTTATATCTTTGGGTACAAAAAAGGCATAATCTTTGAACATAACCCGCATCGTTTCTCCGTTATCCATTTTCACCTTCATCCAGCAACCTTTTACCTGGCAAACTGATTCCACAGTGCCTGTTACCTTGGCAGCCATTTCCTGCTGATCGCCCATTTTTGCCGGCAAGGCACTTGCCTGAATGGCCTTTTTATCATTGATTTCTCTACCAAAATGAGCATTTGTCTGTGCCTTTAAAGAATAAGATCCCGCCAAAACAAACAAGAAAAAAAGAAGCTTTTTCATCTGTATAAAATTGATAGTAAACGTTTACAAAATTATTATTGATTTCTATTCTAAGACTTCCAGCCAGCCTTTACAATGATTTCCACCTGGTGTATCCACCACATAAAAGTACGTTCCGTTTGCTATTCCTTTTCCAAAATCATTTTTATAGGCAGCAGATTTATAAATACTTTTTCCCCAGCGATTATAAATTTCAAGAGAAGACCCAGAAACCGGAACATAGAAAATATCATTTTTACCATCCCCGTTGGGCGTTATTACATTGGATAAAATCAATGGCTCCTCAGCACTGATTTCTTTAGAAGCTGTAAGAGCGCAACCAGCTGCATTATAGGCTGTAAGTGACACCGTATATTTCCCAGGTGTTTCATAGCTGTAATTTTCAACATTTGCAGTGGTAAAATTGTTTGATGTTCCCAAGTTCCATTGGTAACGCTGCGCATTGGCCGTCTGATTCATCATCGAATATTTAACGGGTTGATTGCATTCTCCACCAGAACGAACAATCTCAAAAACCGGAATATAGGAATGGTCTATGTTTACCGTAATCTGCCTTTTAGGCCGACAGCCATTTGTATAAACTCCTTCGATCGTATATGTGGTTGTCTGTCGAGGACTTACCGTCACAGATTTCCCCTTGGTATCACTCAATGTTGAATCACCTGACCAGATATATTCTGCTGCATCCCCAGAAACGGTTAATACAACCGAAGAACCTGCACAGGCTGTTTCATCTGGCATTGCCATAAAATTCTTATTTTCCTCGACGGTTACATTTACTTTTTTGGTAACAGAACAGCCGCTTTCAGAACTTATTTTTACTGTAAATTCTGTTGTTTTATCAATGGTAATCTTAGGCGTTGCGCTTGAAGGATTATCCAGTCCGGTTGCCGGCGACCATTCGTATTTTGTACCTCCGCTTGCAAACAGGCTTACCGGCTTATTCTCACATGTGACCGTATCGCCGATTACTTTGGCATTGACACTTTCAACCGTAATAATTTTCTGTGCTATATCCATTCTTTTGCAGCTCAGTTTATTATAAACGGTCAGTGTAATTTTATAGGTTCCGGCTTCATTAAAGGTATACGATCCACCATCTTCCTGACGGGAAATCCCGTTTCCATTTACTTCCCAAAAATATTCAATGCCGCCTTCACTGGTATTAACCAGATCCAAAGTCAAAGGAGCACAGGCTTTCAAAACATTTTTATTTTGCCCCTGGTATACGTCAAAATTGGCCTTGAGCAGATCAATATCTATTTTAAAAGCGGCGCTATTGCAGTTCTCACTTTTGTTTGTTCTGGACCAGGCTTGTGGTGTAACCGGAAAAAAACTACCTCCGCAAGCACAGGTCGCATGATAGATCATACCATTTTTATCAAACCGGCTGGTTCCGCCATCAACATGATCCCCATGCGCTTTTCCCGTTCTGTCGTAACTTCCGAAAAAAGTACCATAAAGCAGGGATTTGGCATTTTGTTCCAGAATAGCAATGTAAAAATTACTTCCGCTTGAAATTTCCTGTATCGCATTCTCTGTAACGGGTAACCCCAACGTACTGCTTTCAACATTAAAACGTGTACTTACATTCACTTCTCCTCCCCATCCGGCCAGATAAATATTTCCGCATTCGCTGACCAGAAAAGCGGTTGGAGAAATATCGGGTGTACCTTTTCCTGACCCAATCACGGTTGAAAAAATGGATTTGGATAAAGAGTAATCCAACGCATGAATAAATTGTCCGCTGCCGGCATTATTATAGACGCCGCTACTCACCGGATATTGGCCAAATGACAAACCATAAACAAAAACATTTTCTGCCGGATCAAAATCCAGCAGGTATCCTCCGTCCTCAGCAGTGGTCCCCAGGTAAGTCATGCTTTTGAGATGACCGCCGGCGTAAACTCCTATGAAGGCATCTTCGGTTCCGCTCAGTTTAGACTGATAGGCATTGCCAGTCGTTTTCAAATCAGTACTTTGCGTTATCCCTGTTACAAAAACATCGCCGTTCTTCGCTGGTTTTGCTGAAAAAGCTGCATCAAAGCCGTTCCCTCCTACATAGGTACTCCACAGCAAGGATGATAAATTGGATGAGAGTTTAAACAAAACACCATCCTGGCTTCCTGAAAATTTTGTTTGATCTGCATTGATGACAGGAAAATTATCTGAATTCGTAGAAGAAACGACAATGACGTTATCTTCTTGATCAAGTTCAATTTCGCCCCGGAAACTATCACCGTAATTTTTTATTCTAACCGGAGCAGTAGCACTGATTCCATCATTATTCCCGCCACCCATGTAGGTAGATGCCGCTAGCTTAGCTCCGTCTGTACTTAATTTGGAAACAAAAATATCACTGCCATTAGAAAATTCAAGGCCGCTTACCGGCTCAACACTCTGACCGCCGCCAAATATTTTTTGATAAGCCCCTGTGCCAGTTGGAAAATTAGTGGAAGAAGTAGTTCCAAAGATCAGCAGCTCATTCTTACTGTTAACGATCAAACTGTTAGGCACTTCCGTATCCTTGCCTCCCAGATAAGTTGCATACAAAAGCTGGCTTCCATCAGGACTGAATTTCAATATCCCGACATCAACGACATTGGCAAACTTCGTTTGAAACGCCCCTACCGTTGCCGGAAAGCCAACGCCAAAAACAGTACCGCCTGAATATAGATTACCTTCTGCATCATACGTTGCCGTATGCCCCCAGTTATCTGCTGTTGATCCTGAAAAAGTGGAAAAAATCAGTTCAGGATCAATCGTTAAAATTTCGGAATGCGTATAATCTTTTGGTAAAAAAAACTGAACGCGGTTGTTTTCGGAGAGCAGGATTTTTGTATTTACTTCCTGCGTTTTACCATGAATCATCTGATAGGAATAAGGCTGTGCTTCCTTAAACTGACCCACCGAAGTTTTAACGATAGTCTGTCCTGCTTCGTTGATAGAAACATCGGTTGCACCTTCATACTTTAATTTGATCTGAGAAGCATCCGAATGGGGATGAACAATAAATTCATATTTTAGTTTTGAGTCATACGTGTAAACCCGCAGGTCAATTCCTTTGTAGATATTTTCATAAACAACTTCTTCAAAAGCAGCAACATCCCCTGCCCATTTAGACTGATCATTGCCTAAAAAATAGTTAAAACGGGATTTTACCTGATGTTTCTGTGTATGCTTGATCTTGGCATCTGAATTTTCAAACTGAACCTCTACGCCATGTGCATTGATCAGTGGTACAATTGGAGGAGAAAACTTGGCATTGGGAGATGAGGGCTGAGAAGGTGTTTTTCCGTGAAGAGCAGATAATTTCGCGGCATCGTGAAGTACGTATACAAAAGACTTATTTTTCAGAAAAAGGAAGCCGCCCGGAATTTCTGCACGGAACAAAATATCGGCACTCCACTGGCCTTTATTCTGTATAAAGTACATTCCGCCACCAAAAGATGAAGTTATCGTTCCCAGGAAAACCAGCATCAAAATCAAAAGACATTGTATAGTTTTCCCCATAATCAATATTCCCTTTTGTTTTTACTTGAACGCAGAAACAGATATGATATTTTTACAGAATTCGTACTCTTGTTTTACGTTTGAACCCAGCAGAACCAGCTGTTTTTCAGTCGATTTAATAACGTTATCAAGATACCAATTTATTCCGTGCACATCGAGATTTGTAGTCGGTTCATCTAAAAAAATAACAGGCACATCCGACATAAAGGCCAGTCCCAGCTTTACCCGCTGTTTCATTCCCGATGAAAAATGCCTGATCACTTTTCCGCTTGCATGCGATAACTGAATAAAATCTTCAAAATCAGGCGTTGTAATATCGTTTTTCAAAGGCTTGAATTTCCGGTGGAATTCAATCAGCTCACGCAGCGTAAATTCTTCAATCAGTTCCAGATAAGGCGCTGCAATGACCAAATGTTTATACCAGTGTTCAACATCAATTATTTTTTGGTTATGCGTGTAGCTTATTGTTCCTTCTGTTGCCGGCGTCATTCCGGTCAGCAGCTGTAGTAATGTTGATTTCCCGCTGCCATTCGGCCCGACAAAAGTATACATCTGACCTTGTTCCAATTCAAAGCTAGCTCTCCGGATGATCCATTCCTGAATGAATTTTTTACCAATATTTTCTACTTTTATCTGCACAATTTACTGACTGAATACTAATATTTAATTGATGAAATAATCCGGATATTATTTTTTTGCTAAATAATAATCCCAGGCTGCTTTTGAAATTTTGGCTATTATACCATCTCTTGTTTTTTCATCTACCGGTGTATTAGAAACAAAAACGACGACGGCTACGTGCTCTCCATTTGGCAGTGTCATAATGCCTGCATCATTTGTCGCCGCTAAAATACCATCTTTGCTGCCAGACAAACCTGTTTTATGAGCTACTACTGCATTTTTCGGAAGTAATCCTTTTATCTTGTTAGGACCAGATGTAGTTTCGGTCATAATTTTCATCAGAAATGCGTTGCTTGTTTTTGACAAAGCCTTTCCTTTATATAAAATTTCCAGAAGTCGCAGCATAGCACGAGGTTTGCACCAATTTTTAAATTGTGCTTTCCAATCTTTATGCATTTCTTCTTCTGTGGCAGCAATGGCTATGCTTTTTATGCCAAGACTATGAATGTATTCGTCTACCTTTTTTGTACCGCCAACCAAACGAAATAAAATATCACACCCATTATTATCACTTTGGGAAACCGTGTAACTAAGTAATTCGGAAAGTTTTATATCCACATCACCATTGGGGTATTTCTCTCTGATCGGGCTGTACGTATCGGGCAGCAGATCTTTTTTAGTGATATGTATTTTTTGGTTCAGAGATAATTTCCCTTTATCAACCTGATTCAGAACAGCCATCGCGAGCGGAAATTTGTATACGCTCTGCATGGGATATTTCAGCCCTTCATTAAACAGAAAAGTTTCCCTGTCCTCCAGCCCCATGATCGCGACCCCAACCGTACCCTTTGCATCGGGAAGAATTTTTTCAATTTTCTGACGAAAAATTTCATGTTTTTTCTGTCCAAAAAGATTCAGGCTGCAAACCATGAACAAAGCAATCAGGAAGAAAGGCAAGGGTTTGAAGTTTTTGTTACGAGTCATCTGAAAAGTAATAAAAGGCTAAGGCTTGATTTCGGCTGTTTCGGTAAGTGTTGTATTGTTATTTCTCATACGCGTCAGTTTCACCAGTTCAATCCGGGTATCCTGCATGGAAATGATCTGGAAAGAATAAGGCGGCATACTGATTTCATCATTGACTTCCGGCAAATCGCCATGCACCTGGATCAGCATCCCGGCCAGGGTATCATAATCACCTTCAGGTAAGTCCCACCCGTATTTTTCATTCAGATAATCGACCTCATGCCGGGCACTCAAAATATAGGTATTGTCATCCACCTTTCGCTCTGTCCAATCTTCGGTAGAATCGTATTCATCCTGAATTTCCCCAAAAATCTGCTCAACCACATCTTCTACACTCACCAGGCCGGAGGTTCCGCCAAACTCATCTACGACCAATGCCAGGCTGCGGCGTTCTTCCAGAAAGCGAAGCATCAGATCACTCGCAGGCATTGCTTCCGGGACAATCAGGATCGGGGTAACGATGCTGCTGATTTCCTTAGGTTTTCTAAACAAAGACAAAGCGTGGCAATAGCCCAGCACATCATCAACGGATTCACGGTAAACAATGATTTTCGAATGACCGCTGGCCAAAAAAGTTCTTTTCAAATCTTCAATCGTATCACTCACATTCACCGCAGAAATTTCTGTTCTCGGAATCATACAATCCCGGATCCTTAAATCCTTAAAATCCAGTGCATTGATAAACATTCGCTCTTCAATACTATGATCGTCAAAATCCGGATCATCTGCCGAAGCTGCCTCATCGCGTAAATAATGTGTCAGCGCATGTTCCTTCACAAAGGGCTCTACCAGCCAGTACAGAGGCGTCATCACCCATTCGGCAAAGCGGACGGGGAAGGCTTTTAAATCTAAAACTTTTGGAAAAATATAACCGATCCTGACCCAGATCGTATAACATAAAACCCACAAAACGGCCAGCCCGACAAAGAGAATAAAAATGGTCAGCTCCTCTCCGACACCCAGTGAATCTTTAAGAATCGGAAATACAAAAGCTACGGCGTAGAAGCAACCGAGTGCTACAACGGCAAGCCGCACCATCCGCAGAAGCCGGCGCCAGTAAAGTGTCTGGAAAATGACATTGGCATCTTCATGTCTTAATGTGTAGCGATCAATGGAAATATCCAGCAGTATGGCCCGGACAGCTCCATAATAACCTGCAAGAACAAAGAACAAAACAGCCAGCCCAACCAGAAGAATATTCATTTCTTTTTAATTTTAGTAACGCCCGCTTTTTTTACTTCAATGTCTTCCAGTCTCTTTTTTTCAGTTAAAGAAGCTTTTAATCTGCTGAACTGAAAGAAAAGCAAACAGGTAATACTCAGCAGCAAAAGCCAGTAGCTTTCAAATAAGGTAGTACGGCGAAATTCGAATACCCACACGATTAAAAAACCGATACAAGCGGCAATTAAAATGGTTCGGGTCAATTTTGAAGACATGGAAAAACTTTTAATCTATTCTTTTTCAAATATACATATAATGAGTAAAAACGGGTAAAAATATCTATGTCGTCTATAATATAGCTTACTTATTTCTCCGGTTTTCTGTAAAATCGTTAACTTGCAGCAATTCCTGTACAATCAGGCCGCAATGCCCTGGTTGTAAAAATTTTTCTTGATAAAATATCTTACTTTTACTATGAGCGAAACTACACAACGCTTTCCTGCCGGTGTTATCACCGGTGACGGAGTTAGCGAAATCTTCCGTCATGCCAACGAAAACAACTATGCCCTTCCCGCTGTTAACGTGGTTGGTACGAACTCAGTAAACGCGGTAATCGAAACTGCAAAAGCTGTAAACAGTCCTGTTATTGTTCAGTTTTCAAATGGCGGCGGTATCTTTTTTGCAGGAAAAACGCTATCAAATACAGATCAGAAAGCTGCTATTGCAGGAAGTATCTCAGGCGCACAGCACGTTCATTTAATGGCTGAGGCGTATGGTGTTCCTGTAATCTTACATACAGACCATTGCGCAAAAAAACTTCTTCCCTGGATCGACGGTCTTTTGAAAGCTGGTGAGCGTCATTTTGACAAAACCGGTAAACCATTATACAGCTCGCATATGCTGGATTTGTCGGAAGAACCATTGGAAGAAAACATCGAAATATGCAGCAAATATTTTGAGCGCATGGCTAAAATCGGTATGACACTTGAAATTGAACTGGGTGTAACAGGTGGTGAAGAAGATGGTGTTGATAACAGCGATGTCGATAGCTCCAAGCTTTATACTCAGCCTGAAGAAGTGGCCTATGCTTACGAAGAGCTTCGCAAAATTTCTCCTAACTTTACAATTGCAGCGGCGTTTGGAAACGTACATGGTGTGTACAAACCAGGTAATGTAAAACTGGAACCGAAAATCCTTAACAATTCTCAGAAATATATTCAGGAGAAATTTGGAACCGGTGAACTTCCTGTAAACTTTGTATTCCACGGCGGATCAGGTTCTTCTCGTGAAGAAATCCGTGAAGCTATCGAATACGGTGCAATCAAAATGAACATTGATACAGACGTTCAGTGGTCAACCTGGGAAGGAATTCTTAAATATTACAAAGAAAAAGAAGGATATCTTCAGACACAGTTGGGTAATCCTGACGGAGCTGATTCTCCTAATAAAAAATATTATGATCCACGCGTTTGGTTGCGTAAAGGCGAAGAGTCTATGATTGCCCGTTTGAAAGTGGCTTTTGAAGATCTGAACTGTATCAACCGTTTGGCTTAATTTATAGCTAAAATAAATAGTGAAAAGAGCGCTGATTTTTGATCTTCAGCGCTCTTTTTATCTTTTTATATGCTCAATTTTCGACGACTTCGGGTTTGCCCATCACCTGCTCGCGGTGTTTAATCCCCCAGGTCCTGAGCACTTCAATTAAATCCCGCAAAGATCTTCCATGCTCGGTTAATGTATATTCCACAACAACCGGAATAGAATCATAAACGGTGCGCTTAACTAATTCATGCGCTTCAAGATCCCGTAATTCTTTCGAAAGCATCTTATCGGTAATGTTAGGGATTTCCTTTGCGATCTGAGTAAAGCGCTTGTTGCCGAACATTAGGGAAATGACAATCTGTAATTTCCATTTCCCATTTAGTGCATCCAATGCATCACGTACCGGCAGCAAACTTCGCATGCAGTCATTATGACTTAGTTTTTCCTCACAAATTTCCTCTTTTGTTTCCATTTTTATTTTTCTGCTTCAAGAATAACACTATCCTTTTGTATAGTACTTACAAATGTATAGTATATTTATTTAAATTTGCATAATCAAACTCAAAATTAACTGTAATGAATAACCTGATTGAAACATTAAACTGGCGATATGCTGCAAAGAGAATGAATGGCAATAAAATACCATCCGAAAAACTGGATGTAATTTTGAAAGCAATCCAGCTTTCCCCTTCCTCTGTCGGTCTACAGCCTTATACTATATTTGTTATTGAAGACCAGGAAATTAAAGAAAAAATTCAGAAAGTAGCCTACATGCAGCCGCAGGTTGTTGAATCGTCTCACCTGATCGTTTTTGCTTACTGGAAAAAAATAACAGCAGAAAATATTGCTGATTATATAAAATTGATTGCTGATACACGCGGCGTTACGGAAGAATCTCTTGCAGGATTTAAAACTTCTGTCGATAATGGCATTCTGGGTCGCTCCGATGAAGTGAATGCACAATGGGCAGCTCGCCAGGCTTATATAGCATTAGGCTATGGACTTATTGCAGCGGCGGCTGAAAAAATCGACGCTACACCTATGGAAGGTTTTGATGCCGATGCGCTGGATGAAATTTTAGGGTTAAACGAAAAAGGCCTCCATAGTGTTGTGATCATGACATTAGGCTATCGCGACAGCGAAAATGACGTTTTGGCCGGTGCAAAAAAAGTAAGAAGATCAGAGGAAGAGCTTTTTGTTACAATCTGACGTTGGATTGTAAATAGGGCTCAGACTAAAACTGAAATTATTATGAAAGTTGAAATATGGAGTGATGTGATGTGTCCCTGGTGCTACATCGGAAAACGTAAGTTTGAAAAAGCATTAGCGCAATTTCCAGAGAAAGATCGCATTGAAGTGGAATGGAAAAGTTTTCAGTTGAATCCGGATATGAAAACCGATCCTGATAAAAGTATTGTTGAATACCTTGCAGAAGCTAAGGGCTTTACTGTTGATCATGCTACACAAATGCTGGATCATGTGACAAACGTGGCCGCAGAAGTTGGTCTGGACTATCATATGGATAAAACAGTACTGGCCAATTCTTTCGATAGCCACCGTTTCATCCAGTTTGCCAAGAAAAACAAAGTAGGCGATGCAGCAGAAGAACAATTGTTCCATGCTTATTTTACCGAAGGCAGAAACACGGCTGATCATGCTACATTAATTGATCTTGGTACAAAAATTGGCCTGGATGCTGAGGCTGTGAAAGAGGTTCTGAATAGCAATCAGTTTGCAGAAGAAGTTCGCAAAGATATTTATGAAGCGCAGCAGGTAGGCGTTCGCGGCGTTCCGTTTTTTGTTCTGGACCGGAAATATGCTGTTTCAGGAGCTCAGCAAACGGAAACATTTTTAGGTGCCCTTCAGCAATCTTTTCAGGAATGGGAAAAAGAAAATCCGGCTCCGCTTGTGAGCCTGGCTGATGGTGACAGCTGTGATATAAATGGCAACTGCTGATTAATACTTTTAGAAATTATATTCAAAGCCCGGGTCATTGCCTTTTTGCGCAATACCCGGGCTTTTCTTACATTGCCGGCTTACATCTCATACGCTTAGTCATGGCAATTAATCGTAATTCGTTACGGGGAAAACTTTTCATTATCATTTTCGGTGCAAATACCAGGCGGGGGCGGATTTTTGATGTCTTCTTATTGTGGTTTATACTAATCAGTATTCTTGTCGTTTGCCTGGAAAGTATTCCCAAAGTTCGCAATCAATATGAATCTGCATTTTTCTATCTGGAGACAATTTTTACCATTATTTTTACAATAGAATATTTTCTGCGGATTTACAGTCACCCAAAGCCACTCAAATATCTACTCAGCTTTTACGGAATTATTGATCTGCTATCGATCATCCCGTTTTACCTCACGTACTTTTCACCCTCCGGCCATTATCTGGTTACGATCAGGATTTTGCGTTTGCTGCGGGTCTTCAGAATTTTAAAATTGAGCAGCTTTGTACATCATGCACAGGTACTCAAATCAGCTATTGCTTCGAGTTTACAAAAAATAACCGTTTTCATGCTGTTCATCATCGCTCTGGTTTTAATCATAGGCACGATTATGTATGTAGTAGAGGGAGAGGAAAATGGTTTTACAAGTATTCCTCAAAGTATTTACTGGGCCATTGTTACCATTACAACAGTTGGATACGGAGATCTTACCCCACAAACACCCTTAGGACAAATCATTTCATCCGTTGTGATGATCATGGGCTATGCAATTATTGCCGTACCCACTGGAATTGTTACGGTTGAAATGTCGAGGTCGCAGCCGGTTTCTAAACAGGTGAACCAGGTTGAATGTTTATCCTGTGGGAAATCGATGCCATTCAATGCTAATTTTTGCAGTAACTGCGGACATCCGCTTAAAGAATAAAACCAGATTTTCAACCTTTTAAAGCATTGCAGCCAATACTCAACTTTATGCGCCTGATCCTCTTATCCTTTCTTTTTTGCTTTACGGTTTCGCTTACACAGGCCGGAGGAATAAAAGGACGTATTGCCAATAAAAGCGGGGACGCACTTCCCTATGCAGGTATTGTAGTGAAAGGAACAAGTGACGGGACGATTGCCAACGATGAAGGTCTGTATGAATTCAGTCTTACTCCAGGGAGCTATGAACTGGTATTTCAATATCTGGGATTTAAAACACTGATTAAGTCTGTCGTAGTCGGCAATGATTTTTTGGAACTGAACATTACACTTGAAGAACAGGCGCTTAGCCTCGGAGAACTGACCGTAGGAAATAAGCGGGAAGACCCTGCTTATAGCATCATGCGTAAAGCCATCTCCAAAGCACGCTTTCATCAGTTGCAGATCCGTTCCTATCAGGCAAAGGTTTATTCAAGAAGTACAGCACTGCCAACCAAAATTCCTTATCTGATTGAAAAAAGATTCAGAAAAGAAGGTATTCAGGAGGGAAAAGCAATTATTAACGAAAGTGTTGCTGAAATCCAGTACCGCCGTCCGAACAATTTCAAGCAGCATATTCTTTCTACCCGCAATAGTTTAGACAATAGCATCCCTTCGCCAAACGAGTACATTCTGGCAAGTTTGTACAGTCCTGAAATTGCCGGAACGATTTCTCCCCTTTCACCCAAAGCATTTGCCTATTATAAGTTTGAATATGAAGGCTATTTTGAAGACCGCGGTCAGATCATTAACAAAATAAAAGTAATCCCGAGAGCGTACGGTGAAGGTGTTTTTCGCGGAAGTATTTATATCATTGATGAGCGCTGGGCCATTCACAGCTATGATCTGGAAACGACAACCAGCGGACTGGATATTTTTGCCAAGCAGATTTTCAATCCGGTACAAAATGTCTGGTTACCTGTCAATCAGCAATTTCGAATCAAGGGAAGTTATCTTGGTTTTGCGGGAGAATTTAAATATCTGGTTTCTTTAACATATCAAAAACTGGATATTGATCCGGGTTTAAAGGAAGAAATTGTTATTACTGATCCGAAAATTGATGCGGATATTACTGAAAAAGGAAGAAAGAAAAATCTTGAAAAAATGATTCAGGAACAGAAAGCCTTTTCTACAAAAAACCTGAGAAAATATACAAAGGAATATGATAAGGAATTAAAGAAAGAACGAAAAAGGAACGGGGAAGATCAGCGCGTGGTACGGGAAGATTCTATTTTGATCGATACCCTGGCTAACAAAAGAGACTCCACTTACTGGGATAATCTACGGCCGATTCCACTGACGAATGCAGAAGTACAGAGTTATGTATTGCAGGATAGCATTAAAATTGTTAAAGATGCCAGAAAAGAAAATGATCATCCGGACTCAACCTATTTCAAACCGCATCATATCCTGATTGGAAATACGTATTCACTGAGAAATAAAAATTTCATCCGTATAGAAAGTCCGTTTTTGGGTTTTTATTACAATACTGTTGAAGGGTATGCGCTGAACCTAGCCGCTGAGTGGCAGAAACGATGGAAAAAATCAAGCTATTTTTCAATCAGGCCTTATGCCCGCTATACGTTTGGCCGGGACCGGTTTAGTGGCAACATTCAGATGAATGCAGGCAATGCAAATTCACATCTGATGGTAACGGCAGGAGAAATGGTAAATCAGATCAACCGGGATAATCCGATCACACCTTTTGGAAACACCGTTTCTACCTTGATTTTTGAAAGAAACAGAGCAAAACTATATCAGTCGAAATTTGCGAAGGCTCAGTATGATCTGCAAAATATCTTTGATATCATCAATATAAGTACAAGCCTGGAATACGAACAACGAAAGGAGTTGTTCAATATGGAAAATATTAAATCCTATATTGATTGGCCCAAGCGCACGTTTTTACCAAACCGTCCGCTGAATGATGAAGAAAGTAATACAGGATTTCCTGATCATGATGCCATGGTTTTCCAGATCAGTGCCGACATTCGTCCCTGGAGACATTACCTGGTTCGAAATGGTGAAAAAAGATACCTGCGCACCAGGAAGCCTGCTTTCAGCATTCTTTATAAAAGCGGATTACCTTCGGCAGGAAATGTGGATTATAAATTTTTACAAGGTGGAATACGCCAGTCAATGGAACTGGGACCTCGTAATACGGTCAGTTATTCTATCAAAGGAGGTGGATTTATAAGCAAGAAGGAAATGTATTTTCCAGATTTCCGGCATTTCCTGGGTAACGAATCTTTTTTCCGACTTGGAGATCCACTGACCCAGTTCAGGAGTTTACCCTATTACGAACATAGCACAAGACAGTGGTTTATAGAAGGCCATGCGCTTTGGGCCATGCAGCGTTTTATGTTTACACAAATACCGGCTTTAAGACTGGCAGGTATTAAGGAAACGGTTCAGATACACTACCTTTTCTCCCCTACTTCCAGACATTATTCCGAGCTGGTTTATGGCGTTGACCATATCCTTCGTTTTTTCCGGATTGAAATGGTTGGCCAGTTTGATGAAGCCAGGCTGCATAAAATAGAGTTCAGACTGGGAACGACATTTAGAATTGCAGATTTGAAATAACTCTCAGCCGTCGGCAATCAGCAATCGGCTAAATATCTTAAAGCCGACTGCTAATAGCCATAACTAACAATTATTTTCCCTCACTCACTTTTTCACCTTTCAGTCTTGGCGCAACTTTTGGCAAAGACGGATAGGTATTATTTTCAGGATTTATGTCGGCCATACGATTGCTGGGGTCGATAACAATCCTGTCTACATCGGTCATAGCACGATCGATGGTGAAAGTATATTCAGGATAAGTCCAGCCCCAGTCAGAAAGTAAAGTTGTTTTTGAATAAAGTTTTTCTGCTTTTTCTCCGCGCATCATTTCCAAAGGAATGTAAAAATTTTCCTGAGAACCATCTTTATAACTCACCACAACATCCAGCGGCATAGGCATTTGTCCTATCCTCTCCAGAACTACGTCCGTTTTGCCGGTACTTGAAACAACTTCTTTAATCCCGTAATCAATTGTTTTCGTCGTTCCTACAAAATCTTCCCAGTACCAGTCCAGTTCCAGTCCGGATTCTTTTTCCATAATTCTTTTCAAATCCGTAGGATTCGGATGTTTATAGATCCATTCTCTGAAATAACGCTTCATACCCGTTTCAAGCTTGTCTTTTCCAATAATATAGCCCAATTGGTTTAAGAAAACGGCGCCCTTTGAATAACTGGCAATACTATAAGCGCGATTTGTATTATAATGGTCAGCATGTGTAGTCATTGGCTCTTCCAATCCGGATTTTACAAGACCTCTGTAACTGGCCGTTGTACCGCGCATAGGATCCGACTTGGACTGGAACAATTCAGCCATTACCAGATTCTGCGCATAGGTTGTAAAACCTTCATCCATCCAGGAATATTTTGATTCATTAGTACCCAGCAGCATCTGGAACCAGCTGTGAATGGATTCGTGCACAGCCACACTGACCAAACCTGTCAGATTGGAGTGACCGGTGATTAAAGTAGCCATAGGATATTCCATACCTCCGTCACCACCCTGAATGATCGAGTATTGCTTGTATGGATAACGACCAAATTTCTGGTTCATAATCTTGAAAGATTGTACAACCAGAGGCTCCATTTCTTTCCAGACATTAGCCAGCGTATCGGTTTGATAGAAAAAATGCAGGTCCAGGTTATCATCTACTTTAACGACATCGTGCTTATAATCGCGGTCAGCTGCCCAGACAAAATCATGTACTTCCGGTGCGATAAAATGCCATGTCAGTTTTTCACCTGCTTTATGCGGAACATCCTTTTTACTGTAACCATATCCAATTTTATCCGGATTCTGAAGATAACCGGTAGCTGCTACAACATAGGATGCATCCAATGTTATTTTCACATCAAAATCACCCCAAACGCCGTAAAACTCACGACCAATGTAAGGATTGGCATGCCAGCCTTCGTAATCGTATTCACACAATTTAGGATACCATTGCGCCACAGAGTAGTCAATTCCTTCACTGTTATTTCTTCCGTTTCGGCGTATCTGAACCGGAACCTGGGCTTCAAATTCAAGGTCGAATGTGTGCTGTGTTTTAGGAAGAATTTTTTCATTTAATGTAACTTCCAGGATCGTACCGACCACCTGATATTTCAGCGGTTTGCCGTTTTGTTTCAGAGAAAGGATTTTTTCGTAACCAATCTCATTCGGAGACAACTTGGAAATTCTGTCTTTTACACGCGGATCAGGATCGCTGATGGTCCTTGAACGAACATCCATCTGACTCCCCGGCTGAAAGGCATTCATATAAAGATGATAAAAAACCTTTGTCAGTGTATCCGGAGAGTTATTACTGTAAACAAGCTTTTGAACGCCTTTATACTGATTAGTAGTAACATCAAAGTCGACATTCATTTGATACTTAACACGTTGCTGCCAACGATCCGACTGTGCAAATGAAGCCGTACAGGTTAGTCCGGCGAGGATAACAAAAAGCAATCTATTCATTCTATGATACTAGTTTTTCAAATTTAAATACCTTGCAAATTACAGTAAAGGAAGCATTTGACCATGTAGTTTATATAATTCACCTTTAAATTGCTATGACAACTGTGAATAAGCCAATACTTTTTTCCCTATGTAACTTATCAGACCAATTTTAGAATATTTGGGCAGCAAACTCCACATAAATATTCTTTTTAGTTCACTCAGATCATATCAGAGGCATAATTGTTAATGATTTTGCCAAAATAATTACTGGCATATAATTAGTAATAATGGTTTTATATTATTCATTAATCAACTTAAAATATTTGTCAATTATGCTTAAATGGACAGTTATATTTCTGATCGTTGCCATCATTGCCGGAGTACTTGGATTTGGTGGAATTGCAGCTGGTGCTGCCGGAATTGCTAAAATACTTTTCTTTGTATTCCTGGTCTTATTCGTATTAAGCTTGATCAGAGGTGGAGTTGGGCGATCCTAATGATGTTTCAACATATATTATAAAATAAAGAAGCGAGCTGAATCAGCCCGCTTCTTTATTTTGGTATCTTACCTCAATTTATTCCCACTCAATCGTAGCTGGTGGTTTTGAAGAGATATCATAAACGACGCGGTTAACGCCTTTTACTTTATTTATGATGTCATTGGAAACTTCGGCAAGGAAATCGTAAGGTAAATGTGCCCAATCTGCAGTCATACCATCAACAGATGTAACGGCTCTTAATGCAACAACACTTTCATACGTACGTTCATCGCCCATTACTCCTACACTTTTCACAGGTAAAAGCATTACACCAGCCTGCCAGACTTCATTATATAAATTCCATTTTTTGAGTCCGCCGATAAAAATTGCATCGACTTCCTGTAAAATAGCTACTTTTTCAGGAGTGATTTCTCCCAGAATACGGATAGCAAGGCCCGGACCCGGGAAAGGATGACGACCCAGTATATTAGGGTCAATTTCCAATGTTTTGCCTACCAACCTTACTTCGTCTTTAAACAACGTATTCAGCGGTTCCACTACTTTCAATTTCATAAAATCAGGCAAACCACCTACATTATGATGCGATTTAATTGTCGCTGATGGCCCTTTTACCGAAACTGATTCAATAACATCAGGATATATTGTTCCCTGACCAAGCCATTTAACATCTTCAATTAAATGTGATTCCTGATCAAAAACATCGATAAATGCCTTTCCGATTGCTTTTCTTTTTGCCTCTGGATCAGATAACCCGTCCAGTGCATTATAAAACAGATCTTTCGCATCTACACCTTTGATATTCAAACCCATATCGCGGTAAGAATGAAGAACCTGCTCGTATTCATCTTTTCTAAGCAAACCGTTATCTACAAAAATGCAGAACAAATTTGTTCCGATTGCATGGTGCACCAACGTGGCAGCAACCGTAGAATCAACGCCGCCTGAAAGTGCCATTACGACGCGGTCGTTTCCAAGTTTTGCTTTAAGGCTGTGAATGGTTTGTTCAACAAAAGCATCGGCAGTCCAGTCTTGCTTGCAGCCGCAGATTCCTACGACAAAGTTGTGCATCAGCTGCTTTCCTTCGGTAGAATGGGTAACCTCCGGGTGAAACTGAATTCCATAGGTCAGCTCGTTTTCTATTTTGAATGCAGCTACTTTTACCGATTCTGTAGAAGCGATCACATGGAAATCGTCGGGAATACTGACAATCGTATCGCCATGTGACATCCAAACCTGAGAAGTCGTTGAAATTCCCGTTAGCAAGGAGGAATCTTCATCATCAATTTCCAGACGTGCACGGCCATATTCACGATGCTGCGAAGGTTTTACATCTCCGCCAAATGTATGCGCCATGAGCTGGGCACCATAACAAACACCTAGAATAGGTACTATTTTCCTGAATTTATTGAAATCAAGATAAGGCGCATCTGCATCCCGAACAGAGCATGGGCTGCCTGAAAGGATAACACCTTTGATGTTGGGAGTCAGCTCCGGGAAATTGTTGTATGGATGGATTTCACAATAAACATTGAGTTCCCGAACCCGACGCGCAATTAATTGCGTGTATTGTGAGCCAAAATCTAGAATAAGAATCTGTTCAGTCATAGAAAATGCGATATAAACCGCAAAGGTACGGAGATTGCCCGAAACGAAGAAAAATATCATGTAAACAAATAAAATATTCCCAGACTCTATGGCTAAGCGAAGAAAATACTATATTATTTTACTATTAACACTTGTAATTTAATTGTACTGCATATTATATTTGTTTAATAATTCAATATTTTAATTTTTATGAAACAAGGAACAATTAAATTCTTTAACGACGAAAAAGGTTACGGGTTTGTTAAAGACGCAGAAACAGGACAAGATTATTTCGTACATATCTCAGGTCTTGTAGACGAAGTTCGCGAAAACGACGAAGTTACTTATGATCTTCAGGAAGGTCGCAAAGGACTGAATGCCGTGAATGTTAAGCTTGCATAATCAGGACTTAATAGAAAGCAAAAGAGGTTTCTGCAAGCAGAAACCTCTTTTTTGTTAACTGATATTCAGAAATATATTTGTTAAATCAATTCCAGAATTCTTTCCATCGAAACCTGATAACCGATTTTTTCTCTTAGTTCACTGATCGCTACACGCTCCTGCTCCATGGTATCCCGGTGACGGATCGTAACGGTATCATCTTCCATGGTCTGGTAATCAACAACCACACAGAAAGGCGTTCCGATCAGATCTTGACGGGTATATCGTTTTCCAATAGCAGCACCGTCATCATACGTGGTACGGAAAGCTGATTTCAGGGAATTAGTAATAGCCTGCGCTTTTTCAGCTAAACCATCTTTTTTCACCAAAGGCAAAACAGCCACTTTAAAAGGCGCCAAAGCCGGGTGTAATTTCAGATACGTACGTTCTTTTTCAGCATCTCCCTCTCCTACTGTTTCCTTTGTATAGGCATTGCAGAAAGTAGCCAGGAAAAGACGATCCGCCCCAACGGAAGTTTCCACAACGTAAGGAATATAATTTCCATAAGGTTTACCATTTTCATCCAGATCCGCATCAAAATACTGAAGCTTTTTCCTGGACAATTCCTGATGATTGCGAAGGTCAAAATCCGTACGGGAGTGAATTCCTTCCATTTCACGGAAACCGAAAGGAAATTTGTATTCGATATCCACAGCTGCGTTCGCATAATGTGCCAGCTTTTCATGATCATGAAATTTCAGACTTTCAGCGGGTAAACCCAATGCAATGTGGAATTTCATACGCGCTTCTTTCCAGTTGTTATACCAGGTCATTTCAGTACCAGGGCGGATAAAAAACTGCATTTCCATTTGTTCAAATTCACGCATACGAAACGTGAACTGACGTGCAACGATTTCATTACGGAATGCTTTCCCGATTTGTGCAATGCCAAAGGGAACCTTCATACGGCCACTTTTCTGCACATTCAGGAAGTTGACAAAAATCCCTTGAGCCGTTTCCGGACGTAAGTAAATAAGACTTGAATCCTCGGCAACCGATCCTACCTGCGTACTGAACATCAGGTTAAACTGACGAACCTCTGTCCAGTTGGCTGTATTAGAAACTGCACATTTTATATTTTCAGCAATAATCAATTCGCGGACACCTTCCAGATCTTCGGCGCTTAACAAACGTCCCATTTCAGCTAATAAAGCCTGCGCTTTTTCAGGCTGGCCTTCTGCTTCGTACTGCTCTGCTTTTCCTTCCAGAAGCTGATCGGCCCGGTAGCGTTTTTTTGAATCTTTATTATCAATCATCGGATCGCTGAACCCGTCCACGTGGCCGGAAGCTTTCCAGGTAAGCGGATGCATGAAAATGGATGCATCAATACCAACGATATTGTCATTGAGCTGCGTCATGGCCTTCCACCACACTGCTTTCAGGTTATTTTTTAATTCAACACCATTCTGACCGTAGTCATAAACAGCTTGTAATCCATCATATATTTCAGAAGAAGGGAAGACAAATCCGTATTCTTTGGCATGCCCTACAATATCTTGTAAAGAGGTAGCAGGTGATTCGCTCATTATTGATTCAGACAATTGATTGATAAACTTTCTATTTTAAGATGGCAAATTTTACATGCTTTTGCTATCAGTTGGCAAAATTAGGGAATTTGGCGGCAAAGAATAACCATGTGTATAAAATTTGTATATTTGTGTGTATCCCAAATTAAGATATTATGAGGACGAATGTGGAAATTGATGAAAATAAGATTGAAAAAATAAGAGATTTTGATCAAAATCTGAAGACTAAAAAAGAAATAATAGATTTCGCTTTATCTGAATTGATTAATCAAATGCGTCGTCAAAGATTACTTGAATCAAGAGGTAAGGGTGGCTGGGACGATGATCTTGAAAAAATGAGAACTTATGACGTACCGACTTTTTGATACATCTGTTTGGATTGATTTTAGAAATGGAATTAAATCCGGACAAACGGATCTTTTAACGGAATCTCTCAAAGCTAATAAAGTCTGTTACTGTCCGGTAATTATTCAGGAACTTCTTCAAGGTATTAGAATAGACCGTGATTTTTATCAGTACGAGGAAGACTTTAAAGGTCTGAAGCCTTTGATACTAGATCCTTATTTTGCCGCAAGTTCAGCTGCTCAAATTTATCGGTCTATTCGCAAGCGAGGAGTAACCATTCGCAAACCAAATGATTGTCTGATTGCCTTTTATGCAATTCATTTTGACCTTGAACTTTGTCATAATGATATAGACTTTGATCATATCGCTGTAAATACTTCCCTGAAAATCTGGAAACCAATCTAACTTTCTTACGTCAAAAGCCAGACAATACGATTTGTCCTAATCTTTTGACCTATGTTCCGACGCATACTTGATCAGCTTGAAGATTTCTTTGGCATTTCCAGAAAGCAAGCCCGTGCTGCTTTTGTCCTTATGGTTCTGTCTTTCTTCTTAATCTGGACACCCTTTGTTTTCAGAAGATGGATTTTACCACTTTTCCCAACATCACCTAAAACCATCAACACACAAAAACTGGATAGCATTGTTGTAGAATTAGAGAAAGATGCTAAATCTCAGGAGATTGAAAGAGAAAATAAATATGCAAAAAAGGAATATACAAAAGTACCTGACCTTCCTGTTCGCCTTTTTTCTTTCGATCCTAATACCGCATCAATTGACCAATTACAAGAACTTGGCATTCCGGCATTCATCGCTAAACGAATCGACAAATACAGATCTAAAGGCGGAAAATTCAGAAAAAAAGAAGATCTGCTGCATATTTATGATTTCCCTTCTTCTGTATATGAAAAACTGGAACCTTACATCAAACTTCCAGAAACTCATGCTACTTATGCCAAGTCAAAATATTCTGAGAAAACATATCCAAAAAATGACCTGCCAAGGGAGGCAAAAGCGTACAGCAAACCAGTCATTGTTCCATTTGATATCAATACAACCGATACGACGCAGCTTGTTAAACTGAAAGGTATTGGCAGCAAATTATCCCTAAGAATTTTAAAATTCCGTGATGCACTGGGAGGTTTTCATTCGGCCAGTCAATTTTCTGAAATTTTCGGATTGGATTCTTTGGCTTTGTCAGAGCTAAACAAATACGCGAAAGTGCAAAGCCCGGTTAAAAAGATTAATATCAATACGGCAACAGTGGATGAATTGAGCCAGCATTCTTATCTAAGAAATAAAAAGGTCAATGCAGTCATTGTTAATTACCGAACACAGCATGGCGCTTATCAATCCGTTGATGATCTGAAAAAAATCAGGGTTTTGGATGAGAAAATTATTGAAAAGATTGGACCTTATCTGGTGTTTTGATTAATGTCCTAAACAGCTGACAGAATTCACGTTGTAGCAAAAAATAATTATATAAGTTGGAAATAAAGCATATTACTCCAAAATATTAAAACACTTGTCTTTAATGTTTAATAAAAATTTCAATTAACAGGAAGCAAATTATCAACCAAAAACATAATAAAGAACAACAAGTAAAGACCTATGATACAAGAAAATAAGACACGAACCAGGCTTCTAAAATTTACAGTTTTACCCCAGATCATTCGAATCATAACAATGATAAAAAACGCAGAATAAATCAGTATCCAGTATATATTTATTAATGAAACTCCAACAGGTGAAGATAAATAGTAGTGACTCTTGACTGTTAAATAGCAAGCAGCACAAGTTCCAATAAGTAAAAATCCGGTATGCCTAAAACCATACTGGGCAGTTTCAATGATATGTTTTCTATCTCTGGATTTGGAAAATGACATGATTATCCAGATTACAAAATCATAAACTGAATAAGCTATCAACAAACCGTATCCAGAATCATACAAACTTCTAAAAAATACCTGCAAACTATCTTTGCGGTTAATTGGTATAATTTCAAAACCAATATAAACCAAAAGCAGGATTGTAGCCATGAATGCAATCTGGATATAGATTCTTCTTTTCGTTGCAAGCAATACTTTCCACGAATCAACCAAATCGTAGGTAACGAAAATGGCGTAAACACAAATAAGCAATATTTCCATACTATTCCGAGTGTATATTGACTCCAAATTTTCATTAACCAGAAAGCCATTCCTTTGATAATTATCAAAATCGCCTGCTATCGATCCGAAAAATCGGATTGTGCATAAAACAAAGAAGTCAAGTTTTAAAAACTTGACTTCTTTCAGAACTATCAAAATCTTACTTCTAATTGCTAATCAACTGCCCGATAGCTATTTCCTCCCCCTGATCCGGCTCAAATGTTCCTGAGAAATTCCCAGGTAGGAAGCAATTTGTCCTAACTTAACCTTTTGAATTATATCGGGAATTTGAAGTAATAAACGTTCATATCGCTCTTCTGCTGTACAAAATGCGAAAAGTTTCATGCGTTCGTCAAGGAGAAGATAATTGCTGGTAATCAATAAACGTCCAAGTCTTTCAACCTCTGGAAATTTTTCAAAAACAGGTTCTATCTTATTATACTGAAGACTCCAAACTATCGAATCTTCAAGAATCTCTATGTTATACAAGGAAGGACTTCCAGTAAATAAACTATCGATTGCACTCACAATCTGGTTTTTAGAAGCAAACCAGGCTGTAACTTCTTTGCCATCTTTGTAATAGAAAACACGTGCAAGTCCGCGTTCAATAAAATGAAATTCTTTACATACATTGCCGTTTTGAAGCAGCAATGTATGTTTAGGAAGCGTTTTCCGAATGGTAATCTGATTAATTACCCCGGCAGATTCTTGCGGCAGAGGGACAAGCTGATTTAAATAGTCGATGAAATAATTCATCAGAAATTCGGTTTCAGCAGATACTTCGAGTAGAATTCATCAATGACATGCACAACTTCGTCCGGCGTATCCACAATGCTGATGAGTTTCAAATCCGCCTCGTTAATATTGCCAGCCGTCAACATTGTATTTTTAATCCAGTCAATAAGGCCCGACCAATAGTCACTGCCAACAAGAACAATCGGAAAGCGAGCAATTTTTTTAGTTTGAATTAAGGTCATTGCTTCAAACAATTCGTCCAGCGTTCCAAAGCCCCCAGGCATTACAATAAAACCCTGGGAATATTTGACAAACATGACTTTACGGACAAAAAAGAAGTCAAAGTTAATATCCTTGTCATGATCAATATAAGGATTGCTATGCTGTTCAAAAGGCAGTTTTATATTTAAACCCACTGATTTTCCACCCTGCTCAAACGCTCCCTTGTTACCCGCTTCCATAATACCAGGGCCACCACCTGTAATTACGCCATATCCGTGGCGAACCAGCTTGGCAGCAATGTCCTCTGTAATTTTATAATATGGATTATCAGGCTTGGTCCGGGCTGACCCGAAGATCGTTACACAAGGGCCAATTTTTGCCATTTTGTCAAAACCTTCAACAAATTCGGCCATAACCTTAAATATAACCCAGGAATCCGCACTCTTTATTTCACTCCAGTTACGATCTTCAAAAGCCTCTTTAATCCGTTTCTCATCCTCGGGAACAGAAGGATTCAGAAGGGATACATCTATTAATTTAGAATTTTCATCCTTTAATTCATCATTCATACTTTCAAAATAATTTTAGTTTATTGATTTGCTGTTACCTTTGTTTTCTTTAAACAGTACCAGAATAGATTAACAATATCCAACGAAGAATTGTTATTAATCAAGCGACAATTAACAAAAAAGTAATGAAAAAAATTGCTATCGGTTCCGACCATGCTGGTTTTCCTTATAAGGAGCCTCTTACCAACTGGCTTACCAATAATGGGTATGAAGTAAAGGATTTTGGAACATACAGTGCTGACTCCGCAGATTATGCAGACTTCGCGCATCCGGTCGCAAGCGGTGTTGAGAACAATGAATTCGAAAAAGGCATTCTTCTTTGCGGAAGCGGCCAGGGCGTATGTATCACAGCGAACAAACATCAGGGAATTCGTGCAGCTCTGGTCTGGGATACGGAACTTGCATCCTTAGCACGCCAGCACAATGATGCCAATGTCATTTGCATTCCTGTTCGTTTTATATCACTGGAAACAGCAATTGCCAGCATTGAAGCATTTTTAACCACGGCTTTTGAAGGAGGAAGGCACCAGACAAGAGTGAACAAAATTTCCTGCTAGATTTTCTGGTAAATTCCTTTCCACGGACTGAGCTTGTACTGACTTTGCAGAGCCGGAACGCGGGAAAGGAGTTTTGGCATAATGTTCACTTTGTCAATGACATAATCCGGCGGATCTTTCCGGAAATTGTCGTATACATGTATTACACTGTCAAAATGATCCAGATTTTTCAAATCATAGCTTGATAAATCCCAGTTAAGATAAGGTGTTGCCGTAAAATTTTCCATGTATTCACCTGCATGCTGGCCTAAAACGAGAATACGTTTATTCCGGATTTCAGCTGGTAACGAAGCTGATTTTGATCTTAGATTTTCTAGTTTCCCCATCGAAACGCCGGGCAATATTCCTCTTGTTCCCTGGTATTGAATAAAGACAATAATGGCGGTCATCAGGACAAACTGAAATTCGTCACCCACACTTTTCCGTTTGAAACTCTGAAAATAATGAGTAGCAAAAAAAGCAGCCGGCGGAATGAAGATGACAAACTGCATCGGTGCCAGATACTGCATTAAAGGAATTGTAAATACAGAAATAATAAACCACAAAGCCATAACCTGCTGGATACGTGTTTGATAATTTACAAATCGTAATGTGGTAAAAATCCTGGTAAAACCCATAATTCCAAAGCCAAGCGGCAGAAGCAGGGATGCCAGCAGGGATGAAAAGTCGGTGAGGTTGTATTGTTTTACCTGAAATACCGAGGTCAATAAATTCCGGTTTAGACTTTCAATTCCATCATTCATGTAAAAGAACAACAATACCATCAACAAAGGGAATATAGATCCGAAAAGTCCTAGCAAATGATGACGAATGGTAGCTCCGGTATAAAACAACAAAGCAAGAAATGCCCAGATCATAAACAGGGAAGCAGGCAGATAAAACAATGTGGCTATACCAATGTAAAGTCCCATTTCAAAAACCTGGTTCGTTGCCTCCCTTTTAACCAGGATTTTCACAATCAGGCCAAAGGCAAAAAGCAGAAAAGTATTAGCCATCAGCATGGGAGAAAGTGTGCCGAGGTCAAAGGATATATTCAGGAAGATTGCATACAAAGCACCCGGAATAAAGGTGCGTTCGGGAAAAACTTCACGGGAATAAATAACGTAATTGAAATAAAGGATCTGAATTATACCCAGCCCTGCTGCTGCAAGCTGATACGCCCATTGCGCCCGTCCGAAAAGCGAATCGATCAGCCAGTAAGTCAATCCGGAAAATGGACTGACATTATCCCATACATCCCGGTAAAGCATAAAACCGTGATTCATCTGCTCTCCGACAAGCATCCAGCTCAGTTCCGGTATCAACAACGGTATTCCTCCAAAAAAGAACGGCAGCCTCAGCAGTAGAAAAAAAACTACCAAACTGATCATCTGATAAGCCGCATTAACCCGAAAAAAACTAAGCAAGAAACTGGATGGTTAGATAGGACGACATGAATACTTTCACGAAATTACAACGGAGGGGTCTACAAAAACAAAATAAGTATGGATATTTGTATTAAATATAGTAGTTAAGAGAAGTTAAGGTGATGGCGGAAGGGTTAGCAAGAGAATCTATACCCAGGTCCCAAAGTCTCCAATCAGAAAAGATGGAATCGAAGAGACAACAAAAAGTAGGAAGACAGATCCAGAAGGATTTAGGTGAGATTTTTCAGCAGGATGCTAAACATTTGGTAAACGGCACATTCGTTACGATCACAGCGGTGCGGGTTTCTCCGGATCTTGGTATAGCGCGTGCATACCTGAGCTTTTTACCGGAAAAAAATAAATTGTTTTTACTTGAAACGATTAAAGAAAATACAAAATTCATCAGACAAAAACTGGCAGAACGTGTTCGCCATCAGCTAAGAATTGTGCCTCATCTGCAATTTTATATTGATGATACAGCTGAATATGCTGCTAAAATGGATCTTTTGTTTGCAGATATCGTTATTCCGCCTGCTCAACCAGACGAGGACGAAGAAGAAACAAATTGATTTTTTGCGTTACAGACAATGAACCTTTCGTATCGGATTGCCATTCGCTATTTTTTTTCTCGCAACAAACGCAGCTTCATCAGTGTGATTGCACGCATTGCTATGGCCGGCGTAGCTGTTGGGACGATGGCGATGGTAGTTGTACTTTCTGTGTTCAACGGCATGGAAGACCTGAATAGGAAAATGTTTAAAACCTTTGACGCAGATGTAACGATCACACCGGCGGAAGGAAAGCGTTTCGTGGTAAATGAGTCTCTTTTGAACGGTATAAAATCTGTTGAAGGAGTAAGTATTATCACGCAGGTAATTGAAGATAATGCTTTGGCGCGCTATGGAAACCAGCAAACGATCGTCAAGCTGAAAGGTGTGGACAGTACTTTTTCAAGACGCGGGCAACTGGATACTGCTTTGGTTGAAGGTTCATTGAAACTGTATGGAAATAACGGAACACCCTATGCGGTGGTATCTGAAGGTGTGAGAAATGCGCTGTCCATCTCTCTGGAAGATATTCTGACACCTCTGGAACTATGGTATCCGCGAACGGGTACGAAAACACTGAACCTTACATCTACTGAAGCTTTTAATCAGACTGTGATCCGGCCCGGTGGTGTTTTTTTTATAGAAAACAGGTATGACGATTATGTAATAGCGCCCTTACCGATCGTTGAGTCATTGCTCCAGTACCAGGGTCAGCGTTCTTCGCTGGAGGTCAAAATCAAATATCCGGGATATCTCGAAAAAGATGTAGCAGATGAAATCGAATCTAAAATCGGTAAAAAATTTGTAGTACGTGACCGGGATGCCATGAACGCTGATTTGCTACGTGCCATCCGGGTAGAAAAACTTTTTGTCGCTGTAACTTTATCCTTTATTATTTTAGTAGCAGCCATTAATATTTTCTTCTCACTTAGCATGCTGGCGATAGAAAAGAAAAAAGACGTTTCCATGTTGTATGCCCTTGGTGCAACGCCAAAGCTGATACGCAATATATTTTTGGCCGAAGGAGCGATTGTAGCACTTTCAGGTGCGATTGTAGGAATAGCAAGTGGCATACTTATTTGCTGGCTGCAAATTACTTACGGGCTTGTTTCAATGGGCATGACCACAGCGCTTGTCGATGCTTACCCTGTTAAATTAATCTGGCAGGATATACTTCTGACGGGTGGTATTATCGTTATCATAACCTTGGCTGTCTCGTACATTCCGGCACGTCGTGCTGCCTTGTCAGGCCAGACACTCATTGTTTAACCAGCAATTTCAAAGTAATCAGATTTAATACCTCAACTTTGACCAACTCACAAATATGTCCAAACCAAAAGCAGTGATGACCGGAAAGAAAAATAACGTTTTATTACGTAACGGTTTCTGCAACTTCTTTGGAATAGCATTATTATTTATTGCTTTTGGCGCAGATGCCAAAAACTATATCATTGAAAGCGATACTCTATTAAGAAGAAACCCGGGCACTGTAACGCGTCAGGGACCTTATCGTCCCACCAGGACGCTTAAGCACGATCTGATCCATACCCGCCTGGATGTTGAATTTGACTGGCTCCGGCAACAGGTACACGGCATGGCAGTCATTTCTATGAAACCGCATTTTTATCCTCAGAATACCGTTGAGCTGGATGCAAAAGGATTTGACATTAAGAGTATCACACAACTTGAAGGAGCCGGCGATTTTGGTTCTGCTTCGCTTAAGGATCTTTCCAAAATAGCATCTAAAAAACTGGATTATACTTACGATAAACGTAAACTGATCATTAAGCTGGGCCGTGAATATACTGCAAAGGACACGTTGTATGTAAAGATTGATTATGTAGCAAAACCCAATGAGTTGCCTAGAGATCAGCAGAATGACAATCCCAATGAAAAAGGCTTGTATTTTATTAATCCTGATGGATTGGATGAAGGAAAACCGAAGCAGATCTGGACGCAGGGAGAAACAGAAGGAAGTTCATGCTGGTTTCCAACAGTTGACGCTCCTAATGTAAAATTTACGCAGGATATTTACATTACTGTGGACAGCCTGTACAAAACCTTATCCAACGGACTTCTGATTTCTCAGGAACCGGATAACAGCGGATTGCGCACAGATCACTGGAAACAATCACTTCCTGCTGCTCCTTACCTGACAATGCTTGCTGTTGGTGACTTTGCCGTAGCAAAAGATATGATGCCAAACGGACTTGAAGTTAGTTACTACGTCGAGCCAAAATACGGCGGAGATGCTCATGCGATTTTTGGTCGAACACCTGAGATGATTGCTTTCTTCTCCAATATTTTTGGCGTTGAGTTTCCCTGGGAAAAATACGCACAGATTGCAGTCAGGGATTTTGTTGCCGGTGCGATGGAAAATACGACGGCAACTGTGCATGAGGAAGGTGTTCAGACGGATGCACGTTCGATTCTGGACGGAAATTCTGATGGGGTTATAGCACATGAGCTTGCACATCACTGGTTTGGTGATTACGTCACAGCCGAAGAATGGGGGCAATTACCTCTCAATGAATCATTTGCCAATTACTCGGAATATTTATGGAGTGAATATTACATTGGCAAAAACGAAGCAGACTGGCAGAATTTACAGGAACTCAAAACATACCTTGCAGAAGCGGAAATCAAGCAGGTTCCAATGATCCGTTATTTTTACAAGGACCGTGAAAATATGTTTGACAGCCATTCCTATGCGAAAGGCGGGCGAATTTTGCATATGCTTAGGAAGTATGTAGGCGACGATGCATTTTTTAAATCTCTCCAGACTTACCTGAAAACACATGCTTTGGGAACAGCAGAAATCACAGACCTTCGTGAAGCCTTTGAAAAGGTAACCGGAGAAGATTTAAACTGGTTTTTCGACCAATGGTTTATGCGTCCCGGACATCCTTTGCTCAAAGTAAAGCAGGAATATTCCGCTACCACGAATAAAGTAGTGTTGAAAATAAATCAAACGCAGGATACGCTGTCTTCCACTGTTTACAGGCTTCCGCTAAAAGTGGATGTTTGGTCTGGCGGAAAGAAAAACAGATATACTGCACTGATTGACAAGGCAAATCAAACACTTGAATTTCCTTCGGCTAAAAAACCTGATCTTGTTATTTTTGATGCGGAATCTCAACTTTTAGGAAGCATTGAACAGGAAAAAGACCGTTCTGAACTTGTTTATCAGTACAATCATGCAGACCAGTTTTTACCTAAATATGATGCTCTGGCTCAGTTAGAAGGGAAATTAAAAGATTCGACAGCCAGAAATGTATTGATTAAGGCTATGACAGATCCTTTTTGGAAACTGCGCCAAATGGCCATTTCTAACTTTGCTGAGTATGACGGTGAAGGATTTGCTGATATTGAAAAAATAATTCAGAGCCGGGCCCGTACAGACAGACATCCGCAGGTACGTGCAGAAGCCTTAATTACGCTAGCTTCTTTTGGTGATAATAACAGTGATTCTGTTTATCGCGAAGCACTGAGTGACAGTTCGTACCAGGTCGTTTCGGTAGCACTTGATAAATACCTGGTAGGTCAGCCAGCCGATGCCAGGGATGTTGCAGCACAGTTTGCAGATTCTCCTGATGATGCCATCATTACATCAGTAGCTAATTATTATGCCGGCCTGGCTGAACCGGAACGTTACGATTGGTTTCTTGAAAAAATGAAGCGCATGAAAGCCATGGATAAATATAATTTCCTTCAGGTTTTCGGTAAATATCTTATTAAGTCCAAACAGGATGTTCAGCGGAAAAGCATTCCGGTTCTGGAAGGTATGGCACGTGACAATGCTTCTTACTATGTTCGTTTTGGTGCTTATCAGGCACTTGGCTTACTGACCGATATTCAGGGCGTTCCTGCTATCCGAAAAGATATTCGTGCAAAGGAAACGGAGCCTAAGCTAAAAGAAATGTACACGCAGTTCGGAGAGTTATAGGATGCTTTAAAAAGTAAAAGGTGAGATGTAAAAGAAGCCAGTCAAACTGAATTTCTTTTCACTTCTCACCTTTTACTTTTCACCACTTTCCTACTGTTCCGGATCAAGATAGTATTCCAGATTTTCAAGTGTGATAATGTCAAGCGGAAGAAATTTGATTGGTAGAATTTCCTTTTTAAAAACCAGGTAATTGGCCAATTGAAAAATCCCCCAATATCCCTGCCCTACCGGATTCTGATTAATAACAAAATCGATATATCCTTCTTTGATATACTGTATATTTTGCGGCACCAGATCATAGCCGATCAGCTTAATATCTCTGATGTGATTTCTTTCAAGATATTTAGCAACCTCATAAGCCTTTGAATTCGTCACATAGATAGCTCTTAAATCAGGAAGTGAGCTCCTGATTTCATTAAGCTTTTCATCAAATAATTCGCCTTCTGCGAAGTTTAACTCCTTAGCAACAACATTGTATTTATCTGCCAGGTTATTCTTTGTAAAATAATCCTTAAAGCCCTTCTCCTTCGTAATCAAATGCGCTGAATTAGGCAGATCTTCATTGATGTGTAAAACCATCATTGTACAGGCTGATGCAAGCCCAAAACGCATCATCTTAGCCGCCAGAAATCCGCTTTGATAAGAATCCTGTCCGATATAACAAAGCAGGTTCACATCCGGGATCTGGGTATTGAAAAGCACATAAGGAGTTTTCTGTTTTTCCCATTCCTTAAAAAAAGGAAGCACTTCTTTGTAAAACAACGGAGCTACAAGCAATCCGTCAGGATGTTCGTTGGTTGCTTCCCTGGCTTTTAAATTAAAGGAATTAACGTCGTGCGGATCAAAAATAAACCGGGTAATGGATATTCCGTATTGTCTTAATTCCTTTTCGGCCTTCGCCATTCCTGTTTCCGGTGCTTCCCAGTAAGGATCTGTTTTGGGATCAGGAATCAACGCAGCAAAATTATAGGTGCGCTGTGTTTTCAAAGACTGAGCCAAAAAATTCGGCTCATAATTCATTTCCTTGATAATTTTCAATATCCGCTCACGAACTTCTTCCGCCACCCGTCCGCGATTATGCAACACACGATCAACTGTTCCTTTTGAAGTCTTGGCCCGCTCTGCTATATCTATTATTCTGATGATCTTCTTTTTCACTGTATTCTAAAATGACGAATGGAAAACTGCCCAAACTGACACCTATAAAAATGTTCTTACCCAAAGAGTTATTTTACGTCAGACAATTTTAAGGAGAAATATCAATAGTATTTCAATATTTAAATAAAACCTGGTTCTTTACACTCTGTATACAAAGCTAGTGCAGTAGAGTTAAATACAATATGTGTTCGTACACATGTACATGAAACATAAGGTGTGCTCGTACACTTTTATATGAAAATACTTGTATCGTAAAGGAATCCAATTAATTTTGCATAGTATTAAAAATGCAGATAGAAAGTTTGTTCAATTAAAACTCTAACCATTGTTTTTATTAAATATTTTCTAAACGCATTATATTATTCCTAAACCCTTATAATAGTTCCGGCTAATTCTAAATCCTTTAACCCAGCGTGCAGACCTCTCTGCACGTTTTTTTATATCCTCTTCTCCTGTTTATTTAATTTCAATAAATACATTCTCTTCTTGCGGATAGGCAGTACATGTCAGTATCCAGCCCTCTTTAAGATCTCTTTCTGTAAGCACATCATTAACTGTCATGTGCACTGAACCACTTTTACATAGTCCTGCACAGCTTGCACAAACACCACCTTTACAGCTGTAAGGCAAATGAATTCCATTGTCCAGAGCTGCCTGAAGAATTGTTTTATTTGCGGGTACGTATACCTGATATTCCTTATTCTTAAAAAATAAACGAATTGTATAGGCAGTGCTTTGTTCCCTAGGAGGTGCCGGTGTGCTGCTCACTACAAAATTTTCCCGCCGGATCTGATCTTTGCTGAAACCCAGATAATGCAAAGTAATTTCGACCGACCGCATCAGTTCAAAAGGTCCGCAAATAAAAAACCTGGCCTGTGATGTAGGATAATACATGGCCTTTTTCACCATTTGTTCCAGTCTTGTGTTGTTAATTCTGCCCCGGACGCCATTCCACTGATCTGATGGCTGGCTATGAATATGAATGACATGAAGCCGTGTGGGAAAGCGTACCTGCCAATCACTGATTTGTTCCATAAACAACGTGCTCATTTCATTCCTGTTGGCATAAAGCAGTGTAACCCGGCTTTCCGGGTCTGTCACCAGCGTCTGTTTTAGTATGGAAAATAAAGGCGTTATCCCGCTACCTGCCCCGATTAATATAATGTCACGCGATAAACCGTTGGGTTTTTCCAATGTAAAACGGCCTGATGGAGGAAGAACTGTAAAAATATCACCTTCGTGCACAAAATCGATCCAGAAACGTGATACCTCACCGTTAGGCAGCCGCTTTATAGTAACAGATGGAAACGCATCCATATCAGGAGCCGAACTCATGGAATAAGAACGCCGGATTTTATGACCGTGCAGATCGATCAGAAAAGTTAGAAATTGCCCGGCCTGATAGGAAAGTCGTTCACCATTTAGCTGCTCAAAAATAAATGTTTTAATCTCATAACTTTCTACAATGATCTGCCTTACACGAAGAAGGATTGTTGATTCAATGATTTGTTCCATAAGATCTCATATTCTGCAAGCAATGTCCAGTTATGCGCTTCACATAGCCAGTGCATGTGAAACAATTCATTGCCTGATATTTTATATAAAATTTTATTCTCATAGGCCGTCAGCAGACCGGCTATGAAAAAGTAAAATCCTTTAAAGTCATTTAAGGTAAATGTTTCAATTGGTATCCGTTCTGCTTTTATGCCAAACCGCAACAGAGATGTAGAAAGAATAACCTTATCCATTGGACTTTTACTTTCTTTCAAAAGTTTCAATGCATCATCAATTAATTTCTCCTTAATGGATTGTAATGCTAATGGGTCAAAGGCGGCAATGAGCCGACTTACGTGATAGATGATAAGCGACGTTCGTGGATATTGATGAGCGCATCGAAACGGGACATCCAGGTAACGATTCGTTGCAACGACAGAACGGATATATTCCAGACTATCGTGATCGTGCTCATTCAATGGTAAATCATTCCTGAAAATAAAATAAAGAATATTGGTTAGTACGCATACATCAAATTCAATGTACATGTTTTTACCAAACCAGGTGGAGTAGGCTTTTAATTGTCTGTATTCCGGATACGTATTCTGAATCCATTGATTGGAGCCATTTGCATGTTGTTTAAGTTTTTCTTTTAACCATAAAATTTCTGCCCTGTCGGGATCCGAAGTCAGGTAAATAAAAGCAGTATCATCCACATCATCCGGAATACGGAAGTGTTCAAAATGACGAAAAATATGGCCATTTGGAAAATGCTTTGAAGGTTTGGTCTTCCAGAAATTATAGGTTTTCAATCCATCTTTATTCCGGAAGTCAGGATAGTTCTGAATGACTTTATTAACAATAAGATCAATCTTCTGCTGTGTTGCAATGTCAGCACTTCCTCGAATGGATTGCAGGGTAAAGGAAATAATGGCTGAAAAAAATATCGTAGTATCAGGACGATTATAACCAATCAGTGAATTATCGCGATATGCAGGAAATATTCCTTCAGGAAAATATCTGTCACCATCCGACTGAAGATTGCCTATTTTATCAACAAGAAGTTGTGAAATGTTTTTCATTGGTCGGAAAGCTAGCAAATTGTTACAAAAAAAGAAAACCCTGCCACTTGGCAAGGTTGTCTTTTCAGGCTTTCGGCAGTCAGCTATCAGCCTTCAAACCTACTTGTAAATAATTTAGCCAATTGCTGACTGCTGATAGCCGAAAGCTAAGATTATACTCCTTCTGCTACAACTTCTTTTACGTCAGGAACCATGCGTGTCAGTAAATTTTCAATCCCTGCCTTTAAAGTTAAAGTAGAGGAAGGACATCCGCTGCATGAACCCTGCAATAAGACTTTCACTGTTCCGGTTTCTTCATTAAATGAATGAAAGTTAATAGCTCCTCCATCCGACTCTACGGCTGGTCGTACATACTGATCCAGCGCAGCCTTGATTTTTTGAATTGTATCAGAATCTCTTGCATCTACAATCAAGGTGTTTTTTTCAATCGTTTCCTGAAAAAATACAGGATGATTTTCTTCAAAATAGATTTTGATAAACTGCTTGGTATCACGCAATACATCTTCCCAGGCAATGTCATCACCTTTGGTAAGTGTTATAAAATTACTGGCAATGAAAACCCGCTTCACATGAGGAAACTGGAATAAATCAGCTGCCAAAGGCGAAGCCTTACCTTCTTCCATGGCCGCTTCCAGCGAAGGATAATCAAATGAAAGGCCTTCAGGTACCAACTCGAAATTCAAGACAAATTTCATTGAATTCGGATTCGGACTTAATTCTGTATATACAAAAACAGGACGTGATAGCATAATAATTAAATAATATTCAGTGATTCAGGATGATTCTATTCTTTCAATCCTTGCTAAGAACACCAGAAATCTTTTTTTGGTTTATGTCAATCCAACTAAAAACAAGAACCCGCCGGACTTTTCCGGCGGGTTCTGAAAATCTTTACGGTTGAACCGAAAATCTTCGACTATGCTTCTGCTGTAACTTCAACAGGAGCAGCCGGAGCTGCGATAGGTTCAATATGAACAAAAGATTTGTTCAAACGCGTTTTACGGAAAACAACGTGTCCTTCAACCAAAGCAAACAAAGTATGGTCACGACCAATACCTACGTTATTACCTGGATTGTGTTTTGTTCCACGCTGACGAACAAGAATGTTACCCGCTTTCGCGTGCTCTCCGCCAAATAATTTAACACCCAGACGCTTGCTTTCTGATTCACGTCCGTTTCTCGAGCTACCTACACCTTTCTTATGTGCCATGATATCTTACTTTTAATATTTTTCGATGATTGTGAATAAGCCGGAATCTGTTAAAATTACCAGCCTTAGCGGAATACCGCTTTAAATTAAGCTACGATTTCGTCAATGCTGATCTTCGTCAGATACTGACGGTGACCATTCTTAACTTTGTAACCTTTACGTCTCTTCTTTTTGAAGACGATCACTTTTTCACCTTTCAGGTGTTCAAGTACCGTAACTTTTACAGAAGCTCCTGCTACTGTTGGAACACCCACTTGTACTATGCCTTCGTTATCAACGAGTAGGACTTTGTCAAACACAAGAGCAGCGTTCACGTCACCTTCAAGCCTATGCGTGAAGATTTCGCGACCCTTTTCAACTTTAAATTGCTGACCTGCGATTTCTACGATTGCGTACATGATAATAATTTATATAAAACTGATATTCAAAAACGAGGTGCAAAGATAGACAGATATATACAGAATCACAATGCTTTATGGTAAATTTTCCATTGGGTTAAATCAGATTTTTTCACGCAAGTCTCCAATTTCTAGCGTATAGTATAATAAACCCAAATTAATA